>BNJS01000636.1_pt1:0-705000 | contig 2306820 bp, 3004 predicted proteins | sample 8540461 | NCBI WGS metagenome assembly BNJS01 (sample SAMD00202454, study PRJDB9452) | human saliva metagenome | isolation source: human saliva | place: Japan
TTATCCGATTATCTTTTTCTAATGATTCAATTAAATCAATTAAATTCTAAATATATATAATCCTAATTAAAGAACAATAGATGGGTTGAAAAGCCACAATAATTTGAACCACCTGTCAAAAGTATTTTTAGACCCAGTAAAACGATTTATTATTGACCCACTCAAAATGCCCTGGTCAGTGGGTCATTTTTATTTCGCTATTATGGTAATATTCTTTTAGCTTTTTTATCTTTCAGACTCTCTCCAGTTAGTTCTATTTGATATGAGGTATGCACAATTCTATCTAGTACAGCATCTGCCACGGTAGGGTCGCCTATTGCATCATACCAGTTGTCTACAGGAAGTTGAGAAGATATGATAATCGACTTCCTTTCATGCCTATCTTCTATAATATCAAGTAATATGGACGTCTTTTGCATCTACAGGTACAAGGAAGGCATCATCGAGGATTAACAAGCGACATCGCTCTATCTTCTTTAGCTCTGTTTCTAACGTTCCTTTGTTCTTGGCAACCTTAAGTGTCTAGCAGCTTTGACATGTTAGCATACATCGTTCTAATACCATTTTTACAAAGCATGATAGCCTATAGCTGTAGCGATAAAACTTTTACCAGTTCCTGATGAACCAGTAATAAATATATTGCGTCCTTGCTTGATAAAATCAAGTGAGAGTATTCTCTCCATTTTGTTTTGGCTAAGGTTGCGATTGATATTATAATCTATTTGCTCAGGATAGGTTTTATATCTAAACCCTGCTGCAGTTTTATGAGTCTTTCAATGGCTGCTTTTAGAGACGATAGTCCCATTCTCGAGATAAGAGCCAAGATAAAAAGGCATCTGGTGTCATCGTATCTGCACTGATGGTTGTTGAGACTTTCTTCAAAAGGCAGTTGCCATACCCGTAGCCTCATTCTATGCATTAAATCAAGAGATAACTGATTCTTATCCATTTCTTGCACAATAGGTGCTGTCTTATTATTATTTAGTTCCATAGTTGTTTACTTTAATTGTTTGCTATTATTGGATAATTGCTTTGAGAAATAATCCTTGCCTCGTATGTTCTTATGAGTTTTTGGTTTATATCTTCAGGGAGATAGCTCATATTATCTTCATCCATAGATATATAGGGAGCATCATCACTACTTCTGTAGTATATCCTTTATCTCATTATAGCCATAGCGTCGTCCTTCCGAGGCACAGTTACAAGCTGCTACTGGGACGAGCCATGCCATACTTCTTCTCCAGCGACGCATGATACCACGGCAAGAGCGGAAGGCTTTTGGTGGATATTTCATCTGCGTAGCGACTTCCTTGAGATAAAGCAGAAGGATGTTGTCTATTTGCCCTGCCCGTTGATATACTTTCCTCCAAATCCTTTTCAGAGCTACTCTATGATGACCAGGAAGATTATGTGCATCTTTCTGCTGAGTAGGTATAGGGAGTATCATCTCGCTGATGGATGATAACTAACTTTAACCCATAGTAGATTTGAAACATTGTCATTATCGTAAATAAGCTCCATACGTTTGCCGATATACTCTGTTTGGAACACTATAACTATAGCTTTCTTAGCATAACGAAGCTATTAGCCATGACAGTAGCAGACTTTCTAGACTTCATCTGATAGCGAGCGGTAGGAAGAGGACGAAGAAAATCTTTTCCATTTCCTCAAATAGTTCTTGACGAGGATTCCTACGCCCACTCAATCTACGGCTGTTAAATGCTTCTAAAGATGTGCGTATAGCAACATTAAGTGATTCTAGATTATGGAAGATTTGCCCTTCAATATCTACATATACCGACCGATACATTAGCTTTTACAGCATTCTCAGCCAGTGCCTTGTCCTTGGGACGGCGCACTCTAGCTGGATAAATAAGCCATGTCATAAAATTCAGCCATGCAGCGAAGTCGTCATGTGATAACAGGCTCATTACGATCACTGCGGATAACGGCTGATTTTAAGTTGTCAGGCACAACGGCCGTTTGGTACACCACCAAAGAAATGAAGACATTCTCGCAAAGCAACGATAAGGTCTTCTCTTCTGCGACCACACTGCCTCGCAATAGGTGTAATGACTGCATGGAAGGGTAGCCACACAAAACCTCTACCTTCCGCACCTCACCCGTCTGTTCTTCGACTATCTCTAGCTTATCACCTGCATCAATCAATATACATCTGATCGCCAGCAAAGGTGCTCTACATGTCCTACGGCTCGTGTTTGACATCTGTAGGCATGGATTGCGTGTTTGAAAGTAGAATACTGGTAACCATTAGGATGAGTTTTGAGATACTCCGTGTGAAGAGATAAAGATAGAAACACCCTTCTTGCTAAAGCCGTTTCACATAATCAGGAACAAGTGCCTCTAACTCCAACTTGCGAGCAGAAGGCGGACGGTTACGAGAATGCCCATCTGAAAACAAGTCCGCCAGCTTATCATCTGAAAGCGACAGAATTTGCTCCATGGATCGCTCACTTTCGGAATTTACGGACATACTGCGGAGGGTGTTACAGAGATATATGGAAAAGTACTAGAAATACTTCTTATTCCCATACCAGATGCGTAACAGCGCAATAAATTCTAATTTTTGTCTATAAATAATAGTTTTATGTTTTTAATGCCGTAGGGCAGTAACACAAAACTACTAAAGTGACCCTAAAAACTAGCGTTTCAAAGGGTCATTCTTATTTTTGGTGAGGGTGGGTCTCATTATTTTAACCTTACTGGGTCTAAAAATACTTGCCAGGGTGGGTCAAATTGAGTGTGGCTTTTTCCACCTTGTACTTCGTCTTCGATAAATGTCCGAAGATTATTACAGGTAGTATAGTAATTGGAAATTGTTTCTCTCTGCAATGTCAATTCCAATATGTTCTTTCTTCTCCTGATGAGGATGTCCAATCGTTCGATAAGCATACATCGTGTCTGTACGCTGCCTTGAAACAGTTCCTTTACATCGATTGCGTCAAATGGGCAACCTTTGAAAGTAAAGGCTTGATAAAAGCCGACTGAACAGACAACAGCAAACTCTCCAACCTGCCGTTTATCTCTACTGCCTCACGACTCTTGCTGTCCACTCTACTCTCACGGGATTCCACAACTCTGGATTGCAGGAGAGTTTACAACTGAACTGGGCAACATTCCTTCCAAGTGTGATACGTCCCATAATCGGAGCCTTGCCCGACTTGTCAAGACCGCTCTTTTTGAGGTAGAGCAACACCTTCATTTTCTCTTGTTTCATACGCTTTAATTTTTATGGGCAAAGTTACCCGAATTAAAGCGTTCCTCACTTATGCAGAAAACTGCCGACCACAGCAACAGCCACACGAGCGAAAATAATTCGGTTACCGGACGTACTCATCGTTACCTATCCCAAAATCAGGTAATGCTTTGGTAACTGAACTTTTGCCTAAATCTGCATATTCCTACCCTTTTTGAAAAGAGCACCTCTATGCAAATCGTTCCATTTCTCACTCATTATCTGTTAGTTTACGCCAACTTCGACTTTTCTTCATTTTCGTTGATTAGTTACACGCTAATAGTTATGCTTTTACGCGGTAAAAGAGCTGCTTTTAGATGCTTTTTCGATATTTTTGATAGGCGAAACGTTTGTTATTATTCATAAATCATTGATTATAAGTTACTTGATATTCTTAAATAACGATCAAAATGCTTGGCTTATTTGCGAAAAAAAATCTTGATGCAAAACAAACGAGTGATTTGTACGAAAATTTCATAGACAAATTAATAGCGCGCACTTGGGCAAGGTTATACTCATGACTTTTTCTGTATCCTCCAAATAACTATAAACGTTCCAAAAATAAAAAGTGTTGGCACCTCATATAATAGTCTTTTATCTTGTCTTCTGATACCCACACTACTTTTTATAAGAAATAACATTGCGAGTTTAATATAAAATGCCTACATTTGCAGATGAGAAGACCGTTTCGATGTTGACAATAATGATTCTCCAAAGCATTATCTATTTTACTGTCTATTCTTTTTCCAATAGGCATAACCCATTGTCAGCTTATGCTTTCCCACGACAACTCCCTTAACATTTGTAATATAAAACCAATAAGAAATGAGTGAGAAAAACTCTTTTTAGTTTTTCTCAGGTACCAGTACGAGATACCTTGCAGAAAAGATTTGCACCAGTTTAGGCTGTCCCCTTGGCAACCTGGTCGTTACCCGATTCTCTGACGGTGAGTTTGCGGTTTCCTACGAAGAGTCAATTCGTGGCCGTGACGTATTTCTTGTACAGAGCACATTCCCCAATTCTGACAACCTGATGGAGCTTCTCCCTGATGATCGATGCGTCAAGCGTGCTTCTGCCCGTAACATCATTGCCGTCATTCCCTACTTTCTGGCTGAGCTCGTCAGGACCGCAAGGACAAGCCAAGAGTAAGCATCGGTGCCAAATTAGTGGCCGATTTGCTGAGCGTGGCCGGTATCGACCGCCTCATCACAATGGACTTGCATGCCGATCAGATACAAGGCTTCTTTGATGTTCCTCGTAGACCACCTCTATGCCTCCGGCGTCATCCTGCCTTATCTGCAGAACTTGCGTCTCAAGGATCTCGTTATCGCTTCGCCCGACGTAGGCGGTTCAAAACGCGCCAACACCTATGCCAAATATCTTGGTTGCCCTCTCGTGCTCTGCAATAAAACACGCGCGCGCGCCAATGTCATTGACAGCATGCAGATTATCGGTGACGTAAAAAGACAAGAATGTGGTTATCGTAGACGACATGGTCGATACGGCCAGCACAATCGCTAAGGCTGCGGACATCGCGAAAGCCGCCGGTGCCAAGAGTGTACGTGCCTGCGCCTCCCACTGCGTCATGAGGCGGCCCCGCGTCTGAACGCGTACAGGATTCAGCATTGGAAGAAATCGTTTTCAGCGATTCCATCCCCTACTCCAACCGTTGTGCTAAGGTGAAACAACTCTCCGTGGCTGACATGATTGCCGAAACTATCCGTCGTGTCGTTGAGAACGAGAGCATCTCTTCACAATATCTCGTATAAGATACTATAACGTATCTTTTTCTATAGCTAAAAAGAAAGCTGACCGGAAACCATTGCTGTTTTCCGGTCGCTTTCTATTTCTGTCATCCCTTTGTCTATCAACACTAAGAAAACGCACGCTTCTCGCTGTCCGAATCATAGTTCGTGCCAGGAAGCTATCTTGTATCTATTCCTCGCTCATGAAGGCAGGACCACCACCTGCCGTAAAGCCACGACTCTCGCCACTCTCCCATGGCGACACCCAGAAAGCACTACAGGTCGCCACGGGTGAGATAAAACTTCATGCGAACGGTTTTACCGGCAAGTGCTGTTACGTCACCATGATTTTTCCATGTGACACGTAACTTAGTTTTTATCCACGCTCCGCAATATGTTGCAGTCTTTCTTGCCATATCCGGAAATCGTCTGCCCGTCACTATCCAGAAGTTCCACGGCCAACAAGCCTCCCTTTTGTCGTACATCGGCATTAACAAACAAATACTTGCCATCAAATGTGAGCGGTTCGGTGACAAGATACCCTTCCTTCTTGCCAGCTTGCATAGACACGAAGCCATCGCGGCGGAGCATGGCCAGTCCGGTAGACGTATAACTATCCCACATTATCTTATTGAGACGTCGACCTGAAGCATAGAAATACAACGAATCCCTCGACAATGAGCGGCGTACCGTTGACAGACTGCATGTTACCCCAGTTCCAAGCACCCTCTGTTTCATTCACATTCATAAAAGCATGGTGGGTCGGACGATAAAAATGAAAGCCATCACGGCTGTAACCCAATGATATTACATTACGCTTCTGGATACCATCCCGCTTACAGACATCGTTTTCCGGCCCGGCCCATGCGGGCATACTGACCTATCATGATGCTCTCATAAGGGATAACATCGAAATTATAAATACCCGGATCTACCTTCGGATATTTCTTATGACGCAATTCCTTATCATCGGGAGTAAACCAGAAGCGCATGTTTTGATCGGCAATGTCATGGCGGAAACGATGCGTAAGGCTCACAAGTATTTCGGGGTCTTCATTTTCAATATAAGCCCCTCGAACGGCCTGACACTGGTGTGCCGTAACGCAAGCTGAGAGCCCAGCGGTGCGTAAACGGATTGTAAAAAGCAGTAGACCGATCACAGACATCGCCTGACTGGGCAACGCCACGACTCCACTTTACGTCCGTCGGACGAATATTTTAGTATAACTTGCCAACGTTTATCGGCAGCTCTACGTTCGATGTTGAAGAATTTCCAACGTTTTCGCGGATCTTTTTCAAAAACGATCGAGCCATACGGTGGCCGCGTCACGATTACAAGTGTCGACGATATTGGTACCCGGAACGACATCAAGGTTTTACTTTTATTCCACTGCTTGCCATCCTTAGACTCGGCATAGCAGGTATAAAAGGTCTGATTGCTCTCTTTATGCACCGTGCCAGCACCGGCCAAATACCACATTTTATAGACACATTCTTTCTCGTCGTACCAAATACCATCAGAGAAAGGCGCCGCATAGGGAGCACCTTCGGTCGTATTCTCCCACTTCTCACCGGGCTCAAGTACCGGATTGCCTTGATAAAAATCAGTGTGTACTGACACACGTTGCAAATTGGTCTGACTGATCAGAAAATCATCGACAAACAGCTGGCGTCCGTTATTAATAGGCAACACCTGCGGTTTATGTCGCAAATATGGCACGGGCATTTCATGCCGCTCTGTTGGAATGGGATATTGCGGTGGCCATACCTTGGGCAGTTGAATACCATTATTTAAGGTTTGTGCCGATGCCACGGAAAACAAGGAGAAAAATAATATGCCGGAAAAATACTTTTTCATTATAGTAAGTTTTATGTTTTACAGATTTTGAGGCGACTTTAAAACTAAAGTCGTCTTCAATTAATACTAAAAGGTATTACGCTACTATTTATTTCATATAACAATATTGGTAAAATGTTATTTTATAAAGTATAGTTTCTACTTTTTCTCTTTGAAAAGTCATTTTTGGGCTTTAATATATAATTCCCGAAGTGAATTTCTGTTGACACCAAGTGATACAAGTCGGTCCAAATCCCGAATTGCAGCCTTGGATTGTTTGGTAGACAACAACAAATCAATCCTATTCAACAGGTAATCTCGATTAGTAGAATCTCGACGAATGGCTGCAGAATAATCAAATATGGCCAATTCCAACCATCCTCTTTCTTTCTCAATTCCACCACGCGCCGCATAGGCAACCGCACTGTCAGGATATTGATTCACCAAACTATTTATCTGATCAAAGGCTTCTGTAAAATGCTTAGATTTCTGATTGAGCAAAAGCCAATCCTAACCAGCCTTCAAAATTTCCAGGAACTAACATGAGTAAATGCTCGTAATCAAGGCGGGAAAAGTTTAATCTTCCTAACTTCTCATTGACAAAAGCTCTATAGTAAAGTCCAGCAATATTATTAGGTTCTAGAAAGAGTATCTGTGTCTAAATCTTCCTTGGCATAATTCCATTGCTCCAAAAGAATATTTCCAAGAAGTTTTTCTTCAGCCTCAAATCGATACTATCTGGATGATAAGCTAGCAAATCAGTAGCTTTAGACAAAGAATCTCTGAAAGCTTGGTTGGGTTGTGCAAAATGTCCCCAATACAGAAATAACAAAAATATCGTAATCAATATTACTTTATACATATTACTATTTTTGTGAGCAAAGATAATAGAAAAAGAAAAATGTGACTTTAATATTATTGTTATTATTCTACAAAAAGAATAAAAATAACCGAAAAAGTATTTGAGAAAAATATATAATCAAAAAAATAATATATCTTTGCATATATAATAAAACATGTTTTTGAAAAACAGACAACATTCCATGTGACAAAATATCAGTTACATTTTTAAAGACTAAAGTTTCATTCTATGACACATCCGAACAGACATTGCAGCAAATCGAAAGGTTTTTCAATAAAAATCTTTCAAAAAGTACCCTTGAAACGAACGAAGAGAATTGTGTATTGACGGACATTCATATCCTTGTCAACCAAGATTCGGGCGAAATGAAAGCCTACGATGATGACGAGAAAGAGATTACACGGTGCGTTGTTGAGCAATGGATAGACAACAAGGATGAACTATTTTACGGGCATGTCACAGATGTTCTTAGAAAAATACTGGCAGATAAAAGTGCCATTGTAGACAAACTTGGCATCTTGAAGCCTTATAGTTTTGTGCTTGAAGACGATGATAACGAAAATATCGCAGAATCTCTATGTTGCCGATGACGAAACGATCATCATCGGAGAAGATTTAATGAGCGACTTGGATGAAGATTTAGATAAGTTTTTTGACAACCTGATTCAAATTTAATCTCACTATTAATATAAAGAGAGGGTGTGTCAAAACTAAAATAAAGAACAGACCAAAGTTACTATTTGTAACTTTAAAAATGAAAGAGCCATATCAAACTCGGTATTCGAGTAATGATATGGCTCTTTTATTGCTTTTTAAAAAGCGAGCAAGTTTCAATTTATAAGCTCATGTTTATTAAAATGGAGTTTTGACACATCCTCTTTGTATTATACAAATGTAAGTTCTTCTTTTTCCGGATTCTTTTCAATAGAGATTATATGCCCTTGCTCTATGCTGCCACTAAGATGCGTTCGCAAAGTCCGTCCTCGATATAATTTTGGATTGCACGCTTTAACGGACGGGCACCAAACTGAACGTCATATCCCTTTGTAGCAATAAATTCTTTTGCTTCTTCCGTAATCGAAATATCATATCCCATCGTATGAAGCCGTTTGAAAAAGTCCTTTTAGTTCCAAATCAATAATTTGTTTGATTGCAGCTAGGTCAAGTTGGTCGAACGTGATAATCTCATCCAAACGATTGATAAACTCGGGGGCGAACTGCTTGCTTAGACTTTTCTGAATCACCCTGCGAGCATGGTCTTTATCCTTCTCGCCGACACTCAGACTGTCCATACTGATTGCGTTGAATCCGATTCCCCGCCCAAACTCCCTTCAATTGGCGCGTGCCTGCGTTCGAAGTCATAATAATTACGGTATTTCGAAATCAACAAGTCGACCATTACCATCCGTTAGTCTGCCTTCGTCTAAAAACTTGTAAAAGCAAATTAAAAACATTGCCATGTGCCTTCTCAATTTCATCAAGTAGGACTATAGAATAAGGATGGCGACGAACTTTCTCTGTCAACTGTCCACCCTCTTCATAGCCGACATATCCGGGAGGCGCACCAACCAAACGTGACACATTAAAACTCTCCGTATATTCACTCATATCAATTCTGATAAGTGCATCCATAGAACCAAAACATATATTCAGCTAACTTTTTGGCTAGATATGTCTTACCAACTCCGGTAGGTCCCAAAAACATAAACGCTCCTATAGGATGATTGGGCTCTTTTAGCCCTACCCGATTTCTCTGAATTGCCTTCACGACTTTTTCTATGGCTGCATCCTGTGCGATAATATCATGCTTCAACTCGTCTGCCATCGTCACTAATCGGGTACTTTCAGCCTCGGCCATCCGCTGAACCGGCACCCCGGTCATCATCGAAACTACATCAGCTACATCATCCGCAGTAACTTCTGGAGATTATGATTATCCGTGGTTAGCCAATGCTCATTAAGTTGCGCCAATTCTGCCTCAATCTGCATTTGTTGATCACGATAACTTGCAGCCAATTCAAAAATTTTTGGTTTCTAACCGCAGCATGTTTTTCTGCTTAACTGCCTCTATCTCTTTCTCCTTCTTCTCTATTTCAGGAGGTAAGACTGCGTGCCTTAAATGCAATCTAGCACCAACCTCATCCAATGCGTCAATAGCTTTGTCCGGGAAAAAGCGGTCTGTTATATATCGTTCTGTCAATTTGACACACGCACGCAAAGCCTCATCAACATACTTTACATGATGATGCTTCTCATAACGTTCTTTTATATTCCTAAGAATTTCCAATGTCTCGTCCGATGATGTTGGTTCTACTAAAACCTTTTGAAAACGACGCTCCAAAGCTCCGTCTTTCTCTATGCTGTTACGATATTCGTCTAATGTTGTAGCACCAATACATTGAATTTTTCCACGAGCGAGAGCTGGTTTCATAATATTGGCCGCATCCATACTACCAGGCGTACTCCCTGCTCCTATCAAAGTATGAATTTCATCAATAAAAACGATAATCTCAGGATTCTGCTCTAATTCTTTCAGCAAAGCGCGAATACGCTCTTCAAATTGGCCTCGATATTTCGTACCCGCAACGATAGCCGTCATGTCAAGAGAAACAACACGACGATTAAAAAGCATAGGACTTGCATGATGTTTTCTGATTTGCTGTGCCAATCCTTCAACAATTGCACTTTTCCCAACTCCCGGCTCACCTATTAAAAATAGGATTATTCTTTTTCCGACGACAAAGAATCTCCGTTATCCGCTGTATTTCTTTCTCTCGGCCTACAACAGGGTCGAGTTTTACCAGTCGCAGCCAACTCCGTCAAATCTGTAGAAAAATTATCCAACATAGGGAGTTTTACCCACAGATTGGGTACGTGTATGAGCAGTCGAAGCATAAGCAGAAGCACCTTGCTCTTGCTTTTCGTTATGACCGGCATCTACTTCGTCATCTTCGTCCGGCAATTCTAAACCATCATGAAAATCATTCTTTGGCTTATGTAATATTGATAATATATCTTCGTAATCCATATTATTTAACTCCAATACTTGTTTCGCTCCATTATCTATTTTTGTCGTGCAAGATAGCCAGTAACAGATGTTGCACATCGACCATCGCAGAATGTTGCATCTCGAGCCTCCAAAACTGCTAATTTTAAAATTTTACTTGCGTTTTCATTCAATACCAATTCACTTGTTATAATAGGCTTTATTCAAGCTTTCATCTCGAACTTTATTTTCTAACTCAACCTTGACAAGTTGGGTATTGATATTTAATCTACAGAATATATCATTGATAAGACCGCCCTTCTCGCGAATCATTCCCAGTAAAAGATGTTCCGGCCCGACAGAGCTACTGGCCAACCGGGCTGCCTCTTCCCTACTGAAAGATAGTATTTCGACACTTTTTGGTGAGAATTGATTAGTCATATATAATTTTTCTTCTATTTAACAACAACTTTCCTTTTTGCAAATTTCATGCCAAGAGGTGTATCTTTCTTATTCTTAAAGGCTTACTAAATAAAGCAAAAAGTAATTGAATTATCATTTATTAAATAAATATTTTTGTAACTTTGCTTTATTAAACAAAAATATATGATAGACTCTTCTTCCTTTCAAGGGAAAATAGCCAAATATTATACACTCGGTTGCAAACTCAACTTTTCAGAAACCTCAACCTTTGAGCGATTATTATCCGACATGGGAGTCAGACAAGCAGGACTGAATGAGCCTGCCGACATCTGTCTTATCAACACATGTTCCGTCACAGACGTGGCCGATCACAAATGTCGGCAAATCATCCATCGCATGGTGAGAGAAAACCCCGGTGCTTTTGTTATCGTTACAGGTTGTTATGCCCAATTATCTTCCGAGACAATCAGTAAAATAGAAGGTGTAGATCTTGTGCTTGGTTCTAATGAGAAGGCCAATCTTATACAATACTTAAAATGACGCGTTCACCGGACAGAAAAGCGACAATCATCTCCATCTACACTATTCTGAGAAGACAAAAAGACATCAAATCCTTTGCACCAAGTTGCTCTAAAGGAAACAGAACACGCTATTTTCTAAAGGTACAAGACGGATGTAATTATTTCTGCACCTATTGCACAATACCATATGCAAGAGGCTTTTCAAGAAATCCGCCCATCGATTTCCTCATACAACAAGCTCAACAAGCAGCAGAGGAGGGGAAAGAAATCGTAATAACAGGGGTTAATATCGGAGACTTTGGCGAAACAACCCATGAGAAATTTATAGATTTAGTTAAAGCGCTCGATCAGGTAGAAGGAATCAAAAGGTTTAGAATCAGCTCGTTAGAGCCGAACCTATGCGAAGATGAACTTATTGATTATTGCACCAACTCAAGAGCATTCATGCCCCACTTCCATATCCCCTTACAAAGTGGCAGCGACGAGGTCTTGAAATTAATGCACCGCCGCTATGACAAGGCCCTTTTTGCGCATAAGATTAATCTTATTAAAAGCAAAATGCCTCATGCTTTTATCGGAGTCGACGTGATGGTTGGCTGTCGAGGAGAAACGAAACTATATTTTTGAAGAATGTTACGATTTCCTTCAGTCGCTGCCCATAACCCAACTACATGTATTCCCATATTCAGAACGCCCCGGCACAACCGCACTCTCGATTCCTCATGTAGTGACAGATAAAGAGAAGAAAGAGCGGTCTAAACGATTACTGGAACTCAGTGATAAGAAAACCGAAGAGTTTTATGCACAATTTATTGGTACAGAAGCGGAAGTCCTTTTTGAAAAAGCCGCAAAGGGGAAACGCATGCACGGATTTACTCCCAATTATATAAGAGTAGAGCTACCCGCTATTGTTGCCAAAGAAGAATATGACAATCAACCCATAAAAAGTCAGACTGATAAAGTTTAATTTTTGACAAATCAGCTTTGATTGCTGAAATTATATAAGAATATAAGGATATAAAAATGAAGAAAAGACATTGTAATTGTGATTCTTAACTGGAATGGTCAGAAGATGCTTGCTCAATATCTCAGGACGGTTGAAAACTTTTTCCAGAACTGAAGCCGACATTGTCATTGCTGATAATGCTTCTACAGACAATTCTATAGACTATCTGCGCAATAATCACCCCTATATCCGCATTATCGCTTTCGATAAGAACTGGGGATTTGCAGAAGGCTATAATCTTGCTTTACAACAGCTAAAGGACTACAAATACTATGTATTACTAAATTCGGATGTCAAAGTCACTCATCACTGGCTGACACCACTTGTTGAGTTTATGGACGCGCATGAAGAAGTGGCTGCCTGTCAACCTAAACTACTGGCAATGTCAAACCCCGACATGTTTGAATACGCAGGAGCTGCCGGAGGTTTCTTAGACAAATATGGCTATCCCTTTTGCTAGAGGTCGAGTATTCGATTTCACGGAAATGGATACAGGGCAATACAACCAAAATCTCAATATTTTATGGGCCACAGGCGCATGTCTCATGATTAAATCTACCGCATATTGGGAAGCAGGCGGTTTGGACGCAAGATTCTTTGCACATAATGAGGAGATAGATCTTTGTTGGCGACTCAGATTACTGGGCATGAAAATATTCTGTATTACAGATAGTATTGTATATCATGTCGGTGGTGGGACTCTTCCTAAAAGGCAATCCTATGAAAACATTTCTAAATTTCCGGAACAATTTAACGATGCTTTATAAAAACCTTCCAGATTATGAACTAAAACATGTCATGCGAGTTAGATTTTTTTCTTAGATTACATCGCAGCTTTTCTACATTAATATTAAATCATAATTTCAAGGACTTCCAAAGCGATTTTTCAAAGCAAGAAGAGCATTTAAAAAGTGGCTGCCGCTCTTTGAAAACGATCGTAAGTTGATACAAGGATCACGCAAAGAGAAACCAATTCCCCGAACGAAAAGAGTATTCTATTTTGTGGCAATATTATATTAAAAAGAAAACGAAGCTTTACAGAGTTTCCAAATCAAGATTAATTAGAATTACACGTATTTAAGTTCTCTATTCTCCTTTTTCCTAAATGAAGCAAAATTCAATTAGTAAGTGCGACACTTTTCGGTGAATAAGAATTTACAAAAGCTCAAAAAGTACTCTATTTCAAAATATTCAGGCTTTGATTGAAATACGCGATTCTACAGCGAGTTTTGTATTTACCTTATAACCAGCCACTTACCTAGACCTCTCTTGCTATTCGCCCCTGTACTACATTGTCAAAGCATAGCTTTTACTGTCTAATTGTGGCTCTTTTACCTTGCAAAAGCATAGCTTCAAAGAGATAAAAAGCATAACTTTAAAGTGGTAAAAGCATAGCTATGAGCCTTTAAAACATAAAAAACATGTCCAAAAAGGTTTTTATTTACTCTAAATAGCGAAAGAGATGACGACATTCACGCTGTTTGAACGTGGAACATTTTTAAATAAGATTATTTTTACAAATCAAAAGCGAGATGTCATAACAAGACATCTCGCTTCAATATTTTTATCAATCAAAAAATTATTCAAACACTTCGTTAATTTCTGTTCATAGGGTCTTCTCTCACTTGGTTCCTTTACACTACGGATTATAGTTTGGAGGAAGTTGGAATTTTGCATCTTCCGTATAACCCAACGATTTATCACGATAAACTTTACGCATATAATACGCCCAAATAGGCAATGCCATTGTTGCGCCCCTGCCCCATTCGCATAGAGTCAAAGTGAATATCACGATCTTCACCACCTACCCAGCAACCGCTGACAAGCTCGGGGGTGAATCCCTATGAACCATGCATCACTGTTACGATTGGTTGTTCCAGTCTTTCCACCGATTTCTCCTGTGAAGTTATATTTGTATCGGAGCCGACCTGCCGTACCTTCATCGACTACAGCCTTAAGCAAAACTAGCATTTTTATCGGCACTCTCTGAGCTTATCACTTCATTCATACGTGGCTGGAATCGAGCCACGACATTGCCTTCGTTGTCTTCGATGCGCGAAACAAACATGGGTGCCGTGCGTATGCCGTGGTTCGCAAATGTAGTATAGGCACTGACCATTTCCGCAACGGAAACTTCACATGGCCCCAAGCACAAAGCCATCGATGGATGAATATCGGGGTTATGAATACCGAAGTCATGTAGCATTTGAACAAATTGTCGTGGATTCATCTTACTCATCAAGTAGCAGAAATCCAGTTGTTAGATTGCGCCAAACCCCATTTTAGCGTAACCATTTGCCCATAACGATTATGAGAAGTATTGCGAGGAGTCCACCGCTGCCCTGCGACAACATACGAACGTTGGATATTAGGGGCTTTATCACATGGCGAAAAACCATTTTCCATAGCCATCGCATATAAATATGAGCTGATAGTTGAACCAATCTGACGGCGTCCGCCCATCACCATGTCGTACATAAAATGATTATAATTTAATCCACCGACATAGGCCTTTAACGGCTCCAGTCTTAGGATCCATACTCATAAAACCTGCTCGGAGAAATTTCTTATAATAGCGAATACTATCCATCGGCGTCATAACTGTGTCTAAATCTCCATGATACGTAAACACCGTCATGTCGACAGGGCTACGGAAAGCATCCTTAATTTCCTGTTCGGTAGCTCCTGCGGCTTATCTCCACGATAGCGCTCGCTTTGAATCATGGCTCTATTCAAAATCTTACGCACCTGATTAGTCGTAAGTTGGTCGGTAAACGGAGCTGTGGCCTTATTTCTTTTCTCTTTATTGAACTCGGGTTGTAGAAATCTGGCAACATGCGCGTAAACAGCTTCCTCTGCATATAGCTGCATTCGCGAATCGATAGTTGTAAATACTTTTAGCCCATCTGTATAAATATTATAAGGGCTGCCGTCTTTCTTGAAATTCTTATTACACCATCCATACAGCGGATCTATGCTCCATGCAATGGAATCAATCGTGTACTGCCCCCGATTCCAAGCAGGATATTCTTCTTTTTCCGGTCGTTTAGCCATCATGTACTGGCGTAGAAACTCACGAAAATAAGTAGCTGTACCGTCTTTTATGATCTGTACGATGGAATGACAACTTTAAAGGTTCGTCACAATATTGGTTATACTCTGCTTTAGAAAGATAGCCCACTTTCTGCATTTGACCAAGAACCACGTTGCGCCGTTGCTGACATCTTTCAGGATATCGTACAGGATTGAACAAAGACGGGTTCTTGCAAAGACCGATTAAGGTGGCGGCCTCTGTTATACTCAAATCCTTAGGTTCTTTATTAAAAATAGGTATTTGCAGCCGTCTAATTCCGACCGCATTGTGAAGGAAATCGAAATAATTAAGATAGAGCATTATTATTTCTTCCTTTGTATAAGTACGTTCCAGTTTAACGGCAATGACCCATTCGATAGGTTTCTGAAGCAAACGTTCTTGCACGCTTCCGGCTGTTGATGAATAGAGTTGCTTAGCCAACTGTTGGGTAATGGTACTGCCACCACCTGCGCTGGTTTGCCCAAAGATTCCACGTTCTCACGACCGCACGGGCCAACGCAATGAAATCTATGCCGGAATGCTCTGTAAAAAGCGTTCGTCTTCGGTCGCAACCAATGCTTTTACCAAATAAGGAGATATCTTATTATAAGGAACAGCAATTCTGTTTTCTTTATTTAAGTTCCAAGTGCCAATCACTTTACCATCACTTGAATAAACTTGTGTGCAAATCTGCCGATGGATTTTGCAAAATCATCGATAGGTGGCATATATCCTATCCAGCCATTCCAAATGGCCACAAATGCCAATATTGTTGTTATTACTGCAATAGCTAATATACTCCAAAGGAAATGAATAAGCGCTCTACGCATAATAAGTCACATATTTAATTTTGACAAAATTACAACTTTTCCACGAAATATAGTTATGAAAATAAAAATTATGCCTAACTTTGAAGACGATTCGAGACCTCTCCAAACACAAATATATGGAAAAACATAATTTTGTAACAATTGCCGATCTGAGTAAAGAGCAGATTTTATACCTTATTCAGATGGCTGAAGAATTTGAACGCCACCCCAATCGAGAGCTTTTAAAAGGAAGGATCGTGGCAACTCTCTTTTACGAACCTTCTACTCGCACCCGACTTAGTTTTGAAACTGCCGCCAATCGCTTAGGAGCGAAAGTAATCGGCTTCTCTGACGCGAAAGCGTCGAGCGTAGCAAAAGGCGAGACTCTGAAGGATACGATACTGATGGTCAGTAATTATGCCGATGTAATCGCAATGCGCCATTATATTGAAGGGGCAGCACAGTATGCCAGCGAAGTGGCACCAATCCCAATTATCAATGCCGGTGACGGTGCTCACATGCACCCCTCGCAATGTTTGCTTGACCTCTACTCTATCTATAAAACACAGGGGACACTCGAAAACCTTAACATTTATCTTGTCGGCGATCTTAAATATGGTCGAACCGTTCATTCCTTTGATAACGGCCATGCGCCATTTCAATCCTACGTTTCATTTTATTGCTCCCAAAGAGTTAGCTATGCCTAATGAATACAAATTATATTGTAAAGAACAGAATATAAAGTTTCAGGAGCATACAGCTTTTAATGATAAAATCATTGCCGAAGCGGATATTTTTAGCATGACACGTGTACAAAAGGAACGATTCAGCGATTTGATGGAGTATGAACGGGTAAAGAATGTTTATATCTTACGTCGTAATATGCTGGGGCTGGCCCGCGAGAACATGAAAATCATGCACCCATTGCCCCGTGTGAATGAGATTGCGTATGATGTAGACGATGATCCGCATGCCTACTACATACAACAGGCACAAAACGGACTCTATGCACGAGAAGCCATCTTCTGCTATACTTTTAGGGCATTACACTTGATGATATCAAGAATGATAAAACGATTATTGATTGAGCAATATGGAAAACAAAAAGAAAGACAGGTTGCCGCCATTGAGAATGGTACGGTAATAGACCATATTCCTGCAGAAAAAACCTATCAGGTAGCCAGTTTATTAGGACTTGATAAATTAGTGACACCTGTTACAATTGGCAACTATTATGCTTCGAAGAGGATGGGCAAAAAAGGTATTATCAAGGTAAGTGATAAGTTTTTTTACCACGGAAGAAATCTCCCAATTGTCTGTAGTGGCTCCAAAAGTAGTGCTCAATATTATCAAGGACTTTGAGGTCGTTGAGAAAAACAGTAGACACGCCTGACGAGCTACGCGGTATTGTCAAATGCAATAATCCCCAGTGTATTACAAACAATGAGCCGATGCAAACGGTATTTCATGTTGTTAACAAAGTAGATGGCGTATTAAAATGCCATTATTGCGATAAAGAACAGGAGATGGGAAAAGCAAAGCTTTGTTAGAATCTGCAGAAAGAATGAGTTTGATTATATTCATAACCAATTAAAACTTTTTAATAATGAAAAAGAGACTCAAGAAATTTTTCGATTTTATCGAAAAAGAACACCAACGTCAACTGAAAGGAATGGAGCTGATTGCTTCAGAAAAATTTTTGTGAGTGATGAAGTCATGCAAGCCATGGGCTCATATCTGACAAAACAAATATGCAGAGGGATATCCCGGAAAAACGATATTATGGTGGTTGCCAAATGGTAGACGAGGTTGAAACATTGGCCATTGAACGTGTGAAAAAGTGTTTAACGCAGAATATGCAAATGTTCAACCCCACTCTGGCGCACAGGCAAACCAAGCTGTCTTTTTAGCAGTATTGAAGCCCGGTGACACTTTTATGGGACTTGATTTGGACCAAGGTGGGCATCTGTCGCATGGAAGCAAAGTCAACACGTCGGGAATATTATATAACCATATCGGATATACACTTGATCGTGAAACAAGGTAGGGTTGATTATGATGAGATGGAGCGATTAGCAGTTGAACATAAACCTAAGCTGATTATCGGTGGTGGTTCAGCCTATAGTCGTGAATGGGACTATGCGAGAATGAGAAAAATTGCCGACGCCGTGGGGGCGTTGCTGATGATTGACATGGCTCATCCTGCCGGTCTTATTGCGGCAGGATTATTAGATAATCCTAAAATATGCCCACATCGTAACCACTACGACCCACAAGACACTTCGTGGACCGCGTGGAGGCGTAATCCTTCTGGGCAAAGATTTTGACAATCCATGGGGCTACAACGAAGAAAAGGTGAGATAAAGAAGATGAGCATGCTCCTTAACTCAGCAGTATTCCCCGAAACCAAGGTGGACCGTTGGAGCATGTAATCGCGGCCAAGGCTGTTGGATTTGGTGAAAATCTGTTGCCTTCTTGGGTTGAATACGCCACTCAAGTCAAGACCAATGCCTCTGTTTTGGCCAATGCGCTGATAGACCATGGCTTCAGTATTGTCAGTGGAGGTACGGACAATCACTCTATGTTGCTAGACTTGAGACAGAAATATCCTGATTTGACAGGTAAAGTCGCCAGAGAATGCACTGGTTGCGGCTGACATTACAGTCAATAAAAACAAAAGTGCCGTATGATGAGCGTTCTAGCTTTCCAAAGCTTCAGGAATTAGACTGGGAACTGCAGCAATGACCACTCGAGGCGCAAAAGAAGATATGATGTTATTAATTGCAGACTTGATTGACGAGGTGCTTGGCAATCCGAAAAACGAGCAGATGATTGCCCGTGTACGACAAAAGGTGAATGAAACGATGAAGGTTTATCCTTTGTTCGCATATTGATATTAACAGATAAAAAGTCCCTATATGCAGATTGCAATTATTAGCATCATTTTGTTTGCGTGTTTGGCTTATGTAGGCTATCGAGTCTATGAAACCATCAAACATGCGAATGACAAATGCTATGGTTGCTCTGGTTGTGCATTAAAAGATTTAAAGAATTGTAAGCAAACAAAGTAAATAACTTTATCTTATTAGAAAAGGTCATATCTGAACGAAAATAGATATGACCTTTATTATTTATGCCGTCTGGTAAGCCTAAATCAGTCCTTTAAAGATTGGCGGAAAATCAATTTTTCTTTTAATCATCATAGAAGATGCAATATGTGTTGCCCATCAGATTTTATCGAACAACATATAAAGAGTAGAAGCCTACTCTGAAAGAGTAGGCTTCATGTTTGTTTGGAATAAGTTGTTTTAATTTTAAGCTCGACATTAGTCTTGGCAGCGTAAGCTTCTGGTGATAAAACAGAAACGGTGCTCTTGTTGAATCTACCTTTATGGAAGTAAACTACACCATCTGTCAAAGCATACAGAGTATCATCTTTGCCCTGAGCTACATTTTCACCGGGGAAGTGCTTGTTACCGCGCTGACGAACGATAATATTGCCAGCTTCTATCTTCTGACCACCCCAAATCTTAACGCCTAATCTTTGTGAAGCTGATTCACGGCCGTTCTTAGAACTACCTACACCTTTTTTATGTGCCATTCTTTGTTCCTCCTACGTTTTAAGCGATTACTGATTTTACTGTTACTTCTGTGAACTGCTGACGATGACCATTCTTCTCTACGATAGTCCTTACGGCGCTTCATCTTAAAGACGATGATTTTGTCGCCCTTAACAAGCGGGTTCACAACTCTACTACTACTTTTGACCACTTTACCGTAGGTGCACCAACTGTAACTGTTCCTTCGTTGTCACGAGAAGAACCTTGTCAAATTCAACAGTTTTGCCTGCCTCTCGCATCTTTGATGCGATTGACGAAGAGCTTCTTGCCTTCTTCAACTTTAAACTGCTGGACCGTTAATTTCTGCGATTGCGTACATTATAATTAATATAAACGGTTTTTTCCGCAAGGCGTTTGACATTCAATCAACTCTTTACTGAGCCTCAACGGACTAAATCGGCTGCAAAAGTACAAAAATTAAATCGGAAATCTCTCATTATATATACAACAGAGTTTTTAGAATTACAAATAATTAACGATACACTTTTTAATTCTGACAATTTTAATTCATAGAAGTGGAAACGATAAGATTCTTTTGATTGTTGGAATATTGTAGTGATAGATGTCTCGGCATACGACTATTTGGAGTGCTCGAACTAAAGGTTTGAAAAATTCTTCAGCCTCATGAGTTTATTCGTACCTTCTTATTGACGTTTACATTCATCTTTTGTAACATCACTAAGACTTTTTGAAAAGTGAAAACATTTCTGTGGGCTTTTCACCTATTTATAGCAATATTGCAGTGCCCTATGGCCATCTATATTTAGTCGTCGCTTAAAAAGCGTTGCTAAGCGAGAAGCCATTCATGGATGCCCTCTCGCTTAGCATTTCGCTTATTCTTTTGAGCAGGAGGGTGTGTCAAAAATGCAAATACCATTTTGATAATCTTACAGTTTGAAACAATCCAAAAAATGACCATTTCTGTACTCGATTTTTGAGTAAAGAAATGGTCTTTCTTTGCCTTTAGAAGAATCCTGCTTATAGAGTTGAGAAGTTGTCAAGTTATTAATTTGCATTTTGACAACCAACGTGTTCCCTTTGATTACTTTACGCTTATTGACGTCCTTTTCCACATGCCATAACTGTCTTCTTAGCAAGTCCAGCTTTTCGTTCATAAGCTTGGTTACATGAAAGTGGTCAACTACAAGTGCCGCATTGGGAAGATGCTCACTTACAGCTCTTGTATATGCTGCAGAAAGGTCTGTACATACTGCTTGTATATGTTCTTTGTCCTTGCCGAGCCTCTCCCAAAATCCATCAAGAGCATTCTTCCCATTACCATCACCGACATAAACAATATGACCATTATCCAAATCTACAACTATGGTCTTGTATACATGCCCCCCTTATGAGTGGCGAACTCATCAATGGAAATACTCCTTAACGTGGAAAGGTCTGGGGTAGAGTAATTTGATTGTAGAAACTCCATCTGTATATTACGCACTACATCCCAAGATACCTAAAGGAACCATGATATATCCTGGATTGTCGCAAAGCCAGACAGGTCAAGCACCATATTTGCAAAGGCTATTGTGTGCCGACGTTTTCCTTTAGCAAAGTCGATGTTTTCTGGTTTGATACAGCCGCAGTCGTGACATTGAATACGATGTACACGCATGTCCAGATAGGTCTTGCTCAGACCTATAGGCACACTTACAAAGCGACGAATATGGCTGCCGTTACAATTAATATTATGACTTCACATACAGGACAACAAGTTTTTCCCTTGGAGTTTAGATTTCTAAAACTAAGTTATTACCTTCGTAGCGCAGATTCTGACACGCTTGTTGGGGAGACGCCTAAGACGTTTTTGCATTATGCTGGTATTCATGTTTCTTGAAGTTTGGTCACCTACAAAGATACATAATACCAGCTTTTTATATAGAACTAATCAGATAGTATCTATCCATTTAACGGAAGAACTCAGAAAAAGCGTTGTTTGCGCATCGAAAGAGTTCACGCAAACAACGCATTTATGATATATGATATTTTTGGTATCGCTTTTACCATTCAAACGAAATAGATTTTCATCTTATTTGGCTGGCACTCTTGAGAATCTCACAAATGATCCCAAACCATCTGCACGGTAGGTATATGGAGGCGTTCTTCGGGAGTGTGTACACAGCGAAGTGTCGGACCGAACGAGCCATGTCGAGGTTAGGGATAGCGTTCGGAGAAGAGACCGCACTCAAGACCTGCGTATGATTCCCCTTTACTCGGATCCTTGCCGAAGAGCTTCTTATAAAGCATCGACAGCCAGTTGTGTCAGCTTGCTGTTGGGGTTCATCTTCCACGCAGGATAGCCGTCGTTCTGAAGAACTTGGGCGCCGGCCAGCTGGAATACGGCTTTGATGGTGTTGCATTGGTTGTCAAGATTACTCATAACATTACCACGCTGCGAGGCAAGAATCTCTATCTTATCTTCATAAGTCTTGACTACAGCCACATTACTGGAGGTTTCGACCATACCAGCTAAGGCTTCATCCTGACACATTGAGAAGATTCCATTGTCAATGGCTTGCAAGACCCTGTATCAGTTTGCGGCTAACATTTGTGGGAAGAACTGGTGCTGCTTCTGTACTCACCCATATTGAAAAACCATCGTTGTGTCGGTAACATGGAATTCGTCTTCAACATTGTGTGTGAAAATGTTCCAGTCGGCACGGACATTTTCTTTTCTCGTTTGCAGGAACTGCAAATACAATTTTTCCCGTCACGGGGTATCGCATTGCAGTTTTCCTGAGTTGAAGCTTACAAGACGCAGGTCTGTTTTTCTCTTGTTCGAGGTACAGGAAACGCGTCAACACTTTAATGGCATTAGCACGCATCTTATATATCATCGCTCGGAGTGCCCACCGGTAAGTCCTTTCAGGAAACTTCGAAGAAGAAGTAGTTGTCGGAGCAGCTTCGCGGTTGAAGTTGAATGTTGCTGTCGTGCTACGACCACCCGCACAGGAAACAAAGATCTGTCCTTCATCTTTCAGAGTCCAAGTTGATAAGCCAGTCACCAGTCATGAAGCCTGCCTGCATTCCCATGGCACCAGTGAGCTGTGTTTCTTCATCGCGGGTAAAGACACATTCCAGGGACCATGCTCAAAAATCGTTGCTTTCAAGCACTGCCAGTTCGATGGCGCAACCAATTCCCATCATCGGCACCTCAATGTAGTACCTTTGGCTTTTAACCATTCGCCATCCACACTAAGTCTGAATGGCATCTGTATCAAAGTCGAAGTCTACGTCAATAAGTTTGTCGCACACCATATCCATATGGCTTTGCAGAATGACAGTAGGACGATTTTCATAACCCGGTGTGGCCGGTTTATAAATCAGGACATTGCCTGTTTCATCGACTTTTTGTTTCTAGATTGTGTTGCTGTCCGAATTCTTTGAGATACTTATCATCTTCTCCTCACGCTTGGAAGGACGGGATTGTATTGATTTTTGCGGAACTGCTCAAAAACGCTTGCTGGTTTTAATAAGTTTTTCTCCATACTATTAAACTTTAATTACTAAAAAATCTTACTTTAGATCAGTGTAATCTTTTGACAATCAAAAATGAAGGAATTATTTTTTGATATTCCGTCGAATTGCACTATCTTTGCATTTATATATTTACACTGAAGCATTGCAAAATTAGTAAAATATGGTAGAAACTATACTTCTAGCATGTTAATAATTGCTATCTACGTGGCTTTGTTGTCAATAAAGTTGTTGCTGAAGAAAAATGGCAAATTTATTTCACAACATCATCCATGACAACCCCGCTTTTAAGGAAGCAAGGTATTCATTGTGTAATTGATCAGGACAAGGAAGCTCGCTTAAAACGGCGGGCATTTTAGTAATAGATTCTGAAACTAAAAATAATATGAAAAAGAAAGACATGTTTGGCAGTCTGCTATGGCTGCATGGTAACTTTTGGCTATGACATCTTGTAATCAGTCAAGCCCAAAAATGGATTCTAAAGCTGACGTAGAACAAAAATGCGCCTGCCAGTCTTTAAAAATAGCTTATGTTGAGGTTGATAGTATCATGTCTCAATACACATTTTGCAAAGACTACTCCTTGATTCTTCAAAAGAAAGGACAAAAATATCCAAAATACCCTTTGCTGCAAAAACAGCAACATTTACAGGCCGCCGCTGCTAATTTTCAACAGAAGATTCAGCAAAATGCCTATACTCGTGAGCAGGCAGAAGCAATCCAAAGCCGGTTTGCAGAAACAGAACAACGATCTTCAGGTTTTGAATCAGCGCCTAAGTGCTGAGTTCCAGACAGAAACGGATAAGTATAATTCAGCTTTGTGTGACAGTATTCAGAATTTCCTGAATATATATAATAAGGATAAGAAATTCAGTATCATCTTTAGCAAGCAGGGTGACAATCTTTTGTATGCAGACAAGGCTTATGATATTACGAAAGAAGTAATCGCTGGTCTGAACAAGGCTTATAAACCTTCAAAAGAAAGCAAATTCTACAACAAAAAGAAGAAAAAGAAGTAAAGCATAATGAAGATATGACTCGTAAAAGAAAGATACAGAATTCATATTGGAAACATTTTTAGAGATACGCTACTGATTGTAACAACTGAATTGCAATTTGGTAGCGCATTTCCAGTTATTAGTGGCAACGTTGTTGAGTGCACAATGTACGGACAACGTATCAACCAAGTAACGCCTGAATTGTTTCAGCATTACCCGGATGCGAAGTCGATGGCTCAGGGCCGAAGAGGAAGATGTTTTCGAATATGTAAAAAGTGTAAGTTATCCCAATGCCAAAAGTAAGCATTTGGTTGGAATGGCAAGAATGTTGGTTGATAAATTTGGAGGGAAGTTCCTGATAACATGGCGCAGTTGACAATGCTACCGGGAGTCGGACGCAAGACGGCTAATGTAATTCAAGCAGTTTGGTTTGGTAAATCCACGATGGCAGTAGATACGCACGTATTTAGGGTTAGTCACCGGTTAGGTCTCGTTCCCAAGACTGCTACGACACTCACAAAAAGTTGAAGAGTATCTGGTTAAGCATATTCCGGAAGAAGATATCCGAAAGGCCCATCATTGTTGTTGTTGCATGGGAGATATGTTTGCCAAAAGTCTGAAACCGAAGTGTAGCTAATGTGAATTTGAAAGATTTGTCCCAAATTGATCAAGAACAGTAAATTGGAATAACGATGGATGCAGAAAGAATATTGAAGTATTTACAGACCCTTGCTGCAAATAATAACCGTGAATGGTATCAGGAGCATAAGGCGGAATATCAAACCATCAGAAGCGATTTTGAAGAAGGGGTGGCTAAAGCAATCGCTCAGTTTAGTCGTTTTGATCTAGGAAACAGCCCATCTGAAGGTAAAGGATTGTGCCTACAGATTCAATCGTGATATCGTTTTTCACCGGATAAGTCATCATATAAAAATCATTTGGGTGCCTATATCTGTGCCAAAGGCAGGAAGGCACTTCGTGGCGGATATTATCTCCATCTGGAACCGGGACATAGCCTGATTGCTGTAGGTAGCTATTGGTTGCCGACAAATATTCTTACATCGTGTCGAAATGAGATAATGGGCAATATCGATGAATGGCGACGCTGTGTGAAACCAGCCAGTTTGTCAAGATGTTTGGTTATCCCAACGAAGGAGATTGGGAAACTTCGGATAAAGGCTTTGGGTTAGCTGCACTTAAAACCTGTCCTGCGGGTTTCCCTAAAGATTATAAACATATTGAGTACCTGAGGATGAAAGATTATTGTTGTTGGCATAGAGTAGCCGACGATTTCTTTGAGGGTGACGGCTGGTTGGCTGAAGCCGCAAAGATATTTCAGGTTGCCAAGCCAATGATGGATTTCATGAATAGCGTTATTGACGACTACGAGTAGAATGGGCGCAGATTCGTTCTCTTTCAAGCAATTTATAGTCAGACATGACCGGTGCGGACAGAAGGTTGGTACGGATGGAGTGTTGATAGGGCACCTGGGCTAAAGGTGGAAAGCGTATTTTGATATTGGTACAGGTTCAGGATTAATCGCTTTGATGATGGCCCAACGTTTTTTCAAATGCCGAGATTTGTGGAATCGAAATTAATCATGAGACTTACAGACAGGCGTGTGGGAATGTTGAAATGAGTCAGTCTGCATCTCAAATCTCTTTAGAGAATTGTTCATTACAGTCGTTTGTTCCATCTTATAAGTTTGATTCTATTGTAAGCAATCCACCCTTTTTGTTGATTCGCTAAAAACTCAAGATATAAAAAAAGAAATTACGCACGCTATACTGATAGTTTGAGTTTTGAAGAATTGATTTCTCATTCGGTGCGTTTAATGGACAATGCCGCTTATTTCTCAATGATTATTCCCACTGACTATATCGAACAGATATTATCTGTTGTTGCTACACATAGGCTTACGCTTGAGTAGGCGGTGATGATAAAGACCGTTGATAGAAAAAGGCTCTAAACGTAGTTTGTTGGAACTTACGAACAGGCGGGATACAATTTTCGTGCATGGAAATTCAAGTTCTAAAATACAGCTGACGGACAACGCAGTGACTGGTATCAAAAAGCAAACTTCAGACTTCTACCTTTAATATTTGAATGAGGCTATTATACCCATTTTCATATACTTTGCCACAAAAAGCTATTGCAAGTCTGTAAAAACTCTTCAATGACACACAATTTCTATACTTAGATTTATAGCTGTCCGGTAAAAACATTTTATATCTTTAATAATCTTCTTCTTCGCTTACATCTTCCGCTTCAAGGTTTAAATCTTCCGGATTCTCATCAAAGGTTGTACGATAACTTTCTTCTGTAAGCTTATCTTCGTCGAAAGCATCTTTCTTCTTCTGACTTGCTGTAGTGATCTTCCTCTTCGGCAAGTCCTCCTCCTTTCTCCTCAAATCGTTCACGCGCTCTTCATCATCCAAATCTTCTTCGCTCTCAAACCTGATTTTAGGCTTATCAAACTCTGGTTTTTCTTTTGCAAAGATGGCCTCAACCCATGAACCTTTAGGTATTTCCAAAACCTCAAAGCCGTCATTTACTTTCTTTTTCATACATGCTGCCGGGTTTATGAAGCCTGTTACTCAGAGAGTTGTCGTACTTATATCAAAAACCGCTTTCTATAATATCTTGTACACTTTGTGAAAGACTATCCCATCCTCCGCCGAAATTTCTGTCAAGGACTTCTATAAGTTTTGAAGCTGATATGTGACGTATATTCTCATAAGTAAGGTCCGTAACCCGCATGATAGGCTTCTTCTTAAGCGCAACTTTCGTTTTGGTGTTTTCATCCAGACGCATGATGCCGACTTTATATCCTCGCGCTTCAAGCTTACTGACAACTTCGGGCTTATCGATCTTTACCTCTTCAATGTCATAGGCACTCTTGATTATATCGGTGTAGTGCCGTATATTGTCTTTGAGATCAATGTCCTTTTCGGCAGCTTCCCACATCCTGAAAACATCATTTTCCTGTGTGTTCCATACATTACTTTTATTTATCGTTTTGAGTGTCAAGGCTTTTACTTCTTTCATACTTAAAATCTATATGTCATTTGCTGCAAAAGTATACACTTTGACCCATATTCACAAACTTTTATAGATTAAATTTTGCTTATCAATTATATATTTTCTATTTTTTTGTAATCATAATGATGAGGAACCCTTAGCATGAAAGAATGCGCCCTAAGAGCTTGGACGATTATGTTGGTCAAGCCATATTTGGTGAGGTGCGAATGCCGTGCTCAGAAAGATGATTGATTCAGGGCGCGTGTCATCTTTCATCCTTTTGAGGGCTCTCGGGGTCGGCAAAACTACTTTTAGCTCAAAATTATCGCAAATAAGCTGGAGACCCCATTCTATACACTTAGCGCAGTAACAAGTGGCGTAAAAAGACGTTCGGGAGGTGATAGAACGAGCCAAGAACAACCGCTTTTTTTACGATCCAGTCTCCAATACTTTTTATTGATGAAATTCATCGGTTCAGTAAATCACAACAAGATTCTCTGTTGGGAGCGGTAGAGCGTGGCATTGTTACTTTTAATAGGAGCGACAACAGAGAATCCTTCTTTTGAGGTGATTCGCCCCTATTGTCAAGATGTCAGCTTTATGTTTTTAAAGCCTTTGGACAAGAATGACTTATTAAAAACTCCTTCAGAGAGCCATCAATGAAGATTTAGAGCTAAAGCAAAAACAGATAACTTTGAAAGAGACCGGTGCCCTCTTCCGCCATAGCGGAGGAGATGCCCGCAAACTATTGAATATCCTTGAATTAGTTGTTGAGTCGTCCGGAACCACGGATATAGAAATTTCGGACGAGGTCGTTGTTGACAGATTGCAGCAGAATCTGCTGTCTTATGACAAAGACGGTGAAATGCATTATGACATTATTTCCGCTTTTATTAAGAGTATAAGGGCAGCGATCCCGATGCAGCGCTTTATTGGATGGCACGTATGATACAAGGAGGAGAAGACCTCAGTTTATAGCCAGACGACTAATCATCAGTGCTGCTGAAGATATAGGATTAGCCAACCCAAACGCTTTGCTGCTTGCCAATGCCGCTTTTGATGCCGTGATGAAAATTGGTTGGCCCGAAGGGCGTATCCCTGCTGGCCGAAGCAGTGGTGTATCTTGCCACGAGTCCCAAAAGCACTCAGCCTATCAAGGTGTTGCGAACGCGCTAAAGATGGTAGAACAGACGGGCAACTTACCTGTACCTTTACACTTAAGAAATGCTCTGACGGCACTCATGGCTCAATTAAATTACCACGATGGATACAAATACAGTCATGACTATCCGAATAATTTCGTAGAACAGCAGTATCTACCTGATGCGATTAAGACGCAGCGGATTTGGTATGCTCAACATTCTCCGACAGAAGAAAAGCAATATCAGCAAATGCTTAAATTGTGGGGTGACAAAATATAAAGAATAATAGAAATACAGAAAATGAAAATAGTTGAATTAGATGGCTACGCAGTCAATCCGGGGGATTTATCTTGGGAAGGACTGAAAGAGTTTGGAGAACTGGTGGTATACCCAAGAACTCCCGCAGAGAAGGTTGTTGAACGTGCAACAGGCGCGGAAATCATATTAGTGAACAAGGTAAAGATTACTAAAGAAATATTAGATCAATTACCTACATTACGCTATATTGGCGTTTTAGCGACAGGGTATAATGTCATAGATATCGACGCTGCAGAAAAACGAGGTGTCATCGTTACAAATATACCGGCTTATAGTACGGACAGTGTTGCCCAAATGACATTTGCTCATATTCTTACGGTTTTTAATAGAGTTGAACATTATGCAAACCAAACGCGGGAAGGTAAATGGAGTTCTAATCCAGACTTTTGTTATTGGGACACGCCACTTTACGAATTAGCCGGTAAAACACTGGGAATCGTCGGAATGGGAAATATCGGTAAAAAGGTAGCCCGTATTGCCCTTAACTTCGGTATGGACGTTTTTGCCTTCACCAGTAAGAATGCGGCAGAGCTCCCGGCCGGCGTCCAAAAGACTACGTTCGACGGACTACTTTCTGTCAGTGATGTACTGAGCCTGCATTGTCCGTTGACGGCTTCTACACATCATTTGATGAACCATGACACGCTACAAAAAATGAAGAAGCATGCCGTTCTTGTAAATACAGGACGAGGGCCTCTCGTTGACGAAAGCGCTGTCGCGGAAGCTTTTGGAACAAGGTCGGCATTGGGAGCCTATTGCGCGGATGTAATGATGGAAGAACCACCATCCGCAGATAATCCATTATTGAAACAACAGAATGCTTTATTACGCCACACATTGCCTGGGCAACATTTGAAGCCAGAAAACGATTGATGGAACTCTGCGTTTCAAATGTGAGAGCGTATATAGAAGGACACCCTATAAACGTTGTTAATCCTTAGTCATAGAAAGATGGGCACATTTGACTCTATGTTTTATCATGATCCCAACTTTGCTTTTATACGATACAGCAAATTATAGAATTTGTAGGGACATTAGCTTTTGCAATCTCCGGCATCCGGCATGCCGCCGCCAAACGATTTGATTGGTTTGGTGGCTTTTGTTTGTGGTTTTGCCGTTGCAATCGGCGGAGGAACAATCCGTGACGTGATGCTGGGGGTAACACCGTTTTGGATGACATCGGCATTGTATATAGGCTGTACTTTTTTTGCACAGGCATTGGTGATATTATTTGCCAAGTCCTTAAAGAAACTGGATAACGCGTGGTTTGTATTCGACACATTAGGTTTGGCTTTATTCACCATCGCAGGGATTCAGAAGACGTTGCAATGTGAGCATCCGATGTGGATAGCCATTATCATGGGATGCATCACGGGAGCTGCCGGTGGCGTTATCCGTGATGTCTTGCTGAATAAAGAGCCCGTTATCTTCCAGAAAGAAATATACGCAATGGCAAGTGTTGCAGGCGGTACACTCTATTGGCTGATGGTTAGTATCGGAATAAATATCGCGGTCAGCGTAGTTTCCACATTCCTTCTAATCTGTTTGATTAGATACCTTGCCGTACGATACCATATATTTTACTAATATTAAAAAGGTGAGGAATAATTCTCACCTTTTAACATGGATAAAAATAATTACTTTTACAAACTTTTATCTTTAGCACGCTTCGCGCGGCACGAAACACAGAATTAACCAAAAACCGATTGTCGGCCACAGCTGAAACTTAAAAATTTACTAAAAATAATCCTCGAGAACACTCGACGAAGTTTATTTTATTGATTGCTCTGCCAATCATCTAAGATTTTGCGGGCAATACTTAACTTTTCGGGAATATGAGGCAACGTATCTTTAGTAAACCAATTGCCTTTTTGTAAGTTCTTCCGCCTGCAGCTTTATCTCCCCAGAAACATAATCAGCATTGAATCCAATCATCAGTCCACATGGGAATGGCCAAGGTTGACTGCCGAAATATCGAATATTCTCTATCTTGATTCCTGTTTCTTCCATCACTTCCCTGATGGACAGCCTCTTCCAGCGTTTCCCCTGTTTCGACAAAACCCCGCAACCAACCCATAGAAATCTGATTTGAAATTACGGGCATGGACTAAAAGGACTTCATCGCCACGATGAACCAATACAATGATGGCCGTTGCTAATTGGGGCCATATTTCTTTCCCACAGGAAGGACATTTTTTGCTGATATCTGTATGAATTTTCATTGGTGTACCACAAGCACCACAGAATTGTGTACTATGATCCCAATATAGAAGTTCATGGCATTTACCGGCCTTCAGGTATAATTCATGAGACAATTTATAGAAAGAAGAGCGGAGTCCACACCATTCATAGCGAGTTTCTGTCAGCAAAGGAGATTCAGCATAATATGCCTTTTACCGAAGTTCTATTCTCTATCGGGGAGATATTCAGGACACGGGATTCTCGATTCAGAGCAACGGGAGGTTCTTCTGCCAAAGGTATGGAATATGTACCATCGGACAGTTTCTCCAAAAGTAAATCTGAGTTGAAAAAAACAAACCAATAACAATTCATTATTTTTTGCCAAATAGAATGACGCGATCTCTTTCTGCAGCAGGTACCGTCCAAGCCTCCGGAATAAATTTCCAATTATTGTTAGGCTTAGGATCAAGAACTCCTTGCTTTTCTATTTCCTGCATTAAATAATATCGTTGATCCTTTTTACTCCGCCAAATAATACGTTTTTCTAACTCTTCTCTAGGGGATTCCTGCGCCTTTAGTCAACAGTTCTCCCCACCATTACCGCGATAGCTGTTTATCGCAACTTTGTAAACTTTATTTTTATCAAAAGCTTGGCCATTGCTCATTTTGAGAATATTGACCTTTTCACCATTTGGTTTTGTAACATCAACGATATAGTCTATACCGGCGGCACTATCAAAAATTGAAGGAGAAATTCTTGAATCCTAAACGTTGTTGGTCACCTTGGGTCTGCTCATCAAGCAGTAATAGATGATCGCCCGGAGACTTCATCGTATTAATCCATAGATTATAGCTCATTTCCAGATATTTTCTAATCTCTTCGCCTGTAAGAGTCATTACACATGAGTTCATTCTCAAATTTATAGAGATTAAACATATCAGAAATATAGATCGGTCCTGCATGAAGAACTGCGTCAAAAAGAAGAGGAGCATTAAAAAGATATGTCAGCTCCCGTAATTTTTAATTGCAGATTTAGGATTAAATCAGTAAATGCACTATTGCCAAAATACGAATCCTTTGAATATATCGAACTTTTTAAATTCTCCGATTTTCTTTCACTAACAAATTCATTCACTAAGTCTATTTGTGGCTTAAACTTCTGCACTAAGTTTTTGATCTATGGCCTCATTCGTAATGTCAACAAGTTTGCCCGTAATGCTTGTTTTAGTTTTCTTTCCATCAACAAATGTTATATCAATTTGTGCGTCTGCGACAGTCATGGCATTATTTGCAGGATTAAGGCATAGGACTTTATTCCCGTCGACATTTGTTACAGAATCATTAAACTTCGTATGGTCATGCCCAAATAAAATAAGATCGAATCCAGGAACCTCTCTTGCAATTTTCAGTGATGCGTCCTCCTCGTAATCCTTTGTAACAATTCCTCCTTCTTTACCACTGTGAAATAGTCCTATAATTACATCGGGGCGTTCTACTTCTTTGACGTGTTTAAGCCATTTTCTAGCACTTGTAACCATATTCTCAAATCGCAAGCCACTCCATAGCTCCTCTCTCAACCAATTGGGTATAGCAGGCGTTAACATACCAATAACAGCTATTTTAACTCCGTCACGATACAATACAGAATAAGGTTTGGTATAAGGCTTATTAGTATGAGTATTGATATTAGCTCCCAAGACAGGGCAATTAAGTTCCTTCACCCATTTGTCATAAACAACATGCCCTGTTTCTATATCATGATTTCCAAAGTTTTGAACATCATATTGCATATAATTTACAACGTCTGCAGCTACATTTGTACCCTGTGTGTTGACGTAATTATAATAATAACACGTAGGTTGACCTTGGAGAATATCACCATTATCAAGTAAGATAACGTTCTTCCCGTAATCTTTTCTGATGGAATTTACATAGCTACTCACCCTTGCCAATGACCCTCGTTGAGGCTTTCTGTTTATAAAGTCATAGGGAAAGAAACAACCATGAACATCACTGGTTTCTATTACTCTCAACGAAACTTTCTTGATTTGAGCCATGGATGTAGAATGTGTGCAAATAGAAAGGTACTTGCGATAAAGAAATATTTTAGACGCATTTGAATGAATACTAAAAACAATTAATCAACTTCTTAATATCGAAACGTATTGCTAAAAGAGTTTTCATCTCAAGTCGATGATTTCTGCTTTTGGATAGTCTTTAGATGGGAAATTAAACAAGCCGTCAGGCAAAGGTCTGTTGCTCATATTACTAATAGTGATAGTAATCCATTGTGCACCTTTGTTTCATTCTAATCAAACTCGGCTTTATAATTTGATTTATTAACTGTAACGTAGAGTTCTTGGATACCACGTTGCTTATTTTTGAGCTGTCAGATGAACAATATAAGAATCTTTAGCTTTTTCAAGCTCATATCATATCCGGTTTTATAAATGGTAATAAATTTATAAGGATTCATCTGTGCCTGCTTAGTTTCATCCGGTACTGATATGTTGACTTCATTTGTTTTCTTCATGTAAGTCCATTGTGTCTTGCCATTGTACCATATCGTTGTCATGGAAGTCTTTGCACAGAATTTATTCCCTTTTAATAAAATAGTTCCTTGGGAACTAATATGATCACCCTTGATAGTGAAGTTTGCCTGTAGTCCCCATCCGATGTAATAACTTGAGCTGTCTTATCTAAAATTTGGCGTGCATTTTGGGCGATAGCTAAATGACTCGTTACCAAGAAGCAGATTATAAGAATGTATTTTATATTTTTCTTCATTTTCAATAAATAATTTTATCCTCTGATTTGGGCTATAAGACTCTGTAATTGGCTATCATCAGCAACCAACACATCCCTTGGCTTGCTGCCTTGAGCTGGTCCGACAATACCATATTGTTCAAGCTGATCCATCAATCTTCCTGCCCGATTATAACCGATAGAAAATCTACGTTGTATCATACTCGTAGAGCCTTGTTGCGAAATGACAATTGCATGAGCAGCTTCTTCAAAATAGGGATCTAAGGAATGACCATCCATATTTCCTCCCTGTCCGACAGAAAATCCTACTTGCTCATCGGTTGCAGGCTCAGGCAATTCTAAAGGTTCAACAGGGCCTGGCTGATCGGCAATGAATTCATTTACAGATTCTATTTCCGGTGTATCAATAAAGGCACATTGAACTCTCACAGGATCTCCACCACCAAGGAAAAGCATATCGCCTTTACCTACCAACTGATCAGCGCCTTTCTTGTCAAGAATAGTACGTGAATCGATAACAGATGTAACACGGAACGCAATTCGCCCTGGGGAAATTGGTCTAATATTACCTGTAATGATTTTCGTGGTTGGCCGTTGGGTCGCAATAACCATGTGTATGCCAACGGCTCAGGCCAACTGCGCAATTCTTGCTATAGGCTGCTCAATTTCTTTACCCGCAGTCATTATCAAATCACCAAACTCATCGATAATAACAACGATGTATGGCATATATTCATGCCCTTTGGTTAACTCCAGACGATGATTTATAAATTTCTGATTATATTCCTCTATCTTTTCACGCCAGCCATCTTTAGCAAATCGTAGCGGTGATCCATCAGCTTGCAAAGGGAACTCAAAGTCCGCACAACCCCTGCTTACATCTGTAATAATCGGCTCATCGTCATTTTCAGGTAAACATGCCATAAAAATGCGGCGCAATCTTATTATAGATAGAAAAACTCCACTTTCTTGGGATCAACGAGCACAAATTTAAGCTCGTTAGGATGTTTCCTGTAGAGAAGTGATGTAATAATTGCATTCAAACCGACAGACTTTCCTTGCCCCGTAGCACCCGCTACGAGCAAGTGAGGCAACTTATGAAGGTCAAACATAAAAACTTCGTTCGAAATTGTTTTACCAATTGCTATCGGTAGTTCCATTTTATTGTCTTGAAATTTCTTAGAATTCAGACAACTTTCCATAGAAACAATTTGTGGTTTTTTTGTTTGGCACCTCGATACCAATCGTACCTTTACCCGGTATAGGCGCAATAACACGGATACCTAACGCAGATAAATTTAGTGCAATATCGTCCTCCAATCCTCTAATTTTACTAACCCTAACTCCTTCTGCAGGTGTTATTTTCACAGAGTGTGATGGTAGGACCTACTGTGGCGTTGATTTTACTAATACTAACTCCCCTGAAACTATTTAAAACTTCTATAATACGCTGATTGTTAGCCTTGATTTCTTCCATATCAATTACCGGACTATCAGAGTCATTATACTTTTTAGAAAGATTTAAAGTTGGTTTCTTATACTTTGTAAAGGGTTCAAGCGGATTAATGGGAGTTTTTAATATCTCTTCGATAGTTTTTTTCGTTAGCAACCTCTTCACTTGGGGCAGCAGCCACAATCAGTTCTGATTCATTACCCGACTTTTATTAAATGCTCCTGAGAAGTGGTTGGCGTTGAACGCTTTTGTGGAGCATCCATTACTATATTTGAAAGATCAACGATGGGAGAAGGTACATCCACCGGAATATCATCTAATTTAGTATCATTGACTAAATTTTTCAATTTCATCTTTCTTTTCCTGACTAAACGAAGCTTCGTCCGAATCATTGCCCTGCAGAATCTCTGCAGTATCCCCTTCTTCTTGAGCGGATGATTCTTGACGAGGTTGCATATTTGTAATGGTAAGATGAACTTTGCTAGTAAGGAACTTTACCGGATTCAAAAGCTTTCCTAATTACATTTTATCGTTTCTGCACTTATGTAAGTCAAAAAGGCAAGAGCAACAAACAACAAGACTCCGGTTAATCCAGGAGGACCTATTAAATTCTCAAGTTGCTGTCACAGAAAAGTCCATGATTACCTCCCGGGTTGAAAACGAGGTTACCCATAATCGGTGTAAGAAACTTGGCAAAAGTTACAGAAGTCCATATCATGACCAACATGGTACTGAAAAACCATGAAAGTAAATTAATTCTATATACTTTCATTAATTGTAACGCGGACAGAATCATGAAAATCGGTATCATTACCGCAGACAAACCAAAATTAACGGTAATAAGATAATAAGCGATGATCGCGCCAAAAGATCCACAATAATTTGTAAAAAGCCTTATCAGTATTAATCCATTCACCAGGCCTCATATCTTCTAAAAATACTTTTGGTCAGCTTGGCCTGTTGTGAAATAAGAAACCATAGCCATAATGGTATATACAGATATGATGAGGAGGATTATGCCAAATAAAGAAATCTGCTTTTTCGTTACTGATAATATTTTTGAAAAGCCGACTGCTTGACCTATATTCTTAGGCTTACGGTCAGATTTTTCCTTGCCATCTTGATTTACCTTACTATTTCGATTATAAAATTAAACGTCAGGCTGTTTAATTCTATACATTACGTTCTGTTTATTTTCCTGCAAAAATAGTGTACTAAGAAACGACCATATTTCCATAACTTTTTCTAAATTTGCAGTTTGTTAAAAAGAAGAGGATGGGAAGAATTATATATAATAAATTCGACAAACAATTAATTGCAGATTTGCCACAGGTATCTTTCGGGGAAAATTATTTCTGTAATCACAGAAACGGAAGCAGACAAAGCTGTTAATTATTTGTTGGGTTGTAGCGTTTTTAGGCGTTGATACAGAAACCAAGCCAACTTTCAGAAAAGGCCAGAACCATAAGGTTTCATTGTTACAGGTAGCTGGCAAAGATATATGCTTTTTGTTTCGACTTAATTTAATAGGAATTACAGATTCGATTAAGATGTTGCTTTGAAAACAAAAAGTTCCTATGATTGGTTTGTCTTGGCATGACGATATTCTTTCACTGCACAAAAAGACGGCCATTTACCCCTGGTTATTTTATAGATTTACAATCGATAGTTGGAGAAATCGGAATAAAAGGATTTAAGTCTTCAAAAACTTTATGCAAAACATCTTCCACATAAGTAAGCGCCAGAGATTAACAAACTGGGATGCGGATGTTTTTAACTGATAAGCAAAAAGGAATATGCAGCTATTGACGCATGGGCATGCATCAATTTATATGAAGAAATCAATCGGTTAAAATCAACAGGAGATTATCGGTTAGTTGTCATGAAAGAAACAGAACCAACCTCTCAACTCCATAAATAGTTTTTCCGGCAACACAATATTTGTTTTCATCGAATAATTAGATTAGTTATGACAAAATATAAGAATGTATACTTAAAAGCGTGGCAAGGAAGAAAGTTTAAAGCGATTTCATCCTTGGGTTTTTCTCAGGCGCAATCCTCCACATGGACGAAGGTATCCTTGAAGGCGAAATTGTAAGAGTTTTTACAAATAATACAATTTCATCGCGTTAGGTCATTATCAAATTGGCTCTATTTCTGTTCGGATTCTTTCTTTCGAGGATATCGCGATAGATGAGAACTTCTGGTATACAAGCATTCAAAGTGCCTTAAATGCTCGCTTAGCCATTAATATAGCAGATAATCTTATGAACAACACTTTCAGGCTGATTCATGGTGAAGGTGATAATTTACCGGGATTAGTAATCGACTGCTATGGCGAAACTGCGGTTATGCAAGCGCATAGCAGTGAGTATGCATGTGGATAGAGAAATTATTTGCAAGGCTTTGATTGACGTGATGGGCAGTAGAATAAAAATGTTTATTACAAGAGCGACACGACTTTGCCATTCAAGGCTGATTTGGCATCAAGAAAATGGCTTTATCTATGGTCTCTACATCAGATGATATTGCGATAGAAAACGGGGTAAAAGTTTCTCATGTAGACTCGGGTTGCGTGGGTCAAAAAGACCGGCTTTTTGTTGACCAACGTGATAATCGTTCGCTATTAGAACATTACGCAAAAGATAAAAAGTGTACTCAACATGTTTTGTTATACCGGTGGCTTTTTCTGTTTATGCGATGCGCGAGGGCCAAACTGGTTCATTCCGAGACAGTTCGGCTAAAGCCATAGAGTTGACAAATGAGAATATTGCTTTGAACTTTTAATGGCGATACGCGTCACGAAGCGTTTTGTGAAGACGCATTCAAGTATTTGGACGCGCATGATGACAAATATGATTTGATAGTATTAGATCCACCTGCCTTTGCAAAGCACCGGGGAGCATTACACAATGCCCTAAAAGGGTATACACGTCTCAATATAAAAGGATTACAGAAAATTAAAAAAGGTGGCCTTTTATTTACATTCAGTTGTTCGCAGGTAGTCACTAAAGATAATTTCCGCAACGCGGTATTTACCGCGCAGCTTTATCCGGCCGTAAAGTTCGTATTTTGCATCAACTGCATCAACCTGCAGATCATCCTATCAATATTTACCACCCAGAAGGTGAATATCTCAAAGGGCTTTGTCTTATATGTGGAGTGATTTTAAAGCACTATGACCAAGTTCGTTGAAAAAATCCACGGGTTTATCCTCAAGAATCATTTACTTGACAAAAACAAGAAATATCTGCTTGCACTTAGCGGTGGAGCTGATGGCGTAGGACTCTTACGTGTTTGCATCCAACTGGGATATATCATAGAAGCCGTACATTGCAATTTTCATCTCCAGAGGAGAAGAATCTGACCGAGATGAGCAATTCTGTAAGGAGTTATGCCGCTGTTGGAAAATATCTTTTCATTGTGCCCACTTTTCAACGACTGACTACGCCCAAGCGCATAAAGTCAGTATAGAAATGGCTGCGCGCGATTTGCGATATAAATATTTTGAGCAACTTAGAGCTGACATCCAAGCCTCGGCCATTCTTGCTGCCCACCACCAAGATGACAGTGTAGAAACTGTGTTAATCAATCTCCTACGAGGTACCGGATTGCGTGGATTACAAGGCATTAAGCCACAAAACGGAAATATCATCAGACCTTTGCTGGCTGTCCGGCGCGCGGAGATTATCAACTCACTTAGATTCCATCCATCAAGATTATATCGCTGACAGTTCAAATTTAGTCGACGATGTTCAACGAAACAAATTAAGATTAAAAGTTTTGGCCTGCATTACGAGAACTCAATCCATCGGCTTCTTGTAATATCACCAAAACGACTGAAAGAATACGTATGGCCGTTCATTTCCTTTGACTGTGCCATGAATGACTGTGTATCAAAAGGGCTATCATCAAGCAGAATGAGAATGAATTACGCGTTTCAATCCCCGCCCTTCAGAGCGTGCATGAGTATATTTTGTTTGAATTATTACGACCCTATCTGTTCTCTCCCAAACAGATTGAACAAATAGCATTACATTACAAAACCAATTCAGGACAGAATTGGGAATCATCCAAGTTTGTATTGCTGGCAGACAGGAATGAACTCATTCTGCAAACCCAAGAAAACAAGAAGTAAACAGGGTAATGAAAGTTCCGAAAACGGGAGTTTTATGTATATCAAGAAGACCAGAGGTTTACTTTTTGAGACAATACCATACGCTCCGACTTTCGTCTCCCAGCAAAACAAATCACATCATCACAGCAGATTTAGAGAAAGTTCGCTTCCCGTTACTAATCAGGCATTGCAAACCAGGAGACAGATTCTGCCCCTTCGGAATGAAAGGCAGAAAGCTCATCAGTGATTTCCTGACCGATTTAAAATTAAACCTATTCGCAAAGCAAGAACAATTAATCATAGAAGACGCTTCGGAAAAATCCTTTGGGTTGTGGGAAAACGAATTGACGACCGCTTCAAAATCACATCAGACACACAACAAATACTAACTCATCCGCCATGACGCCTAAAATAAAAAGATAAGCGTTTCTTGCATAATCCAAGAGCATTCCATATCTTTGCACCAAATTTAAAACTGAAAGAAATTGGACGTAGCTGCGAGACATAATCATCCACTTCAATATGCTCTATACAATAAAGGTATATTGGCGACACAGTGAAAATCGCAATTTTCTTTGTAAAAAGTTGTCGATTTATTTGGTAGTTCCAAATAATTTGCTACTCTCTCTCTCTCTCTCTCCTCACTGCGCACCGTCGCTAACTACCCCCTAAATTTCTCCTGCGTACGCGCGCGAGGCACGCCTCGCAATCCCCGATAAACAAAGGGCTCAACCGAGTTCCCTTTGTTCAGTAATTCGTGTCTTTTTTTGAACACATTTAATCGGATATAACAAAACTTTCTCACATGTTTATTTTAATCAAAACAACACAATGAAAAGATTATTCTTAATAGTTTTATCTCTTATTGTAATACTTGTAGCTCGCGCACAAGGATCTACAGAGTTTTACAGACCATTAATGGAGTGACGCTTACCTCACAACATCATCGATCAGGCTAATCGACATGTAGAAGTGACAGCGCAAACAGAATTCCTATTCTCTTACACCCCCATTTTAACCTTCCCTGAAGCTAGTATATGTGCGTGAGAAATAGAACATATACCATTACCAAAAATAGCTATGGGGATATTTGATGGTAATTGGGGAGTTGAGTTCGTTCAGGCACCATAAAACTAACCTTCCCTTCAAGCTTGGAAACGATAGATCATATGGCATTTGCTCATGCCTTTGGTGTGAAGGTGGTTGATTTGGCAAGTGTACAAAGCTCAAAGAACTCACTTAGTTTAAATTTTCATCGTGGCTCAATTAATAAGCTTTATCTACCAGAGGGCTTGGAGACAATAATGAGTCATATATTTGATGATAATAGATTGGATTCAATAGAAATCCCTTCTACCATAAGAAGAATTGAAGGCTGGGCTTTTGGGAAGAATCCAACTCTAAAATTTGTCGATATGCGCAAGGTACCTACAGTCCCGACACAGAGTTCTGTCCCTGGTTCTCCTTTTGCTAATGCAAATGCAGACTTGAAAATATATGTCAATACAGACTTGTCTGCATCTTATGCTACCGCCACAGGCTGGTCTGATGAAATAGGGAAATATGTAGAAACAATTGACATGAATCTTCCGGCTACACCTCAATTTCTACCTCGAAAATGAGAACTTCAAAGTTCCTGATGGCTGCACCGCCTACATCATCACCGGCGTTACGCCCAGTGGCAGTATAACCACTCCCGATAATGCCATTGTGAAAGCATTCACGGCAGGCAAAATCATTCCTAAACAAACGGGCTTCATCTTGCAAGGAACACCGAATACCACCATTGAATATCGTGCAGCCGTGGCAGGCATTGAAGAAGATGTTACAGGCAACCTCCTTGTGGGCACGGCTACCGAACGAGAAATTAGCGGGGCTGGTTACAAATATTACGTTCTTTTCAAACAGCGGCGATCAAGGGGCTCGGCTTTTACAAACAAGGCACTCGCGGAGGCGCTTCTATCAAGCTAAAAGCGCATCGTGCTGGTCTTCGATTGACGGAAAGTATTGCGCGTGCAAAAAGCTTTTTCATTGATTTTGATGCTGCTCGCGAGGAGGCTGAAACCACAGGCATCCGCGATATCCGCCCTGTCGGACAGCCCAAAGATAACGCAGTCTACGACTTCCAAGGCCGCCGTGAAAAACCCAACCCGCGGCATTTACATCGTGAACGGAAAGAAAGTAATTATCAACAAATAAAAAACAAGCATCATGAATCATAAAACATACACGGCTCCCCCATGCCAAAATTATAAGCGTCGAACCTGCCCAAAACCTCGCCCAGTTCGTCGTTAGTTCCCATTCCGTCGGCGAAGACGAAGGATCTGGCTAAGCCCGGCGACTTCTTCGACGAAGACGAGAATGCCGGCGATTGCTGGGACGAAAATTAGAATTAATACCGTCGGAAATCAGAATATTTCCCGTGAGAAATTCGTTCATGCAGGTTGCAGGAAAGAAAAATCCCACGGGAAATTTGTTAAAGACAGCGGAAATGCAAAATTCCAATGAAAGTGAAGATTGTAGGCCTACGAAAGTCAAATCCCAATAGAAAGTGAAGATTGTAGGCTCGACGAAAGTCAAATTCCAATGGAAAAATGAAGATTGTAGGCCTACGAAAGTCAAATCCCAATAGAAAGTGAAGATTGTAAGCCTACAACGCCTTAAAACAAGCAAAAATTGCTCTTCGGAGCTATTCCGAGATCGTTAACCATTTTATTCATTACCAAAAGTTGAAATCTATGACAAAAGAGGTTGAAACAATTGCAGCTAACGCGCATCAACAATGGCGCGCACTATAATTTCATGGAGGCCGTGGCCGGAAAGGCGAAAGCCAATGCGAAAGTGTATGCAAAGGCACAGACGCAGACCGATGCACTGACGGCAGCCGTGAAGGCGGAGAACGACGTGCTGGTGCTGAGCCGCAAGAGCGCGTTGAGCGATGGGATTGAAAAGGCCGACAAGCAGCGCGACGGCTATTTCAGCGGCTATCGCGAGGCGCGTAAGGAGTTACTGCCGATTCCCCGGCGGATCTGAAAAGCTGGCGGGCCGACAAGCTGTGGCAGCACCTGACGGACTACGGTATCACGCCGAAAATGCAGCTGGACCGCGAGACGGGTCTGATGACCAATCTTGTGGAGGATCTGCAGGGCAAGTACGCTGCGGAGGTGGCCAATCTGAATCTGCAGCCGTTTGTGGAGGGCATGAAGCTGGCGAACGACAACGTGCGGATGGCGCTGGCGGTGCGCGACACGGAGCAGTCGGCCGAGGTGCTCTGGAGCCTTGAAGGAAATGCGCGCCAGGACCGACGAGGCCTATCAGTCGCTCATCCGTCGCATCAACGCCTATGCCGAAATCGAGGGTGCGGCTGACTATGCGGCGTTCATCGACGATGTGAACCGGCAGATCCGCCGCTTCAAGCAGGAGGTGCTGAAGACCACTTCCCGGCTTTCTCCCCAAGAGAGGGAGAAGAAGACGGCTAGTTGCTGGCTGGGCTGATTCCCGCGTTCGAGAAAGAACTCGGGCCGAAAGAAAAGTCGCTGTCGTATGCGGGTCAGACGGCTAAGTTGGACGCCAAAAACCACGCTCCATCTGCTCTACATCAACGACGATGCCACGAATTTCATCTGGGTGAAGATTGACGCGAAAAAGCTCGTGAAAGTAAACTATATGGCCGGACCGGGGAGCCGGGAGGAGTGAAAGAGTAAAAAGGTAAAAAGTAAGAATGAAAAGAGTGAAGACGGCTTTCCGTCTTCACTCTTTTTATTTATAGGGGTTGTTAGGGTGTTGGGATGAATGGTTAGCCCTCATTTCACATTTCACAACCTCTAATAGCTTCGTGCTATGATTACTCGGTATTTTGCCGGTTTTTCCACTCACCATGTCCACACCGGGTGTCTGTTCGTAGGCAAACGGGACGCAACGGATTGTAGCTTGTGTTTCTTCCTTAATTTTAGCTTCTGTTTCTTCTGTACCATCCCAATGGCAGAGGAAGAATCCGCCTTCTTTACGCGTGCCTTGAATTCTTCGTAGTCTTCGCAAACATAAACGCGGTCGTCACGGAATTTGCGGGCCTTCTCAAAGATATTCTGCTGGATATCCTCCAGTAACTTCTCGATGCGCTCGACAATTCCCATCAAAGCTAACACTTTTTTCGAGTGTGTCACGTCGCATGATTTCTATGGTGTTGCTCTCCAAGTCGCGACCACCCATGACGAGACGAACCGGCACTGCCTTTTAACTCATAGTCGGCAAACTTGAAGCCCGGACGCTTTATTATCCGAATCATCATACTTGACGGTGATACCGAGAGCCTGCAGTTTATCTATTACCGGTTGCAATTTTTCCGTGATGGCCGCGTGCTGGTCCTCGCCCTTGTAAATGGGTATGATAACCACCTGAATAGGTGCCAGCTTGGGTGGGAGAACCAAACCGTTATCGTCAGAATGGGTCATAATCAACGCGCCCATCAAACGGGTGGAAACGCCCCATGACGCAGCCCACACATACCCGGCTTATTCTCTTTGTTCAAGAAGGTTACGTCGAAACTCTTCGCGAAGTTTTGCCCAAGAAAGTGGCTGGTTCCGCTTTGCAGTGCCTTACCATCTTGCATCATCGCTTCAATTGTATAGGTGTCTAATGCTCCGGCAAAACGTTCGGTCTCGCTTTTTACACCCTGCAAAACGGGAACACCCATCCATTTTTCTGCAAACTCGGCATAAACTTCAAGCATTTTCTTTGCTTCAACTTCTGCTTCTTCACGGGTTGCGTGAGCCGTGTGCCCTTCTTGCCATAAGAACTCTGATGTTCTGAGGAAAGGGCGAGTCCGCATTTCCATCTCATGACATTACACCATTGATTGCACATGATTGGCAGGTCTCGCTAAGAGTGAATCCAGCCTTTGTATGTATTCCAAATAATGGTTTCTGATGTCGGACGGATGATAAGTTCTTCGTCTAATTTGGCAGCCGAATCAACCACAACACCATTGCCATCTTCGGCAGCTTTGAGTCGGTAATGGTGACTACGGCACATTCTTTTGCAAACCCTTTTTACATGCTCTGCTTCCCTACTTAAAAAAACTCTTGAGGGATAAGCAATGAAATACACGTTCTGTACTCCTGTTGCCTTAAAACATCTTGTCAAGTTGTTCTTTTCATCTTCTCCCAAATTGCAAATCCGTAAGGCTTAATAACCATACAGCCGCGTACTGAGACTGCTCAGCTAAATCTGCTTTTATTACAAGATCATTGTACCATTGGCTATAATTCTCAGCCTTTTTGGTCAAGTCTTTCAGTTCTTTTGCCATTATGTTGATATTTTATTTGTTATAATCTTCTTGATGAAATTGAGTCTTTGGACTCAATTTGAATGATTGCAAAATTACATAAAAAGTTGACAAAATTGTGGTGTTGTTGAAAAACGATTACCTTTGCACAAAAATTGACATATTGGATAATAAACTATTATTTATTTTTATTTAAAAGATTAGAGAAGATGAAAAATCAAACTAATGACATTAGGCATGTGCATGTTGGTTATTTGTAGTTGTGCAACCAAACAAGGAACAGGAGCTTAATTGGTGCCGGTGGCGGTGCGCTTTAGGAGGAATTATTGGTAAAATCGCGGAAATACAGCTGTTGGCGCGGCAATAGGAACGGCTGTAGGATCAGGTACCGGTGCTATTATTGGCCGACACATGGATAAGGTTGCTGCGGAAACAGCGGCTAAGGTTAAAAACGCCAAAGTAGAAGAAGTTACCGACGCAAATGGCCTCAAAGCGGTAAAAAGTAACATTTGATAGCGGAATTTTTGTTTTGCAACGAATAAAGCTACATTAAATCCAACAAGTAAAAAGTGAATTGGCAAAATTCTCTCACTGTATTGAAAGATAATGATGGATGCTATGTAGACATCTATGGTCACACAGATTCTACAGGTAACGATGGTATTAACATCCCTTTGAGTAACAGCTGTGCGATTAGCGTTGCCAACTATTTAAAAAGTTGTGGCGTAAGTGCTTCTCAACTGCAGAATGTTAATGGCAAAGGCAGTTCTGAACCTGTTGCGGATAATTCCACTTCGGCCGGCCGCCAACAGAATCGCCGTGTAGAAGTTTACCTTTACGCAAGCAAGGCAATGGTGGAGGCAGCCAATAACGGCACATTGAAATAAATGTATTACACACCATAATAATTTATCAGAATGGTCATCGCTATCCACATAGCCATGACCATTCTTTGCTTTATAAAACTATTTTTAGTCATTATTCTATAGTTTACCCACAAAATTTGGAAGGCTTTCAGATGGATATTAGGGGCTTTTTAGCAACCTCGTTTTTAAGTGTTATCCTTCTGAAATTTCTTCCCGGTTTATATTACCCCGCTGATGGTCATTCGTTGCTTTCAACAACTGGGTGATGGAAAAAGTGTAACCCTTCACCATCATTGGGTGCCCCTGGAGGAAATATCCCCCAGTATGCCCGTTGCGGTAATGTCAAGTGAAGATACTCGTTTTCTGTTGCACCACGGCTTTGATTATGCGGCTATTGAAAAAGCGGCACGACAGAACATGAAGCGCAAAAAGAAGTTAGGGCAAGTACCATCAGTCAGCAAACAGCTAAAAATATCTTTCTTTGGCCAGGTCGTAGCTGGTTGCGCAAAGGATTAGAAGTCTATTTCACCGCATTAATAGAACTCATGTGGAGTAAACAACGCATCATGGAAGTATATTTAAATTCTATAGAAAATGGGTAATGGCATTTATGGTGTAGATGCTTGTGCTGAATATCATTTTGGCAAAAAGGCCATTGAACTGACGCGGGCTGACTGTGCCTTGATAGCTGCAACACTGCCCAATCCAAGAAAATTCAGTAGTAAGAATCCCTGTGCGTATATGCGGAAACGACAGCGACAGATTCTGATAAACATGCGTTATATACCAAGTTTTCCCAAAGCCGGAGAAGACTATGATCCACGTACCGTGGCAGGAGGAATCTATCGTCATCACCAATAGTTTTATTTCCAATCCAATTTAAAATGAACATATTAGAAGAACTTAATCCATCGCAAAGAGCTGCGTTGAATATAATGAAGGCCCCGCGCTTGTCATTGCCGGCGCAGGTTCCGGTAAAACCCGTGTGCTTACTTTTAAGATAGCCTATCTATTACAACAGGGATATCAGCCATGGAGTATCCTGGCGTTGACGTTCACCAATAAAGCTGCCAATGAAATGAAAGCAAGAATTGCGACTATTGTCGGTGAAGAAAAGGCACGCTATCTCTTTATGGGCACCTTTTCATAGTATTTTTGCAAGAATACTGAGGGTTGAGGCTACGCAATTGGATTATCTTCTAACTTTACCATCTATGACGAAAGTGATAGCAGATCGCTGTTGAAAACGATTGTCAAAGAGATGGGACTTGACGACAAAGTGTACAAACCAGCCTTGGTACACAAAAAGATTTCATTAGCAAAGAATAAACTAATTTTACCAACAGCATATAGCACTAACGCTTCATTATCAGAGAGCGACCGAAGAGATAGTATACCTGAAATGGCCAAAATTTACTTTAAAATACTCGTCAGCGCTGCCAGAAATCGAATGCGATGGATTTTGACGACCTGTTGGTTTATACGTTTACGCTATTTCAAAAATATCAGATATTTGCAACAAATACGCAGAGCGGTTTGACTACGTCTTGGTTGATGAGTATCAGGATACGAAATTACGTTCAACAGCAAAATTGTCTACATGTTGACGCAAAGAAACGGCATTTATGCGTGGTTGGAGATGATTCACAGAGCATTTATAGCTTTCGAGGAGCCGATATTGATAATATCCTGAGCTTCCAACAGCAATATCATAATGTCAGAACTCTTTTAAGTTGGAACAGAATTACAGGTCAACCCAGAATATAGTAAAAGCTGCTAATAGTTTAATTAAAAAGAACTCAGTTTCAGATAGAAAAAGAAGTCTTCACATGCAATCCGAAGGTGAAAAATTCAATACAGAAGGTACGTATAGCGATAAGGAAGAAGTCCCTAATTGGTATGTAAAACATAAAGAAGATAAAACGCGAAGATAATTGTAACTATTCTGATTTTGCCATTCTGTATCGAACGAACTCTCAAAGCCGCAGCTTCGAAGAAGAGCCATGAAAGCAGAATGTTCCTTATAAGATTTATGGCGGTTTAAGTTTTTATCAACGCAAGAGATAAAAAGATATCATTGCATATTATCGCTTGGTGGCTAATCCCGATGACGAAGAAGCCCTGAAAAGAATTATTAACTATCCTCCCGAGGCATAGGCGATTCTACTTTGGCAAAGATATCAGCCTGCGCCATAGCAAATGCAACAAGTTTTTGGGATGTACTCTGCAATCCCGCCCAATTCAATTTAGATGTCAATAGTGTGAATTATGACCAAAACTTCTGGCATTCCAGATCTTAATTCAGGGCTATATACAGCGGGCCGACAAGGAAGATGCCTATGAGTTGGGGGCGGATATTATTAAGACATCAGGGATTAACAAAGATATTTACGGCGACACTTTCGCGAAGCCATGGCTCGTCAAGAAAATGTGGATGAATTTCTGGTGCCATACAGAATTTCGTAGAAGAACGTAGAGAAGAAGGCTGAATGAGCGAAGCTGGAATTTCTGATTTTTACAGGAAGTAGCATACTCACAGGTATAGAAAGCGAAGACGAACATGGCGAAGACAAGGTAAACTTGATGACCATCCATAGTTCAAAAGGACTAGAGTATGGTACGGTTTTCATTGTCGGCATGGAACAAAATATATTCCCAAGCCCTCAGTCAGCAAGTACATTACGTAGTTTGGAAGAAGAACGCAGATTGTTGTACGTTGCTCTTACACGGGCAGAGCGGCATTGTTTTCCAACCAGTGCATCACAACCGCTGGCGCTACGGCAAGACAGAGTTCTGTACCCCCAGCTGCTTCCTCGCAGAGATAGACTCTAGTTTCATGTCTGTAGAAGAAGGCAGAATATATGAAAAACCTCATTTCAGTGCATCTGTCGAGAAGTTAAATGCTTTACGCACAACTTTTTCTAAAGAGCATAGCACCATGAAACGACAAGATTCTTTGGCTACTCGAAATTTGAGAAAAATGGAAACTCCACAGGAAACAGAAGCAAGAAGCATTACAGCATTGAAACAGCTCAAGGTAAACTATCTGTGGGAACTTTTGATTGAACACCAGCGCTTTGGTTTAGGGAAAATCGTCAAATTAGAAGGAATCGGCGAAAATCAAAAGGCAACCGTCGAATTTGAAAATAGTGGAAGTAAACAATTACTTCTTAAATTTGCCCTGTTTTTACAATAGCCAAATAGAAGACTAAATATTATTGCTGTCCCATAAAAACTTAAACTCTATAATTTTTCCTTGCTAGATAGTCTCTAAACAGGAAATTCCTTTATTACCCCACCCCTTACCCGCAAAATGCCACAGGAAACACAGAGAGAGATTCTTTTGCCCATGCTATTAAAAACAGAAGTAACTAAAAAGGACTGAAACCCTCTTGATTTCAGCCCCGAACTTTTTATTTAACGAAAATGTTTGCCGGAAAACAATAAAACTTTATCATCCAAAATTATCATACATAATAGCATCTTGCTCGACACCTAAACTATCTAGATAATCTGTTACTGTCTTAATAAGCATCGGTGGACCACAAAGATAATACTCACAATCTTCAGGTGCATCATGATCTTTTAAATAAGTATCACGGATACAATTTACTGCAAAACCTTCATAATATTTTTACACCGTGAGCATCTGCAACAGGATCTTTGGAATCAAGCGAGAGGTGAAAATGGAAATTGGGGAATTCTTTTCTAACTCCCAAAAATCTTCCAAAAAGAAAGCCTCACCTAAAGCTCAGGCTCCATAGAAGAAATGCATTTGACGATTGGTTGTATGCAAAAGTTTTCGTCATATACATAATCTGAGCACGAAGAGGTGCCATTCCGGCTCCACCACCAATCCAAATCATCTCTTTATCTGAAGCAAAATGAGGATGAAAATCACCATAAGGTCCACTCATCATAACCTTATCACCAGGCTTAAGACTAAAAATGTAAGAAGAGCCAATACCTGTTGGTACTTCTTGGAAACCAACTTGTGGACGCGGTAAGAAAGGTGTTGTAGCAATTCGAACCGTCAGAGTTATAATATCTCCTTCCGCTGGATAATTTGCCATTGAATATGCCCTCACTGTTGCTTCTGGATTATGGGCCTTCAATGAGAAAAATATTAAACTTATTCCAAGTTTCTATATAATCTTTTCCTATGTCTTCTTTTGTCAAAATCCTTATCATAATCTATACACTCACTAAGCAGGTATCTTGATTTGAGCATAAGATCCAGGAACAAAGTCCATATGTTCCCCTATGGGAAGTGCAACTTTAAATTCTTTAATAAAAGAACTCACATTTTTATTAGAAATCACTGTGCATTCCCACTCTTTCACTCCCATTATAGTTTCAGGAATTAAAAATTTTCAGATCGCCTTTTTACCTTACATTGGCATCCTAAACGCCAATGCTCTTTTTACTTCCTTACGAGTGAAATGCGGTCGTTCCGAATCGAGAATTTCCTCCCCTTCAAGAACTTGTATTTTGCATTGTCCACAACTAGCTTTACCACCGCACGCAGAAGGTAAGAATATACCATTTTTCGTTCAAGGTAGTCATCAAAGAAGCTCCTTGATCAACAGAAAGACTTTTCGCCATTAATGCTAATCGTAACATTTCACTGGGGGCTCAAATATTTCTTTTGCAACCAATAAAATAATAACTAAAAAGAAGTATAGTTACCAGAAAAACCCCCATACTTGCTGATATAAAATTCTACCATTTAAATATCCTCCGCTTTAAAAATTTCAAACCACTAAAACAGAGCATGGCCATAGCCATAAGCCCTACGGTAATAAAAGTAATTCCAAGACCTTGTAATGGTTTGGGAACATCGCAAAAATTCCATTTTTCTCACGAATAGCTCCAAGAGACACTATTGCAAGTGTCCATCCTAACCCAGAACCTATGGCATAGACAATGCTATCCCATACACTAACGATTGCCTGAGTATTATCGGGATCCATTAGGATACGTTGCTGCATGAAAAGGGAAGCTCCCATAATTGCACAATTCACCGCAATCAAGGGCAAAAAGATTCTAATGCACTATAGTGATGGAGAATATTTTTCTACAACCATCTCCACCAATTGCGTAATACCTGCTATAACAGCAATAAATAGAATAAAACTTAAATATGAGAGATCAACTCCTGGTACCAAACAATCAGGACTTCCACACTTTTTGTTTGAAGAAAATAATCTACGAGGGACTGTTATAAGTAAAACAAAAGTCACAGCCAGTCCCAACCCTAATGAAGTCTTTACATTCTTAGATACTGCCAAGTAGAACACATACCCAAAAAGTATGCAAAGATCATATTGTCAACAAAAATTGAACGAAAAATAAATTTATTAAGTGTTCCATCCTTTACTTCTCCTTATAAAAATAAGCACTGATGTATCCAAATGACACAGCCAAGAAGAATCAAAAGCCATTGCCGACATTGTCATCATACCATTATTCATATAACCAGCATCATATACATTCTGAGGGACTAACTGGAAGCCCAACAAACTGCCACGTCCCAAGAGCTCACGTATAGCTCCTACAATAACAAGAATCAGCGCATAGCCCAAACCATTCCCCACACCATCAAGAAAACTTAGCCAGGGTTTATTGGTCATGGCAAATGCCTCTAAACGTCCCATCAAGATACAATTTGTTATAATCAAACCTACATAAACAGAAAGTTGAACACTAACATCATATGCAACTGCTTTCAAAATCTGACTTACAATAGTTACCAAAGCTGCAACAACAACTAACTGCACTATAATACGAATACGATTAGGTATCGTATTACGAATAATTGAAATAATTACACTAGAGAAAGCTGTGATAATTGTTACTGCTAATCCCATGACTATGGCCGGCTTCAATTGTGAAGTGACAGCCAAAGCCGAGCATATACCCAACACCTGGACCATTATGGGGTTATCCAGGTTGAGAGGATTGCAAAATATCTCTTTATTTTGTTTACTAAATAATGTCATATTATTTTTAATTATTTGCCAAAGTTATTATTGCCGGGAGATTATATGCTTTTAAGACAATCTTTGAGCATCTCATCAACACCATTAGATGTCAAAGTTGCACCTGTAACAGCGTCTATCTCACTCTCTGGATTTTTTACTACTTTTTCACACCAAGAGCAATATTAGATGATCCGTCAATAAAAATTTTCTTTCCAATAAACTTCTCCTGCCATTTCTGGCTGTCTTTTATTTCTGCTCCTAAGCCCGCAGTTTCACTTTCATGGTTAAAGTATGCTCCATAAACCGTTTTCATATCAGAACCATCCACAGCAAGAAAAACCAGAAATACCTCCCCATAGCCCCATTCCTTTTAATGGGAAAAACAAAGACTACCTTCCTCTTACTTTACATTTATAATAAACTTTATCATCAATCTTCTGTTCTTGAACGATTCGGTTGTATGTTTCCTCAGCTTGATTACTTGATAAATCTCGCATATTTAAAGAGTTAAGAATCTGTTTCTTCTTATCAAGGGCAATATTCGCATCTTGCATTGGTTTTAGAGCCGTATAAACGAAAGCTAGCAGAAAAGCCACAATAACCACCAATATTATAGAATAGAGAATCGTATATGCATTTGACGTTGTTTTCATGTCAGGGCCTCCTACTTCTTTAAACGATTTAGACGACGTGAAACATTTTGGTTTACCACACTATAATCAATCAGCGGAGCAAACATATTTCCAAAGAAAATTGCCAGCATCATACCTTCTGGATAACCAGGATTCATCACTCTCACAATAATCGCCATAGTGCCTATGATGAAGCCATAGATATATTTCCCTATCTCTGTGCGTGCCGACGTCACTGGATCTGTGGCCATAAAAACAGCTCCAAAGCAGAATCCACCTAAAATAATATGCTCATACCAACTGATTGAGGTCATTCCTAAAGCTTTGAATATCAATGCCATCACAACTCCACCAAAGAAAACACTACTCATTATCTTCCATGACGCAATACCTGTCCACAACAAGATAAAGGCACCAATTCCTATAGCTATAACAGAAGTCTCGCCTATGGAACCCGGAATCAAACCTATCACCGCATCATGTATATTTGTATTGAACTGAACTCCTTGCTCTATTTGGCTCAAAAGGCGTGGCCATTGTAAACCCATCTGAAAGATTATTCCCCATGCCTAAAATAGATTCTTGTGCCACCCATACGGCATCACCCTGTCATTTTGGATGAGTATGAGAAGAATAGGAACATACGCGCACCAACAGCAACGTTGAATATATTCATACCTGTTCCACCAAAAATTTCCTTGCAAAAATACGACAGCAAAAGCATAAGCTAAAAGCCAACATCCACAGAGGAGTTGTAACAGGAATGATTAACGGAATTATAATACCTGAAACAAGATACCCTCTTGAATTTCTTCATGCTTCCATTGCGCCCAAGCAAATTCAATCCCTAATCCCACTATATAGCTAACTAAAATTTTGGGTAGAACAGCAAGGAAACCGAACAAGAAAGAAATTTCAAGCAATGAAGCCTCTGCTAAAGTTCCTGCCTGCAAGATAATTCTGATATCCAACATTATACATACCAAATATCATTGCGGGCAGTAGCGATATCACCACCAAGCTCATGATACGTTTTGAATCAATGGCATCATGAATATTTACACCGCTTGTTGAAGTTTGGTTAGGCACATACAAAAATGTTTCAAGACCATCAAAAACACTTTCAAAAAGCGTAAAAATTTTCCTCCCTTTTGAAAGTTTGGCTTAATTTTATGAAGATAGTTTCGTAAGCTCATATTTTCTATGCATTTTCTTTTCTTAATGAATTAAGACCATCACGAACTATTTTTGAAGAGGCAGTTTAGAACTCGTCAACAAATTCTGCCAAAAGCAAAAATCTTCTGGACTAACCTCATAAATTCCTAATTGTTCCTGACGATCTATATTTTCCTGAAATAATCGCTTTTATAAGGTACTCTGCATAAATATCCATTGGCAATACTTTGTCATATTCGCCACTCATAATCATGTGACGTTCTCCCCTTTATTCGTGCATCAAGACAATACTCTTTTTTCTTGCTAAACAGCCAAGTGAAATAACTGCGTGACACTGAGAAACTCTTTAACCGAGGCGATATCCACCCCAACATCTCATTGATATTATCACCTTCCGGTATTACAGTCACTAGAAGTATGGCCTCCAACATAATCCGTCATACAACTTTTATTACCTACCAGTGGATTTCCATTAATAATTCTTATATGGGCAGCATTATCAATTTGTCCTTTCAACAAACTTGAAAATGGTGCTCCAACAATCGTATCAATATAACATGGCTTCTTCACTCACTACCAGCGACTGCAACCACTTTTCTTAAATCAACTTTACCTGTAAGAAATAATCTTCCAATAAAGATTACAGTAGCAGGATCAACTATCCAAATAACCTCTCCTTTAGTTATTGGTCTTGTATTATTTATTTGTACTCCAACATTCCCTGCAGGACATGGACCATCATAGATAGTTATCTCTACATCAGCAGCTTTTGTTAACGTGCTAGTTTACTTGTTTTGGTCCTATCCCTAAATGTACCTTCGCTATTTTTGTTCAATGCCGACAAACCCTACCTGAAAAGCGTCTTCATTACCAGCAAGTTCTACTTCAAAAATCGAAGCTAACGGCATATCCTCAAAAGCAGAAACAAAAAAATAGCTTCTGGCTGAACTTCCGGGTTTTGTAGATACTGCATAAGGCAACTGATTGATATAACCAAACAAACCTGCATCCAGCAAGTTTCTTTTAACATCTTCGCCACTTAACTTTGATACTTCTTTAATCCCAAAATCTAAATATTGCTGTTCGCTACCAACTTCTACTTTTACACAGAGAACTTTTCTTCGATCACCTCTTACAACTTCGATAACTTTCCCGCTGACAGGCGAAGCAAATTTAACCTCAGGAAAGGCCTTATTAACGAACAATGCATCACCGGCTTTCACCACATCACCTTCGCTAACAACGACTTTGGGAACGACACCTTCAAACGCCGCAGGAACCAGACCAATTTCGGACGGAAATTCTATGGGCACTTTCTTTTGAATCGCTTTTCCCTTAAGGTTTATGTTTAAGCCTTTGCGTAACTTAACGACATTCACCATTGTTTACAAATACACTTATCAATTATACTAAAAATCGTTCTTGACTATTATGTCAAAAACTGTTGCAAATATACTCAAAATTAAATGTATTTAAAAATAAAAATATATTATTTATTTTTAGTATTCTGCTTGAATAATGTACTTTTTGTCAAGTAATTTGCAGTTCAAATCAACTGAGAAAGGTAGCACATATTATAAAATGGCCTTATATGGATACTTTTTCCATCTATGTTGCTTTGTATTGTATTACTGAATATTCCAGTAATACAGGAAGGATGGGTAACCTAATCAGCAAACATTCTTGAAAAAGGAAATAGGCACAAAAGTAAAAATTGAAAAGGATTGATTTAGGCATTCTCAACCGCTTAATTATAAATAATGTAGAGGTTTACGACCAAAAGAAGAATCTTATGCTTTTATGCAAATCGTATTTCTATGAAAATTTCTCTTTTTAGATCTCTTTCATGGAAAAATAAACATTTCTTCTGCTCAGCTATTTGGTACACATGTTTATTTGTACCAAAACATACCAAAAAGACGAACTCAATTGTGAGTTTCTTATAAATTTATTTAAATCCAAAAGATAATACAACTTCCAGTAAAGCCTATTAATTTCTCACTAGGGCATTAATAATCAGAAATGGAAATGTACAATTCGACAAATGGTTTATACCAGAAGATAAGACGCAAAACAAAATAGATATAAACCATTTAAGGATCACACAACTAAACGCCCACATCAGCCTAGAGTCCTACCTTTACAGATTCTATTGTTGCACAGGTAAAAAAAGTCTATCATTAAATGAAAAATCAGGGCTTATCGTAAAATCACTTCAGCTTAGATTATGTTTGGGTAAAGACAAAGGCTCGCTTCAAGATTTCTACTTGGCACTTCCAAAATCTTTTATCAATATCAAACAGGTTGATGTTCGCTACTTTGCGAACAAAACAAATTTCATATAAATCTTTGCAATTTAAAGGTTCTGTCTTAAATAGTAGAATTTCCCAAAGACTTTTCTTTTACTGCCCGTACTAAAACAGTATGAGGCACCTATCTATCTAAATGCGAGTTTGAAAGGCAAGAACTTCAAGACTATCATTAGCAATTTCTCTGTTCGTTGCAAAGAATATGGAGTGAATCTTGAAGCTATGTCACGAGGCATCTTTTTAGAAAAAGAACGTTGGATGGTTAAAATTAGCAACTGATGTCCAACAAAAAGGAATTGACGAACTAATAAAAGTAGCTAAATTACCACCTGTCCTGCACACAATAAATTGGCTAAAAGGACAAGCATTATTTTCCCTATGAGAGAAATGTTCTCGCCTTAAAAGGTAATTTCTCAAGTGCGCTTGGAGGGACTAAATTCTTTTTATCCAAGCAGGAAGATTAGTTGACGGCTCTATTCAAGTTTGCAATTTCGATATGAATAAGCTACTAAAAACCACATATTTAAGTGATATTTCTACTACTATTTCTTTAAAAAGGCTTAATCGATAAAAACTATTATCGACATTACAAGTGATGGACATATTAATGGATTAACTTATAATAATTATAAATATAAGGATATTGCGTTCAGAGGGCGTTATCAAAAACGGCAAAATACATATTGTGCAGACGCAAATATAGAATTAAATGACCCAAATGGTATCATCTGTCTTGAGGGAAAATATAAACTTAGTTCATCGCAGCCCAATATTCAGGCCACGATGCACATCAAAGATCTTAATCTGTCTGCACTAAAAACTCTATGGAAAGTTTGGGAACACTAGGGTTGACGCAGATATTGAAACTCAGTTTATAGGCAACTAGCATGAAAAGACGCAGCAGGTCATATAGATATCTCTAATTTAAAAAAATAAGGAGTGATTCCAAAAACTATGCTATAAATAATATATATTTTGAAATGGGAAAGACTGAGGGAATAACTATGCTTTTGCTTCTAAGTGACTTTGGTCGAGCCCATATCAACGGGAAAACTTGACTACTCACAATTACCTACGACCGTTTTCAATTTGATAGGAGATAAACTCCCTTCCATTCCCAGGTCACCAAAACCAAAGCTACAAACAATAATTTTCATATTACAGCTCATATTACCAACTCTGATTTTCTCACAGACTTATGTTACTTTCCTGTGATTTTGCATCAGCCTGCCAGAGCTTACTGGTGAGATTAATGACAAGAATGTTTCATTAAATGTCAATCTTCCTCGTTTTCGAATACGATGGCAAACACGATTGAAAATGGAAGAAATTAATCTGTCTTCTCCTAATGACACTTACAATTAAAAGTTTCTTTTCAGCGTTTAGAAGAGAAAGGACATAAACTATCTGTCGGCATAGACGCAGCGGCTATCAATAATAATCTTTTTACCAAGATTAGTTTTTGATAATAAAAAGAAAAAGCGCTTAAAAGGCCATATTAACGCTCAAACTTATTTTTCTTAACAAAAATAAGCAAGCAACTACCCATGTTAAAAGTACTGCCATCAAATATCATGATAAGTGACTCTATTTGGCATGTAGAACCTAGTGATATCATCTATTCGAAAGACCATTTAACAATTGATCATTTTGCGGTTCAACATAACAGACAACATATTATCGTTTCAGGCTTGGCATCTAACAACAAAAGACGATAAGTTAACTGCGGATTTAAGAGAAATTGATCTTAGCTATATACTGAATTTATTAAACTTCCATGCAGTTAGCTTCAGTGGCAAGACTTCTGGGACTGCAGAAATAGTGTCTGCCTTCCATAATCCTGAAGCAACAGCAAACTTACAAGTTGAGGATTTCAAATTTGAAGGTGGCAGAATGGGAAATTTACAAGCTACGGCTGTTTATGATAACGTAAATGGCAAGATTAATCTAAATGCCATAGCACAGGAAGATGGGCAAAAGACCATTATCAGTGGTTATGTTTCCCCCAAAAATGATAACATTGATTTTAGACATAGAGGCAGAAGATACCAATGTTGAATTCCTGAAAAAGTTTCTGTGGTAGTTTTATGAGTAATATAGAAGCTTCTGCTTCAGGAAAAGTTAAAATAAGCGGGACCGCTTAGTGCCATAAACTTATCGGGAGAGCTTGTTGCCAATGGCTCTTTTAAAGATAATTCCAACCAACACAACTTATCGGTTAGCCAATGATATTATCCGAATGATACCCAATAGAATTATTCTTGCAAGAGATACGATATACGATAAGAATGGAAATATGGGTGTGGTGAACGGCGTTCTCAAACATCATAATCTTACGCAACTTACCTACGACCTCAATATTAGCGCAAAGAACCTCCTTTCGTATGACACCCATGATTTTGGGGATAATACGTTTTACGGAACTGCTTATACAACCGGAACATGTCATATTTACGAGCATAATGGAGAAATCACGATAGATATTGATGTCATACCTGAAAAAAAGGGTCACAATTTGTCTATAATACAACAAGTACTGGTGGGGTGAATAATCAACAATTTATTCATTGGATAACAGGCCTTGATTCAGATATTGCAAACACAGGGAAGCTTCCTGAAATACAAATACAAACCGAAGAAGAAGAGAATACTCCCCCATCGGATATACATATCAACTTTCTTATTAATATGACTCCACATGCCACATTAAAACTTCTGATGGATGAAAAAGACTGGTGACTACATAGCCTTAAATGGCAATGGAGTTCTTCAGGGCCACCTATTTTAACAAGGGAAGATTCGATATGTATGGTAATTATATTATTGACCATGGTATTTACAAACTTACTATTCAAAACATTATCAAAAAGAATTCCAATTCAGTCCCAATGGTTCTATTGCATTCGGTGGAGACCCATACAATGCTACTCTCGACTTAAAAGCACAATATGTTGTGCCGGCTGTAAGTCTCTCAGACTTAAATCTTGCTCAAAGTATTACAACCAACAATATTCGGGTGAACTGTATCTTGAATATTACGGGCACTCCAGCCAACCCTAAACTCGACTTTTCACTGGATATGCCGTCATTAGGCAATGAAGCAAAAACAAATGATTTTTCAGTATTATCAATAGTGAAAATGAGATGAATCAGCAAGTTCTATATCTACTGGCTGTAGGACGTTTCTACTCACAGGGCAATAATAATGATAGTTTTTCACCTGACATACAACAAAGTCAGACCACCCTTGCTATGCAAAGTATATTAAGCGGCACGATAAGTCAGCAAATTAACAATGCCCTTTCGTCACTTTCTAAAAATGACAATTGGAATTTTGGTGCTAACATTTCAACAGGCAACGAAGGTTGGAACAATGCTGAATATGAAGGAATCTCTCTGGAAGATTACTAAACAATCGCTTAGTAATCAATGGGCAGTTTGGATACCGAGATAACCCCAAGACTTCAACTAGTTTTATTGGTGATTTTGAGGCTAAATATCTACTTACGCCTAGCGGCAATTACGCAGTCAGAGTTTACAATCAATCAAACGATCGCTACTTTACTAGAAACAGCCTCAATACCCAAGGAATAGGAATTGTTATAAAGAAAAGAATTCAATAACTGGAAAGATTTGTTTAAATGGAGGAAAAATAAGCCCAAATCAAAGAAACTTCCAATACAGAAATAATTTAGCATATTTAGGCTCAGCAGAAGGTTCGTGAGGGCAAATATTTTTATTACTTTTACGCCAGTTCAGGGTTAAGCAAATTCTTGTAAAAAGTTACGAAAGTTCGGGATAAGTTTTAGCATGCAAATACTTCTAATTGGCTTGACTTTTTCCACATATACAGGCAGTGCCTCCGGCTTATTCTCAGGGGGTCTAAGTGACAAAAAGAGACCTAAAATGGGTCTCTTTTGTCACTTAGGCTAAACCTTTATTCACCGAAAAGTGTCGCACTTACTATTTGAATCTAGCTTTCTATAACCCCCAAATAGATTTAAAAACAAGCAAAAACAAGAAATAGTTGTAGAAAACATCCCTTCAAAATGCAACAGTTATGCTTTTTACATGCTAAAAACAGCCCTTTTACACTGCTATAAGGCTGCTTTTTAGGAAGTAAAGGGCTACTATAACAACGCATTTGTGGCACCATAAGCGCCTCAAAAAGCCACTATTAACAAGCAACAACAGCCAAACGACTGATTTTTCAACGATATACAAAAAAACGCTCTAAAATGCGTTATTTGCGACCAACTGATTTATTTTTGAAAATAACGCAAGCAGAAACGACCATTTGTAAAGATTATTCAAAAAGAGTTAGCTAATGGTATAAAAAGCTTATTAACCCAAAGATATAGACCTGTTTTTGTAATCGTATTGAACCTTAGGGATGAAACGAGATTGGAGAAATGCCATTTGTATGCAGCCTACTATTTCTGCACGACAAAGAGCTGTATGGTAATGAGGGCCGTCCGTTTCAGTATCTCAACGGTATTGGATGATGTGCCGACAGAACTCTTTATATGGATGTCCCTACTTAAGGTTTCGGAAGAAAAATCTCAATGGCTTGCCTTGCATAAGGCGGAATGGTTCCTATGGAAAACTTCATGTTGGTGGTGAGCAGTTCTGCTGTGAAGCACATTGCTGATCTCACGTAGTGATACATAGTTGCAAATTGACAGAATATTATGCGCACAAGATGGAGCCATATACTTTGGAATGTTTATCCTAAATCGGTCATTAGACATTGACAAATCGTAATTTTATATATAAACATATTGGTATACACAACTTGCAAAAATCCTTGTAATGGCTGAAGTATTGGAAAAAGTGGGATGAAGTATATGAACAGACTGCATAACTTTTTATTAGTCATGTGTTAAAAGTTAATGGATATGGGGGACGACAAGCAAATGGAAATGAGAAAAGTTAGTGTTTTAAGGGGTGGGAAACTTTAGATACTAATAGAAATAAATACTAATAACACCATATAGAACTGAAGAAATCAAGATAAAAATAAAACTTTTTGTTATATTTTTTCAAAATGTGTGGGCATACAATTGTTTTGTAAAAATATTAATCAAAAATGTTTTGCGCATCAGAAATTAATATGTATATTTGCATCGTTATCCTGAAAAACAATCTTTTTACCTTAAAGAAACTAATACCTATTGAAGATTTGGAGCGGTTGCCTGTGAAGGCCATCGCTTTTTTTATATTCCATTTTTTTACTCGAGTTCGGGTTAAGAAACGGGTCAGTCCTAAAACCGGGTCAGTCCTAAAAACCCAGTTGCAAGCCTATACTATTAGGCACATAATTTCATAAGCCTATATAAAAAGAAAGGAATGTCTCGTGACTCCTCTGAACTGTGCCCCTGAACGCCTTTAACCCTAGCATTGAATGACTCTGCATTAGCGTTTGTAGCTCTGTTCACAAAGAAATTGAGTATGGTTTGATAATGATTTTCAAACGTGTCAATCACCGTATAGAAATTGTCCACTCCCAGCTCTTCAACCTCATTGAACCACTTGGCCAGCTTCAGCCTTGCAGCATCCTTGATGCTCTTGATGTTATAGATGTCTGTAAGCTTCATAGCCAGATCATATGCCTTTTTCAGTGTCGGATAATGTTCAAAGATGATTTGTGCCCTGTCTTTCTGTGCTTCAGTCCACTTGCTCTTGTGCTTGGTCAATATGAACTTTGCCCTGGCAAGCAACTGCTTGCGCGTGTCATCATTGCTGTATCTAAATGGTATGTATTCCTTCCCCTGACTTTTAGCATCTTTTATCTCCTGGTTCTCTTCATCTCTTGCCATCCACCGGTAAGCGATACGCATGTCATCCAGAGCATCATAATATAGTTTCTGCACATGAAACCTGTCATTGATAATGAGTGCTTTGGGAAAGGCTGCACGGGCTATGCGCATCATCGAAGATGACAAGTCGAGTGTTATCTCCTTGACAATCTCCCGTCTGGACTGGTCCATTTTCTTGAGAACCTGAATGACGTCCTCTGCCTTGGTCCCTTTAACCACAGCTACCAAAGTCCCTTTTCTGCTCTTTTCCCGCCTTGTTGGTCAGAAAAGTGTAAACCTCGCCACTGCTTAGACAGGTCTCATCAATACTTAGACTCTCACCTATGTTTTTTTCAAACAATAGCCAGTCTTGAGCATGATCCAGCTGATCCCAGCTACGGTAGTCACTGAAATGTTCCTTGTACTGTGTGGACAACTGCTTGCCATTTACGCCATAGTGCGCACCGATGCTTGCGATGCTTCTGCTGTGGACTCAATTCTATTCTTTTAAAATTTTTTTATTGCTTTTTAAAAAGCGAGCAAGTTTTAATTTATAAGCTCATGTTTATTAAAATGGAGTTTTTGACACCCTCCCTTTGTTTTTTATTGAAACACAAAACAAGCAGAGTTATACACCAAATTTAGTAGTATATATCAGAAACCAGCCTGCGTATTTGCGGAGACCAATCGTCAATATGTCGAAGACTTGGTCTAAATTTTCGATACGACCACTTACCCAAACGTATGTGACACTGGCAAGGCTCAAGGCAAAGCAAATGACAGGAATAAGGCTCCATGAGAAACTGCTCGGAAAGAGTTCGCCCTTCGATATTTGTCAATACAGCTTGCGGAAGAAGGGTGAGCAGGCTCATGACGGCGACGATGAGTAAAAGTTCGATAACTACTATCGTCAACGCAAAACCGCTCTCGATAGGTGTATTCGTGGCGCGCAGCCAACATTTTTGCTTTCTCTACAGCTCCTACTCCTATCATGGCTAAGACGAGCCAAGCCAGCGTGGGCGAAGCCAAATTGAAAGAGAACTGCCCGAAAAACCATCTGATTCCCTCGCTACTCAGCAACGAACGGAGAGAAATTTCGGGCATGGCGGCGGTGATAAGCTCACGAGGCCAGGATAATTAAGATTTCAACTATGACCAGTGTCACTGCCAATACAGAAAGTTTGAGATTCATTCTTCGTCGGGCAATAGGTTGTCAACGTCAAGGATTCGGAGTTCAAGGGCTCGCACCGCAAGGCGTGTCGCATTGACGCCCAATCGGCCATTGCCCTCGGGAAAGAGTTTCTGAATCAGTTCGTTCTGTCGCTTTTCCAGGCTTTTCACGCCGAAAGGCATTCCTCGCAGATTTGTAATTTGTTCCTTGGTATATCCCAACGCCAAATGTCGCAGAAAGCGTTCGTCGTATTCATCAATCTCATAGTTGACCAATGCCTCTTGGCGCATAATCTGATTGTTGACACTGCGCTTGAAGCGTTCGATTATTTTCTCAAGGATGGGTTGATTGAAAACCATTTTTCTTGCCCCCATGACACTTGCCACATCGCCTCGGGTTAGCAACTCGCCGCTCTTCAGGATGATTCCGTCGCAACCTGCATCGAGCACGTCAACCCATAGTTTCTCATTCAGTATCTCGCCTGTAAAAATCAGCACCTTGATGTCGGGGTAGCTTTCTTTGGTATATCGACAGATTTCTACGCCGATGGTGGTAGACCCTCCCAACCCCAAATCAAGTAAAACTAAGTCGGGTTTGTCTGCTTTCAGGAGTTTCCAGAAGCTCGGTTCGTTTTTCTGCCGTTCCGATAATCTCGGCTTCGGGTATATCATTTCTGATAATGCCTTCAGTTCCTTTCAGTTCTAAAGGAACATCCTCTACGATGATAATTTTTAAACTTGTTCATGTCCTTGCATTTTATTCATTATCTTTTTGGGTAGCGTTATCTCTACCATTATTTCATCATTACTTTGTCGTAAGGCCTGGATGCCGCTCCTTCGCATGTTGGTCATCTCTCCTATTTCGCGCACGATTTGTCGACATATCATGAATTCAATATTGACAGAGGTTGGCGTAAAAAGATTAGAACACTGCTCTTCTGTAAATGAAACGCCGGTCAACTTGTCTTTTATGACGACATAATGGTCGTCGCGCTCATGCACTTCTATGGTCGCCGCCTGGCACTTTACTCAGTTTTTTCAACATATCCAAAAGATACTTCAATATATCTTCGTCAATCCTCAACTCGTAATTCAATTGCACCATGGCCTGCTGGCTCAAAAATAGAATAGAGCTGTTTGTAGTAATTGGCAACTTCGCCGATAGCCACAAGGTTGTCTTCGCACCCTCTTCCATCAACCGGCTGATGCGTGAAGGATAATACATGGTTTCGTGCTTCAAGGTTGACAGGCAGTTGTCGAGCACACTATTGCTGATGTAAAGTCGTGCTTCATCAAACTGCGTGCGGCGTAATTCGTCGCGAACAAGATCAATATTGGCTTGCCAAAGCTGGTCGTTCTGAATGCTTTTTCTTCAAAGCAGCTCTGATTTGATTAACAATCGCTGTCAGCCGATTTTCTCGTCCACTGAGATAACGTTTGCGACTACTCCATATTACATTGAGTTGATTCAGTTTCTCTTGGGCTGAAAAATCGGACAATAACTTGTCATTAATCTTGTTGATCAGTTCCACGCAATAACGATAAAAAACGACGTGGCGATAGTAAAGGAAAAAATAAGCAGGAAGAATACTGAGCAAAAGCAATACTAAAAGAATGATAGCAACGTTTTTACTATTTTTACTACGTTGCATCACGCGCACATAATTGTCGAGTGTATTGTCAGCCGACATTTTACGAAATAGCTGTGTATAGATTTTTATTGTTAGCCCGATACACGTCCCACTTGTGCAAAGCCAATGCTGCCACGGCAGCTTCGTTCTTCATGTCGAGCAATACAAGATTGTAATCATGGTTTCGCAAATGGCGCGGAATGGCGTTCAGGTATTTCATCGTAGAGTCCGCAAAGGCCAACGCACTATTGTAATCGCCATTGATATTGGCAAAATAGACACTATCCGCATAACGCGAAGCATTGTAAAGCTCACGACGATGTTGGAAAGACTTGCCAAAAAGACCACATGCTCGCGCTCACTCTTGGCCCATGAGTGCCCTAATGGTAGCGTAGCCATTAGTAACAACAACAGGCTACGGGCAACGCCTTTTGGCAAGCGGGAAAAAGCGACTCCCTTCTCCCTTCTTGCTGACCGCTCCGATAGTGCAGACACTAAACACGCTACTGATTTTCTTATATTTTTTTCAATAATACCTTTGCAATTCATCAACCCAAAACCATGGTCGCCGTTTAAGGGTTTATGATTGAATACATGTGAAAAGCTGCTCCTCATCCATTCCACACCCGTTATCCGTAACCGAAACTTCAACATAAGCCTCCGTATCCTCTGCCGAAATAATGACGGTTCCTCCTTTTGGCGTAAACTTTCGAGCATTATCAGCAATCGTATTAATCATGAATAGTGTCAAGGTTTTATCCGCTTTCACAACCAATGACGTATTAATCACCTGTAGCTGAACTCCATGCAAACTGAAACTCACCTGCCCCTTTGATACCAAATTAAAGAGGTCGGCCAACGGAAAGCTTTCGATACGCAGATTCAATTCGCCCTGCCGCAATTGAATCCAATGTGTAAGGATGTCATTATACTGATTAATCTGCTCTGTAAGTTCGGCTATGTAATCAAAAACGCTGTTTTCTGATTGTCGGTTCTTCGGTAGAATGTTGCAAACGATTGATTTCATTCAGAATACGATCAATAAAAGGAGTGATGCTGTTGATTAGCGCGACCTTAGCCCGTTGTTCAATATTTCTTTTTGTTATTTAATACATGCAAGCGAGATACTTTGATCTGCTCGTCTATTTCTTCATTCTGCTCGCTCAATCGATTCATTTTATGAGCTTCACCCACATTCCAACGACGTAGCGGCGCAAGGAGATCATCAAGCGACTCCTCTGCATCCTTTTTTTCCTACGCATACGTGAAAAACTGAACAAGAAGGCCTACCACTATAAGAATCATCAGCACAACACCGGTTATCATCAGATTCAGTTGTTCAGAAGATAGGTCAAGCTTGGGCTGCGCGCGTCCAATTGACGATCTTGGCGCGTTATTTCCTGCATGTCCAAATAAATATTGCGATTATAATCGCTTTGGGATTTGTCGTCAATAGCAGAATAAGCCAGTGATAACTGTTCGCGGATAGATGCCACCAAGTCTGGAGCCCGATTAATGATCGTATCTTGTTCCAACGCTTCGTTCAGGCAAACCAAGGCACTACGGTAGTCGTGTAATTCCCAATACGATTCAGCCAAAGTTCGATAAGCACCTGCCGTTTGATACACATCGCCATATTTAGAGAACAGGTCGACAGCCCTTTCTGCCAAATTACCAGCCAAAAGAGAATCTGGCATATTATCCTTGTTGATAAATTTCATGGCAGGTAAATTCTCACGAATTAGCGTGTCACGCATGGCCGTACGACGCATATGTTCGCTAAAAGCTTGAAGCGAGTTGGCTTCCCAATAGATATATCCGTGCTTGATAGCCCCCGTAAGACATTGTATGAGATAATCAAATTCTCGTTGACTGATGTCACGCTGACTACCCGTAGTAATGATTCCGCCAGATCCGAGATTATAATAATATGCAAGAAGTTGAGCAGTATCCTTGATAATCTCCCCGCTTGGATCGATTTGTTCAAGAGCCTTCATAGATTTCTTAGGCAGACCTATATAATAAAAGTAAGTAGATTCGACAATCGCAAATTCACTATTAGCATAAGTAAGACGCTGTTTCTGACGATTGGAAAGGCTTTTTGAGTTCTTCACGAATACGTTTTTTTGACATCGCATTGCTTGTTGACGGAAAAATGTAAAAATCCTTATTACGTGATTGTCGCTGGCACAATCTCATCTTTTTGGACGTTGGCAACATAAAGTTCTAGCTGATTTTCGCTTCTGTAAATAATTTCATCCAAAAGATTGTTGGCGCCATCATAATCCATTCTGGCAATCTTAACAAAAAGCAAGATTGTTCATGGCCTCCGACCAACCATCATCATAAAAGTTTAGCTAAATTGAGAGCCCTGCTCTGCCAACACCTTCGTAGAATCAAGATTTCTATAATGGAACGAATACGAAGCCTGATTTAGAACATCAACCTCTTGATTATAAGTTGGTTCACAAGCCGACAAGAATAATGTGCTCCAGAGGATAACAACTCCAAGGAAACATTGATGAAATAAAAAAATGAAAGTCTCAATGCTCTCAAACGTTTTTGATAGAGTTTGCCCATAATAGCATGGTAATTGCAAAAAAATACAGAATAATCTGTAAAGACTGAAATAAATTAAATAAAAAAACACAATCACACAAAAAAATGGACTGCATAATTATGTTAATTCCCAACAATTATTACTACTTTTTGTAGCGGTTAGTAAGCTAGTGTGCGTGCACAAAGTATAGTTTTACAGGAACACCAATCCATAAGTGTCAAAACAAGCCAGACAATGACAGAAAAAAATTCGTATTAAAGACATTGCTAAAAAGAGCCAATGTTTCAGTAGGAACTGTAGACCGTGTGCTCCATAATCGTCCCAATGTATCGCCCACTGCACGTGAAAAAGGTAGAAAAAGGCCTTAAAGGAAATGAACTACCAACCCAATATGTATGCTAGCGCCTTGGCTTACAATAAGTCTTATGAGATTCAAATTGTGCTACCCAAACATGCTTCGGAAGCCTATTGGGAAGAAATTGAAGAAGGCGCACGTAAAGCGATGGAAGCTCGGCGTGACTTTCATATTAATGTTAGTTTCCTTTATTACGAACGATTTAATGAGTGCTCCTTCAAGGATGTATATGACAATTGCCTTAACATACAACCCGATGGTGTAGTGATTGTACCATCGACCCTTGAAATGACCCGTGGTTTCACTGATGAATTACACAAGCAGAAGATACCATTTGTTTTTGCTCGACTCTTATATGCCAGACCTTAAGCCTTTTGTCTTTCTTTGGGCAAGACTCTTTCGCCAGTGGTTTCTTTGCTGCAACAATCTTAATGCTCATTGCTTCTCAGGAAAAAGAAATCATGCTCATGAAGCATACTAAAGATGGTGTTGTTGTAAGTAAACAACAGGCAAATCGTGAGGTAGGCTTCCGACATTATATGCGTGACCATTTCCCAAATATCAAAAATAACGGAACTTGAGTTACCTTTAGGTATGCACAAAAATGACTTTTGACAAAATACTGGAACATTTTTTTCTGTACACATCCCGACATACACCATTGTATCACACTTAATTCGAAGGCACACCTAGTAGGCGATTTTTCTTTTTGCGCCATAATTGTCGTGACATTCAAATCATGGGGTACGACATGGTTCCCAAAAAAATGCAGAGTGCTTATTACAAGGAAGTATATCGTTTCTGATTGCCCAACATGCTTACCAACAAGGTTATAGCTGTGTGGATGCACTATTTCAAAGTATTGTACTTAAAAAAAGAAAGTTCAGCCAGTTAATTACATGCCGATTGAGCTGTTATCGAAAGAAAATGTAAAATTTTATCGGCGGACGCAATTATAAAAAGATTGAAATTGAAAAAAAGAAAAAAAGGATTAGTGGTTTTTATCACCACTATTGATACTGATTGTATTTATCATTATATTTACAATTTATTCTGTAGATAAAGCTGAGAGTGACCCTAATCTTTCACTCTCTGTCGCATTCATGATATCAAGTATCTATGCTGTCATCATTTCGGGCAGGCTTCCTATGAAGAAGAGAATCGACACCTATAGTAAAGGTGCCGGGGCCACCAATCTCATGCTGATGCTGTGGATTTATGTCCTGGCTGGCGCCTTTGCTGCTTCAGCCAAGCAGATGGGGGCCATTGATGCCACGGTCAATTTGGCACTACAGTTGCTTCCCACCAGCCTCCTACTGCCTGGTTTGTTTCTGACAGCCTGCTTTATTTCCATATCCATTGGCACCAGTGTAGGCACGGTCGTAGCCTTAGTTCCCATTGCAGCCGGCATTTCTCAATCTACGGGATTCAATCCTGCGCTTATGACAGCTACCATCGTAGGAGGTGCTTATTTTGGAGATAACCTCTCGTTTATCTCTGACACCACGGTCGTTGCGACCCAAACACAAGGGTGTAAGATGAACGATAAGTTTCAAGTCAATTTCCGTATCGTTGCTCCTTCCGCCTTACTTGTTCTCCTATGCTACTGGATATTGGGAAAAAGTGTGGCTCTTCCCACAGTAATTCCTCAAGTTAACTATATCAAAATCCTACCGTATTTAATTGTATTGATAACTGCTTTGGCTGGCATGAACGTCATGGCAGTACTCACGTTAGGTTTGGTTCTGTGTGGAATGATTGGCATAGCCTATGGGGATTATAATGTCTACGGATGGTTTGCGGCCATGAGCGATGGGGTTTTAGGGATGGGTGAACTTGTCATTATCGCTATGATGGCAGGCGGCATGTTAGAGATTATACGTGAAAATGGTGGTATTGATTTTATTATCAACAAATTAACCAGCCGTATCACAGGCAAACGAGGTGCCGAGTTTTCTATAGCCGCACTGGTATCAATGGTCAATATATGCACAGCCAACAACACTGTTGCCATTCTGACGGTAGGCAGCATTTCCAAAAAGATTGGTGATCGATTCGGTGTAGATAGCAGAAAAAGCTGCTAGTATACTTGATACATTTTCATGTTGTGTACAAGGATTGATTCCTTATGGTGTGCAAATGTTGCTGGCTGCGGGACTATCAAGATTAAATCCTATTCAAATCTTACCCTATCTATATTACCCCATAGCCATCGGAATAGCCTCGTTATTGGCCATTATCTTCAGATTCCCACGTAAATATAGCTAAATCATGGAAATCATTAAACGGAATCTTTTTACCAAAACTCAGAGCAGACAATTTCAAAACACAAGAAACTCTTGAACCTATGTCTGCCTTCAAAACTCAGAAGATGATCTGTATGATGCGCAACATCGCAGACATGCCGGCCGGCGAAGTGGTACTAGCTAATCCACTGCTCAATATGCGCCTGAAACACTTACAAGAAAAAGAACGATTAAAAGAATCTCCTTCGCTAGAAACGATCTATATTCTACGAATCATCGTCAGCAATGTCAATGCTACTATGAATCATGGAATTCCTATCCGAGGTATCATACAATTGGGACAATATATCCGTACCCGAGGTTCCAAAGTTGATTATGAGAAACTCAACAAGTGGCTTTCACGGCTACATATCAGTCGTATGGCACAGCTACAGGAACTATACTAATTAATTGTTTTGACTTTTACTGAAGAGGAACTACCTTTTGTCAAAACGACAGAGAAACAAGCCATGCCGCTTACGATACGCACTATTACCAATACGGAAAAGGATATACAGGCCTGGCATTTTAAACAGGGCAAGGGAGGATTTGTTTATAACAATTCAACACTACTGCGACGCAACCTCCGCCGTTCACTGCGCTATTATCGCTATGCTCCAATTGAAGATATCAGTAATTTTATTAAGAATTTTGGGCGTAGTTTATCTGAAATTGAAGAATGATAATTATTTTTAATTCTGCCTCAATCTTGCATAATATCAATATTTTTCATTTAACTTTGCAATCATGGACATGATATATAAGAAAGTAGCTATCTTTTTGCTTTTATCTTATTTTTCTCTTACCATTCATGCGCAAAACGAGAATGTACAATGCGAAGATACGTGTAGTCACATTCATGGTATAGACCTCAGTCACTATCAAGGTGATGTGTTTTGGGAGATAATAGGTGATAACACAAAAATGACCTACGTTTATCTAAAAGCCACTGAAGGCGGGGATCGTATTGATGAAAAATACGAAAACAACATTGCATTGGCACATAAATATGGTTTGAAAGTCGGTTCTTATCATTTTTTTCGTCCTAAAACCGATTTACAAAAGCAACTCAACAACTTTATTCTTCAATGTAGACCCAATGAACAGGACTTAATTCCTATGATAGATATTGAGACAAAAAGTGGGCTCAATACTGAAGAGTTCTGCGATTCATTGTTCAAGTTCTTGAAGATGGTAGAAGATGCCTACCAACAAAAACCCCTACTCTATACCTTTACCAATTTTTACGATCAGTATTTATTAGGTAAAATAGACAATTATCTTCTGATGATAGCCCAATATACAACTCGCGAACCTGTGCTAAAAGATGATCGTGACATCACGATGTGGCAATACACGGGTAAAGGTCGTATCAATGGTATTAATGGGCATGTCGACAAAAGTAGATTTATGGGTCGACACTCTCTTCGTGAAATAAGGTTCAAACACTAAAAAGAAATATATGGCAATCATAAAATGTCCCTGAATGTGGACACCAAATCAGCGATAAAGCCCCAGTATGTCCACAATGTGGTGTTGAGATTGCGGGCAAGATTAGCAGATGTCCACAATGTGGAAAAATCTATTTCAAGGATCAAAGCGCATGTCCCAACTGCCACCATCATACGATGATTGACGAGCAAGTTACCGCAACACCTCTACAAAGTCACACACAGCATCAACAGGTTCCTCCCTATCCCACCTTGTTGTACCACAACTTCATAAAGCAGAAACTCAGCCTACCGCTAACGCTTCGTCTAAAAAGAATAACCAATCTGTCTTTATCATCAGTTTCATCATTGCAGCTATCATCTGCGCCGGATTTTTGGTATTTTTATGCCGAAGCTAGTAAAAAGAAAGAGCTTGAGGCCTATGAATATGCCATTAAAAATTCGGATCCAGTCGTACTGCAGAGTTATCTTGATAACTATCTTGATGCCCCGCAGGCCCATCGCGACTCTGTCAAAGCTCACCTATCCATGCTGCAACAGATAGATCGCCAATGGAATGATGCCTTAGTCAATAATTCTAAAGAAGCCTTCGATGAATATCTCGCAAACAATCCTAATTCTCCTCATAAGGCAGAAGCCAAACATAAGATTGATTCGTTAGATTGGGTTACGGCTGTAGCTACCGACTCCGAGGATGCCTACAAAAGTTACTTAGAAAGTCATCCCAATGGTGAACACGTAGACGATGCCAATAATGGGTTGAAGAAAATTAGTGCAAAGACAGTTCAACCACAAGAACGTTTGATGATTAGCTCTACCTTCCGCAACTTCTTCCAAAGTATTAATGCTCGCGATGAAGAAGGTCTCCGGTCCTCGGTCAGCAACCTGCTCACGTCATTTCTCGGCAAGCTCGATGCAACAAAAAAATGATGTAGTCACTTTCATGAACAAGATTTATAAGGAAGACACAAAGAGCATGAATTGGCGTCTAAATAACGATTACAAGATTGATAAAAAAAGAAGTGGGTGATGAACAATATGAATACACAGTTAACTTCTCGACTATTCAAGAGGTGGAAAAGACTGATGGGAGTATAGGTAGCAACAAATTTAAAGTAAAAGCAAAAATTAATCCCAATGGTGAAATCTCAGAACTGAATATGATAAAAATTGTAGAATAGGCCTATCCTGAGTATAAAGAGCATACGCAAAAAAGAAATATTCCTCAACACCTTTGTCATGTGGTCCTTAGGATTGGTAATATATTGCTTAAAAAGCAATGGCTACTGATAGTCTTTCTTTGTAAATATAGCTCTAAAGAGGACTTTTTTAGGAAACTGCGTTGAATAACAAACATATTCAAAATTAAATCCGGCATCCTTATACACCTTCAGATTTGTATTGTCAATAATCCCCTTAGATAGTCCTTCTCGTATCTTGACACTAACGCGATTGATAACGTTACTATCATCGAACATACCAAAGAATGAACAATAATACGTGTAGGTTTTTGTTGATTTATAGAAAACGACACTATCGGTACGTGTATTGTTGGAAACTGGGGTTGGACAATATTTTTTTCGTAAACTCTAAGGCTTCACGACTAGCCCTGTCTTCTAAACTTTCATGCCCACAAGCCAAAAGAAATAGGCATGAAGATATTACTAAAAGATATTTATACATAAGAAGATAACTTTTTAATGCAAAGTTATTATTTATTTAAACATCTACCAACAGATTGTTGTTTTTTATCGCGTATCACCAAACAAATCAATTAAATTAATTACCTTTGCAACTTAAAGAATACAATAGATGAATCATATAAGGAATTTCTGCATTATCGCCCATATTGACCACGGTAAGTCTACATTAGCAGACAGATTGTTGGAGTTTACAAAAACCATCCAAGTAACAGAAGGACAAATGCTTGACAATATGGATCTTGAACGCGAAAGAGGTATCACGATTAAGAGCCATGCTATCCAAATGGAATACCAAGCCAGGAATGAAGAAAAGTATATTCTTAATCTGATAGATACGCCGGGGCACGTTGATTTCTCTTACGAAGTGTCGCGAAGTATAGCTGCTTGCGAAGGAGCGTTGCTCGTTGTCGACGCTACGCAAGGAGTTCAGGCCCAAACTATTTCTAATCTCTACATGGCTATTGAACATGATTTAGAAATAATCCCCGTCATCAATAAAATCGATATGCCCAATGCCATGCCCGATGAGGTGGAGGATGAAATAGTCGACCTTATCGGTTGTAATCGTAGTGATATCATCCGTGCTTCGGGAAAAAAACAGGGGAAGGCGTAGAGAATATTTTTAGAAGCTGTCATTTCGCGCATACCCCATCCGACAGGCTCTGCCGAAGAACCTACCCAAGCACTTATTTTTTTGACTCTATTTTTCAACAGCTTTCGTGGCATCATTGTTCTATGCAAAAGTCATAAACGGAACCATCAGAAAAGGAGAAAAAGTTAAGTTTTTTCAACACAGGCATGGACTATGTTGCCGATGAGGTCGGAGTATTAAAGATGGACATGGTTCCCAAAAATGAACTTACTGCAGGCGAGGTTGGCTATATTATCAGCGGTATCAAAACTGCAACCGAAGTTAAAGTCGGAGATACCGTAACCTCGGTTACCAATTCTTGCAAGTCTGCTATAGAAGGATTTATGGAAGTGAAGCCCATGGTTTTTGCCGGTGTCTATCCCGTTGACCCCAATGATTACGAGAGTCTTAGAACTTCTCTCGAAAAACTGCAACTCAACGACGCATCACTGACATTTTCACCAGAGAGTTCCATCGCCTTAGGCTTTGGTTTCCGCTGTGGATTTCTTGGACTGCTACATATGGAAATCATTCAGGAACGACTTGACAGAGAGTTCAATATGGACGTCATTACCACCGTTCCGAATGTTTCGCACATGGTCTACGACAAACAAGGCAACTCAAAAGAAGTCCACAACCCTTCCGGACTACCCGATCAGACCTTAATCGACCACATAGAAGAACCATATATCAAAGCATCTATCATCACCGCTGGTACATTTATTGGCCCAATCATGAAGCTATGTTTAGACAAGCGCGGTGAATTAATCAACCAAGAGTACGTCAGTGGAAACAGAGTTGAGCTACATTTCATGATACCATTAGGGGAAATAGTAATAGATTTCTATGATAAACTGAAAAGTATTTCCAAAGGATATGCCTCATTTGACTACCATGTTGATTCTTTCAGACCGTCAAAACTAGCTAAACTTGACATTCTTCTCAACGGTGAACCTGTTGATGCATTATCAACACTAACCCACGAGAGCAATGCTGTAACGTTTGGCAGAAGAATGTGCGAAAAACTGAAAGAACTGATTCCACGTCAACAATTTGACATTGCGATTCAAGCTGCCATAGGCGCAAAGATTGTGGCAAGAGAAACCGTGAAGCAGGTAAGAAAAGACGTTACCGCAAAATGCTATGGCGGTGACGTGAGCCGTAAAAAGAAAACTCTTAGAAAAACAGAAACAAGGAAAGAAACGAATGAAACAGGTTGGAAATGTCCAAGTACCACAAAAAGCATTCTTGGCCGTGCTGAAGTTAGATTAATCTTTTGCTACATATTTTATTTATAACTTAATGACTAAAAAAACCAGAAAGGAAAGGAACATGAAAGAACCAGCCGAAACGACGCGGGATGTCGCCCGAGAACTTGCTCGCAAGTATAGCACAATGACCCTAGAAGAATTGGATCTACTTGAAAGCATCCTCGTTCCGATGAAGTTTAACAAGAACCAACTCATCTTAAAAAGAAGGTGAAATCTGTGAGAATATTTACTATATTAATCAAGGCCTCATTCGTCAATTTTATTTTAAAAATGGAAAAAGAAGTAACCGAACATCTCGGCGAGAATCGAACCATTTTCATGTGCATCGAAAGCCTTTTTTAAAGAAGAGCCAACCAAACTGCAGGTTGAAGCCATAGAACCATCTTTCATCTATGCCCTTCCCCAAAAACTTAGAGGCCGTTGCGCTACACAATGTCAATATCCAAATTCTATATCGAAAAAAATATTGGAAGAAAGTTTGATTCTATCACAGGTTCATGCAGACTTAGTAAGATTTGAAACCGCACAAGATCGATATAAAAAAATGTGCAAGCTAATGCCTCAAGTAGTACTTCGTGCCCCATTATTATATATAGCCAGCTATTTGCAAATGACGCCCGAAACATTATCAAAGAGTGCGCTCTTCCACACTTTTAGATTAACAAATAAATCTGCGGTATCACATTTTAGAGTTCCTCCTTACGGATAAAGCCTGGTCAACTCCAAGTCATTTATTGAACTTCTCAAAAAAACGTATTTTTTTGAGTTTTTTTGCCACACCCTTTGTATCTTATCTTATAACACAGGGGTGTTTCTATTTTGCTAACTCTCGAAAAACAAATAAAATTACTCATAACAATAATGAGGATGTGCCTAACGGACACATCCTCATTATTGATAATAAAAAAAAATGCTATTCAGAAGCTTCTTCTGGCTTCATATTGGTATATACGGTCTGAACATCGTCAAACTCTTCGAGTCTTTCCACCATTTTGTCAATAGTTTCACGTTCCTCCAATGTTACGCTTTTTCAAATCATTGGGGATATAGGTAAATTCAGCACCAGTAACTTCAAAGCCTTCTGCCTCAAGATGCTTCTGGATATCTCCGAAACTCTTGGGATCACCATAAATGGTTATTTCGTTGGCTTCTTCATCCTCGTCATATTCATCTTCCACACCATAATCGATGAGGTCAAGAATCATTTCATCCATATCCAGATTATCTTTCTTCTTAAAGGTAAATACGCTCTTGTGATCAAACAAGAATGACAAGCTGCCTGTCGTACCCATATTACCATTAAACTTATTGAAGATAGAACGGACATCTGCCACCGTGCGAGTCGTATTATCCGTCAAAGTATCTACGAATACCGCAACACCATGGGGACCGTAGCCTTCATACGTCACTTCCTTGTATTCGCTTTGATCCTTACCCATCGCGTTCTTTATGGCACGTTCAATATTGTCTTTCGGCATATTCTCGCGCTTGCAGTTTGCGATCAGCGCACGTAGTGTCGGGTTGTTCTCCGGTTCAGGACCGCCTGCCTTTACCGCAATGGCAATCTGTTTACCTAACTTCGTAAATGTACGAGCCATGTGGCCCCACCTTTTCATTTTCGCTGCTTTACGATATTCAAATGCTCTTCCCATTGGAATAATTATTTATTAAGTTCTACTTTTTATTTCTTATATGGTGCGTTATCTTAATTGTGCATCCAATTTTTCGGTGAGATTTGTAATCAGTTTTGTCATGATTGCGTCAATCTGCTTGTCGTTAAGCGTCTTCTGCTCATCCTGCAGGATAAAAATTCACTGCATAACTCTTTTTACCGACCGGAAGGTTTTTGCCTTCATACACGTCAAAAAGTTCGACACGCTTCAATAATTTCTTTTTCTGTTTGCCGAGCAATATCTTCTATTTGTTTGAAAGAAACATTCTTATCGATAAGAAGTGCCAAATCACGACTGACAGAAGGGAATTTACCAAGCTCAGCAAAGACAACTTCATGTTTGAGGGCTGCTTTCATGAGGGCTGTCCAGTTGATATCGGCGAAGTAGACATCATTATCAATGTCAAAGGCTTTTGCGAATTGCAATATCCAGAATCCCCAATTCGGCAATAATCCGTCCGTTAGCGGTTTCAAAGCGGATAGATTTAGAGAAAATGTTATTATCATTTTTCCTTTAAAGACAACATATCCGATGTCAGACCAACACGCGCCAAGATATTCTGCACATAAGCCTTCAATTCATAGAAACTGCTGTTTTTCGTCAGGGTGTGCCCAACTGCCGGACACCCGTTTTCCTGTTACCCACAACCCCAAATGCTTCTCTTGTCTGTAAGCCTTAATCGGTTGTTCCGCGGTCCATTTCTCCTGTATAAAACTATAGGTGTTGCCAAATTCAAAGAACTTTAAATTCGGATTCTTACGGTTGGCGTTGCGAACAATACTTTCCAATCCTCCAAAAAAAGAATACTTTGGCGCATCACACCCAAATCGGTACTCAACGGATTCATTACCTTCACTGTAGAAGACTCCGGATAAGCATTCAACTCCCCCGTGTAATACGAAGCCTTTGACAGAGAGTTATTAAGAATCTCATTAAATCCACAGCCAACAAGCTGCTCACTGACGATATTCTCAATGCGATAGGCATGATCCTCCTCACCCTGAACAGTCAACGAGTTTTTCAACTGTGTAGGGATTTCAACATTATTATAGCCATAGATACGCAGGATATCCTCAACTACATCACACGGGCGCTGCACGTCTACCCGATATGCCGGCACGGTAAGCTGCAAACCTTCTTCTGTTTCAGCCTTATAGTCATATCAAGACTGGTCACAATGCTTTTTAATAGTTTTCCGCTCCGAGTTCTTTTCCGATCAATGTCTTTACATAATCATACTTCAAGGACACCTCAAAGTCGTTCACTTTCACCGGATATACATCTTTTATATCCATGCTAATCTTTCCACCGGCCAATTCCTTGCAGAGAATTGCTGCCTGTTTCAAACCATATATCAAACCGTTAGGATCAATGCCACGCTCAAATCGGAAGGAGGCGTCTGTAGACAATCCATGTCTGCGGGCACTCTTGCGAATCCATGTCGGATGGAAATACGCGCTTTCGAGAACAACATTGCGTGTCGTTTCATAGGTGCCACTTCCTTTTCCTCCGAATACGCCCGCTATACATCGGTTCATTTGCGTTGCAAATACTTAAGTCGTGCGTTCCTAATTCGTGTTCCTGACCATCCAAGGTGACGAACTTTGTTCCCTCAGGCTGCGTCCGCACTACAATCCGATGCCCCTCTACCATATCGGCGTCGAAGCAATGCATAGGTTGTCCGTAGGCCATCATGATATAGTTCGTGATGTCAACGATATTATTGACAGGGCGCAGACCAATAACACGAAGCTTTGTTCTGAAGCCATTCCGGACTTTCTTTCACCTCGCAATTCGTTATACTGACACAAGCATAACGCTTGCAAGCGTCCGTATTCTCAATTTCAACATCAATTGGCAAGTCGTGATTATCAACGACAAAAGCAGAACAGTCCGGGCGATGCAAACTTGTTTTATAACCGTTTTGCTTGAGCCACGCATGCGAGATCGCGAGCTACGCCATAATGGCTCAACGCATCGGCACGATTGGCCGTGATGTCTATTTCCATCACCCAGTCGCTTTCCAAATGATAATAAGAGGCGGCCGGCGTACCGACAACGGCGTCTTCCGGCAAAACGATGATTCCGGCATGGTCGGTACCAATGCCGATTTCGTCTTCGGCACAAATCATACCAAAGCTGTCAACGCCCCGCAGTTTGCTTTTCTTAATCTTAAAGGTCGAATCGCCATCATAAAGTACACATCCCAAGTCCGCTACGATGACCTTCTGACCAGCTGCCACGTTCGGTGCGCCGCAAACAATCTGCTGAGCTTCGCCGCGTCCAAGATCAACGGTCGTAACATGTAAAATGATCAGAATTAGGATGAGGCTCACAGGTTAATACCTGGCCTACATAAAGTCCCTGAAGACCGCCTTTAATACTTTTGAACCTCTTCCAATGCGCCTACTTCAAGACCACATGAGGTCAGCGCGTCCGCTGTTTGCTGTGGCGTCAAGTCGAAGTCGACATATTCTTTAAGCCATTTGTAAGAAATATTCATTATAATGATTTTTATGTATTCACAAAAACACTGCAAAAATACGAATTTTCCAGCAGTTAACAAAATATGTATATGGAATTTAATCCTTACACGCTTGTGCCGTTTCCATATAGCTTGCGCAAGCCTCAGCACAGCGCTCACCGTCAATACCGGCCGACACGATTCCACCGGCATAACCGGCTCCTTCGCCGCAGGGGAAAAAGCCCTTGCAAGGTGACATGACAGAGGGTTTCCCGGTCGCGAAGGATGCGCACCGGCGACGATGTTCGCGTCTCGGCAGCAATCATAACCGCTTCGTTCGTCAAGAATCCATGGCTGCGTTTGCCAAATTCACGAAATCCCCGTTGCAGCCTTTCTGTCACCATTGGGGCAACCAAAAATGCAGCGGACTCGCAATGAGCCCCGGAGCATAACTGCTTTTTAGGCAAGTCGGCACTCAATTTACCATTCACAAAATCAGCCATACGCTGTGCCGGAGCCGTTTGCCGCATGTTGCCGTTTATCCAGCATAGTTTCTCTATTTCCTCCTGAAACCGCATGACGGCCAAAACCTCTGCCGGGCCACCAACATCCTCCGGGCGGATTTCAACCACCATGCCGCTGTTGCTCCATGCCGTACCCCGATTACTCGGACTCATTCCGTTGACCACAATCTGTTGTTTGTCCGTCGCCGCCGGGATAACGAATCCTCCCGGACACATACAGAAACTGTAAACACCGCGTCCGTCAACCTGCGTCACAAAAGAATATTCGGCCGCGGGAAGATATTTCCCACGCCCCCTGACGATTATGATACTGTATCTGATCTATCAAATGCGACGGATGTTCCAGTCTGACTCCTACGGCAATGCCCTTCGATTCCATCGGGATATGCGCTTCGTGCAAATAGCGATACACGTCACGGGCACTATGCCCGGTGGCCAGAATTACCGGCCCGTGGAACGTTTCTTCGGAATGATCGGCCAAATTCACGGCCTCAATCCCCACGACGGTCTCCTTAGCCATCAGGAATCCCGTCATTTTAGTTTGGAAATGGACTTCACCCCCACACTTGATAATCGTATTGCGCATGTTTTTCTATGACCCGTGGTAACTTGTCCGTGCCGATATGCGGATGCGCGTCCGAGAGAATAGAGGTCGAAGCCCCATGTTGACAAAACACGTTCAGAATCTTGTCTACGCTTCCTCGTTTCTTGCTGCGCGTATACAGTTTACCGTCAGAATAGGCACCGGCCCCTCCTTCGCCAAAACAGTAATTGCTCTCCGAATCAACCTGATGGGTCTTGGTAATAAGTGAAAGATCCTTTTTGCGTGTCCTCACATCCTTACCACGCTCCACCACGACAGGCCGATAGCCCAATTCGATGAGCTTAAGCGACGCGAACAGGCCACCGGGGCCTTCGCCTACCACGATTACCTGCGGTTTATCGCCGACATACGGATAAGCAGTCGAAACGTACATTTCGTCTTGTGGAAGCTCATTGATATAAACACGCAGACTGAGATTCACGAAAATGGTACGCTGGCGTGCGTCGATGCTGCGCTTGAGCACGCGCACATGGTTGATGGTACGTGCGTCCAACCCCTTCTCTTTAGCTAAGTAATCGGCACTGCCTCTTCCGAAGCAGCCTGTTGCGGCAGAATCCGCACTTGATATTCTTCTATCATGCCGCAAAGGTAACACATTTTTATAATTATCTTCCGTACTTTTGCTCCATTCTGACATATAATCTTGCGACAGAAAATAAAACATCGAGTATAACAAAAGAATCTTATTTCCTTTTTAACTCACCGACGTCATACTTTGATTTGTATAAAAATATTACCAAAAAAACCATTAAAATAGCTCAAATAGCATAATCTCCTCCCACTTTGCATCATCTTTTGGCTCAAAAAGCAGTCATGGAGACATGATCTTTGTATTTTGACGGCTCATAGCACTGCTTTTACCTTGCCAAAGCATAGCTTTCGCCTCATCAAAGCATAGCTTTTACCTGCCCAAAAAGGCCACAATTAGCGGGTAAAAGCTATGCTTTGACGTGTTTGTATAGAGACAAAAGAACAGGCTATTTTTTCGTAACCGCTTGATTATAAAGCAAATATGAAAGTTGCCGTAGAATCGCTTTTTCATCCGATGTATAATTATTTTTGAAATAACGCAGGCATTTTTCAGCCTTTTTGTAAAGTTATTTCACTGTTTATGATTGTCCGCACTCATTAATTGAATCTCTCCCCTGATTTCCTCTAGCTAAAGCTTTGCTATTTCCCAAAAGGCTTTGTATCTTCAGGCATATAAAAAAATTTCATTATGATAATTGCTTATCATGCATAAAATCATTCTCTGTAAAATCATATTTCAAACAACGATTGAAAGCAAAGAGAATATTCTTTTTCCCGCCTGCACACACATCTAAAAATACAAAGCGAAACATTTTGCTTTATTTCAGAATATTAGTAATTTTGCAAAAAAATAATTCAAAATGAAACTTTCGTGTAGTAGGTTTCTGATTTGAAAAGAAGCTGAGCGGCCTTTGTTGAGGCTGAAGACTTACCTCTGAATCTGAGATTTCTACAGAAATGTTCGCTAAGTAGCAACTCCCTGTTTGTTAAAGGGTATTATAAAAATTATTACAGAGATGAAAGTGTTAAAATTTGGCGGAACATCTGTTGGTTCCGTAAAGAGCATTCTAAGCTTAAAGAAAATTGTAGAAAAAGAAGCACGTCAGCAACCTGTCATCGTAGTGGTGAGTGCTTTAGGTGGCATAACTGACAAGTTGTTGTATACTGCACAACTGGCCTTAAACGGAGACCAAACTTGGAAAACAGAATTTGACGCAATTGTCGACCGCCATCACAAAATGATTGACACAATCATCTCTGATCCCTCTAGCCGGGAAAATCTTTTCAATTTGGTAGATTCTCTTTTAGAACAATTAAAGAGTATCTATTTCGGCGTCTTCCTAATTCATGACTTGAGCGAAAAAACACAGGATGCCATCGTTAGTTATGGTGAACGCCTGAGTTCAAATATCGTTGCGGCACTTATCAAGGGTGCTAAATGGTTTGACTCACGCAATTTCATCAAAACAGAACGTGTCAACGACAAACATACGCTGGATAGTGAACTCACGTATAAACTGGTTAAGAAAGCCTTTGCTGATTTGCCACGTATATCCCTTGTACCGGGATTTATAAGCCGTGACAAAACAACGGAAAGGACTACCAATTTAGGCCGTGGAGGCTCGGACTATACCGCGGCTATCATAGCTGCGGCACTCAATGCCGAATGTCTGGAAATATGGACCGACGTAGATGGTTTTATGACTGCGGACCCGAAGGTTATCAAGACCGCCTACACCATCAATGAGTTGAGCTACATCGAAGCAATGGAGCTCTGTAACTTCGGTGCCAAGGTCATTTATCCGCCAACTATCTACCCCGTCTGTGTTAAGAACATTCCCATTAAAGTCAAGAATACCTTCAACCCCGACAATTCGGGAACTGTTATTAAAACAAAAGGTTGAGAATGACCGAAAGCCTATCAAAGGTATATCCAGTATCAGCGGAACGACGCTTATCACCGTAACCGGTCTTTCCATGGTGGGCGTGAGAGGTGTCAACCGTAGAATCTTTACGACATTGGCCGATAATGGTATCAGTGTATTCATGGTGTCACAAGCCCTCATCGGAGAATTCTACCTCTATCGGCGTGCGCGATCAGGACGCTGCCAGAGCTGTGGAAGTGCTGAATAAAGAATACGAGAAAGAGATTGAAACAGGAGCCATGTTTCCCATGCATGCGGAAAGCAATTTAGCTACAATAGCCATTGTAGGGTGAAAACATGAAGCACACACCGGGTATCGCCGGCAAGCTCTTTGGCACGTTAGGCCGAAGTGGTGTCAGCGTAATCGCCTGTGCGCAGGGTGCTTCCGAAACAAACATCTCGTTTGTAGTGGATGGCAAGTCGCTGCGAAAAATCGCTGAATGTTCTCCACGATTCTTTCTTCCTATCAGAATATAAAGTGCTTAATCTATTCATCTGTGGCATTGGAACAGTCGGCGGCAAACTGCTTGAACAGATCAAGAGCCAATATGAAGAACTGAAAGAACGCTCGAGACTAAAGCTAAATGTCGTTGGAATAGCCAGTTCAAAGAAAGCCATCTTCAACAGAGACGGCATTGACCTGAACCATTATCACGAACTTCTCGAAGAATCAGAGCCCAGCAATGCGGAGAAATTGAAGACGAGTATTTTAGGAATGAATATCTTCAATAGCGTATTTGTAGACTGCACGGCTAGCAGGATATAGCAAGTCTGTACCAAGACTTGCTGGAACACAATATCAGTATTATTGCGGCTAATAAGATTGCAGCTTCGAGCGAATATGGAAATTACGCACAGTTGAAGCAGACGGCCCTTCAACGTGGCGTTTTATTTAGATTTGAAACCAACGTAGGAGCCGGGCTTCCCATCATTGGCACCATCAATGATCTCAAACACTCCGGTGATAAGATTCTTAAAATTGAGGCCGTCTTGAGTGGGACGCTCAATTTCATATTCAATGAGCTTTCTGCAGATGTTCCTTTTTCCGAAACGGTTCGTCGAGCCAAAGAACAAGGATATTCAGAACCGGATCCTCGCATTGACCTAAGTGGCACTGATGTTGTCCGTAAACTCGTGATTTTAAGTCGCGAAGCAGGCTATCGAGTTGAACTAAGCGACGTGAAGAAAGAATTATTTATCCCGTCAGACTTCTTCAACAGCACAGAAGAAGAGTTTTGGAAGAACCTGCCTTCTTTGGATGAATCCTTTGAACAGAAACGTAAAGAGCTCGAAGCACAAGGCAAGAAGTGGCGCTTTGTCGCAACCTTGGATCATGGAGAAACCCAGGTTGCACTAAAAAGCTGTTGACCATAATCACCCCTTCTACAATCTGGAAGGTTCGAATAACATTGTACTCCTCACAACCGAGCGTTATAAGGAATACCCCATGCAGATTCAAGGTTATGGTGCCGGGGCCAGCGTAACGGCTGCCGGTGTATTCGCGAACATCATGAGCATTGCAAATATTTAAGCAGCAACTGCCTATGAAACACCTTATTATATTAGGCGACGGCATGGCTGACCATGCCGTCGAACGGCTTCAGGGCAAAACCCTTCTGCAATACGCGGATACCCCATACATGGATTTGTTGGCAAAACAAGGACAAACGGGGCGACTCATGACGATTCCAGACGGATTTCATCCCGGATCTGAAGTTGCCAATACCGCTATTCTGGGCTACGACCTGAATCAAGTCTATGAAGGAAGGGGACCACTTGAAGCAGCCAGCATTGGTTACGCGATGCAGCCCGAAGACCTTTGCGCTACGGTGTAATATTATCACGCTGCAACAAGATGTCATCCTTACGCATAATGGTGGACATCTGAATACGGAAGATGGCGACATGCTGATAAAAATATCTGAATGAAAAAAACTTGGTAACAAGCAGATTCATTTTTATCACCGGAATTCAATATCGGCATTTACTAATCATCAAAAATGGCAGTAAACATATCGCATGCGCCCCACCGCATGATCATCCGAACGAATCATGGCGACCATTACTTGTAAAAGCGGAAGACGGATGGGAAGAACCTGAATCCGGAAGAATGTCGCCACAGGAGACAGCAGACTTGCTCAATCGGCTCATTATTGAAAGTCAAAGGCTCTTAAATGCTCATCCTTTCAATCAGAAACGTATAGCCAAGGGGAAAAACCAGCTAATAGCATCTGGCCATGGGGAGGAGGTTACCGACCATCCATGCGGACACTGATGGAAATGTTTCCGGCAATTCATTGCGGCAGTGTAATCAGTGCCGTGGACTTGATTCGCGGCATCGGACATTATGCCGGACTGGAAATCATTAAGGTGAAGGGAGCGACAGGGATGGCCGACACGAATTACGAAGGTAAGGCAGAAGCCGCACTCAAGGAATTGAAGGATAAAGATTTTGTTTTTCTCCACATAGAAGCCAGTGATGAAGCCGGACATGACGGTAACTTAGAATTGAAATTGCAAAACCATCGAATCACTCGATCAAAGAATCGTTAAACCGATTTATAAGGCCGTAAGCCAATGGCAAGAACCGGTTTGTATTGCTGTTTTGCCAGACCACCCCTACCCCCAGTCGAAATCCAAAACCCACGTGAAAGAGCCCGTACCATTTCTTATTTGGCATAGGGGATAAAGCCCGACGAGGTAACTTGCTTTGACGAAATAAGCTGCGTGAATGGTTGTCACGGACTATTAAAACAGCAGCAATTTATGCAAGTTTTCATGAATACAGAACCTACACAACCAACAGATTAGATTATGAAATATTATAGCACCGGCCATAATGCGCCAAAGGCTACCTTGGAAAAAGCAATAGTCAAGGGGCTGGCTGAAGACAGGGGGCTATATATGCCTGAAGTTATCAGACTGTTGCCCAAATCATTCTTTTTGAGAATATTGAAAACTATTCCTTTCATGAAATCGCATTCCAAGTTGCTTCGGCATTCTTCGGAGATGATATTGAAAGCGAAGCTTTGTCGCAAATCGTCAAACAGACACTCAGCTTTGACTGTCCGATTGTAGAGGTTGAAAATAATATCTTTTCCTTAGAACTGTTCCACGGCCCGACATTGGCATTTAAAGACGTCGGAGCACGTTTTATGGCACGTGCGCTGCAATACTATATAAATAAAGCTACGAATGAGCAAGATAATAGAAAAGGCATGAACGTGCTGGTTGCGACTTCCGGAGATACAGGGGCAGCTGTCGCCAACGGCTTTTTGGGGCGTAGAAGGTATTCATGTTTTTGTACTTTATCCCAAAGGGAAAGTGAGCAAAAATACAGGAATGCCAGTTTACGACACTTAATAATAATATCACGGCATTAGAAGTAGACGGTGTGTTTGACGATTGTCAATCATTAGTCAAAACAGCTTTCATGGACGAAGAACTGAATAGCTGTATCAATATTACGAGTGCCAATTCCATCAATGTGGCACGCTTCCTCCCCAAGCCTTTTATTATTTCTATGCGTATGCCCAGCTTAGGAGACTGAACCGAATACCGGCGGGCATGAACGAGCTGGTTTTCTGCACGCCATCCGGCAACTTCGGCAACATAACAGCAGGATTGTTCGCCCAACAAATGGGCCTTCCTGTTAAGCGATTTATTGCTGCGAATAATGCCAATGACGTTTTCTTCAACTACCTGACTTCGGGAGTTTATCAGCCCTCAGCCGAGCGTTCAGACGATTGCTAATGCGATGGACGTAGGCGCCCCCAGTAATTTCGTTCGAATCAAGGAACTGTTTAAAGATTCTTGGAGTGGGATAAAAACAGCACATAGATGGTATTACGTATAATGACGATATGATTAAAGACGCTATCTACCGCTGCTATCATAAAAATAACTATCTTCTTGATCCTCATGGAGCTTGCGGATTCCAAGCCTTGAAAGATAAATTGGCGCCAAATGAAATCGGTGTTTTTCTTGAGACAGCCCATCCGGCTAAATTCAAAAAAACGATAGATGACATCCTTGGCGGAGATATTCCTATACCACAACGCTTACAGAATTTCATGCAAGGAACCAAGCAGAGCATAGAACTCAAGAACGATTACCAAACACTCAGACAAATTTTTGATAGAAAAACTATTTAGGCTAAAAGCACAATCTACTTCCGTTTTTCCATTACGCCGCGACGGATTCTTCATTTTCTTTTCCCGATTATTTTGGAAATTTTAGAGTCTTTCCATACCTTTGCAGCCGTGAAGAGTTTAGCTACAACATATCAAAGCAATAGGAAGTTGCAGGAAAATATCAGTTTTTCCCGCAACTTTTTAACGCTTTATCTTTGGTAGTTCCAAATAATTTGCTACTCTCTCTCTCTCTCTCTCTCTCTCTCTACTGGCGCACCGTCGCTAACTACTCCAAAAATTTTTCTTTCGCGTACGCGCGCGAGGCGCACACGTAATCACTCGATAAACAAAGGGCTCTCAACCGAGTTTCCTTTGTTCGCTTTTTATGCCCTTTTGTGAACTCTGATTCAGAACAAAAATAAGAATGAAATAACAATTATTTTTAATCAACAAACAGGATGCGCTGACTGCGTTTCCCTAAAAATTAAATGAAATGATAGTAATTGAAAAAAAGATTTATCAAAAACCTCAATGCAACATCATTTGCACGGAGGCAGAATCCCTATTGGTTCAGGCCAGTGGTAATGCAGGAACGATTCAACCTGGAACAACAGTGGGCGATGCCAAACGTAACTTCTTTAATGATGAAGACCAGGATGGCTTTTTCTTGGGACGAGACAGAAAAGAACTAAAGATTATCAGAAAGAAAAAGACAATGAATAAGTTTATGAATAGAACGACTATTGGTTCAGTAATGCGAGGTATGTGTTATGGTTTCGCAGCCTTATTGTTTGCTGCCAGCTGTGCGAATGACGACGTTGCACAGAATGAAAAAGCAAAATAAAGATAATACTCCAGCTGGCGCAACCGTATTTACAGGTACTTCCCTACCAGATGCAACAACACGTACAGCAATCCTTAACCACACAAAAGAGCGCGGGTGCTTCCGTAAATTGGAGTAGCACGGACAAGATATGGGTAAAGGACGATGCTGGTACTTGGCAGCAGAGCACGACAACGATTATTCCTTTCGCAGCAAACCCATCATATGCTAAGTTTGCCCTTTCGGGTAGTTATACCGGTGCATCACACGACATTCTATATACAAACATGGCTGTGACAGGAACGCAACCACAAGTAGAGATAAAGGCAGAACAAACACAGTCTGCCCCAAACAACTTTGACCATGCAGGCGAATCTGGAGATTGTGGAATCGCTACAGGTAACAAATCTGGTAGTGATTATGCATTCACCCTTAACCATAAAGCTTCTTATCTCTGTTTCATTCCTCGCACAAGTAACGAATATGTAAAGCGTAGCAAGTTGATTAAAGTCGAGATTATGAGCGACGATGAGATTGCCGGAACTTACGACATTGCAGCTAATGGAACTCTCACCCTCGCTTCGGGTGGTTCAAAGACAATCACCGTAACAACTGGTTCGGGCTTTGATATAGACAACTCTGCTGACGATATGAGCAAGAATGCAACCTACGCCGTCGTTGCTCCAGGCACACATACTTTCCGTATTCGTTACTGGCTTAGCAATACAACAGATAATCCAGATGGACCAATAGAAGGAACAGTATCAAAAATTGTTACGCTTAACTGTACAGCAGGTTCTATTCATGATGTAACTGCTAATCTTAATCCACGTGATTACGATGGAACACAGTACTACATGTGGGATGCTCAGCAGAATTATTGGTCAGGTCACGAATGGAATAGTGCAAGTCCATGGCAGCCAGCATTGAACAATGCTAAGAACGACAACTGGCCCAGGAGCAATGCTGACCCTCGTTGGTTCAACGAGGGTGGCAATAAAGGTGTTAGATTCGATGCTACTCAAAGTTGCGCAAATCTTCCAAACGTGAACGAGATGACTTGGTACGCTACTTTACGGCAATCCCTGTTGGGATGGAGACGAATTATGGACCACTATGGGGCATTTATATAAAGGTGGTATATGGGTTAAGAAAAAGTCAGTATTGCTAACCGAAGGTAATTATAACAGCAACACAGCCTACGACGGCACAGATTGGCGTACAAGTGGATACGAAGGTTACTGGTCAGTTTCTCAAACCCTTCCTTCCACTGCCGACGCAAACAATTATTTTTACCTGCCCACCTTGGGTCCCTACACCGCTGGTCAGCTATACGGCGTTGGCAACTACTACGGCGCCTATTGGTCGTCAAGTGCTTCCCCGTTTTACTACTCCTACGCCCGCGCGTTCAGCCTGTACTTCAACCAGACTGACATTGACATGCTCACCAACGCCTGCATAGCGGGGAACTGGGTCGGCTGGTTTGACTAGTCCGTGCGCTTGCCCTCTACGGGTATCGCCCTCTAAGAAACCCCTCCCCGAACCAACGGTCAATGACCGAAGGGAAGTAATGGGGAGGGAATTCCTAATGGGATAAAGGATGAGAAACAAGGGGAAATCTAAGCCGCTGGAAGAAAATTCATGCTGCTGCACACTGCAGAGAGGCCAAAAGTTGATTTTTCACGCTTCTGCACACTGCAGAAAGACAAAAAGAGATTTTTCCACACTTCTGCACACTGCAGAAAGACCAAAAAGAGATTTTTTTCATGCTTCTGCACACTGCAGAAAGGCCAAAAAGAGATTTTTCATGCTGCTGCACACTGCAGAAAGGTCAAAAAGAAGTTTTTCATGCTGCTGCACACTGCAGAAAGACCAAAAAGAAGTTTTTCATGCTTCTGCACACTGCAGAAAGGCCAAAAAGAAGTTTTTCATGCTGCTGCACACTGCAGAAAGACCAAAAAGAAGTTTTTCATGCTTCTGCACACTGCACGTGGTACGTGCAGCTAAAATCGCCGGTGCAGGCGGTACGCGACGCGGCGAAAGCGTTGGACAAGGCACTCGGGGTTACACGGGCATACAATTTAAGGCTGTGGATGCCGAAACGGCTGAGGTGCGCGGATTGTTGAAAGATTTGGAGCGGTTTGGCAGTGAGATTACGGCGCTGGGATTAGCTCCCGTCACGGCACAGTTGAAGACCGTGAATGACGAATTTCAGCAGACTTACGCAGCGCGACAGGCGAAGGCGGTTGACCTGAATTACCTGGCCGGACCGGGTGAGCCGGGAGGCGTGCAAGGGTAAAAAAAGTAAAAGGGTAAAAAGGTAAAAAGAGTGAAAGGGTAAAAGGGTAAACATTCATCCTTACACCTTTGCACCTGAATAACTCACAAAAAGCACGAGAGGCTTTTTAGTTAATACGAGAAGATTTTTCTGCTAACAAGGAAAATCGTATCATACTTTTAATTTCGGCCTCGGTGGTTCTCTGTTGCAGAATCGCCGGGGCTTTTTCATGTTCGCCCTGAAAGATACCGACAATTTGCCTACAGAGTGTGTTGTGGATTAGCAAAGATGGATGGGATGCCCAATTCTATAAAAAAGGCAGAAATTATTTTTTTGAATTGTCAATTTCTTCAAATCGTAGAATGAACCATTATAGATATTAAAATCTATATAACCTTTTATTCCCGGCAATTGCCCCGCATCTGTATGTTGCCAAAATTTCCATGCGCCTTTATATTCTACTTTGTCAACATAGTAATGCGCAATCCAATAGGGATAATCGTCGAATACAGGTTTAGAAAGATACTGCTGCTTAAACTTGTAATAAGTATAGATGATAGGTTTCACATGATATTTATCTTCTACGATATGCAACCATGTCAAAATATCCGTCTGAAATTCTTCAATAGACAAATTGGCTGGTTTGTGCTCCACATCCAATACTGGAGGCAGGTCACCTTCCTTTAGATGGATCTTCTTTAAAAAAATGATAAGCCTGATCACGGGCTGAAGAATGAATACTCCAAAAGTGGTAAGCCCCACGTATGCAACCATAGTTACGAGCATTCTCGAAATTATCGTAAAAGTTTTCATCCAACTTGGAAGCTCCTTCTGTTGATTTGATGATAATAAAACGTAAGGGACAACTCTGCAATCATGGCATGTTGAAGTTTCTCCCAATCAATTGTACCTTGATAGTGCGAGATATCAATTCCATGAATTTCATAGCCATTAGGATATTTGGGGTCGCTATATAATGCACGCCATCGGAAGCCCGTTGGTTCAACAAAAATAGTAGAAAAATCCAGATATATAAAACAACAATACCCACTCCACCAATCAACCACGCCGTTTTTTGTGAGGTTTGCTAAAAAATGGATGTTTTTTTTTGCGTGTTGATCGCTTTTTTATTGAGACTTGAGTTTTGCTGCTGCCATAAAAATAATAGGAATACAGATTCTTATAGTTGAATCTGCATTCCTATAGATTGAATAAATATTACTTAGATTGCTCTAACATCAATGTTTTAGTGGTTGCATCACAAACTGTAGATGGTCCCCAATACTGAACAGGGACCAGGATATACATAACAAGTATTTTTGGCCCATTCATCGCGACGAGCAGCAAATGTCTTGAAAGGCTTGCCTTCGAGCTCAACAAGAGCCTTACGTATTACCGGTTTCATTTCGCCATTACGTCTTTCCATATTCATCATCATGGTGATTGGCACACCTCCAGCTTTCCACTCGTCAGTACCTGCTGTTGTATTTTTAACTATAGCCATATAACCAGTCTTGCCGGCAGCAACCAATTGTGCAGCGCTCGTACCCAAAGCATAGCAATAGTCTGCGTCGAAGTTGGATGGAGCGGCACAACGGCCTTCGTAACCAAAGAAATGATGTTGAGCAGCAAACTTGCCGCAGAACTTTCCTTCCTTTGCCCACTTTGCAAGAAGAGCGTCAACCATTTCGCTCAACAACTTCTCTGTCTCAATGAGAGAAACCTGAACATTTCCGTGAGGATCACGATCCAAACTCAACTGACGAGCAACACCTTCAGGAAGAGTTTCAAATGTTGCTGCATTTTCTTCCGAAAGATGTGAAAGAATATAAGCACGCTGAGCATCCTTGTCAAGATCCTTATAGTCTGCCCCATGAGAAGCGAGCAAATCATTCAATTCCTGAATAAGACGACCAATGGCTGGGATAAACTCAATGAGTCCTTCTGGTATTAAGACTACACCAAAATCATCACCTTGCTCCGCACGATATGCAACAACGCTGGCAATATTCTCTACAACCTGATTTAATGTCATGTCATTCTTCTGAATCTCTTCAGAAATAAGACATATATTAGGCTGGGTCTGAAGCGCACACTCCAAAGCTATATGCGAAGCTGATCGGCCCATTAATTTAATAAAGTGCCAGTACTTACGAGCAGAGTTGCAGTCGCGCTCAATATTACCAATCAATTCAGAATAAGTTTTTGCATGCGGTATCGAAGCCAAAAAGATGTTTCTATCTGATCATTCTTCAAGTCACCATCAATGGTCTTTTGGACAGCCAATAACCTGCACACCATAATTCTTAGCTGCATAATACTCAGCAAGCACACAAGCATTGGTATTGGAGTCATCGCCACCGATAATAACAATAGCTTTGATATTCAATTCACGAATAATTTCAAGACCTTTCTCAAACTGATCTACCTGTTCCAACTTTGTACGGCCAGAACCAATCATATCAAAACCACCAGTATTACGATATTGATCAATAAAATCAGAAGTAATCTCTATATAATTATGATCAACTAAGCCACCTGGACCCATCAGAAAACCAAAAAGACGATTTGAGGGATTAAGTTTTTTAACGGTATCAAACAAACCACTGATAACATTGTGACCACCAGGAGCCTGTCCTCCGGAGAGGATTACACCAATATTAAGTTCTGCTGTATTTGCCTCTACACCAGGAATAAACTCTACCAATGGCATTCCATAAGTATTTGGGAACAATTCCTGAATTTCTTTTCTGATCAGCAACACTTTGAGTAGGCTCACCCTCTTTTTACTTCAACTGCACCCAAAAGAGCCTGTGGCAACTTCGGCTGATAAGCAGCTCTTTCGCTTTGTAATGCACTAATTTCCATCATTAATTAATTGATTTTTATTTGTTATAAGATATCGTCAAACCATCATTTATTTGGATGCAAAATTAACTTATTTAATTGATATATGAAAAGATTCATTCAAGAATTACCTAAACTGAAACACATTTTTTTCCCTTTAATACTTGTGAATTACTTTATTTTTCTATATCTTTGGCATGTAATAGTTACAATCTTCAAACTTTAACAGATTAATTATGGCAAGCAAAAAGAGTTCTTAAACATCAAATCAACTATATTTGCAGCGAGCTGTTTGCAGAATGCGTTGCGGTTGCGTTATACAATAAGAAGACAGAAGATAGCAATGTGGATGCCATACTGACTTCTATGTATGGTGGTAAATAACGAATTTATCAAACGAGTTTCACACCCCGAGCCTGGATTGGAGCCTAAGCTATATTACAAAGATTTAATTTTAGGTTTTCAATAATCAGATAGATGAAATCATTGATCAAATATCTGCGTTAGAATGATAAAACAAATCTGCTCCATTATTTTTATATAAGTGGATGGGATGGTCTAAAGAGATTTCGATTAGTTACCCGCCCAAATATATTATTTGTTTAGCACCACATACCAGCAACTGGGATTTTATCATAGGACAACTTTTGCGAGAGCAGAAGGCATCCAAAGCAACTTTCTCATGAAGAAAGAATGGTTTATATGGCCTCTTGGCTCTTTATTTAAACATATTGGAGGTATTCCTGTAGAAAGGTCTAAGCATACAAGTTTGACAGACAGAATGGCAGAAGTTGCAATGCAAAGTGAACATTTTGGACTTTGCATCACACCAGAAGGAACCAGAAAACCGAATCCTGATTGGAAGAAAGGTTTTTACTTTATCGCCCAAAAGGCCAAATTACCAATTCTATTATTTGGCGTAGACTATACCGACAAAAAGATTCAAGCTACCAAAGTAATCATTCCAAATGGTGATATTGAATCGCAAATGCAAGAGATTAAAGAATACTTTAAAGATTTTAGAGGCAAGATTCCTGAGAACTTTGTATATGAATGATAACCTTATGAGGAAGTCAGGCTTACTGATTTATACATTCTTGTTTTTGGCTCTAAAAGGAACTGCACTATCTATAGATACGAAATATAGTATTGATGACAAAAAGCAAGATTATAAATATTTTTCTTGATAATAGTTATATAAATCATCATATAACTTATAAAGGTATCCATAAAAATATATAAACACTGGCGAAAGGAGTTAGGCTCTACATACCCGGGATATCAATTAAAAGTTTATTGTGCAGGTGCCCCTATAGAGCATTTTATCCCTAATTATCATCTACCAACAGACTCTATACCTCCAGGTTGGAATGGTATAGAATATAATGGTACCCCTTGGGTTCGGAATACCAACAAAGCTTTTTGAAATAACAAATGGACTTCAGAATAAACATTTAAGTATTTGGGCAAGCCATGGTAGATATTTTTGATCAAACTAAAGGATTTTTGGAAATTCCAACGTCCACTCCTTTTTGAAACAACAGAAGATTTGTTTACACAAACAATCGTAATTCCCTACCTCATCCCCATGCTTGAGAATAGCGGAGCCAATGTTTTTTCTCCGCGCGAAAGAGATTGGCAAGATGAAGAATACATCATTGACAATGATAATTCACCAGATACTCCGTCAATAATAACCAGAGGTATATACACTGAGACAAATTTAGGAGGGGAATGGAAAAAAAGTCATCAGAAAGGTTTTGCATTTCATCCTAATTATTATGTAGATGGAGAGAATCCTTTCGCACTAGGGAACGGCCAAGTACACAGAAACACGCAAAGGACCTCGTTTCTCTACTATAACATACCAGCCTCATTTTTCAATCTACAGGCAGTTATGCGGTATACGCCAGCTATCAAACGCTACGAAATAGCATTATGGACGCAGAATATATCGTTACCCACCAAGGCCAAAAGACAAAATTCAAAGTCAATCAGCGCATGGGCGGAGGTACGTGGGTATATTTAGGCACTTTTAAATTTGACGAGGGTTGCTCAGACTTAAATAATGTAGTACTTACAAACCATTCCAAAGAAAAGGGAGTTGTTTCTGCTGATGCCGTAAGATTTGGAGGTGGAATGGGGAACATCCAAAGATATGGGGCTATCAGCGGACTTCCACGTGCTATAGAAGGTGCCAGATATTACGCCCAATGGGCAGGAGCTCCTTATAAAGTTTATAGTAGCAAAAAGGGAGCTTGACGATTACGGAGACGATATCAACACACGTCCGTTAATGACCAACTGGCTTTCCGGAGGGTCTTGTTATAATCCAAATTCAGAAGGGCTTAAAGTTCCAATAGAATTAGCTTTAGCTGTCCATAGCGATGCGGGAATCTCCCCCGAGCCAGATGGACTGATTGGCTCTTTGGCTGTTTGTACAACGGACTTCAACGACGGAGTCCCTGTCGACAGAGTGTTTCAAGAGGACTCTCCTATGATTTCGCAAAACGATTATTAGATGGATTAGATCGGGATATTCCAACTATCTGTGGCAGATGGAGCCGCAGATACCTTTGGGACAGGAATTACGCAGAAACGCGTTCGCCCGAAATACCTTCGGCTATACTGGAAACGATGTCCCATCAAAATTTTGCGGATATGATCTTAGGACAAGATCCTAATTTCAGATTCACGATGGCGCGTTCTATTTACAAATCCATATTGCGATTTATTAATGACAGCCATGCCAAACCAAGTATTATACACCCATTGGCTCCAAACTCTTTTAAGGTAGAAATCAATGGAGATGTAGCACGCTTATCCTGGAAACCCAGCATAGACTCTCTTGAACCGACAGCCGTCCCTACATCTTATATTGTATATATAAGCGAGGGAACATCGGGCTTTGATAATGGAACAAATGTAACAATACCAAATTTCTCCATAAAACTTGAAGCCGGCAAACTCTATAACTTTAAAGTTTCAGCAGTAAACCGAGGAGGCGAAAGTTTTACTACACCAACATTATCTGCCGTTTATCATCCACAAAGCAAAGGCAAAATATTAATTATAGATGGTTTTACGCGTCTTTCGGCACCATCTATAATAAAAGACCGTTCCAACCAACGATTTGATATGAATGATGATCCCGGAGTTACTCATGAGATGACAGCCCAATGGTATAATGGAAAGTTTATCATGGGAAACCAATATAATGATGTTTCTGTTCATGCGGATGCAATGTTGGCAAATCATAATTATTCTATCGCAAGTTGCATGATGGAGGTATTAAAAGACAACAGTGTCGAATTAAGCCAATATGATCTTATCGATGTTATGCTTGGACTCGAAAGAACCATGCCTTACGCCCTTAAATATTATAAGACATTTCCACCATTCCTTCAAGAAAAAAACTAATTGCCTTTGCTAAAGATTCAAAGTCGCTTTTTAGTAAGTGGCGCATTTGTAGGAACCGATATGCCTACAGAGCAAGATAAAGCATTTCTTCAACGATTGTTAAAGGTTAAATTTGAAGGTAGGAATCAGAATATTCAAGATCCAATGATCCATGGGTTGCAGATGGCTTTTTGATATTTACAGGCAACCTAATAAAGAACATTACGCGGCAACATCCGTAGATATTCTTACACCTGACACTACATTTGCAAAAAGGAATCTTTCAACCTCAGTCTATTATGATGTATAATGACTCTACAAGTGCAGCAGTGGGTTACCGCGGCCCTGATTATCATACCATAGTCATGGGATTTCCTTTTTGAGACAATTACATCGCGTCACGTCCGTAAGGCCATTATGCAAGGTCTTTTTAAATTTTGCATTGACTCCCAAAGATATTTATGACAGAAAGAAGATAATTAATAGTATAAATGATTATAAAAACTTTAGTTTTATGTATAAAATACAAAGCAAACAAAACAGGAACAAGACTGATTGAAGTAGCAGAAGAACATCTCGCAACGCTTGAGAAATATCAATTGTTACGCAATCTTGTCGATAGTAATGGCATTATAGATGAAGACATCTTGAATAAGTTACGCTTAAATGTCAGATCATTATTAGAATCCGGAGACGCTTCACAAAAGACTTGTTGGTTTATGTTTAGACGTTATCTATAACTCCAATATGAAAGCATTTGGCTTAAATAACCTTGTGCGACTTTATGTTGAATGGAGAGATCTGAAAGACGAGAGAGGTTCTGAAGAATGATGCTAACCGATTTTTCTGCCAACAACACGTAAAGAATGCGACCTTAGAGGATGGGATCAATTAGATGTTATTCTCTTTTTCGGGCGACGCTTATATAGACCATCCGGCCTTTGGAGCTGCCGTTATTGGCAGAACCCTTGAAGCAAACGGATATAAGGTTGCCATTGTTCCACAGCCAGACTGGCATGGTGACTTTCGATTTTAAGAAATTGGGGCGTCCTCGCCTGTTCTTTTAGTGTTTCACCGGGGCCATGGACTCTATGGTAAACCACTATACGGCTAACCGTAGACGCCGCAGTGATGACGCGTATAGCCCAGACGCACGTCATGGCCTACGACCAGACTACCCTACCATTGTCTACACACAAATCCTGAAACAACTTTATCCGGATGTACCTGTGGTGCTGGGAGGGATTGAAGCCTCTATGCGGAGACTTACCCATTACGATTATTGGCAAGACAAATTAAAGAAATGTATTCTATGTGAATCCGGAGCTGACTTGATTATCTACGGCATGGGGAAAAAGGAATTATCCAAATTGCAGAAAGACTGAACTCCCATGCTACCATCAAACAGATTAAGGGACATACCACAAACGGTCTTCTTGTGCCCGAAAGAGGAAATTCTAATGGGTTTACAGATAAAGATATCATACTGCATAGCCACGAAGAATGTGTGGAAAACAAAAAGGCGCAGGCAGAAAACGTCAGGCACATCGAAGAAGAGTCTAATAAAATCCATGCACAAAAGATTATTGCAAGCGGTAGGAAACAAATGGACGGTAGTCAATCCGCCATACCCTACAATGACAACAGAAGAACTGGATGCCTCATTCGACTTGCCATACACCCGTTTGCCACATCCCAAATATAAAGGGAAACGTATTCCGGCTTTCGATATGATAAAGTTTTCTGTCAACATTCATCGAGGCTGCTTTGGCGGATGCGCTTTCTGCACAATATCTGCGCATCAAGGCAAGTTTGTTGTTTGCCGTAGTAAACAAAGCATACTCAAAGAAGTAAAGAAGGTCGTAAACATGCCGGATTTCAAAGGCTACTTGTCAGACTTAGGCGGTCCTTCGGCCAACATGTATGGAATGGGAGGCAGAACCGATCTATTTGTGAAAAGTGCAAGCGTCCGTCCTGCATAAATCCACAGATCTGTCCTAATCTAAATACCGATCATAGCAAGCTGCTTGACATTTTATCATGCCGTAGACGCGCTTCCCCAAATCAAGAAAAAGTTTTATTGGGAGCGGCGTCAGATACGACCTCCTACTCCATAAAAAGCAAGGATGAAAAAGACCAACAAGGCTGCTGAAATATATACTAAAGAACTGATATGCAATCACGTGAGCGGCCGTCTGAAAGTCGCTCCTGAGCACACCAGTGACCAAGTATTAAAGTTAATGCGCAAACCTTCTTTCAATTTATTTTTATGAATTCAAGAAGATTTTCGATAAAATTAATGCCCAATACAATCTCAAGGAGCAACTCATTCCATACTTCATAAGCAGTCATCCGGGATGCCATGAAGTAGATATAGCTGAACTTTCCACAAAACCAAAGACCTGGATTTCCATTTAGAACAAATTCAGGACTTCACCCCTACTCCCTTAACAATTTCAACAGAAATGTGGTATACGGGGTATGATCCATATACGCTCGAACCGATATTCTCAGCCAAAAACGCCTACAGAGAAACTAAAAGCAACGCCAATTCTTTTTCTGGTATAAACCCGAGGAACGTGATTCGATAGAAAAAGAACTCCGAAAGTTGGGAAGACCCGATCTTATCGAACGCCTTTATCATGGGATTCCGAAAAGAAAGGTATATGGAAACAGAAACGGCAAAAGACAAATGGTCGGAGACAGATGAAACACAGAATTGGCGAAAAAAACGACCGTCGTCGGCAAGTGAAACACAAATATGAAGAAAAAAACGTTTGTCACAGGCAAGCGAAACGCAAAAATGAAGAAATAATAACCTTTTTCTCTACCAGAGAAGAAGAAAACAAAAGGATACGAAAAGGGCTGAACTCTATGCGAGGAGTTCAGCCTGATTTTCATAATTTCAGAAAAGGTTCGGATACCTTACTCAAAAAAATTAAGCTTCTTCCGGAGTGATTAATTTGTAACCTTTACCATGAATATTAATGATCTCAATCTGATCATCATCTTTCAAATGCTTGCGCAACTTGGTGATATACACATCCATCGAACGGGCATTGAAGTAATTATCATCAATCCAGATGGTCTTCAACGCGAAATCGCGCTGAAGAATTTCATTCGCGTGCGAACAGAGCAGGGCAAGCAATTCGTTCTCCTTTGTGGTCAGTTTGGTTTGCTTGTCACCTATAGTCAGAAGCTGTTTCTGGGTATCAAATGTAAAGCGACCGATATGATACAAAGTAGACTCTTTTGTCTTCTTTCCACGCACACGACGCAAAATGGCTTCAATACGGAATACAAGTTCCTCCATTGAGAAAGGTTTCGTAATATAATCATCAGCCCCAATCTTGAAACCTTCCAGGATATCATCCTTCAGCGTCTTTGCCGTAAGGAAAATAATGGGAATTTCAGCATTAGCCTGACGAATTTCCTGAGCCAGCGTGAAACCATCTTTCTTTGGCATCATCACGTCTAGCACACAGATATCGAACTTGCTCTTCATAAACTCTCTATACCCAATTTCTCCATCAGGACAGAGTGTTGCTACAAAGCCTTTGGCCTGAAGATATTCACGAAGTAACATACCTAAGTTCTCGTCATCTTCACACAATAAGATTTTTCAGTTTTTCTTCCATAGTTATCTAAATTAAATGTTTATAAATTATCGAATTACACTCTCTAAGATTTATCTACAACAAAATGGTATTTTAACCGTAAATGTGGTTCCCTTTCCATATTCGCTATCTACTTTTATTTCTCCCCCATGCAAATCTACCATTCTTTTGACATAAGCCAGCCCCAAGCCGAATCCTTTTTACATCGTGAACATTGCCTGTATGCACTCGGTAGAACTTATCAAAGACCTTCTTCAAATTGTCTCGCTTGATACCTATGCCCGTATCTTTTACAGAAAGACAAAACAAAGTTGCCTTTGATTCCATGTTTTTAAATATAAATTCAATGGTTTTTCGGGCTTGCGGTATTTAACAGCATTGTCCATCAAGTTAAAAATAACATTCTGGAAATGCATCTCATCCACATAGATTGTTGAATCAACCGCTTCTATCTCTGTAAAAACTCTTCCGCCGGTATGTTCGACACGCAAAGTAAAAAGAATGGCCAATATTCTCTATCATTTCATTCAAGTCGAGTTCTTTTTTTCTTCAGGAACAGCTTTTTCCGATCATACATCGACATCTGTAAAACCTTCTCGACCAAGAAACGCAAACGTTTACTCTCATCATTGATGACACCACCCAAAATGTCCCATCATAGCCTCGCTCTTGTTGACACTTTTTGTCATTCAACATCTGCGCGGCCAAAGAAATGCTGGCTATTGGCGTTTTTCAATTCGTGTGTCATATTATTAATGAAGTCATTTTTGATTTCAGTATATCTCTTTTTGACGGAAAACTACTACTATCGTAAAAATAAAAGTGACCAAAAGGACAAATGTGAAAACGATACTGCATCATAAATTTCACAGAAGAGAATATATAGCTACCCATATTGGGGAAATGCACTTTGACAACTCCCATCTTTGACGATGGATCATTTCTGAATAAAGGTTGCGAATATGTATTCTCTTCGCCGTCACCGGAGTAATCCGGGCATCGGTAAACTTCACGACCATCTTGTGTGCAAACCGTAAAATGGTAGGAATATTAACCCCGTTATTGATCATTTCGGCCTTAGATCCTGATCAAGCAGTTTTAAAAATTTATACGTTCTTTCAGCGGTTTGTCGCTCGCTGAATATAATATAGAGTAAACGACCTCGTCAAGTAAGGCTTTCTGATAAATATATCGATTCTTTACTATCTCCTGCAAGGATTTAGAAGCCTCAGAGATCGTATTCTTATCACTCTTCAGAATCATGGCCTTGGGCCGTTGAGCAGGACGGGTTTCAATCGTTTTTAAGCTGAAACGAAGAGTAAATCGTACCATCACTTACCTGCTACCGCATAAGAATGAGATTGCTGAATCGAGCCGTCATTACCCAGCATTCCAGATCGACTACCTATCGAATCCTGTCTAAAAGCCTTACGCTCGGTCTCATTGACATCTTTTTCCAAATATCGCAAGGTTTCATTCAACTCTAAATTTCGCGAAGCTTGATAAAGTGCACGCATAACACTCTCGTCAAACTGCTCTTTCTTCATGTTAGCCATCTCCTGTATATAATTAAGCTGCAGATAGAGAAGGGCTAAGAAAAGACAGTCCCATGATGATTAGCTATCGTCCAAATTGTTTTTGCTTCATACAAGTTACTACGTTATTTTTATACCTTTATTGCAAAGATAGAGAAAAACTTAAAACATTAACAACACAACGTTAATTATAAGCCGTATTTTTAAAACTATTAACTGTAATCACGAAATGTAGGTCGAAATAAGCAACTATATTACAACCAGGCATACCCATATAAAGTTAGGAAAACATATCTATGCTTTCTTCAAAACGACAATATACTTTATATTTTGTACAAAAATTTTTATCCCAAAAAGTGTAGCGAAAAATCGTTCAAATAGCATGAACATTCTAGTTTTTTTATTGCATTTTTAGCTCAAAAAGTCCTTGTGAAGGAGTATTTGTTTAGATTTTTGAAGCCCATTACATCATTTTTAGCTTACAAAAAGCTATGCTTTTTAGCTCGTCATAGCTGTGCTTTTAGCTCCTAAAAGGGCCACTATTAGCATGTAAAAAGCTATGCTTTGACAACGCTGCATAGGGTAAATTGCAGAAGCAATTTAGATAAACAACTGATTATCAATCAAATACTAAACTTACTGCAGAATCGCATATTTCCGGTCAAAGCCTGATTATTTTTAAATAATGCCACTTTTTCAGCCTTTTGTAAAGTTATTTCAGCAGGTATTAAAAATATTCATTTTCGACTCTACCCTCAACTTTCAAATCGGATATAAGTATCTAAAAAAATAAAGAGGCAGGACACTAAGAATCACGCTCTACGACTTTATGTCTATATGTTTGTTACCAGGCTGTCGATGAAGGCGTAGCCGTTGAGCAGAGATTTAGCAATTTTAATTTAAAGGGAAGCGTGTTATAAATTTGCATATAGCATATCAAAGAGCTGTGTCGGGATAGCCAATAAAAAGCAAAAAACTCAACCTAAACTAAAAAAATAAGCTCGGTATAATACCGAGCTCAAATCTTGAAAAATCTATAATATATTCAATATTGTGGTTTTTATACTCTCGAAATTTTAATCGAATAAATTTAAACAAGCAATTGAAGATCAACTATATACATTTATCAAAGCATTCCTAACCACATTGCTTATCAATCATTTCAAAACGAATAGGAAAATCCGAGACTGGCATACTCTTTATATTGCCAATAGCCGTATTTATAGTCACGCATCAAACCATCGTCAAAACGTGGATAAAGGAACACCTTGGTAGAAATATACTTATTAAACTGGAACGTCAGCGTATTCTCCCACTCCAATTCTGCCCTGCGATAGGTGGTATCATCCAAGAGTCGTGTCTTCCAAATTTATCATGTCATTGAACTTCCAGACTAAATCCACCGTGAATTCAGAACCGATATCATGGAGCGTATGCTTATCCTTGTCAAGTCCATAACGCTTAGCTAACGCCTTACGGCTCACATATTTGAAATTGTAAGCCAAAGGAGCCAGATGTATTGTACCTACTAATTTCTTTTTTTAAACCAATTTACATTATAGTCCATACCGACAGAAAGGTTGGTCGTAAATGGAGATAAGAAATCACTATACGTCTTTTGGATCATTGTTTTTAAAACCACGCATAAACTGCGTATAGGTCAATAATTGCATGGTGTAATACCAGCGTTTGGTAGCCTGCAGTCCCAATTTGCCCGTATATCTAATTAAGTCTTCCGATGTCTTTAGGGTTGTGCAAACTATCGCTCTTGGATGTTTGAAAGCCAAGTTTCATCTCCAACTTGTTGTCCCATTTTACTTTTTGCTTATTATTATAGTTAGCTTGAAGCGTAACGGCTCCAACCATGTTATAGTAGCTTTCACCACCTTTATACCAGTTTGATGTAACAAAGTTCTGTAAGAACTGCAGATAGTAGTCGCTATGGTATGACCAAAAGTTAGGTTTAAACACCTTTACTCCATACATTTGCACATCCGGCTCAACAATTTTTGGGGCTACCTTCTTTACTAAATCAGGATGATTCTGTATCTTTGAGCCTTCACCCCTCGCCTACAGCTCCTATAATTTCCAACTCTTTACTCGTTCTTTGTACCAAGTCGGGTCGTGTAAGATAGACATGAAGTAATGTACGCGGCAAATCAAAACGCTGCAACGTATCCGTATCGAGTGTCAAACAATTATCCGACACATTACGATAATAAGTTAGAGGCAAAAATAAAGATGCGTAATTGATAACTTTGAAAGTAGGTCTATGTCTCTTTTGTATGGAATCTTCAAACGTCAGATGATACAAAGATTGTAATGACTCTACATATTTATCCACAAACAAACGCGATTCATGAAGGTTTGTAGGGCGGTTTCTTTGCGCTCCTACAGGCACCACAGAAAAGAATCGCTAATAACAATGTAAAAACGACTTATAACTCATATCAAATGCAAAAGGTAATAATAAACAAATAAATAAATCTGCAATTAACAAATTAATCAACAGAAAAATGAGCAAAAAGATCTGCGATTAAAAACCTCTGTTCACTTGCATAGTTCACAAAAATAAATTAATTTTTGCAATTTAGAATTTATAATTTTTATTTTTATCGTGGCTGAAACAAAATACATTTTCGTTACAGGTGGCGTAGTTTCCATCACTTCGCTAAGGGTATTATATCCGCTTCTATAGGTAAGCTCCTCCAAGCAAGAGGATATAATGTCACAATCCAGAGTTTGATCCGTATATTAATATTGACCCAGGAACACTTAATCCTTATGAGCATGGAGAGTGTTATGTTACTGTTGACGGCATGGAAACCGACCTTGACTTGGGTCACTATGAACGTTTCACCGGTATTCAAACAACCAAAGCCAACTCGCTGACAACGGGCCGTATCTATAAAGCCGTTATCGACAAAGAGCGTCGTGGTGACTATTTAGGAAAGACCATTCAGGTTGTTCCACATATTACAGATGAAATTAAGCGCAACGTAAAGCTCTTTGGGCAAAAAGTTTCATTATGATTTTGTCATCACGAGAGATTGGCGGAACCATCGGCGATATCGAAAGCGCGCCTTTCATGGAAGCCATCCGTCAGCTGAAATGGGAATTAGGAAAAGAACGCCATCAATATACATTTAACATATGTACCTTATTTAAAAGCGGCCGGTGAACTAAAAACCAAGCCTACGCAACACAGCGTCAAAAGAACTGCAGAGTGTGGGTATTCAACCCGACATTCTCCGTTCTGAGAACGGAAATGCCCCTTGAAGAAAAATATAAGAAAGAAAGTTGCGGCATTCTGCAACGTTGATTTCGATTGTGTTTTTCCAAAGCGAAGATTTACCCAGTATTTACGAAGTACCCGTCAATATGCAAGATCAGGGACTGGACACGGCCGTATTAAAGAAAGTCGGTTTGGAAATAGGTGAAAAGCCAACTCTCGGTCCTTGGAAAGCATTTATCGAACGACGAAACAACGCCAAAGATACCGTAAATATCGGTCTTGTAGGTAAATACGATCTTCAAGACGCGTATAAGGTATTCGGGAAAGTCTGTCTCATGCCGGCACCTATAATGATTATAAGGTGAATATCAACTTCATCAATTCAGAAGAGATAACAGAAGACAACATCGCTGAAAAAATTCAAGGACAGGATGGTATCGTCATCTGTCCCGGATTCGGTCAGAGAGGCATAGAAGGAAAGGTTATTGCGGCTCACTACACACGTACGCACGACATTCCTACATTCGGTATTTGTCTGGGTATGCAGATGATGGTTATTGAATTTGCTCGCAACGTATTGGGCTACAAGGATGCCAATAGCAGAGAAATGGACGAAAAAACACCACACAATGTAATTGATATCATGGAAGAACAAAAGAACATCTCTAACATGGGTGGTACAATGCGTCTGGGTGCTTACGAATGTATATTAACACAGAACTCACGCGTATTCGACATTTATAAGAAGGAATATATTCAGGAAAGACATCGCCATCGTTATGAATTTAATAACGATTACCAAAAAGAGTTTGAAAAGAACGGCATGATGTGTGTTGGGCACAATCCTGAAAGCGATTTGGTTGAGATTGTAGAAATACCCGGACTGAAATGGTATATTGGTACACAGTATCATCCGAGTATCAATCAACAGTTCTCCATCCGCACCCACTATTTGTTGACTTTGTTAAAACTGCAATTGCAAAACAAAAAAATAATGGATAAAAAAATACAATTATAGGCTTTATTCTTATAGCCGTAGTACTATTTGGATTCACTTGTACACCCAGCCGTCAGCTGAAGAACAGCGGGCTGCCTTTGTAAAAGACTCTATTGAGAATGTGCAGAGGCTGAAAAAGCTGCTACAGTTGCTGCAGCCCAAAAACAGACTGCAGCTAATGAACAAACTGTTGTAGATACAACGTCTCTGTTCCACCGGGCTATGACCGGCAAACAAGAAAAACGTTGTACTGCATAACTCTAAACTGGAACTGACACTCAGCAGCAAAGGAGCTACTGTAACAAAAGCGGTCATCAAGGGCTACGCGGGACACAACCTCAAGGTTAAAGACGGTTCGCAGGACGCCTCTTCTGTCACTCTTTTCGATGGAACTGATCAGCAGTTGAATTTCATGCCTCTGCCAAGGAAGGGAACATCAACACACAAGATCTCTATTTCTCACCCTCACAAGTTACTGACTCTACCGTAGTATTTACGGCTGAAGCCGGTGCGGGCCAATACATTTCGCTCAGCTACACACTGGGCAGCGACTACCTACTCCGCTCACAATTGGCTGTGGTAGGATTGGCAAATGCTTTTGCGCCTAATACTAATACGCTTGATATTAACTGGAAAGACAAGATCAAACAGCAAGAGCGTGGCTTCACCTTCGAGAACCGCTATGCTACACTGACGTATCATAAGGTTGAAGGTGGCACCGACTACTTGAATGAAACTAAGGAACATGTAGACGAACCTATTGATGAAGCGATAGACTGGGTTGCATTTAAGAACCAATTTTTCTCTGCTGTTCTTATAGCCAAGGATGATTTCAAGGCTAACGCATCTATGACATCTATTCCGCAAGAGAAAGGAACTGGGTATTTGAAACAATATGAAGCCAAAACTGAAAACAGCCTTTTGATCCAACAGGGGCAAAACAAAATCACAGTTTGAGTTTTATTTTGGTCCCTAATGATTTCCGCCTGCTCAACGATATAGAAAAACAAAGTTCATTTGGTAAGGACTTAGAGATGCAGCACCTTGTTTACTTGGGATGGCCGCTGTTCAGAATCATCAATCGTTGGTTCACCATTTATGTATTCGACTTCCTGACAGGAATGAATATCAACATGGGCATTGTTCTTATCCTCATTACGCTATTGCTTAAGCTCATTACCTATCCTATGGTAAAGAAAAGCTATATGAGTTCGGCAAAGATGAGAGTATTGAAACCTAAACTTGATGCTGCAACGGCACAATTCAACAGCCTGAAGACCAAATGCAAAAGCAACGAGCTATGATGACTGAATACAGCAAATACGGTGTCAGCCCACTTAGCGGTTGTCTCCTATGCTGATTCAGATGCCCTATCTGGATTGCTATGTTCAACTTTGTGCCTAATGCTATTCAGCTTCGCGGAGAGAGTTTCCTTTGGATCAAAAGACCTCAGTACTTTCGACCCCATTTGGGAATGGAATACCAATATTTGGTTGATTGGCGACCATTTAAGTCTGACCTGTATTTTTATTCTGTATTGCCAACGTGCTTTTACTCATGGATGACGATGCGCCAACAGAAAGACCAGATGGTTGGTCAGCAGGCCGAACAAATGAAAATGATGCAATGGATGATGTATCTCATGCCGGTTATGTTCTTTTTCATGTTCAATGATTACAGCGCTGGTCTAAACTTCTATTACTTCATTTCGCTGTTCTTCAGTGCAGCCATCATGTGGGCACTGCGCAAGACTACAAATGACGAAAAGTTACTCCGGATTTTGGAAACACGCTATGAAGAGAACCAAAAAGAATCCACTAAAGAAAGTTGGGAGGCTTGGCAGCCAGACTACAAGCCATGCAAGAAGAGCAAATGAAACTGCAGAACCAACGTAAGGAACTGGAAAGAAAGAAAAAGAACTGTAGAATTACCAACATAGGTTAGGGATTTCTCCCAACCTATTTTTAATTTTCTTATACCCTAATATTATGTATAAAAAGACTTTTTATTTTAGCTTTATCTGCTTGCATTTGCAGCAGTAATGTAAATGCACAAACTATGATTCAGAAAAATGAGATTAAGCTCAATTCCGACCTTATGACGCCAGAAGCCCCTATGGGCCATGGGACGTATTGGGCAAGTCAACGCTTCGCCAGATGGAAAGTCAATAGTTTATCAAGTGTCATATTATAGTGTGAAAGCAAATGCCAGCCACACTATACTCTATGTGATGAATGCTTCCGGTAAAACCCCAAAAGCAATTGACGACGGACAGTAAAAATGAAAGTGACGCAGCTTGGATAGAAAATGGCCGCAAGATCGCGTTTATTCGTAGTGGCGAAATTTGGAGCATGAATCCTGACGGAACAGATCGTAAACAGCTATCACACACAAAAAGGTGCAGTAGAAGGTTTCAAGTTTTTCTCCTGACGAAAAGAAAAATTGTATTCATCAAAAGTATCCCCTACCACGGTACCATCAAGCAGAATCCATCCGATCTCCCGAAAGCAACAGGACGTCTGATCACCGATATGAACTATCGTCATTGGGATCACTACGTAGAAACGATAGCCCATCCTTTCATTGCAGATGTCAATGATTCCGGAATCGGCACGGCAACAGATATCATGGCAGGTGAACCTTTTGAGGCTCCAGTAGCCCCATTTGGTGGTATAGAACAGATAGACTGGAGCAAGGATTCCAAATTCACAGCCTATACCAGTCGCAAGAAAGAAGGACTACAATATGCTATATCTACCGATACCGATATCTATTTGTATGAAGTAGCTACCGGTAAGTGTCGCAACCTTTGTAAACCAGCCAACTATACTGAGCCCAAGATTGACGCGACACATACCATGAAAGATCAAACTGTAAACACACAAGGCGAGGATTATCTGGTTGGTTATGATGTAAACCCGAAATTCTCACCCGATGGTAAATATCTGGCATGGCAAAGCATGAAACATAATGGTTGACAAGCGACCGCAACCGACTGTGTGTCATGGATTTGCAAACCGGCAAAAAGAGCTATGTTACAGAGCGTTTCGACTCAAAACGTAGATGACTATATTTGGGCAAGCAACAGTAAGAATCTATATTTTTCTCGGCTGTTGGCATGCCTGCATCAATATATATCAGACCAATTTGAACGGAGAGATTCTACAATTGACTGATGGCTGGAATGATTATGGCAGCCTTCAGCTATTAGGCAATGGTAAAGATTTAGTTGTTAAACGCCACTCTATGAGTGCTCCTGATGACATTTATATCTTAAAACCATCAAAAACAGCCAAGAAATCAACGGTTACTCAAATTACTTTTGAGAACAAACATATTTTTGACCAGTTGGCATTGGGTAAGATTCAGCAACGCTGGGTCAAGACGACAGATGGCAAGGAAGAGCTTGTGTGGCTTATCCTGCCGCCTCACTTTGACGCCAACAAGAAATACCCTACCTTGCTTTTCTGCGAAGGAGGGCCACAAAAGTCCCGTAAGCCAGTTCTGGAGCTATCGCTGGAATTTCCAGATTATGGCTGCGCATGGTTATGTGATCGTAGCACCCTAACCGCCGTGGTTTGCCCGGATTTGGAAGTGAGTGGAACGAGGCTGTTAGCGGCGACTGGACCGGACAGTGTATGGATGATTACCTTTCTGCAATAGATGATGCAGCCAATCTTCCCTTTGTCGATAAAGATCGACTGGGATGTGTCGGAGCCAGCTTTGGAGGTTTTTCCGTATATTATTTGGCAGGCCATCATCAAAAACGTTTCAAAGCATTTATCTCCCACGATGGAGCTTTCAATCTGGAGAGCATGTACACAGATACGGAAGAAGCATGGTTCTCTAACTGGGAATACGAAGATGCGTATTGGAAAAAGAATATCAGCGAAAATGCCAAAAAGACTTACGCAAACAGTCCTCATAAGTTTGTGGGCAACTGGGACACTCCTATTCTTGTGATTCATGGAGAAAAAGACTACCGAATCAATGCTAATCAAGGAATGGGTGCTTTCAATGCAGCCCGCATGCATGGTATTCCTGCCGAGCTTCTGCTCTTCCCTGACGAAAACCATTGGGTATTGAAACCACAGAATGGAGTTCTCTGGCAGCGCACCTTCTTCTCGTGGCTCGATAAGTGGTTAAAGAAATAACATTATAGTTGTACAAAATAACAATGAATCAATAATAATTATGTCTGATCAAATGAACAAAACTCTTAGAGATTCCGCGGCACTACGATGGACCGCGCTCCTACTCCTTGCATTAGCAATGTTCTGTGCTTATATCTTTGTAGATATATTGTCACCCATCAAGGACCTCATGCTGTCTCAACGCGGTTGGGATTCAACCGCGTTCGGTACAATGCAAGGTTCAGAAACATTCTTGAATGTCTTCGTATTCTTCCTCATCTTCGCGGGAATCATTCTCGACAAGATGGGAGTCAGATTTACAGCCATTCTGTCTGGCGCAGTTATGCTTGGTGGCGCGCTGATTAAGTATTATGCTGTTAGCGAGAGCTTTATTGGCTCAGGATTAGAAACCTGGTTCACCAATAACTTGAATCACATCCCTGTTTTTGAACAACTGGCGTCTCTCCTTTCTATCAAGGAATGCCGGCTTCGGCTAAGTTGGCAGCTATCGGCTTTATGATTTTTGGTTGTGGAACGGAAATGGCCCGGCATCACGGTTTCTCGTGGTATCGTCAAATGGTTCAAAAGGACGTGAGATGGCGTTGGCAATGGGATCAGAAATGGCACTTGCCCGACTGGGTGTTGCAACCTGTATGATTTTCTCACCATTTTTGCGAAGCTAGGTGATAAAGTCGATGTTTCTCGCTCTGTAGCTTTTGGTGTCGTTCTGCTTTGCATCGCACTTATCATGATTATCGTTTACTTCTTCATGGATAGAAACTGGATTCACAAACTGGTGAGGCCGAAGAAAAGAAGATCCGTTCAAGATTAGCGATTTAGGACAGATTTTTAAAGAGCAGCGGATTCTGGCTTGTTTCATTGCTTTGCGTACTATATTACTCTGCAATATTCCCCTTCCAAAAAGTATGCTGTTAATATGTTACAGTGCAACCTTACTTTTACAGAAGTTCCATCGAATTCATTCTGGGCTTCATCCTCTGTTACAATTGTACAATACCTCATTATGCTTTTTGGTAGCGATCACCGCTTTCATGTTCAATTTCATGAAGAACAAGACCGCTAAATATAGCGTATTATGTCTCTCGATACTTGCGCTTATAACTTATTGCTTTATGGGATATATGCGTCAGTCAGCAGAATCTATTTTTGCTGTATTCCCACTATTGGCTGTTGGTATAACACCTATTCTTGGCAACTATGTAGACCATAAGGGTAAGGCTGCGACAATGCTAGTACTGGGTTCACTTCTACTCATTGCTTGCCACCTCACCTTTGCATTCGTATTACCGGCATTTTAAAAGGCAACGAAGTTGGTGGTGTAATTATTGCCTATCTGACAATTCTCGTACTTGAGCTTCGTTCTCTTTGGTACCCGCTTCGCTTTGGCCAAGCGTTCCCAAAATTAGTAGACGCGAAAAATTATAGGTTCAGCCTATGCTTTAATATTCTGGATTCAAAATATTGGTTTTATGGCTGTTCCCATTACTGATTGGTAAGGTTCTGGATAAAACCAACCCTGGAATAACCGATGCTACTCAACTCAATTACACCGCACCACTCATCATGTTAGCTGGACTTGGTGTAGCAGCACTGATTATCGGCTTAATTCTCAAAGTCGTTGATAAGAATAAAGGTCTCGGCTTGGAAGAGCCCAATATCAAATAATGTAAATCATTATCTATCAAGAAACTACTAAGTTATCTAAAAATATCTGAGGGTGTGTCAAAATGAAGTGCCCCCGCAAAGTTGGACGTTAAATTAGACGTTAATTATTAAATTCTCTATAGTATTGAGCTCGGTATTGTGCCGGGCTCATTCCTTTTAATCTTAGTTTGATTCTTTTTCTTATTGTACCACAGTATATATTTTCTAAGCTCCGTTTCAAAACTATCAACAGAGTCAAAGTCGTTCACGTATAGGAGTTCGTTTTTTTCATCAATCCAAAGAAGTTCTCCATCATAGAGTTATCTAGACAGTTTCCTTTGCGTGACATACTTTGTACGATATTGTTGTTTTTGAGCATCTTTTGATACAACATATGCTGATAGTGCCATCCTTGATCAGAATGTATTGTCAGACCTGCAAGCTTCTTATACTTTCTCAATGCCTTTCTGAGCATGTCTGTCACCATTTTCAGGTTCGGGCTACGTGAGTGTATATGTTATAATCTCTCCGTTGTACATGTCAGTATAGGAGAAATGTACAGTTTCTCATCCTTTATGCAGACCTGTGACACATCTGTGGTCCATTTCTGGTTCGGTCTTTCGGCAGAGAAGTCTCTGTCAATGATATTCGATGCAATCTTTTCGGTCTGACCTTTATAGGAGTGGTAGTGACGTTTCTTCCGCTTTGCTTTCAAGCCAATCTGAGACATGAGTTTCCGCACGGTCTTGTGGTTGATGATATAGCCTTTATTGCGTAAATCCATGCAGATTCTTCTGTATTCGTAACGGCCTTTATTTTCATCATATATTGCCTTGATTCTCTTTCTCATATCAGCATGACCATCAACATCATTCAAGCGGGCTAGATGATAATAAAAATACTGAACAGGCCATCTTCACCCTCACGAGCATATACTCAAAGAGGATGTCCTTCTTGCCTTAGTTCTTCGATGGCCCGTGCCCATTCTCTCTTAGAAGGGCATTCCTTTCCTCGACTAAGGCTCTCACTTTTTAGCAACGCAATCTCCGTCTTGAGTTCCGCATTCTCCTCTTGGAGTCTTTCCAATTCAGTGAGAGGTTTACTGTTCTTCCGGGTCTTCCCATACCTGGCGGCCTGCCTCGCTTTTTGCTTTTACTTAACGAATTGATACCTCCCGTGCGAGCAATCTTTAACTACACTCCAATCCTCTGAGGACTTGCACCATACTTTAACGAAGCTGCGTGCAAAGTTAGATGGTTTTTCTTCAATGTCAATCACGATTTTTCTTCCTTAAAACAAAATCAGCCTTGATATTGCGACTTTTATGCAAAGCTTCTAATCCTTTTTCCTGATAACGCGCCCATAAGACCTTTAGTCTATCTGCATTGATACCATACTTTTTATGGATATGACCAAAAGACATTCCATCTTCCAACAGATGCATGTAAAATAGCAGATCAGATACAGATTTATGTTTTCGTTTCTTTATCTTCATAATAAAACCACGAAAGTTTATTGTCTAACTTTCGGGGTTCATATCAAAATAGGCACATCCTCTTTTGTTTTTCTCTATGATGCTTTTATTACCTCTCTTTACATAGTCGTCGCTTAAAAAGCGTTTGCTAAGCGAGAAGCCATTCATGGATGCCCTCTCGCTTAGCATTTCGCTTATTCTTTTGAGACAGGTTCAAAAGAGTTCTCATGGCTCTTTTGAAGTTGTAAGCAGCGGCTGCCAATAGTATGTTCTACAGCATCCCCTGCCAATCCCTTGTAAAAGTTGCGACCCTAAACGATGATCTGATTTCAAGTGTCCGATGGTGAGTTCTATGTCTGCTCGCTTGCAGAATAGTTTGTGTTTCTTCCGCTTCTGATACCTGCTGTCTGAGGGTTTTGGAAACATCAGGTATTAAAATCTGAGTGCCATTAACCTCTTTCTTCCCCGATAACCCTTGTCGCCTTACCAGTATTTTGATCTTTTCTCTGTGTCAGGCGTTCAACTTATGCCAACGAGGCTTCTATCGTGTGTCCATTATACTCATTACGAAAAGATTGTGCGCCAGAATAATCCCCCGTAGCCGAGAGGATAATGGATACCTTATTACTAAATTCGTATTTCTTCTGTTCTTTACCCTTGCTGATGCATTGTACCTCCGGCTCGTGAATAGAATAAATCTTTTTCTCACTATGACGCCTTTGGGCTAGAATCGCCTCAAATCTCTCAATCAGCTCAGTGTAACCAGAATGATCTCCTAGATTGCGCTTCAGCCTCGGACTAATCTACCTGCTATGGTTCGCAATTTCCTATCTGCTCTAACTGCTTTTTGCCGATTCTTGGGATGATTGCAGGAAACGTTGGTCTCGATAAATGCAGCTGAGTACAAAAGTATAGCTTTGGCGAGTGGTAACTCTAATTTGTGGACGATATTCAGAACCTTACGGATGATCTTTTTATGCAACTTGGCATCTGTAGGGTAGGTGATATTCTTCTCTTGAACGATAGAATCAATAAAAAGCTGTCTCATGATGATGCCCATCATTATCTTCGTTATTGATACGAATACTTTCTTGGAAGATGATCTCTACTCCCTTTTCGCCAATGCGATTGCGAAAGTGTACCAATTCAGAAGAAGCTAGGGTGCATTGAGAATGAACTCTTGCATACCACAAAAGTATTGGTAATAAGCATTTTCGCTCCATTGCTCCACAACGGATTCATCTGAGAGATTACGAAGGTGTTTGAGAATCAACAAGCCACACGTCAGACGAATGGGGTTAGCAGGCCGACCATTATTCTGACAATACAGAGGAGCGAAGGCTGTGTCGAATTTTGCCCAATCTATTTTATCGGCTAGTTTGGAGAGAGGGTGCAATTGGTTCAGCATGTCGGATAGACTGCTGAAGAATGATGGCGTGCTATGAGGCTTTGTAATCATAAAATCTGCAAGTTTCGTACCCTAAAGATAACAAAACTTGCAGATTTGGCAAAGGATTTAGAGAGGTATTTTACTGAATTACAGAGATTAAACGCCTATTTAAGGACCGACTAGCTAAATTCTATGAATGCTTTTGTACTCCAAAGACTTACGATCATCAACATCTCCCGGTGTTATCATAGTTGAGAAGTTCTCCTTTCTCATTGCAAATCAAATGCAATTTGAAACCGAAGAACCAATCCATAGAGCATTTTCCTCTTTGAGCTATGCCTTTGAAAACCTTGTGAATATGTATTCTTTGGTTTTTGCAGACACACAGTGGGGTGCTGTCAACGAAAGCTTATGCCCGTACATTTGCCCAATAGGACCTTCTTGATAAACAAGGTTAAGGGTATGGCTACATCCCTTTCTAATTCTACTATACGGTTATAAGAAACAACATTGGGAAATAGAAGGCGAGCAGCTTTGCATACTTTTTCAAGATAGAAATGTTTAAAGCAACGATAACCGGAGTCATGGAAAAGAATCATTATCAGCATGACTTCTGCCTTTGATATCGTGGAACTTCGATGATATTTTTCTTTTTCCGGTAGGTCTTAGCGTATATTTTTGCTGTCATAGCATCAAAAACTTGCAGAAGTCGTCTGCCATACAAAAATATTTCAGTAACTTTGTCTTCGGTGATCATAGCAATTTTTGTTTGTAATTCTATGTATATCAACACTTTAAAATTACAGCAATTTCGCTAATCACCAAATTTATAGACACTTATAATTCGTCGAACTCACGTTAATATAGATATTCAACTTCCACATTGAACGCCTTTTATTCCTCTTCTGAATCTGTTACCTTTTTCTGCCAAAGGTGCAAGCTCAAACTCCAAAACGCTTGATGGTATTCCCATCTCCTTGAACAAGTATGTTAATATACTGCGTTTGGTGTTGGTGCTACAAGAGGAATGCACATAACATCCATCAGCAATTTTTGGATCTTTCCTTATTTGCTGATTCATATACCCCATAATCCTTGCTTGCCAGATATGTCATGGAAGAAGGATTCTCGTTATACATCATCTTACTGACTTGTTCCAGCATCTGTTTCCAAGTCCAAACTTGATGACGTTCGTCTCTGTATCGGAATCCCATTATGGAACGTCCAGTAAGTTCAAACTCATCATCATCGAACGAAACCAACTCATATTCCTTTTCAAGTGGTATATAGTCGCTGGTTATCATTGGCCATAGATGAAGAAAAATTGTTATAGCAGTATCTTCTGCCTCTCCAAAATTTCTTCCAACGTCCATTTATCGCAATGTTTCAGGTAATTTGAGAGACAGAAAGCTGAATTGTCAAAACCATTGACCTTGTTTCCTTTTTATCGACATAACCTTCTTTTTCTTGGAAAGAGTGGTTACTATAAGAAATATTAAACCCTGTCAACGTCAAATTGGCAAATGTATGGAGATATGTCGTGTGTATTTCCTGCCAGTTATCACCAAGTTCCTGTTTCCATTGAGGAGTCAAAGTTTGAGGCATAATATGCTCAATGGTGAAGGTGCCATCCTTCATCTTCTCAACAATAGTATCATTTGCTTCTGGACTATTCTCGTTCTCCATTCTTTCAAACAAGAAGTTACGATAGCTACTTGGAATACGATATATTTGTCTTGCTGGGAACATTTCATTCACTTCACGGTCTGTTGGGAATGCAGAGGTTCCTTGCTTACGAGACAAAAATATATTTAAGAATTTGAGAATATGGCAAAGTTAGCTCTACCTGACGCAGCTCATGCCGTTTGTATATCTTTTAGTATATCCGTATGAAGAATTGCGAACATTTTTCTGCAATGCATTAGCCGGGTAATTACAGATAATACGACGTGCCCAATAATTCTCTACAACATCAAGAACTGCATATTTCTCATCCTCAGACAATCCTCTTTCAACAGCATAGTCAAAGAATGACAGCAAGAACGGCAAATGAACAGTTGTGCCAATGTAGGATATTTGCCTTAATTTTCGGTCTATGAGAGCATTACCTGTTTCGCCTTTTACAATCTGACGATAGAATTGAGCATATTTAAGCATATCCTCCAAAAGTGTCCGGCGTTCAACTCTTGCTTCTTCGTCATAAGACTTGAAGTCAAAATACATGTCATCTATGTTACTAATGACACCTCTCTTTATCGTAAGGTAGTCACGTATGAACATTGTCGGCTCTCCATCGGTAAGTTTTTCAATCTTCCCCCAGTATACATGATAGTACTGCTCTTGCTCTTGTGGTGTTAAAGACATCAATAGATAATTTCTCACTTTATCTGCCTCTTCAAGGTCTTTGCCACATGAATTCAATGACTCAAAGATGAGTTGAGGATTATCCTTCGAGTCAAGGCATATATCTATGATTATCAGTTTTTCTATTGATTCTATCATATCTGTAAAGGTAAGTTCACTTGCCTTTATCATCTGATAAAATAACTGATAGTTAGATGTTATGCCCTGAGTTCTTGACGAATTCATCAGGATTGTTCTCAAAGAGTGTATCATAAGCCTCTAAGTCGCTCTCGACTGGCTTCAGCTTTATTTGACGATCGACACGCCGACGCACGGCATAGAGATAATTCTTACGAACTTCCTCTATGTCTTCATCACCTTTCTGCATATCGCCATTGGCAACAGCATTCAACCCTGCAAGTATCAATAATGACAGGGTCGTTATTCGCTGCTGGCCATCGATGATAAGAAGATCATCTTCTGTCTCACTGGCTTTGGTTGAAACTATACTTCCAAAGAAATGACTATGGATGCTTTCATTATGTATTTTTCAAGTCCTCAAAAAGACGAGAACAATGTTTCTGCTGCCAGGCATATTTGCGCTGGTATAAAGGGATTATAAACAGAGTTTTGGCTCCGTAGAAATAATCACTTATCTTAGTTGCGTCGCGCATGTTTAATATCTTTAACCCGTTGGCGGAATTAATCAATAGATAAAATATCAGAAATATGAATATAAAAAAAGTTGCACATGTCGCTAAAAATCTGTAACTTTATGATGATCAACAATACTGTTGTCTGCTTTATCTCCATGCACAACTTATATGCAAATTTCGTCAAAATCCTTGAGATATGCAAGAAATTTTTCCTATGGATTGGTTAATGACCTTGAAATATTCCTCGTCGCGGTGTTGTCCCTCGCTTCTCTGACCTTGATGTCATAGCCCTGAGTCTGACAGCAGAGCATCTCGGCATTGACAGTGAGAATAACCTCTTTGACCGGCTGAAAAGAATACCAAAAAGGACTTTTGTCATCTCATCAGTCGTCGCCAGTTCAATGACCGTCGCAGGAACACATGTCAGCTGTGTGAAACGCTTCGTAAGCGTATAGCAAAGGCAATGGATGGTGCAGAGGAATATTTCGTGTAGATTCCAAACCGATAGAGGTTTGCAGACTCTCAAGAGGCAAACGCTGCAAGATGGGCAAGGACGAGCCTGATAAATCTCCAGCTTTTTGGTTACTGCGCCACGCAAGGAGTATACTATTATGGTTATAAGTTGCACGCTGTATGCGGTTTACGAGGTGTTATACATTCATTTGACCTGACCGCTGCTAATGTTCATGATATACATTATATGAAAGATGTGAAGTTTGAATTTTCAGATTGCTGTATTCTTGCTGATAGAGCTTTATCTGAGTGCAGAACTGCAACAAGATCTGTTTTTCATCTGCGCACATCAAACTGGAGGTTCCGTATAGATTAAACATGAAGACATGGAAGCCTGCTTTTTAAACCTTATGCGAAGGCTAGAAAAAGAATTGAGACTTGTTTCTCTCAACTATGTGACCATCTCATGCTCATCAGGAACTATGCCAAAACAGACCACAGGACTATTCGCAAGAATTACTGCCAAAAATCAGTACGTTTACAGTACTGCAATACATTAACTACATAAACGACAAACCACTAGGACAGGTCAAATATGCATTAAATTAATTCCGCCAACGGGTTATAAAAAGCTGGTATTATGTATCTTTGTAGTGACCAAACTTCAAGAACATGAATACCAGCATAATGCAAAACGCCTTAGGCGTCTCCCAACAAACGTGTCAGAATCTGCGCTACGAAGGTAATAACTTAGTTTTAGAAATCTAAACTCCAAGGGAAAAACTTTGTTGTCCTGTATGTGGAAGTCATAATATTAATTGTAACGGCAGCCATATTCGTCGCTTTGTAAGTGTGCCTATAGGTCTGAGCAAGATCTATCTGGACATGCGTGTACATCGTATTCAATGTCACGACTGCGGCTGTATCAAACCAGAAAACATCGACTTTGCTAAAGGAAAACGTCGGCACACAATAGCCTTTGCAAATATGGTGCTTGACCTGTCTGGCTTTGCGACAATCCAGGATATATCATGGTTCCTTTAGGTATCTTGGGATGTAGTGCGTAATATACAGATGGAGTTTCTACAGTCAAATTACTCTACCCCAGATCTTTCTACGTTAAGGCGTATTTCCATTGACGAGTTTGCCATATCTGGACGAAGGCGCATGATATGGCTATGCAGCGCAGGAAGAACACAGTAACTAACGCCAAACTCTCCGACGAATTAGTTTGGAGAATTAAAGAATATATTACCAATGACCAGTGGTCTCCAAGACAAATATCAGGGTATCTGCGCATAAATGAGGGCATAGAGGTATCCCACCAGTCCATCTATAACATCATCCACAATGACACAACAGGGAAACTTGCAGAGCACACAAGGCATAAGATGAAATACAGGCATCGTCCCAAAGGCGGACATCTTCCAATAAAGGACAGGGTGAGTATCCATGAAAGAAGTAAAGAAGTTGACGGGAAGAGATTTGGAGATTTTGAGATGGACTTGATCGTCGACCCTGCCCAGCACGCTATACTCACAATGGTGGAGAAATCCACCAATATGTTGCTTATGCAGAAACTGCCATTTGGAAAACTGTCAAAGCCTCTGGTAAAGGTGGTTAAGAAACTACTGCTGCCATACAAGAACAGCCTGAAGACAATTACAACAGATAACGGACCTGAATTTGCGGCACATAAGGACATCACCAAATACTTAGGCGTGCCCGTGTACTTCGCTGACCCATATTGTTCATGGCAAAAAGGGAATGTTGAGAATACAAAACAAATTAATCAGGCAGTATATACCTAAAAAGGATTCGTTTGATAACTATACGGACAAGAGAATAATGTCCATACAAAAGAAATTTGCACCAAATTCTATCTGAATTTAGATTGATGTTATTGCACGAATAAATATTTTTCAATAACTTAGTGCCACATAATCAATGTAGAATATATGGATGTTTCAAGTCGTATTGCAGTGATTGGTGGTGGTGCAGCAGGTTTCTTTGCAGCCATTACAGCCAAGCGTACCAATCCTGATGCTATGGTTATTATCTATGAGAAGACAGGCAGGGTGCTTACTAAGGTTGCCATTTCGGGCGGCGGACGTTGCAATCTGACAAATAGTTTTGCTAGCATAAAGGATCTGAAACACGTATATCCCAGAGGTCATAGAGTGATAACGCGTCTATTCAAGCAATTTGATTATAAGAACACGTATCAATGGTTTGAAAATCATGGTGTAGAACTGGTGACACAAGCCGACCAATGTGTGTTTCCCAAGGTTCAAGATTCGCAGGCAATTATCAGTTGCCTGACAAATGAAGCGGCCAAACTTGGAGTCAAGGTTCTATCACATCATTGTCTGACGGCTATTACACCACAGGAAAAAGGGCAGCTGATCGTAAATTTTACCGATCATCCTGCACAACACTTTGATAAAGTTATTATTACAACAGGCGGCTCTCCCCTACTCAAAGGGCTTCAACAACATGCGCAGACGGGACATGAAATCATAGAACCTGTGCCCTCTTTGTTCACATTTAGTATCGATGACAAGGCTTTTACCAACTTAACAGGGATTGTAGTAGACCCTGTGAGTTTATCAATACCTTCTACTAAGTTTAAAAAGTGAAGGCGCATTGCTCATCACCCACTGGGGCATGAGCGGTCCGGCAACACTGAAATTATCCGCTCATGCTGCCCGTTATCTGTATGAACATGAATATAAAGTCAACGTAGCTATCAACTGGGTAAACGAAACGAATGCAGCTATTGTTGAGCAACAACTTACAAAAGATTATTCAGAACAATCAGAAAAACAACTTTCTGGCATCGTCCCTTATCAACTTACGACTCGCATTTGGCAATATCTATTGGAACGATCTGGACTCGACTACAAAAAAAGCGTTGGGACGAACTTGGGCGAAAAGGTATGAACAAACTGATAGAAACGCTCACTAACGACGTGCATATTACGCAAGGAAAAGGTAGATTTAAAGATGAGTTTGTAACTTGCGGTGGTATTAGTCTGCAAAGTATCAATACCAGTACGCTGGAAAGTAAAGTATGCCGAAACTTGTACTTTGCTGGCGAAGTGCTGGATATAGACGGGATAACGGGTGGATTTAATCTACAAGCAGCTTGGACAACAGGTTATGTTGCAGGAAAATCTGCAGCAGAATCACTTCTTATACCATCAAACGAATAATGCTCTTGTAATAGTTAGAGCATGCAGCACATGATAAAACAACTACGAGTGATGAAACGAAAGCTTCATCACTCGCATTGAAAATCTTACAAAAATTGCGCGATTATCGTTATTTGCTGCCTTTACAGCTTCTTTTTGACCTCTTTTAAAGCCTTCTCCCAGTCACAGTCTAATGCAAACTGCGTGAGGAAATTATTATTGTTATAATAGGCTAAGACTACATCCCTATCCATATCATTGAATCGTGGACACCGAAGTGTTACTTCCTTATAGATGTTTTTAACAAGTTCCTTGTCTTTTTTCTTCTTAGTCTTAGCAAGATCTTTTAGATAATTGTTTACGAAGCTGTACATGGCATAGGCTTGAGCGTCCACCATGCGCATAGAACTATCGGGCATGAGTTCTCTCGTTTTCATCATCATGTACTTTAAAGCATCAACTTTAAAAAGTAGCAACCTTACGCTTATCCAAATCGTTACTCTTGTCTTGTGCCACTTTAGTAGAAGTTTGCAAAATCTCGTTGTAAACATTTTGAGCTTGTAGTGTAGCATAAGACGTGCATAAAAGCACAAATGCGATAAATGTTTTTTTCATATTAATATTTATTTTGTACGACATTTCTTTGATTCTATAGGTTTGAACGAGTGGGATTCTTTGCCACAAAGTCTTTCCATCCACGATAATGTTTACCCTCTACACTCGGATTCTTCATTTTGCATGAAATGGCAATAGGCGGCTCCAAGCGCGTCCGTTGCGTCCATAAACTTAGGCATTTCCATGCGATCTAACTTCAACAGTCGTTGCAGCATGTCCGCAACTTGCTCCTTAGAAGCTTGTCCTTGCCCAGTGATAGCCATTTTTATTTTTAGCGGAGCATATTCATGGATTGGGATGTCATGGTGGATTGCTGCGGCAATCGCAACTCCTTGCGCTCTTCCTAATTTAAGCATGGATTGAACATTTTTGCCAAAAAGGCGCTTCGATAGCCATTTCGTCGGGAAGATATTCATCAATAATACCCGTAATGCGGTCAAAAATTTTTCCCAAGACGCAGATAAGGGTCCTTTATCTTTCGCAAGTCTATGATACCCATGGCCACCATCTGTGCTGCATTCCCAACGACCTTAATGACTCCATAGCCCATGACATTGGTACCGGGATCAACACCTAATATGATTTTTCTGAGTTTTTATCCAATTCTTTATCTATTTGAGTTTGACCGTCATCTGCCCATATAGGGATTATGAGCCAATTCCTCACCAATGCTTGTTTGCGGACCATGACCCGGGAATACCTGTGTACAGTCGGGTAATTGTGCTAATTGGCGCAGACTATTAATAATCATAAACATGCTACCTTCTGCAAAGTCTGTGCGACCAATACTGCGATAGAAAAAGCGTATCGCCACTGAAAAGCATATTCTCCGAAGCTATAGAAGACCGCACTACCTTTTGAATGCCCCGGTGTTTGGATAACTTTTATTTCGTGATTACCAAACTTGATGATTTCATCGCTTTCCAGATAATGACTTACGTCAGGCAGCTCATGGGAAAGTTCCATGTTGTAAAACCCCCGGGCTTGTGTCTTGAGTGAAGCCATCAGATGCTTGTCTTCGGCACAAACTTGAGGCTGTAGCCCAAAGTTGTCATATATAGTGTCGTTTCCGAAGTTATGATCCAAGTGTCCGTGTGTGGCCAAAAGATGAACAGGATGTAGTTCGTTTTCTTTTATGTATGCAACGATGGCCTGCCTTTCCTCTGGGAAATACGCTCCACAATCTATGATGACAGCTTCTTTTGTTTCATCATAAACAAGATAGCAATTCTCTTGGAGCATATTGCATACAAAAGTTTTTATCTTAATCATTTAAATTAATAGGAATAAACAATATATTTTTCTTTTAAACCATTCTTCTTCAAAATAGTTACTAATGGGAATAGTATCAACCCGTTTACCCATTGGCTTTAGTTCTTGAGCAAGTTGCCCTCCCTTCAAACAAATAATACCATTAGGATGAGCATTCCTCATTGTTTTACTGATATTCTTCTTGACGATTTTAAACATGTCGGGAAGCGGCATAACAGCTCTGCTAACAACAAAATCGTACATTCCTTTTTCTTCTTCACCGCGCAAATGTACGGGAGTGGCATTCTGCAATCCTATTGCTTGAGCTATTTCACGAGCAACCATCACTTTCTTCCCTGTTCCATCTATCAATTTAAACTGACAATGAGGAAACAAGATCGCAAGCGGTATACCCGGGAAACCACCACCACATCCAAAGTCGAGTATATGGCTTCCATCCGTAAAATGAAATTCTTTGGCAATAGCTAAAGAATGGAGAATATGATGCTCGTATATGCTGTCTATGTCTTTGCGCGAAACGACATTGATTTTTTCATTCCATTCTTTATAAAGCCCCCCAATAATTCAAAATTGATGGCGCTGTACATCCGTTAACTCTTTAAAGTATTTATTGATGAGTTCCATTATAAAAATCGCTTAATTCTTACACTTATCAATCATTCCAGAAGTGAAGTTCGTTCGTCTTGATTGGAATAATAATAAATGAATCATGAAGAATAAAAATTATGGAGGAGCTTAGACGTCAAATCAAACACAACAGGAAAACAGCTACAGAAGAATGCTGATACAGCCATGAAAACTGTTGACAATGTTAACGTAATGCTCTTTTCCAACTGATATATTCGTTTGATTCTTTTGCAAAAATACATCATTTTACACCATACTTATCTTTTATATATATAAACTTTTTGTATTTTTGCACAAAATTTTGATTATTCATGACAAAAGTTTTTCTTTTTGACTTGGATGGTGTTATTTTTGATACAGAGTCCCAATATTCGACTTTATGGCAGGCATTAAGTGCTAAATATCTACCCAATATAGATAGTATCGAAAACAAAATCAAAGGTCAGACGCTTGAACAAATCTTTGGTACCTATTTCCCGGGATTGAAAGATGTGCAGGTTTCGATTATTGAAGAGCTCAATAGTTTAGAGAAAAACATAAATTATACTTATATTTCCGGTTTTGAGCATTTTGTCAAGAAGTTGCGCTCAAAAGGCCTTTTATACCGCTGTCATTACTAGCAGTAATCTTCCAAAGATGGAGCAAGTTTATGCGCAGCATCCAGAGTTCGTGGATTATTTTTGACAGAATATTCACGAGCGAGGACTTTACAGAGAGCAAAACCGCATCCACAATGCTATTTGATGGATGCAGATTACTTTGAGGCAACACCCGAAGAGTGTATTGGTTTTGAAGACAGCATTAGTGGTTTAAAATCAGTCAGAGCTGCTGGTATGACGGTTGTAGGATTAGAGACAACGAATTCTCGAAAAAGAAATTGCTCCACTGGCAGATCTGGTGATACCACATTATAAGGGATTAGAGTTTGAGGATATACACAAGCTAATCCTATAAGTTACACTTTAATATTACATTTTGGATACTCAGAATACCCTGCATACGCGAAGCTTTGGCATATAGCGTTTTGAAGTTGGCTTTTTGCGTGCTTTTTCTGACAGCTGCCGTATATACGCAGTTTGTCTCATTACCCTTCATGCTACTTTCCTTAAATTTTTCACCTGTTCTGGTAGCATTAGCATTTGGGGGAAACTTACGTAGTGGGGCTTTATCTATTAGGGGCAAAATGCCTTACCTTTATTCAGACCTATAGACGTAACAATGTATGTATTAGGAGTGTTTAGGAGTAGTGGTTATTCTTGGGGCAATAGGGCTCCTTTCAAAAGAAAATCACTATTTAACTTCGTGGACATATATATGGGGACATGTTATATTGAATATATTATTAGGAGCGTTCTATGGGCTTTCTCAAATGATTTTAATATCAACATTAGTCATAGATGTGTGCGAATCTTTCCGGCGAACAGAGGCAAACTATGTAAGTGGATGGTTTTCCCGTCTCGCGCTACCATTAGGCCCTCTTTTAGCTATTTTCACGCTGCGCATTAGTGGTTTCCAAGTGAACTATTGGGGAGCAATGGGGCTTGCATTTATTGCTTTATATTTAATATTGCTGGTACAGTTCCCCTTCAAATCCCCTGAAGATGATGTTCCGCATTACAGCTTAGATCGTTTTTTCTTACCTCAAAGCATTATCTTGTTCTGTAACCAAATCCTCATCTTGGTTGTTATAGGTATGTTGCTGGTCAACAACTTTAACATGCACTTTTATTCACTAATGCTTGTAGGATTATTATTAGCGATTATTGCGGAGCGTTTGTTTTTGTGAATGCGGATTTAAAAAGCGAAATTATAACCGGTCACTTCGCGATTATCATAGCATTGTTGCTTATGATACTTAAACAACAAGATGTTGTCATTGGCATGATTGAACCGGCATTAATAGGTTTAGGAGTTGGAGTTATCGGAGCAAGATTCCAGCTATTTTTCATAAAATTAAGTAAGCATTGCCAACGAGGAACAAGTCAAAGTACTTTCTTTCTAGGATGGGAAACTGGATTGCTATTGGGAATAGCTTTAGGATATCTTTTCTTTTATGACAATCCACTACTTATATCAATAATTGCACTGAGTATTTCTCTCTCTGCTTATTTATCACTTTTTATACGCATAAGTGGTATTTAGAAAATAAAAACAGATAGATAACATTATTTGCCCTAGATGATACACAAGTTTGGCTTTTTATACTTAGCGCTATCGCCATCATAAGCTTGACATCTTGTGCTGTTGACGATCATTTTTCTTCAGACACCAATCAAGGTTTGGTCTTTTCTGAAGATACGGTTCGTATGGATACTGTTTTTGCAGCTGTCCCTTCTTCCGCATCGTTCTTTTGGATTTACAATCGAACAAGTAGGAACCTACGCTTTGGTGTCGTGCTTGAAAAAGGAAACCAATTAGGGTTTCAGGGTTAATATAAATGGTCTCTACTTGAACGCGGTTAAAGGAAGCCAAATTCATGATGTAGAATTAGATTCAAATGATAGCATAAGAGTTTTTGTGGAATTAACAGCCCAGAAACAAAGTCAAGAGGTCATTTCGTTATTGGAAGATAAGCTTTGTTTCATGTTTGGCAATGGACTCAAGCAAGAAGTTATCATGCAGGCATACGCATTGAAAGCAGATATTATTGACACATGGATAGTGAAGAAAATACTGAGTGGCAGAGCACACGCCCATGTCTTGTAAAAAGGAGGAATTGTAGTGAAAGAGAATGCTACATTTACCATAGATGAGGGGGCGAAGTTTTATTTTGCTTCGCAAGCCTCATTGCGAGTGGATGGCAAGATTCTATGTAAAGGAACTCCCCAAAAACCTATTGTCTTTAGAGGAGCTCTGTTTAGATAATATTGACAGAGAAATACCTTATGATAGAATTAGCGGTCAATGGAAAGGGATTTACATGGTCACAATTCTTATGAAAAATTGCATGAAGAGCGTAGATATCCATTCGGCAAAGAATGGCATATTCTGCGATTCTACAGAAGATGCACAACGAAGTAAAATAGAAATATTTCAGAGTTGGACACATAATTGTGATGGATATGGTTTATCTGCAAAATAATGCCAAGGTTTTATATAGAAAAATAGTATAATTTCGAACGCGGCTAAAAAACTGTTTGGCATTCCATGGTGGTAATGTAATTTTAAATGGAATTACAGTTGTACAATTCTATCCTTTTGTGGGAGGAAGAGGTAAAGCACTATACATTTCTGACTCAATCTCCTTTACACTTCAGCATGCTTAACTCAATTATTACCGGCTATAGTGATTCTGAAGTTGAGATTGTTAAGAAGAATGCCCCAGAAGAAAAATGTATATAAACTTAGCAATTGCCTTTTGCGCACAAACCGTTCTGCAAGAGAAAAACTATCTATCCCATTTTGAGAATAATGTATATGAGGAATCCAAAGATACGATTAGAGTGGGATTATTTCAATTTCATGGTATTGATTTAAAAAAACATTATATTACAACTTTCAATTAAAAAGAGGCAAAAGCAGTCGGATTAGCTGACCCCTAAAATCTGCGCCGCATACTGATTATACAGGACAGAAAAGGGATTCTTTTCCGGATATTAGGCGCCTATGAGTTCATTGAAAATTAAAGAACATAATAATATGAAAGACCAGAAGTTAGAAATAAATTTTTAAAAAGTTGTTTACTTGATGAGTTAAATGCTGATGAGCAAGAATTAGTTCGGGCAGCCATGCAGGCAACGTTTAATTCGTATGCAAAAATACAGTCATTTTTGCGTTGGAGCCATGCTATTCGATTGGCAGATGGAAAAATTGTGATTGGGGCAAACCAGGAAAATGCAGCGTTCCTCTGGATTATGTGCGGAACGTGCAGCGATATTTGCAGCTCAATCTCAATATCCTGATCAAGCAATCTTGCAATTAGCAATCGCTGCAAGAAATCCAAATGGCTTTTTGGATTCACCCAATTACTCCTTATGGAGCCTGCAGACAAGTTATGATGGAAATAGAAGATCGTTATGGTATTGGTTTGAAGATATTTTCTATGGCAACAAGGAACTCTACATCATAGATTCTGTAAAGGGTATGTTACCATTTTTCATTTATTGATAAAAATATGAGAGGATAAAAATATGATAAAACTTTTTATATATTCTGGCTCTTTTTATATGCTACAGCTGGAGAGGTTGTAATGGCGCAAGATTCAAAAAGACTTATCCATGCTTGTAGGAACATATACAGATACACAAAGTCATGGGATTTATTCCTTTCGCTTTGACCAGCAAACTGGTACACATATGGTCTTAGACTCTTTGGCATTCGTAAATCCATCTTATCTGGCGTTTGGACCTACATCAAAAATATTTCTATGCTGTGAAAGAGGTTAATGATAAAACCGCCTCTTTGAGTGCGATAGGATTTGATGAACAAAACAGGAAAAATGACTTTACTAAATACGCAACTTACTCATGGAGAAGATCCATGTTATGTAGAGGTTACTCAAAAAGCTGTCTTTACAGCAAATTATAGCGGTGGTTCTCTAAGCCTTTTTCCACTAATGGATGATGGAAAGCTGGCTCCGACAAGTGATTTGTTTAAAGGTGAGATTGGTGGTCCAGACCTTACAAGACAAAATTTTCCCCATGTGCATTGTGTCAAACAGATGCATGACGGATATGTTTTAGCTTCAGATTTTAGTGCTGATAGAATTCTTTCGTTTCATTTTAACCCAACCACTGGAAGAGTTAAAAACAATGGTGTAGCAGGAATGCTTGCACGTGATTCCGGACCTCGTCATATTATTGCTTCACCGAACGGGAAGACAGTGTATGTGATGAGTGAATTATCCGGGACTATAACGGTTTTTAAATACCATGCAGGACGACTGAAATTACAGCAAAACCATTTTTGTCTGATTCTAGCTATGCCCGTGGAGCAGCTGACATACATTTGACACCCTGATGGGCGTTTTTATATGCAAGCAATCGACTTAAAAATGATGGCTTATCAATATTTCAGGTATTGAACAACGGAAAAATAGTAAAAATAGGTTATCAATTAACAGGAGCACATCCTCGTAATTTCAGTATAACCCCTCAATGGGAAATACTCTTAGTTGCTTGTAGAGATAGTAATATTATTCAAGTATATCGGATTAACAAGAAGTCTGGCTTACTTTTAAATACGGGCAATAACATTCCATTACCACACCCCGTTTGTATTCAGTTTGCATCAAATAAATAGTCGGTCCTAAATAGGCGTTTAATCACTGTAATTCAGTAAAAATACCTCTCTAAACCTTTTGCCAAATCTGCAAGTTTTGTTATCTTTAGGGTACGAAACTTGCAGATTTGGCAACAAGGTATCCATTATCCGCTCGGCTACGGGGATTATTCTTGGCGCACAATCTTTTTCGTAATGAGTATGATGGACACACGGTAGAAGCCTCGTTGGCACAGGTTGAACGCCTAACACAGAGAAAGATCAAAAATACTGGCAGGCGACAGGGGTTATCGGGGAAGAAAGAGGTTAATGGCACTCAGATTTTTAATACCTGATGTTTCCAAACCCTCAGACAGCAGGTCTCAGAAGGAAAGAAACACAAACTATTCTGCAAGCGAGCAGGCATAGAATCCACCATCGGACACTTGAAATCAGATCATCGTTTAGGACGCAACTTTTACAAGGGATTATTGGTAGGGGATGCTGTGAACATACTATTGGCAGCAGCTGCTTACAACTTCAAAAGAGCCATGAGAGCTCTTTTGAACCTGCTCAAAAGAGATAAGCGAAATACTAAGCGAGAGGGCATCCATGAATGGCTTCTCGCTTAGCAACGCTTTTAAGCGACGACAATTTAAGGACCGACTATTTACTTTGATACTACAGCTGTCCGGTAAAACCGACACGAATTTTATTTCAAGCCACTCTTTTATAAATCAAAGATCCTCTCCCCCTGGGCAAAGCACAATTTCTCAAACGAATCTATTTGCACATCCTTAGGTTTTACTACAATTGTCCCGTCACTATCTATAAATAGCAACCTTTGCTTTTTCATCCATTCTCTTTTTAATAGACAGATAAAACAAAATAGATAGTATAGCAACAAAACCCCCAAGACATATTGTCCCACAAACAATAACACCATTAAGGTAGAATATAAAGAAAGAGAAAGTTATGAGGTAAGCTGTTCGGATCTCCCATCAATTGCCCGTTGACATGAGTTAGATACTCTAAAAATAAGAATAATTCCCGGCATGAAACCCTATTGTCAACACGACAGAGCAAATTAGAGCAAGTACAAATAATATCAATAGAATAAACCCTTTATGCTTGAAGCCTTCTACATAGAGCCGTGTAAAAATACTACCAATCGAGAACTCTTTTTCATGAATATATCTCATCTGGGAATAGCTAAATGGCAATAGTAATATCACGTAAAGCAAAAACAAACAACAGTTTAATTAACTCAAAAACCGATACGAAAGGGCATGGAATGAGTATCTATATTTTTTGAGTTCCTGCAAAAACATGTCTCCACCCCAAAGTACAGACAGCAAAACGATGGCAATGAGTAAAGAAGAGATAAGCCCACGTTTAAACAGAATGGCATAATTCCCCTGTTATACACCCCCAGCAGCCTGGTCAGATACCACACAAACGACACTGTGACGAATAGCATGGCAAAACTCAGACAGCCCAATGCCATGAAAAGGATGAGTAGCGGCTTCTCGACGTAAGTTCTCATCCGGCAATAGCAGACTAATCAGAAAAGTGAACGCTATAGTTGAGAAAAATAGCGGTCACATAGGAACGGCGTAATATCAGCATCCTATGGTGGAGCATGTATGAGCATGCAGAACCGATGCAAGCTTTCGCTCCTTTATTTGAAAAAAATCAAAAATCATGTAATACTTATTAAGAGATTAAACTTTAGACGATATACACGCTCATGCCTTTTAGGGCGTCTGCAGAATTCGGCGCATGTTACAGCGGCTTTGCAATGGCGACATTCAGGCTTTTCCGCAGTCTGCCGACAGTATGCGTAATTAGGTATATAAAGTTTTTGATTAACGAACGGCATGATTTCCTGAAATACCATTCCCCTCGTTACCCATTATAATGATACCATTGTCCGAGAGCACCGAATCATAAATATTCGTACCGCCCAGAAAAGTTCCGTATACAGGTACCGCCCCTGTTTAACTCGGTAAAGAGCTGCACTAAATTCGTATATATGGTTTGCACTCGTGCGATACTCCCCATGGTGGCCTGAACAGTTTTTGGATTATAGACATCGGCCGTATGATGGCTGCAAAATATGGTATGAATTCCAAACCAGTCTGCAATTCTGATAATGGTGCCTAAATTACCCGGATCTTGAACACCATCGAGTGCCAGCACAAGTCCAGAGGTAGCTTTTCGGACATAGTCCTGTGCGGAATAATCCGGTATGGAGAATATACCCAAAACTTCTTGTGGATGCTGCAGAAAACTGATTCTTTTCAACTCGTCAAGAGTCACGACTATGATTTCTTTGTCAGTTAACAGCGATTTGTTTCTTTCAAGCCAATCTTGCTCGCAGACAATCAATTGGGAGTCAAGTACCCGGAGCAATTCTTCGCAGATCTTAGGACCTTCGGCGACAAAGCATCTCATTTTGTTCCGGAACTTCTTCTGCTCAAGTGACTTTATAAACTTAATTTTCGTTTTACTAATCATGCGCCTACAACTTATTTTCCGATACAAAAGTGCTGGAAGATGTTGCCCAGTACTTCGTCCGTTGTTATCTGACTACCTGTTATATCCGCAAGTTGTGCAAGACAGATGCGAAGGTCTTCACTAATTAAATCACCACTGAGCCCTATTTTTCATACCTTTGGAGAACATTGGTTATACTTTGATTGGCATGAGTAAGAGCTTCATAGTGACGCGCATTTGTTACGATGATACTATCTTCGGTAATTTCTGGAATATGCGCACCTCGTAGATAGTCTTTTTCTAAAGTTTGGAGACCTTTGATTTAATTTAGCTGAAATAAAAACTTCTGCAGCAAAAAGGTTAGGATTACTCTGCAGGAAGAGCAATCGGACGGATGTTGCTATTTAATTCTTTATCTATCTTGTTATGCACAAGGATAACTTGTTTGTCAAGCGTCCGATTTTGTATCTCTTTTATTTCTTCATCTGTTGGTAACAGATCTACAAACCCATAAGACAATAGAAGCTTCTTCCAATTTCTTATACGCTCGTTCTATTCCCAATAGTTCAATAGTATCTTGTGTCTTACGTATACCCGCGGTATCTATAAAACGAAAAGTTATGCCTTCAATAATAGTCGTATCTTCTATAATGTCTCTGGTGGTACCATGGATATTACTTACGATAGCCTTCTCTTCATGCAACAATCGATTGAGTAATGTACTTTTACCAACATTCGTTTTTCCAATAATAGCAACAGGTATACCATTTTTAAAGCTTTCCCATGTTCAAACGAGTGAGCAAGTGTTGAAATACGATCTTGTATTTTATAAGCAAGTTCTAACAACTCTCCTCGATCGGCAAACTCTAACTCTTCATGGTCGGAAAAATCAAGTTCTAACTCTAATAGAGATGTTATCTTGAGAAGTTGCTTCCGCAAAGTTGCCAACTCATTGCTAAAACGTCCTTTCAACTGGCTGAAAGCTAATTTATGAGAGGCACTGTTAGATGCCCCTATCAAATCGGCAACAGCTTCAGCCTGACTCAAATCCAGCTTGCCATTCAGATAGGCCCGTTTAGTATATTCACCAGACTGAGCCTGCCTACATCCCGCATCTATAAGGACTTGCAATATCACTTGTAGTACATACTGTGAGCCATGGCAGGAAAATTCAACACAATCTTCTCCCGTATAACTATGTGGAGCACGATAAACACTTGTGACGACCTCATCTAAGAGAACACCTTCTTTATCATGTATCTCTCCATAATGCAAGGTATTGCCTTTAGCTTCACCAAGAGATTTATTATTTTTGCTGTAAATACCAAATCAGCAATGCTGATTGCACTGTCACCGCTGATCCGAATTACACCAATGGCTCCACCCGGCGGGTGTGGCCAACGCACTAGATAGTATCATTTCTCATTAAATACGCTCTAAAACCTTTTTGGATAAGATCGTCAATTGTGTTCTTATATCCAGTATTTGCCTCTTTAGCTCTTCTATTAGCTATTACCATACAACATGTCAAAGCCTTATGTCCCATAAGCTTGCTTAGGCCGGCAAGTGCCGAACTTTCCATTTCAAAATTGGTAACCTTAAGATAATTATATGAAAAATTGTTCAATCTTCTGATTCAAGTCAGAATCAGCCAATGGCAACCGTAGTTTTCTTCCTTGAGGACCAGTAGCCACCACAGGCGATAGTTACACCACGAACCATATCATCGGCAGCAATACGGTCAAGAAGTTCCGGATCGTTATTTGCAAACATACGGATTGCAATCCGGTTATTCCATTTTACTTGTGCCTTTAAACGCTTCCTCAAATTCCAAATCACATGCTTCATCCTGTCCCGCATAGAAATTCAACAAACCATCAAACCCAATACTTTTAGCACTGGCAATAAAAAGTACCAATCGGAGTATTCGGCTGTAAACCGCCACATGTACCTATACGTACAAATGTTAATGATTTTAATTGGTCCTTATTCGTACGCGTCTTGAAATCGATATTAGCCAAAGCATCCATCTCGTTCATCACAATATCGATATTATCACAGCCAATACCTGTGCTTTGCAACGCAACACGTTTGTCTTTTGTAATCGTCCTGTAATCGTATGAAATTCTCTGCCCGTTACCTCACATTCTATTTCAGAAAAGTGGGATGCGACGAGAGGAACTCTGGCCAGGATCACCTACAGAATAACGTTGTCAGCTATCTGTTCTGGCTTTAAATGCAAGTGGAAAAATACTTCCATCTTTATTGATAATCAGTTTCTGATTCAGGATAATAGTTCATAAATTTCAATTATTAATTAGATTATTTTTCTGAATTTATATATATCCTTATGAATACGTTTTACATTCAGTTTTAATTGTATATATTCATTCTCCAATAATTTTATCTTTTCCTTTTAGATTGGCTTTAAAAGACCCACCATTCTCTTTATATTCTTCTCGAAGTTGATTCAATTGTTGTTTCAGTTCCACCAATTGTTCCTTTTTCCATTTGATATGCTTCCAGCTGTTGGATATTCTGTGGATTCTTAAAAATCTTCTTTTTATATAAATGGAATGATCATCAATGGGGAAAGATGGACAGCTAAAGTTTCTGTTCTCCTGTCTAAGCTGCTCCAATCTTCTAAGAGCTGCTTGTCGATTGCTAAACTACAAGTATCTGCTATTTTTGTTGATAATTGCCAAGCTATAGAGTTCCGCATCTGTCAGATTATCCGTTCATAAGTCTTCCGGACTTTAGTTGGCACAAATGCATAGATACACACTTTACCTTCCGGTTGATGGCGATCAGTAACCAACCATCCCAGTGAGTCTGGCTCATCTATAACTCAATAAATAGTCGTTAGCTGTAGAATTAAATGGCAATCCGTAATTCTCAGGTAGCAGATAGAAACCTTTTTCGCGGTCATAACGTGTCATAAAAATATCATACTTCCTCAATGATTTCTTGCCTTTACCCGCAAAAATAGAGTCATGCCATCAGATAATTGACAAGGAAAGCCTACAAAATTAAAAATTGTTAGTGATATCTTTTTACTTTTTGAGGCTCTGCCCACCCATTAGCAAGTTTATCTGCACAGAAAAGGAATGCGGAAAGCGTGTCTCCGGCTGCATAGAAGCATTGTCTGTTCTGTCCATTTACGAATGCTTCCCCTATGAGATTCTGTTGCCCATTAGGAGGAATTGTTATAAAAACCTACCCTCTTGCCGGTAATGGAATATATTTGTAAAATCGTCTTTCTCACAAACTCATACTATCAACAAAACATGAGTTTGGCCGTTGCAGAAAGCTGTTCTTTTGACAAAAAGATCTCGCTTTGGCGAGATTCTTCTACAACCGACTGTGTCTTTTTAACAACGGCTGTTGTAACACGATTTCGAACCGTCTTACGTTGAGCAATCCCAGGGATAGTCGTAGAATAAATCAATAGAATAGTCTAACAGATTTTTCATTGACAAGTTATTTGTTATGTATGAAATAAACTACAGATGCGGATAAATTCATTTATGCTCATAGAAACATTTTTCTAAGTCAAAGCTTTTGCCATGTTGGCCGCAGCTCTACGTCCATCGCCCATCGCAAGAATAACAGTTGCACCACCTCTGACAATATCACCTCCTGCATAGATATTCTTGAACTTTGCATTGTTTCATCTACAACAATCGTATTCTTTTTACCCAATTCCAAGCCCTCTATACTATTAGGAATTAAAGGATTGGGGCTTACACCTACTGCAACGATTACCTGATCACAATCTATCGTGATTGTTCTTCCCTGTAGTTTTCCGGACGACATCTTCCAGAAGCGTCCGGAGCGCCAAGTTCCATTACATCTAAAAACAGCCGACTTGACAGCTCCATTTTCATCGGTCAGATATGCCTGCGGATTGTGCAACGTCATAAAATGAATACCTTCCTCCTGCGCATGTTTCACTTCCTCAAGCCGAGCCGGCATTTCTGCTTCAGACCGCCTATAAACTAATGTCACATCAGCGCCCAGTCGTTTTGGCTGTACGACAGGAATCCATGGCCGTATTTCCACCACCGACAACAACAACCTTCTTGCCTAAGTTGATAGGCGTATCTGTATTCGGATTAGCCGCATCCATCAAGTTCACTCTTGTCAGATACTCATTTGACGACATGATGTTGAGCGCGTTTTCTCCAGGGATGTTCATGAAATTAGGTAATCCCGCACCAGATCCCTACAAAGATTCCTTTAAATCCTCGATCTTCTAACTCACTAACAGAAATTGTTTTTACCCACTATAATATCTGTCTGAAAATGAACTCCCATTTTGCGCAAATTTTCTATTTCTATGTCAACAATGCGGTTGGGAAGTCGAAATTCCGGAATCCCATATTTCAACACACCACCAACTTCATGGAGAGCCTCAAATACATAAACATCAAATCCACGCTTAGCCATATCACCTGCAAAACTAAGTCCAGCGGGGACCAGAGCCGACTACAGCAACTTTAATTCCATTAGCCGGACTCATTTCTCGGTAAGGCCATCTGTCCACTCTCCCGTTCATAGTCCGCGGCAAATCGTTCCAGATAACCAATGGCAACAGGCTCCCTCGTTCATCTTGTGATGGATGCAGCGACTTTCACATTGTTTTTCCTGCGGACATACGCGACCACAGACAGCTGGAAGGGCCGAAGTCGTCTTTAAGACTTTGGCCGCAGCCAGAAATTGCCCGCATTCGATATTCTTGATAAATGATGGAATATTGATATTAACCGGACAACCCTCCACGCAAGTAGGTTTGGCACAATCAAGGCATCGCTTGGCTTCTGTGAGTGCCATTTCCTTTGTCAGTCCGCAGTTGACTTCTTCCAATCGGGTTGTTGCACGATATTCAGGATCCAGTTCCGGCATGACAACCCGTTTGATAGCTGCACGTTCTTTAGCTTTCAGACTCTTTTCGCAATTCTACGCGCCAAGCAGCGTCACGATTGGTCAGCTCTTCTATCGAAAGCTTCAGTAGGGAGGAACATCCATCTTTATATCGGTACCAGATTGGAACATTTGCTGTTCAGACAGCTTAAGATGTTCTTGATAGTGTTCCATCTCTTCTCTTTCTACTGCTTTGAATGTCCCCATCCGCTTGAACATCTCGTCCCAGTCAACCAATGCTCCGTCAAATTCAGGACCATCAATACATACAAATTTGGTCTTCCTACCTATCGTCAGGCGGCATGCCCCACACATTCCCGTACCATCAACCATAATTGTATTGAGTGACACATCGGTCGGAATGTTATATTTCTTTGTGAGCAGACAACAGAATTTCATCATGATAGGAGGTCCGATGGCAAATACCTTGTCAATATGCTCCTGACTGATGAATTTCTCTATACCGACCGTTACGACACCCCTTCTCGCCATAAGAGCCGTCGTCAGTCATAATAATTGTTTCATCAGAACTTCCACGCACATCCTCCTCCATGATGATAAGCTCTTTGTTGCGACCGGCAAGAACCGACAAGACACGATTACCTGCCGCTTTCAAGGCACGGATAATCGGCAGCATAGGGGCAACTCCCACGCCACCACCTGCGCAAATCACGGTACCAAAATTCTCTATGTGGGTTGGGTCTCAACGGCCCGACGATATCAGCAACAGTGTCACCCTTTTCTTTGGCGCACAGTTTTGTAGAAGACAAGCCCACACGCTGCACAACCAGCGGATAGTGCCTTCCCGCAAGTTGGCGTCGGCACTGGTCAGTGGCATACGCTCACCGTTCTTGTCTACACGAACGATTACAAAGTTGCCAGCTTTCCGGCTTTTTGGCTATAAGGGGAGCCTCTATGTCAAAGCGGAAGACATTCTCCGAGAATTGAACCTTATGGGCGATTTTATACATGCGATGGGCGGTATTAATGATTGATAAAGTTGGCGAAAGCTGTCATGCTTTTCCGTAAATGGCAGTTAAAAATTCTTGTCATCGAGCATTTCAAAACCACAATAGGGAACCAAGACCTTGGGAACTCTGATGCCTTCTTCCGTCTGATTGTTCTCGATAATGGTCGCAACGATTCGCGGCAAAGCCAATGCCGATTCTGTTCAGCGTGTGGCACAGTTCGATCTTCTTATCTTCCGTGCGGCGGTAGCGACACTTCAGGCGATTAGCCTGATAGCTGTCGAAGTTGGACACGGAAGAAACCTCCAGCAACGACTCTGGGCCGCGCTCCACGTTTCGAAATCATGAGCAAATGGCTGACGTGAAGCTCATGTCGCCCCACAGAGTTTTTAAGATGCGGTAAGGGAGCTCCAGTTTCCGGAGCAAGCCTTCTACGTGGTCCAACATCTCTTTTAGGCTTTCCCGCGAATGTTGTGGTTTATCGATTCTTACGATTTCAACTTTGTCGAACTGGTGCAGTCTGTTCAGTCCGCGCATCATCTCGCATAGCTTCCGGCCTCCCTACGGAAGCACGCCGAATAGGCGCAGCGCCTAACGGGTAATTCTTTTCTCATCGAGGATGACATCGCGGAAAATATTGGTAACGGGCACTTCTGCCGTAGGTATCAGAAACAGATTATCCGTCTCGGCGTGATACATCTGTCCTTCCTTGTCGGGCAGCTGGCCCGTACCATACCCCCGAAGCTTCGTTCACTACATAAGGAGGCTGGATTTCAAGATAGCCCGACTTGCGCGCCTCATCAAGGAAGAAAGTCTCTAAGGCGCGCTGAAAACGAGCCATTTTACCGATGTAAACAGGAAAGCCCGCACCTTGTAATCTAACGCCGAGATCAAAGTCCGCAAGGTTGTATTTCTTTCAGCAGGTCCCAATGGCACAAGGCATTGGCAGACAGTTCGGGCTTTTCTCCTTCCTCTTTCACAACCTCGTTACCCGAAGCGTCGGCTCCTTCTGGAACTTCATCGTAGGGCAGGTTCGGTATTTGGCGAAGCTGTTCCATAAGGTCTTGTTCCGCCTTGGCCATGATTTCTCCAAGGCCTTGCCCGAGGCTTTCAGTTCAGCAACCTGTTTTTACAGCATTGGCCTCGTCGCACTTGCTTTGCGCCATAAGTGCGCCGATTTGTTTTGACATCTGATTGGCCTGTTGTTTACCGGAGTCAAGTTTCTGTTGGGTCTCACGCCGGATTCTGTCACATTCCAAGACTTTCTCAACGGCTTCGCGGGCACCTTTAAAATGCTTCTTCTCAAGACCTTTTATTACATATTCAGTCTCCTCATTGATAAGTTTTTAATGTAAGCATGACTATATTGTTTTTATTATTTTTCTTCCTCGTAACCAATGACCATGACATTTTGGCAGAAAGGATAATTTCTAAAGTTTTTATGGTTATTTGATATGCAAAGATACAATATTTTTTTGTTCCAACAAGAATTAATCATAGGTTTTGATAATCAAGTTATCAACAGCACACCGCATGTCCGTTAATATACAATTCAGCTATGGAACTTTCGTCTTCTAATCACAAACTAAAATAGACTCAATTCTCTATCATCAGTTGTTGCTACGCCCAAAGTTTCTTCTACTTCATGTATTCCAAATTGAAGCATCAACTGTTGGCCCTCGTTTATTTTCGTATTAATCTTATAAATCCCTCTTCTATTTCCACGAGTAATTAAAGACATCTTAGATTTCGAATTCAGCAAAAGATATTGAGCCACATAAGTATACACTTCGTCATACGTAATCATACAAAACAAAACTATTAGAAGCATTGTAGACATGTTGTACTATTTTCTTAATGCTCAATCCTTTTTCTCCCTGCTTCTACAAGAACCTTAATTATTTCACTATCGTAACTCATTTTGTAGAGACAAAAAGAGTTGTAACTCTGCTTTGAATTACAACTCTTTTTATTTCGTATAAAGAAAGATTTAAATCTTATGCCAATGCAAGAAGTCCACCTTCATCTTTACTTTACCTTCTTTAAAAGCCATCCAATACCAAGATAAGCTTCCTCAATAGTAATATTGGCTAATTTTTGCAATATTTGCTACACTAAGAGCCTTTTCTGAGGCGGCAAGAGTCTGATAGACATCACTTGCACTGGAATCCTACGCTTTCTGCATTAACTACAGCTACAACTTCTACTTTTTACGACTGTTTTCTTAGGAGCTGCCTTTTGGTGGTAGTTTTAGCTGCAGCAGCCTTTGTTGTTACTTTTTTCTGCCATAATTCAATAATAATTTGAACACATCGAAACAATTAGAATCGACTTGAAATTACGGCTGCAAAATTAGTATATTAATTTTTAATTTTAGACTTTGCTTTTATAAAAAGTAACGAATTCAAAGAGGCAACAACGGCATTTAGCTGTTTTCTTGACTTAAATCAACTTTTATTTGAAGTTCTTCGAGTTGTTTTGAATCTATTTCACTTGGTGCATCAAGCATCACATCTCTTCCATTATTATTTTGGGAAAGCAATGCAATCACGAATACTATCAAGTCCGGCCATGATACTAACAAAACGATCTAAACCAAAAGCCAAACTCTGCATGAGGAGGGGCACCATATTTAAATGCGCTCATTAAGAATCCAAACTGAGCTTCTGCGCGTTCTTTAGTAAAACCTAAGACTTCAAACATTTGCTCTTGGAGTTGGGTATCATGAATTCTTAACGATCCCCCGCCAACTTCAATACCATTACAAACAAAATCATAAGCTCGCACGTACTTGTTCCGGATGCTTTATCCAACAGATGCAAATCATCAGGATGAGGCATCGTGAAAGGATGATGAGTTGCCATAAACCGTTTTTCCTCTTCACTCCACTCAAAAAGAGGGAAATCTACAATCCATAGACACTTAAAAGTATTCTTATCACGAAGACCAAGTCTGTCGCCCATTTCCAAACGAAGAGAACAAAGCTGAATTCGCGTCCTATTAATATTGTCACCACTCAAAATCAATACCAGATCTCCATCTTTAGCATTCATCTTCTGCTTGACGGCCATAAAATCTTCCTGTGTATAGAATTTTATCCAAGCTACTCTTGACACTACCGTCTACATTGTACTTAATATAGACAAGTCCCTTAGCTCCAATTTGAGGACGTTTCACAAAAGTCCGTCAATTCATTTTAATTGCTTTCTGCTATATTCCGCACAGCCAGGAACACATATACCACCTATATACTTAGCCTCATCAAAGACTGAGAAAGCACCTCTGCCTTCAAAACGTCAATTCAACAAACTCCATACCAAAGCGCACATCAGGCTTGTCACTACCAAAAACGTTTCATAGCCTCGTTCCATGGCATTTGCTCCAACTTAGGAAGTTCTACTCCACGAATTTCCTTAAATAAGAAAACGTGCGAGCTCTTCAAATAAGCCAATAACATCATCTTGATCTACAAAACTCATTTCACAGTCTATCTGCGTAAATTCTGGCTGACGATCTGCACGTAAATCTTCATCGCGAAAACATTTTGCTATCTGGAAATAACGATCAAAAAACCAGCAAACCATAAGAAGCTGTTTCAATGTTTGTGGACTCTGAGGCAATGCATAAAATTGTCCGGGATTCATTCGGCTGGGAACAATAAAATCACGAGCGCCTTCCGAGTACTACCTATAAGAATAGGTGTTTCTACCTCATAAAATTATGACTATCAAGAAGTTACGGATAAGAATAGTCATACGATGCCGTAGCTCCAAATTCTTTCTTACAGCAGAACGGCGTAAATCCAAATAGCGATACTTCATTCTGATATCATCGCCACCGTCAGAATTATCTTCAATTGTAAATGGTGGTGTCAAACTGCTTGAGAGGACAACCAATTTGTCTGCTATAATTTCAATATCACCGGTAGCTATTTTGTCATTCTTATTAGACCTTTCGTTGACTCTACCACATACTTGAATACAAAAATTCACGGCCCAACTTATTTGCTTTTTCGCAAAGGTCTTTATCAACAGCTTCATTAAAAACCAACTGAGTGATACCATATCTGTCACGTAAATCAACAAAATGTCATACCACCCATTTTTCCTAGTGCGCTGAACCCAGCCTGATAAGGTTACCTCTTTCCCCGTATCAGAGAGTCTCAACTCACCGCAAGTATTTGTTCTATACATTTTTAATATATATTGTTTTAACGCAAAAAGTAATATAAAAATCCGGAACGATAAAAGAATGCCGAGGAAATAATACAAAAATTATGTTAAGTCTTAACAATGCTTTTTAAATTAAATATTAACTTTGCAGTCAAATAGTTAGCTACAATATATTAAATACATAAAAGAGTTGATTATGAAAAAGTTATTATATTTATAACGATTTGGATTGTTTCCATTTCTATGGCATCTGCACAGCAACAAGTTGACATCAAGTTTGACAAATTAGTACATAACTTTTGGCACATTCTCTGAGAGTAATTCGGTTCAGAAATGCACATTTGTTTTTACCAATACAGGAAATGCGCTCTCGTTATTAATCAGGCAATAGCCAGTTGTGGATGCACAATACCCTCGTATACAAAAAGCGCCTATCAAAACCGGGTGAAAAAGGTAAAATCGAAATTACTTATAATGGTAAAGGGAAATTCCCCGGACACTTTAAAAAGAGCATTACTATTCGAACAAATGGAGCCACAGAAATGACACGAATATACGTCGAAGGGACAATGAACGAAGACGCCAAATAAGATGATTTTTTTATTTTTCTGCTACAGGAAATTCTCGCTGGGCTGCAAAATAAATTATCACAACTTCTACACGACAAAAGAGTTTTTTTATACCTGCAGCCTTGAAAGGAGACTGCAGGTATAATATTTTACAGGGAGAACCTATCGGATTTGTATTTCCAGTACATGGCTGGCGGCCACCCAAAATCGTCAGAGAATTTATTGCAAAACTACAAATCATTTCTAAAGACAAATCGCTTCATTACACCTTTTCAGTAATAACAGCTGGTGACGATATCGGAATGACTGTCAATATTTTTAAAGAAATACCTTGCACTTAAAGGTTTAAGACTCAATAGTGCTTTTTCTATCATCATGCCAGAGTCCTACGTGGGACTTCCTTTTATGGATATTGACGGCGCAGAAGTTAAAACAGCGCGTAGCCTCAGAACATCTATTATCCATAGCGGAATCTATATCAAAACGCTTGAACATTTTCCAAATCAAGCGCGGTAATTGGCCTAGATTTAAAAGCTATATAATAGGTGAATACTTCGTGAAGCGTCTTATCACCGACAAACGTTTTTTTGGGTAGACAAAGAAAAATGTGTCAAATGTGGAATCTGTGCAAATGTTTGTCCAGTTAACGACATTCAAGGTGGCTATGGTAAAATGCCCGTTTGGCGCCACAACTCATCATGTCTCACATGTTTCAACTGCTATCACCATTGCCCACATCATGCTATTGAATTTGGTCGCTTCACCAAAAATAAAGGACAATATTTCTATACTTAAAGATAACCATAAGAAATCATATCTCTTGCGACAGACTATTTTGCTACAGATTTCTTTTTACATTCTTTTTATTTTATTGTAGAGCATCATCGCCATACGAACAAGCTCAAAACACATTGTCATTCAGATGCAATGCTATACATCACAGACGTTGCTCGTATTGAAAAGCGTAAGAATAGTGTTTCTATTTATTACAAGCATCATTGTTTCAATACTTAATTCTTTTTGCTATAATTTGAACACATTCCACATATCAATACGTTCCAACAGACTAATTCCCAGAAAATAATATTACTTTTGCACAAAACCATCAATTAATATGAATCAGAACGACAAAACACTTTGGCAGCTTGTAAAAGGATATTTCAATGCTTTGCCCGACAAAGAGAACGAAGAAGAAACGATAAGACTGATTAGCAATGGCGCAACTTTTTCAAGGTGCCAACCTTTGGGTACTGTATTTGCTATTTTCATTGCATCATTAGGATTGAATGTAAACTCAACAGCTGTCATTATCGGAGCTATGCTTATATCTCCTGATGGGACCTATCATCGGAATGGGGCTTGCTATCGGTATCAGTGACCTTGAACTCCTGAAGCGTTCTATCAAACATTATCTTCTGGCAACACTGATTAGCGTACTAACTGCTACGATTTACTTTTCTCATTACACCGCTGACCGAAGCCCAATCAGAACTTTTGGCTCGCACGTCACCCACCCTTTACGATGTATTGATAGCACTTTGCGGTGGTGCCGCAGGAATTTTGGCACTATCAACAAAAGGAAAAGGAAATGTCATTCCGGGTGTCGCAATCGCTACAGCACTCATGCCTCCTCTGTGCACAGCAGGTTTTGGTTTGGCAGTTGGCAACCTTTCCTACTTCTTTTGGTGCTTTTTATCTCTTTTTCATCAATACTGTTTTCATTGCGCTATCTACTTTTATAGGTGTGCGGATGCTACATTTCAAGCATAAACATTTCATCGATCCCGCACGACTGGCTAAGGTAAATCGGTATATTATAGGGCTTGTTGTACTGACAATGCTTCCTGCTACCTACATGACTATACAGATTATTCGCCAAAGCGTATTGGAAAAATAATATCAGAAAGTTTGTAAAAATGAGCTAACATTTAAGGAACGCAGATTATTTCACAAAGCAAAGATGATAAAACAAAGACTTTAAGCATCGTGGCGGTTGGGAAAACGATTACTCCAAAAACACATAGCCGAAGCTCGAAAACTAATGGAAGCCTACCAACTTAGTGATTACAAATTGAACATTATACAAGGATTAGAATCAGATAGTCCCTGTTAAGATTTAACCAAACACTCAACAGCTCAATGAGTAATTCTGAAGGCAGGCAACCGAAAAATTGTGGAGCAGGCGGAACTAATTAACCAACTGGAAGGACAGCTTCATAACTACACGCAGTACAATGAGTTAGGATTAAATATTAGAAAAGAAATTAAAGCCGTGTGCCCTGCCGTCACAAGCATTTGTTTAGCGCCTGTCACCGAGACGAAAAATCGACACTACTGCTAGCCAACAATATATCATGGCCATAGTTGGGTGTTCAAAAGGACTGAACAATTCAGAACGCATGCTATTACAGAACTGGCTCAAAGCCCGAACAAAAGCAGACAGTTTGCGCCTACTGGTTACCCAATAGGCGCAATAGTTTCTTTCTTTGTATTTACAAAGCCTGCCTTAGCAAATCTTTTTGACGTTCTGTCAATCCAGTCGGCAACACAACATTATAAGTCATAATCAAATCTCCCATCGTACCATCTCCTTTGTCGTAGCCTTTGCCACGCAAACGAACCTGGTACCATTCTGCGTTTCGGCTTTCACTTTTAAACGAACTTTCTGCCCACCATTCAACTGGATAACGACTTCGCCGCCGAGTAAGGCTGTTTTTAAATCAATATCTACGTTCGCATTCATCATACCCGAATTGCTACTATTCGGGTGTGATCTCCTGTTTCCTGCCTTAGGGACCTCCGCCAAAAAGATCTTGGAAGAAGCTAGAAAAGCCCCCACTCGAGCCAAAATGAAGAAAAATCAGCCGTCAAAATGGCGAACCACCTGCATTTCCCCAGCCAAAGCCTCCGCTGCCCCTGCTCCAGCACACTCCATTGAACATGTCGGCTTCGCGCCAACGCTCACCATACTGATCATATTTCTTGCGCTTATTCGGATCAGACAATACGTCATACGCCCTCATTCAAAGCCTGAAACTTAGCTTTTGCTTTTTGCGTCATTGGGATGCAAATCAGATGAAATTCCTTGGCACGTTTTCGATACGCACTCCTGATATCCTTTGTGGAATATCTTTTGAAACACCTAAAAATCTTATAATAATCAATAAATGCCATAATTCAAACCCTATCTTATTATTATTCATTGCATAACATCTCGTAGCAAAAAGCATGCCTGCCAGCATAAATAACACGAATATTTCTGTGCCTGCCACATCATATAGACCTTATTTTTAACACTTCTACAACTCACCATTTAGCGTCAAAATATGACGCAAAAAGTATGATGTGAGGGGCTTTTGCTGAGCGATTAGCGCAAAAAGCGGGAAAAATGGTAGAAAAGCATCGTGCTTTTGATGTGTAAAAGCAGTGCTATGACAAGGCAAAAGGTTGTTTTTGAGCATGCAAAAAGCATAGCTTTTAGTGACATAAAAGCTACGCTGACTACAGGAAAAAGCGAAAAACGACCATGCGCAAGCATAAACCCCACCCTTTTCATCTCTGTTTTTCGTCTCTAATTGAAACATTTTTCGCTAGATTCAAATAGTAAGTGCGACACTTTTCGGTGAATAAAGGTTTACAAAACCTATGAAAAACACTGAGGGTTTGCCTTTTGCGGCGCCTCGCAGTCCCCAAAGAGCATGACAGAGGATAATCTTTAAATGAAAAAGAGGAAACCGAAGTTTCCCAAGATTAATTAACTTTGTATTTGATATGTATAAACAATTAACCTCGGAGCAAAGATACACAATATCTGTCTTACTCGAACAAGACCTACCTAAAAAAAGAGATTGCACGACAATAAATGTTCATAATTTTTCTTTGCATACTTTGTGATTTGTTGATGGCTGACATGTTCAAACGTTTCTGTTTTTGGCACGTATTGCCTAATCAGTCCGTTAGCATTTTCTATAGCCCCTTTCTGCCATGAAGCGTATGGGTCAGCAAAATAGATGGTGACACCAAGGCTTTTGCCTATCATTTCATGACAAGCGAATTCTGTACCGTTGTCAGTTGTAATAGACTTGACATGCTCTTTGAATGGAGACAGCAAATGTATTACAGTACGTGCCAGCTCTTTGGCATTTTTCCCCTTTTTGAGTTTTCTCATAAACAGCATACTTGTACTGCGCTCTATCAGTGTCACGATGGCCCCATGGTTTCCTCTTCCAACAATCGTGTCCATCTCGAAGTCTCCAAAGCGTTTTCCGTCAACTTCAGCAGGTCTCTCACTGATGCTTGTTCTATTGGGTATGGATATGCGTCTGCCACCAACAGGCCTGGTGCGATGCTTAAGCTTGTGACGACAGTGTTTATATAATGTTCCACCTTCTGCCTTGTCCTTACGTATCATACGATATATGGTTTCATGACTAATATGCTTGCCGTCCTTGGCCAACACACCGGATATTTGTTCCGGAGACCACTGCTCAGAAACAAGAAGGCGTTTCGCCTCTTCCAAGATATCCTTGCGACTGAATGATTGCCAGGCTTTTCTGCGCTTTTTGTACTGCATTTGTTTGGGCAGTTTCCCAGTTACAGTGTCTTCTGACTCCACTATTACGTCTTAGTTTCACGAGACACTGTACTTGCACTTACATTTATCGCCTTGGCAATATCTTTTTGTTTCGTTCTATTTTGGAGTAGCACAGAAATTGTGTACCTTTGCTCCGAGGTTAATTGGTTTGTACATTACAATGCAAAAATTAATTAATCTTTGGGAGACAGAGGTCTCCTTTCTTATTTTTTTATGCATTGCTTGTTGATTTTTCACTCATGGGAGCTTCTCGCCCCTCAAACCCCTCGGTGTTTTCTGGTATAGATTGTTAAGCTGACACCAGCACTTGGGATTGCAGTTCTATGTTGAACTTGCGCAAGGGGTACATCAGCAAGAGCCTCTTTCAAAAGGCTTTTTCGTTGACGGAATACAACTTATTACCAAATTGAAAAGTAAACATGAAAGGAGCTTTAATGAGTGTTTCAGACAGACTTTTACTCAGAAAAAGAGCCATTATAGAAACGGTGAATGATGAACTTAAGAACATTGCGCAGGTGGAAATCCTCTCTTGGGTTTAGCCCTGCTTAACTTTTTATATGATAAATGTTTACGGAATAGTGATATAGAATATTCAAATAGGCAGGAATTCCTTCTTGGAATTCTGCTCACCTGGTAGGAGGGGAGAGTAATTTGTATTTTCTAATATACACGTAATGCTCTCCAATCCGTATCTCGTAATCAGGTGAGAGATGATTCATCTTGTATAGACTTTTTCAGTCGAATTCCATAGAACTGAGCTATTGTGTACATGCTTTCTCCTGCTTTTAACAATATGAGGCCTATGCTTGTACATCTTTTTCTGCATGCCGTTGCTTCTTTTTCAAATAAATGGTTTCTCCAACCAGCAATGGGTCATCTTTTGTCACGCCTCATTATATTTGGCGATATTCTTGTATGAAATACCTATTTTCCTCACCTATAGCCTTAAAAGTGTCACCCGGCCTGACCTTAATGCAATAATTTTATTATAAATAAAAATGGGATGAAGAAGCTGGTTGTGGCCAACGGGTTTATCTACGGCAGAATGATGGGCCAAGAATTTGTCTATAATGTGCGGCCTTGTCGTATTCGTAAAAGTCGATATAACTGAATAATTTCTATGAGGCGATCGGCATAACGAGGGTTAGTGGCATAACCACATGCCTTAAGCCCATAGGGCCCACCTCTATAGTCACAACGATCTAACTGAAACAACGGGGCATAGCTGCCGTTGTCGAGCCAAAAACTTGCTATGATCTTTCAAAACTCTCTAACACATTATCATAGGCACGAAAACACCTGCCTTGCTCATCGTCATCATGATAGATGGCACGCCCGGTCCAGCCATGACATTTTATGCCAAAGTGGTTGTTTCCTTTTACGATAATTCACTTCTGCCAGCCGCACTTTCAAACAACCCTTGGAGCTAATGTTATGTTGGCCGGAATGTTAGTAACGAAGCACTCCTCGAATAGCCAAACCTTATATTGGCTCACATAAGACTGAAATACCGAGTTCCAAACGCATCTGTGCAGAAGCTACTGAATCCACAACAGAAGAAGATGAGAAGAAATGCATCTTTTTCATAAGAACGAAAAACTTATAAGCAAAAAGTAAATATCACTAGTTACAATTGGATAAAGCTTTATTGAAAGAACGAGAAAGAAATCGAGAAGTTGAATAGTAAAGGACAGACCACCTTATTCTGTCCATACCTTTATTAACTTTCATCGGCCAAAACTCCCTTGGCGGGCCATGAAATGCTAGAATTAACGCAACCAAAGGTAAGCATGCGTTGAAATTCATCTGAAGATCACCATTGCTATTTCACGTGCAACAATATGAATATCAAATAAGCATACCGTTATATACAAAACACACACTCAATATGCATAACTTGGCTTGAAAACATACGCTTCTTTATACTGTGCTATGGCAAAAGACTGATAATATTATGTTGACAGATAACAATATTGTAAAAGTGGCTAGCTACAAAAATCAACAGCCCCCTGTGCGTCTTTTTGATACTGGATATTGAAAAAGCACTGAAGCAACTCCCATGCCTTGAGGTACAAACATTCCCAATGGCAACAAGAGATTAATGATACTGATGATGACTGCAATGAAAAGATATAATGTTTGTTTCCGCTGGATCATCTCACTTAATTTTCTTCTATTTCTTTGGAAGGATCACGCCAATAAAACATTACCATCAAGGAACTCTTGAGTTGCCAGTAAAGTGTTATTTCGGGTAATCATAATAGCGTGAAAACTCTCAATCTGTCTCACGATTTTCAAATACCTCTTCTAAAGAATCATTATAAGAAGCAAATTCAGCCAGTTTTTTATTCAAATCCTGTTTGATTTCCAATGAAATCTGATTACTGCGCTTTGCTATTATCGCAACGGTCTCATAAATGTTGCCCGTTTCCTCACAGAGATCCATAATGTTACGTGTCACTGTAGTTAACTTGGGCTTTTAGACTTTTGTAATCCATATATATTGAGTTGATTTTAATTTATTTCATTTATTGATTGTCTGTACGCTGTTCTCCTGTTACATTCTTGCACCGAGCAATATACTTTTCTGCCGTTGGACGCAATTTAGAATCAGGAAATTGCTGATAAATCCATAACATTCATCCTCTGCGTCTTGATATCGCTGCAGCTTTTGCATCAACACTCTGTCGAGCTAATTCATACTTACTCTTCATAATAAGTGCGGAAAACTCTTCACGTTTATCTGTATAAGGATAATCTTTTAATGCATTTTTGAGCCGTTACGATACAAGCCTCGAAGTTGTTTCCTCCTTCTGTGCAATTACCAAAATATGGCCCAAGGTCATAATACAAACGAGCAGTATGGGAGTTCTCTTTTCATACAAGCTTTTCTTTGTAATTCAAACAAACACTGTTGTGCCTCTTTTCTTGAGTTTTGCATCAGGATAGGCATCAAGATACTCTTGAAAAGCAGATATGGCACTTACTGTTTCTGATTGGTCCAAACGAGGCTCTGGAGTACTTAAATATAGACTTTGACCTTCGAAATAACAGAGCCATTTCTGCATAAACACCTCGAGGGTAAGATTGGTAATAGCGTTTAAAAGTTTGAGCAGCTGTTTCGTAATCTTTATTATAAAAAGCTTTGCCATAGCTAGCATATAAAGACTTTCCTGAGCATTCTCGGTACCCTTTTCTACTGTAATTAATTCAGCCAAAAGCGTTATGGCATTGGTGTATTTACCTTTTATGAAACATTCCTTGGCAAATTCATATCGATAATTATTATCAGAGGATTTGTAAACATGATTAAATTCATGTGTACAACTGCTTAATAAGAAAAACACTTAAAGTGATTGAAAAGAATATTGTTTTCTTCATCTAAATTTACTATTTTGAGTTGCAAAGTTAATTATAATTCCATGATTTATAGCACAGCAACTAAATTTATGTAAAAACAGAACCTTTATTTAGATAAATATATGCTTTTTACTATTTTTGCAAAACCAAAAACATGCGGCAATGGATTTTAAACTGACTTCAAATTTTTCTCCTACAGGGATCAGCCACAAGCTATTCAACAATTAACAGAAGGTGTTGAGAGAGGGATCTTGCACAAGTGTGTTGGGAGTAACAGGTTCGGTAAGACTCTATACTGTTGCCAATGTTATTGCTCAATATAAACAAAACCTACATCATTCTAGCCATAACAAGACATTAGCAGCTCAATTGTATGAAGAAATGAAGAATCCCCGAGAACGCTGTTGAATATTATGTTTCATATTATGATTATTATCAGCCCGAAGCCTACCTCCCGCAACAGACCCTCATATAGAGAAAGACTTGGCTATCAATGAAGAGATTGACAAATTGCGATTAGGTGCTGTGTCAGCTTTACTTTCAGGACGAAAAGATGTTATTGTTGTTTCATCTGTATCCTGCATTTACGGATGGGAGGGACTATAGCGATGCAGTCCAGTACTATGCATTAAAGTAAAACGACAAGACTGATAGAAACTCTTTCTGAAGACAACTGTCGAAGCCTTATATGCAAGAAATGACATAGAATTGAAACGTGGAAACTTCCGCGTGAAAGGAGATACAGTTGATATTCTTCATGGCTTATAGCGACCATATTCTCAGAGTTACATGAGGATGAAGAAAATCGATCTGAATTGAAGAAATCGATTCTGTAACTTTTCAAAAAGTTTGCCTCTATTTAATGAATATAAAAATATATCCTGCTAATCTGTTTTGTAACATCGAAAGAACAAACAGAACGTGCACTTGCTATATCCAAGACGATTTGTCTGCGCAGATAGCCTATTTCAAACGAACTACACGACTCTATAAAAGCCCAAAGGATTAAGGAACGGGTTGAATATGACATGGAAATGATTAAAGAACTTGGACATTGTTCAGGTATAGAAAATTATTCTAGATACTTTGACGGAGACAAGCTGGTGATCGTAAACCATATTGTTTGCTTGATCCAAAAGATTATTTGATGATAATTGATGAAAGTCATGTCAGTGTACCGCAAATCAATGCGATGTACGGAGGTGACCGAGCAAGGAAGCAAAACTTAGTAGAATATGGTTTTCGCCTACCTGCAGCTTTTGATAATCGCCCACTAAAATTTGAAGAATTTCATAATTTAAGCCATCAGATTATTTATGTCAGTGAACACCGGCAGCTTTATGAACTAAATGAGTCAGAAGGAGTTGTTGTAGAACAAATACCCGTCCCACAGGCTTACTTGATCCAGAGATAGAGGTTCGTCCTAGCGAAAATCAAATTGATGATCTACTAGAAGAAATTGTTACACGAACAGAGAAAAAGAACGAACACTTGCTACAAGGCACCCTAACAAAACGAATGGCAGAGGAGCTTACAGGAATATCTACCAATCATAATGTTAGAGCAAATTATATCCACAGCGATGTGCTGCCATTGATCGTAAAAATTATGAATGACCTGAGAACCGGAATAACATTTGATGTTCTTGTAGGAGTAAACCTATTATAGGGAAGGACTTGATCTACCAGAAGTTTCTCTTCAGAAGCGACTCTCGATGCAGATAAGGAAGGACTTTCCCATGATCACATAGAAGTCTCACCCAAACAGCAGGCAGAGCTGCAAGAAATGAATGGAAAAGTTATCATGTATGCCGACATGGTTACTGAAAGTATGCAAAACTATTGATGAAACAGCAAGAAGACGTATTATTCAAATGCAGTATAATGAAAGTCACGGCCTAAAACCGAGATACAGATTATAAAAGCGTAAATAACATTCTACCTGACCATTCATAAACAAAGGAGTAGCACAAACAATCAACTCAAACCAGCTGAGTATATTTGGAACCCGAATCGGGAGTATTTGGGCAGATCCGATTGTAAGACAAATGACGCGTCCTGAACTTGAGAAGAGCATTGCCAACACAACAGAATTAATGAAAGAGGCTGCCTGAAACTTAGACTTTATACAGGCCGCCCAGTATCGCGATGAGATTGCATAGCTTTCAAGAACAATTAGATTTAAAATAAGGCGGATATCATTCAATAGTTTCTGATAATTACGTCCCAATTGAAAGTGATGTTAAATAATACAATATAATTAGACGATTGTCGAAGGTGACACTTTATTTCGTAATTTTGTTCAATAAGATAATTCATAATGTAAGTTCACAAAGCAGACGATTAAATTTTTATATAATGCTATTTATGACCATCATATTGCCAGTAGCATTATGTGCCCAAAATAATAAAAAGCACTTTAGAAGAGGCTCAAAAAGACTTGAAAAAGGCCCAAAAAGAATTAGAAAAAGCTCAAAAAGAGATGGCAGAGGCATGAAGAAGACAGATAATGTCAAAGAGGTTTTTAAAATTAGATTCTGTTACAACAGAATGGACTCGTCCTCCATCGTCCAAAAAGCCTCATGAAACCCGAAAAACGTTGTTGCTTAATGATAAAATAAATGACGACAAAAATATCTAGTAGGAGCTGTTCCTACAAGCCATGAGGGAAAGTGGTGTTCACATTGAAAACTACTAATTCCTAATCGAACAGCTCAAGAGATATATAACATTGTATACAATCAATTAAATCTTTTGCAGATGAGGAAAACTCAACTTTGACGAGAGTTCAATAGTTCCCTTATCAATCCTCGACAAACATGTAATAGCAGCTAAGTTTTATAAAGAATGGTTGCTTTTAGTAATAATTTTTATCACTTCGACAGAGCTATTTAAATTATACAATCATCGCCAAATGCGAGGACGAAAAACTTGAGCATGAGTATAGAGCGTATCTCTTATTGAATATGAGACTGGTCGTCCATCTGGTTTTAAAATCCACGGCAGAAGATATAATTACAGATAAAGAAGCCCTTAATAAAAAGGCATAAGTTGAATCGTTTGACAGGAAAAATTCAGACGTAAAACCATAGATAGAAAAGATCAACCATTTGACAACCATTAAAAGTTGCTTTAAAACAAATGACACAAACAACAAACAAAATCATTCGGCCATGCCTGTAATGCCCAAACACCGCTTGGAGAAATACGTAGTATAAAAATAATATTAGATTTAAAATACGCATATACTTAATATCGTATTTATCGTAACTGCCATTGTCGGTATCTGCTTATACGCCATGTCCTCTCATATAAGCATAGGTAGTTTCTGTTCTAATCCTTTGCTGTTACAATTAAAAATTACCGAAGTCTCTGCGTATTTTCCATAACAAACTATGAAGAAAAATAACTCTTTATTTTGACTTTTATTATTTGTAATCTTCCCATTACAAGCGCAAATAAACGATAGTCAATATAGTCAAATAGACCCTCGGCAATATATCAAAACGCAATTCGAACAAAAACAGACCTCATTGATCTGACAAAGAAATTCCTAAAGGAATTAAGGTTTGGACCATAGATAGGCTATTTGGAGAAAGAAAAAGTAGCTGTGCCCGATACAATGTCACACATGTTTATGAATAGTATATCCACGTCGGGAGTACGAGAGAGTATAATACAACAGGAAATTTGGGGTCACCAAGGTTGAATCGAATATTCATAGATCGAAAGAGTGAGAACACCAATTCTTCACTAATCCATTGGATTTTTATAAAACCAGTAGATGAATTTCACTTACAAATACATTATCCTCTATTACAAATCTTACTTTATGATAATTCTGGTGACAAGGCAAATGGCGATGATCATTTTATCGCGAATTTTGGTGTAAACGCAGGTAAACGAATCGGAGTTGGATCTCAAATTTGACTATCTGTATGCGCGAGGATATTACCAAAATCAAAGTACATCACACTTTAATTATACGTTTTACGGGTCACATATAGGTGACTGGGTATCAGCTCATCTGTTGGCCCTCAACAAATCATCAAAAGATAAGCGAAAAATGGAGGGTGACAAATGATGATTATATAAACCCATCCAGAAAGTTTTACAGATAGTTATTCGACAAAAATGAAATTCCTACCATTTTGCAAACGTAACTGGAATAGAAATGATAATCAACATGTGTTTTTTCAACCATAAGTATAGCATAGGATTCAACTCGCAAAAATCCCAATGACAGCAGAAGAAATCAGCGCAAGAAATTCGCTATGGCTTCAGCAGAAGAAAATAGACAACGAAATGGGAAAAGAGAACCTTCGGTAAAAAGTGACTGCAGCAAGGCAGAAAGGAGAAAAAGAGCTGATGAAGGCGCAGGAACCTCCATTGCAGGTGTTGAGTCTCAGATCAAACACAGAAAAGAAGAGCGCATACAACTGACAAAGTCTGTAGTGCAGATAGTCTATTAAATGTCCAAAATAAAGAAAAACAAAGATACTTTCTTGATAAAGAATGAATTTGTTCCCGTGACAAGTTTTATTCATACAATCAATTTCGATAACTATCGCCGTATATACGAAGCCTATCAAACGCCAGACAACTTCTATGCCAATACTTATAAAATAGAAGAAAACTCTCTGGAGATTCCATTTACGATAAAACTACCCTACTACCATTTATCAAATACATTTGCTCTTTTCACTACTTGAAGGATTCAATAGATGGGCAAAAGGCTGGTCTTAAAGGATTTGTTACTTGGGATTTGAAACACTTTAATCTTCCTGACTCTGTAGGCATTAGTTCATACACGAAAAACGATGTCAAAATTGAGTGCAACTAAGTAAAAACCCAAGGTAAGTTTCTACACTCATATGGCAACAATAGAGACAACTGTGACTGGCCCCAAATTCCCGAGATTTAAAGATGGATGCAAGTGCAGATGTTAATTGACTTATTTGGAGATACTTTGTCGTTTGTAGGGAATGGGTTCATACACAGAGTTACTCCTGCATTTTTATTTCCGTCACTACCATGCCCGGCATTTTTGTGGATAATGATGATAGGAAAGAACGACCCATACAAGAATCCAAAGCATACTCTCTTATAGAAAGACAAAAACGAAATTGAGGATTGCTGTTGACAATATCAATAATTATACTTATCTTGCTCAAAAGCTATCTAACTAATGGCGATGAAAACATACAAAGACGAATGTGATGGTAAAACAAGGAGCTAAATCACTTAACTTGTTTACAGCCCAATTGATACAAAAATTTAAAAGTCGGGCCGTTCAATTGGGAAAACGTGATTACTTACTGTGAAATCCAGTGATCAAAAATCAACTTCCGTACTCTGACTTAAATCTTTATTCAAACCCTATATCTAAGGTTTAAGATTGCCAAAGTTCTCAATTGTGATTTTGTGCAGATGTCAGATATTTCACATGTTATTATGCTCCAGACTATAGTCCGGCATTAGGGCTTATATTGCAGTCCAGACAAACTCAGCGACGGATGATGCTACAGACCTGTACTAAGGTAGGTAATTATCCATTGGTTAATGTTTATGCTAATTTTCACCTTAAGCATACTTCGTTTCTTTGTCGTCATGTATAGCCATGTAAAATGCTGGGATGGGTGATAAACGTTATTTCTCTACACCGCACTATCCTCTAAAACGATAGAATCTTCCGTCTTGGTCTTAGTTGGAATTTCTTTAATTAATTTATGAGCAACGAAGGAATAAAACAAATTCTATACAGGCATGGATAAAATCTATACGCCTGAAAACTCTTTTCCGGAGCTGCTATTCCTATTTTGATAGGAACGGCAATGGCTCTGAAAAATGGCAATGGCTTCTAATTTGTCAGATTGTCGCAGCCATATTATGTTTCATTTTTGCTTTTATAATGCAGATTGATGCTAATTTGATAAACGATTATTTCTGATTTTTAAACATGGCAATGACAATGAAACTAGACTTGGACCACCTAGAGCGTGTGCAGAAGGTTGGGTAACCTTAACTGCTATGAAGTCAGCAATTCTATTTATAACATTTCTGGCCTGTCTTGCAGGTCTTCCCTCGTTTATTGAGTGGAGGATGGCAATGATAATTATTGGTGTCTGCTGTGTCATCTTTGCTTTTTGCACACAACAACACTGTCATATTTAGGACTCTAGCGATCTTCTTGTTTTAATATTTTTGGTATAATACCTCATCTGCATGACCTACTATGTCGTACAACCCAGAGAAAACCAAACTATTACAATCCAAGTTTTTCTTTCATTAGCATGTGGTTTTATTATAGACACTTATTAATAATCAATAACTTTAGGGACAGAGATATGACATGGCTTCCAAAAGTTCACACTGATTACAAGAGTTGGTAGTTGGCATAAAATTATATTTGTTTGAGGAATCATGGGTATCTTGCTTTTGACAATTACTTTTATACTATATCTCTCCACTCCTGCTAAGAGAACTGAGTGCAATTATGATTGTAGGGTATTCCTTATCTTTTTCTTTCACTATCGCACGTACAAAAGATGAAACAAATAGTAGGGAAAAGAATTAAACCTTATTTTAGGAGAAACTGCTAGAAATATACTTACATTTGGAATACTATGTTCATCTGCTCTATTTATTCTTTAGTTTTTATAATATGCAAGAGCAAGTAAATTTGGAACTATGGAGTTTTGTCGAAAACATTTCTCCTCGATATAATAAGTTTGGCCAAATGCCATGGTATCGAACATGTGACAAGAGTCATCCGTAATTCACTTACTTTAGCGCGTCAAGTTGTAAATATAGATATGGCCTATGTAATTGCTGCTTATCATGATCTGGGTATGGATGGTCCAAGAGCACCATCTATATTACAAGTGGAAAAACTCCTACATTCAGATGCTCGTCTCAAAAATGGTTTTCCAATGATCAAATTCTTATAATAGAAAGCGCTGTAGAGGATCGTGAGCCAGCTGTAGTCACTCACCAAGATCCATCTATGGTAAAATAGTTGCAGAAGCTGACCGTGATTTAGAGCCAGAGATTGTTTTATAAAGAGCTATTTTTTATATGGGATTGAGCATAATCCCACAAACAAAAAGAACAGCATTGGGAAAGATTTACATAGTTGAGGAGAAATACTCTATAAATGGATATATTCATCTTTTGGATAGGCATTCTAAAACGAGACATAATTTAACAAAGATCCGAGAAATTATCACCAATACTAATACATTAAGAACAGAATTCGATAAAAATATATAATAAAGAATTTGGTGTTTAAATAAAATAGGGTATCTTTGCACTGCTATTTTAAACCTTGCTGATATGGCTCAGTTGGTAGAGCACCATTCGTAATGAATAGGTCCCGGGTTCGAGTCCCGGTATCGGCTCATTCTCATATAACTTATTTATTAATTTTGCGGTATTAGCTCAGTTGGCAGAGCGTTGGCTTCCCATGCCGAAGGTCACGGGTTCGACCCCCGCATACCGCTCATATTTTAGTAACAAATAAGTATTATTATTGTGTTCTGTAAACATTTTCGTTATATAAAAGTTAAGGGTTGAAATCTAAGAGAGGATATCTGTCCTTTAGTTACTTTTGCTTTTTCGACAAAACGGGGCTCAGCGGAATATCCATGTGGGGCAATATGTGGCAAGGACGAACATACTTCATACGCAAGTTCGGGATAAGATTAGTATGCGAACAGTTCTAACAGCCTTGATTTTTCCACATACAGGCAGTGTTCCGGCTTATTCTCAAAAAGCAGTATGCAGTAAGGGCAGGACATAAGTTCATAATAAAATTAACGTGAGTTCGACGAATCAAAACAAAGCAAGCTGTGTATCAATAGTCCTTTGCACATTGATGCACGGCTTCTTTGGAAACAGGCAATAGGCAGCAATAGCCCCTAATAAGTTGACGATGAAATTGTCAAAGCATCTATGTCTGGAGTGTTCCACTTAGTTCATCATTCACCGTTTCTACAACAGCTCTTTTTCTGAGTAAAAGTCTGTCAGAAACGCTCATCAAAGCTCCTTTCATGTTACTTTTCAATTTGGTATAGGTTGTATTCCGTCAACGAAAAACCGTTGAAAGAGGTTCTTACTGATGTATCCTTGTCACCGACTAGCTTACCATATATAGTCGGTCCTTAAATAGGCGTTTAACTTCTGTAATTCAGTAAAATACCTCTCTAAATCCTTTGCCAAATCTGCAAGTTTTGTTATCTTTAGAGTGCGAAACTTGCAGATTTTATGATTACAAAGCCTCATAGCACGCCATCATTCTTCAGCAGTCTATCCGACATGCTGAACCAATCGCACCCACTCTCCAAACTAGCCGATAAAATAGATTGAGCAAAATTCGACACAGCCTTCGCTGCTTTGTATGCTGTCAGAATAATGTCGGCCTGCTAACCCCATCTGTCTGATGGTGGCTTGTTTATTCTCAAACACCTTCGTAATCTCTCAGATGAATCCGCTGTGGAGCAATGGAGCGAAAAATGCTTGTCTATCAATACTTTTGTGGTAGTATGCAAGAGTTCGTTCCGAATGCACACCGCGCTTCTTCTGAATTGGTACATTTTCGCAATCGTATTGGAGCAAAGGGTGTAGAACTCATCTTCCAAGAAAGTATTCGTATCAATAACGAAGATAATGATGGGCATCATCATGAGACAGCTTTTTATTGCTTCTACCGTTCAAGAGAAGAATATCACCTCACCCTACAGATGCCAAGTTGCATAAAAAGATCATCCGTAAGGTTCTGAATATCGTCCACAAATTAGAGTTACCACTTCGCCAAAGCTATACTTTGTTCTCAAGCGCATTTATCGAGACCAACGTTTCCGCAATCATCCCAAGAATCGGCAAAAAGCAGCAGAGCAGATAGGAAATTATGAACCATATCAGGCCGATGGTCCGAGAGCTGAAGCGCAATCTAGGAGATCATTCTGGTTACACTGAGCTGATTGAGAGATTTGAGGCGATTCTATCTCAACGGCGTCATAGTGGGAAAAAGATTTATTCTATTCACGAGCCGGAGGTGCAATGCATCAGCAGGTAAAGAACATAAGAAGTACGAATTTGGCAACAAGGTATCCATTATCCGCTCGGCTACGGGGATTATTCTGGCGCACAATCTTTTCGTAATGAATATGATGGACAATATCGATAGAAGTTTTGTTGGATAGTTGAACGCCTGACACAGAGAAAGATGCAAAACACTGGTAAGGCGACAAGGGTATCGGGGAAGAAAAGAGGTTAATGGCACTCAGATTTTAATACCTGGATGTTTCCAAACCCTCAGACAGCAGGTATCAGTGCGGAAGAAACACAAACTATTCCTGCAAGCGAGCAGGCATAGAATCCACCATCGGACACTTGAAATCAGATCATCGTTTAGGACGCAACTTTACACGATTGGTAGGGGATGCTGTGAACATACTCATTGGCAGCTGCTCGTTTCTACAACTTCAAAAAGAGCCATGAGAGCTCTTTTGAACCAGCTCAAAATGAAACGAAATGCTAAACGAGAGGGCATCCATGAATGGCTTCTCGCTTAGCAACGCCCTATTTAAGGATCGACTATATATGCGAGGTTCCAGCGACCACTATCAATCCGCCCAAAGCCATGCATACAACTTTCTACTTCTTCGGTTAATCATAGGATTAGCCCACCCTGCCCTCCCAAGAGAGTGTGAGCTAACGAAAGAATCATAACGAAACTAATCACATAGTTAAAGGATGAATGGATAAGAATAAAAACGAATCCAAACCAAAATTAAAGTTGTGATTAGCTTTTCGTTAGCCCACTCCTCCCTTTGGGAGCGCGATGGGCTTTCGTTCACTGTGAAATTTTCGTACAAAACTCGCATGTTTATTTTATGTCAGGATAGTCACAAATAAGCCAAGCATTTGAGCACGTATTAAAAAGCAACAAAACCACTGACAACCAACTCACTTGCAAAAAACGCCCCACTTTTTGCGCGCGCAACAACCGCCCCAAAGCAGCCCTTTTACCCGTTCAAAGCATAACTATTATGAGAGACAAAAGGGTTGCTGGCGTGTAAAAGCATAGCTTTTTGCAACATAAAAGCTACGCTTTGACCTCGGAAAAAGCGAAAAATAGCCATGCTGCCTCAAAACCACCCTTTCATCTCTGTTTTTCACGCTAATTGAAGCATTTCTATCGACCGTTTTTGTGACCGTTTTTTTACATTTTTATGCCACAAAAATAAAGTTGCCACGCGCCAGCGTAGGGCGTGATTCATCATGTTCCGCCTCACCCAAAAAGAAGAGATAAGGCATGATTTATCCCTTTCTGTTGCTGTGTTTGTTTTTATGGTCAACGTATAAAATGGTTAAGCGACTATGAATACCTGTGTTGCCTGTGTGGAACGTGATAAATCATGCCCCTACGGCTCACACCCCGCCTTACTCAACCTATCCGTTTTTTGCGAATTTTACCCATACCACTTGCAACTTTCAAAGAAAAACGTTTATGTTTGTGGCGAAATTTCATCATCATATTATGCTTTGTTCTTTGTCACCTTTTCCTCGATGACACCATCCGTGTAATACCAAACGAACAAACTTGCGTCATTCATATCATAATACATAATCCTATCACCATATTACGACACGCAGAAAGCAACACGGCTGGGCACTCAAATGGGAATCGAAGAGAAGCACAAAAGAATCGTCCACTCTGCTTTGGCTGGCTATAGATGGCATCTCGAACAGAACTCATTACCCAAGCCGTGATTGACCCATCGTTTACGAATTCCGCCCCAAAACGACAGCCGATTTGGGTTTAACACTCAAAAGTTTGATAACTCACTTATTTTTCTCTATTTTTGTTTCCATAACAGTTTTGTTGTCTTGTTTTAAAATCAGAAGCTGTTTAGAAGGATTACCACACTTTACATGTTAGTACCCGACAAACTGTTATTTTTCTATCCATTTATTAGGGTGGGGAAACTTTTAGTTACTAAATATCAACAAAATTAGACTCATGCGAAAGATATGTTTTGGCTATGTTATTAGCAATCCATATTCTTGCAGCATGCATATGTGGTAAAAGGATTTGTGGTTGATGAAAAGGGTAAGCTTTCGATACGGGAAAGTCTTGGTTATTGGACGTAACAGCATGGAAGAAGGTGGTTGTCGTTGAAACCGACCCAGCGGAAGTGTCATCGGCAAACGTCACTGATTCTATATTGGCAATCGAAATATCAAAAAGAGGATTATACCACGGCCTGACACCAGAATATTATTATCGGAATCAGGATGAGTCTGTAGATCTGTAACAATAGAACTTAAACCCATGGAGGTGGAATTTGGGAGAGGTGGTTGTCAGCAGCCTAAACGGCTGGGTCTAAAAAGCCGGACAGTGGTACATCATCATCCCGTCAAGAAAGGAGTTGGACCAGGCAGCCAACGGTTCTGTCACTGCTGGAGCGAGACGCAAATATAAAAATGCCGATTGACGGTGAACGAGGTCTTTGCAAAACGGTTCAGGTCGATAATGCGACAATTTGTTTTGTAGAGATCAACGGAAGACCGTGTAGTCTCAGTTCGCTTTCTGGCGTTAAACCCGCAAACGCATCTCACGTATTGAATACCTGATGACAATCCTGACGTAAGATATGAAAACCGCAGGGTGATTAATGTGATACTGAATCCGGAGAGGTAGATGGGGGATCGGTCATCGCCAATGTGCAGACAGGGACTAATGCAGGTTTCTTCAATGGCAATATTGCTTTGTATTATCGCAAGAAATTGAACCGAACCTGAATTATAGCACCAATTGGAGAGATAACGACGAGAGGGAACAAACTCTTCCAGTGAAGTTTCTCGGACGAATGCTCCAGTCTTGGAGAGAAAGAAACGGAATACCCGGCGACTCTGCTACTGGCAGGAATACGATATCATTGGGTTATACTTTATATGCATGGATCCTAATACGGCTTTTTGCGGCAAATGCTGCTTTTGGACTGAGAATCAGACGGATGTGAAGATTCATGGAACACGGCACATATATGGGTAACTCTGTCATCAACATCAGAAACCTGACGCACAAAATTGGAAATATTGTCCGTCCACAATTGATTTGTTCTTCTTCAAAAAGCAGATAGACGAAACACGTATTACATTGCAGCCAATGCGTATGGCGTATATGGATCGGGCGATTATAACCAAGTCGAGATATCAACTCCATATCAGTCCGTTGCCCGATGATTCCTGCGGCTCGTCTGCCACAAACGATAAGTCGTGGCGTTTAACTGTCGATATTATGTGCCCTGAAAACCTCAAGAGCCTTGTCGCCAGCCTTTGGGAATCAAGGCGAGTATTATAACAGCACCGACAACGAACAAACAGAGAATGGGATCTTTTAGCAAGGGTCAAAATCACTCAGAACAGGCTGTCATGGTGTCGGTCAACTCCAGGAAAATCAAGCGCCTGGGTATACAGTTCATGCATATCGGTATTTACAATCGCGCCAACAACAACCTCTGGCAAGACAGATGCCGTAAGGCTGAAATCAAACATCGTTGTCACTATCCGCCATCGCCAAACGTCTGGACGTTGAATGGCCTGCTGATGCTAGTCGGGTCGCTGCCGCCGAAGCCACGCGCAACAGCCCGCTGATACAAAGGGTTGACGACATTACCATCCGGCAGGGTAAACTCCAGACCTGGAAAACCGTCTATCTTCTATATTAGGAACAGGGTGTATGTCGATATGCCGTGATAAATCGTTTTGACGAAGTTCCTCAGTGGCTTCTTTCTAGCAGGACACAGAAGCCATCTACTACGCTTATGAGCTATATCAGTGATGTTTCAAGTCCAGTATTATGACATGTTTGAGGAGGCTGCCCCATTAACGGGACAACAGCACGACGACCAATTCAACCCTTGAGTTGAACTGGCGGCACGTTAGAACTTTTCGGGTCTGCAGTGACATGCATGGGGAAACGTAGTATTGGAATAATTTACATATCGGCCATGGACATTAGCTGCCAAATAAGATTTATGTGTCAGGAACCGGCTGTACGCATCCCTGAATGCGTTGCTCGGAAATTGGCTCAATCAAGGTGCTATGATCAGATACAGCCCGACTATAATTTGTCAGGAAACCCATATAGCTAAAAAGGACAGGTGGTTACAATCAAGGGTTCAGTATGGGCGACAAGAACTGGTTTTTCAATTACATATGGGTGAACGTCACGGTCGCCGTGCTGAGGCAGTGTTTATGAGAATATCGTCGCATCAGACGTCCACCCTCAGAAGAAGGCAGCCAATGTGTAATACTGTGGACAATGCTAATACAAAGGTTGTTGGTGAGCAGGACTTGATTTTGGTAAGAAACGCAAATATTACCAAATGTTCTTGAACAATGAGGAATAGAACGAGAATTGATATTAATTATTAAAGTGGGGTCTTTGAAAATAAATTATTTTGCTGAATGGAGAGCACAGACCGTGGAGCTGCATGTTGCAGATGCTCTGGGTGCACTTATGGAGCCTATTTGCTACAATATATAAAAGAGGGTCTTTTAAAGTTATTCCCTGTATTGGCATAACAATCACAGAGATGTTAAGACTAGATACAGAATTAGGTCTTAATACGATTGTTGCAAAGCAACTTTGGAAAATAAAATTGTTGAAGATGCAATGCCAGTTATTCTACATTAACAACAATCATTTTGTTGTGTTATATAAAGTTAAAAAGAATGAGGTGACACCCATTCGTATTATATTGGATCCTGCTAATGGAAAAAGGAAATTAAGGAAAAGAGATAAAAGAGATATCGAAGTTTTGAAGAAAAGAAGATGGATTAGAGAATATCAATTAACATTTTTTATGAAAACAGTTCTTAGCAAAATGATTGTCTATTGCATGTCACTTAGTGGGGCTATGTAACGCCCAAACGAAAATATATAAATCTCTTTTGTATTATTAACTAAAGTTTTCACCCTTAAAACACAGGTTTTTTAGCTTCGCTTGTCGTCCCCTCATATATTCATTGAGTTTTAATACATGGTTGGCTGGTGGAAGTGCAGTCTGTCCACATACTTCATCCCTATTTCCAATGCTTCCGCTAATAAAGGATTTGACCATCTTGTCGCTGCCGCTGATCGTAGCCGCCATAAGTTGTTGCGGCGCCGGGCCCCAATCGTTTCTCCAAAACGCGAAGAACAAAATGATAGCAAGAACTGTTTCATAACGTGAGTGCCAACGAGGCCGTCTCATATCCAAAAGAGTTCGCCCAAGTGGTTTGATATCGAATCTTTCCAGCCGACAGTATATAAGGTAATACAAAGGAAGTTGCGTCAGCTATCTGACCATTGTAAAGTTTCGCAGAACCTTGATAACTCCTAATCCGAGATAGTTTGCCACTTTTGTTCATCACGGCGTTCATCTGATCTGATACACTTCTGTGCTTTACGAAAAGACATCGTAGTATCCGTGGTGACAGGACGGTCTATGGAGTTCTACCATACTTGATGAAAGATCTTCACAGGTATATATCTCCTGGGCGTCCGCTGAGGCTGAATATATCGACATTTATACTACGGCAGTTCTTTCCTCAAGCCATGTTCATAGGCAGCAATGATTCTGCAGCATTCCCGCCTGATACAGCAGGCCGGTCTTCACCGGCATTCCCAACAAAGCGCACGTCCACCCGTTTCAACACATACCATGTTGGTTCGCAAGTGAATCAGCCGCACGGTGCATGCTACACCTTTCTGAGCGGCTGGCCCGCAGCCTTGCGCAGTCGCCGGTGCTTCCCTTTTTCCCACGGCGAAAAATTGAAGGTGGCGGTGGTTATTCGCCGTCAAAGAAGGCACCAGTAACAGCTTGTGGGCCCAATACGCACCACCTTGGTGCCATCGTCACGACTATATCATTCCGCCATTCACTTTCGCCACGGTGCCCGCACAGTGTGGCTGATTGAGGAGCCTTCAAGCACTTACGTGCTGCATGTTACAACGCAGTGCGCCCCATCAAACGCTCTATCCATCTGACAGCGAGTCATCAATCCGATAGAAACCGTGTGCATGATTTGAAAGCTCATATATCTTATGTTTGCACAGCACTGCAGAATACTTTCGACCGACAATGCGGAAGAGTGGGAAAGAGAAAGGGATCGACTCGAAGTCGAAACTCCGTCCTGTTTCTCCATAATGAAAAGGCGATACATGTGTGACCGATGCCAAACCCATGCGAAAAGATGAAATAAATCATCACTCATTCGAGTTCTTTAACACTCAAAAGTTTGGATAATCTACTTATTTCTCTCTGTCTGTTCTGACAGTTTTAAGGTGTCTTGTCTCAAAATCAGTTGTTTGAAGGATTACATCATGCAAAAGAAAATTGACAAACTGTTATTTTCTCATCTCATTTATTAGTGGAAACCTTAGTTGCTATACTCATTTTACATGAAAACATATCGAAACTCTGCGTACGCAGACACACAACCGAAAAGATTTTAGTGCAGCCATCAAGTTGTTGAGCAGCAATGAGAAGATTACCGATGTGACCAACGCTGAACTGGTCACGGTATTTATCCTTATAAACCTGCGTTTTCATTCCGAGACATGGCACGTACAAGCCAAAGCCTCACTGAATACCGTGTAAGAGAGGCAAGCACAGCTTCTAAGCGTTGCCGGTCGATGACATGTGGCAGAGCGTGGAAGACTCCCGCCGGTGAATTCTTCCCTCAGCGTCCTGGCGATATGCACTTCTATTATAATATGGAATGTACTGTACCGGCGAGGCTCGCTCACGGATGTGGCCCCGTGCGTACAGAAGGTCGCCACTCTGGCTCCCGCGCGTCAGTTCTTGATAAAGCACAGAGATGGAGCTCGTGAAAGTGCAGATGATATGGAGCACTCATGCTGAGGCGACTTTGTGGAATATGGTTCCATTGTCATCTCAAAGACGGCACGGTTCCAAATCGAACGTCCAGAGCTTTGTACGGCATGAAGACAGCTAATATATATAAGTGTGGTGACAAGTTGAGCCACCCTCATTTCCTTTCATGGAACAGAAATGATGATGAAACTCTGATTTTCACTGCACCTGATTTCTTTGGCGAAATGCGCATGATATAATAATGTGGAGCTTTATTTTGAGAATTGATTACTTTTCTATTACTTGCTTTATTAATAGATAACAGAATATGGCAGCTACAGAAGAATGAGCAAAAGAGGAAAGCGTGTGAATAAGCTTTGTCGAAACAGACTTATTGAGAAGGATTTGGAGTGGAAAGGTAAAAACGAAGGCCGAATCCAAACACGCTTTCCCGCCAGAGCCCAACGTGTTAGTCGTTTCATAGGCGATGCGCAGAAGGCACTTTGCATGGACTTAGATAGGCTGAAAAGTATCATGGCACTTGTAATTTAGCAGGATCTGATGACAACCAACCCAGTCCCAAAAGAGAAGGTACATGAATAGAGAATATCCCAGTCGATATCGATGGCGCGGTTACCAAATGGCAGAATATTTATTAGCTTTCCGGATTACTTGACAAGCCGTGAGCTTGCCGTCTGGATGACCCGGCAGGGCTATGCTTATGTGGATGAGCAGATTCGCAGGAAATTGCCGAACATGGAAAGGACCTGCACAGTTCTCTGAACTGCCAGTCCCTTTCGTGATCGCCCTGTAGAGCAAAGTCTGCGACTATTCGATGCTGAATACACCCGAAGCCGTAGAAGCGAGAAGCATGGCGCGCTCCGCTGCCAAACCGGAGATGGCCAATTCTAACGCACTTCCGTACGATCCTACCATGCACAGAATCATTCAGACCGCGTATCACCGCACGGGAACAAAATGGCACGCTATCCCATGTATGACTTGCGACGGACAGAGGACTACTTTGAGGGGTGATGGCCATAGGATCTGTACGCTGGACGGTCACCGCATCGTCCGTTGCAGCGATAAGTTCAAGCTGATTCTCTGAGAGGTAATGCAGCGTAGCGTATGTCATCGCCCGCGTCGATAGAATTTAACCGACTCGAATCCTGACCCGGTACGCGGCCGATGAGCAACGTAAGCTGCACGCCTCGCGTTACGCACGCGCGAAACGGATGGGACGATCGCATGCCGACATTGTGGAATAGTGTCGTCGAGTGTCATAATGGCATGACCCGAGCAGATCAACTTTGCTGAACTGCATTGGTTATGCAAGCCCGACGCGACCGAATGACATAGCTTACGGGAATCGTGCAGTGCGTGAAGATCTCAACAAAAGGGCTTACGTGTGTGCTGCCGTACTCGATCCCGCAAAGTTGGTTATAAACTCAATCATCTCTTGTTGACTTGAAAAGAAGAGTTGCTGCGGTAAACAATCCGGAAAATGCAGAGGGATGGCACGCATACCATAACCTTCTCAAAGAATCTGTGGAGATAGAGCGTGACGACTCTATGGAAGACGCAGACTGAAGAAGTTCTTCCGTATGAGCGGCAAAGAGGTTCGTTTGAAGAATGCTTATATTGCTAGCACGGCATGTACCAAGGATGGACGAGAAATCTAAGTAATATCATAGAGATTCATAGGCTGGAATACAGATCCAGACGAGTAAGAAGCGCGGAGAGAGCGAGCACAACCGAAAAGTGAGCGCACGTTGCAATGCCTGGCTGATGATTGCCAGAAGCTGAGTCCTCTGTGAGTATGACCGACTCCTTTCTGCAGGAGGATCCATCTTCCGACGAGCGGCGAGTCTTGGAAATTACTCAACAAAGACAGTTAGTATCGTGAAGAAATCATTGTTACATAGAAAACTGGCAGCCGGAAAAGCAGCCCGGCGAGTATCTGGCAGTGCAAAGTCTGGGATCGTCATATTTCATGTAGGATTCCGGACTCTGTTGCGGGACATCCTGCTCTCACCAAGACGTAGTCATTAAAAGTAGCGGTTACGCGGCAAAACTGAAGTACTTGTTGGGTGAGGTATGAGCCGCTAGATGAAGAAACCTATGGTTCCTTCCGTTTGTTTTATAACACAAGGCTTACTACTGTTCAGCCCTCTCTATTGAGAGAAAATCATCCATAAATAATATTTCTTTAGATCTTTAATAATGTCCCTGCCCTTCCCTTTTAAATAATCTCACTATTTCACTGTCTGGTTCCTCATGCTTTTGGTGCTACGTGATACCCGTTCCTTCCGAATTGGTGTGTGTCACCAGTAGCAGTATCATGCGGCCGGCGCATTTGAACATATGGTCACTTTGTCATCTGTTGGCACCGCTAGGAGCTGATCGTATACAAACAATCAATTATAGTGCCAGTTGGCATTATTTAGGGCGTCCTATTATCTCATCGCTTTGCTGGGAGAGTGGGTGGGAAAGCAGTTCCGTCTGCTTAACAGACAGAAAGTAGAGAAAAGCTGAAGCCTATTTTAACAACCATGGCATTGTTTGCCACTAATAACGAAGATTGCGTCCGGGAATCAGGCATCTTATAATCTCCATCCAGCTGGTCTGGCCAAAATGCACTATGGTAAGTTTCTTCTTTATACCACCATTGGTGCTGAATTGGAACTGTAATCCTCGCTTTCCTTGGCTGGTATTTGTTTTCTATTGTTCCGAAGATAAACTTGGTAAACTGCAATAGAATCCTAGAAGCGTAGTATATAAAATATAGCTTATTGGCATACCTTTTATTAGCGACTATGTATTTTGCTTTCAAGAAACCATTAACACATAAATATAAACAACAATTACGGAGTGAGTCATTTATGCTACTAACAGAAACTGATAAAGTACATGACTGAGAAACGTGAGATAACAGAAGGCAGCGAACCAACTGAAACAATTGAAGAGGGTTTCGCTTTGAAACTTAGTGCCGCGGCAACAATCGGTTCTAAGCGCTTTTGAAAGTTTCAGAACAAGTTAGCATGATGCTTACATGGAAAATATGGAAAGATTACCGGATCCGGTGGCACAAAACAAATTATGAAGTTTGTCCCTGCCAGCGCAGCCAGTAGAATGCTTGAGGATTTGTTCGCGTTTCTTTCCGCGGCTTATAACGAACCGGCAAAACATGATTAAGAAAAGGAATTCTTTGCGCACATTGCGAGAATTCTATGCTTTTTGACGCACTGAATGGCATGTCTTAAAACCATGAAAGACCATTCCCGAACTTCGACGCTTCTCATTACAAGGCTATTGTTGAAAACTTATTGTTGCCATGTGGGCTTGAATTCATGGCCAGCTCACCTATGACTCCCATCCTATTCCACCACTACATGAGTAACGAAGATCGGCCACCGATGGAAGAACATTTGCAGAAGTTGCCTCGCATGCCAATGCCAACGGCACGCAAAGCGCATTACAGACAGTCAGTCACGAGCACTTCTGGACTATTCATGAAAAGTAGAATGAGAAAGTAGCGGGCATTGGAGAAAAGCACGAGTCAAATTAAATATTCTCTTTTCAGAGCAGAAAGCCAGTGACAGATACGATTGCACAATCCGGACAATACACCTTTTCAGAAACGTGAAGACTGGCACCTTTGCTTCCGTCCTGGAGGTCATGGCGCTTTGATTGAAAACCTAAATGATATCACTGCTGGATATTATCTTTTATAGAACTATCGATAACGCACTCCAGACAGATTGAAGTGCATGATACGGATAGCTTATAAGGAGATTATTGCTGGTGTCCTTGTAGAGAAGCAGGCCAGTTTTGACATTTAAAAGTTTTAGACAGCGTGAATATTCACATGAAAGGCTGTTACTGACGTAAGAGATTGTCAGATTCTCTGCAACGCTGACTTATGTCAGGCAGAAAAGAAGATCTGAAAGAAGTTGGAAGACGATGACGTGACCTTACTATCTAAGGAAAAAGCTAACCGCCCATGCGCGTCTGCTCGGTACAGACAGCTAAAATGTGAGGTGAACCCGGAGGCGGTCCTTTTATAGTCTACAATCAAGCATGAAACAACAATGTCTGTGCAGATTCTTGAGTAAGTAGCCAGATTGACACCAATAACGAGGGAGTTTGTCAAGATGTTTACCAATGGTACCCACTTTGAACTGTTGATCCTGTGTGCGCGATCTATAATTATAAGGCGAGAAACCCAATCTTCCAGACTCATGTGGATCATGTACGGGATCTCATCAGCCAGTAAGAGTAAAACGGAAAAGAGTTGCATGCAGGTTGGAGCTTCCGGACTATGGAATGGGGCGAGGAGACCGAGATCACGATTTTTGTAGAAGTGCCTCTGGAGCACTTCTGATCCCGTAGGTGGTGAAACTGATTTGTTAAGAGACTGGTGCAATCAGTAAGCTGAATAGAACACGGTAGAGAAACCTTGAATTTGCATGGTCGAGGAATTAGTAGAACCGTCAGCTGCTATCACAGCTGAGAAAAAGCGACTGCAGACAAGGACTATGCACTGGCGTGTGATGAGAGAGAACACTTCGCTCTGGCAAATTGGTCCTGAAGCAATTGGGTCACCGGGAAACGTACGAGATCCTTTTGGTTTACATCCAGTGCAGGATTGCGTACGGCAGAGATCGCCGTAGTGAAATCGGCTTAAAGTGTGATAGCGTTTTGGGCACTTCTGCTCTATTATAATGTTGTATCAACATCTCTACCTTTAGACAGTATAAAAGCGGAATATGGCGAAGGGGTTGCTCACATTATTCATGGTTTGATAAAAGTTCAGTGAACTATACATCCCAGCATGGTTATCGAGAGGAGAACTTCAGGAATCTGCTGGTTTCTTTCTCTGAAGACGATGCGCGTTATTCTGATTATGATTGCTGATCGTGTCGCTTAATGCGTCACTCGCAACTACGAATCAAAAAGAAGCTCCAAAGAGTCAAGCCGCAGAAGAGGCAAAGTTATTTGTATGCCCGCTGGCTCCACAAACTTGACTCTACAAGGTTGAAGAGCGAATTGCAGATCGGAGTTTGAAATATTTGGAACGTGATGCCTATTACTTAATAAAAAGATAAGCTGAATCGCGACCCAAAGAAACGCGAGATTCTTATATCAAAAGATTTGTAGAACCACTGGAAGAGCGCCTAAAAAGCTCGTGTAGAACTACCACACATGAAAGCGTACAAAGAGCATCTACTCCATTTGGCAGACAGTGAAGAAACAGAAGTGCACTTGAAAGGCACGTCTGATCTTTGCCACAGCGCGTATTATAATTGACCTCCATAGAGCGTGAGAAAATGTTGTGTTAGCAGGGTTTATTCTATCGTGACAGACATGCACGTGCCTGAATCAAGCAGGCTTCGCGAGTGGTTGAGTGTTCAAAAGCAATGGCTACGAGAGAGTTTTGCACACACCGTTCTTGGACCAGAAAGCAAGTGGGCTGAGGTGCAGCATGATTCAGTGAATACAGAGCGAATGGATCTGGTGTGTCAGAGCATGGCTTTGGCCGCACACTGGCGCTAGCAAAGGCACTAAGAGCGAAGGGTGGCATCGATGAATGGCTTTCTGGAAACATCTCGATCGGCACCAGAAAATAAATGATGGATTCGTGCTGACGGATCAGCGTTCAAAATGGATCTTGCATGAAGACGAAGTATATGGTATTTTACTCCAAAGGGCGATTTGATACAGTGTTCTCTGGTTAAAGGCAACCATTTTGGATTTTGCAGACGCGATATCTTATCCAACATAGGCACACTTGTGTGGGAGGTGAAGATAAATGGAGCAAAGCAGTTTCTTTCAGAGACATGTACTACCTTCAGCACCTGGCAGATAGCTGTTGAAATCAATCACGCACAAAGCAATCCAGCGATAGCGTGATTGGTTGAATATTGTGAAGAGCAGAGGCTAAGTCTAAGATGGACTTTGACTTTTAAAAAGAAACGTACAGGCTGAAAGCCTAATAGCCAAGGAACCACTAGAACGCAGATTTAAGAACCGAAGATAGAAATACAAGAGTCGACGATGGCCCATCTTATCAAAAAGATGGGTTATAAAAGAGAATTCGGAATTCTATAAGGATGTTGTAGAAAGCAAACTTGCTCCAATCTCATCATTGAGCAATATACAGAGGTATACAATTACCAACAGAATGCGACAACCATACCCCGGGCTACAGCAAGTGCGGATCAGTTTGAATATGAGAATCCTCACACGGAGTTGGTTAAAGGTAATGATGACGTCTTAATTATTGACCACAACCTTAGGAATAGGATTACAGAAACTGGCTCAGTGCTGTCATCCCATATATGGAGACCAAGTTTTTGGCTTTGTGACAGTAAATGGTGGAATTACGATTCATCGTTCTGATTGCCCAAATGCTCCCGAGTTACGTAAACGATTTGGCTATCGTGTGGTCAAAGCCAAATGGAGTGGCAAAGGGAATGGGCAATATAGCATAGTAATACGGGTTATTGGTGTAGATGATATAGGCATTGTTAGTAATATTACGAATATTATTTCCAAGGAGGAGAAGATTGTGATGAGAAGTATCAATATAGATAGCAATGATGGTATCTTCAAAGGCAATCTTGTTGTACAACTGATGACAAAGAGTAAACTTGAAGGCTTTTGAAGCGAATCCGCACCGTAAAAGGGCGTTAAACAAGTAGAAAAGAATCTATTAATATTTATTTTTGGAAAAGATGAAGAATAACCTTTGCCCTTCTATTTTTCATGTTGCTTTCTGTTTCTGGTATAAAGCTGGAACAACAATGGTTCCGCGAAATCGATTATACGAAAGCTGACAGTCTAAAAGTTGTTCAGTTACTGAGCAAAGCAGATAGAAAACTACCAACAGACAAATTGACAATCTATTTTGCTCGGCAATTGCTAGGATTACCGTATGTAGCTAAAAACATTGGAAAATAATAGTCAAGAAAAGTTGAGTTTATAAATCTGCGCCAACTGGATTGTACGACTTATGTTGAGAATATTATAGCACTCGTTATGTGCACAAAAGCAAAAACGGAGAGATTTCAAGACTTTTGCAAAACTTTACAAGTGCTTCGTTATCATAATGGCATTATTGATTGTGTAACTCGAAAACATTATTTTACGGATTGGATAGAGGAAAAATTCAAAGAAAAAGGATACGTGTCTGAAATAAGTGTTCACTCCCTCCCTTTTTCAGCGATCCAGCATTTTAGTATTGAATTTCATGTCAACCCATGTAGAATTCTATCCCATGCTGCAAAAATCAATCAGAGGAGGATTTCTCAGATTAAGATTATTGAGAAAAAACTAAGCAATAAAACCTGAGGTATATTCCTAAATCAGAAATTAAGAATACAAAACTTTACGTAACGTGATTCATAATGGAGATATTATTGCAATCGTGACAAATCAGAAAGGGCTTGACACTCAGCTATTTAGGGTATCGTAATTTCTAGCATACCAATGAGCATACATGCTAAATGCCAGCCAAATTCGTGAAAAAGAGTTGAAGAACCTATGACGTTTCGACAATATATGGAAAAACATCCATCACAGTTAGTATTAAGATATAAGAATTTTATAGCCTTCTTTACAAAACTGATACAGAATAGAATTAGCTTTGGGTAAAAAGTAGCTGTACTTTGCAGCAGAAATTAATATAAAGAAATAATTAACTATCGTTTCTGCAGATTTTCACTTTACCTTATGCTATTTCGTTTCTGTCGCTTTTGACACACTAAATAGCTTTGGGAATTTCTGATGATTAGCGAAACTCATATAGTCAAAAGAATGATAACAGTAACTAATCTTTGCAAATTCAATTTGGAAAGCGGGTTTTGTACAAAGATGTGAATATCAAAATTCACTCATGGTAATATCTATGGAGTAATTGGTGCTAATGCGCAGGCAAGTCGACCCTTCTCAAGGCTATTAGCGGAGATTTGGAACCCAACAAAGGAAACGATAGAATTAGGACCAGGCAGAACGCTCCTCTGTTTTTGGAGCAGGACCACTTTAAATATGACGAATTTTTGTGTGATGGATACCCGTCTTGATGGGACATCAACCTTTGTGGAACAACATGCAAGAGAGAAACATGCTCTACTCTAAACCAGAAATGACTGAAGAAGATGGGAATCAGACTGCAGAGTTGAGGAAAAATTTGCAGAGATGAATGGTTTGGGAAGCGGAGAGGGACGCTGCTCAACTTTTGCAAAATCTTGGTATCCAGGAAAAATCTACACACCAAAATCATGAGTGAACTTTTCTAATAACGAGAAAGTGAGAGTCAGCAAAGGCTCTTTTGGAAAACCGGATAACCTGTTACTAGATGAGCCTACCAATGACCTTGACTGGATACCGTAGAATGGCTGGAAGAATATTTAGGCAATGTTGAGCAGACGGTGCTGGTTGTTAGTCACGACCGCCATTTCTTAGATGCTGTCATACACAGACTGTGGATATTGATTTCGGGAAAGTAACCATTTTTCTGAAACTATTCTTTCTGGTACGAAAGTTCCTAGTTAGCTTACGTCAGCACAGAATCAGCGCCAGAAAGCTGAAGAAAAGAAAGAAAAGAACTGAAGAGTTTATTCGTCGTTTTTCTGCAAATGTGGCCAAGAGCCGTCAAACAACCCTCACGTAAAAAGATGTTGGAGAAATTAAATGGAGAAATTAAACCTTCAAGCAGAAAATATCCTGGCATTATCTTCCAAATGGAGCGTGATCCGGGTAATCAGATACTGGAAGTCAGCAATCTGAAAGCGGTAGACTCTGATGGAACCGTATTGTTTGACCATGTGAATTTCAATATAGAGAAAGGTGAAAAAGTGATCTTCTTGAGTCATAATCCCAAAGTGACCACGCTCTTTTTGAGATTATTAATGGCAACAGAGAAGCAGACGCAGGTGAGTATAAGTGGGGGTAACAATTACAACAGCTTATCTCCCATTAGATAATACAAAAGTTTTTGACACAGATAAAAACCTGGTTGAATGGCTGAGTCAATATGGAGTAGGCAATGAGGTTGTAATGAAAGGCTTCCTTGGCAGAATGCTTTTTAAACAGGAAGAGATCGAAAAGAAGGTGAACGTTCTTTCTGGAGGAGAAAAATGCGCTGCATGATAGCACGCATGCAGTTACAGAACGCAAATTGCCTTATTCTTGATACTCCGACCAACCATCTTGATTTGGAAAGTATTCAGGCTTTTCAATAATAACTTAAGTACTTTTCAAAGGCAAACATCCTTTTGCGAGTCATGACCATGAGTTTATCGAAACGGTTGCCAATAGAATTATAGAATTGACTCCCAATGGTACTATTGATAAGTTAATGAGTTATGATGAATACATTTATGACAATGCTATCAAGGAGTTGAAAGCCAAAATGTATCAAAAATTAAAAACAAGAATCCCTTCCCCCATCGAATGAAGGAGTTTTTGTGGCACAATATTTGTAATACAAATTGATAAAATTATTATGATGAACAAAGCTATGGATAAAGAAAATATCAATAAACAAGATATAGAGGATTTAAAAGAATTTGAAGATATGAAAGCTTCGAATAAAAGACGAGACTAAAAACTGAATCGACAGAAGATAATGACAAAACGTCAGATATACCAGTTGATGATATAACTACAAAACTGGAAGAGGAAAAATATGCAGCTAAAAGATCAGCTTATTAAGAAAGATTGCAGAGTTTGACAATTATCGCAAGCGCACATTAAAGAGAAGGAAGAACTCCAGCAGAATGGTGGCGAGAAAGCTGTTGAGCTCATATTACCTATTTTTAGATGACTTCGAACGTGCCTTGAAAAGATAAAAAGCGAAGATCCAGACGCCATACGTGAAGGAGTTGAAATGATTTACACTAAGTTTATCAAGGTTCTCGGAGGCTCGGTGTATTGATATCGATAATGTTGATTTCAATGTTGACTTTCATGAGGCTATAGCAATGGTACCAAGCTTGGATAACAACAAAGGCAAAAGTAATTGATTGTGTTCCAAATGGTTACATGATGTAATGAGAGTAATTCGTCATGCCATGTTGCTGTTGGACAACAAATATTTTAGTGATTTATGGCAAAAACGTGATTACTATGAAGTCTTGGGCATAGAAAAATCGGCGTCTGATGACGACATCAAAAAGCATATAGAAAGATTGCGATTAAATATCATCCAGATCGTAATCCGGGGAATACGGGAGGCTGAAGAAAATTTGAGGAAGAGCAGAAGCCTGCGACGTTCTCGCGACCCCTCACAAACGCCAGCAATATGATCAATTTGGATTTAATGGTCCCCAGCAATGGCTTTTAAGCGAATTTGTGGCGGCATGGATATGGACGATATCTTCTCAATGTTCGGCGATATCTTTGGTGGGCATGGAGGTTTCTCTGATTTTGGAGGATTTGGTGGCGGTGGACGTCGGCAACAATACCGTGGCAATGATTTGCGTTTAAAAGTAAAGCTTTCATACAAAGAAATATCTACAGTGTGACCAAGAAGTTTAAAGTTCGTAAGGATATAACTTGTGATCATTGTCGACGGCAGCGGTGCAGAAACGGGAAGTGGCACAGAGACTCTGCCGCACTTGTCAGGGCTGGTCAGTCAGACAGTCCGCACCATGCTTGGCATGATGCAGACTCAATCTGAATGTCCTACTTGTCATGGTGAAGGAACCATTATCAAAATAAGTGTCAACACTGTGGCGGTTCTGGTGTTGTGAAAGGTGAAGAAGTCGTTGAAAATCAAGATTCCTGCCGGTGTAGCCGAAGGCATGGTTGTCAATGTGCCAGGTAAAGGAAATGCCGGAGCTCATAATGGGGTTAGTGGCAATATTCAGGTTCTCATAGAAGAGTGCGCAAATGACACAGTATAAGAGACGGACAGGATAATATTTACAACTTATTGTTGGATTTTCCAACCGCGACTTTAGGCGGCGGAAGTTGAAATTCCGACCATTACAGGTGGTCATAAAGTTAAAATAAAAATTGAACAAGGTCGCAACTGGGAAAAACACTCGTTTAAGACACAAAGGTTTACCTGCTGTTCAAGGTTATGCGCTCAGGAGTAGGAGATTTAGTTGTCAACATAAGCGTATTTATTCCTAAAAACCCAACCAAGGACGAGAAAAGATAGAAGGATTTAGAAATAGTGATAATTTTGAAAGGTGATTCTATGACGAAAAGAATCTATTTTTAAAAGATTCAGAGTAATTAATCCCGCCATGTCATACCAGGAAACTATTGAATATTTGATTACAAGCACCCTGTTTTCGAACATGTGGGTGCTTCTTGCTTATATATGGAAGGCTTAGATAATAGTCTGACAATGGATTCTTTTTCTGCCATCCTCACCAAAAAGCATAAGATCGATCCATGTTGCAGGAACTAATGGGAAAGGTTCTTGTTCTCATACTTTAGCTTCTATTTTGCAGACTGACTTTGGATATAAGTGATTATACACAAGTCCACATCTCATTGATTTTCAGAGAGAGAATCAAAGTCACTGGAGTTTGTATAAACGAATCATACTGTTATTGATTTTGTAGAAAAATATCGCCTCTTTTTCGAGCCCTCCTCATCCAAGTTTTTGAACTGACGACACTATGGCATTTAAATATTTTGCGGTGACTGCCAGATAGATATTGCGATTATAGAAGTGAGGGTTTGGCGGTTTGGCTTGATTGTACCCAATATTATCACACCAATATTGTCTATTATAACGAATATTAGCCTTGACCACACCAAGTTCTTAGGAAATACTTTGGACAAAATTGCCCGAGAGAAGGCAGGCATCATCAAGGAAAAGTTCCTGTGTATATAGGGCGAAAAGCAATTTGGACACTCGCCCGTGTTTTACACAGCGGGCTCTAGACGAGAATGCTCCCATTATTTTTGCAGAAGATGTACAAATAGAATGGTTGTTTCTTCAGAATTGGCTATGTGCGGAGGACGAAGATACCACTTGGTTGACAGCCAACATGTGTATGGGGATTTGACAGGAGACTATCAGGAGATGAATAGAATACGATATTGGTCGCAGCAAAAGAACTCAAGCGTCAACACATTATAAGAAAAGAAGAAGCTGTCATCAGAGGAATAGGATTTGTAGCCCAGCAAACAGGGCTTTTAGGACGGCAATATCTCGGGAAAACCATATGGGTTTGGGATGCTGGTCTAATTCTGGCGGCTGGAGGTTTTAAGTCAACAAGAAACCCAACATCCCGGCAATGTGGAAGCGTATGAGTTTTGGCATGGTAGATAAAGATTTGGAAACAGTGATGACTATGCCTCTCAAAAATGGGATTTGATTATTGGACTCAGCCATGTACAGATAGGGCGTTCCCCTGCAGAGTGTATTGCCGCTTGTGGTCTGCATTATGGTTTAGTAGGAAGTACTTACCATACACGTTATAACAGCTATGACCAAGCTCTTAGAGATGCAAAACAGACGATTTGTATTTATAGGTGGAGTAGTTATGTCGTGCGCAGATTTGCATATCTAACTTATCCCACTATTAAAATAACATATTTATCCGTCAAATTGTTCTTACTTTTTAGTTTCTTTTATTTGTAATTTCTCAGACATTGCAATACAAAATCGAAAATCTAAAATAAGTTCAACAATTTGATGATGAACACGATGGATATATATCTGCGTTTGGAAACAAAAGTGATTTTCAAGCCATTGTTGATCATAAAGAAACTGATCTCTTTATTTTAAGTAATGCTCATCGCAATGAAGTGGCAATCACAAACTATGGTGGTGCCGTGGTTGCATTAATGGTTCCTGACAAAAATGGTGTAAAGGCCAATATTATCCAGGGACATGATAACATCCAAGATGCAAACATCTTCCAGAACCTTTTCTCCACACTGATTAAGTGCTATGGAAATAGAATTTCACAGGTAAATTCAAATTACATGGAAAGTGAATATCACTCATTAAACAACGGCCCCAACCATCTTCATGGTGGCCCGAAGGGGTTCCATGCCAGAGTATGGGATGCACAAATGATGAACGAACAAACTCTAGTCCTTCATTATGTAAGTGCTTATGGAGAGGAAGGTTATTCTGGTGAGTTAAAGACCACTGTAATGTACACCTTTACTAATGATAATGAATTAATCATAGAGTATCTAGCCACCACTAATAAAAAGACAATTATTAATTTGACTCATCATGGCTTTTTTCTTTATCGGGAATAGGAAACCCTACTCCATCTATTGAAAACATGGTGTGTGAAATTAATGCAAATTATTATATTCCAATTGACAAGGATAGCATACCAACTGGTGAGATTCTTAAAGTTGATAATACGCCTTTCGATTTTCGAACACCTAAAACTATTGGCCAGGATATAGAGGCTGATCATGAGCAGATAAAAGCATGGGTGCAGGCTATGATCATTGCTTTGTATTAAATAAGGACGAAGAAGATGAGTTAAGTTTCGCTGTTAAAGTTACTGATCCTACAAGTGGTAGAGTGATGGAAGTTTATACGACAGAGCCCAGTGTTCAGATTTACACAGATAATTGGGCAACAGGCTATAAAGGACAGTTTGGAGCAACATTCTCAAACGCAGTGCCATCTGTGTAGAAGCTACAACACTTTCCGGATTCTCCCAATCACACTTTATTTCTCCGTTGTATGTGGAACCAGACATGCAATACAAAACAGAAAACAATATATAAATTTAGTGTCGCAGATTGAAAAATCTCAAATTTGCATATTATTAAGAAATTCATCAAATTATAATTAAAACCCTAATATGGAAAATCAAACTAAACAAAATGGAAGCATAATTGCCATCATCACAATGATGTTCCTTTATGCTATGATTTCATTCGTTACAAATCTTGCTGCAATCAATAGGTATTATTTGGAAAAATGCGTTTGCAGGAGAAAGTGCTAATACTGTAGTATGTTTGACAATGCCATGAACTTTGGCATATTTATTCATGGAATCCCCTGCAGGAAAGCTTTTTGACAAGGATTGGTTATAAGAGAACTGCAAATGATTGGTATCGCTGTTTCGGTTTTAGGAGTATTGACACAGTTCGTTTCAGGAACTATTGAAGCTAAAACCACTGGCTTTTGGTATATATTTGACAGGCGCATTTATTTCAGGATTCTCGGTTTGTATTCTGAATACTGTTGTAAACCCTATGTTAAACCTTCTTGGCGGCGAGCGGAAATAGAGGTAACCAATTGAATACTGATAGGTGGTACACTTAACTCTCTTTCTGGAACACTTACACTCTTTTTGTAGGAGCTTTTGATTGGCACTGTACAGCCTCCACAAAGATGGTAGACGTCAATCTTGTACTCTATATCGCTATGGCAGTATTGCTGCTGCATTTGTTATTTTGAGTTTTTATTCCTATTTCCGATCCTGATAAAGGAAAGGTTACAAAAAGACACCGTATTTGAGCATAGTCCTTGGGCTTTCCGTCATTTCGTATTTGGTGTTATCGCAATTTTCGTCTATGCTAGGCGTAGAGTTGTATTCCTGGTACATTGATTTATTATCTAAGTGACCAAACCAGTGCTGGTGCGGGGCTAACAGGAAACGCTGTAGCCATTGCAGGCTCAGTGGCAGCCACCTATTGGTTCCTTATGCTTGTTGGCCGCTTCTGCTCAAGTTTCATTGCAAATAGAGTTTCTAGTAAGGCGATGATGACGATTGCCACTTCTGTAGCAATGATATTTATTGTTTTGGCACTTTCTTTCGGGAAACACTGCTACTGTTTCTATGCCAGCTTTTCTCTGGTTCATCTTTCAACACAGTAGTAGTTCCTATTGCAGCCGTTCTTTGGTACTCTGCAGCCTCTGCACTTCCATCATGTGGACATCTATCTCTAACTTGGCCACAGAAGGATTCTGGAAAATATACCGCTGCAGCTTCTGGTATTTTCATGATGATGGTTGTTGGTGGAGGATTGCTCCATTGCTCAAAGTTTTATTGCAGACAATGCCGGATATCTGACTTTCATATATTGTTCCGTTGATTGCAATTGGCTTATATGTTCTTCATGCAATTACTGGTTGTAAAATGTAAACAAAGATATTCCTGTTGAATAACAATAATATAAAGGAGAATAAAAAACCTCTGTGCATATAAAACACAAGAGGTTTTTGTAACTCTTTTACAACTTTCGCGTGAATCAATGTTAATATTTAAAGGATACCAAGAGCGGACACATGAAATTGCGTTTAAATAAATAAATAACTAAAGAAATCAGTTGGCGTATAAATACTAAACTAGTATATTTGCAATATTGAAGTTACAACCCTCTTTATATAGCAATGGAAAGTACAACACTAATGAATCTTGAGCAGATAACATCCGCACTTTTGGCTGCTTCAATGGTAGAGAAGGCTAACCAGGGCATCCTGGAGGTGCAATGGGTGGTGCTGACTTTATAAATGTTTTATTTGCGAAGTTTCTAGTTTATGATCCAGAAGACCCGACATGGAGTGGTCGAGATCGTTTTTATCTAGATCCTGGACACATGTCTCCTATGTTGTATTCTGCATTAGCCTTACAAGGAAAATTTTCCCTTGAAGAATTACAACAGTTTAGATACTGGGGTTCTCCCACCCCGGACATCCAGAGCGGAACATTGCAAGAGGTGTAGAAAATACTTCTGGTCCTTTAGGACAAGGTCACGCCTTTGCTGCAGGTGCAGCTATAGCAGAGAAGTTCTTGGAAGCAAGATTGGGCAAGAGTGTTATGCAGCATAAGATATATGCTTATATTTCCGATGGAGGTATTCAGAAGAAATTTCACAAGGCGTAGGCCGTCTTGCAGTACACTCGGATTGAATAATTTAATTATGTTCTATGACTCAAATGACATACAACTATCTACAGAATGCGGTGTTGTCATGTCTGCAAAGATACCGCTGCTAAGTATCGTGCTTGAACTGAAACGTTCTTACTATTAATGGAAATGATCCAGAAGAAATAAGTCAAGCTCTCGCGTAGCTCACAAGGAAAGAAGACAGACCAACGCTCATTATTGGAAATACAAATCGATGAGCTAAGGTGCATTGAAAGACGACGGAACTAGTTATGAGACATAATGTTAAGACACATGGAGGCACCACTTTGGAGGCCAAGCCTATACCACTACTATAAAAGAATCTTGGAGGCGACCCAACAACCTTTTGTAATATCTGACTGACGTAAAAGCAACTTTATGAACAGCGCCGTTCTGAACTTAAGACTATCGTTGCAGAAAGACGTAAAGCTGAAGATACATTGGGCACAAGAAAAATCCAACTTTAGCTAAACAGAAAGAACTATGGTCTTTCTGATAAAGCTCCCATTATTGATTGGAGCAAAAATTGAGCAACAGGTTGGTGAGTCCACTCGTGCAGCAAGTGCAGAATGCTTGAAAACTTTAGCTCTACAAGTTCCCAATATGATTTGTGCTAGTGCAGACTTATCAAATTCAGATAAGACTGATGGCTTTTTAAAACAAACAACCTCTTTCGCAAAAGGAGACTTTAATGGTGCTTTCTTCCAAGCTGGTGTATCAGAACTAACAATGGCCTGCATAGTGTATCGGCATGATGTTACATGGAGGTGTTATTGCAGCAATGGGAACTCTTTGTATTCTCCGATTATATGAAACCAGCTATCCGAATGGCTGCATTAATGCAAACTCCAGTAAAGTTTATTTGGAGTCATGACTCTTTCAGAGTCGGAGAAGATGGTCCAACTCACGAACCAGTAGAACAAGAAGCTCAAATCCGATTAATGGAAAAACTAAAGAACCACCAAGGACTAGATAGCGTGCGAGTTTTCCGTCCTGCTGACACAAATGAAACTACTGAATGTTGGAAAATGGGCATGGCGAACGTCGACACCCCTACTGCATTTATTTTGTCACGGCAAACAGTCGACCAGTTACCTGAAGGAAATGAGTTATTCTAAGGTAACACGAGGGGCGTATATCGTAGCCGGTAGTGATGAGAATCCTGATGTTATCTTAGTTGCAAGTGGGTCTGAGGTATCTACTCTCGAAGCTGGAGCTCAACTTTTACGACAAGATAATATTAAAGTTCGTGTTGTAAGCTGTCCTTCCGAAGGACTCTTCCACGAGCAACCAGCGGCTTTATCAAGAAGAAATTCTTCCTGAAAAACATCAAGAAATTTGGCCTAACAGCAGGCCTTCCTGTTACCCTTGAAGGACTCGTAGGAATTGGAAGCAAATCTTATATCCATGGATTAACATCATTTGGTTTTTCCGCACCATTCAAAGTTTTAAATGAAAAATTGGGTTATACAGGCGAGAATGTTTATACGCAGGTATTCTTAGGTCTGTAATCTTGAATGTTACTTTTATGATATAGATAAAAAGCGAGTAGTTACAATTCACATAAATATTAACCATAAATTTGTAAGAGCCTATGGAAATTAAAACAGTTGGACTTGCCTGCGATCACGCAGGATTTCCATTGAAACAATTTGTTCTTGACTACCTTGAGAAGAAGGCTATCCTGTAAAAGATTTTGGAACTTATAGTGATAAGAGTGTAGATTATCCTGACTTTGCTCATCCATTGGCCGAAGCTATTGAGTCTGGAGAGTCTCATCCTGGCATTGCTATTTGTGGAAGCGGTGAAGGAATGGCCATAACCCTTAACAAACACAAGGGAGTACGAGCTGGGTTGGTTTGGAATAAAGATTTGGCAGAATTAATTCGTCAGCATAATGACGCAAACGTATTAGTTATGCCTGGACGTTTTATTGATAATCGCACTGCCGAAGGCATTATGGACGAGTTCTTCAAAGCAACTTTTGAGGGTGGCCGTCGCGCAGGCGCGTTAAAAAGATACCTTTTTCACTACAGAATAGTTTAACTTACCTACCATAAAAATTGGGGGCGCATCAATATAGTCTTTTGATGTGCCCCATTTCATTGTATTTCTTGGATTAACGTATGTCAGAAAATCAGTCATTTATAAATATAAGAGGGCACGAGTCAATAACTTAAAGAATATTTCAGTTAAAATTCACGGAATAATTTTTATAACAATCTCTGGTGTATCAGGCTCTGGCAAAATCAAGCTTGGCATTCGACACTTTATATTCTGAAGGCCAACGCCGTTATGTTGAAAGCTTATCTTCCTACGCTCGCCAGTTCTTGGGACGAATGAAAAAGCCTGAGTGTGATTTTATTACAGGTCTACCTCCAGCTATCGCAATAGAACAAAAGGTTATTTCGCGCAATCCTCGCTCTACCGTTGGCACTACAACTGAGATATATGACTATTTGCGTCTTCTATTCGCTACGTATTGGCAAAACATATTCACCCATTAGCGGAGAAGAGGTAAAGAAACATTCTATCGAAGATGTTTTGAATACGATTTCTCAATACAGTGTGGGTACCAAATTTCTTATACTTGCTCCTCTGCGCATTTCTACAGACCGAACTTTATTGAGCAACTCAAGATGTCTTATCAAGAAGGTTATACAAGATTGTTTTTCAATGGTGAAATATCCTCGTATAGACGATTATATTTTACAATTGGAAGTTGAAACCTCACAGAATCCCAATACAACATTATTATCAGAACAACCAGTCGATCTCTATTTAGTCATCGATCGCTTAAGTGTGTCTGATGAAAAAGATACACTTAATCGCATTTATGATTCTTCTGAAACCGCCTTTTTATGAGGGAGATGGGAAGATGAAACTGATGTTTCTGCCGTCCAAGATTTCCTATGACTTTTTCTACGAGTTTTGAAGCAGATGGAATCCGCTTTGAAAGAGCCTAATGAAAATATGTTTTCTTTCAATAGTCCAGCAGAGTGCTTGTCCCACTTGCGAAGGCTTTGGAAATGTCATTGGTATAGACGAAAGGTTAGTTATTCCAAATACGTCTTTGAGTGTTCACGAAGGATGTGAAGTGTTGGCATGGCGAAAAAGCTCAAAACATGGAACGAAGAATTCTGTAGACGTGCTGCCAGTGATAACTTTCCCATCTTTTGAACCCTACTATAAACTCTCCAAGACACATAAGGACTGGCTGTGGCATGGATTGCCTTCAGAGCAGAATGCCGAGAAATACATGATAAAATCTGTATTGATTCTTTCTTCCAAAATGGTGAAGAGAATCAATACAAGATTCAGTATAGAGTGCTAATGAGTCGTTTCCGTGGTAAAACGAACTGTCCGGATTGCCATGGCGCAAAGTTGCGCAAAGAGGCTCTTTGGGTAAAAATCAACGGCATGAGTATCGCTGATTTAGTAGAAATGCCAGTTGTCAATCTGCATCGTTGGTTCAAGGGCTTGAACTCAACCAGCACGATTCAGAGATAGCCAAACGCCTTCTAACAGAAATCAACAGTCGTCTTGATTTCCTTTTGGATGTGGGACTTGGCTATCTTACGCTGAATCGCTTAAGCAGTACATTGAGTGGTGGCGAAAGCCAGCGCATCAACCTTACCACTTCTTTAGGAAGTTCTTTGGTTGGTTCACTCTATATTCTTGATGAACCAAGTATTGGTTGCACAGCCGTGACACCGACCGACTGATTCAGGTGCTTAAAAAGTTGAAAGACATCGGCAATACCGTTATTGTCGTTGAGCATGATGAAGATATCCTGCGCGCCTCCGACTATCTTATCGACATAGGCCCAAATGCAGGTCGATTAGGAGGAGAAGTAGTCTATGCAGGAAAACTATCAGAGAGTTTAAAAGAGAAGGCTGATTTACCGGCATTGTTCCTCGATAGCTATACAATTCAATATCTGCCGACAATCTTCAGATTGCCATTCCGTCATCGCGCCGTGCATGGAACACCTCCATTACATTAAAAGGCTGCAGGATGAACAACTTAAAAGGAATTGATGTCTGCTTTCCACTCAATGTGATGACCGTAATCACGGGTGTTTCCGGATCAGGAAAGTCGAGCTTGGTCAAAGGCATTCTTTATCCGGCCTTAAAGCACCAGCTTGATGAAGTCTGTGAGTGCCGGAGAACACATCTCACTCACGGGCGACCTACAACTTATTCAGCATGTTGAGTTTGTAGATCAAAACATGATTGGAAAAAGTACGCGCTCCAATCCCGCAACTTATGTAAAAGCCTACGATCTGATTCGCCAATTATACGCAGAACAACCCTTGCAAAAACAATTAGATTTACGCCACAATATTTTTCTTTCAATGCCGAAGGCGGCCGTTGCGAGGAATGTAAAGGAGCCGGCGTGATTAATGTGGAGATGCAATTCATGGCCGATTTGGTTCTCACTTGTGACGCCTGTCATGGTCAACGCTTTAAGCATGACATCTTAGACGTCAGATTTCATGACAAGAACATCTTTGATATTCTCGAAATGACTATCGATGAAGCGATTGATTTTCACGTTGCACCAGCAAAAAGCCATTGTCAATAAGCTCAAACCACTTCAAGATGTCGGACTTGGATATATCAAGATGGGGCAAAACTCAAGTACATTGTCCGGCGGTGAAAACCAGCGTGTCAAACTTGCCTACTTTATTGGACAGGAACGCCAAGAGCCTACCCTATTTATCTTTGATGAACCCACTACCGGATTGCATTTTCACGATATCAATAAGTTGCTGACCGCATTTAATACGTTGATTACCCATGGGCATTCCATACTCATCGTAGAACATAATATGGATGTTATCAAATGTGCAGACTGGATTATCGACTTAGGTCCTGATGGTGGAGATAAGGGAGGAAATCTGGTGTTCTATGGGCCGACCGGAAGAACTAATCCAATGCCCGAACAGCATTACCGGAAAGTTCTTGAAGGCCAAACTCTGAAGTTTTTTCCGCTATTCTTTTTGCTACTTTTCGTGAAGATAAGTCGTAAATGTTTAGCCACAATGACAAAGATTTCAGCCAAACACAACATGAAGGAAACAAATTAAGCAACGCGGCGAAAGCTATCTAAATACGGGCATTTGTCAACTGCTTTGCAAAAGGGCTGCTTTTACACGCTAAAAGCAGCCTTTTTAGGAAAGTCAGCAGCCCCTTTTAGCGGCTAAAAGGGCAGCTTTGAGAAAGTGATTATCGTGCTTTTAAGAAAGCAAACGTAATATCCCTGAAAATCAACAGGTTACGTTGTCCAGCTCTGTAATGAAAGACTGTATGACAGATAATAGCCTAACTTATAGCCATACAATAAATATAAGTTAGGTTTTTTTATGGATGAGTGCATGGCGCATCGTCTTGTTGTATTTTTGAAACACGTTTCGTAACAGACGATTTAGTCTAAGTTTTTCAAAAAAATACGCAGTCTTCAAGAGCAACGAATAATCTTTTAAATCCTTTTCATGTGCTTTTAAGGTACGCAATGCTTCTTCCGTCTTTTTGAATAAAAACGTTCGTTTGATTCAAAATGAGAAAACATGACAGGGTTATCACGAGGTATATAGGAACGTTTGCTGCATACAAGACACCGGCAAACAGCAAATCTTCATAACCATATCGTTTAATACGCTCATCGAAAGGATGACTGAAGAGAGTTTCGCGCTATCAGAAAATTACAGGAGCAAAAATTGCTTATGGGCAAAAAGTCCTTTCTTTTTGTAACCGATGCAGCCCCCTTAGATATTTCTTTTCATAATTCCATCGTAAATTCTCTCGAAAATGGCCCCCTATTTGGTATCCCCCATATACAAATAACCAATCTTCCGCTTGATGAATATATTGTCGAATATAATCAGAATGGGCAATCGACATGTCACCATCTATATACAGCAGCCACTTGTAAGTGGCCAAAGTAGCTAATTTATTACGTGTCGCGGCCCGGCCAAGATTCTGTTCGTTTATGACAAAGTGGCTGTGGGGCAAATCGTTGATACATTGATTCTTTTGAATATATTCGGTCGTTGTTGAACAATCGTCCAACACCCAGATTTCATAAGCGCAACGATGGAATGGCTTCACACTGATGGTGTAGTGTGCGTACCAATTCCAAACAGGCAGCATTAAATACTGGTATTAATATGGATAGCTCAGATCTCATTCGGTATTTTCTCACGATACGCGTCGAGGGCGTAGTGGGCTTTTCAGTGTCACCAGCCATTGCTTATTCTGATAACACATCGGAATTACAAATATGACTTTACTTTCCTCCTGTCCTACGCTATCTACCGCCGTGTTCATGTAATAATCGTATACTTCCAGCGTAGCAACAGACAAGCTATCGGATTGTTTCTCTACGCTATTGACTATGTAACTGATACCATGCTCCTTGGCAACCAAGCGTTCCACATCCGATTCTTTCATCTGACTGGCTTCGTAGCGCAACCATTTTTCAGACTCGGGCGTACAGAATTTAGCTGCCGTTTGGAAATCGTAGTTAAAATATGCCGTTGCGAATCCATCCAACACCTCTATCCGTTGGTCTGTATGAAAGTTGTGTATCATGAAAACTGCCAAAATAAATAAGGCAAAAGAAATATACTTTGTTTGTATAACATAATTTGATTCTTACCTTAACAAAGGTATTTAAAATTCTTGGCAATTTAAAGAAATATCTATACTTTTTGCTCGAAATAATGATATAATGCTCAATTTTATTTCGTTTGGAAGCGGCAGTAGTAATTGCTACTTACTATATACAGAAACAGATAGTTTGTTAATCGATGCAGGTGTTGGGATACGGAATCTTAAAAACACATGAGAAACTATGGCCTAAGTTTAAGTTCCATCCATCATGTTTTTAATTACACATGATCATGCAGACCATATTAAAAGTGTAGGTTATATCAGTTCAGAATGTGATATTCCTGTTTACGCCACAAGAAAAGTACATCGTGGAATAAACGAAAATTATAGTGTCAAGAAAAAGGTTCCTACCCACAATATTCACTCCATCAACACGAATAAACCCTTTTTGCTTTGAGGCGATTTTGTGATTACAGCATTCACGAGTGCCCCCACGATAGTTCTGATAACGTAGGCTATCGTATTGTGTACAAAACACAGTAGAGTTTTTTGTATTATGACTGATATCGGCCATGTTACAGACGAAATGAAAGAGTTTATTGCCGGTGCCGATTATCTGATTATAGAAGCCAACCACGACGTAGAAATGCTTAAAAATGGCCCCTATCCCCAGTATTTGAGAGACCGAATTACGAGTGGTTATGGGCATTTGAATAATATTGCATGTGGGGAGGCTATTGCTCTGAACGCGACTTCTAAGCTCAAACATGTATGGCTTTGTCATCTCAGCGAAGATAACAATCATCCCATATTAGCCTTTAAGACTATAGAACAGATTATCGCCAACCAAAAAGTGGACCTTCGACCAGATTGTATTCTCGAAAGTTCTGAAGCGCAAACTACCTTCGGACCATATCAACTGGCCCAAGAATAGGCCTTTTAAGATTAGGAAAGGCAGACCTACTGCAAAATGGAATCTGAAATCACGCTTGAAATTAGGATGGAATATTGCATAATGTTCCTTCGGTGAGTCATACGCCGGATTTACGGCTTTCATACCGGCGTCAAATCGCAAGATGAAATAACTACAGTTTAAACGAAGTCCCAAGCCGTATGACATGGCAATCTGCCCGGTAAAAAGTGTCAAGTTTGAACTGTCCACCAGGTTGATCAGCATAATTTCGGAGAGTCCAAATATTTCCTGCATCCACAAAACAACGCGCCATCAAACTTCCAAAACAACCAAGTGCGAACTTCAAGATTAACATCTAACTTCATGTCGCCCGTTTGGTTGATAAAAGTCTATTCGGCGGTCTTTCCCCTAAACCCACCGGGGCCCAGTTCGCGAACACTCCATCCGCGGACACTGTTCGATCCACCACGCAAAATAACGTTTTTCAAATGGCAAGACCTTGCTGTTGCCCGTAAGGCCACGCTACTCCCCAAGGCAAGATGTATGGCCAAGTTGTTTCTTTGATCGAAGAAGAACAGTTTAGTATAGTCAAAGTCAAATTTCAGATATTGAGCATAAGCTGTATTAAAGATAATGTGATGACCTTGATTATCGGTTTTTAAACCGGAAGAGCGGTGATGACAACTGCAGCAAATTACCCAGCGGTTTCAATATTTCCTTTGATGGCATCCGTTCCATTATTATAGGCAATGCCGAATCCTACTTTCATGATGAGCAGATTCTCGTAGTTGTAACGCAGAATAGCGTTGCGGTTGCTGACGCTATCAAGATAATCGTGTTTGAAAGTTGAGCTAATCCACGGCATGTGAATATAGCTAAGATCTACCAGATCAAATCTGTATTTGATATGGTGGTGTGGCTCTGACCAGCGATAACGCCACGATGTCGTGAAATAACGTCTATGAAACTCCGGTCTGTTTTGCAGATTGTAGCTCAGTGTGATTTCACTCGTCGCATTACTTTTGCGTTTAAAAGACCTTGACAAAAATGGTGACAGAAATCGTGGTATTTGTAATTTAGCCTCTACCCGTATTCTTCATACTTATGATTCTGATAACCTTCCAGCCCCTTGATGGCCTCATAAGCACCACGAAGTTGAAGCGTAAGATGCTCAGAACCTTTAAAGAGATTCAGATTTTTCATGGGACAGCGTCATGGCAGCACCGAGGTCACCGGCTGTGTTGTACCTTCCGGTTGTAAGGAAAGCAATTGCTTTTGATTCATTTTGCAACAGGATATTGCAATCAACAACGTCGTATCAGGATATTCGCGGAAGTTTATATTTGCATAACGCACCGCACTGAGTTTAGCAAACTTACTATATGTCTTTTTGCAAATCTTCATTGTTAAAAAGGCTTGTTTGCAGAGATGAGGGTAGTATTCTGCAAAACCTTTTGACGCAAAGGAATCGGTGTTTTTACTATATTCGCGTAATTAATTTCTTTGACCATGTAACGAGGATGCCGATTGCTCGTTTTTCCGTTTTTCGCCATAAAAAGGAAGGAGTTTCATAGTTAGAAATACAGTATTTGGTTTCGCCGATGAATCTGCGTCAAACGCGATAAAGTCTTTATGAAACTTATAATACCCTTTTGAAAGAAGATAGGCAGTAATCTGACTACGTTCATCGTCTAATCCTTCTACAGAGAGTGTTTACCCTGCAGGTTATGTATGTTCACAGTGCTACTTTTTGTTCGACGAACTCTATAGAAACTTCAGACAACAGACTCGCTATCGTAGTGTCCTTAATATCATATACGATTGAATCAATAAAAATAAGGAGTTCCGGGATGAAGTAAATAGGTGACATCCATCTTCTTTTTATGCGGCCTAAGCATTACATCTACCTTGCCTTTCAGATACCCCATGTTAGATAAGATTTGCAGAAAATCGGTTGAAGTAAGCTTGGTTTGGGTAGAATCAAACAACACTGGCTTCTCTCTATTTTCTTCAAAAACCATTTGAGACCATTTATTCGTGTGACTGGGAGTATTTTTCCGGTGCAACAAGTGGAACTCTAAATAAAGAAAAGCCATTTTAGAATTTGGGTTGTTGCCACGTATGGTTTAAACTTAGAGGGATTGACATCCTTATTGTCTGATAGAACCACAACCCTATGCAATAGTAATTGATCATCAGGAATACTATTAGCAACGCTACATGAAGTTATGATTACGGAGAAGGATAGTAATATAAAGAGTATAAAGGAATTACGCATATTGGATAAATATAACCTACTTATTGAATCAGTCTTTTAAACCTATATTAAATCTATTACGACGAAGCCCTATGAGGTACTTGATTTCCTATTTTGAAAGAACCGGGAAGTGCTACGCCGCGATACTGTTCCCAACGAGCCATGATGCGGTCCACGTAATTAACCGTCTCACTGCCGCGCATATAACCGCTTAACTATCGGATCATTATAGAACTGCGATGACTCGCAACTTTAAGACATATTCTGCAACATCGGCCCATCGATATTGATTTTTGCCATATTTACGGGCAAGTGCCATCGCGTCACGAATATGAAAAACTCCCACCATTATAGCTGGCAAGAACGTATTTACATCTCTATAGGATGCTGTATATCCTGAAATGCTGATTAAGTTCGACGAAATTTGGCTGAAGCTGCAATATTGCTTTCCGGGTCAAAGATGTTTTCCATAGGCAAACCTAAGTGTTTAGCAGTTCCTGGCATAATCTGCATGAGGCCACGAGCACCAGCCCATGAACGTGCTTGGGGATCAAAGTTGATTCTTGATAACATTGCGCAGCCATCAGACGCCAGTCCCAACGTGCCAACGGAGCATACTGCATGAAATATTGATCATAACGAGATATGGTACCCTTGGACCCTATTCAGCATAGGCGAATAAACACGTCTGACAACACTCCTTGTAGATAACAGGAAACTTTCTTGCTGTTCGATTTGTTTTACCATTTTAGGCTCGAACCATTGGTTAAGTTTTTCAGCCAATTCTTCATTATCTTTATTTACACCCCACTTGTATTTCAAAGAGTCGGTGCTGACACCACACAACCTAACATCCTTAACGAAGTTTAAAGGCAGTGGATAAGCTATGATATCTGCTTCACCTTCGGCTAATCGTTTAATCATTTCCATGGTGTCTTTGCAGACTTCACCCTTAAAGAAACACCTATCTTTTGAGCAAATTGTTCGCACAGCAGAATAGTGAAGACCAAGGTTCTTGCCATGATAATCATAGTAGTCTTTGGTCCCGACATAGTCAGCATAATTAATTCGCCATTATTTTTGTATTTCGGATATGAGAGTGCGTCTGCATGAGGTGGAATAGTATCTCCGTTAATACTTGTTCCCCAAGGAGTAAGTTCCTCTTGCCCGGAACAAGCTATGAGCATGATACCAACAATATGAAATAGTAGATGAAAGTATATGTTGCATGTAATAACTTTATCAATAATGTCTAACCTCATGACATGATAAATACAAAAGTTACTGCTTTATTTGGAATTTTTATTGGAAATCCTTATTTAGCAAATATTTAAAGGCATTGAACTCTAAAACATAAATATTATTAGTTATATGTTAAGTATAGCTATGCAATCAAAGGAATGACTACATAAAGAAACAAAGGCTCTTCTTGGCAAAGCTGACATAAAGGTTTGTTCAAGCCAGAGAATGTTGTTGGCACAATCATTCAGCTTTCCTTTAGAAACGGTCTATCAGTAGAAATGATGATTCCCAAAAACAATTGAAGCACACGCCAACACCATACGAATACGATTAAATGATATACAGAGCAAACCAATGGAACCATTACACAAGTTAGTACGCAAAAATATTTGGGAGTTGACACTATACTCAAGTGCCAGAGCTGAATATAGCGATTGCAGAAGCGCATGTTTTTCTTGACGCTAATGAAAATCCATATAATTCACCTGTTAACAGATATCCCGATCCGCTACAAAGGAAATTGAAAGCAGAATTTAGTAAGATCAAAGGAGTATCACCTGAATGCATGTTTTTAGGCAATGGCTCAGATGAAGCTATAGATTTACTTTACCGTATCTTTTGTAATCCCGGAATTGACAACGTAGTGGCCATAGAGCCTACACATGGCATGTATAAGGTCTGTGCAGATATAAATAATGTAGAATATAGGCCGGTTTCGCTACAATTCGCATTTTCAAATAGACGCATTGCAACTATTGGCGGCTACAGATCGGAATACCAAGTTGATTTGGATTTGTTCACCTAACAACCCAACGGGTAATTGCATCCATCGTGAAACTATTATTCAATTATTGGAGAATTTTAGCGGAATTGTTGTTATAGATGAAGCTTATAGCGACTTCTCGTCTGAAACTCCTTTTAGAAGAAATCTTTCTTCCTACCCGAATCTGATTGTTCTTAATACGATGAGCAAAGCATGGGGATGCGCGGCTATCCGTTTAGGAATGGCTTTTGCCTCGCAAGAAATCATCTCCTTATTTAATAAAGTCAAATCCCCCTATAATATCAATCTGTTGACATAGAACGAAGCGTTACAAATGCTAAATGATGTAGTACAAAGAGAAATGGGTGAATCTTTATTTTTGGCAGAACGGGAACGCATGATAGACGCGTTTAAACTATTACCAATCTGCCAACAGATATATCCTACAGAAGCGAATTTCTTCTTGGCCAAGATGACCGACGCGAATACTATTTACAGGTATTTAATAGACAAAGGTGTTATGGTAAGAAATCGCGATTCCGTGACCCTCTGTCATAATTGTTACGAATAACGATAGGCACAAAATCCGAGAATCAGGAATTACTCGCAGCTTTGAGGTGCTATAAGTAAGGAACGAGAATTATCGATTACAATTAATTATCAACAAGATATACAATTCAATTATTATTACTATCTTTGCAAGCAATACGAATAGAATATTAAGTTATTATGACCAAGCAAGTAGAAAAATCAAAGAACTTATAGCCAAGCGGGAACAAGCTCGCTTGGGTGGAGGTGAAAAAGCTATTGACAAACAGCACGCCCGTGGGAAATATACCGCAAGAGAACGTATCGAAATGCTTGTGGATGAGGGTAGCTTTGAAAGAATATGACATGTTTAAACTGCATCGCTGCCATAATTTTGGCATGGAAAAGAAACAATATCTTGGCGATGGGGTTGTAACTGGTAGTAGCCACGATTGATGGTCGTTTAGTCTATGTATATGCACAAGATTTTTACGGTCAATGGAGGTTCTCTTTCTGGAAACAATGGCACAAAAAATTTTGCAAAAGTCATGGATATGGCAATGCAGAATGGTGCTCCGGTAATTTGCATGAATGATTCCGGTGGCGCGCGTATTCAAGAAGGCATTTCTGCATTGGCAGGCTACGGCGAGATTTTTGAACGCAATATTTTGGCAAGTGGTGTTATTCCGCAAAATCTCTGCAATTATGGGACCATGTGCCGGAGGAGCTGTTTATTCTCCCGCACTTACCGACTTCGTCTTGATGATGGAGAATACATCTTATATGTTCCTTACGGGGCCAAAAGTAGTAAAGACCGTTACGGGTGAAGATATCGATGCAGAACATTTGGGCGGTGCCAGTGTTCACGCAACAAAAAGCGGTGTGACTCAGTTTACGGCAAAGACCGAAGAAGAAGCAATGCTGATTATTAAGACATTGCTATCATATATACCTTCTAACAATACAGAAGAAGCTCCTCGTGTTGAATGCACGGATCCTATAGATCGTTGTGAAGATATTCTTAATGAAATCATTCCAGATGATCCCAATAAGGCTTACGATATGTATAGGGTAATCACCGCAATTACCGACAACGGAGAATTCTTTGAAGTACAACCAAAATTCGCCAAGAATATTATTACAGGCTTTGCTCGTTTCAATGGCCAGAGCGTGGGTATTGTAGCTAACCAGCCTTCCGCGTATGCAGGCGTCCTTGATACAAATGCGAGCCGAAAAGGTGCCCGCTTTGTTCGTTTCTGCGATGCGTTCAATATTCCTATCGTAAGTCTTGTTGACGTTCCTGGATTCTTGCCGGGCACCGGACAGGAATATAATGCCGTCATTCTGCATGGTGCTCAGTTGCTCTACGCGTATGGAGAAGCTACTGTTCCAAAGATTACCATAACACTCAGAAAGAGTTATGGAGGATCACATATTGTGATGGGATGCAAGCAATTGCGCGCTGACCTTAATTTTGCTTGGCCCTCTTCTGAGATCGCTGTTATGGGAGCAAGCGGAGCCGTTGCAGTGTTGGCGGCAAAGGGCAAAAGCAGTGAAGGATGCCGGCGAAGACGTTCAAGCTTTCTTGGCACAAAAGAAGAAGAATATACAGATCTTTTGCCAATCCCTACCAAGCAGCCCAATTCGGTTATATTGATGACGTGATTGAACCGAGAAATACCCGCTTCCGTATCTGTCGTGGTTTGGCCCAGCTTGCAACCAAGCGTCAGAGTCTGCCAGCAAAGAAACATGGTTGCATGCCTATGTAAGCCAAATCCATATATTTGATTGTTAAATTGTAAAAATAGTTAATTATGGATCAAAATATTTATGCAGCAATTTCAATGGCCATTTTTGAATTTGAAGGAAATAATGTTCACGACAAAGAACCTGGAATTATTACCATCAAACCAAAAGTCAACAATGTGGAATGCGAAATTCTTATCTATGACTCAGAAAACCATAAAACAAAATAGGATATATAATGAAAGAGTTTAAATATACAATTGACGGAAAAAGAATATCAAGTAACGATTGGCGATATCAATAATAATATTGCAGAAGTTACTGTCAATGGTCAAAATTTCCAAGTTGAATTAGAGCAACAAAGCTGAACCAGAAAAGAAGAAGGTTGTTTTGGTGCCCCAACTCAAGAGGCTTCTTCGGAAAGAAGTTGCAACACCACAAAATGTCAACACAGCCAATGCCGTCAAGGCCCCTCTTCCGGGAACTATTATAAATATCAATGTAGCTGTCGGTGACACAGTCAAGACCGGTGATACCGTATGTGTATTGGAAGCCATGAAGATGGCCAACAACATAGAAGCAGAACGCGATGGTAAAGTCACTGCTATTTTGGTAAAACAAGGACAAAGCGTAATGGAAGAAGAAGCGTTGGTTGTTATCGAATAAGAAAGTCTTTTCGCAAAACGCACTCAAAAAGAGCCATATCATAACTCGCTACAAGAGTTGGATATGGCTCTTTTTCCTACTATTAACAATCATCATCTGCAACTCCCCGAAATGATTATAACGCCTTATGTTTCAAAAATCGAAGAAATGAAGGCAAAAACACAAATATTTTTACCAAGACGCTGCGATTGGTAAAATAAACTTTGGGCAATTTTTAGCAAGACGTTGCGATTAGTAAAAATAAACTTCGGGCAATTTTACCACGACGTTACGATTGGTAAAATAAACTTCGGTTTTGTGCTGTTTCTGTAAAAGTGATAACGTTTGAAAAAAACTAGATTCAACCCGAAAGAGATTGCTTTTTATGTGCACTCTGTTTCAAGCGGCATCCCTATGATAGTTATACTTTAAAAATATGCCAATTTCGTCCATTGTTTGTTGATTATAATTAAAAATCAGGGGTATATCAATAATTCTTCGTAACTTTGCATATCCCAAATTTAAACATATATGCCAAAAAGTTTTATTTATTAATCAGGAGATTACACCATATGTCCCTGAGTCAGAATTGTCTATCATGGGACGAGACCTTCCTCAGAAGATACAAGAGAATGCATTTGAAATAAGAACTTTTACCCCCAAATGGGGTACTATTAATGAACGTAGAGGTCAATTGCATGAGGTGATTCGTCTTTCTGGTATGAATTTAATCATAGACGACACCGATCATCCACTGATTATTAAAGTTGCTTCAATTCCTCAATCACGTCTCACAGATTTACTTCATAGATAATGATGATTATTTTATGAAGCGACAGATGGATGTTGACGAACAGGGAGAAGAGTATCCGATAATGGCGAACGCGCTATATTTTTTTGCTCGAGTGCTGGAAACCGTGAAGAAACTACGCTGGACACCAGATGTAATCGTATGTCAAGGATGGATGGGAGCAGTGGTTCCTTTATACATCAAGAAAGCGTATAATGATGAACCTTGTTTTTGCAAATACAAAGATTATTACTTCATTATTCCAGAAACATTTGAAGAATGATTTGGGAAGTAATTTTTAAAAAAATGTGTAGGCTTTAGAGGCGCAGACGCTCAACTCCTCAGTTCCTATAACGAAACGTTTAACTTTGTTGAGTTAGGCAAATTGGCTTTGGACTATAGCGATGGAGTTGTTGTTGCAAGCGAGTCTGTTAATAAAGATTTGCTTGATTATGCGCATGAGAAACAGTTGCCTATTATGGAATATGCTGGTGAAAAACTATATTCAGGCATATATAGATTTTTATCAATAATGTGTGTGAATAAAATATTTTAAAAAGAAATATTTCAGATAATGAAAGCTAAAGTTTTTGGTCAGCGTTTTGCTTGCCTCTCTCTCTCTCACTGCCTGTGACGAATCAACAGAAGAAATTGGTATATCTCTTGTAGAACATTCTGATTTGTTGGATGTATCTACAGATTCTTTTACAGTCGCTTCAAAGTCTATTTTAGTAGACTCTGTACTTGGCAAAAGCAATATCGGATATTTGGGACGAATTAAGGATCCGGAAACAGGGGTTTTTGTTAGTTCGAGCTTTTATGACTCAAGTGGCTACCATTGAAAAATTATTCTTTCCCGTCACAAGACCTTGTACAGAATAAAATAAACGGAGAAGCGCAAGCCGATTCTTGTATTCTGAATTTGTTTTTCAGTGAGTTTTATGGAGATTCTTTGGCTCCGCTGAAAGTCAAGATGCAAGAACTTACTAAAGTCGTACCAGAAACTGCTAAATATTATACTAATTTTTGACATAAAAGAGCATGGATATTTAAGGAATGACGGTATTGATAAAGAAAAAGTTTTTCACGCTTGCAGATTTAACAAACTCAGATTCCTTACGTGCATCTACTAACTACGAAAAAGCATATTCAGTTTCTGCTGAATGATCCATACACAGACCAAAGTGGAAAAACGTATTCTAATTTTGGAACGTATATCCTTCAGACTTACTATAAGCATCCGGAATATTTTAAGAATTCACAAATGTTCAGAACGCATGTTGTTCCTGGGTTTAATTTTACAGTTCAGAGTGGCTTAGGGGCAATGATGTATATTGCTAATGTCCAGCTTAACGTTTATTTTGACCAGTAAAGAAAAATAATAAAAGCGATAGTAAACCACAGCGTTATTTGGCATCATTCCCAGGCACAGGTGAGATTCTACAAATATCTAAAATTACTAATGACAAATCACGCTTGCAGCAGTTAGTCGATGATAACTCATGCACTTATCTCAAAGACACCTGCCGGAATTTTCACGGAATTGACACTCCCCATTGATGACATTCTTAAAGGGCATGAACGAGATTCTATTAATTCGGCTAAGATCGTTTTTGCAGCGCATAAAATGATAATAGCATTAATGACTATAACTCTACCTGCACACAACTCAATTATTAATGCTACCAAAAGATAGCCTCACTCTGAAAAGGGTTATGTGGGTGACAACATCCATTCGTATGTTATCTCCAGAGATTATTCTGTAGATGGTAATAATAAATTTAGCGGTTATAAGAATACATTTACTTTCAGTAATATTTCTAAACTAATTAAGGTTTTAGCTTCAGCAAAGAAAAGGAACTCAATCTTTCAGCCAATTGGAATAAGGTCGTGATTGTTCCGGTAACAACGACAACCGCAAAAAATTAATGAAACCACTTATACGACAAGCGTACGGCATAATATGGCATTGACTAGCACTCGCTTGGTTGGAGGAGCCAATAATACACGCACCCCTTTAAAAATAAGTATTATTTATTCTAGGTTTAAGTAACTTTCATGGCTGATAATTTCTTAGAAACTCACCGGGCGGAATACGAGAAACGTAAAGCACAGTGGTTGAAGAAGAAAAATATGGCTTTACGTCCAAGATTAAAAATTTCATTAGAAAAGCCTGAAGATGAATCTTTATAAATTCATTTTTAGAATTACAAGGCTTATCGCTAAAACACTACCCACTAAGAGTATACAACGAACTGCCCTCATACTACAAGGATAAGTAGCATGAGGCAGTTTACTTTCTGCTCTTCTTTTTCTTAAGAATTCAGGATATATAAAATCACAAAAACTACAAACAATAAAATGCCTACAAGGCTTTTTAAAGAGACAACTCGTTATTTTTCTTTACAACAAAAACCTACCACAACAGCTATAAGAAGATAGGCGAAATAAGCAAAGCCAGAATTCATATACGGAAAATATTATTTGAATATCTTTTGAAAAGCAGATGGAATTGGAGTTTCAAACTCCATACGCTCATGTGTCACCGGATGATAGAAACAAAGCACATAAGCGTGAAGACATAACCGCCCGCAAGGATCATCACCATTGCCATATTTAATATCGCCACACACAGGATGCCCCTATATCAGCACTGTGCACACGAATCTGATTTTTACGTCCGGTTTCCAAACGGTATTCCACCAAACTATGATAGGCTGTTCGTCGAAGAACATGAAAATGAGTTACGGCATACTTTCCACCATTATCCACAGGAGAAGAAAACGTCATATAAGATCTGTTGTCTTTTAACCAGTTCGCAATCGTACCATCTTCGTTCCCCATTTCACCGGAAACAACGGCCACATAACGACGATCATACACAATATTATGCCAATCATGTTCCAAGATTTGCTCTGTTTGAATATCCTTAGCATAAATCATCAATCCACTTGTATCACGATCAAGACGATGAACGACATGAGCCGTACACTTCTGGCGCGACTGATGAAGATAGTCATCAAGTACAGCTTTCACATTCAAAGAGGCATGGCCACCAGCCATGGAAAGAATGCCGATGTTCTTTTCTACAACAAGTAGATAGCGATCTTCATAAATAATCTTTACATAACGACTCTTGAACGTTTCGTTACGCTTGCTTTTTACTGACCATAACCTTTGTTCCTTCGGTCAGTAAATAATCAAAACGAGTAACAACTTTACCATTAACCTTAATGCCCCTACCCTTGAGCGTAGCCTTTATCTTCGATTTACTTTCATGAATATTGGCAAGCAACCATTCCAACAATGGTGCCTGTTGCTTTGACAATAAACTGCTCATATTCAGGCAGTTGTGAGTTCTGTTTGTCTTCATTTATGCAAAAGGTAATAAAAGAATATAGATTAGGTAATAGATTCACGTATTTTTATTATCTTTGCCTTCATGAAACTATCCGTCATCATTCCTGTTTTTAATACAGCTCCGAGCCTTGAAAGATGTATTAAAAGCGTAGCTGATACAGGGTATCGATAATATGGAAATTATCGTAATAAATGATGGCTCTACCGATTCTCAATGCGACTTATTATGTAATCAATTATGTCAAGTAATTCCACAGATGATTTACTTGAAACAAAGTCATGCCCGGATTAAGTGCTGCAAGAAATCATGGGTTGGACATTGCAACAGGCACTTGGGTTACTTTTTGTGGATTCTGACGACTATCTCGAGCCGGGAACTTATGCCGCAGTACTTCCTTTATTTAATAAGGACACAAAAATCGATGTCGTAGAGTTTTCATATATCGACAAGGAAGGACATGAAAAACTTTCACGAACAATGCAATTCGTAGATTTGGAGTATGAAGGCTTTTGCAGATTATTGGTTGAAAGGCAAAAGCCTATCGCCATGCTTACATGTGGAATAAGATATTTAAAAAGCAGTTGTTTGACAAAGTTAGATTTCCAATAGCAAAGAACTTTGAGGACGTGGCTATCTTACCTGATATTATAAAACAATGCCGGAAAATACTGACTACACACCTTGGTTTTTATCATTATACTTGGAATACGAGGTGGAATTACCGCCAATGCTTCAGTAATAGATTTGTCCTTTCTTCTAAAAATGAATATTGAAATCCTTAAAGAGACTTCTGACAAAGAATACTATAAAAGTGTTCTGAACATACAATTAGATGCTTACGAACTCGGCAATAAGCATCTCGAACTGCCCCATAATGCCTTATTATGGAACTATCAAACTTAATGTATTACACCTACTTGGTCTTAAAAACTTATGCAAGTTGATTCAATTCTATCACAAAGTGATGAAAGCTTTAAGATAAGTTTCATTATCCCTATTTTAATGAGCCAACAACAATCTTAAAAAGAATGTATTGAAAGCATATTAAGATTACAACTCTCGCCGGAAGAACGTGAGATTATTATTGCTGATGACGGGAAGTGATATTCCGCCATTAGATGACTTAATAGAATTTCAAGACCACCTTATATATATAAGGTATCCGCACAAGGGAGTTTCCGCGGCTCGAAATATCGGTATGCAAGTGGCTTCAGGCAAATATATTCAGTTTGTTGACGCAGACGACTATCTGATTCCAGCCGCCTACAATCATTGTATTCAAATTGCCAAACACAACGATGCAGACATGGTTAGATTTGACGCAACTGCCAATGAAAACTGCGACTATGCCATGGATATTAATGGGCCGATTACCGGAAGCGACTATATGCGGACACATAATCTGAAATCATCTGTTTTGGAGCTGTTGTTTCAGAAAGGTCATAGCTGCAACGTTGTCTTTTCTCAGAAGAACTTACCTATGCGGAAGATGAAGAGTTTATGACCCAAATTAATGCTACGCACAAAAAGTTTTTCACACGGAAGCCAAGGCATACTTCTATCGACAAAGACATGGATCATTGACGCATAAAACTGACACGATGAGTAAAATCCAGCGGCTCAATAATAGTGTAGAGGTAATTCATAGAATATCGCAGATGATTTTTGACTCTGCCAAACAAGGAGGCAGAAGCTCTTCAGAGACAGGTAGCTCAACTTTCTATGGACTATTTATATAATGTAATACGGCTCACCCATAGCAGCAAACATCTAAACCAAGCATTAAACAATCTGAAGAAATACAATCTTTCCCCTCTTCCGGAAAAAGAACTATACTAACAAATATGTTATTTTCAGAAAAAGCCATCAAAAACAAAAATCGGTAGAGCACTATTATTAGCTACCATCAGATAATCGTACAGAAAAAGAAATAAAGGATGCGGATTCTTTTATTAGGCGAATATAGCAATGTCCATGCGACCTTGGCGTTAGGATTCAGAAAGTTAGGGCATGAAGTAACTGTGGCTTCGAATGGCGACTTTTGGAAAAACTATGATCGGGATATTGACTTGGCGCGGAATACAACCCGCTGGGGAGGAATACGGCTTATCATCAAAAATAATCACAAAGTTAAAAAGCGTTCACGGGATATGACATTGTTCAACTCATCAATCCCATGTTCTTGGAACTCAAAAGCAGAACGATTATTTTTGTTTACAAGTTTCTTAGAAAACATAACAAACGCGTTGTCTTAGGCGCATTCGGTATGGATTATTATTGGGTAGAATCCGGTACGTTTCATAAACCACTGCGATACAGCGATTTCAATATAGAAATCAAAAACCGAACGAACAAAGACGCAATCAAAGAGCAAAAAGATTGGCTTGGAACAGCAAAGAAAAGCTGAACAAAATGATTGCTTCCGACTGCGATGCCATTGTTCCGGACTTTATGAGTATTGGATTGCCTACAAAGATCATTATCCGCAAAAGATACATTTTTATTCCTTTTCCCTATCATTCCTGATTTATCAGAGGATGCCCCCTACTCTTCCGAGTGCTCAAAAATCATCGCCCGCTACTCCCGCAGACAATAAAACCACCTTCTTCATCGGTATCAATAAAGAGCGAAATGAATATAAAAGGTAGCGATATCATGCTGCAAGCTGCTTTAGACGCACAAGCCAAGATGCCAGATCGCATTGATTTGCAAATCGTAGAGAGCGTTCCCTTCAAACAATATCGCCAGCTAATGCTTTCGGCAGACGCAATCCTCGACCAATTATATAGCTATACTCCTTCAATGAATTCATTAGAAGCAATGAGTCATGGTATTATATGTATTGGTGGAGGCGAACCCGAGAATTATGAAATATTGGGAGATACAGACTTAAAACCAATCATCAATGTGCTTCCTACTTATCAAAGCGTATTTGACCAAGTGATATTTCTTGCTCAGAATCGTGAGATTGTAGAAAGATTAAAAAGAAAGCAAAAAGTACATTCATCTATACCACGACTATAAAAAAATTGCATCAAAAATATCTGACTATTTACAATGAAATATTACACACAAAACCTTAAATCCGCAACTCCATTCCCGAAGTGCTACCTACATAAAGAGAAATGGACTTTTTGATTCGTAAGATAACCATTAAGTCCTCGCGTCCGTTTCAATGCGCATACCATCCCCTTACCCCATAAAGCGACTTGAGGCAATACGCAATCAGTGGCCATCAAGTGATGTAAATCATCCGGAAGAAGTTTTGAAGGCTTCTGCATATGCATGGTTGTCGGTGTAGATATTCAGCACACATTGCCTTGCGGTCTTAATCCACTTGGCAGGTACTGAAATGAATTTGAAGACAAACGTCTTGATACGGCTGGTTTCCTTGAGCCCGAACTTCTTCACTTCAATCCTTTGCATGATGGCCTTGTAGAAATTGCGTATCAGTGCCGTCAGGAGCAGGAACACGGTATTTTCCGCCATGAAGGATTTAGGCAGTCTGTCCCATCCAAAACCCATTGTTCATGTCATCAAAGACGCGTTCCTTGCCACCGCGCATGTTATAGAACTCCACGATGTCCCTCATGGATGATTCGTAATCGTTGGTCAGGATGCAGCGGTATGCATATTCCCCTCCCACAGGTCCGGTCCACTGCCCATGCGTCTCTGTCTCTGGATTACCAGGCGATACGGTTTGCCCTTCCACTTCTCAACGAGAATGGAGTTCAACTCAAACACGATGCCGTTTATCTCTTCCTTCTTCCACCCTCTGAGCGCGAAGATGTCATCATAGAGCGAGCAGCAGCGGTTGGCGCGTATGTAGAATGTCCTGCAATGCTTCCTGACCTCATCCACAATGTCTTCAGAGCATGAGCCGCAGTCGGCCCCTGAAGCGTTTGACTGTCAGCTTCTTCTCTTCAAGTCTCCCAAAATCCTCTTTAGCGTGTCCTTCTGGTGAAAGCGTACATTGGTGTTGCCGTCGCTGTTCTCTATGCCGACAATCATGTCGCCGATAACAGCCACACCGGACCTAGTAACCAAGAAATTTCTTGTACGTGGGCTTTTGCATCGTACTTCTCCGCCTCAATGAACTGGTGGTCAAAGTCAACGTCATACTCCCTCGCCCTCTTTCCAACTGCCCCTGTGGACAACAGGCAATTCAGGAGACAATGTGTTGAGTGTGTCTGCCGTATTGAAATCATAGGACTTTCCGGCATCAGACGTGTATGAGATGTTTTCCCGGGTCAGTCTCGTTTATTGCCCTAAGGATGGTGTCGGCGCTACAGGTGCGAGTGGAGGGTGAAGGGAAAGATGACTCATTAAGTGGGCGGTGACATCCTCAACGCAAGAACCGCCGCAGAAGTAAACGCATAGGAGGGAGCGGATGATTTCGCTGTATTGATAACCATAGAGTTTGCATCTCAACCCAAGTGTTGAGTCAATTGTAGAGGAGAAGGGAGGTAAATTGCTCCATGATTGGAAATATGCCTCCAAAAGGAGTGAGTCTTTCGATTTTATTGCTACCTTTGCCATGCCTGTTGCGGTTTTTCTTTGTCTTTGGATCTGCAACACTAAGGTAAGTGAAAAACGCTGACATGGCAAAAACCTGGGCAACAAAATGTTGCTCAGGAACTTATAAAAATAATTATCAATTATGTTGCGGAATTAAGGACAAACAACTCCTGTTAAGGCACACAAAAACATTTAACATTCATTTTACCATCTATAAGTCGCTATATATCAATCAGTTGCAAAAATGTTACAGATTACATCAAAAAGGACAAAAGGACAACATATATATACTTACCTTTGCAACGTTTTTAATAAACAAATGATTGTTTACAGATTTAAAAAGCAAAGAAAATGAAGAAATTAGTTTTAATGTTCGTAGCTGTTATAGCTATCTCTTTCGCATCTTGTGGTAACAAAACTCAGGCTCCAGTTGCTAACGCTGACTCTGACACTCGTAGCAGTTGATTCAGCTGTTGAAGCTACTGACACTGTTGCTGCTGATAGCTGCAATGTAATTCTTACTAGAACAAGAAAAACGAGAGAACACCGCTAAGTCCATAACTTAGCGGTTTTTATACCCTCATTGCTATTATTCTTACCCGCTTGATACAGATATAGCATTCAAAGTTGACTCGACCACTAAGTTTTAAAAGGGGTTAACAGAAGAACACCAGACAAAAATTAAACGCCCCTTTTTTGTATAAAAATATTACTCAAAAAGCGAGCAAAATGCTCAAATAGCATAATTTGCCATGCCTTTTGGGTCGTTTCTAAAGTAGTCAACACCCTTTCAAGTAGCACGTTTTTATGTTTTAACTCCTAATAGTTATGCTTTTTAGCATGCCAAAGCAATGCTTTTATGAGTTAAAAAGTATAGCTTTTTACCAGCTAAAAAGGCCACAATTAGCGTGTAAAAAGCTAGTGCTTTCAGACCACTGTTTGGGCACAAAAGCATGGGCCTTTTTAGATAACTAACTGATTATAAGCAAAATGCGAAAGACGTCGTGGATTCGCGTATTTTCGACCCAAGTATAATTATTTTTGAAATAACGCAGGCTTTTTCGACCTTTTGTAAAAGTTATTTCAGAGTCAAAAACTTCTGGCAGAGCATACCTACCTATAAGCAATACCCGTGCATGGATATAGCTGTAAAATGCTACTTAAGATAAAAACAGCTGGAATTAAATCTCTAAAATTCGTGTTTTCAAGATACTTGTCTACGATTTCAATACCTTTGGGGGTTGCCAAAAGCCACGAATAAAGACCGTTATAATATTCCGAAATACGTGTTGAAGACCATAAACTCGATAAAATTCTTTCTCCATTGCACCACGAATCATCTCATTACTCAGTTTTAGAAATCAGTTCATCCTTAATTCCGCAACATAATTGATAATTATTTTTATAAGTTCCTGAGCAACATTTTGTTGCGCCCAGGTTTTTGCCATGTCAGCGTTTTCACTTACCTTAGTGTTGCGAGATCAAAGACAAAACCGCAACAGGCATGGCAAAGGTAGCACAATCCGAAAGACCTCACCCTTTTGAGGCATATTTCCAATCATGGAGCAATCCCTCCTCTCCTTCTACAATTGACTCAACACTTGGGTTTGAGATGCAAACTCTATGGTTATCAATACAGCGAAATCATCCGCTCCCTCCCTATGCGTTTACTTCTGCGGCGGTTCTTGCGTTGAGGATGTCACCGCCCACTTAATGAGTCATCTTTCCCTTCACCCCACACTCCGCACCCTGTAGCGCCGACACCCATCCTTAGGGCAATAAACGAACTGACCTGGAAAAACATCTCATACACGTCTGATGCCGGAAAGTCCTATGATTTCAATACGGCAGGACACACTCAACACATTGCTCCTGAGTGCCTGTTGTCCACAGGGCAGTTGAAAGAGGGCGGGAGTATGACGTTGACTTTGACCACCAGTTCATTGAGGGCGGAGAAGTACGATGCAAAGCCCACGTACAAGAAATTTCTGGTTACAGGTCCGGTGTGGCCGTTATCGGCGACATGATTGTCGGCATAGAGAACAGCGACGGCAACACCAATGTACGCTTTCACCAGAAGGACACGCTAAAGAGGATTTTGGAGAGACTTGAAGAGAAGAAGCTGACAGTCAAACGCTTCAGGGCCGACTGCGGCTCATGCTCTGAAGACATTGTGGATGAGGTCAGGAAGCATTGCAGGACATTCTACATACGCGCCAACTCGCTGCTGCTCGCTCTATGATGACATCTTCGCGCTCAGAGGGTGGAAGAAGGAAGAGATAAACGGCATCGTGTTTGAGTTGAACTCCATTCTCGTTGAGAAGTGGAAGGGCAAACCGTATCGCCTGGTAATCCAGAGACAGAGACGCATGGGCAGTGGACCGGACCTGTGGGAGGGAATATACATACCGCTGCATCCTGACCAACGATTACGAATCATCCATGAGGGACATCGTGGAGTTCTATAACATGCGCGGTGGCAAGGAACGCGTCTTTGATGACATGAACAATGGGTTTGGATGGGACAGACTGCCCTAAATCCTTCATGGCGGAAAAATACCGTGTTCCTGCTCCTGACGGCACACTGATACGCAATTTCTACAAGGCCATCATGCAAAGGATTGAAGTGAAAGAAGTTCGGGCTCAAGAAACCAGCCGTATCAAGACGTTTGTCTTCAAATTCATTTCAGTACCTGCCAAGTGGATTAAGACCGCAAGGCAATGTGTGCTGAATATCTACACCGACAACCATGCATATGCAGAAGCCTTCAAAAACTTCTTCCGGATGATTTACATCACTTGATGGCCACTGATTGCGTATTGCCTCAAGTCGCTTTTATGGGGTAAGGGGATGGTATGCGCATTGAAACGGACGCGAGGACTTAATGGTTATCTTACGAATCAAAAGTCCATTTCTCTTTATGTAGGTAGCACTTCGGGAATGGAGTTGCGGATTTAAGGGTTCATAATCAAGGCTTTTTAGAAAAATATCTTCTTTGATTCCTGCCTGAAAGAATTTTGCAGAGTTGATACTGCGCTCTGTATGAATCGTTTCTAAGTAAGCGACAATATTCTCATACTTATGAAGTTCTATGAAAAAGCAAGGATTTATTGTAGAAAGACGCTTCATTTGCATTTGAAAGAACTTCACGACAACTTCCATAGCGTTATGCGCCTTTTTCTCGGCAAACTGCTGAAGTTCGGTTTCAAAAGCCAATTCATCCCTGCTTTAATCCTGCCACAATAATTCTTCCTTATTGGCATACAGCTCTATATAAGGTTCGTTTGGATATCTGCAGCTTCTTTGCGATATCATCCATCCTTACATTTTTTATGCCATTGGCATAAAAACATTGCATTGCCACGTCTGTAATTAGTCCTTTGAGTTTTTTTGCCGATAAGCCGTTTGTTTACCCGTATTCATATTCTAAATTTATACTTGCAAAGTTACAAAATAAAAACCACCTTTCTTTCAGTAGTTTTTACTAACTTATGAGAAAGACAATAATTTAACAACAAAAGAAGATTATGGTAAAAATAACGAAAGAAGCTGCTTTAGAATATCATTCAAATGGCAGACCAGGAAAGAGAAGTTAAAGCTCACCAAACCCTTACCATACACAAACCGATCTGAGTTTAGCTTATTCGCCTGGCGTGGCCTATCCCTGCCTGGAGATTCAAAGCGACCCGGATTCCGTGTACAAATATACAGACAAAGGCAACTTGGTAGCCGTTATTAGTAATGGTACCGCCGTACTGGGCCTTGGCGACATAGGAGCCATGAGTGGCAAGCCCGTGATGGAAGGTAAAGGATTGCTCTTTAAGATATATGGAGGTATCGACGCTTTTTGACATCGAAGTGGCGGAAAAAGGATCCTGCAGAGTTCTGCGACAGCAGTAGAGAATAGCCCCAACATTTGGAGGTATCAATCTTGAAGATATCAGCGCCCGAATGTTTCTACATAGAGAAACGACTCAAAGAAACTCTGGATATTCCGGTTATGCACGACGACCAGCATGGTACGGCCATTATTTCTGCGGCAGGATTAAAGAATGCCTTGGAAGTTGCAGGCAAAGATATCAGCAAAGTTCGTATTGTGGTAAATGGCGCTGGCGCAGCCGTCATCAGTTGCACCCAACTCTATTGCGCGTTAGGTGCCAAGAAAGAAAAATATCGTGATGCTCGACTCGAAGGGAGTCATTACAAGCGATCGAGAGAAGCTGACAGAACAGAAAAAGCTATTTTGCAACAAACAGAAAAGATATCCACACTTTGGAAGAGGCTATTAAGGACGCAGACGTGTTCTGTAGGCCTTTCTAAAGGCAATATTCTTACCCAAGATATGGTTCGCTCGATGGCAGATAATCCTATCGTATTTGCCCCTTGCCAATCCCTGTTCCCGAAATTTCATACGACGAAGCCATGGCAAGCCGTCCCGACGTATTGATGTCAACGGGACGAAGCGATTATCCTAACCAAATCAATAATGTAATCGGCTTTCCCCTACATATTCAGAGGTGCTTTTGACGTTCACGCACGGGCCATCAACGAAGAGATGAAAAATGGCCGCCGTACATGCGATAGCCGATTTTGGCCAAAGAGCCTGTTCCTGATGTTGTTAATGACGTCTATCGCGTTAACGATTTAACTTTCGGCCCCCAATTATTTTATTCCCAAACCGGTTGATCCACGACTTATAACAGAGGTCAGTGCCGCCGTAGCTAAAGCAGCCATGGAAAGTGGCGTGGCCCGTACTCCAATAACAGATTGGGAAGCATATAAGGAATAATCTGATGCAACTGTTAGGTCAGGAAACAAAGCTGACCCAAAAGTTGCATGATACAGCCAGACGTCATCCGCAGCGAGTCGTTTTCGCGGAGGGCGGACACCCCACAATGATGAAAGCGGCTGCAAGCCAAGCAAGAAGGCATTTGCCACCCCATCTTGTTGGGTAATCCGGACCGACTGAACCGTTTGGCTCAACGTCTCAAGCTGAATCTTGAAGGAATTGAAATCGTTGATATGCGTGCCGATCAGGAGCAAGGAAGGCGGGCAACTTTCGCAAAACACTTGGCAGAACGGAAAGCACGACAAGGATATACATTTGAGGAGGCCTACGACAAGATGTATGAACGCAACTATTTTTGGTATGTCAATGGTTGAACAAGGTGATGCGGACGCTTTTTATCAAGGTCTTTGTACCAAGTATTCCAATACTATCAAAGTAGCTAAAGAGGTCGTAGGAATCCGCTCCGGTTACAATACGTTTGGCACAATGCACATCCTCAACACCAAGAAAGGAACTTACTATTTGGCCGATACGCTGATTAATCGCCACCCGGACGAGAACACCCTGTATGACATTAGCTAAACTAAGCGCGCAGAGTGTCCGCTTCTTTAATGAAGAACCCGTTGTGGCCATGATCAGTTATTCTAATTTTGGTACGGATGATGTGGGCTCTCCGCAGAAAGTTCATCAGCCGTAGCACACCTACAGAAAGATTTCCTCGACTTGGCGATTGATGGTGAAATGCAGGTCAACTTCGCGCTCAATAAGGAATTGAGAGACGACAAATATCCTTTTACACGCCTCAAAGGCAAGGATGTCAACACGCTTGTTTTTCCCAACATGTCTTCGGCCAACGGATCGTATATGCTATTAAAAGCACTTGATCCAAACGTAGAGATTATAGGCCCAATCCAGATGGGGTTGAACAAGCTTTCATTCACTTTACAGACTTTGAAGCTTCGGTACGCGATGTTGTCAATATCACAGCAGTAGCCGTAATCGACGCGTATGTTGAAAAAGATTACGAAAGAACAGGCGTTAGTTGTGATATCCTCATCACTAACGCATCTGTTTTTGTTTCTTCACAAAAAATAATTGATATGAATATCCTACGATTCAAGCAATCAACGGTAAGCCTGGCCATATTCTTAATGTCAGGCTTCAGCAATACAATATCCGCACAATATCAAGGTATGCAGAATAAAGTAAAAGACTTTTTTCTGCAAACCTTAAAAGTCCAGCAGGATGCCATAGATACAAACAGAGACGCATTTACGACACACATTACGCAAGATGGTAAGCAAAACAAACATCTCACAACACTGCAAACCATCATTGCCGACAAGGATGTAGCCAACTATCAAAAAATGGTATGGGCTGCTTTGGTGTGAAAGCAAACCAAGAACTCAAAAGAGGAAAAACTCATCTCGCTTGAGGATTTGAAGCAAGGAAGCAAGGGTGCCTGGAACTTACCCAAGACCCTCGAACCAAATGCAATCATGCCCCTATTATTATGGCTACAAGGAAGCAAGTCGTCCGACATCAGGTATCACCTCTCCCTGCCTCTCTTTCTCTACCTCCATGGTTCAGGTCCCAAGGAACATGAATGGGCAACAGGATTGAAACTCGGAAACATGTTCAAGGATTCGCCTTCTATCTATTTTCATTCCACAGATTCCCAACGAAGGCGATTACCATCGTTGGTGGCAGTTATCAAAGCAATACGCATGGGAAAAACTCCTTCGACAAACACTCGCCGAAGGCAAAGCGGATGCCAACCGAGATCTATGTCTTTGGCATCTCAGAAGGAGGATATGGTAGTCAACGACTCGCTTCGTTCTATGCAGACTATTGGGCTGCGGCAGGGCCGATGGCTGGAGGTGAGCCTCTCAAGAACGCGCCTGTGGAAAACTGCGCCAACATGATTCTCCTTTCTCACAGGAGCCGATGACACCGGATTCTATCGTAACACTCTAACTTATTATACCCAAATCGCGTTCTGATTCGGCACAGTTGGCTCGTCCCCTTTCTGCTGACAAACGACCTCTCTTCCGTCATCGCATCAATCTCCTACGGGTATGCAGCACAGCATCGACTATCGCCTCACAACTCCATGGCTCAAAAACTTCATTTCGCAATCCATATCCAAAGACGGTACTATGGGAAGATTTTTGGAAATGGATGGCCGCCACCGCTCTGGTTTCTACAATCTACAAGTGTTGGCTCGTCCTACTGAAAATCGCACCTATTATGAAATGAACATTGTTGACAATATTATCCGCCTCAACATTAGTGATGTTGAATATACCGCTACGGAGAAAGATAAGCGATGGAATATTGAAATGAAGTTCTGTCGAACTTATAAGAAGTCAGAAGGCGGAAAACTGCGTATCTATCTCAACGACCAATTGGTCGATATGAAAAAAGAACGTGACCATCATCGTCAATGGCAAGCGGGCATATCATGGTAAAGTCAAGGCTAATTTGCAAGCGATGATTAATAGTTGCTATACATATTTCGATCCCTATCGAGTTTTCAGGCAGCCGTTGACATAAGCTATTAAGATAAATAGGAATATTGCTTTCTGCAAATGTTTTTACTCTCCATAAAAATAGGCTGAACCCCAGTTTGGGATTCAGCCTTTTTAGTTTTTCTTTGGTTTACGACGAAATATAAAAACCATAGGCAATGATGTTTAACTTTCGCATCATTTATAAATGTATACCGCCTCTAAGTCCTCGGTAAACACGGTTTGTTCGTATTGGTTGCCATAGTTGTCGATGGCGACTACTCGCACTTTTAGCCTCCGGATTCTTGAGTTTATAGACGAAGTCGTGGGTAGAAATCTGGCTATAATTGTCTGGATTGCGATTGACTAGCTCCGATATGATAGGCTTGCGTCCCATGCGTCGGTCTTGAAGTAATCGGCATACGATAAGGTCATATCGCCACTATAGACTCCATTTTCATAAACCTGTATTTTCCAATTTATATCGTAGTTCCAGACGTTGGCTACAATATGGTCTTTTGATAATCCATAACCATACGTACCATGATCGCCACCCCATGAACCATTGCCACGATGCAATCTGATTTGGAAGTTTTGGTCGAATCGGGTGCTCTTATAATAGTTATTTACGACTTTGTTGCCATTAATTTCATATACTTGATAGCCGTTAGGGTTCCCTTCTCCACAGATATTAGAATGCCACCATGCTCACACGCCGCGCCGTGAATACGCTCCGCGAAAGTATAAGGTTTCGTTCCATGGAAATTCTCCTGATAGTGGGTATGTCCAGAGAGCATGAGCAGATTGGCATAGCCTTTAAGAAGTTCCATCATCTGCGTGCGATTCTTATTGTTTGTCTGCCGCCAAGGTATGTGGTAATAGACTACGACCATCTTGTCTTTCGACACATATTGTAGGTCGCTTTTCATCCATGCCAATACTTCATCAGTAATGCCTCCTTTGTAGTCTTTGGTTGCATTATAGAGAATGTTGTCCAAACAGATGAAGTGGACGTTTCCTCGATTGAACGAGTAATTAAGTGGTCCGAAATTCTCACGGAAGATCTTTGTTATATCATTTCCACTCTTACCCGTTGCCTTATCGTGATTACCTATCGTCACAAAGAAGGGCATTGAGGTTGAGTTCATCAGTACCCGCATGGAGTTAGTAAGTTCCAAATGGGCTTCATCAACAATATCACCGAGACAAAGTCCATAGATAGGAAGCTTGCTGTTGTCGACGGTTTGTTTAATATCGGGCATCGTCTCCGTCCGAAACCGCTCCACATCACGATTGCTTTTTAACTTGCGGATCGGCCATGACAAGCAAATTGAAATGCGTTTCGTCACTGCCTAATCGGGTTAGTTTTAAAGTCATACCGCTTCTCGTTGGCTTTCAAAGTTTTATAGAAGGCCGTAGAGCTGGCCTTATACCCTGTTGGAATGGAATAGCTAACATACAGCGCGCCACTCTGGCGTTTCATCTGATACCAGCCTTTGGTATTGGTGACTACGCTCTGAAAGCCATCTGTCACTACTATTCCTGTGATTCCCTGTCCTGATCGTCGGTTATCTGTCCGTAGAGATCGCTGCCGGCATCAGGCTTAAAGTTGTCTGAACCGCCTTGGCCTGGAGGTGTAGGCGATGGCGTATCACTGGGCGAACCACATGACACTACAGGGAGTGTTAGCATTATCAGCAATGACAACGAGAGGATTTTTCTTGATTTTTAATTTTTCATATGCGTTTGATTATTTTTACAGAAACTACAAGATCATCAATGGCAAAGCGTTTAGTGCCCTTGGTGGTAAAGGTGATGCGCGTATCGGCAGAAGCACCAATAATCTCGAAAAATCTTCCCATTCACTACCTGCCTTTAGCTTTTTACATGCTTATAAGCATACGTGGTAATAGAAGGCGTTCCTGCTCCTTCTACACTAATGACGAGGGCTTCCACCCTGCTCTTCTACCCATTCAGCCACCTTTAAGGATACTTCAATATCGATCTTGTCAGTACCGAGTTCACTGAAGGTTGGCGTTGTTATCTTTCCTACGGCACTTGCCGTACCGAGCTTGATATATCCTGGACGCTCATATACCTTAGAGCCTTCCCATCCATCAAGTCCCTTAGAAATAAGATAAGAGTGGGCCATTGTAGTAAAGAGGTCGTTGGAGCCATCCTGTTTGGCCGTACGAGCTTGTAAATTACCAAGAGGTTCTGGGGCTATATTCTTTCCATTGTCATCCTTACTCCATACAGGCATGTTGCCGGGTTGGTCGGTAACAAAATCTCCACCATAAATACAAAGATCAAAATGTTGCTCAAGTATAATCCGGTCATTAACCACGGTGTTTAAGCTTACAGATTCTATATCTGCTTGATCGGTGTTTGCCACTCATAAGGGGCATGTATACAAGACCATAGTTGTAGATTTGGATAATGGTCATATTGTTTATGTCGGTGATGGTTATGGGAAGAATGCTCTTGATGGATTTTGGGAGAGGCTCGGCAAGGAAGCCGTATGTACAGACCTTTCTGCCGCATATACACGAGCTGTAAGTGAGCATCTTCCCAATGCGGCACTTGTAGTAGACCACTTTCATGTAACCAAGCTTATGAACGAAAAAGCTGGACTTGCTAAGAAGACAGTTATGGCATGTGGAAAAGGACGTCAACAAGCGTAAAAGTAATCAAAGGAACACGTTGGTTATTACTCAGAAATGGAAATGATATTTTTGATTATGCACACAGAAATAGACTGGAGAATGCCTTGAACCTAAAACCGTCCGCTAATGATTGCCTATTATCTCAAAGAAGATCTTAAGGAAATATGGAATCAGGGTAGTAAGCAAAAAGGCTAAAGCTGTGTTGGATGAATGGGTAAAAGCAAGCTATAGAATCCAAAAATACAGCCATTAATGAAAATGGCATCAACTATTAGAGCATACAAGACATACATATTAGCATGGTATGACCATTACATAACAAATGGAACAACAGAAGGAATTAACAACAAAATAAAGGTTTTGAAAAGACAGATATATGGGTTCAGAAATGAAGAATACTTCACATTAAGACTATATGCACTGCATGATAGGCGTCTACGCATTTAACGGAAGAACCATTTTTAACAAGGTCTTTGCCGGTCTTGCCAAGAACGGAAAGGGTACCATGGGCTGGTATCATGGATTCAAGTTGCATCTGCTTTGTAATGATTCAGGTGAAGTGATAACATTCTGTCTTACAGGGCAAACGTAGATGACAGGGACGGCAGAGTATGGACGGTATTTATAAAGGTCTATATGGAAAGGTATTTGCTGACAGAGGATACATCAAACAGGAACTCTTCGAGAATCTGTTCGGTCAAGGTATTTTTGAGAATAAGCTGGAGGCACTGCCTGTATATGTGGAAAATTCAAGGCAGTTAGAACTGTTCGCATACTAAGCTTATCCCTGAACTTGCGTAAAATCTGCAAGTTTCGTACCCTAAAAGATAACAAAAACTCGGCATAAGTGACAAAAGAGACCTAAAATCTCTTGTATCTCTTTATCTACAAGGGAATGGGCCTTTAAAAGTCTTGAATAATGACTTTTTCTCCTTTCTTTGCTAATGCCCTTATGTAAGTTTAATTTTTGCTTTCAAAGTAGAGTTGAGTGCTTCCAATTCATTGTTTGTATTCGGCATTTGCAGCTCAGGAAGTCATAGAATGTCCATAACCACGGCATATTCCTCTTTAAGCTCATATATGCACTTCTTGTGTTCTTATGCACATAATGCGTTTTTCCATCTGCCCCTTTTGCCCTTTCGTTTATAAAGTCTTTCCATTTCTCATGCCATGCAGTCAAAGCTCCTATAAAAGAATCTTTGTCTGTATGGCAAAAGCATTTTAGCTATGCCTAACAATTCTTGTGACGCTTGTAATTTGGGGTGCAATTTCAGTTTTGTTCTTATCGTCATAACCTGGTGGAACTGACAATGTTGGAATCTGTACTGGTAGAACTCTTGGCGAAGCCCTTTAAAGCCATCGCTCACTATGCCTAAAATATTATATCCATGTAACTCAAGATATGAAATACCTTCTCTGTAATCTGCAATTGTTTCTTTCTTATCAATGAACTTATACCATAGCACACGACCCGATATGTGATCTTTCATTATAACAACACCAAACCTTCTGCCCCAGTAAGTAGCATCCATTAAGACTACAACATTACTAGAAATCAATTGGGGAAGGTTCTCCTTGTATTCTGATGACAGATGGCGGTGAATCGTACGAGTTGATACGCCAAAATCTCTGGCAAGGTCGGATACAGTCAGATTCCCTAAGGAATATGCAGAATTAACATCTTCTTTTTCAAGCGACGACGTCCTATAAAATAGCGTTTACAGTCTTTGCAAAACCAACGCTGATAACCATTCTCCTTACCTTTTTTAATGGTGCGATGAGAACCGCAATAAAAGCAGATTTTTTGTCATCGAAAAGTTTTTTGCCCAAAACTATAGTAAATAAAGGGATTACAAGAGATTTTAGGTCTCTTTTTTTGTCATATAAGCCGAAAAACTTGCAGATTTGGCAAAAGGATTTAGAGAGGTATTTTTACTGAATTACAGAGATTAAACGCCTATTTAAGGACCGACTAAATAAAGAATCTCTTTTTGTAGAACAGCAACTATCTTAAAGACTCCGTTTCCCAAAAACAACCGTAGTATTTACAACCGATTATTACTCAATATTTTTATAGATAATAAGTCAGAAATATGGTTGTTATTTTTAATTGCACATTCTAAAAAGGTGAAGATTTAACGCTTTTTATTGATTATTAACTCAAAAAAGGACATCAACTTGGGTCGTTTCTTCTCTTTTTCCTTGCTATTCGTTTCCGATATTCCACTTTTGTTTTGGTCTATCTCATATGTACTGCAAAAGGTATTGATTTTTGTTTGATATTGCTCCTTGCTTGCTCCTTGTCGTAGATTAATTTTTCACACAGGAATTTTTTGTTCTCTTTCTATAGGGGCTTGAAACAATCCATTTATTGGAAACAATTAAAGACGGAGCTGGTTTGCCCCAGTGCTTTTTTAAGAAACAGGGCAATTATTTTATCTCCACAAAGGCTCTTGTTCCCAATTATGAGGAAAGCCTAATAAACGAGTTCTTACTGATGGGTATTTCGATAAAAGCTGCTTGAAATCTGCAACAAAAGTGTTGCCCATAGAAATGGAGTTAAGCCAATACACCACATAGCAGAGTTGCGGATAAAGTGTTTGTTCACGGAACAGAAAATCCGTAATCCATGTGTTTGGCATACGCATAGCATCATTGGCTTTGACAGGAAAGACCCGATTTGACAGTCTTGAATGATGGGCGCAGCAATTACGAAGTACAGGGTCTGGGTACGGATTAAAAAGGCTAAAGTGATTATTTTCAGTCATTTAGCCTTTTTAATTATCTAATTTTTCCCCACATTTTCCCCACAGCTGTCTATTTATATACAGGGCAACCGCATCAAAATAACGTTAGCTTAGGAAACAAACGTAGTTTTCAACCTCCTCCTCTCCCTTATTGTCCATTTTCCTAAAAAAACCATTGGTCCAAATCGAAACTACTACCCCATAAAAATTGATTTTTTGCCCCATATAGTCAAATTTCCTTGCGGGTAATATAAAAACATGATTTTTTGACAACAGGCTATTATTCAGACAAATACAAAATTATGCATTTTTAAGGGGGGATATTGTAAATTGTTGAAACTTCTCATCCTTGTATCCACCCCACTTATCCCTATTAATACAAAATCGACAAGTATTGATTATCAGGTTATTGACATTTTGATGCGGTTGCCCTGATTTATATATTTTTAGAAACATATTTTTCCGTAAAGTTATGTACCTTTGTCGGCAAATAAAGATATTCTCGTCAAACAAATATAAATAATATAAACATGGAAAAACAGAAAAACAAATCGTAGTTTTTGAGTATAGCTTTAGTTTGCATTTTCATCTTGGCATTTTTCATTTGTTCCATAAATCAGCGACAAAAGATAGCGCAAATCCTCCTTTAACAAATGTTTTTGACTGATAGCATTTCTCAAATTGTCTCAGCTTGTCCTGAGCGAAAATTGGTGTGGCGGTTATTGTTAATAACAGAGATACGGTTAAGGTCAATAATAAGAGTGTTTATCCTATGATGAGTGTGTTTAAGGTTCATCAGGCATTAGCTCTTTGTAATGACTTTGACAATAAAGGAATTTCACTTGATACCTTAGTAAATATAAATAGGGATAAACTTGACCCAAAAGACTTGGAGTCCTATGCTGAAAGATTATTCAGGGCCAGTCATATCATTGACAGTGAGAGTTTGCTGCGTTATACTCTTACTCAGAGTGACAACAATGCAAGCAACCTTATGTTTAAGGATATGGTTAATGTCGCTCAAACAGATAGTTTTTATAGCCACACTCATTCCTCGTTCAAGTTTTCAGATAGCTTATACGGAAGAGGAAATGTCGGCTGACCATAACAAGGCTTACTCTAACTATACATCTCCTCTTGGTGCTGCAAATGTTGATGAATCGTTTGTTTACTGAAGGTCTTATCGATGATGAGAAACAAAGTTTCATTAAGAATACGTTAAAAGAATGCAAAACAGTGTAGATAGGATAGCAGCTCCACTTCTTGATAAAGAAGGGGTTGTTATAGCGCATAAGACAGGTTCAGGTTATGTTAATGAAAATGGTGTTCTTGCAGCTCACAATGATGTTGCCTATATGTCTGCCTAATAATATCAGTTATACCTTAGCGGTAGTTTGTTAAAGGATTTCAAGGAAATGAATCACAAGCGTCACAATATGTTGCGCATATATCAGCTGTAGTATATTCTTTATTAATGCAAACTTCAGTAAAATCTTAAACTGCACTTGCTTTTGATAATTAATGATAAACAATCTAAAAAGCACTCTAATCGTTATCGGAGTGCTTTTTAGATTACTAATCAAATTGCTTCTATTATAATTTGAATCCTCTACTTTTTCTTTCTTCCTGTTGCGGCACTCTTGCTCCATATCTAAGCCTGTGCCATTGCTCCTGAACCAGTCGGCAATCGGCTTCCTGTTTATTGTCAGGTTCAGCCTGCTTTCATCGTCAGGGTCATTTTCCACCCTTTAAAATATCATCCTTTATATCAAAGTTCCGCCTGTGTTGCTCGGAATAGATTTTACCGCTACATTTCAGGGCTTCTTTTTTGACTATAAGACTTTCAGTCATTTCTTTAGAGAATCCCAGCATGGCACAAAACTTTTCCATGCGCAGCATTTCCCTGAACATCGGAAACCACCTGAAAGCCTTGTCTATGATTCTGGCGAGCCGTGACAGTTCTTTTTTTCTTTCATGTCAAGTTCCTGCCTGTGCATTTCTCTGAGATTGTGGATTTGCGTATCATGCTGTTTCTGCATCTGCTGTACTTGGCTCTGCAATTTTTCAATATTGGTGTTCCGTTTTGAAACCTCGTCTTGCAGTTTTTCGTTGGCACGTTCCAGTTCTTTCAGTTTTTCCACTCCCGAAAAAGAGAAGCAACTCCACTAGTTATAGCTGTCGCTGCCGTGGTGGCTGTCTTCTTTAACTTGTCAGTGCGTATTTCTGATTTCACCTGTTTCAGTTCCTGCTCGGCAAGATTTATCTGTTCTTCTTTTGTGCCGTTTGGCTGCATCCATGCGTTGCAGTTCAGCTTTTCTGCTTCTCAATGATAAAGTCGTTCCGTTCCAGATGCTCCTTACCAGTGACAGCCTTTGACTGCCCGCGTTCCATCAGCAGGATGTCGGATGCAAGGGTCTGCATCTGCATCATGTCATCGTCATTGAGCTTTCGGCTCTTTCCCTGTTTCGTGGTTCATCCAGTCGAAAACGATATGGGCATGATAGTTCGGCTTGAACCATCTGTCCCCGACTTTGAAGCTTTCCCTGTCTTCCGCTTCCGGCTGACCGTTCAGCCAATGCCCTTCATCCTTGTGCAGGAAGATTTGCAGCGGTGTGATTCCCCAGCGTCTTTGACACTCCTCACCGAATTTACGCACGTCTGCCAGTGTGGTGTCCGACCTGACAAAGCAGCACTCCTTCACGTATGGGGGAGCATCCCGCAATCTTGACTATTTTACCGTTCTTGCCTTTGCGTTCACGCTCCTTTTCCCTGCATGGCACGTCCGGTCTTTTCCTTTTACCATCTGTCTGATATTGTCATAATGCATCCGCAAATCCGGACTGCCGAAGTCAGGGATTTATCCACTGCTCATTATCGGTGGAGAGTTCTGGAACCACATAGGTTCTGGACTCTCCGATGTGACGCATGTATTCAGCAGTCCTCCTGTTGTGAGCCTCACTCGATGCGATATTGCAGGGGCTTGATATGTATGCTTGATTTTGTTGCCATAGATACTTGTTTTTGGGTTTGTACTTTTATTGTTTGCTTTTCCGCTGTCCGTAAACGCATGGGGGTTCTTAGGGTGCAACCCATAAGCGGAGATTCAAAAGAGGGTCACTCTTTGCTCTGGGTTCTCAGGGGAGAAACGCCCTGAGTGGGTCATGGGGTGAAAACCCTAATCCCTCGGGAGAGCCCCACAACTACGTAAGCGGGCGTGTGGTTATAGTGAGCTATATCAATGGCAAGCCATTGTCTGCAAACTCCAGCCTACGGCTTCGCTCTCCTCCGTCAGGGAGGGTTTTTCATCATCGTTGCCGATTGGAGATGCACCGACCAGCACAAGGTCTAAATCGTCTATCAGTTTTTGCAGGACGGGATTCTTCTCTATCATCCGCTGGAGGATTCTCTCAGCCTCGACCAAGTGGTTGGCTGTACTCATCACCTTGCCCTCCCGTATCTGAAAGATAATCCAATCGGCTATGTCGATATGGGCTTCTTTTGTTTCGGGGTGGCATTCCCTTTCGATGATGTCCGAAACCACCACCTTACAAAAGTACATGCTCTCGGCTCGCTGTTTCCACTCGGCATAAGCATCGGCATCGGGAAAGAGAAGCACGGTTCGCCCCTGACAGTACACGGGTTTCTCTTCTCTCATCTGACTCTTACCACCCGTAGCCAGCCATACATAATCGGGGAAGATAGCAGAACCGATAACGGCACTCTTCTCGGATTCCACCAAGACCACCACCTTGTCGGGATGCGTTTTCAACAAGTGTTCCCCGAAAAGGCATTGGGATAGTTGCCAATCCTCTGCCAACACACGCTGCTTTTTTTCAATATGCTGTGTATCCAGTTCACTGCCGATGTCTGTCCTCCCTTGATACGGTGTCCGTCTTCGGGATTGTACTGCATCACCTTTCCCGTGCGTACCTTGCCCGTCCTGTCTATCTGCCAAAAGATAACAGAGCCGTCACGGGTAGCCCCAAACGGTATTCCTCAACAACCGCTTCAACACCTCTTTTCGCCTTGTCGCCATAGTAGGAAGTAAGGTGTGAAGAGGAAACGGAAGAAAATTGCTACGCTCGCTTTGCGACTTCTCCACATAGTGAGGAATATAGCCGATGGCTGTCGGCTTACTTTGCTGCTTCACTTTCTTCTGCTCTGCTCTTTGCCTGTCAAAAGAGAAATCATTGGTAGTTCTGTGTTCAGGATGCTCTTGAAAATACTCTTTTCGGGTGTAGTGATACCCACAACCGCTTTCGTGGTTACATCTGCCGACCGATGGATGCAACGGCACATTATTTTTCGTCCACGTAATGAGACGAAAAGAATGCCTGTCTCCGCATTTGGGGCAGGTATGCCGTGTTGCCGTTCCTTTATACTTCTGTAATGAATAATTGCCCATAGCTTAGTCCGTTTTTGATGGTTGATTGTCGGCTGTCCCATCCTGTCCCATTGTCCCACACTCTAAGGGTTGGGACAGGGTGGGACACCAAGTTTACTGCGTTTTTACTCTCTTTGCTGCGCTGGATGATACGGTTTTACGGTGGACTTGCCACAATTCACCTGTGAGGCTATCTCCCTGACGGACTTGCCCGATTGGGAGAGTTGCAGAATTTGGCAATCCCTTTGGCTTGATTCATTGTCGCTTAATTTTTTTCAAGTGTTCCTTTTTCCGTGGAATAGCCCCTGAACACGAACTGCAAGAAAAGCATCCACCTTGTCAATCTCGTAAACGATTACATTATCCGCATCATGAGAGAACGTGCCATAGCGCACTTTAAGCTGCTTCACATAGCGAAGCCCTCCGTCTTGGGCACTTTTTCCAATGGTGAACACGCTGTCAAAGAAATTGTAGAGCCGTTTGCTTCCGGCAAGGTCGTTGGATGTGATGGGACAATCCAAAGAGCGTTTGGGCGTATGTGCTAGGACAAGGATAGAGAGCGCATATCTCTTTTTGAGATTGTTCAGCTGAATCATCAGCCGTCCTGCGGCATCGCCTTTCTCCATGGCGCAACACAGGTAGGTAAGATTGTCAATGATGAAAATCTTGCAGTCGGTCTGCACAGCCATCTGTTCAATGCCGCCTATGATAGCTTCCTCAAAGTTGGCATCCAAAAAGCTGGTTGCAGTCAATAGACACCCGATAGAGTTTTGTCGGGAAAGGTGTAGAGCTCTCCATGCTCGTTGGTATAGCGGAGCTGGAACTGCTTTTCGGACAGTTCAAAGTCCAGATACAGCACATTGTCGGTTCGGGCGATGCGGTCGGCTATCTGCACGGCAGGATGGACTTGCCCACGTTGGAATCGGCAAACAAGCAGGAGAGTTCCCCCTCGTACCAAAAAGCTGTCCCACAGCGCACGGGGCGTAAAGCAATAACGATGCTTCAAGAATGGTTTGGTTTGCCGTCTTGATATTCATCATGCCTACACTGTCGGGCATACCGTTATGCGCTTGGGATGCTTTTTGTGAGGTCGCCACGTATCAGGTTGATATAGTTCTTATCCTCTTCCATATCATTCACCAGTTACGTGGGTTGGGCTTTGCGACAGTGGGAAGAGGATAAGGACTTGTTCAGTTCCTCGTCTGACAACGGTATGGGATTCTTTCGGGCGGTTTCCAGCCACTTGTCCAGTTCGTCACGGTAAAGGCAATAGCGTTTGCCGGGCTTGGTGGCAGGATTGTCCCTTCTGACAGTTTCATGTAGAGCGTACCCTTAGGGATACCTAAATACTCTGCTGCCTCGTCCACAGACATGGGCACGTGGGTGTCCACCGTTTTTGGCATTGTTCACACTGCGCTGCTCGGCGAGCAGGCTTTTTCAAGCTCATCACTTCGTCTCGAAGCTGAGCGACAACCTCAGGGGAGGTCGTTGAAGGTAAGAATTGATTTTTCCATTCGCGTACTCGTCTCTTTTGTAAGACTTGGCGCAAAGGACTGAAATGATATATCCGTGAATATCTCCACGACACGTCATTGCAAAATAATTCCCGAATAATTAAAGCCCAGCCATAAATGACGGGTAAAATTACTCGGGAAAACGATGTAAAACAGGCGGTTATGAGTTACCGGATGGTTGTCGTTGGTGTCGTGATTATCCTAATTCCGCACATAATCCTCGGGATAGTGGAAATCAAGTTTGCCGTTTTCGGGTTCATCAATGGGAATTTCCGTCTTTAACGGCTCTACCTTGAAATTCTTGATGGTTGATAAGTCTGTATCAGCAAACGATTTCGGGAAAAGGGCTTTGATGAACTTGGCACGGTTATCCCCATTGTAGTATCTCTTGTACAGGAAACGCTCAGAGATATTCCATACGAAGTGACAGGTGGAATGTTGTTGATGTCTTTGGTAAACGGTCTTTGTATGGGCTTCGGGGTATAAGTGTTAAGATTCATCCATTTGTCCACCTCAGTACAGATGTGGTTCACGGTTTCTTGGTCGGCAATGCGAGGCAGGTAATAATGGCAATACTCCATGACCATGCGGATGCGCTCTTCCTTTTCCCGTTGCTCTCTGCTTGCGTAATTGGCACGGTTCTTTTCGTGAAGATCCGGGGCGATAGTAAACTCTATCAGTTGATGTTTGGATAAGTGTCTCTTCTTTTTGTCGGGGATGATTCGGGTACAGGCTCAGGGGACTGATGTAGGTCCAGGCACAGATGTGGCTTCTTCAAGTGTATTTTGTGACAGTTCTTCCTGCACCTCTATGGCTTCGGCAATCGTTTCTTTCTTGCCGAACTTGATTTTGTAGATTTCGTATGTATCAAAGATAAGTGTCTGAAAGGAGAGATAGAGCAACCATCCCAACAGGTTACAGCATACGAATACTATCCACCTGACAAAGTTGTCTTGGTTGAAGCTGTCCGCTATTACCAGCGTGGCAATGGAAGATATTAGGACGATGGCGAAGCCGACAAAGCCCAAGATGATGTATTTGTCCTTGATTGATGATTCCATATTTCGTTGAGAGATTGAATGTTCCTGTATTATTTTGTGCAAAGTTAATGCTATTTTTCCCAATTACTGCCCGTTATTTGCGGTTAGAACGGTCTTTTTCAATGTATTTCACGAAATGTCATCATATCATACTCTGTTTCATACTCTGAGGGGCTTATAAATGGTGGCATCAAGCCAAAAACATAGAGGGGCGATTATAGCCTTGTAGCCATAACCGCCCCTCTGAATACCTGTCAATGTGAGACATTTATGCCTCCTTGCGCTTCAAGGTTATCTTGTCCACCACCTGACACATCTGCTGCGCTGCTATCTTGGAATAGATTTGTGTGGTGGTAATGTTCTTATGTCCGAGATAGGCTTGGATGACAGCCATGTCCGTTCCCATTTCCACGTGCAGGCTTCCGAAGCTGTGGCGGGTACAGTGAAAGGTGATTTTCTTGGTTATCCCTGCTGCCGTGAGCCACCGTTGGAGTGGTCCTTGCAGCATCTTGTCCTTGAAATCCTCAAAGATAAGTCCCTCGCCCCGTTCTCCCAGCAGTCCATAGGCTTCATCACTGATGGGGTTATGCACTATTTCTTTGGTTTTCTGCATACGGGTGGTAACGAACATCCTGCCGTTGGTGTATGGTTGTATCTGCTGCCACGTGAGCTGTCTGATGTCGCTCTTTCTCAGTCCCGTAAGACAGGCGAAAAGAAAAGCTTTTTTCAAGACCTCCTCCTCACAGGGTGTTTCGGCAAGCCGTATCAGTTCCTCTTGGCTCAAATGCTCCCTGATGGTGGGAATGCACTCGATGCGGTCTAAGAAGCCGTTTGGGTTCTCCTTTATCTTCCTGTCACGGTAGGCGGTGTGCAGCACGGCACGGAAAGTTGACCAATAGCCTGCTGCGGAGTTGATGTGCAGCTTTTTGGTTGGTGTGGATGGATTGGGGTGCATCAAGCAGGTATTCCATGAACTTGCGGCACAAATCCACATCCACCTCCTCAAAGGTGCATTTGCCGTTCACGAACCGCTGGAAATGCTTGTATACGTGCTGCCACTTGATATTCTTGCGGTCAGCCAGTCCTTTGAAATAGGCAAGAAATCGCCCTTCATCTTGGTCTTGTCAAAAGCCGTTGTTTTTCATTGAAAATGGCTTCGTAGCGCTGGTTGCGCAGGATGACCGCTTTTCTTCATCATGCGTGCGTTGAAGTCCCGTTCCTGCTGGTTTGCAGGTTTGGCGAAGATGTAAATTCCTAAGGCTTCACGTGTAATCACTCTCATGGTGACATTGTCACGGTAGCCGGGATAGTAGTCAAGGCATAGTGAATACTGTGTCCCGTTCTTAATCTTGCGCTTACGCAAGGTAACTGTTTTGCATTTACTCATAATAATTATGTTTTTAATTGGTTGTATACATTTTTGGAGTTGTATCCATGTTTCCGATGGCAAAGGAACAACGTGAAATATCCGTGAATACCTCCACGATACATCATTTTGAAATAATTTTCGATAATCCCGATTTTTTTCACGGTTATTTGTTCCTTTCAGCCATGACACGCTCCACATCTGAGCGCAAAAAGCAGGTTTTTCACACCCACCTTTATCTTTTTCGATGTGCTTCACCTTGACGATATGGCAGATGTTGGCTGACGAAAGACCATAGATTTGCTGCACCTGCTCAACGGTATAGTAGCGTTCATCGTTCACAAGGTCAGTTCTGCGGAGTTCGTTCAAATGTGATTTGGAGTAATAGGGTACGCCCGTACTCTCTTTTTAGTGGGTATCTTATGGCGATAGGGTGTAGGCACGGAGTGCGGTCGGCTTCATGCCGAACAGTTCCTCCACCTCCTCGGTCAGTAGCCAGTCGGTAATTTCGCTAATATCAACTGCCACACCGAAAAAAACTCGTCAATATGCTTCTTGCTGTAATAGTTCTTTCCTGCGATACGGCAGATGGGGATATGGTTACGCTTGGCGGAAGTGTAAAGCCATGACTGCTTTACCTTAAAAAGGGACATCACCTCCTCGCCCGAATAGAAGTCCAACACTTCTTCGCTTTCCTTTTCCCTTTTTTCTCTTTTGGCAGGTAAGGAAGATGAAGATGATTTCCTTGGTGTGGAGGTGTTGCCGGGCAGGATGCGGTGATAGGGATTGCCCTCCAACATCTGCTCGATGTCGGCTCTGCGGATGAATGCCATGCGGTTGCTGATGCGTGAGGCTTTCAGCTTGCCGATGGCTACAAGTTTGTAAATGTACTGTCGGGAACAGCCCATGAGGATGGCTGCTTTGGAAAAAGGTGAGATACTCCTGATGCTGTATCTCCATCAAGGGTTGGGCGACTTTGAAGAGGTTGTTCTTCTGCATCACTCTGGCTCGTTTGGCTTCTGCCTGACAAGCCTCACTGCAATATCTTTGCATACCGCTTCGGGTTACAAAGGACTTGCCGCAAAAACTGCATTTTCTGGTTGCTTTCATACCGTTTTATCGTTTAATGGTTCATTTCTTCAATCCTATATCTCTGAAATGGTAAACGGATGTGAACGGAAGTCAACCATTGTCGCTTTTTCTACACAGTGTGACTGTTTCCGCATATCAGGGGCGGTTATTGTCGCTTGTCGTAAACGGTTGTAAACCCTTGTCAACTGTCTGCACGGTGTGACAAAAAACAAGCCCCGCAAATTCTCCACGTCAGAAATACGTCTCAAAAATATGTGGAAATTTGGGAAGCGACAAATGGCAACCGAAAAGTGTTAAATTTTAGAATATGCTGGTAATTAAAGATTTACACTCGGATATTTCTGATTAGTTTTGGTTGTTCTATGGTTATAAATACAAAAGAGAATGCATCAAAAATATGATACATCCTCTTTTAGATATTTTCATATGCAGTTCTGACTAATATCAGCTGCTATGGATGATTGTTTACTCCTTGATAGAGATAACGTTAGCACCAACTGCCATATCCTTAAACATTGGCCAGTCTGGTTTCTCTGGTTTCTTTAAGCCCAATGTAGTAGTATTCCCTTTCTTCTCACCTCTTGCAAGAAGACCGTAAATACCGTACCACTGCTGAGTAGATGAAAGTGTACCTGGACCCTCCTTCTTCTCAGAAGACCAATAGTAGCTATACTCTGTATCCTCAATCGTAAACTTCCTCTCACTAAGGTATCCCATTGCAGGTACGAAAGCAGCCTTACCATTATTACCATTGTTGATCTTTTCAAACTCAGCCAAACGAGGAATACAGAATCCCACAGGACTTGGGTCATATACAGTCTTAACGAAAGCGTTAGAGTTTTGATAACCTACATTGTTATTCACATCCCACAAGTTAAAGTAGGTGGCATGATGTGCATTGCTGTAATACTTAGTACCATCTCCTTGATTACTGAAGTTAATCCACATCCAGTCACCGTTTCCTTTTCCCTGACCAATAGTTGTATCATATGGATCGTATGTACGGAATCTTGCCATAATAAGAGGCATTCGCACAGACCAGAATGGTAGGAAACCTCTATTGTAGCCATTAGGATTTTTAGAAGTTTTACCATCTGACTGTAAAACCATACCATTACTTGGATAGAGAGGATCCTTACGTCCCTGCTGGTAGTACATTGCTTGACCCTCACGAACAAGAGCTGCTGCTTTTTGAGTAAACTCTACCTGTGCAGTCTTTCCTGTTCGTGTCTGAGTAAATGTAAGACGAACCTTACGGTCTTTCTCATAAGTAGTACCCTCCCACTTTGTATGCCGGAAACCCTAATGGCTCACGCATAAAAGTAGTCTTTGCTTGTATCAATCACATCCTTAGATGTAATCCAAATGTGCCAGCTCCAAAGAACATTATAGGCACCCAGTGATTCAGCATTACTTCTAACGCCAATAATAACACTTGCCTCCTTCATTTTGTCCTTGTTGACTTTAAACTCAACATTACTACCATTTATTGTTACGTCAGACACTATATCAGGAGTACTAGTCCACAATACTTCAGCCGTAGTAGCACCTGTAATATATGGATCATTAATCTCTGAAATACCCCAGAATTTATTGAAAATATACATACCTGCTGGATAATTAGAAGTATAAGCAGAAGCATTATTAGTACCATTCTTAATAGCATTACCATATACCATTGGGAACGTATACTTACCACCAGCTGAAAACAACATAACAGTTAGCAGTCTCCTGCGAACCATTAACCGTAGAAAGGTCTACAGTACCTGTCACTTCTGGTGTAGACTGAAGTTTCGCTTCACGCTCAGCCTTATAGTCATGGAACTCATTGGTGAGTGTCATTACACGAGCTTCACCCTGAAGTTCCACCATCACCACGCTCAGAACTCATAGCCTCAACCATTGTTCCCTTACCCTCAACCCAATTAGTACCATCAGCACTGACCTCGTACTTTGTAATTGTCCAAGGCTCTGCCCTATCTGGTTTACCACTTCCAAGCAACTGACTATAACTTGTAACGGTGAAAGGAACACTGGTTTCAGCATACGAATATGTATATTTTTGAACTCTCAACTTTCAGTTCAAACTTCTTACCATCCTCATCCTTTGGATTTGAAATTGCGTAAGTTCTGGTTGTACCAGCAACCCACTTCTGCCCTTTACTACCAATCTTTGCCTTCGCACTCTTACCATGATCGAAAAGAGATTTCCACCTCTGCATCGGTAGGAATATCCTGAGGAACCATAAAGAAGATACCATCACCACCATTCATAATAACATCAGAGTTTACTGCTGTTGAGAATGGGTCAGTAAAGGGTAAGCTCAAAGTTCTTCTTATCTGTACCTGATGTCCATGTCTTTGAAGCAATATCGTATGTACCACTACCAATAACATTACGAATCTCTATCTTCGTTACTTTTCGATTGCGAGAAAGGTCGTTACCCACCGCAAACTTAATAGCAGTTGTAGCGTGTGAGAAATCGATTGGAATCTTCTGGCTTACATAGGCATCATAATTGAATGCTTCCGTATTAGCAACTAAAAACGTCAATCTGCTTCTTTGCGTCTTTATCTGGCGAGTAAGTAACAACTGGGTTATGACCAGATGTTGTTTTTACCATTGAGTTTGCACCATCTGTAGCTGGATGAACAGCAAAGAACTTCAACTTTGAAGACTCACTCTTCTTCCACTTTACAGGATTAACCATTGTACCATCAGCGTTCACCTTTTCATTGTAGAGATAGTTAGCAGCTGTGCTACCTTCTTAGTTGCAAAAATAGCGAAAGGCTTGTTCAACGTTTTTAAAGTTAGCTTCGCTAGTAACCATAGCACGTGTAGCTACTGGAATATAAACAGGGTTAACACCTTCAACTGTGGTCTCTATCAACTCCAGCCCTTCTGCATCACCCTCAAGTGGAGTAGATGTTGTTTCATAAACAGATGGAGCCTTTGTTTTTTTGGAAGTGATGGTTCATTGATGTCCTGAATATCAGTCACAGCAAAGCTAATACCATCCTCTACCTTTTGTGTTTCCTTTTACTGTTTCAATATCGGTACAAGCAGTCACAACAAATGATGCCAAGCCTACCAAGCCGGCCATTAAAATAAATCTAAAATTTCTTGATTTCATTTCCTTGAGTTATTTTTGTCTGTTACGGCTGGAATGAGGTTTGATTACTCACCATCCAACTCTTCTGTTCCTCCGTCTTCAAATCCACCAACAGAGACTCCAATACTGGGCTGATTTTTCTTTAGAACCAGCTAAAATCGACTCACCCACTACAACAAAATATTCGTTGATGCGCGGTGCATCATAATACTTCTTTTTCATACTTCTGAATTATTCTTTTTATCCTTTTATAGATGTATTCGTACTAAAATAATATATTAATCTAGGATTTTTTTAATTCATATACTTCTTTTTCCTCTTACTATAAATACTTTCAAAAGTAACCTGAGGATACTCCCTATTAATTTAGATAAAAATAAATCGTGTATAAAGGTACGACTATTCTCAAGAACGCGTATAAATATAAGTCAATTATTCGATGGTATTAACAAAACTATCTATTTTTGTTAAAAAAATTTAACATACGCTACTGTGCTATATAACTATGAATAGTCGGAACAACAAAGTGGTTTATTACTAAGAACCTTGCCTATTTTTCACACTTCTATAGTCGAAAACAATTAATGATAAAAAAACACAGTAATGATTACCTATAAAAAGTTAATTCTAAAAAGATAACTATGTAGCTTACTTATCTGAAAGCCCAAGTCAACACATAAGCAGATGTCACCCGATAATAGAATTCGACCTTCACATTCCGCAATATATTTTCTATCACAGCCTGCCTAACCTTTTCACATGATACTATAGACACGTCAAGTGCAGGTTGAACAAACACACGCATATCAAAAGTATCCCAGAGAATCTTCATGAAATAGTTTATACAACGTTTCTTTGGCACACCAGACAATCAGGCGACTGAGCGTATCGGGCGCGTATTCATCCGCTCTGACAAAGCGTTCGGCTATTCGGTCTACGCGATTACTCATATATTCCACGTCAACAGCCACATTGCTCTCCCTCGAGAGGATTACTGCCGCATAGCCACGAGTATGGCTGACTGAGATATTCCAACCTTCCACTATCGGACGCCCTGACGGCTCATGTAAGATAACAAGTTCACGATTGCCTGTCATAGCATAAAAAGCAACGCGTAGACGGCTAACTTTTCCTTTCGGCGCGAATCGCTCGTACATTCTGTCATCACTTTTTTCCCAAATAAATTTGGACACAAGTGGGCGCAAAGCCTCTACTTTGCGTTCTATCTCCCACAACCCTAATGAGATATCAGATTGTAGCTTTTCAATCTTGATGAGTGCCATCCGCCTTTTTATGAACAGTTACTTTGATCTTGGTTATTCGCCTTTCATCCACTGCCAGAATCTCAAACGTGTAGTGTTTGTAATCTATTACTTCATGAACATTGAGAAAATCACCTTTGATTTCGAGCAGTAACCCGGGCCAAAGAGTCGGCGTCTCCCTCAACTTCAGAAAACTCTTCATCATTGATATTCAGTATTTTTGCAGAAATCACTCAGCAGAGTTTTTACCCTCGAAGACATAAGTATTGTAGTTGAGTTTTGAAAAAGTCTTCTCATCCTCATCATATTCATCATTGATTTCTCCGACTATTTCTTCCAGAATATCTTCCAATGTGACGATGCCGCTTGTACCTCCGAACTCATCTACAACAATGGCAATATGTACCTTGTTGTCCTGAAATTCGCGCAGCAAGTCGTCTATTTTCTTTGTTTCGGGTACAAAATAAGCTGGCCGAATCAAAGTCTGCCACCTGAAATTAGCCCCTTTCTGCAAAATGAGGAAGCAAATCCTTGATATAAAGAATTCCGCGAATATTATCTTCATTACCCTGATAAACAGGAATACGACTATAATTATTTTTCTACAACACATTTCAGTACCATAGAGAAGTCACTGTGTATTTCCAAGTCGACAATATCCTGACGACTCGTCATTACTTCCTTTGCCGTTTCATCACCAAACTTTATGATACCTTTCAACATGCTCTGCTCATCCTTAATATCATCCTTGTCTGTCAATTCCAAAGCCTGTTCTAATTCATCCATACTAAGCACATGGCTCTCTTTCTGTACGACCTTCTCTGCCATCACACCACTTTGCAACAGAAGAGTTTCCAACGGCCAAAATACTTTTCCGCAAAAAAAGAGAATACTATTCACCGCCTTACGGCAATACGACAAAGGATTCTGTCGACTATAAATTTTAGGCATGATTTCTCCAAACAGCAGCAAGAGGAATGTCAATAAAACTGTTATGATAAGAAACTGCAGCCAATATGCCTGCGGCCCAAAATGAATCAACGAACCGAAAATATAATTGCAAAGCATAATGATCGTAACATTTATAAAATTATTTACGATCAGCACCGTAGCCAAAGTTCGCTCGCTGTCTTCTCTTAGAGTTGAATATTCCTATCATTCTGTGTTTTACCTTTGCGATAACTCTGCTATATCCGTAGGAGAAAGGCTAAAGAAAGCAATTTCAGATCCACTGGCAAAACCAGAAAAAAATAACAAAATAATGGTCAGGATACCTGCAAATATAATTCCTATCGTAGGCATCTGAAAGTAGATATCGCCAAAGGCATTTGTAAGAAATGAAATATTCAAAGTAGATGTTTATTATATTAATCTGAAAAATCAAAAATCCATTCTGACAAAAATTATCAGAATGGAAGTGGACCATTTGAGTCTATAGTAGTTTCTTTACGCTCTTCTAGTGGGGTTTGAATCTTTCGTGTCGCACCATCCCTCATGTTTCATAGAAAGCAATTCCATATTGTCAGCCAAAATCTCAGTCACATAGCGACGTTGTCCCTTTTTGGTCATCATAAGTTCGGTAACGCAACCGTCCCTCCACATAAATTCTGTCACCCTTGTGAATATACTTCTCTGCAACTTTAGCCAACCCCCGCCACATAATGATATTATGCCAATCCGTAGTGATCAGGAACCTGCGTACCATTCTGCAATGTATAGCCTCGTTCTGTCGTAGCTAATGGAAACTGGGCCACAGCTTGATCATTATCGTAATAACGAATATCAGGGTCTTTCCCCACATTACCGATCAACATTACTTTATTCATAGGCTAAAAAGGAGAATATCAAAATGATGAGAATTATTTCCATTCCCAAATATCTGAAACGGAAGTTTTTTCCTTTTGCGGATGGAAACTGAGAACGACCATCCACACGTCCACGTAGATAATCAACAATACGATCATAGCACTCCTGCCCAGAAGTAGCCTTGCAAGCCACTACAAAATGTGTATCGCGATACTCATGCTTACCTGTCGCAGGAATCATGACGACACGCTTAAAGTCCAAAGAGCCTTCATACCAACCAGGAACATTCTCTGTCAAGCGCGTTACTGCCGTTGCTGCCAAATCTAGCTTTTCATTGACGATGGGACGCAAAGCTTTCTTCTGCTTAAAATCCATCATTGTAGGAGCTAATGTCTTGATAATAATAAAATACACCCTCTGACGGACTTTATAGCGCTTGGGATAAAGCACATCGCTATTCACATATTCGCGAATATCAGCTTCAAGCTCAGGGCTAACACCTATTTCCGGGATGGAATATAGAAAATCTAAAGCCCCTTCGACATTAGAAACTAATGCCTCTTTATCAAAAATATCGCAAGTATAAATTCATTGAATTGATGTTTCTCGTAAAGAAAAAGAGCGGAAAACGGGACTCGAACTCGCGACCCCGACCTTGGCAAGGTCGTGCTCTACCAACTGAGCTATTTCCGCAAAATAAAAATCCACCAACAAAGTGAAGAGGAGGAGACTCGAACTCCCACGTCACGATTGACACTACCCCCTCAAAGTAGCGCGTCTACCAATTCCGCCACCTCTCCAAAATGTTGTATGCCGAATAAAACTGTGCCCAGAACAGGACTCGAACCTGCACGTCGTGAAACACACGCACCTGAAACGTGCGCGTCTACCAATTCCGCCACCTGGGCTAAAGAAGAACTCTTCTAAGGTATTTTTATTCAGCATGTTGAGCGGAAAAACGGGGCTCGAACCCGCGACCCCTGACCTTGGCAAGGTCGTGCTCTACCAACTGAGCTATTTCCGCATAATCCTTAATTACAAGGAGCATTTCTCTAAATGCGGTTGCAAAGGTAAGGTTTTTATTCCCACAAAACTTTTTGCTATCAGCAAAAATAAACTTTCTCTGCAAGCAACTCTAACTTCTGAAATTGCACTATACAAATAAAAGCTCATTAAAACGCTCATTATCAACCTAATCCATCCGACTCTTATAATCCTCATAGGTATATTCTCGCAGCACTTCTAATTCTCCATTTTTATGAAGAAGCCCAATGGCTGGGTGAGAAATACCATTAAATGTATTTGTCTTCACGGTGGTATAATGTAGCATATCCTCAAAAATAACAGGCTCCCCTACTTCCAACGCATGATCGAATTTCCAGTAACCCATAAAGTCTCCGCTCAAACAAGAATTGCCCCCAAGACGATAAATGAAAGGACTTGACTGGTCATTTACATCCATGCGCTTGGCAAATCTCACAACCGGAAAATAAGGCATTTCAAACAATCGGGCATGTGACACGTAAAACTCACGTCTCAAAAATAGCCGTCCGTATGCCATGATCTTCCACCACATCCACCACTTGCGACACCAAAGGACCCGTTTGCCAGGCAAAAGCACTGCCCGGTTCGAGTATAATCTTGAGCCAAGGGTAGCGGGCGCGAAACTCTTTCAATATATAAATAAGGTGGTCTACATCGTAATCAGCCCGCGTCATCAAATGTCCACCACCGAAATTAATCCACTTCAACTGTGGAAACCACGCCGCGAACTTCTCCTCAATATGTTGTAATGTCCGTTCAAAGACGTCGTCTCCACTCTCACAATGACAATGGCAATGGAATCCTTTCGATATCATCCGGTAGCCGCATCGGCAACTTATCAGCCGTGATTCCAAATCTGGTACCGGGTGCGCATGGATTATACAAATCTGTTCCTACCTCAGAATACTCAGGGTTCACCCGCAACCCAAACTTAATTTCAGCATTTGCCTGCCGTGCCCGCACATGATAACGTTCATATTGTGATAGCGAATTAAACTGCAGATGGCTAGAACAACGAGCAATTTCGTCTATCTCGTAATCAGTATAAGCTGGTGAAAACGTGCGTTTTACTGCCAAACTCTTCAAGTCCGAGTCGCGCCTCGGCTAAGGAGCTAGCTGTTGTCGAGTGAATATACTCTCGAAAGATAGGGAATGTTTTCCAAAGCGCATAAAGCCTTGAATGCCAAAATAATTTCTACATCAGCTTCCCAGGCTACTCGTTGAATAATTTTTAGATTATTCCGCAGACGGGTTTCTTCTAAAATATAAATCGGCCGATCTACCCCACGGCATGTCTTAATATCTATCTTCATTTTTAATTTTTCAAAAATAAAAGCCCAACAAACAACTCCTTTCATTTTTTTATACTATAGAACTAAAAGTGTATCAATCTACTTGTTTTCAACCATTATAATCAAATTGCATAACGTTAAAAACTCACCTTCATAAACTTGTTGTTCGACAGTAAAACAGAAGAACGCTTTGTTGTCCTATTTGCAAAAATACGATTTTTACAACTGGGCAACAAGCGTTTTGATATTTTTATCACTTAAGCACTTGTGTCACGCTCCTAAAAAGGCACCTATATTGATTGTTCCTTCTTTAAAGCAAGCTATTATCAAGTACTTTAGTCCAAATTCAGACTTGCTTTGATTGTTTCTATTTGTTGTGTACTTTTTCCATGAGCGTTTCATATTCAAGAAGGTGCGGTCATATTCCCCTTTACTTCTAAATAGAACTTTATCTTTTGGCTCTGTTCCCGATGGACGAACACTTACTTTTGTACCATCTTCACAGAACCACTGAAGCACATTACTTGTGTCAGGCATATCCAATTTAACTTTAGTGCCGTCACTCTGGACAGCTTCAAGCGCTTGAAAATCTTTCCACAGGCATATCTTAGAACCGCCCAACTCCTTGGGAGGATTACTCTGAAGTCTGCCATCATCTGCTTTATTTCGTCTGCTCCGGTCTTACCTGGCGTACAACGTTAATTGTAAACTCCCGTGAGAATCCATATTCCATATAGATATCCATGAGCACATCATACAGAGTCTTGCCCTGATCTTTGGGCCCATGCACAGATTTCTGCCAGCAAACTCATAGCGGAAACAGCGTCTTTGTCACGAACGAAATCCTGAGCCATGAAGCCATAGCTCTCCTCTCCTCCACCAATATACTTCTGTTTTCCTTCAGAGATTCTTATTTCGTGGGCAATCCACTTGAAACCTGTGTAGCAATCACGCATTTCAATGCCGGCTTTATCAGCAACCTTCTTAATAAGTTCCGTGGTCACAATCGTCTTTACAATAAAGTCTGACGGCTGCAGGAGTCCCTTTGCCTTACGATTTGTAATGATATAATACAGGAATAAGAGGCAAGTTTGATTACCATTAATCAGCACCCACTCACCTTTATCATTCTTTGCAAGCCATTCCTACACGGTCAGCGTCTGGATCACTTGCCATTACAATATCCGCATCAAGTTTCTTTGCGTCACGTATAGCCAACGACAACGCTTCACCGTTTTTCCGGGTTGGGACTCTTAACAGTCGGGAAATCCCCACTTCTCTGCATTTGCTCTTCCACACAATGCACATTATCAAAGCCCCAAAGTTTCAATGATTGAGGTATCAACATCATGCCGGTTCCATGCAACGGCGTATACACTATCTTTAAATCATGTTGACGTTTAATCACCTCTGGATCAATACTAACGTGCGAATCTCTTCAAGATAAGCTTTTATCTATCTCCGCACCAATTATTTCTACAAGTTCCTTGTTACCTTCAAACTTCACGTCATCAATCATAACCTTATTCACTTCAGCTATAATTCCATTATCATGTGGAGCCAAAACCTGAGCACCATCTTCCCAATAAGCCTTGTAGCCATTATATTCTTTAGGATTATGGCTGGCTGTGATGTTTACACCTGCTTGACATCCCAACTTACGGATTGCATAAGAACATTCCGGCGTGGGACGCATGTCGTCAAAGAGATACACTTTAATATCATTGGCCGAAAAAGATATCAGCTACTGTTTCTGCAAATTTCCGGCTATTGTTACGGCAGTCATGGCATACAACCACCGAAATTTGGTTAAGATCTTTAAAGTTTAACTTCAAGTAATTGGCAAACCCTTGAGTTGCCATTCCTACGGTATAAACATTCATGCGATTCGAGCCTGCGCCCATAATGCCGCGAAGCCCTCCTGTTCCAAATTCCAAATCCTTGTAGAAACTTTCAATCAAATCTGTCTTATCTTCAGCATTTAGTTTCAGCTGAACATCTTTACGAGTTTCCTCATCAAAGCGCAGGTGACAACCATTGCCGAGCCTTTTGCCTCACACTGTGCAATCAGTTCTGTATTATTCATAATTGTTCTGGTATAAATTTATTGATAGTTAGATATTCAATATAAGTAGAATCACCTTACATAATTTAGGGTTATCTGCCAAACAAAGAGAATAATTTTCTCCACGCTATATTAGCAAAGATAGTTATTTTAAAATCAAAAATGAATAAGTTAAATCATTTATTTTTGTAACTTTGTCACCAAAACCTACTAATATGCATTTTACAGGAATTTTTAATTGCGTTTTTGCACATTTCTTATTATTGGTCTTTTTCATCCCGCTTGTTATCAAAAACCGAGTACTATTGGGGCACTAAGCCTTGGTGGATATATCTTATATTAGGTATAGCTCTGTTATTATAGCCCCTCTTTATCAGCGATCATCATCTCTTCTCTATTGGGAATCATCAGAGCTTCCTTTCTTTGGGGTATTGGTGAGTTGTTTGCACAGCGCAAAAGAGTTGAAAAAGGCTGGTTTCCCAAACGTCAGAAAGAAGAGAAATGAAGGTAGAACTCATTCTTATCGGTAAGACCGTGAATAGTCATTTCAATGCCGGTATTAATGATTATCTGGACAGAACCAATCATTATCTTCCTTTTAAGATAACGGTTATACCCGATATCAAAAACACTAAAAACCTTACGGAAGAGCAACAAAAAGATTAAGGAAGGCGAAGAAATTTTGAAACATCTGAAGCCTTCCGACACTGTTGTGCTCTTAGATGAACTATGGTAAAGAATTCGAAGCCTGGAATTTGCCACTTGGATTCAGAAAAACAGAATACAACACGCAATCTTGTATTCGTCATAGGTGGCCTATACGGTTTTTCTCGGGACGTTTATCAAAAAGGCAAACGAACGAATCAGCTCTGTCCAAAATGACTTTCAGTCACCGAAATGGTCAGGCTTATTTTCACCGAACAGCTATATCGGGCATGTACGATTATCAAGGGCGAACCCTATCATCACGAGTAATTGATTATCATGCACCATCTTATAAGCCTAAAATAAGAACATTTCTTCGTCAGCACTTTGCAACCTTACTCTTCATGGATGGTAGATGTACTATTTTTATCGCCCCTCCACCAACTTCTCACTCTCTTATAACCTTCCACGCCAAGAATCGTTAATCCACCATATTGGCAGGTCTTTTGCCATACCAAAGAGTATAATCCACAAGATTCCCTTTGTCTTTATTGAGAGATATTCCGAAGGGATAGCCATTTGGGCAAAGGAAAGTATGTAAAAGGAATACACAATACCAGTACGATTACACTGGTGCGGAACGACAGACCTTGAAGCCATGTCTTAGTACGTATAAACAATTCCTTCATCTTAATTAATTCCTTTTTGGTTTACTTTTTCCAAAAACGTTGTATACTTATCCCACTCTTTTTGCATTGTAGTTTCATGCTTTCCCATGAAAAACGCAGCTTGACAAGTATCTTTAAATGGACTCCAGTTGCCACAAACCCATCCATCACAAGTAATAATCGGCTGAAATATCCCATTATTGTTATAAGCCTTGTGGCTTGTATTCGGTTTTGCAATACGACATCGCGACTTTTATACCCAATCAGATATTCATCATACGGAGGTATCAAAAGATACTTACCTTTGCGAAAGCCTCGTATACGGACATCATCCATCAGATAGAAAATTCTGTTTCCCCACTTCTCAAGGTGGATAGTTTTACCTAATAATACTATGCCTTTGCGACAATCTAGCTGATATTCAGCCCCAGACCACCACACGAAATCTTCCAATGTGGCAGGCTGATGGCTTTTGAAAGTATTGACAGGGTAAAAAGACGCCAAAAGCATCATCTCAGTCGATTTGGACAGGCGGCCCCACCCTGTCTGCCGCCAACGCGTAAGTAGCTTTCCGGGCAACAGCGTTCCACTGCAAATAATTCCTTCCAAATTCAGCCATTCGGATATGGTACGACAATCGGTGGGCATCCATTTTGTATCCCCTTCTCCGCTAGTACTGAACAAAGTCTTCTTTCGTCGCACTCCCCTTATCTACCACTGTTTGATTAGGATATCTCGGACACACGTCAGTTCCTCTTCCGTAATCGTGATTTTTATTACTGCTCATCCACCCCTTGGTTACGGCCGTTGCTTTGGGAGCACAAAGCCTGAGCCACGCCCAATAGTTGGTAGCAGAAACCAACTGCCACGTACCACGCAACAGGTGTAGAGCGAATGATTTGCCCACTGTCAAAAAGCCTTCTTAAACGCTTCTGCCGAAGGCTTACGAGTTCTGCATGGCAACAGCCCACCGCATCATGCGATATTCCTGAGCCTGCATGGCTCCCCATATAATCAACAACTTCAGCCGGCGTATCAAACTGAGGGCAGATAAGTTGTTGATTGAGGAGTCGAAGCGTAATTGATTCATACAAAAGATGCTTCATCTTTATTTTTATGATACCTTCATTCCTATAAATAACAAGACAATCTCATGCAGAAATGAAGACGTTTTCTATTCCTTTATTGCCAGATCTTGGACGCAATGGTCGCAAAATTCGTATTTACCGTCTATATAATCAGCGAAGAAATCTGTGGCTGATATGCCGTCGGAGCAGATTACACGAGCCACATCTGCCACAAGACGATGCCTCACAATGGAAACGTTCCAGCACAAATTGCAGACGTTCTTCACGACCGGAGTATTCTATTTGTGGAGCCATGGCTTAACACCCTTTACCATCCAAACTACATGAAGCACTTCAGGGAGCAGCCTCTATGACAATATTTTTCCATTGAAAAATCTGACCGTTCCGTCTTCAAGTAAAAGCATGGGATTCCAACATAGCCATTTTTCTTGGCCTCATCAAAAGCAGAATTGCGATCTCGAAGAGCCAAGAACTGTTTTTAGATTCCTAACATGCTCACCTATATCAATAATCTCATAGTTGGCATTTCCTTTCAACTGCGCTTAACCTGCGTACAATCAGGGCAGGTCGCCATTACAAATACTTTTTATCATTGTTATTTATTTTAAACGTCAAAGTCTCCTTTTTCTTCGCAAAAAGTTACCGCTCAGAATGGAATCCATCAGCTAAATACTCGAAGAAACTTAGGAAACGTTATATTATTTATTTCACCCAAACCACATAATCGTCCTTCCGAGGCTTTTTGAGGTTTCACCGCATCGGGCGCCGCATAGCCCAAAACACAATTGCCTATCCCCTCGTATTCTTCGGTTATTCCCAGTTCATGAAGAATTTGTTTACCTTCTTCTGTCTCAAAAGTTTGCTTGGCACGATGAATCCAACATGCGCCTAAGCCAAGACTATGGGCCGCAATCATCATATTGCCCATAACGAGAGAGCCATCATAAACATGGGTTCCGATTTCTTTTTGGCCAACACCACCAACACCACAGGCGCATTATAGAAAGGATCACTATGTCCGCTGCTTTGTTATCTGCTTACTTTCCGTGATGATTTCAAGATTAATACGGCTCAAACGATCACGCAACTCCTTGTTCGTGACAGCCAGAATGATGGCACTTTGCTTGTTCATACCTGACGGCGCATAAGTTCCGGCTTTTCACGACTTGCTCGACAAGTTCCATGGGAACAGGTTTTTCCAAATACTTTTTCACGCTTCTCGTGTGATAATATCCTCTATTGTCTTATTCATATTGCGAGTTTGACTAATTCTTATCTTATTTTTGGTTTCCAGATATGCTACGAAAACACGTGCAGCGCTTTCCACTTGCGCCACACAAGGTCGTGTTTTTATAATATTCTGTTGTACGTTCAGAAGCCACATAACTGCTTATGGCCTTCTCATATCCCTTCAATCCAAGTAGTTCCGCGCATATCAGGGAACCATTCTGTGCTTTCGACTTGCCCAATAAATCCTGTACAACCTTATAACAAGCTGATTTGCCTTCGCGGTCGTCACCCTCGGTCTGTCCGCTATCCAGTCCAGCGAGTACTACTATGCCCGACACGGCGCCACACATCATCCGTAACCGACCGACACCTCCGCTAAAAACCGGCTCCGATACGCTTAGCCATTGTTTCGTCAAGACCATACAAGTCTGCAAAGGCCGCTACCACACTTTGGCAACAACCATAACCATTCATAAAGTTATCTACCACACGTTCCACTCGTGCTTCCAAATCTTTTCTCATATAATCGCCGTAAGCCTGCTTATTAATCTTTGTTGCAGGGTTAAACTAACATACATAGCCTATTACCAAAAAGCCAACATAATTATTGGATTTATTTAAATAATGCTTCGTATGATTATTATTCAAAAGGTAACTCTTTTTATTTTATTCAGCATTGGTTGAACAGAAAATCTTGATTCACAAGGAATATATTTAACGATTAAAAACCTTTTAATTTGATACAATTATATCCAAACAACAGGCTTTTAAGGTATTCTTTCTTGCAATGAACAAAAAGAAAATGTTTCAATAGACACGCATAACACGCAAACTCCATGGGGCTTTATTTAACATGAAAATAATTTTACAAAAAGGCTTCTGTACGTTCGATTATTTTTCAACAAAAAGATTTCGGTCCGAAAAAAACGGCGTATTTTTTTCGATTTGCGTATTACGTTATCAATCAACAACTTAGCTAAAACACCCTATTCAAAGCCACAAAACGCCCTTCTAAAAAGCTATGCTTTTACATCCTAATAGTTATGCTTTTTAGCCCGCAAAAAGCATAACTATGACAAGATAAAGGGGTGCTTTGAGAGCCCAAAAGATGGCTTTAGACACCCCAAAGCAGGAAAAAGAGGATAAAACAAGTGTGTTTTTGTCCGTTGAAAGCCGCACGTAGGACTTTCAGACTCCTAGATGAGCATTTTTAAAAGCTAGATTCAAATAGTAAAGTGCGACACTTTTCGGTGAATAAAGGTTTACAAAACCTATGAAAAACACCGAGGGTTTTGTCTTGCGGCGGGGGCTCGCAGCCCCCAAGAGCATGACAGAGTGATGATCTTAAATGAAAGAGGAAACCGAAGTTTCCCCAAGATTAATTAACTTTGTATTTGATATGTATAAACAATTAACCTCGGAGCAAAGATACACAATATCTGTCTTACTCCAACAAGACCTGCCTAAAAAGAGATTGCCACGGCAATAAATGTTCATGTGAGCACGCTGTATCGTGAAGTCAAGCGTAATTCTTCCCCTTACACGGGCAAGTACCGCTATACCGTGGCCCAACGAATCGCCGATAAATGTAAGCTGCGTTATCAAAGGCCGTAAGCTAACGCCGAATGTGCGTGTCACAATCATCGGATATTTGAAAAAGGATTGGTCACCCAAGCAGATATCAGGTCGGCTCAAACGATCTGGAAGGCCTACGGTTTCTCATGAAACCATTTGTGAAATGATTCGTCGTGACAAAGCCCGTGACGGCAATCTGTACCGCCACCTGCAGGTTTTCCATGAAGCTATGTCAACCACTGGCTCAAAAGAAAAGGTATCGCCCGTCCGGACAACAGAAAGGGTATAGACCAGAGGCCTCCCGAAGCAGACGGGAAACGCTTCGGAGATTGGGAGGCAGATACCATCGTCGGACCAAAAAGATCGGGAGCACTGACACTTATAGAGCGCAGTACAAATAAGATTATCATAAAAGCTGCCGCCCAACTATAAAGCTGCACATGTCAGACAGGCCATCATAGAGGCTCTGTTGCCATACAAGACACACGTGTTGACCATAACAACAGATAACGGACCGGAGTTCGCTTGCTACGAAGACATAGAGAGAGAACTCGAATGTCAGGTTTATTATGCAAGACCATATGCACCATGGCAGAAAGGGGCTGTGAAAAACGCAAACATGCTTATCAGGCAATATATACCAAAGAGATTCAATATCAGTCAAATGTCAGTACAATATATAACTCATATTCAGAAGAGAATTAATGAAAGACCAAGAGAAAAATTGAGGTTTAGAACACCCGAATTTGTTTTTAACAAAAAGATAACGTAAATTCGCACTTGGTACTTGACTCTGCCCTAACTGCTTTTTGCCGATTCTTGGGATGATTGCGGAAACGTTGGTCTCGATAAATACGCTTGAGAACAAAAGTATAGCTTTGGCGAAGTGGTAACTCTAATTTGTGGACGATATTCAGAACCTTACGGATGATCTTTTTATGCAACTTGGCATCTGTAGGGTAGGTGATATTCTTCTCTTGAACGGTAGAATCAATAAAAAGCTGTCTCATGATGATGCCCATCATTATCTTCGTTATTGATACGAATACTTTCTTGGAAGATGAGCTCTACACCCTTTGCTCCAATACGATTGCGAAAATGTACCAATTCAGAAGAAGCGCAGGGTGCATTAGGAACGAACTCTTGCATACCACAAAAGTATTGGTAATAAGCATTTTCGCTCCATTGCTCCACAACGGATTCATCTGAGAGATTACGAAGGTGTTTGAGAATCAACAAGCCACACGTCAGACGAATGGGTTTAGCTGGGCGACCATTATGCTGACAATACAGAGGAGCGAAGGCTGTGTCGAATTTTGCCCAATCTATTTTATCGGCTAGTTTGGAGAGGGGGCGATTGGTTCAGCATGTCGGATAGACTGCTGAAGAATGATGGCGTGCTATGAGGCTTTGTAATCATAAAATCTGCAAGTTTCGTACCCTAAAGATAACAAAACTTGCAGATTTGGCAAAGGATTTAGAGAGGTATTTTACTGAATTACAGTGATTAAACGCCTATTTGAGAACGACTAAGTAGAGCTTTATGAGTATAATGTGATTTCCGTCTTCTGTTGTTGTCCGTTCCTTAAGAAAAATCCTCCCATTTAGTGTACCATTCCTCCAAAGCCCCAATAAAGGACTCCTTGTCCGTATGACATAACTATCTTGGATATTTCAAGCAGTTCTTTTGAAGCCTCAAGTTTGGGTCTTGAAGTTAGTTTTGTCTTTATAGTCATTACTTGATGAAACTGGCATAGTTGGAATTTATGATTGGGAAAGCTTGCCTAAGTCCCTTAAAACCATCGCATACAAGACCTTGAATAATATATCCAAGTGATTCCAAATAGCTTATGCCCTCCTTATAGTCTTCAAGACGTTCATGCCTATTGATAAACTTAAACCAAAGTACATCACCAGACAATGAATCCTTCATAATAACTACACCCCAAATTACGTCCCCCAATAGGTGGCATCCATTAAAAACCACTACAGGGCGAACAAGAAGGTTCAGAAGCTCTTCTTTATAAGATTTGGTGAGTTTTCTATAAATAGTCCTGGTTGAAACTCCGTACTCCTCTGATAGATCTTTCACAGTTAGATTACCCTTGGAATAACGATTGTTGACAATGGTATTGGTAAGACGCTTGTGTCCAACAAAGCTCCTCTTACAGCACTTACAATACCAGCATTGACTACCATTAAGATGACCACGTTTTATAGTCGATTTTTGATCCACAATAAAAGCAGATTTTTGATAATAAAACAATGAAATATCAGAGTAAATAACTACATTTGCAGTTGTGCACTTTTGTTTGACAACGTACACCAACGCAACGGCACTTTTCCCGAAGCGCGGTTGCTCTTGATATCCCACAAGTCGGGATGGATGTCGCATTTTGCAACTGAACTGGGCTATCGTACCGTCAATGGTGATACGACACATCACGGGAACGAAACCGTTCTTCTTGGGGGCGTTCTTTTTGAGGTAGAACAGAACCTTAAACGTACTACGCATAACTCTGACTTTTTACGGTTTACAAAACTATTCATTGTCAGAGTTATTTGTTGCTATGCAAAAATATTGTCGTTCAATGGTAAAGAAACAGTCCGCAATTTATTTTACCTGTCTCCTTTCATCAAGTACCTTTGCAGGAGGTAATCCCCGAAATTCAGGTCGGATTTTGCACTGTTCGTTACCGCTTTTCCCAATCCTCACTTGCAAAGGAGGTGGTAATGTTTTAGTAACGCTGCTCTGTCCGAAGTTGGTATAACCCCGTCTTTTTCAAGGTTTTTGCGTCGAAAGGGGCAAAAACAGAACTGACTGGCTCACAAATCATTCACGCTATTTCGCCTTTTTCTTGAACCTTGGGGATAGATTTTTGTAGAAAAATATAAACAAAACAAAGATAATGATTATTAGATAGTTACAAGGATTTTTAAGCACGTTTTTTTGTCATATAGGCCCTAATTTTCAATCTTGGTCAAAAATAAGTGTTTTTGAGGGATTTTTACCCATTTTCGATTGACAACTATTTTTAATAGGGCTACCTTCACCTTGTTTTAATATGTATTGTCCATTCTTATCTCTATGTAAGGTAGCAGACAAGTCTTCACTACCATAATCGTTGATGATGGAAATTTGAGCAGTAGAGTCGTTACTGATTTTTTTGCATCAGTAATTAACCATTTGCGCGTATCTCTTTTGCACCAAAAATAGCCAGGAAGTTGTCCAAAAATTTCTTGATTAGGTACAAGAATGTTTTTTTCTGGTAGAAATCAATATCAAGGTAAACTTGATATTCATTGTTATATAAATATCCTTTGAATACCTTTTAGATTTTTGGGCATAAGTTGTAAGTGTTATGGCTAAACTTACAATAGCTATTATTATTCGTTTCATGATTCTCTATTTTTATTGGTAAGCATTGATATTTCTTTGTTAATCAATGGTGTTACAAAGATAATCTTTTATGTCAAGAATGTGAGCTAATTATTAAAATATTATCTTTTTGAGTTGGCCTTTTATGTAAATTATAGTATCTTTTGCGCCACTTATATTAGTTTTTTATGGTAAAAAAGTTTGTTCTTCCTGATTTTATTTTTTTGAGTCAAGTTGGGAAGTCTGTAATCAAGTTGGTGGCATTTATACCGTATTATCTACTCGTGCAAACACTTTTGCAGCAGATTTTTAAAAGACAGAATTATTTTTATAGGTCCTGATTGTTGGGCAGATACGACTAACCCTTTCTTTAAGGAAGATAATTCGTTATTGGCAGACTGGCAGGCTGTTGCAGCTCAAGAAGATTTGCAAGTGCGTGTTGGCCGATGGCTTATTCCTGGTCAACCGATAGCGGTTCTCATAGATTTTTAAACCATTCTTTTGCTTGTAAAAATGACATATATGTTCAACTTTGGAATGATTTTTAAAGTTGATGGTCTGCATGCCTATGGCGATTATGATGAAGCTTCCATGTTTTTCATACGCTGCCGCTAAAGTTGTAGAGAGTTTCTATCACTATCAATTGAATGATTCTTTTAAGGTCGTTTATCATGGCAATGAATGGATGACCGGATTGGGACTGCTTTATATTCAGAAGCATGTGCCGCAGATCGCTACAGTCTTTACGACCCATGCTACGAGTATTGGCCGTAGTATTGCCGGAAACAACAAGCCTCTTTACGAATACTTATTTGCCTATCAAGGTGATCAGATGGCAGAGGAACTCAACATGCAAAGCAAGCATTCTGTCGAAAAACAAACAGCGTTGCATGTAGATTGTTTTACAACCGTTAGTGACATCACGGCAAAAAGAGTGTCAGGAACTCTTGGATAAAGCCTGTAGATATGGTTCTTCCCAATGGCTTTGAAGATGATTTTGTTCCCTAAAGGTTCTGCATTTACTGCAAGAAGGCAAGCTGCTCGACGCAAGATGTTGAAAGTTGCTTCCGCATTATTGGGCGAAACTTTCGATAATGATACACTGATTCTCTCGACAAGTGGTCGCTATGAATTCCGGAATAAAGGTATAGATGTTTTTATTGAAGCCATGAACCGGCTGAAAAACGATGACCGATTGTCAAGAAAAGTATTGGCATTTATTGATGTTCCGGCTTGGATGAAGGAGCCCTCGTCAAGACTTGCAGGAGCGTTTGAGCACTAAGCAGGCGTTCACGCAACCTCTTGAAAATCCTATGTTGACGCATTGGCTGAACGAACAAGATCATGACAAGGTCTTGGGGAATGATGAAGTATCTTGGCTTTGATAATCATCAAGCGTCTAATGTTAAGCTCATTTTTGTTCCTTGCTATCTTACCGGGCAGGATGGAATATTCAACATTTCCTATTATGATTTGATTTTTAGGAAATGATCTTTTGCGTTTATCCATCCTATTATGAGCCTTGAGGGATACACTCCCTTGGAGGCCGTAGCCTTTAAAGTTCCTTGCATTACGACAGATTTGGCAGGCTTTTGGCCTGTGGGCTGAACTAGACTTTGGGTCGTGAAAGTTCAATTTTAGATGGCGTGAAGGTCATTCATCGGACAGATTACAACTTCTCTGAGGGTGGCTGATGGTATCAAGGATACAGTAATAGAATTCTCACAGTTTGATAAGAAACAAAGTGGAGAAATCGCGTTCACATGCTTTCCAATTGTCGAAAAAGCTTTGTGGAAACATTTTTATTAAGTATTATGAGGCAGCATATGATTTGGCTTTGAGCAATGCGCAAAAACGCTTGAAGACTATAGCTGACGCATAATACCACATTATTAGTAAAAAGAAATAAATGAAATTATATAACTATAAATAAGAGATTTATGAAAATTAAAGCAGATTATGCAAATGCTCCGCTATGGAAGGAGCTGTCAATCAAGTCTCAGTTACCTGAGCAACTGAAGTGTCTTGATGAGTTGGCGCATAACATGTGGTGGGCGTGGAATCATGATGCACGCAATCTTTTTCAAAAAGCTTGGATGAAAAGCTTTATGAAGAAGTAGGTCATAATCCGGTAATGCTTCTGGAGCGTTTGAGTTATGACCGCAAGGAAGCTGTTGTCAAGGACAAGGCCCTTATGAAGAAAGTGAATGACGTTTATGCAAAGTTCCGTGCTTACATGGATGTAAAGCCCGATGCGACACGTCCTTCCGTAGCCTACTTCTGCATGGAGTATGGTTTGAATCAGGCACTCAAAATCTATTCAGGCGGTCTGGGAATGCTTGCCGGCGACTATTTGAAGGAAGCTTCAGACAGCAATGTTGACCTTTGTGCAGTTGGTTTCCTCTATCGTTTCGGCTACTTCACACAGAGCCTGAGTATGGATGGTCAGCAGATTGCTAAGTATGATGCGCAGAATTTTAACTCGCTTCCTATAGAGCGTGAGCTTGATGCCGACGGCAATCATGTTGTCGTAGACGTTCCTTACATGAATTATCATGTTCATGCTTATGTATGGCGTGTTAATGTAGGTCGTATCAAGTTGTATCTGCTCGATACCGATAACGAAATGAACTCAGAGTTCGATAAACCCATCACCCACTCACTTTATGGCGGTGATTGGGAGAATCGTCTCAAGCAAGAGATCTTGTTAGGTATCGGTGGTATTATGACATTGAAGAAGTTGGGTATCACGAAAGAGATTTATCATTGCAACGAAGGTCACGCTGCCCTTTGCAATTTGCAGCGTCTGTGTGACTATGTAGAGTCTGGATTAACCTACAATCAGGCGTTGGAACTCGTGCGTGCGTCTTCACTTTATACCGTTCATACACCGGTGCCTGCAGGACACGACTACTTTGATGAAGCCTTGTTCGGCAAGTATATGGGTGGCTATCCTGAGCGTCTTGGACTTACTTGGGATGAATTTATCGGCATGGGACGTCAGAACCCGGATGATCACAGCGAACGATTCTGCCTTTCTACATTTGCCTGCAATACCTGTCAGGAAGTTAATGGTGTAAGTAAGCTTCATGGTTGGGTAGAGTCAGAAGATGTTTGCTCCGATTTGGGCCGGTTATTATCCGGAAGAAAACCACGTAGGCTACGTTACCAATGGTGTTCACCTGCCTACATGGACGGCAAACGAATGGCGTAGGGTTTACGACAAATACTTTGATCCTTCCTTCATAGGGTGATCAGGTAACGAAGATATTTGGCATGCGATTTATAATGTTCCTGATGCAGAAATCTGGAGCACTCGTATGGCTTTGAAGCAGAAACTCGTTAAATACATTCGTGAGAAGTTCACGCAGTCATGGTTGAAGAATCAGGGCGATCCTGCTCGTGTCGTATCTTTGCTCGAGCGCATCAATCCTAACGCATTGATGATCGGTTTCTGTCGCCGTTTCGCAACCTATAAGCGTGCCTATCTCCTTTTTCACCGATTTGGAGCGTCTTTCTAAGATCGTGAACAATCCCGAACATCCCGTACTCTTCTTCTTCTCCGGTAAGGCTCACCCGGCAGACGGCGCCGGCCGAGGATTGATTAAGCGTATCTTTGAGATTAGCCAGCGTCCCGAGTTCCTTGGCAAGATTATCTTCCTTGAAGACTACGATATGCAGTTAGCCCGTCGTTTGGTTTCTGGCGTTGATATCTGGATGAACACACCGACCCGGCCGCTCGAAGCCAGTGGTACTTCTGGTGAAAAGGCCGAGATGAATGGTGTTGTCAATCTTTCCGTTCTTGACGGTTGGTGGGTAGAAGGCTATCGTGAGGGTGCCGGTTGGGCTTTGCCACAAGAGCGCACCCGACAACCAAAAGCTATCAGGACCAGTTGGATGCTACCACAATCTATAATTTGCTCGAGGCGAGATTATTCCTTTTGTATTATGGCCGCAACAAGAAGGGTTATAGTGAGGATTGGATTAAGGTAGTAAAGAACTCTATCGCAACCATCGCGCCTCACTATACAATGAAGCGTCAGCTCGATGATTACTATGACAAGTTCTACACTAAAGCAGGCTAAACGCTTTAGAAAGCTTGCCGCCAATACCAACAAACTTGCTAAAGAAATTGCTCTTTGGAAAGAGAATGTGGCAGAACGTTGGGATTCCATCCATGTAGTTTCTAAGGATGACAGCGCATTATACAATGGTGGCGAAACCGGTACGAACTTCAAGTTGACTTATGTAATTGATGAGCAGGGCTTGAACGATGCTATCGGTTTAGAACTGGTCGTGCTGAAGAATAATCTTGAAGGCGATGACCGTGAGATTTATGCTGTTCACGAGTTCAAAGTTGTAGGTCATGAAGGAAACAATTATACCTTCGAAACCGAGATTGAACCCGATGAAGCTGGCTCTTTCCGTACTTGTGTACGTATGTATCCCAAGAACAAAGAATTGCCGCATCGCATGGACTTCTGCTATGTAAAGTGGCTCGACTAATTTTTTAGTTGACAACTTAGTTATAGTCTACAAGTTCTAAGCTTATAAATATCATTATTACAGGTTTGTGATAATGATCAGAATAAACAAAGAGGATGTACCTGATTCATATAGATGGTACATCCTCTTTTTGCTTTATCGTATCAATACCTTTCCCTGTGCGATGTCTTTTTATCTTTTTCCGATGTAAAAAGTATAGCTTTTACATCGGAAAAGATCATCTTTAGGGCGTTATTCTCAAAGTTTCCGATGTTTTTTTGATAGGCGTAAAGCTTTGTTTATTGTGATAAAGTGTTGATTTTTAGCTGCCCTAGGTTTTTAAGCAAACTCTCAAAAATATTGAGAAAGTAATATCAGGCTTGCAAGTTGTTTTAAATAATTTCATGATGTAAAAATTATAAAACATTTGCCCCCACGAATCTTCTGCAGAGTCCCTGATTTAATCTAACTCCCAACACTGCGAACAAATATAAACAGAACAAAAGAGAGCCTCCGTTACTTCCGTAACCAAGGCTCTCTAAATAAAAGAAGACGGTGACCTACTCTCCCACATTGCATTGCAGTACCATCGGCGCAGGCAGGCTTAACGTCTCTGTTCGGAATGGGAAGAGGTGGGACCCTGCCGCAATAACCACCTAAAAAGGTTGAATATCGCACACAAGCAAAAAGCTAAAAATAAACGTCACCCCAATACTAAAAAGAACAACTAAAAAGCATGAACAAACCGAAAGTCTCGGGCAGGTGGTAGCGCTCGGCTTTGGCGTCACCGTCTTTACACCTACGCCCTATCAACGTCCTCGTCTAGGGACGACCCTCAAGGAGTTCTAATCTTGCGGCCGGCTTCGCGCTTAGATGCTTTCAGCGCTTATCCAATCCAGACTCAGATACCCGGCGGTGCCCTGGCGGAACAACCGGTAAACCGGAGGTCTGTCCAACACGGTCCTCTCGTACTAGTGTCAGAACCACGCAAAACTCCTACGCCCACGATAGATGAGACCGAACTGTCTCACGACGTTCTGAACCCAGCTCGCGTGCCACTTTAATGGGCGAACAGCCCAACCCTTGGGACCTTCTCCAGCCCCAGGATGTGACGAGCCGACATCGAGTGCCAAACCACCCCCGTCGATATGAGCTCTTGGGGGATCAGCCTGTTATCCCCGGAGTACCTTTTTATCCTTTGAGCGATGCAGTTTCCATACACTTGCACGGATCACTATGCCCCAGTTTCCTGCCTGCTCGGCATGTCTGCCTCCCAGTCAAGCGCCCTTATGCCATTGCACTCTATAAGGCCGGTTACCAATCGGCCCGAGGGCACCTTTGGAAGCCTCCGTTACGCTTTTTGGGCGACCACCCCAGATCAAACTACCCACCAAGCAGTGTCCGCGCAAACGGCGCGTTAGACCTCAGACAGCCAAAGGGCCGTATTTCAAGGATGGCTCCACGGATGCTGGCGCACCCACTTCAAAAGCCTCCGGCCTATCCTACCATCGGATGACCAAGGTCAATGCTAAGCTGTAGTAAAGGTTCACGGGGTCTTTTCGTCCCATCGCGGGTAATCGGCATCTTCACCGATACTACAATTTCACTGAGATCATGATTGAGACAGCGTCCAGATCATTACACCATTCGTGCAGGTCGGAACTTACCCGACAAGGAATTTCGCTACCTTAGGACCGTTATAGTTACGGCCGCCGTTTACCGGGAGCTTCAATTCAATGCTTCCCAAAAATGGTGACATCTCCTCTTAACCTTCCGGCACCGGGCAGGTGTCAGGCTGTATACATCATCTTTCGAGTTAGCACAGCCCTGTGTTTTTGTTAAACAGTTGCCTGGACCGATTCTCTGCGCCTTCCCGGAGGGAAGGACACTATCCCGAAGTTACGGGGTCAATTTGCCTAGTTCCTTAACCATGAATCTCTCAACGCCTTAGTATGTTCTACCCGACTACGTGTGTCCGTTTACGGTACGGGTACCCAAAAAGGATATGCTTTAGCGGATTTTTCTTGGAAGTATGATTACCGGCACTATTGAATCCTTCCGAGGAAGGTTCCATACTATCAGGTTCGGCTCTCGTCCCGGATTTGCCTGGGAAAATCAACACCTACACCCTTCAACGGACTATTCCGTCAGTCCGCGGCCGTGTCACTGCTCCGTCTCCACATCGCTCCTAAGGGTAGTCACGGAATATTAACCGTGTCTGCCATCGCCTACGCCATTCGGCTGAGACTTAGGACCCGACTTACCCCGGGATGATTGACATTGCCCGGGAAACCTTAGTCTTACGGCGAGGGGGAATCTTACCCCCTTTATCGTTACTTATACCTACATTTGCGTTTCCACGCGCTCCAGGATCAGTTATCTTCACCATTCTGCGCACGTGGAATGCTCCCCTACCGATACTTTTTATATACAATGCTATCCCGCGTCTTCGGTTTCTGTCTTATACCCGATTATTATCCATGCCCGGACCCTCGACTAGTGAGCTGTTACGCACTCTTTGAATGAATGGCTGCTTCCAAGCCAACATCCCTAGCTGTCATAGGGACCAGACTTCGTTAGACTAACTTAGACAGAAATTAGGGACCTTAGACGGCGGTCTGGATTCTTCTCCTCTCGGGGACGGACCTTAGCACCCGCCCCTTACTGCACATATGCTGCCGCGAGCATTCGGAGTTCGTCAGGACTTGATGAGGCGGTGAAGCCCTCGCATCCTATCGGTCGCTCTACCTCTCAGGGAATCTATGCACGCGGCACCTAAATGCCTTTCGGGGAGTACGAGCTATCTCCAAGTTTGATTGGCCTTTCACTCCTACACTCAACTCATCAGGGAAGCTTTTCAACGCTTATCCGTGCGGTCCTCCATTCCGTGTTACCGGAACTTCAACCTGGTCAAGTGTAGATCACTTGGTTTCGCGTCTACCCCCTCCGACTATACGCCCTATTAAGGCTCGCTTTCACTACGGCTCGGGGAATAAAGCCCTTAACCTGGCCGGAGATGGTAACTCGTAGATTCATTATGCAAAAGGCACGCCGTCACTGCAAAAAGCAGCTCCGACCGCTTGTAGGCGGATGGTTTCAGGAACTATTTCACTCTTCTAATAGAAGTGCTTTTCACCTTTCCCTCACGGTACTCGTTCACTATCGGTCTCACAGGAGTATTTAGCCTTACCGGATGGGCCCGGCAGATTCGCGCAGAATTATTCGTGTTCCGCGTTACTCAGGATACCGCTATGGCTCATTGTGCTTCACATACGGGATTATCACCCTCTATGATTCTACTTTCCAGAAAATTCTGTTCACGTTGAGTACAATAACGCGGTCCTACAACCCCGATGGCGCGTTGCCACGTCATCGGTTTGGGCTATTCCCCGGTCGCTCGCCACTACTGGGGGAATCATTATTATTTTCTTTTTCCTCCGGGTACTAAGATGTTTCAGTTCCCCGGGTTAGCTCCTATGCTAAAGCGTAGGTGACCGTTCTTCAAACGGCCGGGTTGTCCCATTCGAAAATCTGCGGATCAAAGGTTGTTGCACCTACCCGCAGCTTATCGCAGCTTATCACGTCCTTCATCGCCTCTGTGAGCCCTGGGCATCCGCCATCCGCCCTTAATTACTTTCTTGATTACTCATACTTTTTAGCTGTTGTCGTAAAATTAAAAAGCAAAAATTCGCTCTAAAATTATAAGTCTTGAACTTAGTTTACTTTACAGTCTTGCTTGTGTCAATATGTCAAAGATCGAAAGAAGAAAGGTAAAAAAAGTAAAAGGGTAAAAAGTAAAACTTTTAACCTTAACCTTTCCTTCAGATGTGGAGAATATCGGAATCGAACCGATGACCTCTTGCATGCCATGCAAGCGCTCTAACCAGCTGAGCTAATCCCCCTTGAGAATAATGAATGCGGAATGTAGAATTTGAAATAATCTGCGTGAAGCGTGAAAAGGAATACTTCCGTTTCCGGCTTACCACTTCTCATTTCAATTAATCATTTCTCATTACAGAGGATTCGGGACTACCGATGCCCGGCTTCCTTTTTCTCTTTATCGAAAAACAGATTCGTGAGTACAAGAAGAAAAAGAGACTACTCGATAAACAATCATCAGACAGACTGACAATATCTCAAACTTCTTAACTGTTTCAGTCAAAAAACATCAACAGCGCATCATAAACGTCTCCAGAAAGGAGGTGTTCCAGCCGCACCTTCCGGTACGGCTACCTTGTTACGACTTAGCCCCAATCACCGGTTTTGCCCTAGGCCGATCCTTACGGTCACGGACTTCAGGCACCCCCGGCTTTCATGGCTTGACGGGCGGTGTGTACAAGGCCCGGGAACGTATTCACCGCGCCATGGCTGATGCGCGATTACTAGCGAATCCAGCTTCGTGGGGTCGGGTTGCAGACCCCAGTCCGAACTGGGACCGGATTTAAAGATTAGATCGCATTTGCATACGACCGACCTTCTGTACCGGCCATTGTAACACGTGTGTAGCCCCGGACGTAAGGGCCGTGCTGATTTGACGTCATCCCCACCTTCCTCACACCTTACGGCGGCAGTATCTACAGAGTGCCCGGCATTACCCGATGGCAACTGAAGAAAGGGGTTGCGCTCGTTATGGCACTTAAGCCGACACCTCACGGCACGAGCTGACGACAACCATGCAGCACCTTCACAGAGGCCCCGAAGGGCATCACCATCTCTGGATCTTTCCTCTGCAATTCAAGCCCGGGTAAGGTTCCTCGCGTATCATCGAATTAAACCACATGTTCCTCCGCTTGTGCGGGCCCCCGTCAATTCCTTTGAGTTTCACCGTTGCCGGCGTACTCCCCAGGTGGGATGCTTAATGCTTTCGCTTGGTCCCTCATTCAAAGAACGAAGAACGGGCATCCATCGTTTACCGTGCGGACTACCAGGGTATCTAATCCTGTTCGATACCCGCACTTTCGAGCTTCAGCGTCAGTTGTGCTCCCGCAAGCTGCCTTCGCAATCGGAGTTCTTCGTCATATCTAAGCATTTCACCGCTACACCACGAATTCCGCCTGCGTTGCGCACACTCAAGTGAACCAGTTCGCGCTGCAAGTCAGACGTTGAGCGTCTACATTTCACAACACGCTTATCAAACGGCCTACGCACCCTTTAAACCCAATAAATCCGGATAACGCCAGGACCTTCCGTATTACCGCGGCTGCTGGCACGGAATTAGCCGGTCCTTATTCATGCGGTACCTGCAAATAGTCACACGTGACTAACTTTATCCCCGCATAAAAGCAGTTTACAACCCATAGGGCCGTCATCCTGCACGCTACTTGGCTGGTTCAGACTTCCGTCCATTGACCAATATTCCTCACTGCTGCCTCCCGTAGGAGTTTGGACCGTGTCTCAGTTCCAATGTGGGGGACCTTCCTCTCAGAACCCCTACTGATCGTTGCCTTGGTGGGCCGTTACCCCGCCAACAAGCTAATCAGACGCATCCCCATCCATAACCAAAACAAATCTTTATTCCACATCTGATGCCATCAGCGGAAACCATGGAGTATTAGTCTACCTTTCGGCAGGTTATTCTCCAGTTATGGGGAGGTTGGATACGCGTTACTCACCCGTGCGCCGGTCGCCATCAAGGTTTGCAAGCAAACCTCATGCTGCCCCTCGACTTGCATGTGTTAAGCCTGTAGCTAGCGTTCATCCTGAGCCAGGATCAAACTCTCCATTGTAAAATAGTTTGAAAGGTAAAACCGTAAAAAAGTAAAAGAGTAAAAACTCTACAACTTTAATTACGCATACCTTGAATAATCTGTTCAGAACGCTTATCCTTTATTGAAGTCAAGAAAACCTATTGTCTATATTGACGAGTCGTTTCTTTTACCCAAGTACAACCAAAATCATAAAACATATTATAATAAGGCGTACTTGCTTCTTGTACTACTTCTCTGTTTATGTAAATCTATTCAAAGATCGCTTTTCTTTTGTGGCGTCAGTCTTGTGACAAGACTTACCGCCTTGCTATCAGAAGGTTGGTCTCAAATATAAAAAGTGAGTCTTTTTCCTGAATGCGGATGCAAAGGTATACATTCTTTCACAAACCTCCAAATGTTTTTAAAAGAAAATTTCAAAAAGTTGAACAACAACGCAGCAGCATAGCCTTTTTGCGTTGTCGGTCTCACCTCCTTAGGCAGGGGCAGGCTTTTTTCTTCCAGCGGATTAATCTTCCCTTGTCTCTCATCCCTTATCCCATTAGGAACTCCCTCCCCTTTACTTCCCTTCGGTCTGTGACCATTGGTTCGGGGAGGGATTTCTTAGAGGGCGACACCCGTAGAGGGCAAGCGCAAGGACTATTCCAACCCGCCGACCCAGGCCCCGTAGAAGCGGAGGTCGCTGCCCACGACGACGATGCCACTGAGGAAGGACAGGCCGTACGCTTTGCCTTTGTCGCTGTCCCATGGGTCAGCACTGGACGACCAATAGTTGCCGAGGATGCCAACGTTGCTCAGCTGACCAGTGAAGTAGTTACCCAAGGCGGGCAGGTAAAAGTATTTGTTTGCGTCAGCGGCGGAAGGAAGGGTCTGAGATGCAGACCAGAATTGGCGTTTGCTTGTTGTACGCCAATCTGTGCCGTCGAAAAGATTTCTCGGTGTCGTAATGATGATCTGCCTGCAATACGGACTTCTTCTTAAACCACATACCACCTTTATATAAATGACCCATAGTTGTCCATAATTCATCTTCATCCCAACGAGGTTCGCCATAGGCAGCGTACCAAGTCATCTCGTTCACGTTTGGAAGGTCTTTACATGAGTGGATAGCGGGGTTGCTTATGCCATTACCTGGGAAACTATCGTTCTTGTAACGTGAGTCAGTGGTGCTCTGTGCGAAGTCGCTGGATCTTGTTGCATTTGGGAGATCATTGTTAAGTGTTGGCTGACTACCGCCGTGATTCCATTCGTAACCCTTCCAATATTGTTCCTTAGCGTCCCACATGTAATAATGATCACCATCGTAATCATGCGGATTAAGATTAGCAGTTATATCATGAATAGAACCTGCCGTACAGTTAAGCGTAACAATCTTTGATACTGTTCCTTCTATTGGGCCTTCTGGATTATCCGATGTATTGCGAAGCCAGTAACGAATGCGGAAAGTATGTGTGCCGGGAGCAACGACTGCATAGGTTGCATTCTTGCTCATATCATCAGCGGTGTTGTCTATATCAAAGCCCGAACCTGTTGTTACGGTGATTGTCTTTGAACCACCCGAAGCAAGGGTGAGAGATCCATCAGCTGCTATGTCGTAAGTACCGGCAATATCATCGTCGCTCATAATCTCGACTTTAATCAACTTGCTGCGCTTTACATATTCATTATTTGTGCGAGGAATGAAGCAAAGATAAGAAGCTTTATGATTAAGGTTGAATTCATAACCATTACGAGATTTACTGCCTGTAGCGATTCCGCAATCTCCAGATTCGCCTGCATGGTCAAAGTTGTTTGGGGAAGACTGTGTTTGTTCTTTCTTTATCTCTACTTGTGGTTGCGTTCCTGTCACAGCCATGTTTGTATATAGAATGTCGTGTGAAGCACCTGTGTAAGTACCCGAGAGGGCAAACTTAGCAAATGATGGGTTTGCAGCGGAAGGAATAATCGTTGTTGTGCTCTGCTGCCAATTTCCTCCATCATCCTTTACCCATATCTTATCCGTGCTACTCCAATTTACGGAAGCACCTGCGCTCTTTGTGTGGTTAAGGATGGCTGTACGCACTGTTGCCTCTGGCTGAGATTCACCTGTAAATAGGGTTGCACCCGCTGGGATGTTATCTTTATTCTGCTTTTCGTCCTGTGTAACGTTATCATTCGCACAGCTGGCAGCAAACAATAAGGCTGTGAAACCATAACACATACTTCGCATTACTGAAACGATAGTCGTTCTATTCATAAACTTATTCATTGTCTTTTTTTCTTTCTGATAATCTTTATTTCTTTTTCTGTGTCGTCCCAAGAAAAGCCATCCTGGTCTTCATCGTTAAAAGAGTTACGTTTGGCATCGCCCGTTGTTGTTCCAGGTTGAATCTCTCCTGCATTACCACTGGCCTGAACCAATAGGGATTCCGCCTCCGTGCAAATGATGTTGCATTGAGGTTTTTGATAAATCTTTCTTTCAATTACTATCATTTCATTTCTTTTTAGGGGATACGCAGTCAGCGCATCCTGTTTGTTGATTAAAATAATTGTTATTTTATTCTTATTTTTGTTCTAAAGTTTAGTTTGCAAAAGGGGCATAAAAAAAGCGAACAAAGGGAACTCTGAGAAGTCCTTTGTTTATAGGGAGTTACGGCACGCTTCGCGCGCGTACGCAAGAAGAAAAAAATATCTTGGTGAACGCTAGGTGCGAGTGTGTGTGTGTGTGTGTGTGTAGCAAAATATCTGAGACTGACCAAATATAAAAGCACTAAAAAGGCAAAGGAATCAAAGTTTCTTTTGCTGCGCTATAGTCGTTTGATATGTCATTGCTAATTGTTTCACGGCTGCAAAGGTATAACATATTCTTAGAATACGCAAGAAAATCGTAACTATTTAGCAGTATTGACCTGTCTGTATTCTTTCTCGCACCTTATATAATATAAAGCCCATAAAAATATAATATCAAGCCCACAAAACCATCGTCATTCCATCATTTGTCAACTTTTATTCACTCCAAAACGACCCGTAAAATGCTCGCGTCTACGCGTCTAAATCTCAAAGCGCAAGGCCCAACCAGGCAAAAACAACTATCAACCCACGTTTTACAAGCCCCAAAACTGCAATAACGACCCTTTTAGCCCGCAAAAACTATGCTTTGCCCTGCCAAAGCATAGCTTTTACATGCTAATCGCAGCTCTTTTACACGCCAAAAAGCATAGCTTTTTAGGGAAGAAAACAACACCGCAAAGTCACCAAAATACGTAAATCATTGATAGACAGACAAATACAAAACACGCCAAAACTCGCGTATTTGCCCACAAAAATATTCCGGCGGGAATATCGCAACCAGAAAACGCGGTTTGTAAAGATAATTCTGAACGATTATTGCTTTTGATAAGTATCTCTATTAACAAGAATAAAAATTTTTTCCTAATAGTCGACTTTTTCCATATACATATCATCTATAATTATTCGATGTTGCTTAGAATCTAATCGATAGACCGAAACCGTTCCATCATCAAAATTACAGATCAACTGCCCATCATGATAGTAAAACATTCCATAATAAGTTTCACCCTTGTCTGTTCTTTCAGCTATATGCTGACCATTTATAGTCGTGGTTATTAGCAAATCATCTGTTCTAAGAATCCAATTTCCTTGAACCCAATGAGGTACGGATTGCAAATGTCGTTTACGAAGCGTGTCCATAGGAGTCACCTTTGAAATTTCTTCGGAGCGAGAACTTATATTATCCAGGATTTCCACTTCCTTGTCAAGTAAGCCTTCTTCATGTACAATTGCGAATCGATAAACGATGATTACAGATATCATTAATACAACGACAAGCAACAACCTTGCCAACGTTGCTAACGGGCACCGCTGTCCTTTGTCTGTAGCCAACTTAATGAAGATATCTTTTTGACGATTTGAAGAAAACGAATGCTTAGGCAAGTCTTGGCCTGCTAATTCTGAATAGCGTTTCCTTCTCGACATAAACAGGCATTGGAGCAATCTTTCCCTCTGCATCACCATCTGTCAGCTCAACGCCCGAAACAGAATCATCCTCTATCCTATAGATAAACGGCATGCCACAGCGTGGACAGACACAATGAAACTCGCGCCCACCAGACACATCAGATATCTGAAACTTAAAAACGGCACTTTTTACATTTTACTTCCATACTGGGCTAAAATATAAGATAGAGATTTATTAGAATGCTTTGAGTTTCTAAAAAGAAAGACAGGAGTGTATTATTCAAAACGCACAATAGCCTTTTCATCATCTTCCATTCACCATCCATATTGGTAACAACGCCTTCTTCCTCCGTCACGACCCGCTTAGGAATCATATTTATATTGCCATGAACTTTACAAACAGTTTTGACGAATTGTGAAATACTTATCATTGCCGTTGCTAAAGCGTCGTGGGTAGCTAACTATAACAAACGTTCCGTTCAGTCCATCAGTAGTAGAAAGCACGTAGATACTCTTGCCAATCTGTTCATTTTCAGACACAGAAGAAAAGATTCCGTCAGGCGTGGGTGCTGACAAATAGAATCGCTTGACTGGCTCTTCTTGAGTATTCTTTGTCTGATCAGAAACGACCACCAAAGTTTCTTCTTTTTCAGGCCTTTGATTTTGTTGTACAACCAGACTTTCCAATTCAGCAATCCGAGCCTCAAGTCGCCCTATCCTACCAGTCATTTCTTCAACTAATGCTACCAGTTGATCTATCTGTGACTGCATATCGATATTATCTACATGCGCGTATCTTCGTCGATGCCCTCTCCCTTAAAGAAAGAATTGAAAAACTTTCCCGACATAGTAGCTCTCTTTGCTTAATGTAAATGTTCTATTAAATTATCTCGAATACTACCGATAATGGGATAGAAAAACAATGCATCTTCTATCAGTTCATCATCGTCCCTCCCCACATCATTTTTATTAACAAAGTTCCAACCATTAGCCAAATGATGTTCCAAGTCTTTGTTCACATATTCTATAAATACATTAAATGTGCTTCGGTCTACCAAGAATCGGTCGGAAACGTGCATCTCGTCACAAAGAGCGATAAAAAATCATTAAAGTTCTTTACTTCTGCAACGATTTCTGAGCGCACCGAGAGTACGATCCATATCCGCATAAACCAACGTTTCTTTTTGAAATCATAGAATAATTATACTTCACAGCACTGTCAAAACTATCCAAAAGCTGATTTAATTGGCTGACACTTTCATTACCGACCTCATCACGAACCTGCAACAAAAGCACCTCTACACGTAATTTCTTTCGGTTCTTTTTCGCTCCATTATAACAGAGAAGCCATCCACGTCATACTTTTTGTTGATATACATTCTCAAAGATAGATTGACTGAGCAAATCAATATCTCGCTGACCACCCTATGATGTCAAAGCACCTTACTTCCTGTTCCACTAAACATTACACTCCGGGGCATTCCAAGTCCTCTGTGCTTCATCATCTTAGCAACATAATAAATCAAGGCTGCATAAAAATAGATAAACACGATCTTGAACGTCGGATCTTCATTAAGTCTCTGGTTATAAGAAAATACCTCATTGGCTCCAACCACCTTATTATTTATAACAGAGAAGAGAAACGCGTTTATATCTTCGCTCTTACGCTTTGACGTAATGTCATCCAAAATACCATTCAGTTCTCCATACTTATCATCATCGGCATCAAACAATCGTTTAAAATAGTCCACATACTTGCGCAACATGGGATTACTATCACCATGAGGAATTTCAGAAAAGCCGTCACCAAACAACACGTTGCCCGCATAGCGGAAAGATGTAATAATCGTTGGATATTGCGCACCCGGCTCAAAAACAACTACATCGCTCGAACCGCCACCTATATCTATACTGGCTACAGTGCTGGCTGCACCACGAAAATGGCTGGAAGCCTTATAGAAATAATAAGGTGCAACAGACTCCGGCATCTGAATAAGGTTGGCCGGTGTAGTTTCTATTTCAAAAACCCTCACGGACTGTTCTGGCCCACGCTTCTTCAAGTTTACGGATATTTCCCAACTTCATACTTAAAGGATAGAACCACACCATACGGGTCTTAGCTATATCACCATGCTCCAAAAGCACTTTAGTACGCATGAGCAGAGCTAATTCTGTGAGATAGGCCTTTATCCGTTTTCCATTCGAAACCTCCGTACTCCATTTTAGATTAGGTACTATGCGGTTACCATATCCGACACTTTCCTTTTCATAAATAAAAGGAATATTTGCATCGCCAAGTGCAACTATCGTATCAACATTTTCTACATCCAGTCTATCGCTCTCACTTAATACCGTCCGTTGCGGAAAACCATAGCCATTTCCCTATTTCTTTTTGTAACGAACTCTTGTTTGATAATGACATCATAAAGCAAATTTTCGCCATGATACAATGTTGCCAACAAGCGTTCACTCGCCTTATCACTAATCCGCAAAGGTTCAGGCATAAGTCCATCACACATACACTCTACATGTGTATTGGTGGTTCCAAAATCAACCGCAAAAGTAAATTGGCTGTGCCCCGCCGCATATTCAGTCCACTTAGGGCATATCATGCCCTCGGCAGCTAATCCCCCTCTGTCATTCAACAGTTGTACTCCAATATAATCAAAGTCGGATGTCACCTTATAATATTGTGATCCAACCCGCTTTTCCACTTTACGACTACGTTCACGAACAATCACCTCGTCTTCTCCCAGCTTGTTACCAAAACCATTGTGATAGAAAGAAATAAAAAGACGATAATTTTCCAACATACCCAAGGCACGATCTACCAACTGAACATTGTAGCGATTGGTACCGGGAACACGAACGAATGGAAAAATTGAAAGAGCAAAAGGAACAGTTATAAAAGCCCCTCTATTTGTTTTAGTATCAAACGAGAGATCTATATTGTGAGCCGTTAGATAGGTTCGTTTTCAGAGTAATGAAGTGCCCGGCTTTCTTTATGGGAATTCTTAGAATAACCGTAACCGACTCTGTCTGTCCTGCTTTAGAATGACGCATCTCAAATCGTGGCAGCCCTCCTATCGTTTCCCAAAGGTCGGATACTTTAAAATATTTAAAGTATAAAGGTTTGATGGGTAATACAAAATGGCAATCGTCCACCTCTTTTGTTTCTGTAGTCATATTCCCATCGAAGAAACAACTGCCATCCATTGGATAATCCAGTTTGATCAATGCAGGCTGCAGGAAGTCATTATCCGTCAACCATGGATATTGATGGTTTGTCGCGGGAAGTGTTCGTTTGCCCGGCTCCATCGCATAGTCTTCAGGCTTTATTTCTATTGTATCATTCCAATTAGCCGACACATATTTAAATGGATTAGATGCAGTGGCATTAAGATGATTCTGCAAGATGAGGGGCAACTGCTCATCCTCCACCTCATTGCTCGGTTCAACCATGAAAGTCACTTTGTGCTATTTCTTGCATGACATCCTCCTGACGAGCCTGATACAATGGACAACCGAGCACTTGCACCCCATCTTCCATCTTTACAAAGCTACTTTGCAAGAAAGCCATTGCCTTATCCACCTGCTCCAAATCCATAGTAGAAGGATTACCGATATTCTCCAATATGGACTTCTGCAATTCTGGTTTCAAAAGCTCAAAACTTGTTATCAGATAGCTATTCACCTCTCCACAAAGTTTCTTCAATTGGGGATAGGGCTGAAAACAGAGCATATATATAAAGAATGAATTTCTCGTTTCGGACATGCAACGGACGCCACAAATCGAATAAGTTCACATTCTGCTCAACAGGAATGGTAATATTCCCTTGTTCAGCATTAGGTGAAGCCATAAAAGACAGAAACCGGAGAAGTCGATCCCACAACCTTATTTCCATAGAATAGAAATAGACACGATCCATTCTGTCAAAGTTAAACGCCTCCTTATCTTGCTCCAAGAACATCTCTATTGTTTCGCCTAACAGCTTATGTTCCGGCTGACTTTTTCATTTTTCCAGTTCAACGTCCCTATTCCATTCCACCAGTTGAAGCCGATTCTTCAGTTCTGAATAATTAAAGAAAAGCTGAGCTACATCCAAGGCATTGGCAACCAACTTTTCGTCCATAGCTTCTCCTTGTAGACTTCTGTGCATGGACAAGCGTTTGAACGCATTCTTCACTAAATCCATTTTGGGCGAAAGGAGACGGTATTGCCGTACGAGGCTTTTGCGATAAGCCACCATTAGGATCGGCAATCATATCTATTTTCATCCGCATTGTACTGGCTATTGGTGACACCCATCCTTCGCCAGTCGTTTTCTTATTATATGAAAATATCTTTGACATTATAAAATCTTGGAATACTGAAAAGGATTAAACTACAGAATTAAACTTCTCATCTACCAACTTCTCAAATGTTTCATCCAATAAATCCATTAACTTAAAGGCCACTTTATCACTTCCGTACTTCCCGGTTTTAGTATATTGCTGGCTAAAGCTTGTTCATTGTCGACAACACAGACTTATAATCTATTGTTGACTTAAAAATCCGGTTTTTGCTTCTACTTCGTTGATACTATCGCCCAAACTTGTTGCTCCTAAGTTAAATGGCATGAAACTTCTTTGATTAGTTCTGAGCTCCTTCAGCCACATCATATAGCCCACAAAGAAATCGCTGGTCAACGTGCTGAAGAACGAGGGTTGTCAAAAACCCCTTTGCTATTTCGGGTTTTGTCAAGTGTATATCCTCGCCCTAAGTCGCCTTTTGAGCTGATAAGTCAAATATAAATAAGCCAAATGAAATTTTATCCACTGTTTTGTTTATAAAAAGGCGCGTGGGTAATCCAAAGTCTTTCAGATTAAGTGTCAACTTATCATTGGCCAACCCATATTCTTTAAAAATCGGATTCTGTGCATTGCCATCAACCGTTTCAAGCTGCTGATCGGGTATCTGGAGGAAATCTAAAATAGCTAAAGCACCAACATACTCCACCACATGAGCATCATTACGCTGACCGTTCTCACCGGGATCATTAAAGTAAGGATTACTTGGAATCTCATCACCTAAATAATAGCATGCGTTTACTTTGGACTCCTGCAAATCTACACCATGTCTTCTCAAGCCTGTCAGATTATCGTGATAATAGAATAGTGCCGATTTGGTTTTTGAAATAAAGTCTGCACGCGATATTGGACTGTTTTCATCCTGCTGCACATTGAAATATGGCAGCACCGTAAGTGCTCCTATCTTAGCGTCTCTTAAATCACCACGATTATTGATTTGTACATTGTTACCGGCATTACGTATATTCTTGACAATGATCGGATAGCCTGCTGCTCCTGTTCCGCCAAATATACTGCTCACAACAAATATACGGTCAGTCTTCTGGAAGACATTCGAAAAATGTTTAAACTCTTCGCTGTCCTTAAACTGATTCAAAAGCGACACTACCGATATTAGGACTTCCTACAAAGCCAATATCCATCTTCGTGTCGAGTTGATAATCAGAAAACATCATCGAACACAAGGCTTGATTAGCGGTATCTAATGTATTATACGAGATAAAATCCTGAAATTTCTTTGAAGCAATCGAGACCTAAGTTAAACAGGAAACTATTTGAAAGATTTGTTCCTGCAGGGATAATATCGCTCAATGTAGATAGCTTAACAGAAAAGAAAGCCTTTTCTTACATCAACAGTATCTCCGTAAATCGAATGTCTTATCTGTTTATACCAGCGCATAAGATTATCCGTGCGCTTCAAGTCTTCATTTGCCTTATGCGGATCAACAATGATAGGAATGACCTCCAACGGCATTGGATTACCCTCTGAATCCAACGGATGGATTCCTGCAGCAAACTGCATAATCAAAGGGCGCATCACTCGCGAACCGGTTCCACCGACCAAAAATAAGAACAGTCTCACTTATATCACAAATTTATTAATTATTCAACACATCATTCGGGAATTGGCGTATGACGACAATTCGTGCTCCTACATAGAAAAACTTGCAATCACAAATAACACGACTTCCACCACAAATTGACCGAAGCAAAACTCCACAACTGATGTGTGAAATCATAATCCAAAGCCGTAAAAATACTATCGGCATAAATATAATTGATAGTAGGCGTTACAAAATGCTGCAATCGCCAACATCACCAACCAATGATGACCATCTAGAAAACCTGACACTATTTATTACAAAAATAATAAATACCCGCAACTCCCCATGCAATGACTACTGTGACAACAGATATCATCAGATATACATTTTTCATTGAACATTTCATTAGAGAACTCGCGCTCGTAGTACATGCCTTCAAACAAGGGTATCGCAAATAGTAAAAACAAGAATGTAATAACAGCTCCTGTAATCAATAATATAGCATTCTTCATCATTGTTATTTTTCAAATCTTAAACTCAAAGTAAAATAATAAAGGCTGATTACTCACTCTTGCATAGGCCTCATCAATACCTTTTAACAGATACTTCAATCCAAATGTCTGCTTACTAAACAATCCGCTTTGTCTATCCGTATCATCATCTGTAGATGAGGAAGTAATCCAACTGGGGAATATTTTCTTCAGCGAAATTTCTACATTTTGATGATGATGAATCTCATCTATTTCAAGAATCATGATATGCGTGGCTTGTCCGATATATTTCTTTTCTGCTGGCGTCCGGTCACGTTCTGTTACCTTCCTTATTTCCTGAATTACTACATGGTCATCACTCACAACTTTATAGTTCTTCGAGATCTTGCAGATAAGTTTCTGGCAACATCACCCCTGCCAAGTCGACAGCCAAAGCCAATCTCAGTTTTTCCCGAGTCTCTATCAGGCAGCATATCGACAAGTTTCGTTATACCATTGCCACCATCACGACCAGGTTTAAAGCGTCCCTGAACCTCTTTGGCTGCCATCAGAAAGAACAATAGGGTGTAAATACGTTATCATGACCATAAGCGGTAAACAGCATTTCATTCTGAAAACCACTCATTGCCTCAAAATCACGAAACTTAGCATATCGCTCATCCTGAGATAATTGTCTGAAACTCTCATTCGTTCCACATACAAGTATATAGTATGGACGTTTTTCCATCATAATTCCAGCCCTTCGTAGGGCATCATAAGCATAATAAGGTCCATTATAGGAGCCTTGCATCTGTACAACCAGAAGCGATTTATCTTTCACATTCTCCTTAAACACACTACTCACCATCCCTTGCGCATCGGCAAATATCTTTTGTGGATTTACGCCTACCATGGTTTTCACGCTATAAATCATATCCGTCACCAATACGGATAATTCTCCTTGCTCGGTCTTGTTAAGCAGATTATCAAAGATCTTCTTAAAATCGGTATACGAAGGATCGCCTATACCTTTAGTCGACTCAAAGATATTGCCATCCGATACAAACTGGTCAATACCTTTAGGATATGGATAAATACCATCATTCACTACAAACAGACGATTATGCTTGCCGGGCAGATTATTCAACATGGTAACAATGGCTGCCTTGAAAGAGCCATCTCCACGTGGCGAATCATAGGCTATCATACTACCAGAACGCTCCAAATAGAACTTCACCAGCAGAGTTTCTTCTTCGTGTAATCCACCATCGAACTCTCTCCAGCCACAGTTCCCCGTCCATCACGCACATGACGTCCCGAACAAGATATCAATCCCGTCACCAAAACTGCAATCAACATCAAGCCCACTATATACCGACACATTATTTTCATTTCAATATAGACGAAGGTCTTAGTTCCTTTGGTTGCAAATTTACAAATATTTTTCTATACATCCTCCTTTTACGGACAATTAATGGTAAAACAGGCGTTCTGCATCAGTACTCACCCAACACCGTCCAACATAAAAAAAGCATAAATGTGACTGCAGCCATTTTCTTCAGTCATTGAAGATGCCGCAATGAGGACATCTGCCCTTCCGACAGCAAGGTCGCACCACAATTTCCACACTGATAAGCCACCCGATGATTGCGAAAATACTGCCGAAGGGCAAATATAACGTGAGGCCAACAATAGTACATACCCTATATAATATAAGGTGGAAATACTGAAGACGATATAATCCACGGCACATACGGCAGCCAAACCACATAGATACATCACGGCTTCTCCAAATGGCAATTCATGTCGGACATCATCAACAGCCGCAAGTCCTATAATAAGTATTGCCCAAACGGATATAAGAAATATACCCAAAAATCAAGGGAACTGAAAAGGGATTCAGCGTCGGATGGAAATAAAAATGCCGCCATGTCTCCGGTGCAAACATCTGAATACTGGCATAGAAGGTTGCCGAAGTTGCCACATCAATACACAACAAGGTGGGATAGAACGAACTGATATCCCTAAAATGTACAATACTCGCATTCTGACGCATCAGTTTTCGAGTCATATAAACGACACTAATGAGACTGATGACAACTAGAAAAATCAGTAAATGAACATTGGAAAAAGTATTAATAAACTGCGAAAATAGGATCGTCAGGCACTACTGCTGGCAATAATTTGCTTTCTTGAATCCATCCAAAGTTTCCTGATCACGGGCCAGTTGCACCCATACCGAATCTGCATTTGTCAACGAATCGTTTTTCAGAATCCTAATATCCGCAACAACCAGATGGTTGTGCTTAAACACCTATAATGGTATCTGTTGCTAATCAGACTGGATTTCCTCAGGTTGCTGCCGCATCGGTTCCAGCGTATCTTTACTTACAATGAAATTAAAAATTATTCGTATAGTGATGAGTAGCCTGAAAGGTCAATGAATCCTGCTGGTGCTCACTATACGGCATGACGTTCCCATGGCGGATAGCCGGTTTTGTGATAGCACAAGCAAACATGCCCGTTATCACCATACACATTATTATATATATAATTCCTCGCGCCGACTTTATACTCTATATCCATCCTTTCTATTTGGCTACGTAAATATTCATCTGACACTCATCACACTTAAATTCGAGCCAGAAACCTACGTCCGTCACCCAAAGTGAGAAACAGAGGTTCACGCCATGTAGGCTTTCGACCTCCCCGTTTTTACGCAGAAACCCAGCGAATAGCGTATACAATGCCTGCACTGCATCACGCAAATGATTGGCAACATTACCATCCACTTCGTAAGCAGGCGCCACATCTTTCAAGTTCTCTTGTTCATAGAATTTTTACCGCAGACTCATTGGCAATATTATACAAATAAGGATATTTGCTATATTCCGGTTGCCAAGTCAAGTTTGGTTTCACACCATTCTTATCCGTAAGGGCCACTGCTACGCCCGTCCGCTCCGCATCAATCTGCAATTGCTCTATCAATTCACGACGCAAATCAGCCAACAAACTGCTTGGAATGAAGTATTTGTCGGCTTCGTCAACGATTTCTATACGCTCACAGCGGTAAGGCGTATTACCCAATTTTTGTCAATTGCCTGTTGATATTCTCCGTCTGTGGCTTCTGCGCCGGTTGGTGTTCAAATACTACTGTTGCCTTATGCTTGCCCGCGGCCAGCCAGAAGCCGTTATCCGTCAGGCCATACGCCATCGTCAGATCTATCTTTCGCTCGGCCGTCTTTCCTGCCATTAGCTTTTTCAAACGCTTCATCATTGTTGCGATATAGTCCGGTTCCGGGCTTCAGATGTTCAGGCATACGCATCGGAAACAAACGATTACCCACCGCTTTATTCACTCTAAAACCTTCCAATTCATGCTCCGCATTGATGAAACAAAGACCATCTCCATTCGCAAATGTAGCCGTTCCGGCCACATTAAAGCTATTACCTCGTATTTCCTTTACCGTACCTACATATTCTCCCATCGCCTTGGGCGTATCAAAACTGGCGATATCAGGCTGACGTCCATGGAGGAAATAGGACGTAAAACCGCGATTGAACGTTTTTTGCAGATTCGGTTCAAAGTGATATTCTACCTGTCCGCATGAAGCTCTGCAATAGTCTTTCGGATTCTCCGCTACAATCTTATCCAGTCGTTGGCTATAAGCCGAAACCACATTCTTCACGTAAGCCACATCTTCAGGCGTCCTTCAATCTTAAATGAGCAGGCTCCTGCATCAACCAACTCCTTCAAATTGTCTATCCGACTCATGTCTTTCAGACTGAGCAAATAGCGTTGACGCTCGATTACATGGTCGTCAGAATCTGACAAATCAAACTTCATACGACAGAACTGGGCACATTCTCCCCTATTGGCTGAACGATGAAAGCAATACTGTGACGCATAGCAAACTCCCGAATAACTTACGCATAGCGCGCCATGCACAAACGCTTCCAACTCTATCTCAGGCAAAGCCTCATGAATCCTTTGCAATCTCTTCGGCCGACAGTTCACGTGCCAGCACCACTCTTTGGAAGCCCTGCGAATGAAGCCATTTCACTTTCTCAATGCTACGGCTGTCACATTGCGTACTGGCATGCAACTGAAAATGACGATTGGGCATTTCCGTTACAACCCTGGATAGCACGCCCATATCCTGTAGGAGCAATGCGTCTACCCCGACTTCATCCAATTGCTTAATCAAAGCCATCGTATCCTCCAGTTCATGCTCATAAACGATGGTATTCACCGTCACGTGAACATGTGCGCCAAACCGGTGCGCATAGCGGCATAACTCACCTATATCTTCGACGGAATTGCCTGCTGCTGCTGCCCGAGCACCAAACTTACCGGCACCTATATCACGGCATCAGCACCATGATCAATGGCTGCTATACCACATTCCAAATTCTTGGCAGGAGCTAAAAGTTCAAGAGATTTCATGTGCAATATAAAAGATTAAAAGATAAAAAGATGACGAGACAAAATGATTCCTAAGCCCTTCCTAAATTCAGGCTTCGATACTGCAATATTTCTGTTTTAATCTTTTAATCTCACTACCGAATTGCGTTAATATCATACGGAGTTTCTTGATAAATATAATAGTCTATCCAGTTGCTATAAAAAAGATTAGCGGACGACCGCCAAGTCACGATAGGCCCATTAACGAGGTCGTCTCCACGATAGTAATTCAGCGGCAACTCAACATCATCGCGCTTACCGAGATCTCGCCGATACTCTATATCCAGCGTGTTGGGCGCGTATTCCAAGTGGCCTGTGATGAAAAACTCACGCCCATTGCGAGCCATTACAATGCTCACGCCACTCTCCGACGACTCAGAAATAATCGTCAGTCCGTCTACATGCTCTATATCCTCACGCCTCACTTCCGTATGCCGGCTATGCGGCATGTAGAACACATCATCAAAGCCACGGAATATCGGCAATTGTTGATTGATCGGATGCTGCTGAAATCACCGAATTTCTTTTTCGGCAGCGGATGCTTGGGCACACCATGAAGTGATATAGTCCTGCTTGTGCCGCCCTAACAGATATAAAGCGTACTCGTCACATGAGTACGAGCCCAATCAAAAATCGTCGTCACTTCCTTCCAATAGTTCACTTCTTCAAACGGCATTTGCTCACGGGAGCTCCCGTGATAATCATACCGTCAAACTTCTGCAGCCTCAACTCATCAAAAATCCTTGTAAAAACATCATCATGTGCTCTACAGGCGTATTCTTCGGCGTATGACTTTTCAGCTTCATGAAGCATATCTCCATCTGCAATGGCGTATTCGACAGCAAGCGAATCAAGTCCGTTTCCGTTGTTATCTTCAGAGGCATGAGGTTCAATACCACAATTTTCAATGGACGAATATCTTGGGTATGAGCCCTTGTATCGTCCATCACAAATATATTTTTCCTTTTTCAGGGTTCGATAGCAGGTAGTTTATCGGGTAAACTGTAATGGCATATTCTCTGTTAAAATTCGATGCAAAATATAATGAATATCAGCGAGAAAAAGAATTATCGCCTACTTTAAACCTTTCATATTATTATCAAACACTAAGATTTTTGAGCAGGTTATTAGAGGAAGGTGCAAACTTAAATATGTCTTTTCGGCCGCTTGCGGCCCTTATGTCTTATCACCTCAAAAATATGTATTTCTGTCTTTATGTCAAAAAAATGCGCGCTCACTCTACATTTTATCCTGTTCTTTTGTCAAGAAAGGCGAGGGGTTTTTAACATTTCTGAATCGCTCAATTTAGAATGAAAAGAAGTCGAAAAAGTAGAGATTACCACGCTAAAGCTATAAAAGCAGCCCCGATTGCTATGCTTCGAGCAGGTAAAAGCATAGCTATTAGCAGTCAAAAGCAGCCCTTTGACCACGCAAAAGGGCCATAAACAGAGTGTAAAAGCATAGCTTTCAGGCTATAAAGGAAAGAGAAAAATACCGCAAAGACATAAAGCACTGATTTTCAAAGCAGATATAAAACCGCAAAATACTCGCATATTTGCCGGCAAAAATCTTTGCGGGAACGCACGCATTTATGAGGTTGCTGTAAAGATTCTTCAAATGTTTTTAACACATAATAAATAAGATTTGTTTGTCAATGCGACTCAAGCCATAATCTACTATAACCAATGTGGTACTTACAGATTCGCGTTGCTTTTAAATAACCACCGACAACGTCCGTTCACAAATGAGGCTTTTTAGTTTTACAACAAAGAAGTGAATCAAAAAGAAATCAGTACCTTTGTCGTCATTAAATCTCTAAAAGAATAATGAAATCGACGCTATATACTAAGAAACATCTCGTCCTTTTGCTGACTCTCCCCTTGCTGATGGCCTGCGGAAATGGAAGCAAGAATACGGGGAAAAGACAACAAACAACCTCTTCAAAATTCTATAAAAATAGACAACGCGCTACGAAACCGACTTGCTGACTTCGCCCAAAAAGCCACGCCCCAAGGGCAACTTTGGCTTTCACGTCTACGACCTGACGGCCGACAAACCGGTCTATGGCTATAATGAAAACGAGGCGCAGTCGTCGGCCTCGTGCATGAAAACTATTGAGCGGTGTGGCCGGACTGCACTTATGGGCAAGAAATATCGCTATGCCACATCCATCTATACGCAGGGGCACATGGTGAAAGATACGCTCGTGGGCAACGTAACGCTAAAGGCCGGTCTGGATCCGCAACTCGATGGGCCCGATCTAAAGATGTTTGCCGAGGCCTTGCGACACAAAGGCATTAAGCACGTGAAAGGTAATGTCTATCTCGACCTGCTTCTGCACGAGCCCGTGAAGAGCGAACCGCACTGGTATCCTTAGGGATTTGTCGTTCTCTCGTTATGGTATTTTTCTACAAAGGTGCCGACCGTGTGAAGCGAGAATTTAAGGCTGTGCTGCGCAATCAGGGCATTGCCGTGACCGACGCGCAGCTCGTCGCTGGCGCAGTTGCCCAAAGGTTCGCACTGCATTTTTCCGCTTCTACCGCTCCATTAACCGAGTGACCGAACGCATGTGGAAGAACAGTTCCAACACGCAAGCCACGTCGATGCTCTACACCATTGGGCATAGGTCAGCCCCAAGGGCAACTACACGGCTGCCGGCGTGGCCTATCTGAAGAAAATTCATGCGCGAAGAGCTTGGGCTACAGGACACAACTCTCGTCATCCACGATGGTTGCGGCCTCTGTACTTCATAACTATCTTTTCGCCCCGGGCGCTCACCACCGTGCTGCGCTACGGCTATCAACACAAGCCCATCTACAGGGCTGTTGAGAAGCCAACTGGCCATTGCGGGCGTTGACGGAACGATGCGGCGCGAGATGGCTAATCCCAAAAACCCGAGGCAAAATCCGGGCAAAGACGGGCACGCTCTCCCACCCCTATGGTATCAGTTCGCTGGCGGGCTACTGCGAAGGAAGCAACGGACACCTGCTGGCCTTCGCCATTATGGACACCGATATGTCAGTGCTCGACGCACGGGTGTTGCAACGCAAGTTGTGCGAAGCCATGGTGGAAAGATCAAAGGATGGAAAAGTAAAAAGGTGAAAGAGTAAGAAAGTAAAAGGGTAAAAAGTAATCGTAAGTGTTTATAGAGCACTCCCGATTGGTTCGATTCAAAAGATTATAGGTTCTATCTTGAAATCACCGAAATGGGAAAAAGACAAACGCGTACTTCCACAAAATGACTTGGAAATACGCGTTTGTTATTTTCTAGAGCAGTCTGGAAATTACCAGAGCTGGAGGCGTTCGCTTTCGGGGATATACAATTTATCACCCTTCTTCACGTTAAAGGCCTTGTACCATGCGTCGATATGTGGCAAGGCACCATTCACACGCCACTTACCCAAGGCATGAGGATCGCGCTTCACACGATTACGAATTTCCTGATCGGTGATATTCTGACCCCAAACGCCGGCATAAGCAAGGAAGAAACGCTGCTCGGGCGTGAAGCCGTCGAGATTCTTCAGCGGCTTTTTGGCCATTGCATTCTCAAAGGCCGCAAACGAAACTTGCAAGCCTCCGTGATCGGCCAGATTCTCTCCCAGCGTGAAACGGCCGTTAGAATACAAGCCCGGCAACACTTCGATAGCATCGAAGAAATTGGCATAAAGGTCAGCACGCTCATTAAAAGCCCCTTGGCATCGTTGGCCGTCCACCAGTCCTTCATATTACCATCGGCGTCATACTGGCGGCCTTGGTCGTCGAAGCCATGGGTCATCTCGTGGCCAATCACCACGCCGATAGCGCCATAGTTGAACGCGTCGTCAGCCTTCGGGTCGAAGAACGGATACTGAAGAATGCCTGCCGGGAAGCAGATCTCATTGGTTGTAGGATTATAGTAGGCATTAACGGTCTGCGGAGTCATCAGCCATTCGTCTTTGTCGACAGGCTTTCCGGCCCTTTCATCAATCGTCTTCTTGATGGCAAACTCACGACAGGCCAGCACATTCTCGTAGAACGACTTGGCAGGATTAATCTCAGTTTGCTATAATCAGTCCATTTGTTAGGATAACCGATCTTCACGTAGAACTTATCCAGCTTCTTATGCGCAGCCGCCTTTGTGGTATCGCTCATCCAAGTCTGCGCGTCGATACGCTGACCGAGGCTGATTTGCAGGTTGCGCACAAGCTGTTCCATCATCTTCTTGGAAGAAGCGGGGAAGTAGCGTTCGCAATACATTTTGCCCAACGCTTCGCCCATGACGCTCTCTACTTGATTGGTGGCACGCTTCCAAAGCGGGTAATCCTCCTTGCGACCACTCATTGTGCGGCCAAAGAAGTCGAAGTTGGCTTCACGAATCTCATCACTCAGATAGCTGGACGAACTGCTAATCAAATCCCACTCCATCACAGCCTTCATCGTTTCTGCGTTTTTCGGCACCGAGAATCTTATCAAGTCCCATCATGAAACTGGGCTGTCCCACTACAATCTCTTTGAGATAGTCGCTCTTCACGCCCTGCGCGTTCAGCGATTGCTCCAGATTGATGTTAGGATAGTTGGTCTGAAACTCCTTCAGCGTCATCTTATTGTAGTTAGCCTGTGGATCGCGCAACTCGGTCATGCTCTTCGATACGAGCGCCAACATGGTCTCATGCAGGGAATACGGCCTGCATTTTCTGCTCGACCACAGCCTCAGAGAAGCCGTAGAGACGGAACATCTTAACAAGGTATTTCTTGAAAGCCTCTCGAATCTGAACGGTCGCTTCGTCGTTATTAACGTAATAATCTTTCTGGCCAAGCGTCAGTCCACCTGTCCGATATTAAGAATATTCATCGTCACATTCTTCTCATCAGCACTGAATCCTGAGCCATAGCTCTCGCCAAAGGCCCAAATACGGGTACTTCAACTGCACTGCTTTGAGTGCGGTTTTCGTATTGGCAGCCTCTATCTCGTCGAGCAGCGGCTTCACGGGCGCGTAGCCTTCCTTGTTGCGGCGTTCCACATCGAGGGCCTGCTTGTAGAAGTCAGACAGTTTCTGCTCGGTCGTTCCGCCTTGAACTTCTTCTTCTGGAGTTCGCCAAGGATGGTATTAATACGCTTGTTGTTGTCCTCTTGCAACTGGTCGAAAACTTCCAAAACGGCTGTAAGCAGCAGGAAGCGGATTGTTCTTTTGCCATCCACCGGTTGCGAACTGATAGAAATTCTCCGCAGGACTCACAGTTTTGTCGAGGTTCTGCATCTTCAATCCCGACTTATTTTTGGGCTACACCGCCAAGCGGCATGGCAACCATCGCCATCATCGGAATCATCGTTTTTCATGTTCATTGTTGTTAAAATTATATTGATTAAATGTTCTATTTATCAATTAGGAATAAAAATAGAAAAACCGCCGTGTACGAAACACGGCAAAAAGAATAAAATCACTGTTTCTGAACGACTTCCAAAGCCTCGGAGAATGCGAACCAATCTTCATTCTCCTTATCCAACTGCCGCATCAGTGCGGTATATTCGAAATCAAATCCATATTGGGAAGCATTCTCGGGATTGCAGAGCAAGGCGTCGATTTCGGCCTTCCGGCTTTCCAGCTTGTAAATGCGGGCCTCATGATCCTTCACGGCTTTCTCGGCTTTGCGAATCTTCTTTTGTTGCTCCTTGTGCTCCGCGTAGCTTTGTTTACCGGCCGATTCTGTTGCTGTAGAGGCGGAACCGACAGTCGGCTGGGCCGCCGTTGTGTCTGTTTTCTGACCAACCAAGCTCAGTGCCGCATCAATATTCTCGGCCCGATGAGCACGCAGATAGTCATAGATGCCACCTAAATGCTCACGCACCTTGCCACCGCCGAACTCATAAACCTTGTCTACAAGCCCGTCGAGAAACTCTCGATCGTGGCTTACGATAATCGCCGTGCCGTCGAAAGCCTTGATAGCTTCTTTCAACACGTCCTTAGAAGGCATGTCCAAATGGTTGGTAGGCTCATCGAGAATTAAGAGATTGACGGGCTCCAACAGCAATTTGATCATGGCCAGACGACTCCGCTCCCCCACTAAGCACCTTCACCTTCTTTTCAGACGTTTCTCCACCGAACATAAAAAGCACCCAACATATCGTTGATTTTAAGGCGCATATCGCCCGTTGCCACCCGATCGATGGTGTCGTAGATAGTATTTTCCTCTTCCAACAACTGAGCTTGGTTCTGCGCAAAATAACCTATTTGCACATTGTGGCCTATCTTCAAACTGCCTGTAAAGGGTATCTCGCCCATGATACATTTCACAAGCGTAGACTTTCCTTCACCGTTCTTGCCGACAAAAGCCACTTTTTCGCCTCGTTTGATGGTGAAAGTGACATGATCGAAAACTGTATGGGAACTGTAATCCTTGCGCACTTCGTCGCAGATAACGGGGTAATCACCGGCGCGAAGACAAGGCGGAAACTTCAGATGCATCACTTTGTTGTCCACTTCGTCAACCTCTGCGGGCACTATCTTTTCAAGTTGCTTGATACGTTGCTGCACCTGCACGGCCTTGGTGGCCTGATAGCGGAAACGGTCTACAAAGGCTTTGATGTCGGCTATCTCCTTCTGCTGATTCTCGTAGGCCCGTAACTGCTGCTCACGACGCTCTTGCCGGAGCACCACGTACTGGTCGTAGCTGACACGATAGTCCTCTACCCGACCACAAGTTATCTCAAGTGTACGATTGGTTACATTGTTAATAAAAGCACGGTCGTGGCTAACCAGCACAACCGCCTTGGCGCTTTTGAGCAAGAAATTGCTCAAGCCATTGAATACTCTCAATATCAAGATGATTGGTGGGTTCGTCTAATAACAAGACGTCGGGACGGCGCAATAAGATCTTGGCCAGTTCGATACGCATTCGCCAACCACCCGAAAACTCGTTGGTGGGACGATCGAAATCCGTACGCTCAAAGCCAAGACCGATGAGTGTGCGTTCGATTTCTGCTTCGTAATTCTCACCACCCATCATCATATAACGCTCATGTTCCTGCGTGAACTCTCTACCAATTGGGCATAAGATTCACTTTCGTAGTCGGTGCGGTCGGCCATCTCCTGCTGCATTCGTTCCAAACGAGACTGCAACTGGTGTTGTCGGCAAAGGCCTTGCGGGTCTCTTCCTTCACGGTCGTGTCGTCCTGCAACTTCATAACCTGCGGCAGATAACCGATTGTCGTGTCATTGGGCACGGCAACGTTACCTTCCGTAGGCTTTTTGTAAACCACATAATATCTTGAGTAACGTAGACTTTCCGGCACCATTCTTCCTACCAACGCGATACGATCGCGGTCGTTGACTAACAAAACTCACATCACGGAACAATGGTTTTACCCTCAAACTCTACTTTTTAATCCTTTCGATGGAAATCATATCTATATTCCTTGCAAAAAGTACGGCAAACAGGCGATATAGCCAAAAGAATCAGCGCTTTTTTGGGTACAGGCAACTCCTTACAAGTGGCCGTTACCAATGCTGATAACCACTCATGATCGTCGACATCTGATATATAAAATAATCTTTAGCACCCTGATAAGGCGGTCTGAGTTCGATTGTCCTAAAAGCTTTCGGCCGACTTTCCGTCGGTTTAATATAAAAGTTTATCGTCACAAATAAGGCCGAAAATCTTGCCATGACAGTAAATGCCATAGTCGCCAAACATCTTTCGGGTCATGATGTCACCTGCTGCGGCACACTGGTCTGCCACATACTGAACAAAAATCGGGATTGCTTGCCATAAAAATATGTTTATAAATTAACTTGCTTCATGCTCAAAGCGATACGGCGACGCTGGCGGTTCTACCTCCACCACTCTTACAAAGACGTGCTGATGCAGCTTGACCACTTCGTTAGGGATCGCTCACAAAACCGATTGGCCAGTTGCGAAATATGCACCAATCCGTCCTGATGCACACCAATGTCGACAAAGGCTCCGAAATTCGTAATATTGGTGACGATGCCCGGCAATTCCATACCCTCCACGAGGGTCGTCCATGGTATGCACACGTGCGTCGAAAAAGCAAATTCCTCCAACTTTTCACGTGGGTCTCGGCCCGGTTTCTCCAGTTCCTTGCATGATATCGGTCAGCGTAGGCAGCCCCACTTCGCCGGTCACGTAATGTTGTATGTCGATGGCCTGCTGCCGTTGCTTGTCTTGCATCAGCTCTTTCACGGAGCAACCTTGCTCCTTGGCCATCTTTTTCAACAATATGATAGCTCTCGGGATGAACCGCAGAGTTGTCAAGTGGATTCCTCGCATCGGGCAATCGTAAGAAACCCGCGCATTGCTGATAGGCCACATTGCCCAACCGAGGCACCTTCTTCGGTTGCGCTCGTGAGGGTAAATGCACCATTTTCGCGTCGATAGTCCACGATATTCCGAGCCAGCACGGAGCCTAATCCACTGACATAAGTTAAAAAGATGGCTCGAAGCCGTATTGAGATTAACACCTGCCGATTCACACAACTCTCCACAACCATATCAAGCGAGTGCTTCAACTTGGTTTGATTTACGTCATGTTGATATTGGCCAACCCCAATACTCTTCGGATCTATCTTCACCAACTCGGCCAAAGGATCCATCAGCCGGCGACCAATCGACACCGCACCGCGTACCGTCACATCCTCATTAGGAAACTCTTCGCGTGCTATTTTTTGAAGCTGAATAAATAGAAGCGCCGTCCTCACTCACCACATAAGTGGAATATCTTTCACCCGGCGCAGGATATCCGCAGTTTCTCTACTGCCTGTACCATTGCCCAGCAGCATCGCTTCAATCTGATATTGCCGTGCTACATCTTCAAATCTACGGAACGCATCGCCCTTTGCTTTGTCACCGACGGCAAATACCACCGTGTGATAAAGCAATTCACCCTGCGCGTCTGAGCACACCACCCTTACAGCCCGTACTGGATTCCCGGGTCGACGCCCATCACCCGCTTCTGCCCAAGAGGAGCAGCCAAAAGCAGTTAGCGCAAATTCTCCGCAAATACATCAAATAGCCTCGTCGTCAGCAGTTTCCTTGCTACTATTGGCAAACTCGGTTTCAATCGCAGGTTTGACGAGCCGCTTAAAAGCGCTCTTCAATGGCTTCTCCCAACAACTGCTGACACTTGCCGGGAGCCACGTATATAGTGGCGTTTGATTCGTTCTGCACACTCTTCGCCTTCTATATCAATACTGATACGCAAGAACCCTTCATTTTTCTCCACGCCGCATAGCCAGCAATCGATGACTGGAACAGCGACGAAGCGGCTCACTGAAATCAAAAATAATCTGAAAACTTCTGCGCGTCATCATCATTACTCTTTGCCTTTACAACCTTTGAAGTAATGATGGCACTACGCTTAAACATGCTCCTCACTTGCTGACGGGTCTGCTCATCTTCGCTCACAATTTCGGCGATAATATCCTGCGCTCCCTTGATAGCGGCATCAGCGTCTTTCATTTCGCCCTTGACAAAGCGTTCCTGCAGCCTTGAGGATTCAGCCTCCCGTTGCATCAGAATGATGGTAGCCAATGGTTCAAGTCCATGCTCTCGGGCAACCTGAGCCTTAGTGCGGCGTTTCGGTTTAAACGGCAAATAGATATCTTCAAGTCGGTGGCATCCCAACAATTGTCAATACGCTGTTGCAAGTCGGCTGTCATCTTTTCCTGCTCGGTAATTGTCTTGACAATCGTTTCCTTACGCTTGGCTATATCTTTCAACTTATCATGAAGTTCGCTGATCTGTTGTATCTGCACTTCATCCATCGAGCCCGTACGTTCCTTGCGATAGCGGGCTATAAAGGGAATGGTACAACCTTCATCCAACAACTGCAACGTATTATCAACCTGCTGAACAGCCAGTTGTAATTGACGTGCAATCATATTTGTAAAAAAATATTCATCTTGCTAATTATTATTGAAACGCAAAGGTACGAATAATTAATCACAACACGGAGAATGCTTGAAAATAAGCCTGCTCCTTCGTCGAATCAAAAAGATTATTTTACTTTTGCACCTTATTCAATACAATTTCTATGATAACCAAGGACAGCATAGAGGCAGCCTACTGCTTTTTCCATCAGAAATGGAACGTTTATTCCCGGTCGAACAATGCCCGACAACGTGATGAAATAGAGAATGCCATCGACTCCTACACCCAACAGATGAGCCAGGACTTATACACAACAATAGCATCAGGGACAAACAGACTATCTACGTACACACGCAACATTCCACAACGACCTTGCCTCAGCCATAGAACGCTTGGAAACCATGCTTTACGCCAGTTCGGGATAAGTTTAGCATGCGAACAGTTCTAACAGCCTTGATTTTTCCACATATACAGGCGAGTTAGGATTATTTGCATGCTAAACTTATCCAAACTGGCGTATATATAGCCCTCCCAAATAACGTAATAGTTGCAAACTAAATAAACTTTTACTTTGCCGATTTAGAGGATTCGTATTGTTTTACTGACGACAAAAATAAAAGATGGACTTCATGTGATTATCTTACCGATAATATATTTCTTTAGTTCAACAATATCCTTTACCTGCTGTATGCGGCCTTCTGTAGAAACATTAACCTGTCCGATAAAGATTGACGGCCTTATAATTGTGGTCAGAGATAATGATTCCATGTTTATTTCGAGCTTTCTGAATTACATCGACCATCGCTTCAACCACGATGGGCGACATCCCTGTGAATGGTTCGTCCAGCAAAACAAAAGGTGACTTGGTATTTAATGCTACGAAAAGCTCAAGATACTTAGATTCTCCCCGACAGCTCGTTTTATCCTTGCATGCATTATAGATTTGATGGTTGGGTTGTTGAGATACGCGCTTTTCGGAATCGATGCTGTCCATAATACAGTTTTTACTCTTAGGTATGGAGGTAACGAATTAAATTGCGGCATATATGAAATAAGACCAGAACGATAGGCTCTGCCGGTCAATACCTTGCTTCCGATGCGTACAAAGGCGTTGTCTGTCTTACGCGTTCCAAACAAAATCTCAAACAGAGTTGATTTCCCCGATCCATTCCTACCCAAAACACCAACAATTTCTCCGACATGACGGTTGAGAAATGCGCCATGCAAATTTCTCGACCACCAGTTTCATACATGATGCTGTCTGCTTCTAATACCATGGCATTGTCAATTTAAAGATGAAATGGAATATAAGAGAAATAATGGTGGACAGAATGAATGAAGAGAAGTATAATCCCCCGATAGACCACGAGCCGTTATGATAGAAATAAAAATCCTTTTTCCTAAAAAGCAACCTGAATAAAGCATCTGTCCCAAGTCCGAAAGTTGGGAAATATAGTAATCCTATAACCAGCGCATCCTCTATCATCATAGATTGCCAGGCAATGGCAAAAACAATGATGACAATAAAAATACTTATCTTTAAGGTTCTGCCATAAAAACAGTAAGAGGTATTTAATTTTCATGATATGATGATTTAAAATGGAGACTAAAGTCACCGTCAGTGATTTTTCTGATGTCAGAATCTCCTAACTGCAAACTTACACAAAAATCTCGGATCTTACAGTAGTTAAATTTAAAAACGAAAACTCAGTAAAGTTGTTCTTATAATCCGCAGAGTCAACCAGCAAGTGCAAAATTACACAACGTGTTTAAAGAACTCGCACTTTGGAGTAGAAAAGTTTAATTTTTCTCTTGGCCTTTCGTTCAATTTCTTTTGTATGGACATTATTCTCTTGTCCGTATAGTTATCAAACGAATCCTTTTAGGTATATACTGCCTGATTAATTTGTTTGTATTCTCAACAGTTCCCTTTGCCATGAACAATATGGGTCACGGAAGTACACTGGCACACCTAAGTATTTGGTGATGTCCTTATGTGCCGCAAATTCAGGTCCGTTATCTGTTGTAATTGTCTTCAGGCTGTTCTTGTATGGCAGCAGTAGTTTCCTAACCACCTTTACCAGAGGCTTTGACAGTTTTCCAAATGGCAGTTTCTGCATAAGCAACATATTGGTGGATTTCTCCACTATTGTGAGTATGGCGTGCTGGGCAGGGTCGACGATCAAGTCCATCTCAAAATCTCCAAAATCTCTTCCCGTCAACTTCCCTTACTTCTTTCATGGATACTCACCCTGTCCTTTATTGGTAGATGTCCGCCTTTTGGGACGATGCCTGTATTTCATCTTATGCCTTGTAGTGCTCTGCAAGTTTTCCCTGTTGTGTCATTGTGGATGATGTTATAGATGGACTGGTGGGATACCTCTATGCCCTCATTTTATGCGCAGATACCCTGATATTTGTCTTGGAGACCACTGGTCATTGGTAATATATTCTTTAATTCTCCAAAACTAATTCGTCGGAGAGTTTGGCGTTAGTTACTGATGTTCTTCCTGCGCTGCATAGCCATATCATGCGCCTTCGTCCAGATATACTTTCCGGAAGGCGTGCTGTTGCGTTTGATTTCACGTGAGAGTGTTGCGGGTAAGAATTAATATTCTGAAAATTTAGCAAATATTACTCTTACCGCCTTTTTTAGTGGAGTTTTTTGCTATATTTGCAGGACTAATTCAATTTGATTTACGAAATGGAATTCACAGCAAGTCAAAATAGCAAAGTTTGTACAAAGGCCGAGTTGAGGGTAATGAAAAACGCAACCGTCAACACCTTTTGCAAAAATAGAAGAAGGTGTAGAAGGCGCCATTTCTTTCCTTTCTAACGAAAAATATACCCACTATATTTATAGCACAAAAATCAACAATCGTTCTGGTTGATGAGCACATAGAATTTGACAAGCCCGTTACTACGACTTTGATAAGGGTAGCCAATGCCCGCGATTGCGTGGCTCGGCTACTACAGATGTACGAGGCTGCCAAACCTAAAAAGCAAGGAATCGATTCGCTGGCTTTTATCTCGCCCAAGGCGAAAATCGGCAATAATTGTTATATAGGTGCTTTTGCATACATTGCCGATGGTGCCGAAATTGGAGACGGATGCCAAATCTATCCTCATGCGGTAGTAGGTGACAACGTGGCAGTAGGCAAAGATTGCATTATCTATCCCAACACCACGATTTATCACGACTGCAAAATCGGTAACCGGGTTATTCTTCACGCAGGTTGTGTAATTGGTGCAGACGGCTTCGGCTTTGCTCCCAATGGCGATCAATACGATAAAATTCCTCAAATAGGTATCGTAACGGTAGAAGATGATGTGAAATCGGAGCCAACACATGTATTGACCGCTCAACGATGGGCAGTACTATTATCAGCAAAGGCGTAAAGTTGGACAATCTTGTACAGATTGCGCACAATGTTGAAGTAGGTGAAAATACCGTTATGTCGGCACAGGGTCAGGGATTGCAGGAAGCACCAAAGTGGGCCAATGGTGTATGTTTGGCAGCCAAGTTGGTGTTGCCGGCCATATCACGATTGGAAACAAAAGTGTTCTTGGGTGCACAGTCAGGGGAGTTCCCAGCAGTTTGAAAGACGATCAAATGCTTATCGGGACACCACCAATGGAAAAGCTTCCATATTTCAAATCACAGGCTATTTTTCCAGAAACTTCCTGACCTCTATAAGGAAATAAATCAACAAGAAAGAAATCGAACTTTTAAAGAAATCATAACAAAACAGATATGTCTAAACAAAAAGACACTCAAAAGGTAGCTTTTTCTCTTTTTGGAAAAAGGACTCCCATACAGAGCCTAAGCCTTACCGTTACGTTTTAATCCTGCTCCTGAAAAATACAGGATATAAGATTCAACGTATCGATTTAGAAGGTCAACCATCATAGATGCTATTGCAGAAAATGTTGTAGATACGCAACGAGGCACTGTCTTGAGAAAGAACAATGCTCGCATTAGCACTATTGAGCACGGCATGTCTGCCCTTTATGCATTGGGCATGAGACAACTGTTTGATTCAAGTTAATGGTCCTGAATTTCCTATCTTAGACGGCTCAGCCGCCATGTACGTGGATAAGATTAAAGAAGTAGGAGTAGAAGTACAAAATGCAGAGAAAGACTACTACATTATTCGCAAGAAAATAGAAATTCGAGATGAGCAGACCGGCTCATGCATCACGATTCTGCCAGATGATAATTTCTCTATCACGGCCATGTGCTCATTCCAATCGAAATTCATCAATAGTCAATTTGCAACATTAGACGACATTGCCAAATTCACAGACGAAATAGCCCCGGCTCGTACCTTTGTCTTCGTGCGCGACATCGTTCCGCTCCTCGAAGCTAACCTGATAAAAGGTGGAGACTTGGATAATGCGATTGTGATTTATGAGAAAGAAGTAACACAAGAGAAGCTGGATCAGTTGGCTGATGTACTCAAAGTTCCACGCATGGACGCAAAGAAGATTGGCTATATACAGCACAAACCGCTTTTTGTGGGAAAAACGAATGTACACGCCACAAGCTGTTAGATATCATTGGCGACATGGCTTTGATTGGCAAACCTATCAAAGGTCGCATTGTAGCAACACGTCCGGGACATACCATCAATAATAAGTTTGCACGTCAAATGCGCAAGGAGATTCGCAAACACGAAGTACAGGCTCCGATTTATGATCCCAATGATGAACCCATCATAGACAACATCCGCATCAGGCAGTTGCTCCCCACCGCTATCCTATGCAGTTGGTAGACAAGATAATAGCTATTGGTTCAACAAGTATTGTCGGCGTTAAGAATATTACGGCCAATGAACCATTCTTCCAAGGACATTTTCCAGAAGAACCAGTGATGCCCGGTGTTCTACAAATCGAAGCAATGGCACAATGTGGCGGTTTGTTGGTTTTGAATCAACTCGAAGAACCAGAACGTTGGTCAACCTATTTTGTCAAAATTGACGATGTAAAATTCCGTCAGAAAGTTGTACCCGGAGATACGCTATTGTTCAAAGTAGAATTATTACAACCCTGTACGACATGGTATCAGCTCCATGAAAGGCTATCTTTTTGTTGGCGATCATGTTGTTTCTGAAGCGACATTCACTGCTCAGATTGTGAAGAACAAATAATACGAGATAAAAGAATATATACTTATGAATACGATTAGCCCGCTAGCATTTTGTACATCCTAACGCAAACCTTGGCGATAACAATATTATTGGTCCGTTTTGCTTTTATAGATGACAACACCATTTTTGGGAGACAATAATAATCTCCAAAATAGCGTTACGATAAACTTTGGAGCTAGAATAGGTAACAATAATGAATTCTTTCCCGGAGCAAGTATCTCTACAAAACCACAGGATTTAAAGTTCAAAGGAGAAGAAACTACATGTCAGATGAGGCGATAATAATAGTATTCGTGAAAATGTCACTATCTCAAGAGGAACATTTGCAAAAGAAACAACAATAGTTGGAAACAACAACCTCTTAATGGAAAATATGCACATTGCCCACGATTGTATTGTTGGAAGTAATTGCATTATCGGCAACTCAACAAAATTTGCGGGAGAAGTGACCATTGACGACAACGCTATCATAAGCGCAGCTGTACTCACCCATCAATTCTGTCATATCGGAAGTTTGGTTATGATTCAAGGAGGTTGCCGTTTTTCCCAAGATATTCCACCTTATATTATCGCGAGGAAAGACCCTACCCTGATACGCAGGAATTAATCTTGTAGGACTTCGTCGCTATGGATTCAATAATGAACTTATATCCCTAATCCATGACGCTTACAGACTTTTATACAGCAAGGGAATTCTTGCCGAAGGTATAGAAGAGATCAAAAAGAATTTAACAATCACACCAGAGATACAATATATCATTGATTTTGTATCCGGTTCTAAGCGAGGTATTATTCGATAACACCTCGCTTCTTATTATTTTTAGTAAGCGACATTTTACATTGAAGACTCTTTTTGTTGTATTAGGTCCAACAGGTGTTGGCAAAACAGAAACTAGTTTGGCTATTGCCCAACACCTAAACACTCCGATAATCAATGCGGACTCACGTCAGATCTTTGCAGAAATACCTATCGGAACAGCAGCTCCCATGCCACAACAACAAGCAGCCGTCCCCCATTATTTTTGTAGGAAATCATCAATTAACAGATTACTACAGCGCTTCTTTATACGAAGAAGATGTTTTAAACCTTCTGAAAGACTTATTCAAAACACACGTTTCATGCTTGCTGACTGGTGGAAGCATGATGTATCTTGATGCGGTATGTAAGGGAATTGATGATATTCCAACTGTAGATTCTGCCACACGCGCTTTTGATGAAACAGCGTCTTGAGACAGAAGGACTCACGGCCATGGTTGAAGAGTTAAAGCTGTTAGACCCCATTCATTGGAATGAAGTTGACAAACAAAATCCCAGACGTGTCATTCATGCTTTGGAAATATGCCATATGACCGGCAAGACTTACTCATCTTTCAGAACAAATACCATCAAACAACGTCCTTTCAAGATTTGCAAAATAGGACTCAACCGAGATCGAGAAGAATTGTATACTCGCATAAACCAACGCGTACTCGACGTGATAGACCAAGGTTTAGAGGCTGAAGCCCGACGAGTGTATCCGCTCCGTCATCTCAATTCTTTAAATACTGTTGGCTATAAAGAGATGTTTAAGTACATTGACGGCGACATTCCAAAAGAAGAGGCCATCCGACAGATACAATCCAACACCAGGCAATACATGCGAAAACAGCTTACTTGGTTTAAAAAGGATTCAGATATTCAATGGTTTCACCCCGACAACATCAAAGAAATCATTGATTATATAGACGCATCTTCGTGCTAAAAGGAGATATTTCACAATTTCATAACACAATATGCCCTTATGAATAAGATAAAAAGATTTTTCAGCGAGTGCCTGAAAGAAAGTCCAAAAACGTTCTGGTGTTGGTATAAAAACTTTACCAAAACCGGCCTTGGTATATAAAGTTCACCGCTGCCATCATGTCATTTATTCTCTTATTGATTATCTACCTTGGCATGGTAGATATGAATTTCCTTTGGCTTTTTGGTAAAAGTCCCGGCTACTTCTCTGGTATTCGCGATCCCCAAACATCACAGGCGTCAGAGATATATAGTGCTGACGGAAAGCTCATTGGCAAGTATTTCAACGAGAACCGAACTCCCGTAAAAAATACGAAGACGTAAGTCCAGCTTTTTCAAAGCCTTGATAGATACAGAAGACAGAGCGATTCTACAAACACTTTGGCATAGATCCGATAGGAATATTCGGTGCCGCTAAAGACGCGGTACTCAGACATGATGGGCGTGGTGCATCTACCATAACCCAGCAATTAGCCAAAAACATGTTCCGAGTTCGCACCAACTACTCAACCGGTTTGTTGGGCAAGATTCCCGGCTTGAAGATTCTTATCGTAAAAAAAGTAAAGAATGGATTATCGCTACTAAACTTGAAACCGTATTTAGCAAAAAGGAAATCCTGACCATGTATGCGAATACCGTTGATTTCGGTTCCAATGCTTTATGGTATTAAAACCGCTGCCAAAAACGTACTTCAATGTCCATCCCAAAGATCTTACCACAGAACAAGCAGCCGTATTAGTCGGTATGCTCAAGGCAACCACTTATTATAACCCCAAGAGCAACTATGAGCATAGCTTTGCCAGGCGAAACACGGTGCTCCGTAACATGCTGACCCATGGCGATTTGAGTCGTGCTGAATATGATTCGCTCATACAAAAGCCTATCGTTCTTGATTATAAGATGGAAGAAAACTACGATGGTCAGGCCATGTATTTCCGCGAAGCCATTTTCCCAATACTTGAAAGAAACAGGATGGCTCGAAGAAACAGGATATGATTTATACAGCAGCGGTCTAAAGATTTATACGACCATAGACACCCGTATGCAGAAATACGCAGAAGAGGCTGCCCGCAAACAGATGAAGCAGGTTCAGCAAAACTTCAACAACCATTGGGGAATCTACCGGAATCGTGCGACCAACTGGATGACACAAGAGCCTTGGCAAGACGAAAACCATCAAGTCATTCCTAACTTTATTCAGCAAATTGCCGAACGCCAACCCTTCTATAAAGCACTGCAAGCTAAATATCCAAACAACCCCGACTCTATTCGATACTATTACAAAGAATGGAAACACCCGGTAAAGATATTCGATTATGACAAGGGCATTGTTACCAAGGAGATGACTTCCGAAGACTCTATCAAGTACATGACCAGTTTCATGCACTGCGCCTTTGTCGCCATGGAGCCACAAACAGGGCAAGTGAAAGCTTGGGTCGGAGATATCGACTTCAGCACATGGAAGTATGATAAAGTAACAGCAATGCGCCAACCCGGCTCTACATTCAAATTATTCGTTTATACCGAAGCGATGAATCAAGGCCTCACTCCTTGCGACAAACGTCGAGATGAGTATATCTCCATGCTCGTTTACGATAAGAGCCAGAAAAAAGAAGTTAATTGGACGCCCACCAACGCAAATGGCTACTTCACAGGCGACTCCATGCCACTGAAAAGCGCATTTGCCAAGAGTATTAACTCTGTGGCCGTACGGCTGGGACAAGAGATGGGCATTAAGCGCATAGCAGAGACCGCGCGAAAGATGGGCATTAACAGCTCGCTGGACGAAACACCATCCTTGGCACTCGGCTCCAGCGACGTAACCCTGCTGGAAATGGTCAACGCCTATTGCGTACCTGCGGATAACGGCAAACATCACGCACCGGTACTCATTACACGTATTGTCGACAAAAACGGCAATGAAGTTTATGTCGCGCCTCAAAAGTCAGAGCAAGTAATATCCTATAAAAGTGCCTTCCTCGTACAACAACTGTTGCAAAGCGGCATGCGCGAACCCGGAGGCACATCTATGTCACTGTGGGGCTATGTAAGCAATTTCCGTGACACCGAGTTTGGAGGGAAAACCGGAACCAGCAACAACCACTCCGACGCATGGTTCATGGCCGTCAGCCCCCGTCTGGTATGTGGCGCGTGGGTAGGGTGGAGAATACCGGAGTATCCACTTCCGCACCGGAGCCTTAGGACAAGGTTCTCGTACAGCCCTTCCTATCTGCGGTTACTTCCTTGAATCTGTTTTAAGCGACCCGAATTCAAGAAATATCATGGCAAGTTTGACAAGCCCAATCAATCGGATATCACCGGAGATATGTATAACTGCGCAAGCTATTATCCACAAGCCCACGCGGATACCACAGCGAATGACAGTCTCTCCCATGCCGAAGAGATTCTACTCGACGAAAACGGCAATCCGATTCTCAAGCCGATAGATGACGGAAAGAAAGAACATGAGGAAAAACAATGCTTCTAAAGCTACTGAGCCAAAGAAGAAAAACCGCATGAAGAAACCGTGAATTTTGACAATCTGTAATCAGCGAAAACCCTGATTCGATATTGATTTGAATAATTTGGAGTCTGCTTGGCGGCTCCAAATTATTTTTTATTGCCCCCAGTTCCATCAAAGATGTGTTCTTTAAGCACTCCATTTTGCTGAGTGAAAATAACAGATATATTCACTTATGACACGATAAACACCACAAGAAAAACTAATGTATTTACTTAAATAGTAGGGAATTAAAGAGAGAAATCAAAGCAAAAACGCGAACTAATAAACTATATATTATTACAACTGAATAATATTACTTCATTTCTCTCGCAAGAGGTGTCTAGCGGAGTCGAACCGCTCTACACGGTTTTGCAGACCGTTACCTAACCGCTCGGTTAAGACACCCTTAAAAAGAATGCAACTATCAAGTCAGGGGCGACAGGATTCGAACCTGCGGCCGCCTGGTCCCAAACCAGGAGCGCTACCGGGCTGCGCTACACCCGTTTGATATAAAGGATTATTCTGGAAGTAACAATCCCTAAATTGCGTGTGCAAAGGTAGATGTTTTTTAATTGTCCAAACTTTTTAGATTATTTTAATTGATGTTTGTTAAATCTTTTTAATCATTTGGTATGTTGCCCGTCGTTTTTGGATAGAAAACGTGCCGCAACCTGTAGCAACAAGCCACAGCCACGAGGATAAAAGGCATGATGAAAAACATAGAATATGCCGCTCCAAGCCTTACAAGAATTTAGAAACAGCACAGCTAAAAAAAGTACTGCATCGCTTCTTTTTCATAAAACGCCGTGAACTTTTGGTAAAAACGGACAAAACTTGCTGGTTAAAAGATAAAATATTACATTTGCATTACATACTCAAAGTTTCTTTTTATTTTTCCCTATTTGAATATGAAATTACAACTATTTTGGATCAAACGTATTTTTATAACATTGCTGGCGTTGTGTTTGTTTCACGTGCTGACGGCGCAAATCAAGGTTTCGGGCAGTGTTATCGACGAACACGGACAGCCCGTGATGGCTGCCGTCGTCGTACTATTAGCTGAAAATGATAAGCGCGTGGCACAGACGGCAGTAACGGATGAGGAGGGGCGCTTTCATACTGGCGGCCGAGCCGGGCACATATATCATGACTATTCGTTATCTGGGATATGCCGATGTGTCGCAACATGTGAAGGTATCACACGATGTCACACTGCCTGTTGTTCGGCTAACACCCGTAGCTACCAACTTAAAAAGGAGTCACCGTGACGGCTCGTCAGCGCAAGCCGATGGCCAAATCGGTAGACGGAAAATTGCAAATAGACGTGGCCCGTTCGTATCTGACCGACCTGGGTAACGCGCTGGAGGTGTTGAAGCACGTTCCCGGCATATCGGTCAGCCAACAGGGCGACATTTCGTTGTCGTCGTTGGGCGGCACGGCGTTGTATGTCAACGGCAAGCGAGTGCGCCTGCAGGGCAACGAACTGGCCGCGTATCTGCGCACGTTGTCAGCCGGCAAGATCAAGCGCATTGAGGCTTCGACCATGCCCAATGCCCGTTATGAGGCCGACGGGGCCGGCGGCATTGTCAATATCGTACTGAACACAAAAGAAGACGCGGGCTTTTTTTCGTCTCCACCTCGCACGGACTGGCTTATTGGGGAGTATTTGCGGACGACCTCTGATCTGGCACTTTCGCACAATACAGACAAGTGGCAGTTGGGTATGAACTACAGCCACGCGATGGGATCATTAGTGCCATGGGCTACGGCAGCGACCGCACACAGGAGGGTATTCGCAATCTTTCGGTGACCGATGACGTCGACAAACGATACACCTTCGCGGGCGGAATGGATGTCGTATGGCAGCCCAATAGTCACCATAAGTTGTCGCTCAACGCGTCGGCCAACTTGTTGGGCGGCCCCGGACCGACGCTGACCGAGACCCAGATCTATCATAAGGACGGCACGCCCGACAAGCTGTTGCAGGCCATGAACGACTATATGAAACAGCGCAACCTGCGTTATGGCACTAACCTCAGCTATTCGTTTACGCCTTCCGAACGGCATTTGTTGTCACTATCAGCCGACTGGATTCGCTTTGAAGGCATGTCGAAATGCCATCAACCCAATCGTTATTTCACGCCACAGCGAACGCTGCTTCGCTCCGACGTGTATTATTCGGAACCGCATAAGGATATCGACATCTATTCGCTGATGGCCGATTATAAATACGACACGGGCAAGGGCGGCGAATACCTCTTGGGCATGAAGCTGTCGACCATCCGCAGTAAGAACGATTTTAGGTTTGAAGCCAACGGACAAGTAGACCTTGGGCGATCCAATCGCTTCAACTATAACGAGAAGAACGCCGAGGCCTATGTTCAGTCTTCATGGCAGTTGGGGAAGTGGCAGCTGAGTGGTGGCCTGCGGTTGGAATATATGTTGACCGACAATCTGTTGCGTCCTCACAATCCGGCGTTGACCGAAGAAACCAACCAAGAACGACGGCTGAAGCTGTTTCCCAACCTGTCCGTAGGCTATCAGCTAGGCGAACAGACCAAGTTGCTGGCCCAATACAGCCGTCGGCAGGACAAACCACGTTATGAAGATCTGAATCCTTTTGAGTATCTATTGGACGAACTGACCTACTGGAAGGGTAATCCTTTCCTCAAACCACAGATGAATGACAAGGTAGCGTTGAACCTTTCGCATCGCCATCTGTCGGTCAATCTGTCGTATAATCGTCTCAATCATTACTTCACTTCGCTGACCGATGCTTACGGAAATGACAAAGTGGTGATGACAACGAAGAACATCGGCCGGCAAAACCAAGTGGGGACTCGAAGTCATTTATTCGCGTCGACTGGCCGCCTGGTGGGACATCAATTCCAATGTGGGCTTGTTTCATTTCACCAATCGCCTCCATTATGAGCAGTATCGCGAAACCTATCGCCGCCCATCGCTCATTTTTCGATGAGCAACGAGCTGGCTTTTGCCCTGCCAAAATCAAGATGGAACTCTCGGGCCGCTACCGTTCGCGGCGGCAGGGCGGTAGCTACTGATGTGGCCCGGTCGAGCGGTAGCTTGGACATAGGGTTGAATCGAGCCTTCCTGCGTGAGCGTCTTCATTTGTCGTTGCTCATGACTGACATCTTCCATACCGAACGCTGGGACGGCTACGGTCGCAAGGGCACGCTCTACTTTCGAGCTCGTGGGGCTGCAGCGAAAGCCGTCAGGTTATGTTCCGAGCACGTTATACATTCGGTAAACGCAAGTTTAAAGCCCGCGAAACGTCGATAGAAGAAGTGAACAGATTGTAGAATTTCGCCGAAATTCGGATATATTTAGTAAGGTTGAGCGAGCCGTTGGTCGACAGATTTATCACGTTCCGCTGTTCAAACAGGGGGTATTCAAGGCATTGTCCAACCCGTTTCAATAGTTGGCACATGAAATAGAATTGTAAAAACGGTCATAAAAACGGCCCTAAAAATGCTTCAATTAGAGCGAAAAACAGAGATGAAATAGCGTTTTTTTGCTCTTTCGCATATCGTTGTTTGCTTTTTCTAAGGTCAAAGCATAGCTTTTTATGTTGCAAAAAGCCATGCTTTTACACGCTAAAGCAGCCCCTTTTACCTTTGTAATAGTTATGCTTTTAGCGGGTAAAAGGAGCTGCTTTGAGATGATTTTTCTTGATGTTTTAGGGTGTTTTTGATACGCACGGAGGGTGCTATTTATACAAAACCACTGATTATCAATACCTTGCTGTTTCAGCGCTAACCATTCAAATGCTTGGCTTATTTGCAAAACTTTTTCCTCGGAGCAAAAATAAACGAGTGGTTTGTACGAAAATTTCACAGTGAATAAAAAGTCCATCTCGCTCTCCAAAGGGAGGGTAAACTAACTAACAGATAATGATAGAAGTTAAGCAAAAAGCAAAAGTTTGTCAAAGCAATTTTTCGGCCCGCTGTAAGTCTTCAGGGTGTATCGATACCTACCGTTTCTATATCGGTAATGCCCACTTTGATGCGATAGCCGTTTTGCAACCAACGTAGTTGCTCCAGACTTTCGGCCAGTTCGAGCGGCGATTGTGGCAATTCTGTGATCTCGCGTAGCACATCGGTCTTATGGCATAGATACCCTAAAGTGCTTCAGAAAAGGAAAGGCGGTCAGCCATTCGCTCCCCTCTTTGCCCCGAATAAAGGGAATGACGCTACGCGAAAAGTACAGGGCGTAGTTGTCGTTGGTCATCACAATCTTGGGCGAATTGGGATTTTCGATGGCCTCCATGCTCTCGAAGGGCTTGCCAAGCGTGGCTATCTGCGTTGAAGCATCGTTGAAACAATCGCATACCGCCTTGATTTGTGAGGGCTGAATAAAGGGTTCGTCGCCCTGAATATTGACCGCCACATCGTAATTTCCATCTATCTTGTCGAGTGCTTCCCTGATGCGGTCGGTGCCGCTGCGGTGCTTGTCTGACGTCATGACGGCCTTTCCGCCAAACGCGGTTACGCAGTCGTAGATGCGTTGGTCGTCTGTGGCCACGTAGGCGGCATCGAGCGTGGCGGCCACTTGTTCGTAAACTCTTTGAATGACAGGCTTGCCACCCAGCAAAACCAAAAGGCTTTTCCGGGGAAGCGAGTAGACGCGTAGCGTGCGGGAATTAATCCGATAAATTTCATATTCCTATATATATATTTATGCTCACTGCAAAAATAACAAAAAGCACAAGTAATTTTGCGGGTATATGATATTTTTATTAATTTTGAAAAATAAACAGATAAATGCGAATTAAATGAAACATATTATATTTCTGCTTGTTTTTACCCTTTTTTTCTTATTCGATTCAAGCCCAAAAAAATATATCTTGGCTCGTGCTATACCCACGATAAAGGTATGTATAAGGGTGAGATGTCGGGCGGCAAACCGCATGGCAAGGGCAGTACTGTTTTTGCCAATGGCGATACGTTTGAAGGCGAATACGTGAAAAGGAAAACGACAGGGATATGGTATTTACACTTTCGCCGATGGAGAAAAAGTATGAGGGACAATGGTTTCAAGACCAACAGCATGGGCAAGGAACCTACTATTTCATGAATAACAATAAATATTGGGGCTTTGGTTTCGCGACTATCAGCAAGGTCAAGGCACCATGTACTATTATAATGGCGACAAGTATCAGGGCAATTGGCTGAAGGATAAGCGTCAGGGCAAAGGCACCTACACCTATGCCAGCGGTGCTTACTACACCGGACAATGGCAGGACGACCAGAAAAGTGGCAAAGGAATCTTCGACTGGGGCGACGGCACGACCTATGACGGCATGTGGGCCAACAACCTGCGGTCGGGCAAAGGCACCAACAAATACGCTGATGGCGACGTCTATACGGGCAACTGGATGGATGATATACAGAATGGTCGTGGCATTTATAAGTTTCAGAATGGTGACGTTTACGAAGGCGATTATGTGCAGGGAGAACGTACCGGCGAAGGCATTTTCAAATATGCCAAAGGCGATAAGTATATCGGTCATTTTCTGGAAGGCTGCAAGGATGGACAAGGCACGTTGATATGGGCCAATGGCGACGTCTATGTAGGACAATGGAAGAATGATCTGCAGAACGGTCGTGGCAAACTGACGAAGAAGAACGGAGACGTCTTTGACGGTGTCTTCGTAAATGGAAAGATAAACGGCGAGGTGATTATCCATTATGCCACAGGCGAAAAGTTCAAGGGCGTATATAAGAAAGGTAAGCGCCATGGTCAGGCTATTGAAGAAGACAAGGATGGAAAACGCTTTGAAGGTACCTATGTGGACGACCGCAGAGATGGTCGTTTCGTTGAGAAAGACCGGAATGGCAAAGTGACCAAAAAGCGGCCGATATGAGAATGGACGTAGATTTGAAGAATAATATCTGAGATATGGCAGAAAGAAAAAAACAGGCTGGTAAAGCCGTCGCAAAAAAGCCTCAGCATATAGGAATTGTGAAGAACGACCCCTATCTGAAGGATTATGAAGACGCTATCCGTGGACGACACGAACACGCGTTGTGGAAAATCTCGCAGCTTACGCAAGGAGGGAAAAAGTCGTTGGCCGATTTTGCCAATGGATACAACTATTATGGCTTGCACAAAATGGCACGAGGATGGGTGTTTAGAGAATGGGCACCCAACGCGACAAGCCTTTATCTGGTAGGCGACTTCAACGGATGGATGCCAGACAGTCGCTTTCAGGCCAAGCGCATTGAAGGTACGGACAACTGGGAGTTGAAACTTTCTGAAAAAGCCATCAAGCATGGCGATCTGTATAAGATGCACATCACATGGGAAGGCGGCGAAGGAGAACGCATACCGGCCTGGGCCAATCGTGTGGTACAGGACGAACAGACAAAGATTTTCTCCGCGCAGGTGTGGAATCCGGAGCCTTATGTGTGGCGCAAGAAGAAGTTTACGGCAAAGCGTGACCCGCTACTGATTTATGAGATGTCACGTGGGAATGGGTCAAGACGCCGAGCGAGTAGGCACTTATACGGAGTTTAAGGAGCAGGTTTTACCTCGTGTAGTAAAGGATGGATATAACTGTATTCAGGTGATGGCCATTCAGGAACACCCTTATTATGGGTCGTTTGGTTATCATGTCAGTTCATTCTTTGCACCGTCAAGTCGCTTTGGAACACCCGAGGAGCTGAAAGCCCTAATCGACGCGGCACATGAGGCCGGCGTGGCTGTGATTATGGATATCGTACATTCGCATGCCGTAAAGAACGAAGTAGAGGGTTTAGGCAATTTGGCGGGCGATCCCAACCAGTATTTTTATCCCGGCGACCGGCACGAACATCCGGCATGGGACAGCCTTTGCTTTGATTACGGTAAGGACGAGGTGATACATTTTCTGTTGTCGAACTGTAAATACTGGCTCGAAGAGTTTCATTTTGATGGTTTCCGCTTTGACGGCGTGACTTCCATGCTCTATTACAGCCACGGACTGGGTGAGGCTTTCTGTAATTATGGCGACTACTTTAACGGGCATGAGGACGATAATGCCATCTGTTATCTGACACTGGCCAACAAGTTGATACATGAAGTGAATCCACGGGCCTTTACGATTGCCGAGGAAGTAAGTGGCATGCCGGGACTGGCCGCTAAGTTTGAGGACGGCGGTTATGGTTTCGATTATCGCATGGCGATGAATATTCCGGACTTCTGGATTAAGACGATAAAGGAACTGAAAGATGAAGACTGGAAACCCAGTTCTATCTTCTGGGAAGTGAAAAACCGCAGGTCGGACGAGAAAACGATATCTTATTGCGAAAGCCACGATCAGGCATTGGTGGGTGATAAGACGATTATCTTCAGACTGATTGACGCCGATATGTATTGGCACTTTAAGAAAGGCGACGAAAACGGGTGGTTCATCGCGGCATTGCCTTGCATAAGATGATTCGGTTGGCAACGCTGGGGGCTATCAATGGCGGTTATCTCAACTTCATGGGTAATGAGTTTGGACATCCGGAATGGATTGATTTCCCACGCGAAGGCAATGGCTGGAGTCATAAATACGCACGCCGACAGTGGAATCTGGTAGATAATATGGACTTGGACTATCATTATCTGGGCGATTTTGACCGTGATATGCTGGCCGTTGTCAAATCGGAAAAGAAATTCAACAGCACGCCTGTCACCGAAATATGGCATGACGATGGCGATCAAGTACTGGCGTTTATGCGCGGCGACTTGCTTTTCGTCTTCAATTTCTCGCCTTCACGTTCGTTTACGGATTATGGCTTCTTGGTGCCTATCGGTGGTTACGAGGTTGTATTGAATACCGATAACAAAGCGTATGGCGGCAATGGACTGGCCGATGACACGATGACGCATCTGACGAATTACGATCCGCTCTACGTGGAACAGCGCAAGGAGTGGCTCAAACTCTACTTACCGGCCCGTTCTGCGGTAGTTCTTCGGAAGATTTAATTTGACAAAAGTTGATCATGAGTTTTTAAAACGAAGAATAGCACACTCACCATTAAAGTGATTTGTACTATTTTATTTATTCTGTTTTCTTTCTGTTATCTGTATTATTATCAGGCAGATTTGATGGCGATGGCACAACATGTGCTATCGGGAGGCAAGACGTGTTACAACAGATTGATTGGCGCGGTGCTCATAACGGCCGTGTTATGGGGACTGCAGTTGGGGCTTCAGTCGTTGGCATTGATACCGAAACGGTTCTATGCCGTTACTTATTTCCCGTCTCTGCTTGTCCTGACCATCCTGACGGATATTAGTCCCGATATTGACAAAGGATTCTCGTTGGGTAGTTGGCTATGGGCGTTTCCCTGCTTGTTGTTGTTATACGGGGGTGTTATCTGGTTGCTGAACCGCTTGTACAAGATAGAGGGAAAGACGCGGCAGAGTAACTTCTTCGGAAGTATATGGCCCAATTTCAGTTTGCTTTTCATCATGTTTATGTTGACTTGCACGTTCAGTAATCACAACGAAGTGTTCCATTACAGGATGAAAATTGAGCAAAAGTTGGTGGAAGGAGACTTAAAAACTGCGGCAGAAGTGGGTAAACTATCAATGCATACGGATTCAAGTCTGACGATGTTGCGGATTTATAATTTGTCTTTATTGGGCAAGTTAGGCCATCAGTTGTTTGAATATCCGCTGGTGGGGCATGCTGATGCCATGCTACCCAACGGTAGTTCGGTGAAGATGATGTACGTGCCAGAAAGTGCATTGTATAAACATCTTGGTGCGCCAGTGAAGAAGAAAGTTGACATCTACACCTATCTGAATCTCTTGAAACAGCACCATCGAGCCACAAAAGCGGCCCACGACTACGAACTTTGCGCCTATCTCTTAGATAAAAAGCTGGCTTTTGTTTGCCAAGACGCTCGAAAAGTATTATCCGCTGGATGAGCATTTACCGAAAACATTATAAAAGAGGCTTTGACGCTGATTCGTCATCGGATGTCGACCGTTAACTTGCAATATCATGAAGATGTGATGGAAACTGATTTCGCGGATTTCAAGACTTTAGAACGGAAATATACGAATCCACAGATGCGTTATGCGGCTTTGAGCCGACGTTTATCGTACTACGTATTGGTTCTATTACCTGTATCACTGACCCTTTGACCGTCAGAGATATTTCGCGAACAGCAAAAACGAGCGCAAACCTAGTCGTAAAGACATGGTCTGCGCTCGTTTTTGAAAATTATATGTCAAAAAGATTACTTCGCTACAAAGTAAAACTTTTTACTTTTAAGTATTGATCTGCTCGCTTATCGCCAAGTTCTTTGGCCTTTTGCAAAAGCTTTTAGTAGCTTCTTCGTTCTTGCCCAACTGCTTTTGTGCAATACCCATAATAAGCCAAGCGTCTGGATACTCTGGCTCTATCATCAGGCAACGTGCACATGTTTTCTACGGCTTGTTCGTACATTTTACACGTAATTGCAAGCTGGCCATTTCCGCATAATAAGTAGCTTCGTACGGATTGGTGATGATTGCCCGTGCTATATCGGCAAGCGCCTGTTGGTATTGATGCAGCTTGCTTTCGCATTTTAAACCTTGTATAATAGAAAGAAGGCTCCAATATTCTGCCTACCATCAGCGAGTCGTATTGATTGTAATCCGTCAGTGCTTTGCGTGTTTCACCATTATGATCGTAAGCGATACCACGCGCAAGTACGTAAGGAGCGGCCACGGCCGTCAAGGTTGCGGACAAGCGGCTATCGCACTATCGAGAAGTGCCATATTTCTTCCTTCGGAGCTTTCAGTTGAGCCTTGCATTGTGCGGCTTCGTAGAATACTTCACCATTTCTAATATCACTATTTGTCAGTTCCATAAACATCTGATAGGCTTGTTGGTAATCGCCTTTAGCATAGATAATTTGTGCTTGCTGATGCTTGTAAATCGACTTAGGATTGATTTTATAAGCCTCTTGTGACTGTTTTAATGCGGTATCCAATGACCAATTCGCAAATGGTTGGTCAGACTTAAACACCTCTTTCTGATAGATAATCTTTGCATAGTCTGAATAGGCTTCATCCTTTTTGTCAACTTGGTTGATAGCCCGCTTCATGATTTCATCAGCCTGATTAAACTGATTGGCCTTTAGATACTCACTAGCTTGTGCCGTATAACCTTCAATAGCCTTTGGAAATTTATGGATAAAATCAGAGATATACAGCGTATGCGTTAGAGAATCACGCGTAGTTTGCGCCATCATAATGGTGAGCAACGCGTCATTGTGCGTATCGGGTAAGGTCGTACGAATCTCTGTAGACTTTAAAACCGGATCATTCACCGACATTCCGCTTATCTTTTGATCGTAGGCAAACCGTGCGTCTGTCGCGTGTATCTCATCTCCTTTTACTGATTTTTGGAGCAATCCCTGTATCTCGCCTTTGGAATTAAGAATCGGACATCCTATATTGATATCGTCTTCTTGCGAAGAAAAGATATAATAATGATAGGTATTATTGAACTTTTCGGTATTGCTTACCGGAATTTGTTTAGCACTTGGCTTTTTCACAGAATAGGATGCCAGCCACACTTTCTCTCCTTTGTTGGCCTGATGGGCCGCAAGGGTTGCCCCCATTGCCTTTCCGTCTACTCTGAATTTGCAGATATCGTAGATTTCATTAGCCCCGTCAATCGTTTCAACGTTCATCTTATTGCCATTCGCATCAATGACAACAGCCTTTGCCGCACCTTTAAAAGGAGACCAAAAGTGCTACTGCTTCACCGTTATTACCAATAAAAACGCCATGTGATGATGCCAAAAATAGAACCATCTTTTGCAAATGTCGTGAGGGTGAAAATTGATTTTGCCGCTTTCACTACAGGCGCCGGTTGAGCCATTGCTGCCAAACTGCAAGTGAGCATAAGCCCAACGATAAAATGTTGTATCTTCATTCTTTTTAATAGTTTTCTTATTTGATATTTAATAAATCCTTTGCGTTACTAATGGCCGCTTCCGTAATATTACTGCCACTTAGCATTTGCGCAACTTCAGCAACGCGCTCTTCCGTCGTAAGAATTTTTCATATTGCTAATCGTTCCCATGTCTGTCTCTTCTTTTCGAAACCTTATAATGCGTCGTTCCTCAGGCCGCGATTTGCGGTAGATGGGTAATGCTGATGACCTGTCGGTTCGACAATCCCATTTCGTACATAATCTGTCCCATCATTTCTGCGGCTCGGCCACTCACACCCGTGTCGATTTCGTCAAATATAATTGTCGGAAGTTTTACGGCACCGCTAATCATTGCTTTCAGCGAAAGCATTACTCGAGCAATTTCTCCTCCCGAAGCCACCTGACTGATGGGCTGCATATCGGTCGTGGAATTAGCGCTGAAGAGGAATGAAATCTTCGTCTTGCCCATCATGGCTAAGCGGTTTTTCTTGCAATAGAATACAGAATCTGGCTTTAGCAATGCCCAGCGGCACAAGCCTTTTCAACAACTCTGTTTCAATCTTTTTGTCGCAACGGCTCGCTGCTGCGAGAGTTTGCCCGCCTGTTGATCTACAAGTAGCTTCCAGCTTTTTCTACGATTTCTTGTTGTCGTTTCAGGTTTTCGTCACTGTGGTCAAACAGTTCGATTCGCTTTTAAGCTCTGCCAATATCTCAATAAGCTCTTCCGTTGTCGCGGCATGAGTATTTCTTTTCCAGCGCTATAGATTGTATCCAACCTTAGATTAGCGTCATCCAGTTGTTTTGGATCAAAGTCTATCTTATCTACTTGCCTATCTATATCGTGCGAAATATCCTTCAACTCTATAAAAGCATGCCTCAATCGTTGCGACAGTTCTTTGATTTCCGGAAATACTTCTTCTATGTTATGAAGATTGGCGCAAGCCTCTTTTAAAGAGTTTACTACCCCACCATCATCTTGTGTAAGAATATTGCTTGTGTTATAAAGTGAAGACTTTATCTCTTCGGCGTGGTTTAGCATTTGCGTCAGTGTTTCCAGCTCTTCCTGTTCGCCTGCTACCAAGTTGGCTTCTTCCAATTCTTTAGTCTGAAACCTTAAGAAATCCTCGTTTTGCAGATTCTTTTGTATCTCTTCCTTCAACGCCTCCAGCTGAGCAACGGCAGCCTTATATGCCTCATAAGATTGCCGATACGCTTGTCGGATATCATCATCTTTAGCCAGAATATCTACAATATTGAGTTGAAAATCTTCTTTGTTGAGTAAGAGATTTTGATGTTGGCTGTGAATATCTATAAGATGTTCGCCCAGTTCTCGCATCAATCCGATTGCTGCCGGCTGGTCATTGATAAACCCTCTGCTTTTTCCATTGCTATTAATTTCGCGTCGGATAATGCAGTCTGTATCATCGTAGTCTATATCATTCTGCAAGAAAAACTCCCACATATCGTATCTTGATAAATCGAAGTGAGCTTCTACGACACATTTATCACGGCCCTGCTTAATCGATTTAGTATCAGCCCGCTGCCCCAACAGAAGCGCGATGGCTCCTAAAATAATACTCTTTCCGGCACCCGTCTCACCCGTTATGACCGAGAACCCTTGATGAAACTGAATATTGAGTTCGTCGATGAGCGTGAAATTCTTGATGTATAATTGTTTAAGCATTATTGAATGATTTTTTCCCAAGCGTTGTTTTGCTTGCGTTGATATTAATCAGAATATCATGAACCGTCTCTTTTTCTTTGGCAGAGCCATGTCCTTGATAGATATTAGCCAGTTCGTCTTTTTTAAAATCCGTCCAGATCTGTGGCCAAGGACTGAGTGGGCGGGCTTCATGACACTTTTTCAAATCGTTTTCCAAAGCTGTTGAAATGTTGGCCCTGCCTCTGGATGGGTTTTTCAACCATAATATCAAGCCCCGTGCGATAATAGTCGTATTGTAACTGACGCAACGGACGCATACCTTCGTCCAGATACCCGTTGATGATAGCAAATCGGTTGCGTTGGTCAGAGAAACTTTTCCATCCAGCAAAGTTCAAACCTTGCGCGTTGTTGGCAATGTCCATACACAGAGACAAGTAATCATCTCCTCCCATCTGACTGAAAGAATCCAAGTTGATGCCTATGATCAGGTAAGCGTAGTAGGCCAACAGGGCAGTTAATTGGTTGTCAATATTCTGCTGATTGAAGTTCAACTGATCGAATTGTGAGTATTCGAAGTTAAAGTCATTGTCAGTATTATGGTAGATTGTAGTTGTATACGACGAATTGTAAATAGGTCTGTTAGCTTGAATAAGAGCTTTACAGGTGAAGCGATTGTTTTCTTTTTCATAGCCTGTCACCGTGATATTCAAGTTGCAAGGGATACGTTCATGATTCTCAAAGTGAAGTGCCGTCCATTTATGTTCGTTCAGAAACTGCGTTATTTGGCTCTGCAGCTGCTCAAAAACACTTGCGTCAGTACCTTTGTATCTGTGCATGGTTAACAATAACCTTGGCCTGTAATTCCTGCGCATGGCATGATGAGCCAACTGCCAATACCATATAGGCAGTCAACACGCATTGCTTGAACAGGGGCTTCAGTCCAATCATGAAATCGTTGTTTTAATGGTTGTTGTTCTTATTAAACTCGCGTAGTCTTATTCTGGTCAACACTTGCTTAGTGTTGTTGGTAAATTCACTGGCCAACATCCAACCATAATAGCCCGAATCGCGATGGAGCACATCGGAAACAACCCACCCTTTGTATTTTCCGAAATTAAAAACCTCCTGCATCTGAGGCTTTCCGTCTTTATCTAAGATAGGTTTCCCTGAGCGTCTTTCATTTCTTTCCAGATAATACGCCCCGCAAAATCTACATTGTTATTATTCTTTGAGAACTCATTCAGCACGTCCATGTTGTTCTCGAGCTGTCTTTCCGGCTCCTCTTGCTTGCCCGAGCATACATATCTAGTTCACCCATCAGCACCCCTGTAGGTTGCTTCGGCATCATGATCGGCCCGGTGGGCTTCAAAGTCTTCTTCCATTTTCCGCCCGCAATAGAACTTATAGGCGGCGGCCAGATTTCTTTTCTCCATTTTGTGGAAAATCGTTTGCGCGTCGATAAGGCGGCATTTCGAGAAGTCAAAGTCTATTCCGGCACGCAGGAATTCTTCTGCGAGCAGCGGTATATCGAAGTGGTTTGAACTAAACCCGGCGAAGTCACAACCTTTGAACGTACTTTCTAATTGCGCAGCCACAGCCTTGAAGGTGGGTGCCGTAGCGACATCTTCGTCACGAATGCCCGTCAGCTCGGCCACTTCGGGCGGAATTACTTTGCCGGGGTTGATGAGTAGGTTGCCACGCTCTTCCGTTTGGTTAGGGTGTACCTTGATATATGAGATTTGAATAATGCGGTCAGAGACGATATCCAGTCCTGTTGATTCCAAATCGAAAACAATCAGTGGCTTTGTTAAATTCAGTTTCATATTCTTTATATCAAAAATAACCTCCCTGTGATAAGTCAGGAGGCTGTTGGCTCTATAATAGATTCTCTTAATCGTTCAACAGCATAGGCATGAGCAACATGAGTACGCTCTCTGCTCCATCCTCTTCGGCCGGAACGATAATGCCTGCCCTGACTGGGATCAGCCAACTCAAATACGATATCATCACATTCAAAGTTGGAGAGAATATCTTGTAGCGAACCGCCCTTGAAGCCTATGCTCATTGGATTTCCCGCGTAGTCGCAGACCATCTGTTCCTTTGCGCTTGTGTAGAAGTCGATATCTTCCGAACTGAGTTCCAGTTTATTTGTTTCCAAACGTAAGCGAATAAGCTGCGCTATCTCGCTGGCGACATGGCAATACGCGGCGCAAAGCTCCGATGAGTCCTTGCGATCGATGGTCATTTTGTTGGGATTGTTTTGAGGAATTACCGAGTTGTAATTCGGATATTTACCTTCAATCAGTCGGCATTTCAGCGTGCCGCCCTTAAAACTGATTTCTGCCGTGCGTTCATCAAATTTGATGGTAACTTCCTCATTGTCTTTGGCCAAAGAGTTTTTGAGCAACAGCGCAGGCTTTTTAGGCAGAATGAAAGAAGCCGGCATATCAGACTTAATGTTGAAGTTCTGGTTTCTGACAAGTTTATGTCCGTCACTGGCAACCACGGCAAGGCAATCAGCCTTTAAGTCGAAGTAAATACCATTCATCACGGACGCAACTCATCTTGAGCCGTTGCAAAAATACAGCGGCTGATGTTCTCGGCCAGTGTCGCAGACTCGATAGTCAATGCGGTGGCACTGTCGGGAATGGCTTGTGCGCGTGGATATTCATCCGCGTTCTGGGCCGTAAAGTTATAAAGACCATTCTGATAAATAACTTTTACAGAATAGGTATTGGTGTCGATATCGAATGTAAGAGGTTGTTCAGGCAATCTCCTTTACCGCGTCAAGAATAGTGTGGCTGGCTATTGCAAAGTTACCATCAATGTCGATTCATCAAGTGCTACTGCTTTGCATGATATTCTCGCCGTCTGAAGCCGTAATTTTCAAACGCTTGTCACTCACTTCAAAAAGGAAGCACCTAAAATAGGAAGCGCATTTTTGCTATTGATTACTTTTAGCAAGAGATTGCAAGCGGCTATTTAAGGCGCTGCTAGATATGTAAACTCTCATATTGTTATCTTTAAAGTTTTCAGTATTAATGAAGTACAAAAATACGAAATACAATTCTGAATCACAGGTCTAAAAATGTTTTCTTTTTAGAACAATTTTATTAATTTCGCAAAACTGTAAGCGGGCTCTCCGCAGGTATGAAAACAAGAAAACAATAAAGATAATATGGATTTACAAGGAAAAGTTATCGCTGCGCTTGAACCACGTCGCGGCACCTCTGCACGAGGAGAATGGGTAGTTCAGAGTTTTTGTTATTGAAACTCACGATGCCTATCCCTAAGAAAAATGGTGTTCGATGTGTTTGGAGAAGACCGTCTCCACGGTTCAATATCCAGGTCGCTCAGGAAGTAAATGTGTCGTTCGACATCGACGCTCATGAGTATCAAGGTCGTTGAGTTCAACAGCATTCGGGCCTTTGACGTACGTCAGGTAGACCCCAAATGCCACCTGTTGCACCGCAGCCACAAGTTCCCAACTTTGGGCTGGCGCCTGCTCCTTCTGCAGAACCAATGCCACAATCTGCCCCTCGCTCCTGAAGCTGGAAGTGCTGATGACCTCCTTTCTAAGCCATTAACGCTTTTAGACATACACCTCTATCATCCTTTTTATGATGATAGAGGTGTTGCTTTTTATACCTTTTTATCCCCTTCCCTACCTGTTTTTATTCTTTGTTTTTTACTAACTTCACTCTCTTTTCATCATGCGCAGTGTCGACTTTACGATGATGTATAGGGTTGTATGCCATATCCGAACAGGGCAAAGTCGCCCTTCAGCGGATCGGTGGGGAAAACTTTCTTGAGTTCTTCGGTAAGAACGATGGCCGTTTTCATGGTCGTGGATTTACTTTGAATTAGATTCAGCCGGATTGCTTCGCAGAACATGCGTGTCGAGGAGATGAGCAGCGTCCGTTTATCAACAAACGGCCACAAACCCAAATCTACGGGTGAATGGTCGCGCACCATCCAGCGCAGAAACATACAAAACACGTTTGCATGACGAGGCTGTTGCGGGGAATCAAGTGGCCCACATCCCACAGACGCAAAATAGCGGGTGATGGCCTCGATGGCTCCCATGGCTGTCGTAATGCCCTTTGACTGCAAGAAAGCTTTTTAAGGTATGATGCGCCAGAAAGAGTTCGTGCAGTCCGTCAAAAGCTGCCGCATGTGATGATAGGTTTGCAGACGATAGAAGGTGACATCCGAATCGGGAATCATGGCTTTCGATATTCGCCATTGTATATCCATTGATATAAATCGGCATGGGCCATGTCGAGCAATTGCTGAATCTTGGGCATAAACAACTTGCTGATTGCTATAACTGAGACAAGAAGCGACAAAAGCTGTCGTTTCCCGGTTGGCTAAACACCATCTATCTGGTGCATAAACCAGCTAGGATCGCCCCTGCATGAAACCATCTGTTTCTGTAATAATCGGCATAGGTCATGTTGCTTTTTAAGACTATCATTCATCTTCTCAAGGGGTAAACAAGTCGCAGACGAGAGGTTATTTCCAGACTGGTTACCGTGACACCGTCAAAATCCTGCATATTTTCTATAAGCCGCTCGATATGTCCTCCTCGCTTCATCTTGATTTCCATAACGATAGAATAGGCATCGGTCTTTCCGTTTGGGACATACTCCAGATGATAAGAACAAACCTCCAAAGACTCTTCTTTCAGGCCCCTGCAATACGCTTCTGGCTCGCTCCTTGCTGGGCGCGATAAATGATAGCTGCACGATGGTAGTGCCCATTTGCGGAAGCATATAGTTGAGAACCTCCAATCCAAGAATTACCAATACCATTGTGATGGCTGCAACCAGATGCATGCCCGTTCCACAGGCCATACCGATGGCAGCCGTCACCCATAATCCGGCGGCGGTTGTCAGTCCTCGCACCATGTTTTTCTGGAAAAATGATGATACCGGCACCCAAAAATCCGATACCCGAAACGACCTGAGCTGCCACTCGCGAAGAGTCTTTCAGGGCTTCGGCAAAGCCGTATTGCGAAATGATGGTAAACAACGCGTTCCCATTGCCACTAAGAAATGCGTACGAAACCCCTGCGTCTTTAGCTCTATATTCGCGTTCTATACCGATAATACCACCCCAAAAGCATGGCGGTTACAAGCCTTATTGCTATTTCTAATACCATGGGAAAAAGTGTTTAAAAGGTTTTATATCATAACGATACTTTCCTTGTTTCATATCGTTTTGCGCAAAGATATGAAGAATATATGGATAACGCAAAATCGTGGAAAAGAAAAGAAATACATGCGAAAAATCTTTACTTTTTCTTCTAAAAAAAGTGGCCTTTAGAAATCACGAAACTATATTCATGGCTGAAAAACGCCCGTAATTTAACGATTTCGTAAACCACTGATAATCAAACGCTTTTTGCATCAAACACCCTGTTACCCCTCACTACAACCTTTTAGAATAGCAGCTTTTAACTACAAAAAGGGCCTTTCGCACGGTAAAAGCATAGCTTTGACTATAAAAGCAGCCCTTTTACAATGCAAAAAGCATAGCTTTTAGGCTGTAAAAGGGCTGCAATGAGCGGTGGCAAGCTATAAAATGCACATGAAAAAGTTCAATTTTAAGCATGCAAACAGTAATTTAGTTGTATCTTATTTGCTAGATGGAAGATTTTGAAGTACGTTTTTAATGATATAAAATTTACAAAATCTACTTGTATCCGTGTCGTGTGAGGGGTTAAAAAAGAGTGTAAAATAAACAGAGTTATGCTACGGATGATAGCCACTGTTTACTTTACACTCACATGCAGTGAATAGCTTTTAGCTTTTTAATGGAAAGACAGAATCGTTATCCATTCACGGCTTTCAGCATTTCCGCACATTCAGCGTTGATGCGCTTGCCAAACTCTTCCATGGTCATGGTTGCTTGCTCTCCACCACCCTGCTTGCGCATGGCAACGGTGCCTTCGGCGGCTTCCTTATCGCCCACGACAACCATGTAAGGAACACGTTTCAATTCGTTATCACGAATCTTTCGGCCAATCTTTTCGTTGCGGTCATCGATCTGCGAACGTACGCCCACGCTGTCCAAATACTTAGCCACCTTTTTGGCATAGTCGTTATATTTCTCTGAGATAGGCAGAATCGAAACCTGATCCGGGGTCAGCCACAAGGGGAAATGGCCAGCTGTATGCTCAATGAGTACGGCCGTGAAACGCTCCATCGAACCAAACGGCGCACGATGAATCATCACCGGTGTCTGCTTAGAGTTGTCCTCTGCCGTATATTCCAGCTGAAGCGCGCCGGAAGATTATAGTCTACCTGAATAGTACCCAGCTGCCATTTACGACCGATAGCGTCTTTCACCATGAAATCGAGCTTAGGACCATAGAAAGCGGCCTCGCCAATCTCTTCATGAGCCTTCAAACCTTTCTCTCTACAAGCCTCACGGATAGCGTTTTGGCTCTCTTCCCAAATCTCGTCTGAACCGATATACTTTTTCTTTATCTTTTAGGATCACGGAGCGAAATCTGAGCTTCGTAGTTCTCAAAATTGAATGTTTTGAAAACTTTTAGAATGATATCAATAACATTCTCAAACTCGGCTTTTACCTGTTCCGGACGTACGAAGATATGCGCGTCGTCCTGTGTGAAGTTGCGCACACGGGTTAAGCTCATGCAACTCGCCACTCTTCTCATAGCGGAAAACCGTACCAAACTCGGCAATACGCAGTGGCAGATCTTTATAAGAGCGCGGTTTACGGGCGTAGACTTCACAATGGTGAGGACAGTTCATCGGTTTCAGCATGTATTCTTCATCCTCTTCCGGAGTATGAATAGGCTGGAAAGCGTCCTTACCATAATGGGCATAATGCCCTGAAGTAACATAAAGGCTCTTACTACCGATACCCGGTGTTATCACCTCTTGATAATTATAGGGGCGAAGAAGTCCACGTAGGAAATCCTGTAGGCGCAAAACGCAAATCCGTTCCCTTGGCCAACCAAATTGGTAATCCCTTACCTACACGGTCTGAGAACATAAAGAGTTCCATTTCCTTGCCTATCTTACGGTGATCGCGCTTCTTTGCCTCTTCGAGCATGATGAGATATTCATCAAGCATTTTCTTCTTTGGGAAAGTGATACCATAGATACGGGTCATCTGCTCACGCTTGGCATCGCCACGCCAGAACGCACCGGCCACGCTGGTTATCTTATGGTCTTAATCGCACCAGTAGAAACAAGGTGCGGACCACGACAAAGATCGGTGAAATTACCCTGTGTGTAAGTAGAAATAGTTCCGTCTGCCAAGTCTAAATCGATATGCTCGCATTTATATTCCTGACCATCGGCCTTAAATTCCTTCAAGGCATCGGCCTTTGAAACATCACGACGAACTACAACTTCGTTTTTCTTGGCCAGCTCTTTTCATTTTCTCCTCAATTCGGGAGAAGTCATTCTCAGAAATCGTCTGCCCATTCGTCGGCATTACATCATAGAAGAAGCCGTTCTCTATGGCCGGACCGAAACCAAACTGAATACCTGGATAGAGTTCCTGCAAGGCTTCTGCCAACAAGTGGGCCGAAGTATGCCAAAACGTGTGTTTGCCTTCATCGTCATCAAACTTGTACAACGCAATAGTCGCGTCTTCATTGATTGGGCTGATTCAGCCTCTACTGTTTCACCATTTACGCCGCAAGATACAACGTCGCGGGCGAGAGCCGGTGAAATACTCTCGGCAATTTGTAAAACCAGTAACGCCCCTGTTCATACTCACGAACAGATCCGTCTGGGAAAGTGATTTTTACCATAACAACTAGTATTTTTGAATCGGGGCAAAAATAACACTATTTTTGAAACGAAATAAGAAATATAAGGAAAACCGACTGAAATTCAGACAAATAGCTTTATCATACAGGCTAAAAAAAGATATCTATGGATGATTTTAGATCACAACTTAGCAATAACATAAGGCAAAAACTGTTTTACTCGCAAATAGCAATCCTGTACTTTTTTAAAAATATAAGTATTACTTGGCATAACGCTTCAGCACGGCATAGGCATTGTAAAGCCCCAGCTCGCCGGCCTTTGCTTAAATCCGCCGCGCCTTCTTTCTTCCGGCCGGCTTCAATTCTACAAACACCACGATTAAAATAAGCTTCGGCCAACTTTTGACTCTAAAGCGATGGCACGGGTATAATCATCTATGGCCTGCTCACAATTCTTCTGCAAAAGCATAGACATTTCCCTATTATAATAAAGGTAGGGACTCGAAGGACTTAGATGGATGGCCTTATCCAGATCGCTGATAACCACTGCATTCTTTTAATCGGGTCTGCATGGCATCACCGGTAAAATGACTGAACTGCATCTGACAGACGCTACGCTGCCAGTAAGCCAGCACATTGGTGGAATCTTCTTGCAAGTAGGTATCGAAATCTAGCAAAAGCCGCATCCAAATTCTGAATGACACTATAGGTAACAGCACGCTGAAAAAGAAGAGGAAGGACGTCAGCAACATGTTTCGCTGCGGCTATCTGGGCCGACAGATGATCGATATTGTTAAAATACACATGGCTTTCCTCCCTCGGTCAACTGCCTGGGATTGCACGATATGAAAAGCGGTTGCATAGGATGCAAGCGGGCATTGAACTCCTCAACAGTCTTATCATACATCTGAATGGAGCTCACACCATTGGCATAAGGCAAATAAGACAAAGCAAAAAGTGGAAGAATCTGTAACTCGACATTGCGATTCTGAACATGCCCACGGAACTCGCTCTTATATTCGTGCTCCACGGTATTCTCATCAGCAACAACGAGTTGGTTATACTTTTCGGGATCAATCTCACTGCGTTTTCGCACGGCTCTGTGCATGTTCTTTGTCCAACGTGGCTGGATACCCAAGCGTTTGTTCATCTGCGCCTTGAATATGCGGAACTCATCTAATTCGGCCTTGGCTGTCATTCCTAAACGACGATAACAGCTGGCTCGATAACTCAGTCCTGTCCAAAAATTTGGAAACTGATCTATCACCATAGAATAATCACGGATGGCAGCTCGCAGATTACCGGTCTTGTCGTGAAGCACAGCTCGGTTAAAAATAGCCATCATGTTCTGTGGCTCCATTTGGATAACGTAATCGAAATCGATAATAGCACGATTGTCGTCACCCAACTGCATACGCAATAGTCCACGGTTATAATGAGCAAGAAAAATTCTTAGGATCCAAGTCTAAAAGCCATGTCATAATCAGCCATTGCTCCTCGCAAGTTATTCACATTGAGACGGGCCAAGGCACGATTCACATAATTGCTAACAAACTTTGGCTTCAAATGAATCGCTTTGCCTAACTCCATATCAGCGTCCTTCCAACGCTTCCGTGCTAAGCTGATATAGGCTCGCGTGGTCCACGCATCTGCATTATAAGGGTCCAAAGCTAATCCTTTATCCAGCCATTTCACGGCTTTTATAGTATCCTTTTCTTGCAAATACGCTTCGGAATTTAAAAATATAGGCTCTGCGACATCTTCCCCCACTTGCGAACAATGGTATCTACATCCAAATGCAATTGGGTATAATCTTTCGTATTCAACCGGCAACAGCCCTATTGAACCAAAAATTCTGATTCGTGGGATTGAGTCTGATGGCATTCGAATAATCATCTATTGCCAAATCATATTTTTGTTGCTTAATCCTTGAAATGGCGCGCAAGTCATAAATATTGTCTACAAAAGGATTAAGCCGAATAGCTTCTGTAGCATCACTCTCTGCACCAGAGAAATCATCCAAGTAGAACTTAGCCGCAGCCCGATATTGCCATGGCTGATAAATATAGGGCTTCAGTTCTATAATACGATTAAAATATTGTATCGACAGAACGTAGTCGTCATAACTTTAGCAATTTGACCGCTTGTCAACAAACGGTCAATATTGTATTGCGCTCGTATTCCAGACACAATAACAAGCAAAAAGCTTAACAAATAAGTTCTAAGATTCAAAATCTGTATCCCTATTACTTTCTAACAAATTTCGTTCGGTAGCTACAACGATACCTACCCTGTAAAATTGATTTCAGCTTACTTTTTAATGAGCTGCTTGCGTAGCGGAGACAATCTGTCTACAAACATATTTCCTTCCAGATGATCGAACTCATGCTGCATAACACGAGCTAAATATCCTTCTACCCACTCATCGTGCTCTTGGAAGTCAGCGTCGCGGTAAATAACATGTATACGGCTCGGACGATTAACGATCTCATGAATTCCCGGTATAGAGAGACAACCTTCTTCCATGGGCTCCTTCTTTGAGTTTTCATCTATTTCGACAATATGCGTTGATGAAAGCTTTACGGAAACCTTTGTATTCAGGGAAGTCTTCACCCAACACATCCAAGTCTATGACTACCACCCGAATAGCTTTTACCAATTTGTGGAGCGGCAAGTCCTACACCTTCACTAGCTGTAAGCGTTTCAAACATATCGCTTTATCAATTCTTGAAGATTAGGATAGTCAGCTGAATATCTTGAGCAACCTTTCTCAAAACAGGTTGACCATAAACATAAATAGGTAATATCATTATTTTATTATTACTTTAAAACTTTCTCCTCGACGACATCCAATCCTGTAATATAATAGTCGCTGAGATTTCATCTACTAAACCTTTATTCTCCCTCCGTGTTTTTCTTGACTCCTCCATCTATAATAACTTGATGAGCCAATGCCGATGTGAAACGCTCATCATAATATTCAATAGGAATTTCAGGATGATGCTTCTTCCATCTGTTAACAAAAAGCCTGTACACGTTTGAGATTCTCACTTGGCAAACCATTCATTTGCATCGGTTTCCCTATCACAATACGCCTCTACAGACTCTGTTGTAATATAAGCTTCAAGGAAGTCTAATAAGGTAGTAGTAGATACTGCGACCAACCCGTTTGCAATAATCTGCAACGGGTCGGTCACAGCTAGTCCGGTCCGTTTCCGGCCGTAATCGATCGAAAGGATACGCATTATTTCTTGAAGATCAGCCAGCACCTTGATAGGTACCACGCAACTGATCACGACTACGGGCTGCATCGCTCTTGCTATCGTAAGAAGTTGCCACTACCCGATACATATTTCTCTCTGCATTGTAAACAATAGAAGGAGTATAACCACTATTCTGCAACGTATTCAGCAAACCTTCAGCGTTAGCTTTCAAAGAGAATGACCCTACTACAACACCAAAAGCTTTCAAGGCTGGACCGCTAACTACGCTAAAGTTTTCAGAACGAACAACAACATTATCTCTATTATCAACTACCGTAGACTGAGTAGCCGGGCGCGTTTCCAAAGGAGTTACTACAGGTGCAGTGGTCTGCGGCTCAACGTTTCGAGCTTCCTGAGCCTTAGCTTTATCATAAGCTTTTTTATATGCACTTTCTGTAGAACGACAACTTACAAACGTCATAGCCAAGCATAAGCCTGCGCAAGCCAACATGTATTTCTTCATAATTTGATGTTTTATGGGGTTATATTATTTTTAGTTTTTAGTGAAGATACAAAATATCTCATAAAACGTAAAAAGAGCTGCATAAAGTTTGTTAAATCAATCAATACCAATACTTTTAACAAAAATAGTAGTAAAAATATTTGAACTAATAAAAACTTTTTCCTACATTTGCGATATAATTTATTTAAATAAAACTTATGAAAAACATTAGGTTACATTGGAGCTTTTTTAAGCGGTGCTATTGCAGGAACAGCTATTGGTTTACTCCTTGCTCCCTGCCAAAGGTGAAGATACACGTTCTAAAAATAGCTGAGGCTGTTGATGATTTTTGCAAGAAACACGACCTCAAGATTTCACGCAAAGACGTTGACGATTTGGTAGACGACATCAAAAGACGCAACAGATATCGACGAATAATATCCATCATATTTTATAAGACACTCATATTTTTGTTTTTCAAAACGATCAAAAATATAGAAACAATTGGGCAACTAATCGAACTTTTTCGACACTATTTAGGCTTGCAAAGTGAATATTTTTAAGCTTGATGTAGTTGAGAGAATCGATGCGACTGCTTACTGCTATCCTAATGATAGGAATATTAAGTATTTTTGCTTATTGCGGTATTTATATTCCTTTCATTTGCTATTGCCCATGCATTGGAACCCTTTATTGGAATTTCATGTGCATTTCTTATTATAGCTGGTGGTTATCTTGCTATCTTCCTGCTATTTATTATTTTTCCGTCAAACATGGATTGAAAAAGCCTTTTAGTAAAACTTTTGGCAAGCATTCTAATGCAAAAAGTAGTATGACAAGATATCAAGAGAAAAATCAAAAATCCCTTTACAACAACTTGCATGACATTCAAGTCCAAAAAGAGATTCTGAAAAAGAGATTCAGACTGATGATATCAAGATAAAAGCTCTTTGGAATAAGCTTTTTCATAGTAAGCAGTCTCTTTCTTCCACAACAACTCCATCTAAACGTGTTTCCCAACTAATAAGTACAGGAACAAGAATTCTTGATGGTGTCATTTTTAGGATGGAAGTTATATCATAAATTTAAAAGAAAACGTTAGGCATACTTAACAGAAACAAACCATCTTTTTAGTTAATATCGCTTTGTATTAGTTAATAATTACTATATAACAGCTACTTTACGCAACGCAAATATACATTATTAAATATAATGATTATCTTTGCAATGTGTTTTTCATAGTATTAGATTTAAGGTTAATAAGGTTGGAGTACAGCGGTACTCCTTTTTTATATTCGTTTGAATCGAAAAATAAAAGGCCGTTCAATAACTAATCACTCCTCTCGTAGCCATGATTAAACTTCTATTATCTGACCATCATAGGCTAGTTCCACACCCAAAGGTAGACGTTTATTAACCATTTCATGTAAGCCCATCTGGTGAGTAACATGTATAAGATAAGTCTGCTCGGCCTTCACTATGTTTGATAAGGCTAATGCCTCATTTACTAATTGGTGGCTATGATGCTGCTTTTTCCCATCTTAAAGCATTGACTACTAGAACTCTTAAACCATCAAGCCAAGCATATTCCGATAAAGATATTGTCTTCATATCCGTAATATAGACTAAATTACCAAAACGATAACCAAGAATAGGTAAGCTTCCATGTAGCACACGAATGGGAAGCACGTCGACATCCCCAATTTGTAAATGCTGATGCGGGTGTATTACATGCAAATCTAACTTCGGAACTCCAGGATACAAGTGCTCCGTAAAACAATATGGCATCGTTTGCTTCAACCCATCAGCAACATTCTGTTCCACATAAAGAGGAATATCTCCAAACTTACAATAAGGTCGTAAATCATCGATACCAGCCACGTGATCATAATGAATATGGCTTAATAATACCGCATCTATTTTCTTAAACGGCTGCTCCATGAGCTGCATACGAATATCCGGGCCACAATCTATCAATATTCGCGTAGATTCTGTTTCCAACAAGGCTGCGGTCCGTAGACGCCGATCTTTAGAATCAGAACTCCTACAAACCTCGCAATCACAACCTAACAGCGGTACGCCTTGCGAAGTTCCCGTGCCTAACAACGTGAGTTTCATACGATGTTTACCTCTGGTTCGATCTCAACACCAAACTTATTCAATACATCTTGTTGTATTTGCTGACACAACGCCACAACTTCCGTTCCTGTAGCCTGCCCGTGGTTAACCAATACCAACGCTTGTTTATCATACACACCGACACTTCCTACAATCTTCCCTTCCATCCGCATTGCTCAATCAGCCATCCCGCAGGAATCTTCTCATGTAATGCGTCAATCGTATAATGTGGCATTTGCGGATAAGTATTTAACAAGCTTTCATACTTACCTCTCCCTACTATTGATTCATAAAGAAGCTACCAGCGTTCCCCAACACTTTTGGGTCTGGCAGTTTAGCCTGCCTGATTCGAATAATCGTATCTCGCAATTGCTGTGGCGTAGGATTCCCAATACCTATCTTCTGTAATGCCGATTGAATATTTCCATACCCTAATTTAGGACTATAGGTCTTACTAAATCGATAAACAACACTTGTTATGAGATACTTATTTTTCCAACTATGCTTAAACTTGCTTTAGTGATAGCCGTATTCACAATCCGCATTATGAAAAACAAAAACTTTTCCTGTTGCAATTTCAACAGCTTCGATTTCAGAAATTAAATCTTTGGCCTCTACACCATAAGCTCCAATATTCTGAACGGCACTGGCGCCCACTTCCCCGGGGATCAGCGATAGATTCTCGGCACCATATAATTGGTGATTAACTGCATAGGCTACGACGTCATCAAAGATAGTCCCTGCCCAACATTTAAGAAAAACAGAAGATTGCTCCTCCCCTATTACATCAACTTCAAAACGTGACCTGGCGTTACAACGAGCCCTTCGAAATCATCCGTCAACAACAGATTACTTCCGCTTCCGATAACCAAGAAATGAGTTGCTTTCACGAATACAGGCCGCTACCCGCTGGGCTTCTGCCACATTATTATATGCCATAAAACGCGTACACGAAACATCTATTCCAAACGTGTTATGCGTTTTGAGACTATAATTCTCTTTATCTATCATGTCTGACTACATTGACAACTTCACCAATTTCCACATACCATCAAGACGTTTGAAGGTCAATTCTGTTTCCAAACCATTGGCAATACCTCTGATTACAAAGATTTTCTGATTACCTCCGTATATTCTGTCCGTAAATGATATTGTATATCATATCATGAGGGAGTTTGGGAGCGAACATCGGCCATTGTTCCGGAGCCAAGGTACTTGTCATTGTACCGAAATCATCTTCCGGATCTGGGCCACTAAAGATCAAGGGATCTTGCACACTACGCAACTGGAAAACAGAATCTGTAACAAACTCACGATAGAATTTAAGAAAAGATGCATTTTTATTCTGATACATGGGTTTGTAATTAATACTCGTCAACATCCACTGACCATTAATTCTGTTGAATCGGAATTGCTCAACCATCTTCGTATTAAAGAAAATCTTCTCAATCACAACACGACCAACAGCCGTATCCTTGACAAGATTCATCTGCTTTTTATTATCAAAAAAATCAAAGTATAGAAATCCTGCTGCATGAAGAAATGTTCCATTTTCCATTCATGCTTTTGAATCTGGCGGTCTATTTTTTTCCATCCTTATATACATCCAAAGGAAAATGAATACGACGGCGTTGTAATTTCCTATTTGCCGCAAAATTAAAAGATAAAAATCATCAAAGAGTTCATCCGCAGCTTTGGGAGCATAGGTGTTTCGGCAATAATATTCTCCAGCGTATCAACTTCTGAAGTGTCAACAAGGCTATCATGAACCACAGACACTGTATCAATTGACTCCGGTTTTTTATTGGAACACCCTATTGTAGAATAAGCAATAGTAAGCAAACGCGATTGCGGATATCAGAATAAAAAAATCTTTTTCATAACACTACCTGATAATTGAACGCAAAAATTACAACTTTATTTCCATTGCAACAATAAAGTATATGGAAAAAGACCGACCGGCCAAAAATCTCACCTCCGTTCCACTATCTCAATTCTTTTTACTTATCTTTGCACCCTAATTAATTGAGAATTAAAACACTTTTTCATTAATATGTTACTCAAAAAGATTGAATCCTTACTTAAGGAAGTCAGTGAACTTACGGCCAAGAATGCCGAAGAAATCGAGCAACTGCGCCTTAAGTATCTTAGCAAGAAAGGTGAGATAAACGCTCTTATGGCCGACTTTCGCAATGTGGCTGCCGACCAAAAAGAAGATTGTTGGTATAAAAATCAACGAACTAAAGCAGACCGCTATTGATAAAATCAATCAGTTGAAAGAAGATACTGAGAATGCAGAAAGTCACAGCGATGACATTGATCTCACCTGTTCGGCTTATCCGATAGGACTGGGCACGCGTCATCCTATCTCTATTGTAACCAACAAAAATCATAGATATCTTCTCTCGCATGGGCTTTACACTGTATCATGGTCCGGAGATTGACGACGACAAGCACGTCTTTACGATGCTCAACTTCGCAACCGACCATCCTGCCCGTGACATGCAAGACACGTTCTTCATCGAACGCAGCGATCCCAATGACGTGACGAAGAATGTACTTTTACGCAGTCATACATCAGGAGACGAGGCTCATTACATGGAAACACACGAGCCACCAATCCGCATTCTGTGCCCCGGCCGTGTCTATCGTAATGAAGCGATCAGCGCACGAGCCCACTGTTTCTTCCATCAGGTAGAAGGCTTGTATATCGACAAGAACGTCAGCTTCACCGATTTGAAACAAGTTCTTCTCACTTTTGCACGCGAAATGTTTGGCCCTGACACTGAAAATACGTTTGCGTCCAAGCTACTCCCGTTCACCGAACCCAGTGCCGAGATGGACATTTCCTGCAATATCTGTGGCGGCGAAGGCTGTGGTTTTTGCAAACATACGGGCTGGTGGAGATTCTCGGATGCGGAATGGTCGATCCACACGACCTCGAAGCCTGTGGCATTGACCCGGATGTTTACACCGGTTATGCCTTTTGGCATGGGCGTAGAACGCATTACCAACCTGAAATATCGCGTAAATGATCTCCGCCTCTTCTCTGAAAACGACACCCGTTTCCTCAGGGAATTTGAGTCGGCATATTAATTATACTTTTTACGCCAAGAGCGTTTTCTAACACTTATGGTGTGCGCAAAGCGGTATATGCCTGTAATAACGACATGGGTACAGCCGCTTTGTTGTATACTACAAAGTCTCGGCGGACATTCATTATATATAAAGTATCATCATTTTATCAATAGGAGACAAATATATGAAACAGATTTTTCAGTATCAGGTATGAAGTGCGTACATTGCAAGGCCAATGTCGAGAACGCAATCAAAGGTATTACAGGTGTCATTGCTGCCGAAGCCAATTTGGAAGAGGCCAATGTTATGGTCGATTTTGATACTCCCGCAACCCCCGAAGCTATCCGAACAGCCGTAAACGAAGCCGGCCGCTATGAACTCTCTTTATAAAGAAGGTCGTATGAAACAGACTATTCCTGTCGTTGGTATGGCATGTTCGGCATGCTCAGCCAATGTAGAGCGCAAGCTCAACCTCGCTCGACGGGGTCCCGTCAGCCTCAGTCAGTCTGCCCGGTCGTAGCGCATTGGTTGATTTCAACGCCGATGTTATCAGTCCCGAGCAGATGAAAAAAGGCTATCAACGATATCGGTTACGACCTGATTATTGACACCAACGAGTCGGTAGAAGAGATAGAGAAACGTGCGTTTAGTCTACTGCGTCGCAAGACCCTTTCTTTTGTCTTGGATGTTCTCATTGTTAGTGATGGGTGTTTCTGATGGGGTGGCTGGGTATCACCGATAAGACCATAGCCAACCAGTTAGCCCTCATCGTTTCTGTAGCCAACTCTGTTTTATTGCAGGCCGTGGCTTCTACGTATCAGCAGCCAAACAGCTACGCCATGGCACGGCAATATGGACACGCTGGTAGCTCTGTCTACCTGCGTAGCCTTTCTTTCAGCAGTTTCAACACCTTTTGGGGCGAACAAGTATGGGGCAGCCGTGGCATAGAATGGCACACGTATTTCGATGCTTCGGTCATGATTATCACCTTCGTGCTGACCGGTCGATTGATTGAAGAGAAAGCCAAAGACGGCACCCGCGTCGAGCATTCGCCAGTTAATGGGACTCCAACCCAAGACTGCCCGTCTGGTAGATGGTGAAAATCTGGAAAACGTACCTATCTCAACCATCGAGAAAGGTGACGTGCTGGAAGTACGGGCAGGCGAAAAGATACCTGTAGACGGCGAGGTAACGTGGGCCGAAAGTTTCATGACGCCCGACGCGGCCTACGTAGACGAAAGTATGATTTCGGGCGAACCATCGCCCGTGCCTAAGCTGTAAGGGCAGCCAAGTATTGGCCGGAACCATTCCGAGCCAAGGCAAACTGCGCATGAAAGCCCGGCAGATAGGTGAAGAAACGGCACTGGCTCACATCATCCGTATGGTACAAGAAGCCCAGAGTTCCAAAGCTCCCGTGCAGCGCGTCATTGACAAGGTGGCACTCGTCTTTGTGCCCGTGGTGGCCATTATCTCCGTGCTTACGTTCCTTTCGTGGTGGATTCTCGGCGGAAACGCGGCGTTGCCCCAAAGCCGTTCTGAGCGCTATCGCCGTTTTGGTCATCGCCTGTCCGTGCGCCATGGGACTGGCCACGCCTACCGCTTTAATGGTAGGTATCGGTAGGGCGGCCGAAAAACAGGTGCTCATCAGCGACGCGGCTGCGCTGGAAAGGCTGCGCAAGGTAAATGCCATCGTGATTGATAAGACCGGAACACTGACCATTCCCAATCAGAACATCGATTTTTACCAAGGCCGACAAACTGCCTTTGGATGAGCGCGAAACACTGAAACCGAACGCACGGCCCGTGATGGAACAGCTACAGAAAGAGGGGATTGAAGTCTATATGATGAGTGGCGACAAGGAAGAAGCTGCCCGATACTGGGCCGAACAAGCCGGTATCAGGCATTATCATAGCAAGTCTTTACCTCAGGATAAGGAGAAACTCGTCAGCCGGTTACAGTCTGAAAACAAGGTCGTGGCCATGATTGGCGATGGCATTAATGACACGCAGGCATTAGCTTTGGCCGATGTAAGCATAGCCATGGGCCGGGGAACCGACGTTGCCATGGACGTAGCGCAAGTCACTTTGATGGGCGACGACCTGCAGAGCCTTGCCGATGCCGTCGCGCTAAGCCGCCATACGGTCCGAATGATTTGGCAAAACCTCTTTTGGGCTTTCATCTATAATATAATATGTATACCGCTGGCAGCCGGTGTACTTTACCTGTTTGGTATCGATTTTCAGATATCGCCCATGTGGGCTTCGGCGCTGATGGCATTCTCCAGCATATCGGTGGTGCTCAATTCCATGCGCCTCAAGTTTATGAAATAACAACGAAAAAGGAGATAAAGAGGCTTGACAGCTTTGCTTTATCTCCTTTTTGTTTTCTTAGTCCTTCCCTTCGGCTTCAAAATCGCCCGACACTTGCCGGGCAGCGGAAGGGTCTAACTGAAACATCTTCTTCATGTCGGCTTCGGCCCCGGCCTTATCCCCCACCAGCATAAGCTGTTGCCCACGCAGCTGATAGAGCTCGGCTGCCTGCGGATAGTCAGTCTCCTGCTCCTCAAGCAGCATGATAGCCTTAGTCATCATAGCTATGGCATTGATGACATTCTGCTGGGCACTGCAGGCCTGAGCGTAGAGGTGATAGGCCCGAAGCAGCCGATTGTCTACGACAATGGCCTTTTTCGCAGGCGTCCTGCATACCCACATAATCCTTCAACTGACAAGCTATTTCCAGCCATACGAATCAGAATATCCGTGTCTTCTGGCGCTTTTTCGGCTTGCCGTTGCAGTTGATTGAACATATCAAGCAACGAACCGGAAGGATCATCGGACTGTGCCGGTTCTTCGATAGCCGACTCATGCCCCTCGGATACCGACGCTTTGTCCTCAACAACAACTGTTTCCGGTTCTTTCCTTTCTTTCTTCCTGAATAGATTTCTGAATAGTTTCATAGCTATTGCTCTAATTTACTCAATACGGACGCGGGAATGGCGTCTACCCGCTTCAGTTGTGGATATTCACGGGCCTTGACATATTCCCTCCCGGTTCTCTTTTCAGCTTCAAAAAGGTAGCTGGCATTCAGATAGGCGTCGTCTCCATCCTTAGCCAGAATGTAGACATAGGCCCGCCGCTTGTAGCCCGTAATTTTCTTATTGTGTATGGCATAGTGATTCCAGTCTTCCTGCGGCACGACCGAAGTTATGATTTCGGCCTTGGGATATTTTTGGCAAACTCGGCACGGGCAGCTTTTTGCAGTTTGGCAGCTTCCTCACGATTAATCATAAGATCCTTTTTATACACCGGCATATACTTCACACCATCTACGGTAATCAGCCCTTTATCCGTTTCAGGCTGATCCAGACCAATGGCTTCGCCTATTCGCTGACCCGTGGTCGACACCTGTTTCTTAGCATTCTTGAGAAATTCAGAAACACGCTCGGCAATGGGACGTTGAGTAGTCGTTGTCTTCTGCGCCGCCATAGGCAGAGCAACCATGAATAACATACTGATAATCAATTTTTTTCATCATACTCGTTCTTTATAAGTTCTACTTGCAGCAAGTTGCTGACCATTGCTTGAACAATATACCAAAAACGGCTTTGTAAAAAAGCAGCCCTTTTAGCGTGTAAAAGCTATGCTTTGAGCGTGTAAGAGCTATGCTTTTTAGGAGCTAAAAAGCATAGCTTTTACAAAACAACTGTTGAGCCGTCGGATTTCGTTGACAATAAAATGAGAGCAACCTGCATAAATATCAGTAATTTAATACAACGCCGGCAAAAATAATAGTAAAAAGGTTAACGTCCAAAATAAATTCAGTTATTTAATTAACTTTGCAACACTATAAAATTGAAAGAAACGCATGAAGAAAAACTTGATATTGTTATTATTAGGGCTTCATAGCTTTTTGGCTTCGGCTCAGCACGACACGCTGCGCACTGATAAGCCCGTACCTCAACCCCTTTATCCTATTATGCTTGGCGCTATGGCTGGAACGGCTATGGCTGGGGCTGCACTGAAGGACCGAATGCCAGTCTGGATCTGAGTGCTTTTGCCACATTCGGTAAGAACGCGCCTCACAAGGAGGATTCGGACAACGCCTTCGGCCACTTGGCTGTCGCCACTCAATAAGGATAGAAAGCTGTGGCTGGCCGTAGGCGGTTGGTGTCCAGCACTTCAATTATGGCAGCGACTCTTTCCGCGACGGGGCCGTTTACGCTGCTTTAGGCCACCAATTCAATGAACATTGGGAAGCTTGGATTTACGGAAAGAAGAACGTAGCCAACAATTATGACAGCTACATGGGTCGCTTCGGTTCACCTTATTATAATATGTATCCCTATTATACGGCGGGAATGGGCATGATGACGCCCGGTGCCGATGTGTTGGGGGCTGCGGTCAAGTACACGCTCAATCCTCTGTTTTTCGGTTCAGGTGTCTGTAGAAGGCGCTTGGTATAATAGCGATCGCGACACTTACCCTACACGCTATCGCTACAATTATCCCGTGCCCAAGGAGTAAAGAAGGATACACACAACAACACTTTACTAAAAATCGCTTACACAAATTCAACAGACAACATAATTAAAGGCGCGGGCCGTGTTTCACAAACACAGCCCGCGCTATTTTTAGATTTAGAATACATATTTTTAGTTGTTGGGGTGTGAAGGTGTTGAGGTGTCAGGCTGTCGGGGTGTAAAAATGTCTGCGTCGAAAAGGGTAACTATTCATCTCCACACCATTACACCATCACAACGCCCTCACGGCTTTGGCCCTACCGCCGGCTCTGTCGTTGTCGTCTTTGTCTTTTTCGACAATGTAAAGCGAGCCATCCTTGTTCACGCCCACCCAAATCATTTTGGGCTTACCGTCCGGCTCGGTCTGCCCTTGACGGCCAGCTGATAGTGACGTTTCGAGCCTGTGCCCTCGGTTTTTCCCGTGAATGACAGGCTGCCTTTTTCCAATTTCGCGCTCTTCCAGGGCCGCAAACCCCTTTTTCAACATGGCGTCGTATTCGGCCATGCGCTCTCGCGATCCGCCCTGCGAAGTTGTGGTCATCGCCTGCTCTTTGTAGCGCTTGATGAGGGTGTTCATAAAGTCAATGAAGGCTGCATAATCGGCCGGCTTACCGAGGATTGCCAAGGCGTTGACCACCTTTATCAGATTGCGGATGGCGTCGTCGGAAGTTCTCCGAGCAGCTGCCAACGCACCGATAACCTTCGTCGAATTGTCGGCCGTGCGCTGCACAAGCAACGCTTCCACGCGCTCGTTGGCCGCTTTCAGCGCATCGACATAGGGTTTCAGTCCCAAGGCCTGCACCTGCGTGGCATATTCTCCTGCAAGGTCGGTGCAAAGGTTGGTGATGAGGCCCGTTTCGCGTTCCAACTGCATCTTGGCATCGATGGCATAGTCTACGAGATGCTGCCACAGCTGATGAGCGTGTTTGGCTAAATCGGCCACAGGCATGTTCAAAAAGCCTTTCACTGCCGTTCGATAGCCTGCAAAAAGCGTGTCGCGCTCCCCTGTCGGCTTTGCTAATCTCGTCAGTCAAAAGACTCTTTTGCGACAACACCAAATACTTGTCTTCTACGGTCAGGGCCTCCGTCAGCACCTTTAATTGCAGCCCTGCCCAACGGCATTTTTCCCTTAATTTTCGTGTCAGTGGTCAAGCGGTCACCACGTTTTTCATGAACTGAAAAGTGCGCACCATTGTTGAGATGCGACAACTGAATTTGTGCAATTTCCACCACCTGGGTGAAATCATGCTTTGAAGGTGTTTCTTCTGGCATTTTATTGTTTTTTTAGTTTAACATGTGTCGGATTGTTCCGATGTTATCTTATTTTTATTTCTTTTATGAATAAAATGATTCGCGCGCACTCCAAACCCCTTGAAAAATACTTTTTCCGCCACGTGGCGAAAGCCCTCAAACCCCTTTCGGGAAACAACTGCCAAGCGCGGAAATGCCAAACCACTCGGGAAACGACTTTCGCCAAGCGCGAAATGCCAAACCCTTCGGGAAACGACTTTCGCCATGCGCGGAAATGCCAAACCTTTCGGGAAACGACTTTCGCCGTGCGCGGAAATGCCAAACCTTTCGGGAAACGACTTTCGCCGTGCGCGGAAGCATCTAACCTATTAGAACTCCACAAATGGTAGTACACAAGAATTCATCATTGTATTCCAGCAACGACCTGTATATATCACACTTGATGATGGTATATTTTCATGGAAATATAAATACATAGGCCTATATCCTGCTGCATCATTCATTTGTGTACTTGCTAAAAAGAAAACGGTCACTCATTAATGTTACAGAAGGATTTGCTGCCGTCACAATTTGTTCTAATTTATCAACTAAGCCTACAGGAAAACCTTCTTTGTTATGCGGAGTTGTCCTTTCGTCTGTTGTAAATGTAAGCGGAGTAAAACCTAAGGTTTCTGCAAATTTCACCAACTGTCCATAAGCAGGTAAAAACCATTTACCAACGTTAGCCCCAGTAATGGTAACACCAGGATTGTGATGTGCAGCCAAATAAAAGGCTGGATAGATTACAGGCTCATTGGCGCGAACCACTCCTTGTAGATTGGGAGAGTAAGTCCAGTTGTAACCATTCATGTCGGCTGCTGCCTCCACCATATTTGTAGGCGAAGGGCTAACATTCTCCTCTATATGATCATCAGTATTCTTCCAATAACTCTCTCCTGTAAATCCCAAACGATATTTCTCATAGAATCTTAAAGCACAGGCAAATCCTGCTTCTGTATTAGTTTTCTCATTTGCTACTACACCAATAGGTGTGCGACTCCCTTTCTCTGCCAAAACGCCGACGGTTCCATCTTCAAAAAGATAGAGAATGGTTTTGAGTTTAATGCTCACCGTATAAGAATGATTACGTTCAAAAAGGAGTGACGAAAGTTTAGAAAGACTAAAGGACTTTCCTGTCAAGGCTTTCCCATAGATTGTGCCAGCTGTAAAAGTAAGTTTTGTATCGGCTGTTGGAATATCGGGGAGCACATAGCTATAATTGGTTAGGAAATCATGAGCTTGTACATACTTGGTGTTAAACGTAGTAGAAGTAGCAGGCATGGTGTAGTTGTTAGCCGAGGTGCCTGTGGTCGGAGTGATAGTAGATGCATCTACGCTATAAGTATTCACAACAGGCTGTGGACTTGTAAATGTAAATTTGGCTGTTACACCGACTGCTTGGTCTGTATAACCTGTGAAACGGAAACGTACACGAGCTGTTTGGTGCTTCATGAGGAAGTTTACATGCCAAGCATTTCCACTAATCGTTTCTGTAGCTGTACCGATTAGCGCATCGTTATCACTGGCAACAGTGAGATTTGTTCCATTGTCGGTTACGGCATCATTGAAGCACACAAACGTGTAGGTTCCAGGAGTGAGTTCAAGTTTTGTACCAGCATCTTTTGTAAATACTCCACCACTTATAGTGCCACTCACTTTGCTATTAGTCCCAGTGACACGCGTACCAGTAGCATCTATAGCGTAGATTGTATAATGACCATCACTGATTGGTTGAGTGGCGCGAGTCTGCGGTGATTCTTTGTCTTGCTCAATATTAACTTCAGCTTGTAGCCCATCGCCTAAATCTACAACCTGAGGTGTAACAGACGTTGTCGCAGCACGAGTAAGAGTCTCATCAGAAGTATAATGCTCTGGAGAGAACGAAAAATGATTCTCTGTTACTTCTACTTTATTATCATTAGTCGCAATTTCTTCGCTACTACAAGCCGTAAATATGATTACGAACACGAAGCTTGCTAACTTCAATATCTTTTTCATCGTCTTTTCTTTTAATTTATAATTATTACTTAGCCGATATTATGAATATCATTGATGAATATTTATAAAGAGCTTGATATATTTTAAGGTTCAAACTCTCCTCCTATCTCTTCTTTTTCATTTTCCCATTTTTCTTCACTACTTCCTGGAACTTTAGGAAGAACACTGGTACAAATAAAATATTCTCCGTCTAAATGTAGCACCTCACATTGTGGGGCTTCATAAATTCTTTTTCCTGAATTCTGTTTTTCCATTGATTTTCCTGTTTTATTATCATGTTAAAAAGCCGTTATATCTTTGTGTTGTCTCTTCTAAAAAGGCACGAATTATTGAACAAAGGGAACTCGGTTGAGCCCTTTGTTAATCGGGGGTTACACGGCATGCCTCGCGCGCGTAGGAGAAAAAATTTTAGAGTGTAGTTATTGGCGTGGCGCCTATGGGAGAGAGAGAGAGAGAGAGTAGCAAATTATTTGGAACTACCAAATAATCGGACCACTTTTTACAAGAAAATTGCGATTTTCTTGCGCTGCCAATATGCCGTTATGAAGGTCGTATGGCGTGGAAAGCGTGTATGTCTCTATCGTTCTCAACTCTTGTTTTGTTTAAAATTTGTGGGCAAAGGTATGGAATGTTTTTGGATTGAGCAAGGAAAACGAGAGAATTATTAAAGTTAGATATAAATGAATACTTTTTCTTTTAATTTGTTTGTAGAACAAATTAAATATTCTAAATTTGCACTTATTAAGAGATAAAAACAGAAGATATGAAGTCTTACGCATCTTACTTTTTACTTTTTATTTTTACTTCGCAAGACATTGTGAAGCAGGAAGTTGCGTGTAGAATTCAGCTAAGAATATGGAATATAACGAAACGGTCCCTGCTCATTAGAGTGTGGACCGTTTCTCTTAAAGAAGTCACGGAGACGGAAAGAAAAGTATGAAGAAAAATCGCTATACAGGGAGAAGTCGGTTCATTCCATGACATCGCGGCGCATGAGTATTTCAGCGGCGAGCAAATAGAACTGGCGTGCTGCTCCACTTTTTGAAGAGGTGTTTGATGCCATCAGGCGTGACCCGACCACAATCGGCATGCTGGCCATAGAAAATACGATAGCCGGAAGCCTACTACACAATTACGAACTCCTGCGACAATCGGATGTGACCATCATCGGTGAGCACAAACTGCATATTGAACACTCGATATGCTGCCTGCCTGAGGATGGCTGGGAGAGTATCAAAGAGGTTCATTCTCATCCGGTGGCTTTGCAACAATGTCGTAACTTTCTGTCTGCGCATGCCGAACTGAAAGCCGTAGAAGCCGAAGATACGGCCGGTAGTGCGGAATATATAGCACAACACTATCAGTTGGGCTGGGCTGCTATCTGTTCGGCTTATGCAGCCAACATCTATGGAATGAAGGTGTTGGAGCGTGATATTCACGACAATAAGCATAATTACACGCGTTTTCTGGCGGTGGCCAATCCACTTGAGGCCTCTGAACTGTGTCTGACAAACAAGGCTACCAAAGCTTTCACTCGTATTCTCGCTGCCCCACGAAGAAGGGTCGCTCAGCAAGATACTCACCATTCTTAGTTTTTATGGTATCAATCTGACAAAAATACAGTCATTGCCTATCATCGGACACGAATGGGAATACTTGTTCTACGTAGACGTGACCTTTGATTCCTTCACCCGTTATCGCCAATCCATTGATGCCATCACGCCTTTGGCAAAAGAAATGTTAAGATACTGGGTGAATATTCTGAATGTTGAACCGAAGAGATGGAACGGCTATCGATCACCGACCACTATATATAATAATGTAAAGAACACAAAACTATGATTGAGCCTGCAGCAAGAGTATCAGAGATACAAGAATACTATTTTAGTAGAAAACTAAAAGAAGTTGCTCGGTTGAATGTCGAAGGAAAAGACATTATATCACTGGCTATCGGAAGTCCGGATATGCCTCCGTCGGAACAAACGATTGATAAATTATGTGAGGTGGCCCTGACAACCGGCGGCACATGGCTATCAACCTACGATGGGTACGCAGGAACTTCGTGAAGCCATGGCCGGATTTTATAAGCGTTGGTATGACGTAAGGCTTAATCCGGCAACGGAAATCCAACCGCTCATCGGCTCGAAAGAAGGTATTCTGCACGTGACGTTGGCTTTTCGTTAATCCCGGCGATGAAGTACTAGTACCCTAACCCCGGCTACCCCACCTACACATCATTAAGCACTATTTTTAGGCGCAAAAGGTGGTCAATTACAATTTGCGTGAGGACAATGGGTGGCAAACCTGATTTCGAAGAATTGAAAAATGGACCTAAGCCGTGTCAAACTGATGTGGGTAAACTACCCCAATATGCCGACCGGAGGTAATGCACGACTGGAAACTTACAACAAATTAGTAGACTTTGCACGCAGAAATCATATCATTGTAGTAAATGACAATCCTTATTCTTTTCATCTTGAATGAAGGAAAAACTATCCATCTTACAGATTCCGGGAGCAAAAAGACTGTTGCATAGAGTTTAATTCAATGAGCAAAAGCTTCAATATGCCCGGATGGCGCGTAGGCATGTGTGCTTCGAATGCGACGTTTATCAGTTGGATATTGAAAAATAAAAAGCAACATAGACAGCGGCACTTTCCGAGGTATTCAGTTGGCTGCCGCCGAGGCTTTGACCGAAAAACACGGAAGAATGGCATAAAGAATATAATATAAATGTATATCGCAGACGGCGAGATATAGCCGAACAGATTATGAATGTTTTGGAATGTACATTCGACAACAGTCAGGTTGGCATGTTTCTTTGGGGGAAAATACCGGAGCATTATACGCATGTGGAAGATTTGACCGAAAAGGTTCTCCATGAGGCTCGGGTCTTTATCACGCCCGGATTCATCTTTTGGCTCAAATGGTGAAAGGTATATCCGCATATCACTTTGCGCTAAAGAAGACAAGATGAATGAGGCTCTGACAAGAATCAAAAGCGTATTTTCAGAGAACAAATGAACAAAGCCATGGACACAGAATGACTATTGACAAGAAAATAATAATAACCATATAAAAACGATTGATTATGGAATTAAATCTTCAATCCTTGAATTTACCGAGCGATAATGAGCGCCCGTCATGTGTAATAGCAGGCCCTTGTTCGGCAGAAACAGAAGAGCAAGTAATGACCACCGCCTTGAAATTGGCGGCTAAAGGCTATCATATCTTCAGAGCAGGTGTATGGAAACCACGTACCAAACCGGGTGGATTTGAAGGCAAAGGCGAAGAGGCATTGCCTTGGATGAAACGTAAAAGACGAAACCGGTATGTTGACGGCAACCGAAGTGGCCACGCCCGAGCATGTAGAATTAGCTTTAAAATACGGCATTGACATTCTTTGGGTGGGTGCCCGCACTTCGGCCAATCCTTTTTGCGATGCAGTCTTTGGCCGACTCGCTGCAAGGAGTAGATATTCCTGTGTTGGTTAAAACCCGGTAAACCCCGACCTTGAACTCTGGATCGGCGCCTTACAGCGTATCAATCAAGCAGGTATCAAACGCTTAGGAGCCATTCATCGTGGCTTCGAGTTTCGACAAGAAGATTTATCGTAACCTACCCATGTGGCAAATTCCTATCGAACTGCGTCGCCGCATTCCGGAATTGCCTATCATCTGCGACCCAAGTCATATCGGCGGACGCCTGCGATTTGATAGCACCGCTCTGTCAGCAGGCTATGGATCTGGGCTTTGACGGACTGATTGTAGAGAGCCATTGCAATCCCGACGAGGCTTGGAGCGATGCCAAACAGCAGGTTTCGCCCTGAAATTTTAGATTATATTCTGAGCCTGTTGGTGGTACGCAACGAACATACGACTACGGAAGGAATACGCATGTTGCGCAGTCAAATAGACGAACTGGACAACCAGTTGATGGAATTGCTGGCCAAAACGGATGCGTGTTTGCCGTGAAATCGGTACGTATAAGAAAGAGCATAACATGACGGTATTACAGGCAAGCCGCTATAATGAAATACTGGAGAAGCGTGGTGCACAGGCTAGTTTTGTGTGGTCTATCACCCGAATTTGCCGCTCAGGTATTTGAACATATCCACGAAGAGAGTGTGCGCCAGCAGTTGGAAATTGTCAATCAATAAATCCGCATGAAGATATTAGTAATGGGAGCAGGCAAGATGGGGTCGTTCTTCATCGACTTGCTTAGCTTTGACCACGAGATAGCCGTATACGAGAAAGACCCCAAGCGTCTACGGTTCACTTACAACTGTTATCGTTTTCAAAGCTTGAGGAGGTAAAGGCCTTCCAGCCGGAGCTGGTTATCAATGCCGTTACGGTGAAATATACCATCTCGGCATTTAAGGAAATCATGCGCTTACCTGCCGAAAACTGCATCATCAGCGACATCGCGAGCGTGAAGAGCGGGCTGAAAGACTTTTATCTGTCGATCAATCATCCATTTGTTTCGACCCACCCCATGTTCGGACCGACCTTTTAGCTAACTTGAATCAGTTGAGCGAAGAGAATGCTATCATTATCAATGAGGGCGACTACATGGGACGCATATTCTTCAAAGACCTGTATCAGAAACTGGGACTGAACATCTATGAGTATTCATTCACGGAGCATGATGAAACGGTGGCCTACTCTTTAAGTATCCCGTTTGTCAGCACTTTTGTCTTTGCAGCCGTAATGAAACATCAGGACGCGCCCGGAACAACCTTTAAACGACACATGAAAATAGCCAAAGGTGTACTGAGCGAAGATGACTACCTGCTGCAAGAAATCCTCTTCAACCCCTATACGAGCGGACAAGTCAGCCAGATTCGTGAGGAATTGAAGGATCTGCTGCATATCATCGACACAAAAAGATGCCGACAGAATGAAGCAATATCTGACCAAAATACGCACCAATGTAGCCAAGAACTCATGAGCCTGTTATTCTCTCTCTTACTTGGAATCTTCACCATAGCCCAACTTAATTGCGAAAACTTGTTTGACGCGGAACATGATTCATTGAAAAATGACACAGAGTTTTTGCCGGACAGCTATCGACATTGGACACATTATAGATATTGGCGCAAGCTAACCAATATCAGTCAGGAACTAATTGCGTGCGGTGGAGAAGGCGTTGAATGGACACAACCTGACCTGATCGGTTTTATGTGAAGTCGAGAATGACAGCGTTTTGACCGATCTTACCAAAAATCATTGTTACGAAATGCCCGCTATGAGTATTTCATGACAAATTCACCCGACGAACGAGGCATAGATGTGGCCCTACTCTACTCCCCCTTTTCTTTTCGCCCCGTCAACTCACATTCCATCAGGATAAAACTATTGCCCGACATGAAGCCTACCCGTGACATTCTATATGTATCGGGCGAGGTCATAACGGGTGATACATTACATGTATTTGTCGTTCACGCACCAAGCAGATCGGGCGGTGAAAATTTCTCTGAACCTTTTTCGCCTTCAAGTAACAAACCAGCTTGGAGCGGCAATAGACTCTATCCATAGCCTATCTGCCGGCGCAAAGATTATCGTCATGGGCGATTTCAATGATTACTCAGACAGCCATAGTCTTCAGATTCTTCGAAAGTATGATTTGACAGAATTATCAGAAAACGCTAAAGGAACGCATGGGGCTAAAGCTACCTATAAGTTTCGTGGAGAATGGAAAAGTCTGGATCACATATTGGTAAGCAAGTCTTTATGCCTACGAAAATGGGAATGCCATGTCGTAGATTTCCCTTTCCTGTTTACTCACGACGAGAAATATGGAGGCATGATGCCGCTTCGCACCTTCTCGATGTATAAGTACAACGACGGCTATAGCGACCACTTACCGCTTGTCGCTAAAATAGAACTTTAGCATTACTCGCCAACCACTTGATATACACTTAAAAATACTTTTAAATAATATATTCCATTTTGGTTATTCATTAATATATTACGTAATTTTGCATACTCTTAATGGAGTTTCCATAAATCACTAAATTATGTTTGAGAATCTTAGCGACAGACTTGAGAGGTCGTTTAAAATACTGAAAGGTGAAGGTAAGATTACAGAAATCAATGTTGCCGAAACCTTAAAGGACGTGCGTCGCATTATTAGACGCCGACGTGAATTATAAAGTAGCTAAAAGCTTTACCGATAATGTAAAGCAAAAAGCATTGGGCATGAATGTGCTCACAGCAGTGAAACCCGGCCAATTGATGGTGAAGATCGTCCACGACGAATTGGCACAACTTATGGGTGGCGAAGAAGCTCCTTTGCATTTAGACGGTCGTCTTTCCATCATCCTCATGAGCGGTCTTCAAGGTTCGGGTAAAACCACTTTCAGTGGTAAACTCGCGAACCTGCTCAAGAAGAAAAGAATAAGAATCCCTTACTTGTTGCTTGTGACGTGTATCGTCCCGCTGCCATCGAACAGCTGAAAGTTGTTGGCGAGCAGGTCGGTGTTGAGGTGTATTCCGAACCCGATAACAAGAACGTCGTAGAGATAGCCAACCATGCCATCCAGCAAGCCAAGGCCAAAGGCAACGATGTTGTTATTGTCGATACGGCAGGACGTTTGGCTGTTGACGAAGAGATGATGGCTGAGATTTTCCAATCTCAAGAACGCTATCCAGCCCGACGAAACGCTATTCGTTGTCGACTCAATGACAGGTCAGGACGCAGTCAATACCGCCAAGGTGTTTAATGACCGCCTGGATTTTTGATGGTGTTATCCTTACAAAGCTCGATGGTGATACCCGTGGTGGCGCGGCCCTGAGTGTTCGTACGGTTGTTACGAAACCTATTAAGTTCATTGGTACGGGCGAAAAGATGGAAGCCATTGACGTTTTCCATCCGGAACGTATGGCTCGATCGCATCTTGGGCATGGGCGACGTTGTATCATTGGTAGAACGTGCGCAGGAACAATTTGATGAGGAAGAAGCCCGTAGGCTTCGAAGAAGATTCAGAAGAACAAGTTCGACTTCAATGATTTCCTGAATCAGATACAACAAATTAAGAAGATGGGTAATCTCAAAGATTTGGCAAGCATGATTCCAGGTGTGGGAAAGGCGATAAAGGATGTTGATATTGATGACAATGCGTTTAAAGGCATTGAGGCCATTATCCAAAGCATGACTCCCCAAAAGAACGTACGAACCCTGAACTATTGAACACAAGCCGTCGCCAGCGTATTGCCAAAGGTTCTGGGACCAATATTCAGGAAGTAAACCGTCTGCTTAAACAATTTGACCAGACGCGCAAAATGATGAAGATGGTCACCGGTAACGGTATGGCTAATATGATGCGACAAATGAAAGGAATGCAAAGATGACATTAATTGATGGTAAAGCTACTGCTACAGCCATTAAGGCACAAATAGCAGAAGAGGTAAAGGAGATAGTTTTCAAAGGAGGAAAGCAACCTCATTTGGCCGCTATTCTCGTGGGACATGATGGCGGAAGCGAGACTTATGTAAAGAATAAGGTGATTGCTTGCGAACAATGTGGCTTCAAGTCTACCCTCATTCGCTACGAAGACAACATTACAGAAGAAGAATTGCTGGCTTGTGTTGACAAGCTGAACCGTGATGAAGATGTAGATGGCTTTATCGTACAGTTACCTTTGCCCAAACATATCGACGAGCAAAAAGATTATCATGGCGATTGACTACAGGAAAGATGTGGATGGTTTTCATCCCATCAATGTCGGTAGAATGGCGATAGGCCTGCCATGTTTCATCAGCGCGACCCCATTAGGAATCCTAACGCTTTTACAGCATTACGACATTCAGACATCAGGAAAGAAGTGCGTCATTCTGGGAAGAAGCAATATTGTTGGCAAACCCATGGCCCAGCTGATGATGCAAAAGCAATATGGCGATGCCACGGTAACTGTTTGTCACAGCCATTCGGCCAACTTGAAGGAAGAGTGTCGTGAAGCCGATATCATCATAGCGGCGATTGGCCGTCCAAATTTTGTAACGCCCGATATGGTTAAAAGCGGTGCGGTCATTATAGATGTAGGTACGACAAGAGTCCCAGACGCAACACGAAAAAGCGGTTTCAGGCTCAACGGTGATGTAGATTTTGAGCAGGTCGCACCTCAATGCAGTTATATCACACCGGTTCCCGGTGGTGTAGGCCCCATGACAATCTGTTCTTTAATGAAGAATACATTGGCGGCAGGAAAGAAAGAATACTATCAATAATATAAATACAAGTTTATTACGATACTTGATTTTTTTATAACTCTCTAATTCTTGGAGCAGGTTCGCAGTGATGCGAGGCTGCTGTATAATAATATACCCAAATGCTGCGTGGTGAATGATTATCGCTACGCGGTAATAGGATTACCACCATGTGGTAATATGGTTACTATGGGCTGGTAATCAAATTACCATGGCGTGGTAATTCGATTACCAAAACCGCGGGAGAATTTTTGGTAATTTCTCATTGCATTGTGATATTGCAGTTTTCATTATTCTTTAATAAGCTGTTTTGGGGGATAAAATGGGGGCTTTTATTGGCAAAATATTTCTCTTAACGGATAAACTTCTATGCTCACAAGATTATTATTAGGACTTATAAAAAGAATATTTTAGGCGATTATTTAAGTTATATTATCATAAAAAGCGTTATTTAACATGCTTTTTTTGTAATATTATTTTGGCCTTCCAAAGATATTTTAATTCCTTTGCAGTGCCTCATTACAAATTTATGGGCTTAAAATAGCATCACGAGTTTGATGAAATAGAGGCAGATTGTGATTAGCAATATTATTTAATATTATAACAAGGATAATTTTTTTAGTAATTTCTTAAAACATTAGAGAGACATGAAAAAGTTAATGTTATTTGCAGCAGTTGCTGCAATGACAGTTTCAGCATCTGCTCAAACTGTTACAGAAAAGTAAGACATTCGACAATGTTTACTTAGGTATTAATGGTGGTCTTGCCACAAAGACGACCGGTCATGCGGATGAAGGGTCTTGATCCTAATTTTTGGAGTTCGTTTGGGCCGCTACTTTACTCCAGTATTTGGTATGGCAGTAGAGAGCAATGCCTATTTTTTTCAAACAAGCCTTGGCTTTCTACAGGCACTGCTGTTCGTGCATTGAACACGAGCCTTTTGGGAACCGTAAACCCTCACAAACTGGTTTGCCGGTTACTTGGGTGAGCCACGTTTATTTGAAGTTAGTACTGTAGCCGGTATCGGTTGGGGACATGTATTTACAAACAGAAAGGATCTTGAGAAGGTGAATCGCAACCGCATGACTTCCAAAGTGGGTCTTGACTTTGCATTCAACTTTGGTTCTGACAAAGCAATGGCAGTTCTATGTAGAACCTTCTATGAACTGGGCACTCTTGGGCAAGGCTTCTACCGTGATTGTTAATGGTAAGGATGTTACCCCAGATTATGGTTACAAGACCTCTACTCACGAAGGTCAGCCTGCCTTTAACATCCACAACTCTTTCTTCCAAGTAAACGCAGGTATTGTTTATAAGTTCAAGAACTCTAACGCTACCCACAACTTTTACAATTACCGAACGTCGTAATCAGGCAGAAGTAGATGCTTTGAACGATCAGATTAACAAGCTTCGCAATGAGCTGGCTCAGAAGCCAAAGGAAATTGTGAAGGAAGTTATCAAGGTTCAGAAAACCGCTCCACAGGTAGTGAAAAGTTGAAAACCTTGTATTCGTAACATTTGCTCAAGGTAAGGCTGAATTAACCAAAGAAGCCAAGAAAGCCCTTAAGAGCATTAGCGCAGCAAAGCACGTGCAGGTTAGTGGAACAGCTTCACCTGAAGGTTCGCAGGAAATTAATGACAAACTTTCTCAGGCTCGTGCCGACGTTGTAGCCCAGTTCCTTCAGGAGAGAGGCGTTATCGTTGACGAAGCTACAGGTAAGGGTGTTCAAGGTAACACATCTAACCGCCTTGCCGTTGTTTACGTAAAGTAGTTTGCACGCCTTATTAAGGCTTGTATCATTACTAGATAAAAATCCCGGTGTTCCAAAAGGAGCACCGGGATTTATCTTTTTATAGAATTGATAATACTTAGAGAATTCCTATTTTTGCCAAATACGATAAGCAGGCCGTAACCTAGAACCAAAACCAATAAACCCAACGGTCAATCCCACTTTGGCCATATCTTTTTGATTAATGAGACCAGTTGAATAAGCGATAGCATTTGGAGGAGTAGAGATAGGCAGTGACATTGCACAGCTTGCTGCAACAGCAATACCGATTAATACGGTAGGTGTACCACCGATTACGCCTAACTTATCGCCCATACCAATGCAAACAACTGTCAGAATTGGAATCAAAAGTGCAGCGGTAGCGGTGTTTGAGATGAAATTACTTAAAGCGAAGCAAACCAAAACCGCTGATAACCAGAATGACAATAGGGTTAAAAATCGCCAAACGGAATACTGTTTACGGCATTGGCAGCCAAGCCTGTTTGGTTCATGGCATTACCCAAAGCAAAGCCACCGGCAACCATCCAGATAACAGCCCAATCGATATCCTGCAAATCCTTCGATGTAATTACGCCCGTAAAAGCAAACACCGCTATCGGCAACATGGCCACGGTATTGGCATTAACACCTATCTTTTTACCAAAAACCCAAAGGATAATGGTCAGAATAAACGTTACGGCTACAACTACAGTACGCCAGTTATGCGAAACGTGACCTTCAATCTTAAGTTCGATTGTCTTCTGACCGAAGGGGAAGAACTTTACCAAAAGTCGCCAAGCAACTACTAAAAGAATAAGTACCATCGGTGCCATAATCATCATCCACTGGCCAAAACTGATTCCCATATTCATGCCGGCAGGATCGTTGAGCACCTTAAAAGGCAAAGGCGTTAGGTGGTGTTCCAATAGGCGTTCCCATACCACCAAGGTTCGCACCGATAGGAATAGCCATCGTTAAGGCTATACGACCTTTTCCATTAGCAGGCAAGGCCTTGAAAACTGGTGTTAGGAAAGTCAGCATCATGGCTGCTGTTGCCGTATTGGAGATAAACATAGAGAAGATACCCGTAATAAGTAGGAATCCCAAGAGTACATTCTCGCTCTTCTTTCCGAATGGAGCTATCAGCGTTTTGGCCATCATAACATCAAGTCCGCTCTTCGTTGCGGCTATTGCCAGTACGAAACCGCCGAGGAAAAGAATAATAGTGGGGTCGGCAAAACACGACATAACACCTTGGTAATCCAGCAATTCTCCATACTCGCCCTCTGTACCTTGCAGGAAATTAAACGCTGAATCAGAAACGCAAAAAAGAAGAACGAAGATAATAACGATGGAAGTGGCCCAAGCAGGAATTGCTTCCGTCAACCAAAGAAGAACAGCCATGACAAAGATGGCGATAACACGTTGCTGGACTATAGTGAGCCCTTCAATCCCAAAACAGGTGATGGGCAAGTTCCAGACAATCAAGGTAATGAGTGCCGTAATAGCAAACATCAATGCTTTGCGCTTGTTAAAGTCGCCTGAAAGCACTTTTGTGAATTGTTTCTGCATGTTTTTATACTTTTTAAAAAAATAATGTTTTTAAATGGAATATATGTAGATTCCGCAAGGAAAGTCATTTCTTTTTAAAATGGTATTATATGCGCGGCAAAGGTAGTATATTCCCATTATATACAAAAGAAAGAGCCATATATTTTTGTTAAAAAAACCGTGTTTCATTGCTTTTCGTTTCGGAAAGTCGTAACTTTTACAATCGCAATTGGTTCATACCTTTGATTAAAAAGGGAAGCATGTGAAAGTCATGCACAGTCCCGCTGCTGTAAACGGCATTATCGGAGAAGCAAAGGTCACTGGGTATTTGTCCGGGAAGACGTTTCTCTTGAAGCCGTAGAGTCAGAAGACCTGCCAATTAGTATGCTATGTTTCCGGCCCCGAGGAGGGCCGAAATATGTTTCTTTTCATGTCATTACCTGCATTATTTATCTGCGGAGCTTTTGACTTTGTCTGTCGACACTGCCAAAATTCACCAGCTGGACAGCGTTGTTATTGAGCGTCATCGCGTTGCTGAAAACGTGATGAGCAGTAATGTCGTGCAGATACTCGACCGCAAAAGCTTTCAGAAGTTAGGCATTGCCGATTTTGCTGATGCCATGCATCGGCTACCCGGCGTCAACCTGAAAGACTATGGCGGCGCCGGAGGAATGAAAACGGTGAGCGTCAGGGGATTTGGAGCACAACATACCGGGGTGAGTTATGATGGTATCATGCTGAGCGATGGACAAAGTGGGCAGATTGATCTGTCGCGTTACTCGCTGACTAATCTGAAAGAAATCTCCCTTTTGGTGGGCGACGGCAATGAGATTTTTGTTCCCGCACGCTACGGAAGTAGGGTCGCGGTATTGAATATCAATACTTTGCAACAGCCAGAGGCCCATCGCACAACCACATTCAGAGCCGAACTCAAGAGCGGAAGTTTCGGCTATGTCAGCCCCTTTGTCAGCTGGCAACATCGTTTCGCGTCACATTTTACACTCTCTACCCTATTTGAATACCTGCATGCGGACAATAACTATCCCTATACTATTCAGAATGGTATCGAGACCGTGAGTGATCGCCGTACCAACAGCCGCATGAACAGCGGTCATGGCGAAGTAAACTTCATTCTGAAAACTAACAACCGGCAGTTGAGCGGCAAAGTGTATTATTACGATAACGACCGCTTGCTGCCGGGTATCGTTAGGTATTACACCAATTTGAATCGTGAACGCCTTCACGAACGCAATGCTTTCGGACAGCTCACCTACCAATATGCCGTGAGCAGACTATGGCAACTGAAATGGAATGCCAAGGTAGATTGGGCCGGAAGCAGTTATGTGGATGGCAATTATCCCGATGGTATAAACGACACCCGCTATTGGCAACGTGAATACTATGCCAATATGTGCGTATTATGGCAACCCTCGGAAGGGCTGTCGGCCAACTACTCCATTGACTTCAGCCATGCCAATCTCAACAGCAGTAAGAACCTTTACGGGCTGCCTTATCGTAATTCATGGTTGCAGAGTTTGGCTTTCCGCCACAAACAGGGGCGAATACTGGCCACGGCTCGGCTGATGCACTCGCTCTATCTCAATGGTAATAAACGTTCGGAACCCTCCGATGACATGAAACGGCTGTCTCCTTCATTTTCATTATCTTATCGGTTGTTGCCCGACGAACTGCTTTTCGTTCGCCTATCGTATAAGAACATCTTCCGTGCGCCTACCTTCAATGAAAGCTATTATGCCCACTATGGCAGCAGAAGCCTCAAACCCGAGTCGACCAATCAGTTGAATCTGGGGTTCACCTACGACAAAACGATTCGCCAAAGTCATTGGACTTTATCGCTGGACAGCTACCTTAATCATATAACCGATAAGATTATCGCTATACCTTATAATATGTTTATCTGGCAAAAACATTAACATGGGCAAGGTAAAAATGCAGGGGATAGACGCCACCGCTCGTTGGGAATGGCATCTAAGCAGGATTCATACGCTGAACATGGCCACCAACTATAGCTATCTGCGTGCTGCGAACCACACCAACAGGCAGTCCGACAACTATGGAAAGCAGATAGCCTACACGCCGGAGCACTCAGGCAACATAGCCATAGGTTGGCAGAATCCGTGGATCAACATCACGATGAATGCCACAGGCGTGAGCCGCACTTGGGCAACAAACAACCATTACGAAGACACCGACATAAAACCATACACGGATATAGGTGCCACACTTTACCGCAGTTTCACCATTTGGCGGCAATCAGCCACCGCCAGGCTCGATCTGCAGAATCTTTTCAATACGCAATACGAGATTGTGGGTCACTATCCTATGCCCGGGCGTCGGCTTATGCTGACCCTTGCGTGGGATTGGAACCGCTAAAAGAAATATTCATAACCTATAAAATTATAAACAAAAATGAGAAAAATTATTCTTTAGATTAACGATGTTAGCAGCCGTAACGGCTCTTTTTACAGCGTGTGACAACGATGATAACAAACGCGAAGACTCTATACAGGTCTATAGCGAAGGTGCTTTTTATCGTAAATAGTGGCAACATGTATAATAAAATCGATGGTTCGTTGACCGCTATCAACTACAAGACTAATCAGGCAACGCAAAAAGATTTTCAAGACAGTTAACGGCGTGAGCCTGGGCAATACGCCCTAACGACGGCCTTGTTTATGGTAACAAAATCTATGTGGCCGTTGATCAGGAAAAATACCGTGGAGGTAATCGACAAGACTACTTTCAAGCGTATTAAGCAAATCAAGACGATTGATCTGCTGGGAGCCAACGAGGGTAAGTCGCCTCGTCACGTTGCAGCCAGCAATGGTAAGGTGTATGTTAGCACCTATGGCGGCGTTGTCGCGGCCATCGACACCCTCTTTCACGCTTGCTGCCAAATATAAGGTGGGTAATTATCCAGAAGGCATGCTGATTATAAATAACAATCTGTTCGTAGCCAACTCCAATTACGCCAAAGGCGGTGGCAATATCTCCATCGTTAATCTTGACAACGGCAGCGTAACTACTAAAGACGTGAAGGGTATCAACAATCCTCAGAGCTTCTTTGTCGGCAACAACCGCCAGCTCTATGTACTTGACTGGGCTACATACGATGCCAATTTTACTCCATTGAGCGAAAATAATCTGCGCCGTATAAATGCCGATTTCGCTACTTCAGAGAAGATTGCTGAAGCCAACTATGTAGCTTCGTTAAAAGGAATCTTTGTGATTATCAATGCCCCTTATGGCAAAGAAGCGTCTTATACACTTTATTCTCCGGCTGAAAATATGAAGAAAGATTGGAATTTGACCGATAAAGTAGAGTATCCCTGTGGCATAAGCGTTGACCCGGTGCGTGGCTATACTTTCATCATGTCGTATCCCAAGAGCAAAGACGGCAATTTTGCCGATTATAATTCGGATGGTTATGTATATCAATATGATACCTCCGGAAGCAAAATTAAAGATTATAAGACAGGCGTAGGCCCTGTTCGTCTCTTCTTTGACGTTGGTTATCGTATGACAACAAAGTAATACCTTATTTAATATATATATATATGCGAAAAAGTTTGTTTTTATCTTTCTTTTCTCAGCTCTCTATCTTCTTTCCTCGTGCAATGGTGGCCGTAACGGCGTCGTTGCCGAGACAGGAGACACTTTGCATTTGCAATTTGCCCGCTTGCTCACCATCGTCAAGCATCCCCGTTATTCACTCGTGACGCTCGCTGACCCGTGGCATGAGGCCAAAACACTGCACACCCTATGTTCTCGTTCCCAGACAAGACTCGGCCTCAACCGGCCCTTTACCCGAAGGAACAGTTGTCTATACTCCCGTCAAAAGCAGCGTGGTCTTCACCACGGTACACTGCGGTTTGCTCTACGACCTGCACGCTGAAGACGCAATTAGCGGCGTATGCGACCTGAAATACATTCAGATTCCCGACTTGCAACGGCGGGCGGCTGCTGGCAGCGTGTCCGATTGTGGCAACAGCATGGGAGCCGACATCGAACGGTTGGTGGCTACCAAGCCTCAGGCATTGATTGTTTCACCCTACGAAAACTATGGAGGCTACGACAAACTGCGCAAGATTGGCATTCCCATTATTGAGGCGGCTGACTATATGGAGGCCACGCCGCTGGGCCGTGCCGAGTGGATGTGCTTCTACGGCATGCTCTATGGCAAGGAAGAAGAGGCACGGAAGTTATTCGAGCAGGTGAGTCGCAACTATCAGGACTTGTGTCCCCAAGCCCGACAGAGCCGCCATCGCCCTACGGTTGTCACCGAACGCAAGACTGGTGGTGTGTGGTATGTACCCGGAGGGCGTAGCTTCATGGCTCAATTCATCCATGACGCCGGAGCCCGATACGCTTTTTCAGCCGACCGGAGCATGGGTTCCTTGAGCCTATCGTTCGAACAAGTACTCGATGGTGCGGGACAATCCGACGTGTGGCTGTATAAATATGGCGACCATCCGGCCACTTTAGCCGAACTGCGGGCCGAATACGATGGCTACACGGCCATGAAAGCATTCCGCACGGGTCAGGTTTATGGTGCCGACACCAATAAGAATCACTATTTTGAAGAGGCTTCGTTTCATCCCGATTGGGTGCTACAGGACATGATCACGATATTCCATCCCGAGTTGAAACAAGTCCCATTACGTTATTATCATCGGTTAAGTGCACAATAAAGCGACTACGATACGGCATCGCAACGGGGGCAGTCATTCTGTTGCTTTTCATGCTCAACCTACTTGTGGGCAGCGTCCACATTCCCGCAGATGAGGTTGTTCGCCTGCTGACAGGCCATTCTGGCAGTAATCCGTCGTGGCAGTTTATCGTTCTACAGTCACGCCTGCCCCAAGCCCCTCACTGCCCTATTCAGCGGTGGCGCACTGGCCGTGAGCGGACTTATGCTTCAAACCGCCTTCCGCAATCCACTGGCCGGCCCCGATGTTTTCGGCATTAACAGTGGCGCGGGATCAGGCGTTGCCCTCGTCATGTTGGCCATGGGCGGCAGTCTGACGGCCGGCAATATCACCTTCACAGGCTTCATGGCCGTCCTGCTGGCGGCTTTTTGCGGGTGCCATGCTTGTCACGGCTGTCATCTTCGCATTCTCTTCCATGATGCGCAACAACGTGATGTTGCTCATTGTAGGGCTGATGATCGGCTACTTAACCAATTCCGCCATCTCTACTCAACTTCTTTGCCACCGAGGAGGGTGTCAGAAGCTATATGATATGGGGCATGGGTAATTTCAGCAGCGTGTCAATGGCACAAATACCTTTGTTTGCCTCGGTCACGTTGATTGGACTCATAGCCACCATTCTGCTCGTTAAACCCCTCAATGCCATGTTACTTGGTACGCAGTATGCCGAAAACCTAGGGCTTCAACATCAAGCGACTACGCAACATATTGCTCATTATAACGGGATTGCTCACCGCTGTTGTCACGGCCTTCTGCGGGCCTGTTGCCTTCATCGGACTGGCTGTTCCCCACATGGCACGCCTGCTGCTGCGAACCGACAACCACCGACTGCTTCTGCCCGGCACCATTCTTTGCGGCATGGTCGTGGCCTTACTCTGCAATCTCATCTGTTCATTACCGGGCCGGGCAGGCATCATTCCCCTCAATGCCGTAACGCCATTAATAGGCGCTCCCGTCATTATCTACGTCATAGTGCGACGCAAATAATCCCCAGTGACGAGATAAACAGAGCGGTTCATTGCCTTATTCCACATTCATTTATTTACAATCTATTCATACTTCTACAATGAAAATTTACACCCGACATGGTGACGAAGGCCTTACTTCGCTGACACGAGAAAAAGAAGTCTTTAAAGATGATATACGCATAGAGGCTAACGGCATGCTTGATGAGCTAAACGCGTCACTCGGCGTTGTGAAAACATCGCTACGTCCATCGGCCGAATGGCAGCGTATAGAGGCCATTCAGAATATGATCGCGTGCGTCATGGGTGTTGCTGCCGGCGCGGCTATGGATAGTTCCGAGCCTTTGGAAATGCTGACCAGACAGCTGGAAGAGGACATCAACGCCATGCAGACCGACGGCAAATTCTGTTTCGTCGTACCCGGAGAGACGCTTTTTGAACGCTTGGATACACGTTGCACGCACCAAATGCCGCACGGCCGAGCGCCGTTTGTGGACTATGCACCAACAATATCCACTGAATACGGCCGTGATGAAGTTCATCAACCGGCTCAGCGACTATCTTTTTGTGCTGACACTGAACGTATAAAGGCCTTCTTTAAAACGTCAAATAACTTGAATTTAAAGCTCATGCGGTTAAATTAAGCTAAACCATTAAACTTTTAAGGCTTATTCCCTGTCTTCTATTATATATTTGCAAACCGCGTGAATGGACTTACTGACAATGGCATAAAGCCCATAAACCTACTGAAAAATAATTAACTCAAAAGAAACAGATATGAGAAAAAAACAAATTATTCGTAGCCGCTTTGGCCGGCGTTTTTGCTCGTCAGCAGCTGCGCAAGCAAGAAAGATTTAGAGAACTGCCAGAATGAAAACCGTGAGCTGACAGCCAATTATCAGAATACAAAAAGAAGCGTTGGCCGCTTCAAAAGCACGTGTCGCTAGTCTGGAAGAGCAGTTGGCTCAACAAAAGAAAGATTACGCACGCCTGCAGAAGTCACTTGATCAGAGCTTGAGCAACACTAACTCCAACAATATCAATATCTCAAAGCTGGTAGACCAAATCAATGAGAGCAACCAGTATATCCGCCATTTGGTTGAGGTAAAGACCAAGAGCGATTCGCTGAACATGGTGCTTACCAACAACCTGACCCGATCTCTGAGCAAGGAAGAGTTGAAAGAAGTTGACGTACAAGTGCTGAAAGGTGTTGTCTATATCTCACTGGCCGACAACATGCTCTATAAGAGTGGCAGCTACGAAATCAATGATCGGGCTGAGGAAACACTGAGCAAGATTGCCAAAATCATCATGGATTACAAAGATTACGACGTGCTGATAGAGGGTAACACCGATAACGTGCCTGTTAATTCCAGCCGCGGCCAGCATGAAGAATATCCGCAATAACTGGGACTTGTCGGCTTTGCGTGCGTCCAGCGTTGTTCAATATCTGCAGAATCGCTATGGTGTAGATCCGAAACGATTGACCGCAGGCGGACGTGGTGAGTACAAACCCAATAGCCAGCAACAACACGGAAATGGGCAAACAGCGCAACCGTCGTACGCAAATCATCATCACTCCCAAGCTCGATCAGTTCATGGACTTGATTGATAAAGCACCGGAAGAGAAATAAGAAAAAGGATTTTCAAAAAGAAATATCACTCTTTACCAATATAAACGGGGATGTATCACACCGATACATCCCCGCTTCTTTTGTCATTTCTGCGCCAGGCAGTTACTTTGTCTTGGGTTTCTCTTCGGAAACATTAAAGAGTTCCTTGATTCCTCCAATGCTGCCCAGCAGGTTGGTGGCCCTCATAAGGCAGGTAAACGGTCTTGGTACGGTCGCCTTCAGCTACCTCCTGCATCATCTGTATATACTTCTGGGCCAGCAAATAGTTGGCCGGATTGGTACTGCTACCTACGGCATCGGTTATCTTCTGAATAGCGATGGCCTCGGCTTCAGCCTTACGGATACGAGCCGTAGCCCTCACCTTCGGCATAGAGAATGGCCTGTTGCTTGCTGGCCTCAGCACGATTGATGGTAGAAGTCTTTTCACCCTCTGACTGAAGAATAGCGCTCTGCTTCTGACCTTCGCTCGTCAGAATGGTGGCACGCTTGTTACGTTCGGCCTGCATTTGCTTCTCCATGGCCGACAAAACGCTTTCCGGAGGCGTGATATCTTGTAGTTCCACACGATTCACCTTGATACCCCACTTATTCGTGGCATCATCCAATACGGCACGCAGCTTCGTGTTAATGATGTCGCGACTGGTCAGCGTCTGATCCAATTCCATTTCACCAATGATATTACGAAGCGTGGTCTGTGTCAGTTTCTCAATAGCGTTGGGCAAGTTGTTGATTTCATAGACAGCCTTGAAAGGATCGACAATCTGGAAATAGAGTAGCGCGTTGATCTGCATTTGAATGTTATCCTTGGTAATTACATTCTGCCGATCGAAGTCGTACACTTGCTCACGCAGGTCGATATTGCTTGTATAAATATAGCGACCGCTACGCATCGTCACGATTTCTTTGGCCCTATCGATAAACGGAATGATAAGATTGATACCGGGCGACAAGGTGGCGTAATACTTCCCGAGACGTTCGATAATCTTCGTTTCGCTCTGCGGAATAATCACTACGGTTTTCTTTGACGAAAATAAGCGCCAGAACAACCAGAACAATCAGTACATAAGTTACAATATCCATGACAATTAGTTTATGGGTTAAAGACACGAGCGACAGTCACGATAATACTGTCGCGGGAAATAATTCTTACTTTCTCACCTTTACGAATCGTTGTTTCGTCGGTGGTAACGGCTTTCCAAGCATCGCCATCCACCTGCACATAGCCGAAACCATTAGGCTCAACAGCTTCAATGACGGTGCCCTCACGATCTATCAAGGCATCGGCATTACTGAGTCGCTCATGCTGCCCATCGTGCAGACGACGGAGCAAACCGAGGGGCGAATCAGCCAGATGCTCAAGACGGAACACAAGGCCCAAAACGACAACTTGAACCCAGAACGGTAAGTAGAAAAACGGCGGAAACGGCCGCGCCTAAGGCTCCGATGGCAAAACACGTCACGTAGAAATCGCCCGAACTCAATTCAAGTATCAGACAAATGAACATGACAATGGTCCACACAAGCCATAGATGGGAGATGAAATATTCTACCATAATATTATAATTAGGGGTTAAACTATCTGCGCTTAAACTGTTGCTTGGCGCTACCGTTCTTCTTTATTCCGGTGTCGGGAACCGAAAACCGCGAATCGGCATAGCCCGAAGCCTGATAATACTGTCGAGCCTTGGGCAACAGTGCCTGAATGGCTGCAATACGCTTAGCGTCGGAAGGGTGGTCGCTGAACATATCATTCTGGTTTCCGCCACCACTCTTCGCCGCCATACGCTGCCAGAAAGGAACAGCAACGGCAGGATCATATCCGGCCATGGCGGCGAAAATCAAACCGATGTGATCGGCTTCGGTTTCATCGTCACGGCTATACTTCAGATTGGCAAAACTGAAGCCCTGCTGCGCAATGGCCGTTACAATGGCAGCGGTGTTCTGTCCGGCCACTTGCCCCAACACAGCACCACCAATCTGCGTAGCATATTGTTGACGAATCTTCTTCGACATCTGCTCGGCACTGTGCTTGGCCACGGCGTGAGCTATTTCATGTCCTAACACGATGGCCAGCGAAGCTTCGTTTTGCGTGATGGGCAACAAACCTTCGAAAACCACTATTTTTACCACCGGGCATACAAAAGGCATTAACCTGTTTATCAGCTACAAGATTGAACTCCCACTGGAAGTTTTGTAGCTCAGAAGCCATGCCGTTATTCCGTAGATAAGCCTCAACGGCAGAGGCCAATCGCTTGCCTACACGCTGAACCATGGCTTCGTTGACAACATCGGTAGAGCGCTTGGCACTCCGCATATACTTGCTATATTCCTGATTGCTAAGGCTTAATATCGCGGCGTCCGACACCAATAAATTGTGTTTGCGACCTGTAATGGGTACGACAGATGTTGTTCCGCAGGCCGACATCAACAGAACCGCGACTAATGTAAATAATAGAAACTTGACTTTTTTCATTGCGAATTTAAATGTATACACTTTCAAATCACTATGCTTTCCATAGGATTCTTAAACATGACAAAGATAATAAAATATTACAAGAAGCCAACAAATTGCCATGGTTTTTCTAAACGTTTTGCAGGTTCGGCAATCCAACGACTTGCAACCCATCATCTCGCCCCCCACCCACACTGCCTAATGGCTACATGCTTAATGGAATAATCCGGTACAACGGCACACAGCTGACAAGCTGAAATGTAAAGATTTATTGCCTGAAAAACGCTCGTCGGAATACGACCATCTAGAAAGAAACAAGATGAAAACGATGGATTCAGACGACAAAAAACAGCTCCGGACGAGCCTTTTTTCATACATCGAGTGGCAAAAGCTATGCTTTTAGCGTGTAAAAAGGGCTGCTTTCACATTGCAAAAAGCATAGCTTTGATTGCATGAAAGTGGCCCTTTTACACGCTAAAAGCATAGCAATGAGAAAGACAAAGCACAGGCACGACTGGATCAAAACACAAAACTCACTGATTATCAACGAATTAAAAACACGCTCAAAATTCGCGTATTTGAAGCCGAAAAAACTTTGGATCGGAGAAAGTCACAGAATAATAGGCTTTTGTAAAGATAATTCAGACACGATACCAAGCACACTCGGACTCGCTAAACACGGCTCATGACACGCAATATAAGAAAGGTTGGGAATGAAAAAGGCTGCAAGTCAAATAACGACCTACAGCCTTTCGGTGTATTCTCTCTTATAATACTTCTTCTTATCTCAAACCGCGATTGTTCATCGTTGCATCTCAACAACATAACATATTTGCGATATTGATCATTGCCCAAAAACATAGCGCATGTACTTCAAATCTTTTGCAACGGCCTTGTCTACAAACTGCTGCCTGCTCTTCTTTAGAAGCATTGGCCGCGTTCATCATTTCTACGCAGAATGTGCTGTGAATATCCTTAACACTTTCGAGCTGATCAGCTGACAGATTGAGCGCGTTAGCCAAGCTTTTTATAGTTCACTCGCATATCGTAAGCAGCTGTTACGTTTGTATTCTTTGCATTCTCGTTAGCGGCAAAAAGCCATAGTCATGGTCATCAAAAGCCACCAGTGTCATCATCATTTTCTTCATAATCTTTTTACCTTTTTTTGTTTCGAGGGGCATATTCTCATCGAACCATTCCCCTGTCACCTATTATTAATTATCCTATAGTCTCCGACTGAAGACAATGCAAAAAGTACAATGAAGTTGACAAATTAGCAAGCGTTTGAGTGGATTGTTTGCGCAAACAGTATGAATTTTTTTGACATAAATCAAAAGAAATATAACAAATCAAAAGAAAATCAACTGATAATATACGAATTAATAAGCCACATAAAACAGTAGACTTCCGATTTTGCAACACCAACCACAAGTCATGACGAAACCGAAAAACAACAAATTAGCTTTTATATTCCAGCTAATTACACTATCTTTGCAAAGATTAATCAGAATTATTCTTTATAGATATGGAAAATAAAAAACATGTATATCGCCGCTTCATATCAACTTTATGACGTGAACGAAGGTAAGAACGAACTATTGGAAGAAACCACCGAAGATCAGCCTTTCGACTTCATCAGCGGAATGGGTATTGCGCTCGAAGCATTTGAAAACCAGCTGGTCGGACTGAAAGAAGGTGATACGTTTGATTTCACCATCGCCCCTGCCGAGGCTTATGGCGAGTATTACGCCGATCATGTAGCGGATTTGGAGAAGTCGGTTTTTACCCGCAACGGTAAATTCGATGACGAATATATTTATGTAGGTGCCATCGTTCCATTGCAGAATGAGGAAGGCGAGCGCTTCAACGGGCACGTATTGGAAATTACCGACACAACGGTGAAAATGGATTTCAACCACCCGTTGGCCGGCAAAACGCTCCACTTCAAAGGCGAAATCAAAAAGATTCATGAGGCAACGACCGAAGAAATGGCAGCCTATGTAAGCGCAATGTCACATGGTTGCGGCGGTGGTTGTGGAAACTGCGGCGGCGATTGTGGCGGCGAAGACAACTGCCAGGGTGGCGGCTGTGGCAACTGCGAAAACCATTAATAGGAAAAAGAGAAGCTATGCGCAATACTTTTGGTAATCTATTCACGCTAACATCCTTTGGAGAAAGCCACGGAACAGCTGTGGGCGGCGTTGTCGACGGCATGCCGGCAGGGGTCGAAATTGACCTTGATTTCATCCAAAAGGAACTGAACCGACGGCGTCCGGGACAAAGCAAACTGACGACTAGCCGGAAAGAACCGGATCAGGTGGAACTCCTCAGCGGCGTGTTTGAAGGTAAGTCGACGGGCGCTCCCATCGGCTTTATCGTCAAAAAAATACCAATCAGCATAGCAAGGATTATGATAATATGCGTGAACTTTTCAGGCCGTCGCACGCAGATTACACGTATTTTAAGAAGTTCGGAATCAGAGATCACAGAGGGGGCGGACGGTCGTCGGCCAGAATCACGATAGCCAGATGCGTAGGAGGAGCACTGGCTAGTTGGCTCTGCGGCAGTTGGGGATCGAAATTAAGGCCTACACATCACAGGTTGGACCTATCAAACTCGAAAAGATTACCGGAAATATGACCTCGATCTCATCGAACAAACGGCCGTAAGATGTCCGGATAAAGAAAAAGCTGCCGAAATGGAAGCCCTCATCGACGAAGTAAAGACGGCGGGCGATACAATAGGAGGCATAATAACGGGCATCATCAAGGGCTGCCCCGTGGGACTGGGTGAACCGGAATTTAATAAACTTCATGCCCAGTTGGGAGCGGCAATGCTTGGAATCAATGCAGCCAAAGGATTTGAATATGGCGAAGGATTTGATAACATGACCGCACGAGGCAGTGAACAAAAACGACGTTATGACCACAAACGGCTCCTCTGCTTTGGCTGTCGAACCACAGCGGAGGCATACAAGGCGGCATCAGCAATGGGCAGGATATTCTACTTTCAGAGTGGCTTTCAAACCGGTAGCAACCATTTTACAGCCACAGAACACGGTAGATATTGAGGGCCAAAGCACGACGTTCAAGGCACAAGGACGCCACGATCCCTGCGTTTTGCCAAGAGCTGTGCCCATTGTAGAGGCTATGGCAGCGATGGTTATCTTGGATCATTATCTCCTTAATCAAACTATTAGGTTGTAAAACAAATAATAGGCTTGGTAAAAGAGCTACTGTTTCAAATAATTAGAATCGTTGTAACTTTGCAAATAACCATACGGCATTTGCGAAAAAACCTAAACCATTGAGAGTTTAGCTTAGTTTTTATATAGATAGAGGGAGTCGCAAATGCAACTCCCTCTATCCATTTTTAAGATATAACACCTATAATCTCGCGGACATCATCTACGCCATGACTATCAAGCCATGCGTCCATCTCGCGGATAACCTTGATAGTAACAGACGGATCAATGAAGTTGGCCGTCCCTGATTTTCGATGGCCGTAGCCCCACACATCATAAATTCGAGCGCGTCGGTAGCGTTTGAAATGCCTCCCAAACCTATCACAGGAATCTTCACCGCATGCGCAACATCGTAGACCATGCGAAGCGCCACAGGCTTAACTGCCGGTCCGCTGAGGCCACCGGTGCGAATGCTCAACATCGGCTGATGCTTTTCAATATCGACCGCCATACCCATCAGCGTATTAATCAATGACACACTATCGGCTCCTTCTGCCTCACAGGCACGCGCGATGTCAGCTATATTCGTCACGTTAGGCGACAATTTAACAATCAACGTCTTGGGATAAACCTTGCGCACGGCATTGACGACACTCGCGGCACCCTGACATGTGACGCCAAAAGCCATGCCGCCGTCCTTGACATTGGGGCAACTGATATTGAGTTCAATGGCCGGAATGTGCTCCAAAGTTGCAATCTGCTCGGCACAAGCCGCATAATTCTCAGGACTGCTTCCACTGACATTGACAATCATATTTGTCTGAATATCTTTAATCTGTGGGTAAATGGACTCGCAGAAATACGCTACACCCTTGTTTTGCAGACCGACACAATTAAGCATTCCCATAGGAGTTTCGGCCATACGGGGATAATCATTGCCCCTCACGAGGGGCAAGAGTAGTTCCCTTTACGATAATGCCACCAAGCTCATCTAAAGGCACAAAGTCGGCAAACTCAAGCCCATAACCAAACGTTCCCGAAGCGGTCAACACAGGATTCTTCAAACGCAAATCCTTTATATCTACATTCAGACGTGCCATAATAAATCTTTTACGTTAAAAAAACGGGGGCCTTCCGTGCATACACACAGATTGCCTTCAACTGTTTTCTCTACGCAACAGAGGCATGCACCTACGCCGCATGCCATCTTGTTCTCTAATGAAGCCTCGCAGAAAATGTCCTTTTCGAGCGCATAGCGTGCCACGCTGACCATCATTGGCTTAGGACCACAGGTACTAATCTGGTCAAAATGCTCTGTTTGAAGCACGGAATGGTTGGTAACAAAGCCCTTTTTCGCCTTGACTGCCGTCTTCTGTTGTCACGCACACGCGCCCGTACTTATTAAATAAATCCAATTCCAACAAATCTTTAGAAGACCGCGCACCCAACAAGAATGTCACATGATGGTGGGCCTCCTGAAGCGCTTTGCCAAAGTAAAGCAGAGGTGCGACACCGACTCCACCGCCTACCAGCAACACACGCGAAGAGGGATGGGAAGGCATGGTAAAGCCATTGCCCAATGGGAACACACAACTAATCGTATCACCAGGCAACAGACTGCTCAAACGACGGGTGCCTTCACCTACAGCCGCTATAAGAAGCCACAGCTCATTGGCAGCAACATCGACAAAAATTAATAGAAATAGGACGGCGTAGAAAGGTTGTTGAAGAATGTTCAACGAGCAACTCCACAAACTGACCGGGCACCATTGGCGGTAAAGGTTCATGTGAAGTTAGTTTCAAAACTACATGCGTTGCGCTCAGCCTCTCTACAGATGAAATCTTAAGATCAAGGTTGTACTTTTTCATTATGCTATCTTTTAGATGTAACAAAGATAATCTAAAAGCGTGGAATGACAAAAAGGGCGCGACTATTCTTACTTCTTGGGCACGAAAGTTTCCCAAGTCTGATCATCATAAAAGATACGAATCTCAGTAATTTGACGCATCTTTTTGTCAATTTCTTTCACAATAATTTTTTTGAGATTGTTGAGCAGTAGAAGCAGACTCTTTGAGCGATGCCTGATCAAAAAGCGAGGGTGGAGTAGCTCTGCGACGTACTTCCAAAAATCGATAAGCTGTGATTCTGTAGATGAGTGCGTATCATTCTGCGCCGTTTCGTCTGTCTTGTCTTTCGTAATATACATGTCACCAGATCCAAACATCAACCAATCGGTTGAGATGGAAGGAATCTTATTTTTGATTGCTTCCACGATATTGATAGTCGGTTTGGTCCGTCCGGTGAAGATGCTACTAAGCGAAGCAGATGACATTCCTATGAACTGAGCGAAGGTCTGTTGGTTCATGTGAGAGCCTTCCATGATCTGTCTAATTCTATCTTTCATAAGTCAGTCATAAAATAGGGCGTAATACGCCTCTCTTTGTTGATTTTTACAAAGGTAAAGGAAAAAGAATTACATACGCAAATATTTTTCCGTTGCGTTTGTAGATGTATAATATCGATATCTATTTTTAGATACACAAATCAAAAAGAAGCAAATCTGTTAACGTATGATTTTTGGTTTGTAAACGTAAATACCAACGACTAAAAAGAAGGCAAATTACATGTTTAAAACAAATAGATAAATAACTGGTTATTATATAGTTATATATATACAATCTTGCGCTTATATGCTCTACCACTGTGCTCCCCACAATAACTTTTTATGCATAAAAGTAGGTGTTTAGATTTGAAAAAAATACATATAATGCATTGGTTATTAGCATTTTATAATGATACTTTGTCGTACGAATATACATTCGTATAGGATTTTCAAATGCGTTGTTTAAAAACAACAAATTAAGAGTTGTAAATACAAAATATCTCAACAATTGTGCAAGGCATATCTTCCTATGTTGTTGCTTTTGTAAATTCAAGATTCTAAAATGACCATATCATATACACTTTTAAATGCAAAAAGAAAGCTAACGCTAAATTTCAACCGTTCGAAAATCGCTAAAATTGAAATGCTTGAAGAATTCTGAACAAAGGAGTTGATTTGTTTTGAAATAATCAAATTCTGCATAGGCTTTTTTTAGACCTAACTGCCTGAAACTATGGGCAATTAGTCAGTGCCCTTTTGGGGCACCTCATTCTAGCTAAAAATAGAGAAAAAGTAGCAATTTTAATGGAAAAATGAAGAAAAGAAGCTCTTTCATCAACTCTCCGGGGCCAGTATTTGGGTTATGAATACCCTTGCTTTTCGCATCCATCTTCTAATTTTAGAAATTATCTGCATCGTTTTTACGCCAGAATAATCTCATTCCTATCATATAATCCTTGGCAGCCCATGCTGATCGCAAATCAAGGAACTGAGCAACGCTATTTTTCATTATTTCTTTGAGGAGCATAATAGGCTATCATCAGATTTTTCGAAATAAGAAAAGATCAATGGAAGAAAAGCACAAATGGAACCAGCCTTAGGATTATTGTCAAAATATTTCATAATTTGATTCGCTTTTAAAAATATCCCGGTTGATGACCGCATTTTTAAATTCGAACGCATTGAAATCTTTACTTACCCCAACTTCACGTTCAACAATCTCAGGCGTAACGCGTTTATTGTTTTCGGGAAGAGAAATCAGAACCTTATCGAGTTCCGACGTCAACCGGTTCAAGTCGGCCCCTGATATGATCGGCCATCATTTGAGCAGCCTTTGGGGTCTATCGTCACTTGCCGCTGCTGAAGATATGAATTTATAAAACCCGGCAGTTCCCTATCATATAGTTTTTGCTTTCAAAAATAACCCTCCGACCTTGTTCAGCCTTAGAAAGGAGCTTTTTGCGGCGATCAATCGTGCCATTTTTATGACACAGAACTAAAAACCGTTGTATTAACCGGGCGTTCAAAATACTTTTCCAAAGCCTCAGTAGACTTCAAATTCTGTGCTTCTTTCACAATCACAACCCTGTATTCAGCCATCATGGGATAGCCTTTTTGACAGGTCAGCAATCTGAACGGCAGTCATGTCAGAGCCAAAAACAATCGACTGGTTGAAGTCGCGCTCTTCGGGTTGCAATATATTTTCCGCGATAAAAATCTGATATCTTATCAATATAATAAGACTCTTCACCCATTAATATATAAATAGGTGAAAACTTTTCTTGCTTTTCAGATCTCTCATTATAAGATCGTAAGACGGCCCTACTTTTCTTCTCTGCCATTACTGTGCTAACATTTTAATTTGACTGAGCTGCAATATCTATGTTTTTTCGTATCTTTGCGCAGATATCTTGCCTTTGCAAAGATAGCGTAAAAAAAGGAAAGGAAGACAAAACAAAGAAATGAATCGTTTAAACTTACCAAGCTTTAACGCGAAACTATCCGGTACAAAGGAGAAGCCTAAAATATTTGATATTTTAAGAAGACGGCATGTGGCCTTGACACCCGAAGAATGGGTCAGACAACATTTTATCCACTACCTTATTAATTATAAAGGCTATCCTCAGGCTCTCATGGCAAACGAAGTGCAACTCCAAGTCGGCACCAAACAGCTTAGAGCAGACAGCGTTTTGTATGATTTACAGTTAAAGCCTCAACTCATTATCGAATACAAAGCTTCCTCCATACCCATCACACAGAAGGTTTTTGACCAAGCTTTCGCGTACAACACGCAACTTCATGTAGACTATCTGATGGTTTCAAACGGCATGAACCATTATTGCTGCAAAATAGATTACGAACAGCACAACTACATTTTTCCTGCCGAACATTCCAGAATATCATCAATTATAACTTAGCGGAAAACCTTTTGTTTTCCCAGCCAATGCAGATATAACAGATATTTCGATGATTGATTACACGAAAAATCCTCCCTATCAAAAATCATTTTTTTAATAACAATTTATACATAAGAGTAAAACGATGAAAAAAAGATTTGTATATTTTTGTGGAGCCCGCCCCAACTTTTATGAAGGTTGCTCCCCTCATCAGGGCCATCAAAAGTTATAGCAACGAAGGTCATGACATAGCTTATTCGCTTGTATATGCAGGAGCCGAAGACGACCCAACACTCGAAGAATCTCTGTTCACGGACTTACAAATAGACCGCCCCGACACCTTTTTGGGCGTGGTTTGTGAGAACTTTGAATGAACTGACAGGCCAAGTTATGTCTAAATTCGAGAACTATCTTCAGACCCATCCTGCCCAAACCGTTGTTGTAGTAGACGATTTTGGCCAGCACAATGGCTGCGGCTATTGTCACTAAAAAAAGCAAGGTATCACCTTGGCACACATCGCGGCCGGAACACGCAGCTTCGACATCAATATGCCCAAAGAAATCAACCGACTGGTTATCGATGGGCTGAGTGACATTCTTTTACCGCAGGCATCAGCAACAACAACATAGCCAATAAAAGCTGGAACAGAATTATCGAAAGTGTTTATGGTAGGCAATATACTGATCGATAATTTAAGATTTAATCATCAGCGCATCGCAGCACAACCGCTTCCTCCTGAGATAAACGCCCCTGACACGCAGAAACAGCTCTTTCCCTATCTCATTTTCACACTCAATCGCAAGGCACTGATTGCGGACAAAAACAACTTACGCCAAATGATCGGAGCGATTGACAGCGTGGCAAAAGAATTTGGAGTACCGGTGTTTGCCCCTGCTGCGTAACGAAGCGCTTCAAAACCGTTCAGTCGATGTTAGACCCAACGAGTGCCATCAAACCAATCGAACCACAATCCTATCTCGCTTTCAGCAAACTAACGTCACAGGCTACCGGCATCATCACCGATAGTGGAAACGTAGCAGAAGAAGCCAGTTTCAACGGCGTTCCGTGTATCACGCTGAACAGCTATACAGAACATATCGAAACCGTAACGGTAGGAAGTAATGTTCTGGTTGGCGAGAATGCGGAAGTCTTAGCGCAATCACTCCGCGACATGTTGGCCGGTCAATGGAAGAAATGTGGCATCCCCTGATCGTTGGGACGGCAGAAGCGCCGAAAAGAATCCTTCACATTCTTGTCGAAGCATAGAATGAAATGTGTGCGTTAACAATCTTAAAAACTTTTATTTTTGAACCACGTATCACTTTTTTTATTATGTTTGCAGTGATAAGGGAGACTATACAAAGGAAAAAGGCATTTTATCCATCGTCATAGGATAATTCTTTCAGTATCAAAGATATTTCAATAGTCATCTTTCCCCTATCATCCTGCAACGACCCGCGTATAGAAATCGAGAGATTTGACGATTATCTATCAAAAAGCGATTTAATATTTTTTCCGTTTATATAGGAGTTAATATGCTTGTGTAAAGCGGTAATTAATCTCCATCTTTCATCTCTTTAAGAGTAATAATTTATTTTCGTTATTTCAATTTTAGCTTTCAAGCGATTCAATAGGGTTCTTTCCTATGGTAAAGGAGAATTTCAGGAGATTCGACAGGTTAAAAACCTGAGTAAGCAAGAGGATGTGTCAACCAATGTACGCATCCTCTTTTTTCAGCAAAGCTAATGCTATTAATGTCGATCCCGCTAAAGATTGACGTTTCAAAAGGTGCTGAAGAAAAAAGAAATCACCCCACTTCATTGAGTACACAAAAACGAAGAAGGCTATTCGCGGTAGCGGATTGCGCGAAAAGAGGGCAGGCGAAACGTGAAAAATCATATCCCTACGGCTCACACCACGCTATTTACAAACACGGAAATTGTACTTTGACAAATGCGGTTAGCCGTCATGCGCCAACGTAGAGACCTGACTCATTGCGTTCAACATTAGCAATCAAGCATTACTTACGTGAGTTCGGTATAAGAATTAGACGGAAATATTCCGTTTCTTGTTGATTATAATCATATTAAGTTATTATCAGTTAATCCTAAAACTTGATCAGATAAAATAGCTTACTATAGCCCTTCCCTGGGGAGATAAATACTCAAATTACAAGATAATTTCTTTTTTTCTTCGGTTTAGGAATTTATAAATGCCTTTATAGATAATACATTGGCGTAATTTCTTATATCGAACTCACGTTAAAATTTGTCTTTTTAAATTAAAGTACAGACCTGTTTCGTAGCTTCATGCTATGAATGTTTATTTACGAGTTCTATTATACACTTTCTAATCTTCATTTATCGAATGCTCCCAACACTCTAATATCATGGATTATATAGGGTAATATATGTTTTTAACCTCGTAATCAATGACTACTTGCTTAACTTTATCCCTCCCATATAGCTCTTGATAAATGAGGGTTGGGTCATATCTGAAAAACCTTCTTTATTGTAAAAATCACCATGATAAAAACTCTTTTCTTGTCAGAATAAAAGACATTCTTTTGCTCTCTTCCTGCATTATTTTTCTTTGAAGAAATAATTGGGAGGAGCTTGCTCATAGGAAAACATCAAATACTTAGGGTTATTCTCATTAGTTTTTCCAAAATATTTATCATACCAAATTTCAACATTACGAGGCTCTGTACCAAAATGCATTTTATCTCCCTTTTGCATCTCAGAAAATATGTTTCTTTTTGTTAAGATCATCCAAGATACTTTTCCTTCACATCATAAGAGCAAATAATTTGAGAAACAACATTTCTTATTTCCCAACTCTCACATCCTGCGCTCAGGACTCTGATTATAATTTTATAGCTTTTTACCGTTAGCATTCACTAAAAATTTGAGTATAACCCACATGTTGAGGGATAATGTAGTGAAATCCATCGCCTTTTTCTTTCAATGGTTAAAACACTATTATCTTTCACTTGTATTTGTGATTCATCCAACTTTGATTTACCAATAATGTGCTCAATAGTTGTTACCTGTCCTATCGAATCAACAGAATATTGGACATTAAAAATATTACTCTCGGGTTCACTATCTTCGCTGCATGAAATTAACGATAATATAGCCAAGAATCCTGTAATTAATATACTTGTCAACGGAAGGTTTGCTCTTAATATTGAGCAAAGGTTCCTAATGATTAATATTTTATTCATTCGCATTGTTTTTTTATTTAGTTTATTATTTGCTACATAGAGACAGTATAAAGATACGCGAGTTCGGGTTAATAAAGTCCTTTTAAAAAGTTGACAATCTCGTTAGTTTTTTTGCAACTTTATAATTGATAATCAATAACTTACAAATCAACTAAGCGATGATTACCAAAGACAAAGTTATAGAAATTTTTCTATATTATCGACGAATTCAACAAGAATTTTAATGCCGAACTTGATGAAAATCTGTTTTTACCATCGTTTGATGCTACCGGCAGACGTTATCGTAACCGCAAAGGTCAAATGTCAGAAAGTGAAATAATGACTATTATGATATGCTATCATTTCGGTACATACCGGAGACTTTCAAGAATTATTATATTCACTATATCAAAGATTATCTGAAGCGTGATTTTTCCCACAGCCGTATCCTACAATCGGTGCGTGGAACTCATGCCCCGTGTGTTCTTTAAGATGATGTTATTCATGAAGTCTCATGCCTTCGGCAAATGTATTGGTATTACGTTCGTTGACAGTACGATGATTCCTGTATGTCACAATGTAAGACGGTATTTCAACAAGGTCTTTTTCCCGGTCTTGCCAAAGGGTGGCAAGGGTACTATGGGTTGGTGCCATGGATTCAAGCTGCATCTGCTTTGCAATGATTCAGGTGAAGTGATAACATTCTGTCTTACAGGAGCAAATGTAGATGATAGGGACAGTAGCGTATGGACAGTATTTGCAAAGGTACTCTATGGAAAGGTATTTGCTGACAGAGGATACATCAAACAGGAGCTCTTCGAGAATCTATTCAGTCAAGGTATCCAACTCGTCCATGGACTTAAAGCAAGAATGAAGAATAAAACTTATGCCTATGTGGGACAAGATGATGCTGAGAAAAAGATATATCAGCTGAGTGCATCAATGAACTTCTTAAGAACAAAGCGAACATCGTACACTCACTGACACCAATCGATACATAATTTTATTATGAACTTATGTTCTGCCCTTACTACATATTGCTTTTTTTGAGAATAAGCCGGAGGCACTGCCTGTATATGTAGAAAAATCAAGGCAGTTAGAACTATTTTCATACTAAGCTTATCCTCGAACTCGCGTATTACTTAGCGCCCGATAGCCTGACAGGGAGTTTTTACGCTGCGACAGAAAGCAAATACAGAAACGAAACGTGATGAATCATGGTCTTTCGGCTCACGCCACACTATTTACAAAATATTGACTCGAAAGCACCGAAATATCTTTACAAAAGTCTGAAAAAAGTGGCATTATTTCAAAACAATCAGACTTTGGTCGGAAATAAGCAAATCTACGACGACTTTTGTATTTAACTCATAATCAATCGATTACTAAAAAGCACTGCTTTTATTGTCCCCCATACAGCCTCATCAAAGCATAGCTTTTACCACCTCATAGTGGCTCTTTTACCCGCTAAAAGCTATGCTTTGACACGCTAAAAGCATAACTTTGGCAAGGTGAAAGCATAGTTTTGGGAGCCATCAAAACATAAAAATCGGGCATCGTAAGGACATTTTTGAGCCGGGAAAATGACATGAAAGAAAGCTGAAATCACGCTATTTGAACCATTTTTCGAGCGCTTTTTGGGTAATATTTTTATACAAAAGGCTAACAAATCTGATTGAATTTGTTACCTGATTAGAGACTTCACCCGATAAATCTCGAGATTTATCGGTGAATTCAGTCTTTTCTAAGCCAAAGTTAGCCCATGGGGAAAAGTCCATATAGGTCGCCGTCTCATCTGATCTGTTATCTTGCTGAAATCGGAGGGGCTACTTTCAAACTTTGTCGTGTCGCCATCTACAATCAGCAGGTGGCCTTTTATAACCGCTATCCAGTCTTCATAGCGTTTGTTTAAGCCTCGTGAGGTAGTCGATTCGGATAGATTTTTTTCGAAATCGCGGCCACGCTTCTGAATCTGCGAAACCAGATTGGGAATCGTCGAACGGATATAAATCATCAGGGTCGGGCAACTTCACCCAGCGACATCATCAGGTTGAACAAATCGGTGTAATTATCAAAATCGCGGTCGCTCATCATCCCCATATCGTGCAGATTAGGGCAAAGATGCAGGCATCCTCAAAGATGGTGCGGTCTTGAATGATGGTATCCGTGCATTTGGATATCTCTACCACCCTTTGAAGCGCTTGTTTAGGAAATAAACTTGCAGATTGAATGACCACCGAGACATGTCGGCATAGAAGTCGTCTCAAGTAAGGATTATTGTCGACGGGCTCAAAACGAGGAATCCACTCCGTATCTTTTTAGCCAGCATTTTCGTAAGCGTTGTCTTACCGCTGCCTATGTTTCCTGCGATTGCGATATGCATGATTCTTTTATAAAAATAAAATTGTTTGCTGAAATCGTGTTATTTGAAGAGGCTGAAGAGATTCTGGTCTCATCTGATCGATGATATACGCGAAGTCTTTTTGCTCGTGTTGAAAATCCATATTGTCAACGTCTATAATGAGTTTTGGGCCCTCATACTTGTCATAAATAAACCTCATTATAGCGTGTATTCAGGTTTTCAAGATAGTCAATGGGCATGGTTTGCTCGTAGTCGCGGCCGCGTTTCTGAATATTCTGTACCAAATGGGGCACCTCGGCCTTCAGATAAATCATCAGATCAGGGTACTTCACGATGGTCATCATCTGCTCAAACAGTTCCATATAGGTATCAAAATCACGGTCGGAAAGATTGCCCATCGCCTTGTTGTTGGCCGTAAAGACATAAACGCCCTCGTAGATGGTGCGGTCTTGAATAATGGTTTTTTCTCGGATTGGGCTATTTCAACAAATCGCGAAAAACGCTGTTTCAGGAAATAGATTTCCAAATTGAACGACCATCGGGGAATATCCTTGTAATAGTCTTTCAAGATAGGGATTATAGTCAACGGGCTCAAAACGGGCTTCCCATCCATAATGCTTGGCCAGCATAGTGGTAAGCGTTGTTTTTGCCACTGCCTATATTCCCCGCTACTGCAATATGCATTTTATTTGGGTATTATTATTTTCTCACAAAGGTAATGTAAAAAGCGTGAGACAACAAAACTTATATTGCTTTTTGCTGTTTGCCGACAATGGCTTGTCCCACGCCTTCTACCCTTCCACAAATGAAGTCATTTAAGTCAAGCGACAGAGCTAAAGGCTAGGTTTCGCCGGATATTCAGTTGCTCAAAGATAGCATGCTGTCATCACGAACAAGCATGACACATACGACAGAAACACGAAAAACCGAAACGGAGATTTGAAAACGATTGGCTGAAAGTCCTTATTCAACTCTATATTTAAAGTTTGCAAATATCATCGGCAAAAACAGAAAATACCTGTATTTTTGTCTGCGCAGAACATGGCTAAAATGCTTACAAGCAACTGACAGCCAACTATTAACAAACATAAACTACGAGATTATCAATCTCTATGAACGCTCTCAACACGAACCCACGTATGAATAAATTATTTCTAACCTTAGCTTTTTTTCTTCTATGTCTTAACCATAAAGTGTGGCAATATATCACAGACGCATCAAACCGACGATAAACTTATTTCATCCAATTGGAGAAATATCAGAACTGGCGCGTGGGAAATTAGTTTTTCTCGAAGATTGTGCTATTTATGACGCGCAATTCTGGAAATACAAAGGAAACATTAAGAAGGGCAACACCCATAAACTTGTGCTGAGCAACGGCAAAAAGGATCTTGTCGTATTAATAGGCAAACAGAAGAACGGAATACGAAAAATAACGATCGACAAAGGTGAGCCCGCCTTATGCGAACCTCTTACGACACGTTACCTCCCCGACTATCCTATCAAAGACGAGACTCCACTTACAGATGTTGGTTATAACAAGATGGACACCGCCGTAGTAGTAGGTTGGCTTAGGAACATGCCCCGGAAAGAATGGGATAAAGGCCGTGAGTTTGATGTTACCGTTCCAGGAATATTAGACGATGAAGATAGTTTTTATTCGTGCAAAATGGACTCGACGGGACGTTTCTCTATTAAAATACCACTTCTGAATAGTTGCCAAGCCTTCTTAGACTGGAAACGATCATCAATAGAAAGTGTATTGGAACCCGGAAGGACCTATTTTATATATCACGACTTTAAAACAGGTGACAAATGGATTATGGGGAAAGACGCCCGCTTACAGAACGAAATACTGGTATCTATAACCGTCGAACCATTTGTTGAAAAAGAGATAACGAAGACGCGGACGTATTCTTGGAACGAACTATAAAAACAAAAAGGCACACATAGAAAAAGGGTATGAGACCCTATCTCACAGCAACATCCTAATCTGTCTGCTAAATTTAAAGAATACTTCCAAAAAGAACCTACGGATAAGAGAAGCCTTTTACATTAGGGCTAGTCGAGCTATGCTTCGCCCGGTTTTCAATTGGCACAAAATATAAAAAGATTATCTATACCATCATCATTGGAAACAACCGGTAAAGCCCTACATCTTGACAGATTTATATGAAACCTTCTTTCATGATTTTATCCGTTCTTTCGAACCTTTTGCATCTGAAACCGATATTCGAGAAGCCGTGAAACTATACCAAATAGAGCTGACAGATGAAGAAAAAGGAGACGCTTAAAAATGGATGTTGCCCAAGAAGAATTAATAAAACTCTGGGAAAAAGCGACTACGGACGAAGAACGGGCAGAAATATACAAACAAAACAAAATGAAATATGCGGATGTATGGAAAGCATTTACCAAGCTATATCAAGCATATAAGCAACAAACCATCACTACATTCTATTTCAATAAAAATAAAAACGACAGACATATTTTTAGACTCATTAGGCTGTGATGAAAGTTTAAGAAGTCTTTTTGGCTCGCCAATATTATCAAGCCATCAACACCTCGTGCCACTCGCTGTCCGATTTTCTGTTACAAACTTTGGACAAAGACGTGCAGCTACCTATTCTTAAAGAGTTGGTTCTACAAGCGCACAATAAATATGTAAACCTTGAAACCGGGCAGCTGACTCATTCACAAAGTATTCAATCCAATCAGAATGTAGCAAAACATCAACGATGAGTGAGGCCCTATTAAGAAAAATAACTGAACCTTATCGCGGGCACTATATCCTTCTCGATGTATGGGGCACTTGGTGTCGTCCGTGCAAAGCAGCTCTTGCACATGCACACGAACTCTATGAGGCATTGGCACCATACGATATGATTTATCTATATCTGGCAAACTCGCAGCCCAGAGGATTCTTGGAAAAATGTTATTAAAGAATATAAATTGACTGGCGACAACTGTGTTCATTACAATCTGCCGCAGAATCAGCAAGCAGCTATTGAGAGTTTTCTGAAAGTAAAATCTTTTCCTACCTATAAGTTAATCGACCCAGAAGGGAACGTCCTCGATGTAAACGCTGACGCACGCAATATTGAGAGTATTAAGAACTTAATGAAAACTCTAAAAGAACAGTAACAAAAACAATACAAAAAAATGCAGAAAAATTATATACTTATTTTTGCCTTATCTTCTCTGTCTCAATTGTATCTGCTCAAGAGATATGTCACATTACAGTTGAATATCCCAATTGGGGGACACTTTATTAGTGAACACCACAGAATGTATTACGGGAAAAACGCGAGAAGACACTGTATTAACAAACAATGGAAAAATTTTTGTTATGATATGGTGTTAAAGGCTCCTGCAATAATGAATATCTGTACTCCTGCGGCAATAGAGCATAGATCGGCAGAAGCAGCAAGCCAAATAGAACGCTTCGTGATAGTTGCGGGCGACACGATGATTTGCAAAGGATACAAAGATATAGAAGGAACACGATTCTTCCGGCAATATGCAAAAAGCGAGAAAATTTATCAAGTCACCGGATTATCGAAATAGCGAAAAATAAATATAAAGCAATCGTAGATTATATTAAAAACAACAAGTCTGAAGAGGCATGTGTGGCATTGATCACTGACTACAGCGTTAGTACGGTTATGAATGAAGAAAAAATGAAAGAAGCTTTTGCCTTGCTTTCTTCAGACGTTCAAAACGGAAGGATGCGCCCTCTGTTTGATTTCATGATGGATAGGATAAAAACGAAGCAAGAAAAGAAAATAAAAGAGACAACTTCGATAGGAGAACTTGCAAAAAGATTTCATACTAAAAGATATTGATGGCAAGGACGTTCAATTATCGGCTTTTTCGAGGCCTGTATGTTTTATTAGACTTTTGGGGAAGCTGGTGTACTCCTTGCATGAGAGACATACCCAAATTAAAAAGAGTTCTATGAAAAAGAACAAAGGGAAACTTGTTGTTATAGGTATCAACTGCCAAGATGTAGAAACACGTTGGAAAAAGCCGTAAAGGCAAATCAGATGACATGGCATAATGTATTTACACCCAAAAAAACGGACAAGTAGAAAAAGACTATTCAATACACGCATATCCAACCAAGATTCTAATATCCCCAGATGGATATATACTTAATTTTTCAAGTAATGCCTATTCTGATATCTACTCATATACACAAGATATTTTGGATAAGACAAACATTTCCTCAAAAACAATATTAACGATGGCAGTTTCCGCATAATTGGCCGCTCCTTTACTTATTCTTCATGGGTGTTCATCTGTATGATAGACGAACGGCGTTTCCACCGCAGTGAAAAACGCCGTTCAATAATCTCAATAGCCAAGTAGAAGACTTCTTCTACTAAATATTATCAATCAAAATATGCTATTGTAACCTTGGGAATCCCATGCTTCATCGGCAACCAAAGTGAATGAGGTTCCACGACTTGGCTCCGTGCTCTGAAAGAAGGTTCCCGAATAAGTAGTTATCTTGTTTGCCTCAACAGGTACGTTTTTCAAAGATACGCTCTTGAATCGTATTTTTGATCCATCCTGGGCTAAAAACCGTTATCTTCAACTTTTGCCATCAGCATGTGGGAATGTATATATTTCATAGTTCGATGGCGTTTGGTATGCTTCGGAAGCGACCTGCCGCGTCTCTGTTTGCCTGGATTTTACCGTTCCAAATCCGGTTTCCGCGTTAAACGTGCTACTACCACCCGTATAAGTAAACTGAAACTGCTTGACATCTGTGGGAACATGGTCAGTCAATTTCAAGACAAACTTGGCTACAGCCCGTTTTAATACGACTTCGTGCTGCGCTCACCGGCAACTTCTAAAGACTTACAATAATAAAAGGTGTCGGTAAGCTTTGTTTTTCCGAAAAACTTAATTTCGCGTGGTGACGAAATCGTTGCTTTCCCTTTGCCGTTGTGTGCTATAATAACTACTGTATAGGAACCGGCCGGCAACTGCGTAGAAATGACGCCGAAATTCTTATCTTTTTGCTTCCTGACTGACGCTTCTAACCTTGTTGTCACCATTGAATATAACCATATCTACACGTGAACAGATATCTTTCACGGCCTTTTGTTGTTTCTTGCCGTCAGTCCTTTGGCTTCTCCAAAATCAGACATTTGGTAAGGCTGAATCGTAAAAACAATGGTATTACTTTGACTTTTCGGCCTTTTTTTATTAATGTACTTGTCTCAAATCAACATGTTCACAAGCGCATAAAAAGCCCTACAATAAAAATAAAAGAAATACATCTTAATAGCTTTTTCATATTCATTAGATATTATGGTTGGTTTTAAATCATGGCGCACGCAACGTGCCATTAAATAAAAACAGTGAAAGGATGCCCCGCAGGTTCACCCTTTCACTGTCTATTATTCTTTGGAATCATCCTTTCTGTCCGCAATATTATCGCCTTCAGTCGGAGCCAGCACTTCCTTGAAATTTGTTATGTTATTCTTTACAAGAATATTATACCATTGCAACAGTTTCTTAATATCACTATCATGCACACGGTCTTGATCAAAGCTTAGCAGCACTTCCGCAAAAATAATCACGTAACTCCCTTGCTTCCGCACTTCTTTGTAATCCAACGAAGACTGCTTGCCAGACTCTTTTTGCTCACGTTTTTCCAGTACTTCCCACAAGGGTATATCTTCTGCGTCTGTATACATAGCGATATCACCAAGACTCGTTACACGGTCGGTAGCGAAAGCAGGATACGTTTATGTGTTTCATCCAAAGCTTCAACTATAAGATTCATTTTTTTCCACGAGAAACCAACTTATACAAACCTGGCTTTTCCCGCAATCGAGAGAATTGTTTCCATTTCTTTTCTTGTTGTTTAATATATTATTATACAATAATTTTATTTCTATTATTTTTATTTTTGTTTCCGGCAGGGTTTTTGAGAAGATGATCCAACTGCTGATTTATGCAGCATTCTCCATCATTTATAATCTCAAAATCACTTCGTCTGCGCATTTCATTTTGCGGCATTTGACATTCTATCCATTCAGCAGCCTTACTTTTTACTGATGTGATCCCTCTGCATAATCCGTTGTATTCTGACCGTTAGCGGAGCTGTCACACACACGATAAAGTCAAACTTGACCCATTTATCAAAAATGCGCTTCAAATAAAATGGCACTCTCCAACCAGTCTATACCACTCTGTCTAAAGTCATCGGCAACATACGGATGCACGATATTGTCTATCGCATGCTTGTTTTCTTTCGCATTCCAATAAGAATCTGGCAAGTAGCCCCTTCTGCAATTCATCGTTTTCATATAATTCTTTTCCCGACAGTTGCTTCAAGTTTCAGGCGCAATTCATACTTCTCCTTCATTAACCTCTTGGCTGCACAATCGCAATCATAAACTCGAATGCCACGTGCCTCCAACTCTTTGGCCACAAAAGACTTGCCTACTCCTATACCGCCTGTGATAGCTACTTTCATTGCTGCTCTATTAAATAATCAACGGCACTCATCTCTAATTTGATTCCACTGACTATATTGGGAAAGGAGCGAATATAGAGTTGACACTTTTCTGATGTACGATTTTCAATCTCACGATAATCCACAACAACAATAAACATTTCAGGCTTCACCATTCTAAACTTACTTGCGCCTACCGTAAACCGCACTCTTACTTTCGAGGGGAAAGTACGCAAGACCTTCCCTTCCGGCATGTTGATTGCCTGAATAGGAACCTCCACCGTCTCTTCTGTCAAGACATCAGGGTAAAACGAAACCTTTACCGACGATGGTATCAGCTTCACACCAGGTATCTTCTTTAACGCAATATTCCGAACAACCGTGTCTTCTATATTCGTCAGATTCAACTCTTCCGTATCAATATAACGTATGCTGTCCAACGTTTTTTTGCTTGCGTAGACCAGAATATTCTGCGGCCAAATCTTTGTATTTGCCAAATAATAGCTGCGATTTGGTTGCACTCGCCCTCTCAATCTTACAGGAACTTGCTTAGACTGTCCGTAATTAAAATAGAAGACAAACTTATCAGGCTTGACCATCACGATTTTAGAAGACGCAAATAATTGTGGATAAATGAGTCGCTGCAAATCGCTTGCCGTAACGCCTCCTCGTTCGGTCGTCTTATTGGCAAATTGATTGAAATTAATTGATACGGGACGCATCCTGTCACTATACAGATAAGTGGCTATGGTGAAGCCTTTATCTCTCACCGTGACGTGTAAAGTATCAGTAGGCTCCGTTGTTAGAACTACATTCTTGGGTACATTCACTACACGCACGGCCACAGGTATTTTCAGCCTCATAAGTCTCGTTCAGTGCCATTAAAAGCCAAAACAAGCCACTCAAGGCCAAAAAGAACAAAAATCAGAAACTCTCGGTTCAACCAACTAAACAGAAAGTTCCTGACAACCTGATATATATTTACCGAGTCTTTAGACATTTTTACGCTTTTAGTAGGCTGCGAAGTTGCGTCAGCAAAAACATAAGCTTTTGCTACTGTGATGACTACACCACGAGCAATTTCTACATCTACCGTATTCTTTTCAATATCAATATGCTTAACTGTTCCATAAACTCCACCGCCAGTTACGACCTTTGAGCCTTCTGCCAAAGAGTTCTGGAAGTTACGAATTTCCTTTTGCTTCTTCTGCTGTGGCCGAATCATAAATAGCCACATAATCACGAAGATAGCCACCATCATGATGAGCATACCCATACCATTTCCTCCTTGTGCCGCTGCCTGAGCAGCCAAAAACATCATATTCATTGTCTTTCTATAAATAAATTTGTATTAATATTCTTGTATTCTTAACGCTTTTCTGTACGCATCGTTCCATTATTCTGACGACGGTTTTCGCGTACAGGCATAGCTTTCAGTAATATGCCTTCTTGTATCAGATAACGAGCAATTGAGTCAAGCATACCATTTATGTAGTTACCACTACGCGATGTGCTGTAGAGCTTTGCAAATCAACATACTCATTAATGGTAACAGAAACAGGAATGTTTGGGAACGTCATCATTTCCGCTAAAAGCAATCTGCATGATAACAACATCCATATAAGCCAAACGCGAGAAATCCCAGTTACGACTGGCGTCACTCATATACTGCTGATATTGCTCGGCATTGAGAATAGTACAACGGAACAGCTTGCGTGCAAACTCCTTATCTTCCTCATCTTTATATTCCGGCAGAAGTTCCTGATCACTCTTGGCTTCCGACTCAAAGCGCTTGATTGTTTTCAACACAAACGTATCAACAATCTCTTTGTCGTCATTCCAATACAAGCTCTTTTCTTCCAAAAGGGCATCCAAATCTCCATTTTCCTGTATCAACTGTTTATAGAGTTTGCGCCACACTTCACGATCAGCCTCATAAGAGTCTTCTTCTGAAGCCATGTAAGCCTGATAAGTTTCACTCCAGCTCAATTTGGTTACACAACTTTCTGACGGTTTCTATATCATCAGACCATGTTTGCTTTTGACTCTGCTACAAAATCATTGAGCATTTTATTTTCCTCCAACTGCATCGCAAATTTGTTGCAAACAAACTTTTGAGAAGGAATTTCCGTTCCTTCGCGCTGTGCACGCTGTGTAGCAACTTCAACACGAAGCCGCTCTTCTTTTGTGATAGCAACTATAAGTGCTAACAAATAATTGTATAAGTCATAAGCTTTAGACAAGCTGAAAAAAAGTTCTTTTTCAGCTATATCCATGTTCTTGTTTCCGTTCTGATAGTATGCGTAGGTTAACTGAACTATCTTAATACGTATAAGTTCCCTATTAATCATTCTCCAATAATTATATGGTTTCCCGTAAATACGAATGTAATTACATTGCAAAATATAGACAAAAACAAGGAACTCACAAGGCAAATCCGCCGTATTTTTAAAGTTTTTAATAGCTAACATTATGTGTATCAAAGAAAAGCACTATCTTTGCACCGCTTTTCGAATTGAGAATGAATAATCAACTATCGTTTTATCTAACTATCTCAGTGTGATGGCGAATTAATAACATTTTTAATTTAGAGTAACACAAAGTTATGAAAGAGATTAATGTAACAGGTCAGAAGCGTGAGAACCTTGGAAAAGAAAGCTTCTAGAGATTTGCGTAGACAGGGTTTAATTCGTGCAACATCTACGGCGAAACAAAGAATGAAAAACGGTGCTCCCGAAGCACTCGCGTTTACGATTCCATTCAGCGAACTCCGTAAGGTTATCTACACTCCTCACATTTATGTAGTGAACATCAACCTTGATGGCGTAAATCGTACCGCAGTCCTCAAGGAAATCCAGTTCCATCCGGTAACAGACGCTCCATTGCATGTTGACTTTCACGAAGTAAACGAACAGTCCCCTCATTACAATCGGTATTCCTGTTAAACTTGTTGGTTTGGCACAGGGTGTTCGCGATGGTGGTCGCATGAGCCTGTCTCATCCGTAAGATTAACGTAAGAGCACCTTATCGTCAGATTCCAGAGCACCCTCGACGTAGACGTTACCAGCTTGCGAATCGGTAAAAGCATCAAGGTTGGTCAGTTGTCATACGAAGGACTGGAGATCGCTACCGGCAAGGAAGTTATCGTTTGCTCCATCAAGATGACTCGTAACGCATCTTTGGCTGCAGCTAATGCCAGCAATGACGATGCGGAATAAGATAACAAATGGATAAATATTTAATCTGTGGGTTGGGAAATCCGGGCGATGAATACGCCGGAACCCGACACAATACAGGATTTATGGTATTGGACGCTTTTGCAGAGGCGTCCAATATTCATTTTGAGGACAAACGTTATGGATTCATCGCAGAAACCTCACTGAAAGGACGCAAAGTATTCCTGCTCAAACCCACAACATTTATGAACCTGAGTGGTAACGCCGTTCGCTATTGGCTCAACAAAGAGAACATCGACCAGAGCCGCCTGCTTGTTATCAGCGACGATGTTGCCCTTCAGCTTTGGGAGCCTTTCGACCGAAAGGCAACGGCAGCAATGGTGGGCACAACGGACTGGGCCATATCCAACAGATGATTGGTCAGAACTACGCTCGCCTTCGCATGGGAGTGAGCAACGACTTCCCACGTGGCGCACAAGTCAGCTGGGTTCTCGGACAATACAGCTGAAGAAGATATGAAAAACACTCCGGCCGAGTATTGAAAACAGCCGGCGAGATTATCAAGAGCTTCGTATTGGCCGGCATCGACATCACGATGAATCAGTTTAACAAATTAGGTAAAAATAAAAACACTTCACTCCGGATGGCAGAAACAGCAAGAATCGACAAATGGCTTTTGGGCCGCACGAATTTTTTCAAAACACGTTCCATTGCGGCCGACGCTTGCAAAAACGGACGCGTAACGATTAATGGCATCAACGTCAAACCATCACACACCATAAAATGCGGTGAGGTTGTCTGCGTTAAGAAGCCCCCTATCACCTACTCTTTCAAGGTCATCGACTGCATAGAAAAACGTGTTGGAGCCAAAAATACTGCCTGCCGTCTTGGAAAATGTTACCGATCCCAAACAATATGAATTACTCGAAATGAGCCGCATCAGTGGCTTTATCGATCGTGCCCGCGGTACCGGTCGGCCCACCAAAAAGATCGCCGAGCCCTCGATGGCTTCATCGAACCCGCATTGTTTGGCTTTTGATGATTCAGACGAAGGCTTTGAAGATGAAGAGTAACGCTGTTTGATTCAACATAAAAAGTTTAGCTTATCAAACAAAACAAAGAGGGTGTGTCAAAAACCCATTCTAATAAACATGAGCTTATTAATTGAAACTTTGCTCGCTTTTTGAAAGTATTAAAAAGAGCCATATCACCACTGAATACCGAGTTTGATATGGTCTTTTATTTTTAAAGTTACAAAATAGTAACTTTAGTCTATCTTTATTTTAGTTTTTGACACACCCTCAATTTATTTTTTATATATATATTAAAAATATTGCTGTCCGGTAAACCTTTTTGACATATAAAAAGTTAAGGGCTGAAATCTCTTTTAGATTTTCGGCCCTTTTTGTTACTTTTTGTTTTCTTCACAAAACTTCAGTAACATGGGCAAAAGTACACATTTTATCGGACAGCAATATTTTAAATTAATTAGGTTAATAACAGAAAAAAAGGGCGCTGAAAATGTCACCATCCGGCACCCAAAAGGTTTTTCAGTGTTTTCGCCACACTTCTAGACCTCAAAGCTATTTCCACTCGGATTCAAGCAGTAAGGCTACTGCCGGAGCATTCCTATTTGGGAATTGAGCGGAAGCGTCGCACTTTTACTATTCTGCCACGGGGGCGGACGGGCAAGCCAGATGATCGAGTAAAATTTATGAACATATTTATAAAATTTTCGCTGAAGTACAGGTAGTTGGCATCGGTATTTTTGGAATGGATTAGCTGACCAATAATAACCGTTTTTGCCCACATTTGTCAGCGATCCATTCAGTGCCAGAACGGTTACCTGAAGCGTGAAACCATATGGTGGCGTCGGGGTTGTTAATCTTGTTGTTAAAGTTCCATCCCTGTATCCCACTCCACTCACATTAAACAGGTCTGGGATGAAAGAGGCATTACCACCCGTTGTTGTAAAACCGGTAAATGCTTTACAGCCATACATGTGAAATTTCACAGGACAGGGGTCAAAGATAGTCTTGACAACATCATCGTCCGTTTCGCCTTGCACAGTATTATCCATAGACCAGAAATTGAATAAGTGAAAACCACTCGGCGGAGTGTTATTCCATGAATTACTATAGGTATAGAATCTTTCAGGGTTCTGAATACTGTTTCTGATGGACATAGCACCCCCACCATTCTTGATGAATGTTCCGTCTGGAGGTGTGTCCGTACCAGGAAAGGCATCCTTACGACCGAATTGGTAGAATGTGGGATAGCCTCGACGTATACTGCCGGGAGTCTGGACAATCGTGATAAAAACCCTCTTTATATATTAGCACCGTTTTTGGTCGTTTGCCGCACTTTTTATCTTTATAATACGGGAAACTGAATAGATAGAACCTTTTCCAAGCTGTGTATTTCCAGCCAAGCGTTTCATTGGTAAATTTGTAAACCTTATTTTGAAAATTCGTAGCGAGGCTGTGGTCTGCAGCACTTCCTGCTGGAGCGAACCATAGGTGCCATGACCACACGATAGTACTCATCTTTAGTTGCAGCTATGACGGCATTACCATTCTTGATAGCTGCGGCGGGCACTTCGAAGCTGACAAAAAGCATTAGCACCACTACCTGATACAGAAAGATTGATACTAATCCACCTCGTCACCCCAAACAAGCTTAGCTCCATCGGGCATATTAGCACCGCCGTTGGTTTGTGTAATCCAAGGGTCGGTAATATCCTGATTGTTGTGATCTTTAAAAGTCTTTAGAATATTCGACCCACTTTTAGTCGTTTTATAAGCCTTAATATTGGTAATACCAACAGTTGGAGATGCCGCTGTAGTAGTGGATGGCGTTGCCGTATACTAGTGGGAGGCGGTAATAGCCAGGTGCTGAGATTACATAACAATTGGCTGTGTTTTGTACTGTGGCAGATCCTGTCGCGTTAGAGAGATTGTAAGGCATTGCAGGACTACCCTTAAGTGATGCATTTTTGAGATTCTGATTGCGTCTCTCCAAGAGGTCTACTATTGCAGTAGTAACCTTTGCAGTTCCCCTTTCAGCCATAAAACCACCATTGCCTTCAGTCAGACTGAGATTATCAAGCCAGTCGGGGCTGGTCTCTGTTTCCGGGCCAAAATGCACGCCGCCATCGACACTCTCCTGATAGCTCACCACTTTCCAAGCAACAGGAAGCTGTACACCGTTGGCCTGTCGATAACTGCGCACGGTATAGGTGCCGGCATCGGTCACGTCGTAGGCCGCAGTGTTATTCTGGCCGAGCACCTCGAAATGGTACTGCCAGCTGTTAAGATTGCTCAGCGTATGGTCTTAGTGGTTCCGGGCAACCATTTTCTCCTTTCAGCGGCACGTGAATCGTCTGCCGTCCTGGAAATGAATCTTGACGTAAATGTTCTTGCCGGTCACTTGCTGCGGAATCATCAAAGAACGTGGCTGCACATTGTCATCCGTAATCACCGAACCGGGACCGCGGCGGTATTGATATTGATACCACTTAGGGTAAAGGTACTGTAGTGGTGCCCAGTGTCCATGTACCGGGTTAGCCGGATTACTGGCTAAAGTAGTTCCTTTGCTGATAGCGCCGCTAATCGCGATCTTCGCAATCTGCCGGCCCAGAGATTTTGGCCCACGGTGAAGTGGACGGCCGTCAAAGCATGACGGAGCCAGGCTGGTATTGGGCGCAACGCCCTCGTGTTTGATACTCACTACGCCGGAGCAGTGGTCATCAGGTCTTTCTGGTCGACAAATATCGGCTCAACTCGAACTCACGTAGGGATTGCCAACTACTGTGGCGGGCGACAACCTGATTTTTGAGTACGTGCTTTTACTTCCGGTAGACGCTGTAGAAACGACCGGAAGTGGTCTGCTGCTCCAGCTCCAGTAGAGCGTATTAGCGCTCACCGCCGCTCTTGGTACGAGCGTTAGAACCAGTCAGGGTCGATGATACAGCTGTTTGCGAGGTGGCACGACAGCCGAGTGTACTAAAATCGGCCGTAGCGTCTTCGTTACTGTAGCACGAGTCTGTGGGTCAGGCAGCACGGGATTGATGCCGGAAAGCGGGTACTTTCATGAGACAGGCCTCCATGCCTGCGGGCGTTTGGGCTTCAAGCACCTGAGGCTCGATATCTTCCGAGGTCAGGCCGAGTTCGCGCACTGATTATAGTATGAGGCGACTTTATTGGCGCGACTATCGGGTGTGTCGTCGGCCAAGACAGCCTCTTGCACATCTTTTTAACCTCGAAGCTCACAGCGGCACCTTTGTCGCCTTCGCTGTTGCGATTTTTCAAGGTCGTTTTCAGCACACGCCCCATTGTCAGCACTACGGCGAACAGAGCTGTGACCAGCATGCTGTCGAATAAATACGTTTTCTTTTCATTGTTTTTCTTTTCATTGTCGAACTGACTTACATCTGATGTGTTTTATTAATAGGCTTTTCGCCAAACTTTGCTTTATTAACCCCTTGTAAGGTGCTTGATGTCGTCGTCAGCTCCGCCGTCATCGGGATTCAAAGGATCGATTGTTACACGACCGGTTCCACCGCCGCCGGGCGGACATCAGGACCGTTGGCCAGTAAAGTCGATTCGCAGCTCAATGCGATAACCTCGCACCTCGGTGCAAGATAACGCTGTTCAACTTGTTTTTCTTCATAATTAACTATAGTTTGATAAATAAATTTGGTCTTATTTTCCTCTTCCGCAACTTGTCATAAAAGGGCATAGTTGAACAAAGGGAACTCTGTCGAGCCCTTGTTTATCGGTGATTACGTGTGCCTCTGCGCGCGCACGCGAAAGAAAAATTTGGGGGTAGTTAGCGACGGTGCGCCAGTGAGAGAGAGAGAGAGAGAGAGAGAGAGAGAGTAGCAAATTATTTTAACTACCAAATACTCGACTGACTTTTTACGAGAAAATTGTAATCTTCTCGTATCATAAACATTTCATGTTGCGAAAACATATATCTCCCTTTGGTACCAAATTCGGTATTGTTCTTTTCATTCCGGCGCAAAGATATGGAATCTTTTTGGATTGAGCAAGGGAAATATAAAAATAAAGCTTTAGCTGGAGGGGCAACGCCCTAAAAAGCGTCGCCCTCCAAAGCCGCCACCGGGAGGAGCCCCGAAGCCTCCACGCGGCCTTTCTCCACCATGAACACCATGGCCACCGGGGCCTTCGGACCACCTGGGCGTTTACTTTCACGCGCCTGTTTTTCCGCCAAAGATATTCAGTCGATACACCAAGTGGAGCATGACGTAGCTGTTTATGCTGTTATATCGGGTATCACTGCTCTGATGGCATTGATTGCACGACTTACGTTGCTTTGGTTGCGCAACAAATCGTAGAACTGCAACATAACCGTGAGGGAATTCCCGCGCAGGAAGCCTTTGAGATACCTGAGCGTTCCAAATGAGCTCGTTGGTGTTCATATCTTTACTACTATATCCCCGACGGCTGTTTTGGTGCAGATCGGTCGACAAACTTGTGCCCCATGGCGCAGTCACGCCGAGCGTCGCTCCATAGGAAAAATTGCCATCTATCGAGATTGCTCCGGCTCAACAATTTGTTACGGGCTAGTGCGTATAATTAAGCGTTCCGTCAAGCTCAAACTCTAACCAACTATTGCGATAACTGCCCGACAGACGTTCCATGATAGTCGTGAACGCGTTGTGTTCTGACCGAACTTGAATAAGCGTTCTGACTCAGATAACCTACATAATTATTATAGCGCAGGTGCGAAAACGTGTTGATATTAAAATGTCCGGCCGAGTCGATTGCGGTATTAAACATGAAACCCAAATCGGCATTCCAGTTACCATTGATATTTTCCGGCCGCGTCGTGCGTCCACCGTCTGTTCATCGTAGGTCACCATGCTGCTAATACTATTGCGGGTAGTGCCATAACTGGCAAAAGTCATGATTGCCTGCTGTTTTTCTCCGTGTAATTGTTGTAGAATAGTCTGAAATTATTAGTGAACGACGGCTTCAATCCGGGGTTACCTTCGAGATATTGAGCGGGTCGCTGTCATCGGTGATATCGAGCAGATTGGTCAGACTGGGCTGCGATGTCGCACCCCGATAATTAATACCGCAGGTTGCTTACCTTGTTGAACCGATAACGGAAGTCGAACGTAGGACTCAATTGATTACGCTACGGGTCGTATCGACATGGACTCCTGATAATCCTGGAATATATTTGCTGCTCTGTGGCTGCAACATCACACCCACGTTGAAATTATATTTCGGACGAATCACACGCAACATCACCTCCGCATCGTGGATATAGTTTTTATATTCCGACGAACGGCTTAGCTTCTTGTCCAAATAACTTTCCCAAAGGGTTGGTCAGTTTGTTCAGGTATGAATCCAACCACCTATACGTCAAGGGCAAGCTCATGAAGTAGTTTTCGCCCAAATTACTGAAGTCAAAGGTCGAACGATCGCTCTTGCTGTACTTATATTTATACTGATAACTGAATTGCAAGAAAGCCGCACGAAATATCGGTTCACTATACATGAGCTTTCCAAGCTATACCCCCAGTTCGTTTCAGGGGCCAGATTCCAGCGGTTGGTCTGATAAGTAGAATCGTTGCCCTGCGCATTCAGTACCTGATAAAGGTGCACATTGCTCAACGATAAACCTTTGCTATCACTACTACCCGTATTAAATTCCGTTCTGAACGTAAGATTGCGACCACGACTGCCAAACTTACGGCTCAACTGAGCCACCGCCTTGAAATTCTTATTGTTGCTATAGCTCAATCCCGAATTGCTACGGCTGTTGACCACCTGCTGAGCCGTGGCGAGTTGCGACAACCCTTCGGCACTCAACGGGTCGGTCACCGTCAGATAAGGATCGGCATTGAGACGAGGCCGAATTGCTGAAAGTGTGACTATCTTTATTAGAATAGGTGAATGAAGGGCGGAACAATATATTAGTCATCGTGTCGGGTGTCCATTCCAATCGCAATCGTCCATCAAAGCTATTGCTGCGACTGAAATTCTGATTTACGCTATTAGAGAAGACGCCCCTCCTTGTTCACGAAGCTCTGCACGGCACTAACCGATTGACGGTCGGTATCGGAATGATTCCATCTGGCACTGGCATCGAATTTCAACTTATTCTTTTCTCATAATTATAGTTGAAGCCCAACATCTTAGCAGCATTCAAACCATTCTGTCCTTCGCCCCAACGTCCACCGCCACGGCCGAATCCCATGTCGTTGGTATTGTTGGCATTGGCAAAAGCCATCAACTGATTCTCATTATTAAAATAGGCTCCAGTGCCCCGTGCCGCATAACGACCTTCCGTGCCTGCGGCCAAATCAATATTTGAAAAGAGTCCTTTGTTCATGCCGGGCTTTACGCTGAAGTCGAGCACAGTAGACTCATCGCCGTCGTCAATGCCGGTGATGCGGGCCTGATCGCTCTTTTCGTCGTATGCCTGGATACTATTGATAATCGATGTCGGCGAGATTTTTCAGTGCCGTTTTGGTGTCACCATTCATGAAATCCTGCCCTGCCTACCTTTATCTTCTTCACGCTTTTTACCATTGATCGTGATAGAGCTGTCGTCCCGAAAACCTGCGCGCCGGGGAATATTGCGTTTCACCAGTTCTTCCACAGCCGAGCCCTTTGCAGGGCGTGCGGTAGGCCGATGCATTATATATAAGGTGTCTTCTTTAAGACCACCTTGCGAGCCTCGCCCCGATATCGTAGTTCCTTTCAACATGATGGCCTCAGCACCCAAAGTGATATCACCCAGAGCCAGTTCCTTACTGCCTGCTATGGTCAATTTTCTGGCATATGCTTAGTAACCTACGCTGGTAATTCTTACAATATAATGGCCATCCTTGGGTGCTTTCAGTACAAACTGTCCACTTTCGTCCGACACGGCACCCGCCGCGAAGGTGCTATCACCGGCATTGAGCAACTGCACCGTTGCCTGCATCAGTCCTTCCTTGGTATCACGGTCGAGCACGCGACCCGTTACGAAGGTCTGTCCATATACCGACATGCGCGACCCATGCTATCCAAAAGAGTAGTAAAAAACGTTTCATCGAATTTGATATAACTTATTCTAATTTGAGTTTTTGACGCATCGCGACCGACATCGTTTAATGATGGATATAAAAACTACTTAAAAACGCAAAAATGATTTACATCAAGCGCGAAAGCGTAGCCCCAAAAGATGGTTATAACCCGTTGTCGAAAGCCTCAAAGCTGCAAAAACAGCCACTTTTACACCATAAACCGACGTGTTTTCTTGGGAGTTTAGGCAGAAAAACTTACATTTGTCAACAAAAATAACCCAATTTGATATAAAAACCGATTCGTAGAATCAAACTATCCAAAACCATTTTTAATCCTTTCTAACCCATCATGAAACATATAACAATACTGAGTTTATGTATGCTATTCGGCAGTTTGAGCTGTCAAGCCCAGACTGCTACCACCCTCACAACCAAGACTGAGTATAAAGAAGTGACGTCGGTTGACCAGATGATTAACGGCGAAGACTACCTGATAACTTATAAAAAAGATGAGTTATATCACGCGTTTATCGAAAAAGAAGCAAAAATGAGACGAATCCAAACCTTATCGGCTACAGCTGCTACAACAGCAAGAGTGAACGCATTGCTAAAGATAGAGAGCATCTCTTTTTAGTAACGAGCGTCAGCAACATCCTAACCTATAAGAAAGAAGGCAACACTTCGGCTTTCTTCGACAAGAAACGCCATGCTTATCTCGCAAATTCGAGAGGCAATGATGGCTATTTCATACTGTCACCTGCCTATACGGAAGCCTGCAAGACGAGTTTTAAGAATACCGCGAGCTTTCAAATCATGATTGATGGCAAAATCTTAAAGTTGCGGAAGAGTGACTATGAATACAAATTATACAGCTACAACAATGAAAACACACTAACTAACGTAACCATTCTACATATCATTCACGGCGAGAACACCTTTGATAAAACAAAATGGTTGGGGCAAAAATCTCAATCATACGACAGGCAACCCGCATTTCACCTGCATACTCAGGGACAACACCGACAATACCTTTATCGCACCTCTATATATATAACTACAAAAGTGTTTTCGGAACACAGGTGACGGCTTATGAACTCACGGGCGCCAATGATGAGAAACTGACTTTCAAGGAAGTTGAACACGACCTAAAGGCAGACACTCCTTACATTCTGACAGGAACTTTTACAGAAGAAAAATCAAGATTGGTATCTCGGCGCCGGCTACGCAACTGAACTATGAAGGCACGGACGTTAGCAAGACGATAGGACAATATACGTTCCACGGAGTTTATCAACAGCAGGTCGACGCGAGTCAAACCGCCCATTCCTACGTTCTTTATAACAATGCTTTCTACGCAACAGCCAACAAACATAATATCACGGTGGCACCCTATCGTTGGTATTTCACGAAGACAAATACGCAGGAAGCCAAACCGCAAAAGATAGCCATCGGGTTTGAAGGTCTGCAAAATGATCATAAACAAGAGAGTAATACAACCGCCATTGGGCCTATCCGCCCCAACAGAAAGACAGACACGCGGATTTGACTGACCCAGGCAAGGAGAGAAATCAAAAAGCCACTCAAAGGCGGCCTTTATATCCAAAGAGGCAAGAAATTCGTTACCAATCAATAGGTATAAAGCTCATCGGGAGTTGCCCCACCCGGCAACTTCCACCAACTAACAAGCAATGGATTACTACCTTCAACACCCCATCCTGCCATCCCCTACTTTGATGTTTTTGTAAAGAAAGGTGTATGAAAAACGACCACAAAAAGTACTCCAAATAGAGAGAAAAATAGCGTTAGAAAGGTGTTTTTACTCTCTTGTGCGGTCGTTTTCCGTGTTTAGGGAGGTCAAAGCATAGTCTTTTGCATGGTAAAAGCAGCCCTTTTACAGTATAAAAAGCTATGCTTTTGTGGTGTAACTAATCAACGAAAAATGAAGAGAAATCGAAGTTGATGTAAACTAATTGATAATGAGGGAAGAAAACAGAACGATTTGCATAGAAGTGCTCTTTTTCAAAAAGGGCAGGAATATGTAGATTTAGGCAAAAGTTCAGTTACCAAAGCATTACCTGATTTTGAGATAGGTAACGATGGAGTAATGTTCGGTAACTGAATTATTTTCGCTCGTGTGGCTGTTGCTGCGGTCGGCAGTTTTCTGCATAAGTGAGGAACGCTTTAATTCGGGTAACTTTGCCCATAAAAATTAAAGCGTATGAAACAAGAGAAAATGAAGGTGTTGCTCTACCTCAAAAAGAGCGGTCTTTGACAAGTCGGGCAAGGCTCCGATTATGGGACGTATCACACTTGGAAGGAATGTTGCCCAGTTCAGTTGTAAACTCTCCTGCAATCCAGAGTTGTGGAATCCCCGTGAGAGTAGAGTAGACGGCAAGAGTCGTGAGGCAGTAGAGATAAACGGCAGGTTGGAGAGTTTGCTGTTGTCTGTTCAGTCGGCTTATCAAGCCTTACTTTCCAAAGGTTGCCCATTTGACGCAACCGATGTAAAGGAACTGTTTCAAGGCAGCGTACAGACACGATGTATGCTTATCGAACGATTGGACATCCTCATCAGAGAAGAAAGAACATATTGGAATTGACATTAAGAGAGAAACAATTTCCAATTACTATACTACCCGTAATAATCTTTCGGACATTTATCGAAGACAAGTACAAGGTGGAAGATTTGTCTTTCTCGCAACTTACAGAAAATTTTATTTATGATTTCAGGGACTACTACTTGAACAAATTAGGGTTTCAGGAAAGTAGTTTCTATGCAGTTGCATCCCAAATAAAGACCGTATGCAGGTTGGCATACCGTGAAGGATTGGCTGACACCTTATTATTTGCTAATGTAAAGATAGCAAGAGGTGATAAGAAACTCCCAAAGGCACTTGACAGACGTTCACTTGACAAACTAATGAATACCCACTTCGGGAGAGTTGGAGAAGAAATGGAAACAGCAAGTGATTTGTTTGTTTTTGCCTGTCATACAGGTGCAGCCTATTGTGATTTAATGGGATTACTAAGACACATCTTGTCCGTGATGATGAGGATAATCTTTGGATGAAGTTCAATAGGAAGAAGACAGGTGTACTTTGCCGTCATAAGTTGTTGCCCGAAGCGATTAGGATAATAGAGAAGTATCGAGAGCGAAGAAAGGGAAAGACTGCTGCCACAGATGAAGTATGCCACCTATCAGTCGCATCTTAAAAGCATTGCGCCTTAGAGAGGGTATAGCCTTTCCTTTACCACGCATACGGCAAGACACTCCTTTGCCACGCTCATTACGCTTGAGCAAGGAGTCTTTGATTGAAACGGTGAGCAAGATGCTCGGACATAGCAACGTAGTATGACCGAGCGTTATGCAAAAGTTGTACACTCCCAAAAACTCTTTGAGGAGTTTGATAGTTTTTCTTTCATGGAGGATATGCAGATGAGTATTTAGCACATAGACATATTAAAAACTAAAATCATTATGAGAAGTACATTCAAGATACCGTTCTAGATCAACAGACAGAAAACCAAGACAGACGGCAATACCGCCATTCTCTGCCGTATCACCATCGATGGAAAGAGCACAGCCATTACCACAGGTGAAGAGTGCAATCCCTCGGGTGGAACAGCAAACAGGGGTTGACGACTGACAGGAAGACCAATCAAAGAATCAGCGAGTTCAGGGAATTGATAGAAAAACCTATCAGGACATACTGACGATGGAAGGAGTGGTAAGTGTGGAACTTATCACAGATCAGTTTTGCAAGGCATGCCATCACCTACTACGCTCCTTGCAATGAGCAAGGCAGGGAATTGCAAGCCGATCGGAAAGCGTAGGAAAGTCAAGGGCAGAGGGGACTTTATCTGAACCTTTCATTATTCTGATAGAAAATTCTCGAGAATTTATCGATAACAAAAGAGAGTACAAGACATATCATCGCCACCATTACGGAGAGTTTGTTCGAGGAATGACTGCTAGTGGGCTGAAAGCATCGACCTGTCAATACCAATCTCTGTTGGCTGAGCCGACTGATGTTTCTGTGCGGTGGCAGGAGGATTATCCGCTGCAATCCCTTTGAGAATGCTGTGATGAGAAGGAGGAAAAGAAAATACGCTTTCTACAAAAAGAGTGATGTAATGAAACTTATGGCAATGAGGATGAACGACAGGGAAGCAGAGTTGGCACGGCTGATGTTTGTCTTTTCATGCTTCACAGGTATGGCTATCGCTGATATGGAAAATTTGGAATACAGGCATATCCAAACGGCAGCGGATGGGCGGAAGTATATCCGCAAGGAGCGTCAGAAGACAAAGGTTGAGTTTGTCGTAGCCATTGCACCCGATAGCAGGGCTATTATCCGCCATTGTCTGGAAGAGCAGAAAGGGAATGAAGAACAGCAGACGGTGAAAGAAAAAGGTAAAAACATATCTTTTCCCCGTGAGTGCAGCCGGAGCGTGATAGACGGCAGACTGAGTATTGTTGGCAAGGGCTTTGCGGTATCAGACAGAGATTGTCGTACCATGTTGCAAAAGGCATACCTTCGGTACGATGAGCCTAAGTGCAGGAATACCTATTGAGAGCATAGCCAAGATGATGGGGCACGCTTCCATATCAAGCACGCAGATTTATGCACAGGTAACGGACAACAAGATTTCAAAGGATATGGACAGGCTTATTGCCGAAACAATCGGCAATGGATAAAGAAACTATGGAGAGAGGCTTTTGAACTTTTGGATACATCAATCTATAAAATGGAGTGAAAACGGCATGAAAGCAAACGATAACTTAAAAGCTGTAACAAACACTGCCTGTCATCGCAGTATCTTTGATTGGGGCAGCAATATGCAGGTTGTCATACAAAAGGAAAACGGAGACATAACCATGACGGAGGGAGAACTTGCGAGTTCTTCGGTGGTAACGTGGAGTAAACAACCGATAGACTACAAGCGTTGATGAGATTTTTCTAACCATCCCGATGAAAGGAGTGCAGGTGAGGATGATATTATGTAAACGAACAACCAAAAGGTTAGTGCTCGTTCTATCCGCCTTCCTATCATCATTGCCCTGTCTTTTTCAGCGTTGGACAGCACAGAAGCGCATTTGTTCAGGAAGTATCTCTGTGAGAGGTTGCAGAAACCTGCATCCGTGATAACACTCGATATTTCTGCTTGGCAGCACGGATAACTGATACACCTGTATTGATTTCTTTTTCTTTCACCGATATTATCCCTACTACTTCACTACAACAAGAGATAAGAGCAGTGAAAGAAAAAGGGTTATAATGTAGTTAGAACGCAAAATGAAACTAGCTGCTACGACCCACATTATCTCATCCATATGAGAACAACTGAGCCGTTTAGCCCTCTGCATAATATTTAGGTAGCGCTTTATTATATCTTCTTATTGTGCAGTGCCTCTAAGAATGATATATCTCTGTGAGATGTGTCGTGTGCTAGTCACCTACTAGCATCTCCATCACGGAACTTCGACCCAACACGCCTCACCACCGTAGCCACGCAGTCCCAGATTGTAAACCAAAGAGAAATAGGCTACAGCAACGCCGAATTCAAAGAAATTACTTTTACTCATTCCGCAGGTATTTGCGGCAACATCATGAAATTAATTTGCACCGGCTTCCGGCTGACAGTAACCTTGAGAGTAATCAGAACCGTTTGCAACACTGCTGAACTGCAATCGTACAGACATGCGACTGTTTCAGCATCGTTTCTCCTTGATATGAAAACAGGACACTAAGTCGCCAATAGTCCAATCCACCATGCTACTGTACAATTTCATCAACATTGTTACATTGACTCCACACCTGCGGCGGACAGCCATTATTCGGTGCGCCCGGCGGCAGTGGTATCGCGAACAAACAGCCCCTACGGATAGCAACAAGTGTCATGGGATAGATATGCCGCCAACTCCCCAGCAAGAAAGCAACGATAGCAACGCTACCAATATGATTAAACTCGTTCACAGCCACTTGTACCCAGTGTATAAGCGGCATCCCCTTGGTAAGGTAACTCACACGAACACCGTAGCTGTGGCAAGTGCGCCCCAATACCGCCCCGGCTAGATATTCTTCGGCTAATCCGGCGGTATAAGGCTTTGAAACCACATAGAAGAACAAATAAGCAATTCCCAAACACGGTAAATGGCTTTATCAGCCAATTTGTAACGCCAGTGACTATTATTCCTTTTCGGACGCTTGCCGACATTCTCTAACACTTGAAAATCTACTTTTAGCATCATCGGATAAATCATTAACCGAATCAGGGATTGCCACGGGTATAGACACGTTGGCATATCTGCCCGTTTGCTATATGTTTGCGGAATTGCCGGAAGCCGGTGTCCCACGGCATTCCAATAATGATGCATCAAGGCAACCCGAGACAGTCAGGTATTTTTCATCCAGTTCCTTGTTTTTTCCTATAATATCTATTTATTTTAATTGTGGTTTTAATTCGTTCTAGTTAGAAGTCATAGAAACAGGCTTTAATTTCATCCCGTACCCGATGGAACCCACTGTTGATAAACTCGACTCGGGTTGCTTCCGAGGATCGTCAAACCCCCTATATGCAGCCTGGTTTTTACTTCTTTACCTGAAACATAGGACAACTTTTCGTTTGCACCACCGCAAACGAGTTGACGTAATGCCATTCCTTGTCAAGATAGGTATTAACACATGTTGGGACATGCGAGGCAATGTTTATTCTGGCTTCTTTCATTACTTCCACCGCTCTTGGCGTTTACTCATTTCTGTTGTACCTCGTTCCACCAGAATACACTTCTATATTTTGTCGAATGACTGTAGAGCCATGAGCCATTTTGGCTCGGCCTTTGTTTCTGTACAAAGAATCAATACTCTTTCATCTTTTATTTTAAATTTGGGGATTTGACTTACTATAGTTTGAATCGTTTTTGAAGGAACTCTACATATTATAGAATATAATTAAACAGATAGCCGACGTTAGATGATGAAAACGCCCACAGTGCCGAAGAAATATGCCGTGATAAGTTCCATGTCATTACTGAGCAGTGTTGCCTCTGGCGAGGAAAGACCAACGACAGCCATCCCATGAAGGCTATCGCCGTTCCGATGGGAATGCCTTTCGCTACAAATACCTCGATTACTGGACGATACCTGCAGGCATTAGCATACATCGGTACAGCAAGCATAACAGACAAAGGAACTGCATACCAGTTGTCTTTTTGACATGTATTGCTCAAAGAATCCTTCAGGAACAAAGCCATGCATGAAAGCACCGATACCCATACCATCAGAATATATATAGTACACCACTGACAATTTTCCATGCATCACGGATAATAGTGGGAAGCCTCTTGGTAAAAGGTGGTATGGTCTTTCCCATTCCCCTGCCTGAGCGGATGAATTTGCCTGCATCTGCTTTACCCAGTCACTCAGATAAGGGAGCAGGCGCATGCGACCGAGTACTATACCGCCTATTACTCCCTAACAGAATGCCGCTGATGACGTAGATAAGGTCACCTTCAATCCGAAGGAGCCAAGGAACATAGCAACAGCCACCTCGTTTACCAACGGTGATGTGATAAGAAATGCGAATGTTCGCCCAAAGCGAATGCCCCTTACAGATCCGATAAACAGAGGAATGGAAGAACATGAACAGAAAGGAGTGACCGCTCGAATATGGAAGCCAGCAAGTACTGCAATCCGTACATATTGTGTGTAACCAGATATTTTCTCAAACGTTCAATTGGTGGAAAAGCCACACTAATTTGACCCACCCTGTCAAGTATTTTAGACCCAGTAAAACGATTTATTATTGACCCACTAAATGCCCTGGTCGGGTGGGTCATTTTATTTCGCTATTACTTGGTAATATTCTTTGCTTTTATCTTTCTAAGACTCTCTCCAGTTAGTTCTATTTGATATGAGGTATGCACATTCTATCTAGTACAGCATCTGCCACGGTAGTCGCCTATTGCATCATACCAGTTGTCTACAGGAAGTTGAGAAGATATGATAATCGACTTCCTTTCATGCCCATCTTCTATAATATCACGTGTATAGGACGCCTTTTGCATCTACAGGTACAAGGAAGGCATCATCGAGGATTAACCAAAGCGACATCGCCTCTATCTTCTTTAGCTCTGTTTCTAACGTTCCTTTGTTCTTGGCAACCTTAAGTGTCCCCAGCAGCTTTGACATGTTAGCATACATCGTTCTAATACCATTTTTACAAGCATGATAGCCTATAGCTGTAGCGATAAAACTTTTACCAGTTCCTGATGAACCAGTAATATATATATTGCGTCCTTGCTTTTGATAAAATCAAGTGAGTATTCTCCATTTTGTTTTGGCTAAGGTTGCGATTGATATTATAATCTATTTGCTCAGGATAGGTTTTATATCTAAACCCTGCTGATTTTATGAGGTCTTTCAATGGCTATGCAGAACGATAGTCCCATCTCTCGAGATAAGAGCCAAGATAAAAAGAGGCATCTGGTGTCATCGTATCTGCAATTGTAGTTGTTAGACTTTCTTCAAAGGCAGTTGCCATACCCGTAAGCCCTCATTCTATGCATTAAATCAAGAGATAACTGATTCTTATCCATTTCTTGCATCAATAGGTGCTGTCTTATTTTATTTAGTCCATAGTTGTTTACTTTTAATTGTTTGCTATTATTGGATAATTGCTTTTGAGAAATAATCCTTGCCTCAGTATGTTCTTATGAGTTTTTGGTTTATATTCAGGAGATAGCTCCATATTATCTTCATCCATAGATATAGGAGCATCATCACCCTTCTGTAGTATATCCTTTATCTCCATTATAGCCATAGCGTCGTCCTTCCGAGGCACAGTTACAAGCTGCTACTAGACGAGCCACCGCCACTTCTTCTCCAGCGACACGATACCACGGCAAGAGCGGAAGGCTTTTGGTGGATATTTCATCTGCGCTAGCGACTTCCCATGAGATAAAGCAGAAGGATGTTGTCTCATTTGCCCTGCCCGTTGATATATTTCACTCCAAATCCTTTTCAAAGCTACCATGATGACCAGGAAGATTATGTGCATCTTTCTGTGATGAGTATAGGAGTATCATCTCGCTGATGGATGGTAACTACTTTAACCCATAGTAGATTTGAACATTGTCATTATCGTAAATAAGCTCCATACGTTTGCCGATATACTCTGTTGGAACACTATAACTATGCTTTCTTGCATAACGAAGCTATTAGCCATGACAGTATGCAGACTTTCTAGACTTCATCTGATAGCGAGCGGTAGGAAGAGGACGAAGAAAATCTTTTTCCATTTCCTCAAATAGTTCTTGACGGAGTTCCTTACGCCCACTCAATCTACGGCTGTTAAATGCTTCTAAAGATGTGCGTATAGCAACATTAAGTGATTCTAGATTATGGAAAAATTTGCCCTTCAATATCTACATATACCGACCGATACATTAGCTTTACAGCATTCTCAACCAGTGCCTTGTCCTGGGACGGCGCACCCCTAGCTGGATAAACAGCCATGTCATGCAAAGTTCAGCCATAACAGCGAAGTCGTCATTGATAACAGGCTCATTACGATCACTGCGGATAACGGCTGATTTTAGGTTGTCAGGCACAACAGCCTTGGTACACCACCAAAGGACTGAAGAGCATTCTCGTAAGCAACGATGAGGTCTTCCTTCTTCTGCGACCACTGCCTCGCACCAATAGGTGTAATGACTGCATGGAAGGGTAGCCACAAAAACCTCTACCTTCCGCACCTCACCCGTCTGTTCTTCCGACTGATCTCTAGCTTATCACCTGCATAATCAATATACATCTGATCGCCAGCAAGGTGCTCTCATGTCCTACGGCTCGTGTTTGACATCTGTAGGCATGGATTGCGTGTTTTGAAAGTAGAATACTGGTAACCATTAGGATGAGTTTTGAGATACTCCGTGTAGAGAGATAAGATGAAACACCCTTCTTGCTGGCCGTTTCACATAATCAGGAACAAGTGCCTCTAACTCCAACTTGCGAGCAGAAGGCGGACGGTTACGAGAATGCCCATCTGAAAACAAGTCCGCCGAGCTTATCATCCTGAAAGCGACAGAATTTGCTCCATGGACAAGCCACTTTCTTGGAATTTACGGACATACTTGCGGAGGGTGTTACGAGATACATGGAAAAGGTACTGAAATACTTCTTATTCCATACCAGATGCGTAACAGCGCAATAAATTCTTTAATTTTGTCACATAAATAATAGTTTTATGTTTTTAATGCCGGCAGGGGCAATGCACAAACTATCTAAAATGACCCTAAAAACTAGCGTTTCAAAGGGTCATTCTTATTTTGATGAGGTGGGTCTCATTATTTTTAACCTTACTGGGTCTAAAATACTTGCCAGGGTGGGTCAAATTAGTGTGGCTTTTCCACTATATAGTTATATGTCTATTTATTCTCATCATAATGCTCATTATTCGGCAAGAAAGCATTATCTTTGCAAACAGAATAATAAGCGTTCTTTGTTAGGCAGAAAACAGCGAAGCCCAGTAGTCCCGCTCGTTTCAAATCGTTACTCTGTTTGGCTTATGCGATAGGTACTGCTTTACTTTCAATTAGATACATTTTAATAATTATCTTCCAAAGTAAAAGGGCTGGCACGAGGCGCAATTTGGGGGTAGTTTTAGCGTGTTTTGATAAGCGTTTTGTCCACTATTTCAAACAAACTAGTTGATTATCAGCTGCTTGCGCGTTTTTACCAACTATCAAATGCTTGGCTTATTTGCAAAGCTTTTCTTGTCTGCAAAAATAAACGAACGCTTTATGAAACTCTTTCACAGAGAATTAACCCGAAAAACATAATCTGATGAGCCGTTATGTTTCGCGGAAGAAATCGAAAGCGTCTTTGATTTCTGCTTCGGAAAGCGATCAGATTAATCCGCAATTCTCCGATGTCTTTCAGCAAAGTCACATTAATTTCATCACCCCTGTTCTTCTTGTCATGGTGCATCAGCTCAATCAGTTCGGCATAATCGTCACATCCAATGAGCAAATGGCCGTAATGCTCACGAATAGATTGCACCGTCTGCCGCATGCGGTTGGCGGGAAATCCACATTTAACGACACTGAGATACAGCTCCGGAATCAGTCCCCAAGCCACGGCATAGCCATGCAATACGGGTTTGCGGCGAAGTGCCCAACTCTCAAAGGCATGGCCAGGGTATGCCCCAAGTTAAGCGCTTTGCGAAGGCCTTTCTCGTGTGGGTCTTCTAAAACGATATGTTCTTTGACCGAAACAGAGTCGGCCACCATCTGTCGTAACCGCGCGGATAGCCTCCGGCTGATGAGAAACGGCGGCGTTCAGATTGAAACTGACATGCCGGGCCCACATCGACTCATGATGAATCAGGGCATGTTTCAGCATTTCGGCATAGCCGGAACAGATATTTTCCGCGTCGAGCGTATGGAGAAAGTTCGTGTCAAGAATCACAAAGTCGCTGTCATTGAACACCCCTATCTCGTTTTTAAGGCCATTAAAATTGATTCCTGTCTTGCCCCCTACCGAAGCGTCGACCATCGCGAGCAGGGTGGTTGGATATTAATGAAATTGATTCCGCGCTTAAAGGTAGAAGCCGCAAAACCACTAAATCCATCAACCATGCCACCGCAAGTTAATCAGGCAGGAATGGCGCGTGGCTCCATGCTCGGCCAGTTGGCGCCATACTGAAGCCAGGACTCGAAAGACTTATTGCTGATCGGAGACGGTATCGTTATAGATCCGGCTGCCAACCAGAGCCGGGCACTCCTTGATTAGAGGCAGATTACTAATCTTAACGTGGTATCGATCCGTTAAAACAAACGTTTTGTCGTGTTCTACAAGCCGACAAGACCTGTGCCAACGCCGCATGAATATCGTTGGAAATAATAATTCGTTGTTTGCTTCATGATGTCATTTGGTTGTGCCGATGGCGCGAATCGGCGTTGGGAACCACTTTTTCGTTTTGCCGGAAAGTTGTGAAATCAGTCGAATAATTTCTCCCCGATGAAAACTACCACGAGCGTATTTGTCGCCTATCTGCTGTGTGTTCAGGCGACAATTTATCGATGAGCAAGGCGCGTCATTCTTTCGCATCCTCACTCAGGTTCATCCGAGCATTTCCGAACAGGATAACGCTCTGCGTGCTCGGTCGTCAAAACTGACTCGGCAAAGACGCATTGCCGATGATACAAAGATACTTTTGGGATTGGCAACCAATGCCTCCAGTTTGCGACCGGCCGGAGCGCAATGGATATACACGCTGCTGTCGCCGTCCCAGACGAAGTTGACCGGTATGCCATAGCCGCCATCGTCCGACACCATCGACAAAAACACCATATTTCCATGCGCCAGCAGCTCTAAAGCCCTGGCCTCATCCAGCAGCCGATCCTGCCGTCTGACGGTTTCGTTCGTATATTTCATATTCATCAGTCCTCTTAGAAAGGATAGCCAATAGCCAAATGCAGGCTCTGACTGTCCTTAAAACTACGCACATTATAGAAGCCGTTGCGATTCGGAACATGCAAACCCGCCCCGAGTCACACGGATTGCAAAAATCGAGGTTATAACGCGGCCAACACCTGTGCCCAGCGCCATTTCTTTTTAGAAAACTCTTCGGCAGAGTGACCATTGGGACGGCTATCGTCCTCGTGCATCGTCCACGCATTGCCCGCGTCGAGAAACAACGCGCCATAAAGATTACCAAAAAGACGCGGTCTGTACTCCAGATTGCACAACAATTTGATGTCACCCGTCTGATCAAGATAAGACGTTGTGTTCTGATGGGGCTATGAGGCCCGGCCCAATGCTCCCTCACGGTAAAGAGGCACGAATGCTGTTAGCACCACCACATAGAACTGTTCGCTCATGTTGCCGCGCTGGAGTTGCCGAGTGCCCAGATGGCTCCGGCACTGTAGAGCTACCAACTGGTCGTGGGTGGATAAGTTGCCATGTTTTGCGAAACTCTGTTTCTATCTTAAAGAACTGCGCGTAAGGGTTTTTGAACATCTGTTTGTTCTTTGTTTTCCAGCCTTGACCTGCCACGGCATAACCCAACGAGAGGATATTGGCCGCCTCGCTCACGGTGGTCTGCCACCAAATGGGGCTGCGGTAACTGACCAGACTGGAATAAATATAACTGCAACGCATTTTTGGCACGAAATGATCGCCCGTAGTTGCTTGTAGATAAGGGCTCATTTGCGCTGATGGAATCGAGACTTAGCCGTGCGGCTCGACATGTGATCGTACTGCAAAACCAAGGGCGTAAACTGGTGCATGGGTGTTGGAGGTCTGGAAAGTATAAGACAACTCGCCCGATACCACATGACGCTTGAAATAACTGGCTCTGTTAATCACGCTGGAAGAAGCCTTGAGAAGTGTGGTCGGCGTAGTCAGAAAGTGATGATGTCGCAAAACGGGCAGAATCAAACAGGGCAATTCCAGCGAAAACATCTGCATCTATTCATACGAATTGAGTTGTCATCCCGAGCCACGAGTTGTTTCCTGTCTGCCATTCGTACGATCCTCTGAGATTGATGTCAAGTTTTTCACCGCCACGAAAAGCGTTGCGCTTAGTCAGACCTATCACAAGACCGGGGCCCATACGGCCACTTGTACGACCTGTATAGTTGGTTTCGACATAGAAATCATAAGGCCTATCAAAGATACAATTCAGTCGAAGATCGAGCGTATCGCATGGTTTCGCTGCTGTCACGCGGCGCAAATTGAAAAATCAACAGAACTGAAAATGCCTGTAGCCCAATCTTGTTGGAAGACTCGAGATAGCGGTCGTAGCTATAAAGACTGTCCGAACGCAACTTCAAATCGCGCAGAATGACGCGCGGACGAATGGGTGATTTGCGACCATTGAAGTGTACCGTGAGCCGACGGCGACGAATGGTATCATTCAAAGTTTCCACAAACTGCTTGCGCAACTCCAAGTCGATGTGCCCGATATACCATTTTGTGTCGAGCCTTTTGCCGGATTATCGAGCAGTCGCATTTTTAGATCAACCTTGCCGCCACGAAAGCGTGTCGGCCTAAACATAACCCGGCTGATAATAAAAATAACCATAATTTGCGGAACAACGTATGCATTCGGTACGCTCGGCGTCAAGTGCCGCCGCTTCAAAAAGGATCGCCGCCGCCTGACCTTCGCTTCGGCCGCTGCGGCATGAATCAGGCTGTCGCGCCTCGAGAAAAAGCCCTCGTGGGTAAGCGTCATCTGATTGTAAACAGAGGTCCTACGTCCACAGTATAACTTAGTTGGCTTTCTTAGGTTCTTTACCCGATCGACGTAAAATTGACATCGCCCAGAAAATAGCCATGATTGCGCAGCACCGACCGTGCGACGCCGGCCCGTAACAGCAGGATTGACCCTAACTAATCAGCACCGGCGGTTTGCCAAGTTCTTTGTTAGCCATTTGGATAAATCGTCGTCTCCTTCACTGAAACGCGTTCCAGGCCACAGAGCGATAAGAAAAGGCGTGCGATGACACGAACTTCCTAAAAGAACCATTGGGCTGACAGGCCAACGCAGCTCTAACTCCTCACGAATAGTGGTAAAACTGACGTTTTTCATAGTTTGTAGTGGTCGATCTTCGATATTCCGATATACACACTGGTCGACCTTGCGAACACCGGGTAGACGAACAGGCTGCGAATACACCACATCCGAGCAACAGCCAGTCATATAGCACCCGTATCATTTCTTTTTATTTTGCGGTTGTTGGTTTTTGATTGAATCTAATGGTGCCCAGCAGCATAATTAGGTGCTGTCTTTAAAGCGAAACAGGTCTTTCAGACTCTGCAACACGCACGCCGCCATCAAACCGACACCATACAGTCCGGCGTCTCACTTCACGCCAATCGTAATTGGAGCGATCGTAGAATAGCTCGAGATACTGGGTGCTTTTCATTCAGTCTATATTCGAAAGATATTATCGAAGAACGACTTGTTTTGATTGGCAACATCGAGACCGAGTGGACCACTGTACCGACAATGATTCGAAGACGATTATTCAAACAAACGCTTTGAGAACTTGAGAGAGTAATCCGGCGATGCGTGTTTCCACCTGCGTCGGTAGAATTATCCATGCCAAAAAGCAAGATCTAAAGTGCGCAACGCATTGCCGGCAATACTATGTGATTTGACTCTGCGAGAAAGCACTCAAGGCCGAGTTCATAGAGAACCCGTGGTGTTGCCATCGACCAAATACATACCTGTCAGCATGGTTGACGGCTATCTTGCCCCGCTCTTTCCCTTGCTCATTGTATTCAGTTGGTTGCTGATACTCATGTCTTCGGGCGCGTTGATAACAAACTCAAACCCATCATTCTTCAAATTCTCAGGATTACAACACCAGTTTCGAAGTTGACCGTACGCCCGCGCCACCTTCGGTCGCAACCGCCTCGCATGTCTCTTCTACGGCTTTGATGTTCAAACGAGGATTCATCAGGTCACCATAAACTCAATGTAGCTTCCGTCTTGTATCGTAAAAACGTTTTGCAGGAATCACAGGCAATGAATATTTCATTTCGCCATTGCTCAACGTATAGCGTCCGGTGAGTTGACTCGTCAACCATGTTATCACTTCATGCGAAGTTCGCCACCACCAATGAGGTCTACATGAGTTCGACTTATCTGCATTCGAGGCACAAAGAACATGCGCGCTTCATTGATATTCATGGTTAAATCCATGCTGAAACCAGTCAAGGCGGACGTTGAATGGTCTGTGCGGCCCCCATCAGAGAAGTCTGTAAACTTCACAGTTCATCTAATTGATTGTCGGTCGTGCGGACTATCTCGCAAAATATAGGTAATATCAGTAGAACCGAGCACATCCAGCTTGCCACGCATCTAGCAGATTGTCGAGCCGTCCGTCATTCTCGCAAAAGAAATTGACAAACGCTTTGCCAGCTTCCGAACGCAGATTCTCCTCGCATTGATAAGCTGGAAGTTTTGTGCAGCATGCGGACATCCATATTCATGTTGTCCAAGTCCGAAAAGTCAAGATAGCCCGCCATGGTCAACGGACTCATTGTGGCAGAGCATCTCAAAGTTTCTCGTAACAAATGGCTGTTGGTTATCGTTTACAGGGTCGTTATCAAAAGCGCAATGTAACGCAGGGGCTACCTGACCAAATAGGCCCGAATCCAGATAGCTTTCGCCATTGATAATCGCCCAGCTTGAAAGCGGTCCCTTCAACGCCCAACGTGCCTTCCGCGCCAGCCTCGGAAGCCCAACAACTGATTGAGCATAAAACCATGCCTCGTACTCAATGGCAACCGATCCATCAAGCTCCGCGTCAGTTTGCGCCTTCCGACCAATAAGTACCTTTTGGTGTGGCGTATGCCTACCCATTCTGCTAAAGAACTCCTTCCAGATAATGCGGAACCATCAGATCTCGGCATATAACAAACTCCGTTCGAGTTTGCCCATAAAAATTATTCTCGTAGAACAAATTATCAGTCGTCATGTCAGAGGCACCGACAACTGATCTTTAGTTTGTATAAGGTGGTAGTCCTCCGTTCAATACACCTTTTATATTGAGGCGTATAAGGGCATGACAGAAAAGGATGTCTGAAAAAGATTGAATTTATTCAGACTGACGGTCGTCTTCTGCAATGCTTCCAAATTATTATCATCCGTATACATGCACACCCATACCATCAGCGACCTCAAGTTCGATGTAGCAGACGAGCCGGCGGTCATCTCCCAAGAACATATAGTTGCCTTGGTTTCACCACAAACGTCTTATAACGCAGTATCGTATTATCTCCCGCGATATGGAATCGCAATCCCATGGGTTCCATAACGGCCGAAAGGCCCACATCCAGACTCAGTTTGTTCTATGGCATCGCCTGCTCGCGCTGGTCAGAGCCCGTGCTCGCCGGTGATCCATCGGCTTCGGCGGAAGGTGCTGCGGATTACGCTGTATGATAACGCCTGTGCCGATAAGTTAATGTTTCATGATCGGACATGATATTAAAACGCACCGTATCGAGCTGGATATTATTCGGTATCAGCGAATCTATCTGAAGTTGCCGATTCAATCCCAAGACGGGCAAGCGTGCATTGATATTGGCACGGCAAACTGATAACCATAACGAGCCAACAAATAACAGAAGAAATTATCCTTTTCCACTTTGCCAAATAGAGTGAAGCCGCAGTTTTTACGCAAAAGCCAACTGATCAATCGTCCTATTCTTGACCAAAGACTCTATTTCGTTGGCGAACTTCGCTCTGTGCCAATAATTTTGATAACTCACGTCCGTTCAAACGCATTCACAAAGTCGCCACAATTCACTACAGCCTGCGTCGTATCCCGAACGTAAGGACACAGAGTGTAGATTATCAGGGTGATAGATTTGATTATTATCATTAATAACCAGTTCATTGATAGTTCCACGAACGCTCTGTAGTCTTTTCAAGTCTGTTGCAACTCAAGCATTGTGCGTGCTGAAGCAGAAAGGCTTCTCCGTCGAACGCAATCCATGGAAATCAACTGCGCGAAAAGTGCCCTCTACAGTTGCCTTTACACGCCGTTTCATCAAAGCCGTAGATTTGCGTTTCCTCTATCAAAAGGATTCTTGCTCCTGAGGCGTCGCATGAGCCGACCATTGCGCAGAGTTACGTCTCCTGTTACATCATCAGGAATATCACCATAGCCACGCGCGATTCGAACTGGCATTGAAGCGGAGTTCCGGCACCAGGAAGTCGGTGCCCTACGCCACTTGCGTCAATAGAACCTGTAAAAGGCCCGTAATCCCATGTTGGGAAGAAAATGGTACTGGGTACTTGAGGCCGTCAGTCGGGCTTTGTATGCCCGTACGACGCGCGTCAAGCGTCAGCGTTCGTTCACGCTTCCTCGTCGCCAGCGGGCTATGAAGCGGGTTGCATGGGTTCTTTATCGAACTTGACGTTCCTTCAGCCGAAATATGCGTGGAATCTTCACCTGACGCTTGCCCACCATTCTTGAATGCGGACGAAATGTTAAGTTATAGGGTCTGCGCGCGCAAATCAAATCCTTGGAGGCTTTGGTTGATTCAAATGCGCTATGGTTCCGTCAAGCCGGACACACGGAAAGCGGTAGGCAACTTCGCCAATACCCCCGCCAATCTGATACGCTCCATGTTCCCCCTGTAAAGACGCCATCGACCCGCAAGGATGGTTGGGCCATTGTGTCTTGCCTCAAGGAATTTACGTCTGTCAGCGCATCATATCTTGTACCTAAGCTACCATGCAAAGAGACTTTGAATTGGCCGGATGAAGATCGTCAAAAGCGTTTCCGATCCAGGTCAACTGCTGCGTCGAGGACGCGATGCCGGTGTACGTAAAGACAATGCGGGCAACCGCAGTTGAGTCGAATCCAGATGGACCAGGACCGTCAAAGAACGCAGCCAAACCGCTTTTTCAGCCCCAGAACAAAGGCGGATTCGCATAGTCAGCTTCGGACTTTCGTATTCAAAGGAATCAACGCTAACGGTGTCCGACACTGACAAAATGATTATAATCAAGACGCCTTTCGTTGTAGGTTCAAAAGGTTGTCATATTTGATCCTACCTTCTTCCCAATCAAAAGAGACACGACACGATAACTGCTCTTGTAAAGGTCAAGCCTTGCCGGGCAATGGTCTTTCCCGCCACCTGACACGCAGAGAGTCGCCGGGCAGATGAACCACTACGTTGGAATGACTGACCTTCCAACTGCTCCGGCTATTTTCCAAAGAAATGTCCTGCTGTGTCGTGTCGTCTTTTGACCGTATCGCTCAACTCTCACATCTGTGCACGCATCGCTCAATCGGTATCGCTTTTGCAACTGGCTCCGGGTCGATGTCGCGGGCTTTCGGCCTCGGTGATCGACATTTCGCTTGAGCGCGAGCGGCGTGGATAAAAGGTCGTTGTATTAAAGACTGGCACCCGTGAAAAATCAAGCTGATTGACAACTACACGCTTATGGAACAAAGGGCAGCAAGTCGTCGACCACCGCCTTATGCATCGACCACCGTATCTCTTTCAGCTGTGGCAGAGAGTCGTTTTGGCGAGAGCGAACTCCCACTCAACCCCCAGGTCGAAGAGCTCCAGATTCACATGCGCCACGCTAATGTCCATTCCACTGTTTTTGCTGCGCATAATAAGCAACGCTTGGCTACTGCCCAGTCTGAAATGGTGGAAAGTAAAACCAATAGACAGCAGAAAGGAGTAAAAATAGGAGGAAATAACCGCAAATCCTATCTCACTTTGCTATCTTATTATTCGTGAGAATCATGCCTCTCCTGCAAAGGAAGCAAATTAATTCGAGAAAATGGAAAGGATTGAATAGTTTTGAGACGAGAGCAGCTGGCTTTGCAAGACTTTGCCAGCGGATCTGACGGAAGTGGAGCGTCTAAAGAAAATCGTTTCTCTTTGAGCGGGATGCACAAAACTCCACATGATATGAGAAAGCAGACTAATGCTTCCATCAGGATTGCTTCGCTTGGCTCCCTTACTAGGTCATATAGTCAGGCTTGTGTGGGCTAGTGAGCTGCGTCTGGTGATGACGGCCCGTCAGCAGTTTGACTTCAGCATTACGTAACGAGTTGGTACGAGCCTGTTTCCTTATACTCCAGACCAGACTGCTGGACGAGGAACCTCGCGATCGTAAAGCATAACTCTTGTTCTGCTTCTCGTTGCGTACCAGCAATGGTCAACGTGCCTTCATATTTTGCCGGTTTGTTCTGTGTTACGTGCCCAATGGGTCTTGCTGGACCTCTGCCGCTGCGAGGCATTTCATTGAGACGTGTCAGGGCTTTCGATGTCTTAGCAAAGACGACAAGGCCCTCACAGGACGGTCAAGGCGATGTCTCCCCAGAAAAGCATTGCCGGGCCTTGCCGTGCTTCTCGCCAATGTAATTCTTGACTAAGCTCAGGAAAGCGGTGTATCGCCAGTCTTATCCTGCTTGCACGATCCTCTCGCCAGCCGCAAATGACGGTAATATGGTTATCTTCGTCGATTTGCATCTTACATATTCATACCACCGCCAACTTGGTCCACGGCCCGGAAACGCCAACGATGACGATCGAGCAAGATAAACCCGCTGCAGTAGCAATATCTTTCACCGTCCACCGACGCAATGGTATCTTGTTGGTCCACTCGCACGCGTTATCATCCGGCAGTGCCGCAATGTCATAGCCGATGTCGAGTAAAGCGGGAGCAATCGCGTTCGCGAGCACCTTCGGTCGTCTCTGAGCGGCGCTCTGCAGCAGGGCTATCCGTCCGGCCTTAGAAGCCACGGCCGCATAGTTGGCCTGACCCGCGACTACCGCACGCGCAGCGGCTGAAGCCATAGTGATAGCCGACCGCCGCCGACGCATCCGCCAGAACGCAGCGTGAATGGAAATTGAAGCACTGCTTCAAGTTCGCGGCAATCACCACCGCGTCACTTTCGCTGTTCCGGTCTTGCGAAGCATTAGATAGTCCGTGACGCCAGTACCACCGGCGTGTTCTTCCAGAATATCAATCGAGACAGTTCTTCTTTTACCATTTTAGCCCGCTTCACTGTCTGCGCAAAATCCGGAAGCCCGCATTGCTGGCATAACCTTTCGCCTTTACGCCTTTGGCTCTTCCTTTCAGTCTTCTGTAGCCCTTACCGTTTTCATCAATAAGCAGATCGTAAAGCCATTGGCACGTCTTCCATAAATTTCCAGTAGCGGTGGCTGCCGATTCCACGTACAGCTCAGTAACAAGGCGTTTTACCTAACAATTTCATTTTTCTTATTTTATTAGTGAATAATCTTTTTACTTAGCGTTCATCTTTTCAGTAGCGCCTTACAACTTTTGGCGGCAAAGCGGCTTGCTGGTTTCTTCGGTCATACCATGTCCCACCGACCATAGATCAAAAGGCACCTCGGCCTGATACAATGATAAATCATCTCAGCCACCAGCTCCACATTATCTATCAAACTCCGTCTGCTTTTCCTTCCAGCATATACGCTGGAAGAGTTCGTTCCGTCTTCATCAAAATGCTTTCTCAGCTTTCCACCTTCAGATGTTGCGAGCTCGGCACGTTGCCAGTCCTCACCACCATGTCCTTAATCGGGCTCGAAATGAGTGCTCGATCAATTCGATCATCTTGTCTTGTGGAAGATGTTTTCGAAACAGCCTCGATCCAATTGTCGACAACCATCGCTCAGATTCTATCCACATGGGTAGACATCTTCTTTCCGATTAAAATGATTGTATAATGCGTCATCCCTTGCGAAGCGACTGCAATATCATTTCATAGTCGTAACGTGTTGCCATAACCTGTCTGTCATCACTGACAGCTAACTTCTGTCTTTGTTTAGTGTCGTATAACTGACGCGCTTTCCTCCACCGTAGCACTGGTAAAATTTTGTTGTGCAAAGTAGACGATACATTTTACATGCAGCAAAAGTGTATAGATAAAATACAGGATATGAAAGGAGCAACATAGCTTGTAACGGGCGTAAACGCGGCTACAGGTCTGCATTATAAAATCTTGGGACAATATTGGACGCCAAAAGCACGCCAATTATTCTGGTAATATAGTAAAAGCGTACCTTTGCGCTCGCAGACAGCAAAGCGGTGCTTCCCTGACTTGTTCCGGATGGTTGTAATATCGCGGGTGGAGCGGTTTGAGGTAGCTCATGCCAGGCTCACCAACCTGGAGGTCGCATGTTCGAGGTCCTGCCTCCGCAGCTTATGTCGGCGTAACAAGTTGAAGTCAACAAGTTACGCCGATTTTCAATAGCTCGTACGCATCACTCTTGGCTTAATAAATCCACGCTTGAAGCTGCAGGGACAGTCAAAGCCATGGGCACAGCGTCCCACTCTTCAAACTCAACTGTGGGAACATTCGATTCCACCCGACCTGTAAAGTAGTAAGAAAAACGACCGCCTAAAATGCGCTCCAGATTAGATAAAAATAATTGTAGAAATAGCGGTTTCACCACCGCCATGTCATTTTAGCTCCATTGGGATGCAGGAGCTTCTTTCACACGCAAAGCACAATGCTTTTGCCTTCTCATTGCTATCACTAGCTCCTCACTGAGTTATGCTTTGGCGGCTCTGGTTATGCTTTGTGGGCGATTGTTGCGGTATTTCAGACTGTTTTTGTTGGGCAAAACACTATAGTCTCTAAATCAGTCTCTGATAATCAAACGCTTTTAATCGACATTTAAGAGCAAACACTCAAATACGCGGTTTTATGATCACGAACTTTTCTCGGAGCAAATTTTGAAGGTGTTTTGTATGATTTTCCCTTAGAATTTGCTTCAAATGATAAGGCTATATCCATGGTTTCCGGTGACCCATGATTCTGAATACAAAAGAGCTTGCCCTTGTGGCAAAGCTCTGTGATGACCATCTCAGATGAAACTGGGTTATGCCACCCAGGCGAGTAGATGGAGTCGTCCGGAGTAAGTTCCGGACCGCATTTCATTGGTTCCGTGACCGATTGAAATAGCGAGAAAAGATTGATGTACCACGTGATATGCGTTGGCCTACTAGCCAGCGACCGAATCCATGCGGGTAGGGTTTAAGCCACTTCATCGGTTTTCCTTTACAGTGTCTTCCACCTTCCAAAGCTCTCGTTGATGGGCGGGCTCTGTACATAGAGCTTCCGTTTGGGGGTGACTCCGGCCCGGAATCACCCATCGATTACTCCGGCAAAGCGGCTCAAAAGCTGGGCGGCTGATGGGTGCATGTGGTCATTAGCATCTCAGAAAGATGATAGCTTTGGGGTTGCCGGGTAAAATCTGGACCAAGACGGTGATAAATACGTGGCATCGTCGCCGCTGATGCCACGATTACTGGATACGAGCGGGCAGCAAGAAGCTCTTCAGTCGCCCGCAAAGCTCAGTAGAACTATTGCCCAACATGCAGCAATATCCGTACTATCAACAGGGCGCGCATGGTCTCGAGGCTCAGCCACACGGTCGGTATAATGTTCAAGATTGGTAGCTAACCTTCGGCGTCTGTGCCTGATTTGAGCGCGCTCATCAACGATAACAACATAAAACGAAAAGCTTCAGTGCTAAAACTGCTCTAATGGTTTGGTTCGCTTTTCCGTGTCGGGATGAAGTGCTGAATAAAAAGAGGGATTCGCCGAAGCCATCGGTCGCTTGCTCCCATCGTCGGGTTGAATAATAAACAGCTGGGCTACATCGGCGTCCCGTGATCAAGCGGATTGCTTGCCTGAAATCTGCACTGCGCAGAGGCCAGTGCCAGGGTTGCCACAGGTTCTGCGCCACCCGCGTCGGCCATGCTCTCACGCTTGCGCGAGATGGCAAAACGCGTGCAGGCAGGTCAAACGGATGAGCTGTAGCTGTGAGATACGCCCAATCAGCATAACGGCTAGTACGCGAATGCATTTCCTTGTTGTCACTATCTGAGTTTCGGCGACTGCTGCCGCCATCTACCATCATCTGATACATGATTCTGCAACGACAAAGACATGACCGTAGACACTGTGCAGAAGCAAAGGTAATGCTTGTAATAGCGGGCGGGTGTCGCGATTACGGAAATATGTGTCAGCTCGCGACCAATGGCTCCGGCCAGCTCGTCATCGTCAAGAATATCCAACAAACCGGTTGTAACGGTGACGGCGCACGGTCTCTCTTGATTCACTTTTGCACGGCGGTAAAGCTGAGGATCCTTCACGACATTCACTTTCGGCATGTCGCGCCACGCTCATGCGCAGGTTTTCTGCGATGTTATATGCACGTGGGTTGTCTAACGCCGCGCCAATGGGTACGGCCTGTGTGGCGTGATTAATCCGTGCCGCATTGGAAAAATAAAGCGATAAAACCTACGATCCTACACCTGGTACTGCAGGGTATGGTCGTAGTCAAAATAATAATTGACTGTTTGCGACATCGGTTGGTATGGTCACTTCACGCCATCAGCGTCGAGATATTACCGCCGCTTACAGTAGTTCCAGTGGCTATAAAACACCGAGCGTCCCAAGGCGTGGTCGGAAATCGTATGCTATGCGCGGTGGTCTTCATGCATTGACCTTGCAGACAGAGTGTACATCCCTACGTATTTCGCTTATCGTTGAGAACTTAACCCTCAAGGAGCACTTATCTAACGTTGCACGATCTTCTTGCGGAATCTCAAACATCGAGCTCCTTGTGGAGCCAAAGCGGTGCGATGGATTCTTGGAAACATTGTCAGCACGTGATATTCAGCTCCAGCGCGCCAGTAGAATTAAAAGAAGGCGACGTGATGTGCGGCCCGACTTATTCTCGATCGTCAGCGATTTTCGTTTGCAACTGAAGGTTCTGATTAGCTTTCAGCTCCGGATAAACCTCTAAAACTCAATCGGCAAGCGCACTTGTCAAGCATTATCAGCCGTACTTTGTCGTTGATGGACTGCTTTAGCGCCCATTACGCTGCAGCCGTTGCTCTCTAATAAACTTCACGCTCGCCGGTGGCATATCCATGTATGACCAACTTTGTGGGGCTAAATCCTTAACGTTGTTCAGCACGAGACATCGATAACAAGCTTGTTCTCTCGATTGTTGCGAAGGCTTGCAAACGATTGTAAAGACCAGCAAGCCAAAGGCTATCAAAACTAAAACAACAAATTATTAATTAATGTCATGCAATTTACAGGGTGCTTATTAATTAGATATATGCAAAGATAGCTCAAAAGTTGCTTTAAAGAAAGCTGTTTTAGATTAATTAAAGAATCTGACCTGAGCTCTAACTCAGTTTGCAAAAACTGATGTTCAAAGGCTTTTTGTTTCCAAACTTCTTATAAAACTTTCCTCCAAGCTCTTTCAGGTCTTTTTTACTGCCGGATGCCTCCCCATTTAAGAACTGAATCCTTTTTCGATGTATTCAGAGGTTATCTTTTGATTGAATCAGAAAACATTGTAGACTTGCCAACACTAAAACGATCTCTCAAATATACTTCTTCTTACTTAATCTTACGCGGCTTTAATATATCGGCCCATTCTGCAACTAACTGCCTGGGTTATCCTTACTACGAATTTCACTGGCTTTCCGGATTATTCTCTTGAATAATTGCGTATCGCGACCCCAATCTACACTTTGTAATTTTGAACTGAACTATATGACAGCAACGGCTGCTCTGGCTCAAAAACTAAAATGAAACAATTAAAATACGACTTCATGTAGTAGTTGATTTGGAACCTGATTCTCAAAAACAACATCAAACATAAAAAATCGCGATTGCAGATATGAGAAAAATTCTCTACCATATCTAGCTCCATTAATATCAACGAGATATAATTACTAACACAAACATTATATCTCTAATTGTATCTGCAAAGGTACAAAATATAAATACCATGTAAACCCAACAAATGAACAGTGTAATTCTGTTTGAAAAGAAAAACATCCAAGAACAAGACAATTGAATATCTAACACAATTTCAATATAATATCAGCGGTGTTAATACAACCCTAAAATAAATAATCATGCAGAAGCATGCATAAAATACAACCAGAAATTGTTATCAACGAAAAACAGCTCTGAAGATCAAATTTAAGCTTTTCAAGAGATTAAATTATGAAATTTACTAAAGGAAACAACAACTAAATTTCATAAAAATCTCTCTTCTCTTCCTAAATAATCGAATCACCAAATATCCATGTTTTCAAAATCACCCCAACACATGAACAAATATATTAGAACAAAGAGACCCTCGTTACGCGTAACCAAGGCTCTCCGTAAAGCGACTCTCCACATTCGTTGCAGTACCATCCCATTCAGGCACCAGACAGGCCAGATGGGAAGAGGTGGACCCTGCCATAATGTACTAAAAAGTTTGGATATCTTTAATAAAGCTAAAAATAATACTTCAATACTAGAAAAACTAATAAAACAGACAAATAGAAGTCTCTCCAGGCAATTAGTAGCATCAACTGGGCGTCTACCCCATCTTTTCTCAGCATCCTCCGTCTGGGACCTCAAGGGTTCACAATCTTGGCCGACTGGCGCTTAGATGCTGTGCTTGTATGTCAATCAGACTCAGATGCCCGGCGTGCCCTGGCGTTTCTTGGTAACCGGAGGTCTGTCCAACACGGTCCTCTGGGTAGAACCACTAAGCTCCTTACGATGGGTGAAAGTGACTGTACCGACGTTCTGAATTTCAGCTCATGTGCCCGGCAATGGGCGAACAGCCCAGCCATGGGACCTTCTCAGCTGGGATGTGACGGGCCGACATCAGGGTACCGACCACCCGTCGATCTTCAGGCTCTTGGGGGATCAAAGCCTGTTATCTGAATTGCAGCACCTCCTTTGCGACGATACGGTTTCATGCGCTTGCACCGGATCACTATACACAGTTTCCTGCTCGCGTATGCTCCAGTCAAGCGCCCTTATGCATTTGCACTCTACTGGGCCAGTTTAGTCGGCCCGAGGGCACCTTTGGAAGCCTCCGTTACGCTGGGCGGCCACCCCAGTCGACTACCCTGAGCAATTGTCGCGCAAACGGCGCGTTAGACCTCAGACAGCCAAGGAGGGCCCGTATTTTCGGGATGAAACCACGGGTGCTGGCGGCACCCGCTTCATGACCTCGGCCTATCCTACATCGGATGACAGGTCGTGCTATAGCTGTAGTAAAGGTTCACGAGGGTCTTTACGTATCGCGGGTAATCAGCATCTTCACCCGATACTAATTTCACTAGAATCATAGTTAGACGTCAGATGTTACACCATTCGATACAGTCGGAACTTACTGACAAAATTTCCTTTATAGGACCAGGCCTTATAGTTACATGCACCATTTGCTGGGGCTTCAGTAATGCGCCAAAAATGGTGACATCTCCTCTGCTTACGGCACCGGGCAGGTGTCTGGGCTATACATCCTCTTTTCAGGATTCGCTTTAGCCCTGTGTTTTGTTCAACAGTTACTGGATGATTCTCTGCGCCCTTCCCCGGAGAAGGACCCTGTCGAAGTTACGAGATCAATTTGCTGATTCGCCAACCATGAATCTCTCGCGCCTTAGTATATTCTTTGACTTCATGTGTCCGTTTACGTTTGGTACCCAAAGGATATCTTATGGATTTCTGGAGATATGATTACCGGCACTATTCGTCCTTCCGAGGAAGGTTCATACTATCAAGTTCGGCTCTCTTGGTTGCTGGGAGAAATCCTTTCACCCTTCAACGGACTTCTTCCTCCAGTCGCGGCCGTGTCACTGCTCGTCTCATCAACCTGGTGGCGTCACGGAGATAACTAACCGTATCTTATCGCCTGCGCCATTCGGCGGACTGGACCGACTTTTGCAGGATGATTGGGCATTGCGAAACTGTGATCTTACGAGGGGTCTTACGCTTATCGTTGCCTTACCCCATTTGCATTTCCACGCGCTCCAGGATCAGTTATCTTCACCATTCTGCGGCGGAATGCTCCTCGATACTTTTATATACAATGCTATCGTCTTGGTTTCTGTCTGCCACCGGTGTATCCATGCCCGGACCCTCGACTTCAAGTGAGCTGTTGCACTCTTTTGAATGAATAACACTTCAAGCCAGCATCCGCTGTCATGACCCAGACTTCGTTAGACCAACGCGACCAGTGGGACCTTGGGCGGTCTGGATTAACTACTCCTCTCAGGGACAGACGCGCCCTTCCCCTTGCACATATGCTACCGCAGGCATTTCGGGTTCGTCGGACGATAGGCGGTGAAGCCCTCACCATCTATCAACTCCCCACCTCAGGAGATCTATGCACCTAAATGCCTTTCAGGAGCCTGTGAGCCCCCATCTCCAATTTGGTGGCCTCGCTCCTCAGCTCGTGGGAGCTTTCGCCTTGTCAGGTGCGGTCCTCCATTCTGTTGCAGACTTCAACTGGTCAGGTGGGTCGCCCCGGTTTCGCGTCTCTGCTACGCCTATTGAAACCGGCACCCCGGCTCCCCGAGATGCGGCCCTTAACTGGCCGGGATGGCGCTCATGGAGTTCATTTATGCAGGCACGCCGTCTTTGAAGCAGCTCCGACCTTGTGGCGGATGGTTTCCAGGTACTGTTCACTCTTCTAATGAAGTGCTGCCTTCCTCACGGTACTCTCGTTCACTATCAATCTCACAGGAATTTAGCCTTACCGGATGGGCCAGCAGATTCGCAGAATTACTCGTGTTCACGTTACTCAAGGATACCGCTATAGTGTTTCATTGTGCTTCACATACGGGATTATCACCCTCTATAGTTCTACTTTCCAGAAAATTCTGGTCACACGTTGAGTACAATAACGCGGTCCTACTTCGACAGCACGTTACGTCATCGGTTTGGGCTATTCGGTCGCTCCCCGCCACTACAGGGAGTCATTGTTCTTTTCTTTTCACTCCAGGTGCTAAAGATGTTTTCAGTTCCCAGGTTAAACCACTGCGCTAAAGCCTGGGTGACCGTTCTTCAAACGGCCCGGTTTCTCCATTCAATCCGCGGATCAGGATTTACTACCGCTGGCTTATCGCCTTTTGCCGTCCTTCATCGCCTCTGTGAGCCTGGGCATCCGCCATCCGCCCTTAATTACTTTCTTGATTTACTCATACTTTTGCTATTGTCGTAAAATTAAAAAGCAAATTCCTCTAAAATTATAAGTCTTGAACTTGGTTACTTTACAGTCTTGCTTGTCAATATGTCGAAGATCGAAGAAAGAAGAAGGTAAAAATAAAAAATTAAAAAAGTAAAACTCTGTATGACACTTTCTTCAGATGTTGATATCGGAATCAGACAAGTGACCTCTTGCATACCATGCAGCGCTCAACCAATGAGCTAATCACCAAGGAATAATGAATGCGGAATAAATTTGAAATAATCTGCGTGAAGCGTGAAAGGAAAGAACTTCCGTTCCGGCTTACCACTTCTCATTTCAATTCGTCATTTCTCATTACAGAGGATTCAGGACTGCAGATGCCTTCCTTTTCTCTTTATCGAAAAACAGATTTCGTGGTACAAGAGGAAAAGAGACTCACCGATAAACAATCATCAGTCAGGCTGATAATATCTCAAAACTTCTTGCTGTTTCAGCCAGAGAGAGGCTTGTCAACAGCGCATCAGCATAAACGTCTCCAGAAAGGAGGTGTTCCAGCCAACCTCCGGTACGGGCTGCCAGCTTGCATGGCCGACTTAGCTCAATCACCGGTTTTGCCCAGGCCGATCCTCTACGGTCACGGACTTCGGCACCCAGCTCGTGAAACCCGACGGTGCGGGTGTGCAAGGCCCGGGAACGTCACCGCGCCATGGCTGATGCGCGATTACTAGCGAATCCAGCCTCGTGGGGTCGGGTTGCAGACCCCAGTCCGAACTGGGACGGATTTAAAGATTAGATCGCATTTGCTACGACCGACCTTCTGTACCGGCCGCCGTAACACGTGTGTAGCCCCCGGACGGGCGGGCCGTGCTGATTTGACGTCATCCTCTCACCTTCCTCACACCTTACGAGCGCTTATGGCAGTATCTACAGAGTGCCCGCATTACCGATGCGCACCAAACTAGCAGGGTTGCTCGTTATGGCATAAGCCGACACCCTCACGGCACGAGCTGACGAGCAACTGTGCGGCACCTTCACAGGGTCCCCGAAGGACGTCAACATCCTGTGTCGTTCACTCCCGCAATTTCAAGCCTGGTAGGTTCCTCGCGTAATCATCGAATTAAAACCACATGTTCCCTCCCGCTTGTGCGGGCCCCCGTCAATTCCTTTGAGTTTCACACCGTTGCCGGGCGTACCCCGCTGGGATGCTGCCACGCTTTCGCTGTTCCTCATCCAAAAGAACGAAGAACGGGCATCCGTCGTTTCGTCAAAGTGACTCACCAGGGTATCTCAACTCCTGCTTGATACCCGCATCTTCGAGCTTCAGCGCTGCCAGTTCTTGCTCGCGTTTCACGCAGCTATGATCGGAGTTCTTCGTGATATCTAGCATTTCACCGCTGCAAATTCACTGAATTCCGCCTGCGTTGCGCACACTCAAAGTGAACCAGTTCGCTGCCGTCGAGTCGAGCGTCTATTCATTTGCCAACACGCTCATCCACATGGCCTACGCATACACTAAACCCAATAAATTCGGATAACGCCGGACCTTCCGTATTACCGCGGCTGCTGGCACAGGTCATTAGCGGTCCTTATTCATGCGGTACCTGCAAATAGTCACACGCGACTAACTATCGCATAAAAAGCGTTTATACATGTAGAGGGCCGTCATCCTGCACGCTACTTGGCTGGTTCAGACTTCCGTCCGTTGACAATATTCTCACTGCTGCGCCTCACATGTAGGAGTTTGGACCGTGTCCAGTTCCACATGTGACCTTCCTCTCAGTGAACTGCTGAGTCGTTGCGCTGGTGGGCTGCATTGCCCGCAACAAGCTAATCAGCGCATCCCCATCCACCGCCAAACATCTTTATTCCACATCTGATGCCACCTGTCAGCGGAAACCCATGGAGTCTAGTCTTACCTTTCGGCTGGGTTATCTCCGGTTATGGGAAGGTTACATCGCATACGTCACCTCGTGCGCTGAGTCACATCAGGTTTGCGTTATGAGCCTCTGCTGCTAACGCCCTCGACTTGCAAGGTGTGTTAAGCCTTAGCTAGCGTTCATCCTGAGCCAGGATCAAACTCCTCCATTGGCCAAAATGGTTTGACCAAGCCGTAAACCAAAGCAGTAAAAGAGCAGCTCTCCAACTTCGCTCTACGCCTGCAACCTTGATTAATCTGTTCAGAATCGCTTATCCTATTGAAGGTCATGAAAACCTATTGTCTATATTGACTGAGGTCGTTTCTTTTACCCAAAAGTCAACCAAAATCATAAAACATAGCTATAATAAAGGCGTACTTGTTTTGTGCTTCTTCACGTGTAAATCTATTCAGTGATCGCTTTCTTTAATTGCTTTTCGTTTTAAGGCGAAAGCGTTTGCAAAGGTAGGACTTTTGCTCTCTTACTTCCAAATATTCTGCGATTATTTTTCAGCTCGTTTCACCATATAATTGACATATATCAACCCCACGCTCGCTTCTTTATTAATAAATGTAAAGAAGTCATTTGGTCTTTTATTCGAGCTTCATAAATTATTGAAGCTAAGATAAGAAAACACCACCTTATGAAGTATTTTTACTAAAAAGCCTCAAAATGCATCATTATTTTCGACTCAAATATTTTTGTTGGCAAATACTAAAATTCACGATTTTACTATCTCTATCAATCAGCGACTTATGCAAAACAACGTTCTTACATGTGTCATGGTATGGTCAAAGCATGGCTTTTAGCATGCGAAAGCATAGCTTGACCATACAAAGCGGCACTTTTCGGCAGTTAAAAGTTATGCCATGAGCCGCTAAAAGCTATACTTTGAGCTATCTACAAGAGCCATATTTGACAATCGTAGCATTATTTTTGCACTATGAAAGATGCAAATCGCCCTTTTAAAATCCTAGAAGGAGTCGTCATTCGACCCCATTTTTCGTGATAAAATTTTGCTGCAACAGGAACGAAAAGCGTGAAGCTATAAACACTATCGGATTGTCGCCACAACATACCTCGACTGCGTTCCGATACGGAATTTTCCACCCCAAATACCGATACCACTGGACACATAATATTGCGTGCGGCCTTCGTCAAAGGCCATAGGCGTTTTCACAAATCCTATTCTCAATCCAACTAATGGGCCAAACTTGTCCATACGTGGTATGTCCGCTAAACTGAAAATCCACTCACACCGCTCTTGTCTCTTCCAAATGATAGGTTGATGGTCGAGCAAGATCATATACTTCGACCCATCTACCTGATTCATCAGCCGCTCAACCGATTTTCGTCGTTTATCTCGTACGATCATCACGACCAACAATCACAATGCCATTTGCCAATTCCGCCACCGAATCGCGCAGCAATGATACCGGCCTCTTTATAAAACCTTTCACTATTCGGCTCTCCCGCATAATAATCATGATTGCCCAAACAGGCATAAACAGGCGCGTTCAGTCTGCGAAACTCCGCAGCCATATCCGCTCTGATCAACGGCACAACACTAAAATCAACAATATCGCCACCGATTAATATCGCATCGGGATTCTCAACATTCATTAAGTCTACCCATTTAACCAAATCGGCCCGCGTATTATGATAGCCCAGATGCAAATCGCTCAACATAACTAATTTGACAGGACGCGGCAACGATTTGTCCGCTTTCAATTCCAACGGCATTCTCACCTTATTATAATAATGCAGATTGCCATAGATAAAAATACCACACATCGTCAGAAATACGAGTATACTACCCTTTGGGCTGGCATAAAACCAAGAATCGGGAAGCCACCCCACCCATCTGAGGACATCGAGCAGCAGAAATATCAACACCAAATAGAGCAAAACGAAAACAGAAGAATAGCCCACCTCGTAGCAAAATGGTTGCCACCGATGTAGGCAAACGGTCGAGTCCCACTCCAAAATTGAAAAACACAAAGGAAAGCCAGCAACATCACGACCAATACCACACCTTTGTATAGACTAGCAAAAGGCAACATCACCCACACATGCCATGCCACAAAGCCACATCCCAGCAAAGGAAGCAGCAGAAAAATCATTATCAACATTATATTCATGGGCAAAGATAATGTTTTTACAAGATTGTAACCTGCCACCATTGCCCATCAGCAAATTAATCCCTATTTTTGCATTATATATATAATAATGTGTAAAGATGGACCCGATACCCAACAGGATTCTCGTCGTGGATGACGAACCCGACATTCGCGAAATTCTGAAGTTCAATTTAGAAACCTACGGCTACACGGTTGATACAGCTTGTTCGGCAGAAGAGGCCTTCGGCAAGTCGCTATCTTCATTCCAACTCATATTGCTCGACGTGATGATGGGCGGCATGTCGGGGTTTGAGATGGCTCAAAAGCTGAAACAAGACCGGTCGACAGCCCACATTCCCATCATCTTCTTAACCGCGCTCGACAGCGAAAACGATACCGTCAGCGGCTTCAATCTGGGTGCCGACGACTATATCGCCAAGCCTTTCTCCATCCGAGAGCTGATCGTCAGAGTCAGAGCCGTTTTGCGACGAACCGACCTCGACCATGCCTTCCGCAAGCGAAGAAACCCTCTTACGAAGGCCTTTGTCATCTATCCCTGAACGAAAAGAAGGTTGCCGTTGACGGGCAAACCGTAGCTTTCACGAAGACTGAATTTGAACTGTTAGCCACCCTTCTGCGTGCTCCGGGCCATGTATTCAGCCGTCAGGAACTCATCAACAAGGTATGGCCCAAGGATGTTTTGGTGCTCGATCGTACCGTCGACGTGAACATCACCCGCCTCAGAAAGAAGATTGGCCCATACGCTTCCTGCCTTCAGACGCGTCTGGGCTACGGCTACTCCTTCACTCCTTAATCCTCCCCGCCATGCCAAAGTTATCCATCGGCCACCGCCTTTATATCAGCGTGACAGCCCCTGTTCCTTATTTATGCCGTCTGCTTCATGGTGTTTCAGCAAAACCGTGAGAAGCAATACAAGATAGATACGCTCAACCTGAAGCTGCAAACCTACAACCAACGCATGCACGAAGCATTGGTGCTGCAAGACAACAAAAGCGAACAAACACTCAACAACTTTGTCAAGACGCACGCGGAGCATAACATCCGCGTTACGCTAATCGACCGCCGGGGCCGCGTTTTCTATGACAACATCTTCAAAGACTACGCCCGTATCGGCAACCACGCCAATCGAACAGAATTTATTCAAGCCGTCAAGACCGGACAAGGACAGACCGTCGACCGCAACAGTTCTACCCTGCGCCACGATTATTTCTACTCTGCCACGTACTTTCCCAAGGACGGTTATATCATCCGCACGGCCCTACCCTACGACAACGACTTAGCCTGTTCGCTGCAAGCCGACCAACAGTACATCTGGTTTTCGATTGTTGTCATCTTGTTGACTGACGCTTCTGCTCTACCGATTCATCAGCCGACTGGGTCAAAACATCACCCAACTGCAGACGTTTGCTGAGCGGGCCGACCAGAACGAGAGCCTTGAAACGGAAGAACTGATTGACTTTTTCTGATGACGAACTGGGCGAAATCGCCGAACGCATCATCAAGATATACAGGCGACTGCAAAGCACCCGGCAAGAACAAGACATTCTCAAGCGACAACTAACACAGAATATCGCACGAATTGAAAACGCCTGTTGCCGGCATTCAAGGCTATTTGGAAACCATCTTAGAGAATCCGGACATGCCCGACAGCACACAACACCAGTTCCTGACCCGCTGTCACGCGCAAAGCGAACGACTCACGTCACTCCTTAACGACATTTCCATCCTCAACCGACTCGACGACGGCGCAACGGCCATGCAACGTGAATCCGTAGAAATCAATCAGCTAATCAATCAAATCGAGGAAGAAACCTGCTTTGCAACTGCAAGCCCACGGCATGACGTTCAGCAATCAACTGCCTGCAGGCATTACCATCAGCGGCAACCGCTCCCTACTCTACAGCATCTTCCGCAATCTTCCGACAACGCTATCGCTTACGCGGGCCATGGAACGACCATCACGCTCTACGCGCAGTCAATGGCAGACCGATGGCAATTCTGCTTCAGCGACAACGGCGTAGGCGTTGCCAACGAACACCTGCGCCGAATCTTCGAGCGATTTTACAGAATAGACAAAGGCCGAAGCCGTCAGAATGGCGGCACCGGCCCTCGGTTTTTGTCAATCGTAAAGAATGCCGTACTCTTTCACGGCGGTGGCATTCAGGCCCGCAATCTGCCCGAGGAGGACTGCAATTTCTGTTCACGCTCCGACGCGAACCTTAACCCATGCTTCACTTTTTAGTTTTCCACGAACTCTTGGCGGCCCGCAACTGGTGGCGCATGACGCTCAAGAACTCTTGGCTCTCCTGCAAAATATTCAGGTAGAGCAGGCTCACTTTTCAATTGCTCGTCGTGCTGCGACTTTTGGATACGGTCGATATGCCCTTTGCGAATGACGGAGAGCAAGTCTTTGCAGTTATCGGCTTCGGCCAGAATCTCACGATAGTTTTGGTAGCGTCCCGTCTCAATCAGCGCGCCCGATTGCTTCATCAAGTCATTGATGGTTTGGCGAACAGGCCTGAACTCCTCGATATACAATGCCGGCAGAGGGTGGAAATTATTCTCAACATGTTCCTTAATCGGTTCCAGCATACGTCGCAGCGAGTAAACAAACTGCTGATTACTGTTAGCCCCTCAGATGGAACCACGTATTGCGTTCGATGGCTACATCCATCGGACAACGCTTCAATCCCAGCATTTCACGCCGTCGGAAGTTTTTCAACAGCTGCAGTTCCGTTTGCAGTTCTTTCTCCGCCTTGCGCAGGACTTTGGCATTTTCACGCAGCCAGCGCGTCCCATGATGAGATTATACTCATGGAGCGCGAAGCGTGTCATAAAAACTCTGTGTACGGCTCACTTGCTTGTAAAGCAGTTCCCACACAAAGCTGCGGATCGCGTGTGCGCATCATCAGTCTGAACGTAGCGGCCAGACTTATCTACTTCCGACGCCTTCTTGTTGAAATTCCGATTCGAACGCACCAGCAACACAATGACCAACGCAATCATCGCCAACTTCACCCGAGATGCCGCCTAATACATGGCCAGACAGATGAGCGAACAGGAGATAAAGGCTACGCCCGCCGTGATAAACCAACCTCCGATGACACTAATAACGCCTGTCACACGGAACACCGCGCTTTCACGGCTCCACGCCTTGTCGGCCAAACTCGTACCCATGGCCACCATAAAGGTAACATACGTTGTAGAAAGCGGCGGTTTGTAATTGGTTCCGATGATGATGAGCATCGACGCCAGCACCAGATTGACCGATGCCCGCACCGAAACGAAAAATCGCGATGATGACACTCAACGCCTTACCGCTATTAAGCAGCATGCTATAGTCCATGCTTTCGTCGCTCAACACCTTGATGGTGGCCAGCACAAAGGCTCCTCCCAGAAGCTCAAACACCAGCGACACCGTGGTAGACGTAGGCATGCCCAGCGTATTAAAACACGTCGAGGATGATGATATCGGTCACCATAACGGCCAAGAAAAAGGGTCATGACGTTTTCAAAACTGAAATACTGCGGCATCATCATGCCATGACGGGCCACATCCATCATGCCCGACGACATGGCGGCACCCAGAATCACGCCCAAAGAAGCGATCAATAGAATGGTGCGAAACTTAGCTACACGGGCACCAACGGCCGACTGCAGAAAGTTGACCGCGTCGTTGCTGACGCCTACAAACAGGTCGAAGATGGCTAAACCAAGCAGAAATACGACAATTAGAAATAAATCGCGCTCATAAAATAAATATATATTTAATGAGCGCAAAGGTAGAAACCGGATGTTTTCAGTGATGTTAACGCAATGTTACAATCCTGTTACAATTGCGATTAAAAGCAGAATCGTTGCTTTCATGGTTCTGAGTCGGCATACAACCATCAGCCAAATGAAAGACAAGAACTGAAGTATCAATCATTTAACAACTCATGGCACGCAGGATCCGGACATCCTGCAAAAGGGCGGTCGGGCATCGGTCGGCATCATTCTGAATGAGCTTGAACGATGTCCATGCCCTCAAGCACTTCGCCGAACACCGTGTACTGACCGTCAAGATGGGGCGTTCCACCTTTCTTGTAATAGGCTTCGCGCAGGGCGGGCGGTATCGTTACCTCTGTCCCTTCATGGCCTTGTCGATCCGGGCTTGCACCGATCGATCATGTCTTCGTTGAAGCGGCGGCCGTAAACAATGCAGAACTGACTGGCCGAAGAACGATATTCGGACTCACGTCGTCGGATTCACGGGCTGCGGCGACGGCTCCCCCGATGATGATACAAGGCCGGATAATGAATCTCGGCAGGCAATGTATAGTCGGGCGAATATTCGCCGAGTTGCGCTTCGGGGGCGTGCGTGCCGTGAGGTGGAGTCACCCGTCTGAACTCATGAAACTGCTGATGACACGATGAAAGAGGTTGCCGTCGTAATAACCTTCTTTGGTAAGTTTAAGAAAAATTATCGATGCAAAGGGAGTCTCGTTGTACAGAGCAATGCGGATGTTGCCCATCGAAGTCTCTAAAAGAACTTCATGGCGCAAGGTATCAAGCCCTTGCGCCATGCCGTAGAAAGGCAACAAGAGCGTTGCCAGAAATAGAATGAAATGTTTTCATTTGCTATGGTTTGCACGCGTCATCCGTGTTGATTTCATCGTGAGTGAGTTTCTTCTTATCCATCGACCACCACACGTAGGCGATGTAAGCCACGACAAACGGCACGAGCAACGACATCGTAGAACATCGTCTGCAGGGTAAACATGCTGCTCGAACTGTTGAGAATGGTCAAACTGCTCTGCAAATCAACTGTCGAAGGATAGTAGGCGGTATTGTTCCATCCCACGTTGAGGAGCAACGACAGCACCACGAGTACCACGCCAATGCCGGCCGGCCATATACCTCGCACAAACTCTTTCGCACAGGAACGAACGGATCACGCCGTAGAGCAGCAACACAACGCCCAAGACTAAGAGGACGGTGAGATACCACATCTCTATGAAATTGTTGAGGTACTTAAATGGTTGCATATAGATTTTTGCCGTTGCCGGATCGTAGGCAAAGCCATCCTTGAAAAGCGTGCGGATAAAGAAGGCCAAAAACAAGATCAGGAAAGGCACTACATTATAGAGCAGATGGCGGCGGCTACGCTGACGGATGGTATCGTCGTCCACATTATTTATAATATAAAGAATGCCCAATATGCGTCAGGAAGAATACGGCAAAGCCGAAATGAGATTCCAAGGGTCGAGCAACGCGTCGAGACCATGGCTGCCATTGGCCCAATGGCTGATGACGGGCTGTAAACCATCGGTGATATTCATCTTATCGACAAGGAAATTGCTGCCGTCAAAGAACGTTGCTACGGCACCGCCAAGCAGCAACGGACCTACAATACCGTTGATGACAAGCAACCATTGGAACGTACGTGTGCCCAGAATATTGCCTAACTTGTTCTGGAACTCATAGCTCACAGCCCTGCATTACGAACGTAAACAGAATAATCATCCACAGCCAGTAGGCTCCGCCGAAGCTAGTACTGTAGAACAAGAGAACGATGCGAAGAAAGCACCGCCAAACGTTACGAGCGTAGTAAACGTGATTTCCACTTGCGGCCCGTGGAATTAACTACGAGTCGGCGTTCTTCGGGCGTGTTGCCCAAACTGAATACCAATGAGTTGGCTCCTGAACAAAAAGCAGGAAGACCAACAATGCGCCCAAGACGCTGACAATAAGCCACCAATAGTGTTGCAAAACAGATATGTCATGCTTTTGGGGCCTCCATCCCCTTACGAATTTGCTTAAATAAGATGTTGATTTCTACGACCAGCATTGTGGTAAACAAAAGCCAGGAAAATGAAGAACGTGAGGATAACGCTGGAAGAACCGATATCGCTGACGGCTGCCCGTGAGGCAACATGTCTTGAATTGTCCATGGCTGACGGCCCATTTCGGCCACAATCCATCCTGCCTCGCTACCAATGTAGCCCAGCGGAACCAACACAATGGCCGTAATGAACAGCCAACGCCACTTGGAATCAGCGATATTGCGACGCCAAGACACATGTCCCACGACGAGGAAGAACAGGATGAAGAGAACGCCAAGGCCCACCATCACACGGAAAGCCCAGAAGTTGATGGGAATATTGGGAACAATCTGGTCGGCTTCTTTCACGTAACCATAACCGAAATACTGGATATTATCGGCTACGTCTTTGGCGTACCTTCGGGCTCTTATCGCCGCTACGATACTGCTGCAGGGGCCTTAATGGCGGTCTGCCCGCGGTTATCTTCTCTTTCAAAGATGGTTGTTTTTGTCCAGAATGGTCGGTATAGCCTTTGATGATGTCGTTCACACCGGGCACATAACCATTTAAATCACGTGTGGCAAGGAACGACAATGCATTAGGGAACACCCACCTGAACGACGGCTCCCTGCTCGTTGGCGTAGTCTGCTTGACCGAAAGGACTGACCCAAGCCACGGCTGTCAGGCTCTGACTATGACCTCCGTTGTACAGAGCTTCCATAGCCCCGCGAGCTTCATCGGCTGCGTTTTGGCCACGGTATAGGGCCGACTCATCACCGGTCATAGCTGTGAGCAGTGAAGCCACCAATCCTACGATAGAAGCTATCTTGATACTTTCAACAGCCAACTTGTGCTCCCGATTCTTCAGCAGATACCAGCAGCTGACACCCACCGTAAACAGCACCGATAATCCATGCCGAGGGTAACAGTGTGAGCAGAACTTGCTGACGGCGAAAGGAGATAACGCCACGTCTGCGAAAGGGTCATTTCAGCGCATCGTATCGGGATTGAATGTCTGACCAATGGGGTGTGCATCCAAGCATCACACAAGAATCCACCAGGCTGAAATTGTTTGCACCCAGACCGGTAAGCCATGTAGAAGCCAAATGAAAACCCGAGACACTTTTTCCAACCAAAGAACATTACTGCGACGAACGTTGACTCCATAAAGAATGCGTACAATTCCTTCTACAGCCAGCAGGTGCACCAAAGATGTCGCCCACAAACCAAGAATAGTTACTCCAGTTGGTATCAAACTCAAACTCAAGAATGATACCCGTGGCAACGCCTCATGGCAAAGTTGATACCAAAGAGTGTCTGCCAGAATTTGGCCGCGTCTTTCCAGAAAACGCTTCTTCGTGCGATAATAACAAGTTTCTGGCAATTTCCCATGATAACCCGCCAGACCGAGCGTCAGCGGTACGAACAACCAATGATAGATTGCCGTGAGCGCAAACTGCGCCCTCGACCAATCAATGGTTGCCGTGGTAACTCTAATCAATTGATTTAACATAGATATAAAATTAAATTAATGATTAATGCGCTGTATCAGCTCCTTTTCCAACGAACTCGGCCTCATGTCCGGAGCGGCCGTTCTGCTTCAAATAATTAGGAAAGAAAAATACTTTGAGGATGGCAAACATGATAAATAACTTGATAATAATAATGGTCCACAGGGTCTTGCCCAATGTCATTTGCCTAAATCCGTCATAGTATAAATGGTACACTTTATTGAAAAAGTCATGGTATGCCATAATATTTAATCTAGGTCAGTCTCATTTAGAATGTAAAAATTACGAAAATAAATTTATTGTTGTTCTATTTTTCCCCAAAAATGTAAAAATTTAATATAATAAAGGCTTAACCTATATGCTAGTCAATAGAAAACCTTTATTTTTGCAATGATTAATCATTTAAAGTTTTTTACTCACTATGAATAAGAAAAATCCTTATTCCGATTATCATTATCGGGTTATTGTTAATTGGCGGTATCGTTTATTTAAGCATGATTTAAATAAACAAAAGCAAGAAAAATCAAGCTATGCAGGAGTTAGCCGAACTCGACAAGAAAGAGATGGAAAAACGAGTATCAGTCAATTTGCTCAGCAATATGGCGAAATGAAAAACTCAGATTACCAATGATTCTATTATTGCACAGCTCACCGCCGAGCAAGAAAAACCCAACGATTATTAGATGAATTGCGCGTGTAAAGAGTAATGATGCTCGTGAGATTGCCTCGTTTGAAGAAAGAGTTGGCTACGGTACGTGCCGTCTTACGCAGCTATGTACTGGAAATAGACTCACTGAATCGTCTCAACCAAAAACCTGACAGCAGAGAATACACGTGTGAAAGGCCATATATGAAGAGGCCACCGACAGATTGAAGGCCTCAATACCGAAAAGGCATCACTCTCTGAGAAGGTTGCTATTGCGGCCCAACTCGATGCCATCAGTATTAGTTTGCAAGCAAAAGACAAACGTGGCAGGGGACACCAAAAGGCTAAATAAGTGTGTTGTGCTACAAGTAAACTTTGCCATTGCGAAGAATGTTACTACGGGAAATGGTGTCAAAACGGTCTATGTCGAATTATGTCACCATCAGGCAACCTATTGGGAAATAATGGCTCTTTTTAATTTTTGAGAACCAATCGCTACAGTGTTCTATGAAAAAGTATTGAATATGGCGGTCAAGAAACACTTGTTACAATGTATTGGCAAGTCAACTGCTTTAGAAGCCGGCACCTATAGTCAGCATTTTCGCTGATAGGCAATATGATAGGGTTCCAGAAACTTTCACTTTCAATTAAATTCATCAGTAATTTAGTCTTGTAAACATAACTACAGAAGTTGCTCTAAGACTTTTACTTTGCTTATATTATAATTCTGATACGCTACTTGCATATTCCAAAGCGTATCATTTAGTTGAATAGAATGAGGAAAATATTAACTTTTTCATGTTCGCCGGTTGGTTCTTTCCTATGGAGCCCAACGGACGTTAAGCCTGATAGTTGTCGTGCGCTTGCACTACGCAACACACAAGCAGCTTAACGTAAGCCGATTCAAACAGGAAGCCGCTAAGAACATACACTAAAGCAGCCAAAAACCAAGTACTTGCCAAAAGTAGACGCGCGGCGGTTATCAGTATTACAGCAAAAGAAATTTCATTACTGGATAACGATAGTAAAAATGCGTTGAATCATTTTTGGCACAAACGTAAATTCTGCTGCAGGCAACCACCTTTCTTCTCTCATCATCGGAATGGCCCAACAAGGCATTATCGCACCGGCCATGGCCCAGCAAATGGGTGGATTGGTAGACCAGATAGGAAAACCGATAGCACAAGCTGGCGATCAATTAGGACAAAAACATCACAGACGGACTAAGAACCAATACTCATCATATCTTTGGCGGAGCCATCATGATGCGCCAACCGGTATTTATGGGTGGAGCCATTATAGCGGCAATAAAAATTGCCGCAATCAACGAGCAATTGTCTGATAATGGTTCTGACTTTGTACGCCAGGCCACACTTTACAGCATTGACCAAACTTATTGGTTGGTCGTTTCTCTGCGAGAGAAGAGAAAAACTAGCCATCAGTTACCATAAACTGGTGTCTAAACTAGCTGAGGATGTCAAGAAAATGATTAAACAAGGCGTGGCAACACGGGCCGACGGACTGAAGGTTGACGTCAAGGTGAATGAAGCCGAAATGCAGATTACCCAGGTAGAAAATGGTTTAGCTCTATCCAAGATGTTGCTCTGCCAGCTATGCGGCCTGCCCTTGGACGAGAATATTACGCTTGCCGATGAGAACAAAGAGAGTGGCGACATTCTCCTTGCTGCCGAAACAGAAGAGAAAAACTCTCCGGATAATCGGCCAGAGTTGCGCATGTTGCAGAATGCCATAGACATTAGCAAGGAAGCTACTAAAATTATCAGAGCCGCTTACCTGCCTCAAGTATTGCTGACTGGTGGTTATATCCTCTCCAACCCAAATGTATTCAATGGTTTTGAACGCAAATTCTCGGACTATGGAATATCGGTCTATTGGTACGAGTACCTGTTTGGAACTGGTTTGAAAGGCTCTTATAAAGTCAGAGCTTCCAAATTGGCGACCAATATGGCTGAAATGGAACTCTATGATGCACGCGAAAAGATTAATTTGCAGGTTGCACAAAGTCGATTTAAGCTAGAAGCCCAAAAACGGCTTTTCATGGCCAATCAAAAGCATCGTAAGTGCCGAGAAAACCTGCGTTGTGCGAATATCGCTTTCGCGAAGGTGTTATGCAAACCACCGATGTCACTGGCTGCACAAACAGCATGGCAAATGGCACAAAGTCAAAAATCAGACGCTGAGGCAGATTACAAACTCGCGCTTGTCAGCTTAGAAAAATCATTGGGAACACTTAATTAATTAGAATCATGTCTGCAAAAGTCACAACATAACAACATTCTTTTAGCCATTATCGGCTTTTATCACTGTCGTCGTCATCGTAGCCATTATAGGCTTCCTTACTAGAACGTGACGACGATACAATCAAAGGTGAGATTGAAGTTTCAGAATACCGAGTTTTCATGCAAGCTTTCCCGGCCGCATCGTTGAGATACGTGTCAAAGAAGGAGATTATGTTCCATGCAGGCGACACCTTGGCCGTTTTAGAAGTTCCAGAGGTCAATGCGCAGAGGCGAGTAGCACAGGCTAGAGGCGAAGCAACAAAGGCTACCAGGACTTGGACCGACGCCGGTGTACGCAAAGAACAGATTCAAAGAGCTTTTCGAACTCTACCAACAAGCTATGGCCGCGATCCGGAAATAGCTCGCAAGACCCTATCTCGCATGCAAAATTTATACGATGAAAGGTGTCATCAGCGGACAGAAACGTGACGAAGCTTTTGCTGCATTCAAAGCAACCGATGCGCAAGTAGCAGGCTGCCAAAAGCCAATACGATATGGCGCGCAACGAGCCAGAGAACGAAGAAAAAGCGCGTCGTAGCCAGTCGTGTAAAGGCTGCTCAAGGTGCCGTCGACGTGGTTAGGTTCATTGTTAAAAGAAACTGTACAGATAGCTCAGGTTGATGGCGAAGTCAGGAAATATATCCTAAAGTGGGTGAACTCGTCGGGTTAGTTCTCCTCTCATGAGCATTTTCGGTTATGAAAAGACATGTGGGGGACATTCAACGTACGAGAAGATCGCCTCGAGGCTTAAAAATAGGGCAAACTTTTACTGCTTTTGTCCTCTTTCAACAGGAACTTAAACTCAAGATTTCACTATATTAAGGATCAAGGGCCTATGCCGTATGGAAAGCAACAAAAGGCAAATGGTCAGTACGATTTGAGACGATTTGAAATTAAAAGCACGCCCTATCGCTCCATCTGAAGGACTCCGGCTCAGCATGTCGCTCATTATCAAAAATTAATCGTTTTCTGTTTTCACCAGAGACCAACGCTTCACCATGCTCAGACAACTCTACCATATTGCAGCTCGTGAATGTGGTATCAGTGGAAAAATCTATTTATGGATTCTGCATGGTCATTTCCCTCGTAATCATCTTCACGTCATTGATGCACGAGGGTGTACCAACCGAGATGCCTGTTGGGGTGGTCGACAGTGATAACACCTCAACGACACGTGCGCTGATTCCACAAACTTGATGCTTTTCAAACGACAAAGGTTGTTGCCCATTATGAAAATGTCAATGAAGCCCCGCATGAAGCTATTCAGCGCAATGAAATTTATGCGTTTCTTTATCTTCCTAAAGGAACAACCAGCGGCTTGATGAACGGCTCACGACCCTAAGATATCTTTCTATTATAGTAATGTCACGTTAGCGAGCAGGTTCCATGCTCTTCCGCGACCTAAGAGACAATTTCAACACTGGGTTCTGCGTCTGTTGAGATGAAAAAGCTTTTCGGCTGCTTGTAAGACTACAGAAAATCAAGACCTACCAACCTATAAACATAGACCTACCTGATAGGCAATCCATGGGCCAGTTATAATATCTATCTCTAGTGCGATTATGATTCCAGGGTACTGATGATTTTTCGTTTTTCTATCACCCTATTCTCCTTAGGAACAGAACTTAAATTTAGCGCTCCGTGAACTGATGGTCATCGCTTCCAATCACACATGGATAGCGATTGTCGGAAAACTGATTCCTCAGTTTCTCATATTCTCGTCCATCTTCTTCGGCTTTGAACTTTATATTTATCACTATTTAGGATTCCCCCACCCCGGAGGATTTGTCCCCATATTTATCTTAGGCTTGCTGTCAGTCCTTTCGGCTCAAGCTTTCGGAGTATTCGTTTTTGCTCTCATGCCTTCCCTGCGCATGTCGATGAGTGTCTGCTCCCTGTGCAGGCCATGATTGGTTTCTCAACCCAGGAGCCACCTATCCTGTGTTTTGCGATGGATTCTATGCTTGAAGCCGCCGCTCAACTCTTCCATTACGCCACTCACATGATTTATCAGATTTGTATTCTTAATGGCTTTCCGGCCACCGATGCCTGGTTCAATTTCAGACGATGGGCATTTTTCATAACCTTACCAATATTCGTTATCCGCAATATAAAAGCGATGTTGCTCTATGTATATATTCCATCCAATAGACTGGCACTCATCACCCATCATTAAACTATAAGAAGAAATTGGAGAAAGACTCATTATATATAAGATTTCAAATGGCCTGAAAGACATGTGCTATATCTGGGCCAAAAGAGATGCGTTCTGCCATCACGGGACGAAGGAGTACTTATCTTTTTCATTCTCGTGCCTCTTGCCTATCCACTCCTCTATTCGTGGATATACAACAGCAAGTGGTCAGAGAAGTTCCTGTAGCCATCGTTGACCAAAGCCATAGCCATACCAGCCGATCATTTATCCGGGCGTTCGATGCCTCCCGATGCCAAGGCAGCTACTATTGCGCAAAAGCATGGACGAGGCCAAAGACGCTTATAGCCAAAGCAAGTCGTGCATGGCTATCATATTTTCAAGGACTTTTGAACGGAAATTGTTCCGTGGCGAGGCGAAAAGCCAACGTGAGTGTATTCTGCGACATGAGCCTTATGCTTACCTACAAAGCCATCTACCAGACGGCACTAACGGTTTTCACAATACATCAACGCACGCATTCAAATCGCGGGATCGCATAACTTCACAAACTATGACGATGAAGTTACGACTAAGCCGCTTGACTTTCGACGAAGTGCCCATCTTCAACACCACCGGAGGCTGCGGCGATGCTGTTCTTCCGGGTGTCCTATGCTCATTCTGCAACAGACCTTATTGTCAGGAATCGACCTTGCAGCCGGTACCGCCCGTGAAAAACAACCGCTATCAAGACCTTGTGCCTATCAGTAAACACTATGTCGGCATCTTCCGCATCGTACTGGGCAAGGCACTGCTACTCGATGAGTCTATATGGTCATGGGCACCTATTGTATAGCAAACGTCCTCGCATGTTTTCGGTTTCACGTCAATGCTCACGACCGTCAACCTCTTCGGTCTGCTCATCCCCTTATATGGGAACATTCTTTGGTATGGCCCATCGTGCATTGTCCGTTATCGTGAAAATGTCATGCTGTTGGTTGTTTCATCCGTCCCCTTACTCTTCCTGACGGGTATTTCGTGGCCTCAATCAATATACCGGGTGTTTGGCAGGGCATATCGTGGCTCTTCCCTTCCACCTTCGGCGTGCGCGGTTTTCCTGCGTCTGAACAGCATGGGGCGAATCTTTCCGACATCCTGACCGAATATCAAAGCACTCTGGTTTGCAGGTAGTAGCCCTCACTTTTTCCCTTCACCTGTGCCGTTTATCGCAGTCAGCTTAAAACAAACTCGTGCCATGCGGCTTCGCGTATCGACATGATTAAACAAAAGGCCAAGGAAGCCAAACAACGAAAAAGCTGTTGATGCGACAACAACCTAAAAAACGCCGGCGTATCAATAGAAAAATAGACTCGCTGCAACTCAAGAACAAATGATTATGATGTCCTTTTGCTCTTATTAAATAAAAAGAATGAATATAAAGAAGAAAACTATACTACAACTCCTCACCATCGCGACATTACTCGTTGCCCAATTACCAACCTCAGCACAAGATGAAATGCTGGGGCGGCCAGGCAAATGCGCTTTTTAATGAGGTAAACGCTCAACGTGCCACACGCGCTATTATCCCCTACAACCCCGTACATATCCCCACGAGCTTAGGGGCCAAGCAAAGTAGTGACTATACCTATGTTTCTTGCCGAATTTCAAGACGTAAAGTTCTGTGTAAACCTGCTCAATCAGGCCTTCGAACAATATTTCAACGGCGAAGACATTAGTAGATCTTGGAAATGGTAACCAGGAACTTCAGTAGCGTGAGAAAATACTTCCACGACATCAGCAATGGAGAGTTCAACATAAAATTTAAAATCTACGGTCCTGTCACGCTGTCTAGGGGATATGAAATACTATGGTGGAACCAACATCAACGATGGTGGCGATGGTTCTCACCGCGAAGAACTCGTCAACGAAGCGGTGAACTTAGCGCAAAGCATGATAACTACGCGACGCTCGGGCTTTCGACGCCAACAATGATGGCTTCATTGACTGCGTCTATGTCATCTACGCTGGCATGGGAAAGAACTTCAATGCTCCTATCGAGAAATATCCGCAAGCCCCGAACACAATGTGGGCACCTCTGTACCTAATGGAACGCTTGCCGGAAAGCAACTCGGATGGTATAGCATCGCTGGCGAACTCATTCCGGGGCAGCTGAAAGATACCAACACATGGTACATTCAAAGCATCGGTGTCCTGCCACGAATTATCACGCCATGGGACTACCCGATATCTATCCTCCCTACGTCCTCTGCCGGATATAAGAATCACAATCAAAACATGGAATACTGGGACCTCATGGATGGTGGCGAATACGTCAATAACGGCTGGTATCCTCACGCCATACACCGCTTGGGAAAAACATCAACTTGGATGGTGTGGACATCGCAGACTCACCACCTCGCAAGCCATAACTATGGATAAGACAATCCCTTGAGCGAGGCCCCTGCCTACAAGATTGAAAACCCAAACAATCCATACAGTATTTCATCATCGAGAATATTAAAAGACACCCGACACATGGTATCGAAAGCACCAAGTCAGGACTCCTCATCTATCACGTGTTTTTAATAACGACAACACGCAGACTTTCGCCTGGGTCAACGCTACTCCCAGCAAGCCAATATGGCGTAGTGCCTGCCGATGGAACATGTTTCTCCTACGACCTATTGTCCAACGCTCACTCATCTCACCCCCAAACAGCGGACGGAACACTATCGTACGCAACTGGCTGGCGACCCTTTCCCCGGAACCGCACAAACAAATAAGCTCGACGACACGTCCAACCTACCCAACTTCTATTGGTATACACGGGAGCCATAGCTGACAAAGCTCTTTTACAACAGTCAATACTATAAGACCAATGTGGCTCTCAAAAATATCACGGAACACAATGGCACCGTTACTTTCGAATTTGTGGGCGATGTTGCCACGGGCATCGAGCATCTTACTAACCAACAGACGACCTTCTCTCCCATCTATACTCTCAACGGACATCATGTGGGTATCAATGCTACTTCATTACCCAAAAGGCATATACATCAAGAACCATAAAGTTCATTGTGAGTAATGGAGAATATAATATTCGCTAAAACCATTTTAACGGAGGCAAAATCAGGCGCAGGCCGTGTTTTAATAACACTGTCTGCGCCAAATATTCCATCATCCATGGTTGACGAGCGCGTTTTAGTATCTCGCATCGCAAGCTGAGCTGAGCGAAAAGACTACTGATAGTCACGTCAACGATCTTCGATCGGGGCCTTTTCCTTATTACGGCGGTTGACGAATGTCACTACCGACTGCGCCGAGACTCAAGATGCCTGACCGGTAACGGTATCTACCTTCGTAGCTGCCGGCTCACCACTATCACCGCTTTCGCAGATGCTCTGCACAATCGGAATCTGCGCCAACAGCGGCACATTCAGCTCTTCTGCCAGTTTTTACCACCGTCTCGACCAAAGATATAATACTTATTTTCGAGCAATTCGGCCGGCGTAAAGTAGGCCATGTTCTCTACCAGTCCCAGAATAGGCACGTCTACCTTGTCATTCTGATACTGTCAATTCCCTTGCGGGCATCGGCCAAGGGCCACATTCTGCGGCGTGCTCACGATAACGGCACCCGTAATGGCCAGCGTCTGCAACAGCGTCAGGTGAATATCGCTCGTTCCGGGAGGCGTATCGAGGATGAAATAGTCCAGTTCGCCCCAGTCGGCGTCGGCTATCAGCTGCTTCAAAGCCGACGTTGCCATGCCACCACGCCACAACGTTGCCGTGTCGGGATTGACAAAAGAAACCGATACTCAGCAACTTCACACCATATTTTTCAATCGGTTCGATGAGCTGCCGACCCTCTTTCTCTATGCCATAGGGCGCTCGTCTTCTACCGAACATCTTGGGCATAGACGGACCGAAGATATCCGTATCGAGCAGGCCCACCTTGTAACCCAATTTAGCCAAGGCAATGGCCAGATTGGCCGACACCGTGCTCTTGCCTACACCACCCTTGCCCGAACTTACCGCGATGATATTCTTCACGTCGGGCAACAACTTGCCCACTTCTGGGCGTGGTTTCGACTTGTATTCCAGCTCTATCTCCACCTCAACATCCTTGTCTACATGATAGTGGATGGCCGCCTCAGCCGCCTTTACCGTTGATTTGAGGAACGGATCGGTCTCGCGTGAAAGCAGCAAAACCAGCTTCACCGTCATGCCGTCAATGCTTGGCGTATCGGCCAGCATTTCACTCTCAATCAGATTCTTCTTTTGTTCCGGGATAGATAACCGTTGCCAGGCGTCGGTTATCAGTTTTGGGAATATAATGTCTTCATACTTTCTGAATATTATAAATAATGTATATATGATACCGCAATGAGTATTTGTTCTATCAAACGCACCCCTACGAGCAGTTGCTTCGACGTATCCAGACTACTGCGCGCAGGGCCGATGATAGCTGCGATAGTCGTCAAGCGGAATCTCCACATCAGGTTCTTGCGGTTCGCCTGCGCGTGGAAGCCTGAACTTCTGGTACTTGATATCCAGTCCACGCTCTATCCACATATTCTCATAATGGGTTTGAATAGACGAAATTTTTGCGCGTCTCGTCGTCAAGTCCCTCCGTATGATAAAGGTCTTCCGTGCGGAAAAGCACCGGCAGACGGTTCAAGTCTACCATCAACCGTGTATAAGTAAAGAGAAATTGGGTCTGTTTTCAAATGGATAATGCCACCATCCACCAAAAACTTACGATAACGGTTCATGAAAAGGTGGAAGTCAGCGCTTGTGAGCGTTCTTCATCTGCGGATCCGAGAAGGTAAGCCATATCTCCTGCACCTCGTCAGTGTCGAAGAAGCGGTCTATAATCTCTATGCTCGTACGCAGAAAGACCACATTCTTCTGTCCTTCTTCCAGCGCTTTTGGCTCCCGTCCACATGCGGGCACCCATTAATGTCGACGCCGATGAAGTTCATTTCCGGATAAAGTTTGGCCAATTTCCACCGTATGATTCGCCTGCCGCAACCTAATTCCAGCACAATCGGATGATCGTTTCCGAAATATCGTTCGCGCCAATGCCCCTTCATGTCAAACGGAACATTATCAATTACGAGAACGGGTGATTGAAACACATTCTCGAAAGTCTCCATCTCGGCAAACTTTGCCAGCTTTCCTTTTCCCATATAACGCTTTTGAATTTTAGACTACAAAGGTAACGATAAATTTAGAATGGCTACAAAGTAAAAGCCCACCGATAAAGCTTACCGACAGGGCCGCAAACAGATATGGTTTGAATATTATTCGATCACGACAGTAGTCCAGCCGTGCTTGTCCTCAATGATGCCATACTGGATTCCACGCAGCGTTTCGTAGAGTTTGGTCGACCATGGGCCCGGCTTTTCGCTGAAATGATATACCTTTCCCGTATCGAGATCATCCAACTGAGAGATAGGCGATATGACCGCTGCCGTGCCACGAGCACCCGCTTCTTCAAACGTTGCGAGGCTCCTCTTCGGGTGTCGGTCGGCGTTCCACCTTCATCCCTAAGTCTTCCGCTATCTGCATCAGGCTTTTGTTGGTAATAGAAGGCAGGATAGACGATACTCTTCGAGGGTCACATGTATTGTTCTTTATGCCAAAAAGTTGGCTGCTCCACACTCATCCACGTATTTCTTTTCCTTCGCGTCCAAGTAGAACTCACTGCTATAACCCTTCTCGGCCACAACGGCGTGGGGCTTCATGGACGCCGCGTAGTTGCCACCTACCTTGTAAGTACCGGTGCCCAGCGGCGCCGCACGGTCGTAGTCACGGATGATGGCGTACTTGTTACAAGCAAAAACCGCCTTTGAAATAAGGGCCTCACGGGTGTAACGAAGATGAGAAAACAATATTCTCTCGCGGGATGAACGCCCACCTGCGCACTCGTTCCGATGAGCAGCGGACGGATATAGAGCGTGGCTCCGCTCTCATAAGTAGGTACATATTCTTGATTGAGGCGCACTACTTTCTTGACCATTTCGATGAAAAGTTCGGTCGGAACCTCAGGCATAACTAATGCCACGGCAGGTTTTTGCAAAGCGAGCCGCGTTCTCATTGACACGGAAAACACGCACCTTACCGTCCGGACAACGATGGGCTTTTCAGTCCTTCAAATGCCTCCTGACCATAATGCAGGCACGTGGCAGCCATGTGTAGCTTTCAGATACTCGTCCGAGCACACTTCTATTTCTCCCCACTTGCCGTCCCTATAATAGCAGCGAACATTATAATCTGTCGGCATATATTTAAATGACAGATTTGCCCAATCAGATTTTTCATAACATAATAGTTTAAAAGTTCTACGTTAGAATCTTGCACAACATACAAATAATAATAGCTTCGCTGCAACGATTTCTCACGTAATTTCGTTAAATATCAAGTATGCAAACACGCTCTCAGCCTAAGCACGGCCATCATCGAGTATCTTCTTGACCTCTTGGTCGGCCTTGGTTAGCTTGTCCCGACACAGCTTCATTAGCTTCTGTGCCTTCGTAGGGTCGCTCCGCCCATGACATCAATATCAAGCTCATTGTTTTCCATTTGGGCCACAATATGCTCCAACTCCTTTACGGCGTCTTCATATTTGATTTCTTCTTTTGCCATATTCCTTATTTGATGATTGATTTTTACACTACCTTTTTCCAGTCTTGTCACGATTTCATCGCCTTTGCGCAGTTGGGCGGCGCTTCTTACCCACACGCCCGTCGCACGTCGTGATACTGTAGCCTCGCTTGAGCAAGAGAGCCGGATCAAGAGCCACGGCCCGTTGCCTCAACAGACGCAAACGATACTCTTCGCGCTCAACCGCCGCGTCGCGGCCAGCCGCAATCGCCGTTCCAGCAACTCCAGTCGATGGCTGTCGTGGCGACAATCGGGTAGCCACGGCAGCCGTCATGGCCTGAAAACAGCCTGTGCAGCTTGACCCTGCCGCTCCCTGAAGAGCGAAAGACAATGGGCAACTTCTCCCCAGCCGCCGTAACCTCAACTGTTCTACTTCCATGCGATGGCCAACGGCTGCGACAAGTCGCTCTCCGGCACCCGTCACTCGGTCGTAAACGAGCGTCAAATGGTCAATCAGCAACGCTGCCGCGGCCGTAGGTGTCTTCACGCTTCGGAACGCCACCAAATCAAGAATGCTCTGATCGCGCTCATGGCCTATGCCCGTGATGATGGGGAGCGGAAAGTTGGCCACGTTCTCGGCCAATTCCAGCGTGTCGAAACCACTCAAATCGCTCGTTGCGCCACCACCTCGGATGATGACGACCACGTCGAAAATCGTCTATCTTTCGGTTGATTTCGTTCAGCGCGTTAATCACACTGGCACTGACGGCTTCGCCCTGCATCGTGGCCGGAAACAGACGGGGAGCAAACCACAGACCATCTTCGTTGCTGTCCAACTGATGACAGAAGTCGCCATAACCGGCCGCCTGGGCACCTGATATGACGGCCACACTGCTGCGCGAACATCGGCAACGAGTTCTTTCTGCAGTTCAAACACCTTCTGCCTTGAGTTGGCGAATAATCTCCTGACGGCGACGGGCCATGTCGCCCATGGTAAACTCGGGATTGACACATCGCTCACGATCCACGAAAGCCATAAGCCTCGTGAAATTGGCCGAAACCTTCAGCAACACTTTTCATGCCGGGCCGCATCGGTCGCCCCGTGACGCGTTCAAAATGCTGCCTCACAAACATCAAGTGTTCTGCCAGCACTTTGCCGAAGCCTTTAGCGATGGGCGTATTGCCACCTCGTCTTTCTCTACGAGTTCCATATAGCAGTGGCCACGCACCTCACGCAGCTCCGACAGTTCGGCTTCTACCAATAATCGTCGGGCATCGTCAGCTCGAGCGACTGCCTCACCAAATTGTTCAGCCTCATAGAGCGTCAGGTTTTTGCTTCATGTCTGTTGCTTTGTTTTCTTACCAAGGGTATAAAGCCTTCCAGAAGTCTGGCAGGCCATAACCAAAGCTTACATTATCGGGATGCGCGACATTGTTGCCACACTGCCGCACTAATTCGATGATTTCACGGGCCGACTTTTCGGGCAACGCCTGCACAAACAGGCGACAAGTCCCGCAACGAGTGGTGCCGAAAACGAAGTTCCCCATGTCGTTGACGATGGTGCCCCGCCCGTGATAATGGCGGTGGGGCTGCCGTATGCCACCACATCGGGCTTCACACGACCATCGGCGGTCGGCCCCACCGAACTGAAAGCAGCGTTCAATCCATTGGGACTGATGGAGCCAGCGGTCAGAATATCATGAGCGTCGGCCGGTACATTGATTTTCTTCCATGTACCCATACCGTCGTTGCCGGCACTATTGACCAGCACGATTCCTTTACCGGCCACCATCGACGCCATGCGCGAAATCAGCGCTTTACGCCCCGTGAGGTCGGAATAACGGTAACTCGTCGCTTTGTCGTCGTACTCATGGTAACTAATGACGAGTTGATGACATCGACACCGGCCGAGTCGGCAAACTCCACCGCTGCGGTCCAGAAGTCTTCTTCCGACAGGGCTTTCGGTCTGATGGGCCTCAGAGCGCAACAGCATAGTAGGATGCCTGAGGAGCCGAACCCACTAAATATCGGGCTGATTGACGGCCATCACCGACAGCACTTTCGTGCCATGCTCCATCTCCTGGAAGATATTGGGCGATCGTGGGACTACGAAATCGCGCAGTCCCACGAGCTTCAGCGCATAAAGCGGTATCTTGTCTACATTCATAAAAGCCGGCGTCGAGCACGGCTATCATCATGCCTCGCCCGCGATAGCCTGCCGTGTGCAATCGAATGCCGTTCAGGCTGTTTATCTGGTCGCGCGTAATGCCGTATGGATGGTGTTGCAGGGTGTCCCAGTCTTGAAATTCCTTACGAAAAGAGGCCCTGACAGATGCTTCTTGGTGCTTGGGCGAAGAGAAAACAAGCTTCACGTCGGTGACGAACGGCAGTTTTTCGACCCGACGTCATCTGTGAAGGCTTGGCATCTGACAAACGGCGAATTGTTCCACTTGCTCTTTTCCAACCACCGATATCGCCTTGAGTGGCTACGACGTTGATATATTTTTGGGAAACAGGAAGGTCGGTGGAGTCGATGGCGATATGCTGCCGGCGGCGGCGTTCCAACGCACGCTGTGAAAGAAAAGCCTCGGGATGGTCGGTCGAAAAGCCGGTGTCGGCCTTGTCGCGCAGCGTAACTCTGAACAAGAAGCATTTGCCGCCGGGAAAAACCGACATATTAGAAGTTTCTCCCTGGGCCGAAACTAAGAGAGCGAGAGGATAAAAAAACAAAAAGAAAGCAACAGCTTCTTCATGCGGGAGATCTACTTTTTATTCCATGCAAAAATATACAAAAACCATCAATCTACAAAACATAAATACGGGAAAACGGCCATGCCGCGTGGCGATTCATCACGTTCCGCCCACTCTCTTTGCGCACGATCCACTTCCTTGAATATCGCCCTACCCTCTTCTCTACTTTACAAGCGGATGATTTGTCAATTTTTATTCACTCAAAAGCGACCTTTTAAATGGAGCCATCCAGCTTTGAAACGGGGGCTAAAAAGCTTTGAAATGATGATAGATGAACCATAAAATTGCAAAAGCTATGCTTTGACAACGCGAAAGCAGCCCTTTTTAGCCGGTCAAAAACGCATAGCTTTTGCACAGCGTCCTCAGGCTGCTTTTAGGGTGCTAAAAAGGGCATTTTCGAGGTTAAAACAAGGCTCTAAAAGGCCAAAAACAACTAACTCGTTGATTATGAATGCCATACAAACTTGCAGGATTCGCTTATTCGCGACCAAAGATATTTTTATTTCAGAATAACGCAACCATTTTTGAGCTTTTGTAAAATAAATTCAGCATCGGAATATGCGCCGAACAGGGGCGGACATTTGTCTGTCTTCAGAACACGAAAAAGCAAAGGTAAGGTTTTGCCCAAGCATAAATAATTAGCAAAATATTTGGGCAAAATAAAAAGAAATACTACATTTGTACGCTTATCTCTTTGAAGGAGATAACGAGAAGACAGGTTGTCGGCATGACATCCTGTGGCCATTCTCACTCGGGGTTGACATGGATTTGACGGCGAGATGAAATGGTATGTAAGCATGCGGAGCCTCGATGGCTAGCTCCAAAAATCTGAGTGATCAAAAATTAATTGGCAAAACAATTACGCTCGCTGCCTAATCGAAGCATAGTAGATTATTGGCTTTGTTCCATTACAAGGTAATGGAACGAGACATCACTCAAGGATGTTGTTCCGAATCTGAGGTCAAGCGGTGCAGGTAAATCGGAAATAGCGTGAGTATGCCTCGCTGCTCGCGTGAAATTTAGAGGATAAGGCTTCAGTTGGTGGTCGGGTCTTGCTGGAAGCTCGAAAAATGAAAGGCCGGAATAAGCATGTAGAAAGCATATGGTTTCCTTGTGCGACGTGGGTTCGAATCACCAGCTCCACTTGATGTACTCTAAACAAGAGTTTTTAGGGAAGTGATTAAATCAGATAATCGTCGTAATCTCATGAGTTACGGCGTTATCTGTCTCTCTATCCTGTTTGGGGAGTACATACAGATATCACCGAGTCGCTCAAAATATCAGAAATATGAATATAAAAAGTTGCACATGTCGCTAAAAATCAGTGACATTATGATGTTCAACAATACTATTATCTGCTTTGATCTCCATGCACAACTTATATGCAAATTTCGTCAAAATCCTGAGGATATGCAAGAAATTTTTCCTATGGATTGGTTAATGACCTTGAAATATTCCTCGTCGTGGTGTAGTTCCTCGCTTCTCTGACCTTGATGTCATAGCCTGAGTCTGACAGCTGAGCATCTCGGTATTGACAGTGAGAATAACCTCTTTGACCGGCTGAAAGAATACCAAAAGGACTTTTGTCATCTCATCAGTCGTCGCCAGTTCAATGACCGTCGCAGGAACACATGTCAGCTGTGTGGAAACGCTTCGTAAGCGTATAGCAAAAGGCTATGGATGGTGCAGAGGAATATTTCTGTGAATTCCAAACCGATAGAGGTTTGCAGACTCTCAAGAGGCAAACGCTGCAAGATGGGCAAGGACGAGCCTGATAAATCTCAGCTTTTTGGTTACTGCGCCACGCAAGGGTATATTATTATGGTTATAAGTTATAAGTTACACGCTGTATGCGGTTTACGAGGTGTCATACATTCATTTGACCTGACCGCTGCTAATGTTCATGATATACATTATATGAAGGATGTGAAGTTTGAATTTTCAGATTGCTGTATTCTTGCTGATAGAGCTTATCTGAGTGCAGAACTGCAACAAGATCTGTTTTCATCTGCGCACATCAAACTGGAGGTTCCGTATAGATTAAACATGAAGACATGGAGCCAGCTTTTTAAACCTTGATACGAAGGCTAGAAAAAAATTGAGACTTGTTTCTCTCAACTATGTGACCATCTCATGCTCATCAGGAACTATGCCAAACAGACCACAGGACTATTCGCAAGAATTACTGCCAAAATCAGTACGTTTACAGTACTGCAATACATTAACTACATAAACGACAGACCACTAAGACATGTCAAATATGCATTAAATTAATTCCGCCAACAAGTATATCCAAACTATAATGATGTTGCAATCGTGCGAAATAGACTATGAAAATCCACCTGATGCATCTAAATCGGTTGTGGCTGTCAATGGTGTTCCATTGGGAACACAGGATAACTTATTTTTGTATCTAGGGTGGTGAAGGGACTGGGAAAAGCAACTATATTGGTGCCATTCTTGCAGGTACATTAGGAACAAGACAGCTGCCTGCTGAAAAGACCTTAGGGGTGGATGTTATAGCCAATCCTAAAAGTTTAGCTGTCTTACATTATGATACGGAACAGTCTGAAGCACAGCTGCACAAGAACTTGGGAAAGACACTTCGACGGGCAGGAGTAAAGGCTGTGTCAGAGTTCTACCATTCACTCTACTTGGCATCACTATCCCGCAAAGACAGGCTAAAAATCATTCGTGAGAGTATGGACTTATTCTATCACAAGCATGGTGGCATCCATCTTGTGGTAATTGACGGTATTGCTGACTTAATACGCTCTGCCAACGATGAAACGGAAAGTATAGCCATTGTAGATGAACTGTACCGATTGACAGGCATCTACAATACCTGTATTGTCTGTGTGCTTCACTTTGTGCCTAATGGCATAAAGTTGCGTGGGCATATTGGTTCGGAACTTCAACGCAAGGCGGCGGGTATTCTCTCCATAGAAAAGGACGACAATCCTGAATATTCGGTCGTAAAGGCGTTGAAAGTCCGTGACGGAAGCCCATTAGATGTTCCAATGATGCTCTTCGGTTGGGATAAAACTGAAGACATGCACGTCTATCGTGGCGAGAAGTCGAAGGAAGATAAGGAAAAGCGCAAGACCGATGAACTTATTGCCGTCGTCAAAGAAGCCTTCCGACATTCTTTCAAACTCACTTATCAAGAACTTTGTGACGTTCTGATGCGAGAAATGGTAATTAAGGATAGAACAGCAAAGAAGTACATCGCCTATATGAGAGAACAAAATATTTTGGCACAAGATACTAATGGTAACTATCAGAAAGGAGAATTATGCCGTACTTAAACGATATTTCAGAAACAGATTGGTGCAAACAATTGTTTGATAAACTAAGAACTGTCGAGAACAAACTCGACCAGCTACTTGTCCTGCAAGAGCAATCCATCAATACAACTGTCCGTCCACCTTTGAAACCGGAATATCTGGACATCATAGATGTTTCTAAAATCTTGAAAAGTTGAGCAAAAAGACTATCTATAACTGGGTTTGGGCAGGAAAATTCCTTACCTCAAAGCTAATGGTCGATTGCTTTTTCTTCGGGAAGAGATAGATGAAATGGTACGGAAAGCGAGATGGTTGGTAAGTCTCCTTATACTAAATCCTTGTTATTTTTGTTGTGTAAATACTTGCATTTACACAACAAAATATCTCTGCTAAAAGGAACAATTTGTATGACAAGCAAAAAAGTATTAAAAATAAAATTTCAAATTTTTGAGACAGGGAAAAAGTGTTCCGATTGGAAGACTTAGGGCTTCCTCGCAGTGAGCAAAATGCTGCTGTAGTCACTTTGGGAAGACTGGTTCAGGAGGGTGAAATAGAGCGCCTTAGCCGAGGTGCTTATTATAAACCCAAAACGAACAAGATTTGGTGTTGTTGGTCCGTCCATGGAAGAACGATTCCGTGACTTACTCTGTGACAACGACACCCCTATAGGCTATCTGACCGGGTTCTATGCATTCAACTTGTTTGGATTGACAACGCAACAGTCTTCAACTCTTGAGATAGGCTCCAATTTCCTAAACGGAACGGGAAACGTGGAATATATACGATTCGTTTTTGTATTGCAGAAAAAAATCCCATCAATCGAGATAATATCGAAATGCTGCGTATATTAGACTGCTTGAAATGGATTAAGAAGATACCTGATACAACTACTGATAGATCATATACTCTCTTAAAGGCAAAAGTCAATGAGTACTCCAAGGATGAGCAGACGCAACTGATTAATCTTGCCTTAAAATACTCTCCACTCACGCGAGCCTTATTGGGTTCTATGCTAACCAATGACTATCTTGCAGCTACATTATTTCAAACATTAAGTCCACTTACACGATTTAGAGTAGGCCTCTCACCAACTTTAGTTTCTAGCCAATGGAACATACAATAAAAGATTCTCTATATTTAGACACTGAGTTATTCATGGAATTGGTACATACTTCGTCAGAAGATTTGAAAATCCCTATACAGTTAATAGAGAAAGACTACCACATTTCAAGAATACTTCGTGCATTGTCCAGAAGTTCTTATGAGCCAAAAATCGTATTTAAGGGAGGAACTTCTTTATCCAAGGCTTATCAACTGATAGATAGGTTTTCAGAGGACGTGGACTTTGCTGTTATCAGTGGGGATATGAGTGGTAATCAGGTTAAAATGCTTTTATCAAACTTGATGAAAGAGGTTACTATGGGCTTGACAGAGGACAATACCTTTTCAGATATATCCAAGGGCTCAAAATATAGGAAACAAGCCTTCTCTTATACAGCCCATACCGGTTTTTGATACTTCTGTAAATCCTGTTCCTGCGAGAATTATTGTAGAGATTAGTGCATTTGCCAATCCTTTTCCATATGAGAAAAGGACGATAGAGCCTCTTGTAACTACATATCTGAAAAAGCAAAAGATGGAAGATGTGATAGAGATGTATCACCTTGAACCTTTTGAACTGAATGTCTTATCTCTTAGACAAACCTTATGTGAGAAAATAGTGTCTCTCATTCGCTTTTCAATGAGCGAGCATCCGACAGCATCATTATCATCTAAAATACGTCACTTCTATGACTTGAATGCGCTATTGAATATCAAAGAATTAGAAGATTATGTATGTAGCAAAGAATTTGTTAGAGACATAAAGATTTTGGTGGAACATGACCAACAAGCTTTTGACGAGCCTTTGGGCTGGAAAGACCTAAAAGACATAAATCAGTCTCCGTTGGTAGTGGATTTTGACCATTTATGGGAGATTTTGACTCCCAAATACGTTGAGAACTTATCTGCTATAGCTTATCGAGATATTCCATCTTCAAATACTATAAAAGCATCATTTCTGAAAATACTGAAGTCTTTGAGAGAAGTTGACCTCACAAAGGAATAGATTTTATCTTTTATAGATTCTTAAAGCAAATATCAAAGGGAGGAGATAAATAAGGTAGTGCGAAAGCGAGATGATTGGTGACAAAGGGCATCAAACCTAACAGTTAGATTTTTGGCAAAAATATTTATTTTATTGCCAAAGTCTAACTATCGCATAGATATATATTGGCTGATTTCCCTCTTGGGAATAGTTCGGAAATTTCCTCATAAGTCAACTATTAGTTTACTTGCAGGAAAGAAAAACAACCATTCTTTTAACGTCTCCACTTGGGTCTGAAACTCTGCAAACGACTATCTTCCTCTTTGTCTTGGACAGGATTGTTCTCATTCTTTATTTTGGCAGAGTTGTTGGATAAATCTTTTCCTTGCTTTATTTTCCTCTTTTTCTGTATTTCAGAATCGGTTGAGGGTTTTCGACCATGTATTCTACTTCATTATCGGTCAGCGTTTGATTACAGGGAATGCTGAGTTCGGTGCGTGCCAGTTTCTCGGTGATGGGAAACCGGAGTTTGTTCCAGCCTTTGTAACAGCGTTGGCGATGGGGAGCAACGGGATAATGGAGGGCTGTTTCAATACCGTTGTCGTGCAGGTATTGTTGCAAGGCATCACGACGTTCGCAGAAAACAGGAAAGATGTGATGCACGTTGTCGGCTATCGGGTCAAACGAAAGGGAGATAGCGGAGTTGTCAAGGTTGGCAACGATGTATTCGGCAATCTCTTTTCGGCGTTGGTTTTCATGGTCGAGGTATTTCAATTTTCACGTTCAGCACAGCGGCCTGAAGCTCGTCTATGCGGCTGTTACGGCCTTTATAAGTATAAAAATACTTACGTTCTGAACCATAATTACCCAGCGATCGAACCTGCGTAGCCAGTTCGTCATCGTCCGTCGTCACGGCTCGGCATCGCCCAGAGCACCAAGATTCTTCGTCGGATGAAGCTGTGGCCGGCCGCATGCCCCAAATGACCGGTCTTCCGTTGGTTGTAAGTACAGCCGGCTGCCTGTGCGTTGTCTTCAATCAGCAGCAACCGGTGGCGCTTACACACCTCGGCAATGGCTTCGTTCATGGCGCAACGGCCGTAGAGATGCACCGAAGCACGGCTCGGGTTTTATTGGTGATGGCCCGTTTCATGAGATAATCGTCGAGCTCGAGCGAGGAATAATACGGTTCTACCAGCACAGGCTTCAGTCCATTCTCGGTAATGGCAAGGATGGAAGCAATGTAAGTGTTGGCCGGCACAATCACTTCATCGCCTTCTTTCAGCTTTCCCATCTCCTTGTAGGCACGAAAGATGAGCGTCAAAGCGTCGAGTCCGTTACCGCAACCAATACAATGGCGAGTTCCGATGTAGTCGGTATATGCCGTTTCAAACGTTTTTGTGGCCTCACCAAGCGAGATACCGGCCTGAGGCAACGACCTGATTGGCCGCCTCTTGAATCTCTTCCGAATGTTGTTCGGTTATTTTTAATGAAAGATATTCTATTTTCATACGTTCCATTCGTACCAATCCCAACACAAACCTCGGGCGCCGTAGCCTTCTTTCTGAAAAATGAGATTCTCGTTTAAATATAATCCCCGGTTCTCCGTGGAGCGTCCTAAGTCGAAATAGCGATATTCAGCCAATGTTTTCGGGTATGATTTGACTGTAGATTTTGTCGATAGCGCCCTACTGTTTGCCCTTGGCGCTGGCCGAACTGTACTGCGCGTGCGCCACCTGCGGCGTGAGATGAGAGCACCGCTCCGGCCAATAGTTCGCCATCGACAGTGGCTGTATAGAACTTGATATGGTTTGGGAAATCGGCTGTGGAGCAGGCTGATTTCCTCCAGACTACTCACCGGTTGCACGCCATATTTGGCGTTAAGATTCTCTGTCAGTATCTCCCAGAAACCCGCAAAGTCGTCTGATTGTCGCACGACAACACCTTGTTTGTCGGCCCTACCGACCGCTCTGCGCCGCACGCGCTGCCATCTCTGCTCACTGCCACGGGTTATGACCGAGCCAATGTCACGGGCGACAAGGCGTGCCTCGCATGTTCTGAAAAATGGCGTACAAGTCCTCTTTCGGCTGCCATTCGCGTGATAAATCCAAGGTATGCGCTAGTAAACCACTTTCTCTATTCCCTGCGCCCGCAGATAATCGTTTAGCTCTTCAAAGAGCCTGACGGTGTCGGCGGCCGTGGCCTGTCGTCCATAATAAGCCCGCCGTAGGTCAATCCCGCGTGCGATAACAGAGGTATTTCCCTCTCGGTTGGCTGGCAAAAGGGCGTAAAAGGCGGCCCTTGAGATAGAAAAGAAGGGAGAAATCGGCGAACCGATGTTGATGATATTCCATGTAATTGCGGTCGAAGAGGAACGTCCCGTTCTTCGACCGGGCTACGAAAAAGGTTCCAGTCGTCCCGCAACTCGGCTGTATATCTCCTTATTTTTGAACATTTCAGATAAGTCAGAAACTCTTGATAATCACGGATATAGTCTTCTTCCTCGAACTCGTCTGAGGCCAACGACAGACAGACAGCGCCACTGGAGAAGTCTTCCAATGTGCGCCATACCCCTGTATTGACAAGCAATGCCTCGTAGGGATGGTTCATGTAGTAGGTCCGACGCTCGCTTCCGTTGTCCAAAAACGACATTGAAACTGCCGCTCACAGCTATCAGAGCCGAGCGGCAGTGCTTTGCGCGTGACCTCCGCGGCCTCTCCGGCCCCGGCACATCGTAGGGTCCAATACACTCTCTTTATCTCAAAAGGAACATGCCGCAACTGCTCCGCCACCGTCAGATTGCCTCTCGGATCGGTTATTCAGGGGCAACTTAATGATTTCTCTAACGGGTTTTGTCATATACTGAAAACGCAATATTGATTAATCAGGAATAATGGTTTCGGCCACACGTTTGGCCTTGTCGCGCAACAGGTTGATGTCTTCGCCCAACTCGCCGTAGCACAATACCACGCCCATTCGACGTCCCACATGCTGTGCGGGCTTACCGAAGACGCGCACACGGGTACGATCTTCCTTCAACGCTTCTACGAGTTGGTAGTCCGGTTCATGGTCGGCGTCCTCTTTGGCCAGCACCACGGCACTGCAACCATAGTGCTCCAAGTGGATAGCGGGGATGGGCCAGCCCATGATGGCACGTAGGTGAAGCTCAAATTCACTCAGGTTGGTGGTATGTCCGAGCGTCACCATACCCGTGTCATGGGGCCTTGGACTTAGTTCAGAGAAGATAACCTCGCCCTGTTTGGTCGTGAAGAACTCCACGCCCCATAAGCCATGACCCGTCAATGCCTTCGTTACTTCGGCGGCCATATACTGCGCCTGCTTCAGCGCATCATCCGAAATATGATACGGCTGCCAGCTTTCGCGGTAGTCGCCGCCTTTCTGTATGTGACCGATAGGAGGACAGAAGAGCGTTGGTCCATCTTTCTGCGTCACCGTGAGCAACGTAAACTCTGAATCAAAGTCGATAAATTCCTCGATAATTACTTCCTTTACGTCACCGCGTCCTTCCTCCATGGCTTCGTGAAAGGCCGCCTCCAGTTCGTCATCGTTGTGTACGTAGCTCTGGCCATGGCCGCTCGAACTCATCAAGGGCTTCACCACACACGGGAAGCCGATGGCATCTGCCGCCGTCTTAAACTCATCGAAGGTCTTCGCGTAGAAGTATTTGGCGGTGCGTAAGCCCAATTCTCGTGAAGCCAAATCACGGATGGCACGGCGGTTCGTGGTGTAGTTGACGGCCCGTGCCGAAGAGTCACCTGAATACCATGCCGCTCGAAGTCAGAACAAACGCTCGGTACGGATGGCCTCTATCTCCGGTACGATAATGTCAGGGGCGATGCTTCTCGACCGCCGCCGTGAGCGCATCTCCGTCGAGCATGCTGAATATCTCACGCTCATCGGCCACCTGCATAGCCGGCGCATTGTCGTATTTATCGCAGGCTACCACGTAGAGACCGGCTCGTTTGGCCGCAATCGTAAACTCCTTACCCAGTTCTCCCGAGCCTAATAACATGATTTTTCTTCATTTTAACCTTGTCTATTGTCCAACTGTTTTGTTATCTGTTGCCATACATCTGAGCGTAATACTTCTGGTAATCGCCGCTCGTCACCTCCTCTATCCATGCCCTGATGATCGAGGTTCCACTTAATGGTCTTCACGATACCGTCAGCAAACTTCGTTTCAGGAGCCCAACCGAGCTCGTTCTTTTATCTTCGTGGGATCGATGGCATAGCGCAGGTCGTGACCCAAACGGTCGGCCACATACGTGATGAGATCGTTGTTAATCCAACTGATGTCGATATCTCCGTTGGCGTCCTTCACCTGCTTTTTCAGTATATGGCGCAAGCTCTTATCGGCTTCCATCATATCGTGAATGGTCTTGATGGTGAGCTTCACGATGTCGATATTCGTCATTTCGTTGTGTCCTCCCACGTTATATACCTCACCCTCACGGCCTTCGCGTACCACCAGATCAATGGCTTTGCAATGGTCTTCCACGTAAAGCCAGTCGCGCACGTTGAGTCCCTGTCCGTAGACGGGCAGCGGTTTGCCCTCAGAATATTGTTGATGATGAGCGGAATGAGCTTTTTCTGGGAAGTGATACGGCCCGTAGTTGTTGGAACAACGCGTGATAGTGACGGGCATACGATAGGTGTCGTGATAGGCCATGACAAACAAATCGGCGCTCGTTTTTGCTCGCGCTGTATGGACTATGTGGGCATAGCGGCGTCCGTTCGGTGAAGAATCCCTCCGCGCCCAGACTGCCATACACCTCGTCGGTAGACACCTGATGATAGCGTTTGCCCGCTTTCCATGCGGGATAGCCCTGCGCGTCCTTGCCGGTAACCCACGCTTTACGAGCAGCATCGAGCAAATTCTGCGTTCAAGGATATTAACGCTCAGGGAAAAGCTGCGGATCTTCAATGCTACGGTCTACATGGCTCTCGGCCGCAAAGTTGACCACATAGTCGATATCGTGCTCTGTAAAGAGGCTGTCGAGCAACTCCCGATCACGGATGTCGCCCTTTACGAAGAGGCAACGCTCGCCGTCGATGGCATCTTTGATGGTTCCTAAGTTTCCAGCGTATGTCAACGCGTCAAGAACAATTACCTTAATATTTTTCGTTCTGATACTTTCTGTGGAGCAGATACTTGATAAAATTAGCACCGATAAAACCAGCGGCACCTGTTACTAAATAGGTTTTCATATATATAATAATGTTTTATTAGCAAGTCAAAACTATTCCGGATACTTACGGATAATCAGTACAATCACAGCACTACTGACCATTTCCAACCGCTACAACACCAGTCAGAAATAGTTTAAAGGATATCATATTGGAAATAAAAAGGACGATGAAAAGCGCTATAATCAGCAATTCAACGGCTGAACAAGCCAAAATTAATTGTTTACGCGTCATACGATAGAGTTTTTATAATGATGATAGAATTGATTCAATGTTTAATTCCCAGCGTGATGACTTCGCAGTCGGCAAACCTGCTACCGTCGATGGTAAGCCTCACAAGGGTACGTTCCCGATGCCATCCCATCAGTCCTGCGGCCCCGGGATTGACGTATAGCAGGTCTAAATGTTTGTCGGGCATAATCTTGAGAATATGCGAATGGCCCGAAATGAACAAGTCGGGCGGCGACGCGAACAGCTTATTGATGACAGAACGATCGTACTTGCCCGGATAGCCACCAATGTGCGTCATCATCACGTCTACGTCCTCACACTTGAAACGCAGCAGTTCGGAATAGCGTGCCCGCAGGTCGTAGCCATCGCAGTTGCCATAAACGGCTCTGAACACGGGCTTCATGGCCTCAAACCGGTCGGCCAGTTCAATGAACCGATGTCGCCCCGCGTGCCAAATTTCGTCGCAATCGTTCAGATAGGGTGATATATTGATCATCCCAGTAAGCGTGCGTATCGCTGAGTATTCCTATTTTTCATTTTGTCAGAAGTCATTTTGGAAGCGGTGGCGAACGAACTCCTCAATCAGAGCCGCCGTTCCTTTCAAGCCCAACAGACTTGAATTTCACAGAGATCATAGCTCGAAGCGTGTCCCCATTTCTTACCCGTATAGTAGTTATAATAAGCCGCGCGGCTCTCTTCCTTGTCTTCTATAAACTTGCGGGCAGCCTCCTCGCTCAACTGCATCCGCTCACAGACACGCCGCAAACGCTCTTCCGCGTCGGCAGCAATGAAGATATTGACCACATTCTGACAGTCGCGCAGGATATAATCGGCCGTTCGTCCCACGAAAACGCAGTCTGATTGTTCGGCTACCTTGCGGATGGCGTTACTCTGAAACTGATAAAGGCTTTCCTGCGAGAGTCGTTTGGGTAGAAATTATTTTCGCCCAAGAGCGGAATATGCAAATGGAATAGCGAGCGCAGAAACCCTTTTTGTTCATCGTTTTTGCTCAAAGAACGTTTCGCTGAAACCGCTTTCCTTAGCCGCAAGATTCAGAATCTCCCTGTCGTAGAACGCAAATCCCAAGTTGTGGGCCAGTTCCTTGGCGATAAGCAGCCCACCGCTACCAATCTGTCGGCCTATATTAATAATCCGTGTTGTGTTGTTCATTGGCGCGAAATCTTATGTATTTGATTGAACTTTCTCATATACACCATCATAATGATAGCTGCCACGACGGCTGCCGTCAAGTCGGACGAAGGCAAAGCGTACCAAACGCCATTGACACCCCAGAACTCCGGCAGGATGGTCAGTAGCGGCAGGAGAAACAATAGCTGACGTGAGAGGCTCATAAAGATGCTTATTTTCACCTTGCCGATACATTGGAAGAAGTTGGCAATCACCATCTGATAACCGATCACGGGGAATACAAGCATGTTGATACGAATGGCGGGGATGGCAAGGTCGATGAGTGCCGTGTCGGTGGTAAACATGCGAGCACAATAATAAGGCAGGAACATAGCGACAAGCCACCCTACCGTCATGATGATTGTGGCGAAAACGATACTGAGTTTCAGCACTTGCAGCATGCGATCAATGCGCTGCGCGCCGTAGTTATACCCCGCAATGGGTTGCATTCCCTGATTAATACCCATCACAAACATGATGAAGACCGTGGCGATTCCATTACTAATGCCATGCAGGCACCCACCGCCATATCGCCACCAAACTCACGAACTGGTTGTTCATAAAGATAACGATGATACAGGCGCATACGTTCATGAGAAAGGGTGAGATACCTACCCCGATGATATTCTTCACCAAATTGGCTTTCAGCCGATAGATTCCACGCTTCAGATGGAGCAGTTCTGCTTGATTGCTAAACAGCCTTAGCTGCCACATAAGGGCCAGAAACTGCGAAATAATGGTAGCGAAGGCCGCGCCACGAATACCCTCAATGCCACCACCAGATAAACACCACGTCGAGCAGTATGTTGCACGCCACCGTAAACATGGTAGCGTACATGGCGTGACGAGGCTTACTGGCCGCACGCAATACGGCATTCATGCCGAAATACATGTGAGTGAAGACGTTGCCTAAAAGGATGATTTGCATGAAATCGCGGGCGTATGGAAGCGTCTGATCACTGGCGCCGAAAAACCGGAGGATAGGATCGAGAAAGACAAGACACGTAAAACCCAGCACAAGTCCTATAATCAGATTGAGCGTCACGGTGTTTCCCAGAATGTTTTTCAGCCGTGGCATAGTCCTTCTGACCTAACTTCACGGAGATGGCCGTTGAAGCTCCGACGCCCACGGCGGCGCCGAACGCGCCCGAGAGATTCATGAAAGGGAAAGTAATGGCCAGCCCTGAGATAGCCATAGGCCCCACCACCTGCCCGATAAACACACGGTCGATGATGTTATAGAGCGACGAAGCAGTCATTGCAATGATGGCCGGCAGCGCATATTGCACCAATAGAGAACCAACAGGTTTGGTTCCCAGTTCGAGTGTCGCTTTCTTATTATTATCCATAAACTTGTCTGTTGTTGCTACGGGCAGGGATATGTGCGAAAACTATGAGCCTTTGTCAAGCCAACGGCTAACGATTCATCCGACGACCTTTCGCCCTTGCAACCTATTTACAAAGATAGTGTAAACACGGTAAACCACAAAGAAAACTCCAAAGAAATGCCTTGTTACGCCATAGAATTCTTTCCGATGGCAGCACGTGAAGTTAGTCGGTTGCCAAAGAGTAAATGTTAAAACCCATCTGATATCTTTACAAAAATAGAAAAATGGCTGCGTTATTTCAAAAAAGTTTTTACGCGTGTGCAAATACGTAATTTTTGAGGCATTTTATAAGTCCTTCTATATCAGCCGTTTGCGTTTTTTGCATCATCAGAAGAACCCATTTCTCTCTGAATTATGCCGTTTTGAGTGGTCCAAAGAGGCTCTTTTACATAGCAAAAGCTATGCTTTTGAGGGTACTCAAAGCTGCCCTTTTGAGGACAAAAGCTATGCTTTTGAGCACTCAACACTACTTCTAATGGGTAAAAAGGTCAGAAATCACCATTTTTAACCATTAGAAGCGGTGCGCCAAAAGTGTTAAATTCATGTAGTTTTTATTTACAAAAACATGCTAAAAACACAGACTGCCGCCTGGTTGAAGTAGGTTCATTATCCCATAAAAAAAGTCGGTAAGCAACCTCATGGTTTACTTACCGACCCCTATAACTATTTACTTACTTACTCGCCTATGCGTCTACTCAATCGCGATTGCGCGTTGCACCTTCACCTTCTGTTCATCCAGTTTTGGCAGATGGATGGTCAATACGCCATTCTCCACTTTGGCCACAATCTTCTCTTTGTCTACATCGTCGGGCAGAATGAGCGTCTGCTCGTATTTCGTATAACTAAATTCACGGCGCAGATAATGGAATTGCTTGTTGCTTTCCTGCTCATCTTCCTTGCGCTCAGCGCGAGACAAGATTGCCTTCGTCATTGATATTCACCATGAAGTCCTCCTTGCTGGCACCCGGAGCGGCCAGTTCTACCACATAAGCCTGCGGTGTTTCCTTCACGTTGATAGCCGGTGCCGTGGCATTGGCTCGTGGCATGTAATCGTTTTTAAAGAAATCATTGAATGCTTTTGAAATCCAATCATTCGTGTACATTACTGGTGTCATAATCATTACCTCCTATTTATTATTAATTTGTTAGATTTTATTTTTGTTGCAGTGCCGCTATTGCGCGACACTCTCTAAAAGGCAACATGCATACCAGTCCTATTTTTAATATGTCATTTTGTCAAAACAACAGACAGAATGGCGCAAAACAGTGATTTACAAACCTCAAAAGCACGATTATAAGGAAAAGTTACTAATTTTACAACAATCTATGATAGATTGAGTTATATATATATAGCTAAAAGGCTCAAAGATAGGAAATGAACACAGAGAACACCATGCAAAGTTAGCGACGGCATGACACAAGCAGAACTGGCCATCAAGCGTATGACCGACATCGTGTTGGCTGCTGTGGGGCTGATATTGTTGTTTCCGGCGTTCATCATCATTACGTTGCTCCTGCTATGTCAGCACAACGGGCCCTGTCTTTTTTCGGCAAAAGCGTATTGGTTATGCCGGCAAGACCTTTACAATCTATAAGTTTCGCACTATCAACAGTGAGATTGAAGAAGAAAGTCCACAACTGATAGCCAACTGCGATGCCAACAACTCAACCCGTCTGGAACGAACCTTACGGAATCATCACCTTGATGAGCTGCCGCAATTATGGAACGTGCTGCGAGGCAACATGTCGTTTGTGGGTCCGCGTCCTGAACGATTGTATTTCATTCGTCAAATCATGGCTGTGGATAATCGCTACGAACAGATTTACCGAATGCGTCCCGGCATCACCTCGGAGGCTTCGCTCTACAACGGTTATACCGATAGCTTGGAGAAGATGATACGCCGCATGGAAATGGACTTAGCCTATCTGCAACATCGCAGCCTGTGGCTCGATCTGAAAATCATCACCAATACGGTGGCAACACTTATTCGAGGAAAGAAAATCTAACAGAAAAATCTTACACTATATATGAAAAAAGCAATTCTCATATTCGCAATAGCCACTCTATCTTCTTTATCACTATCGGCGCAATCAGGCATGACCGACGAACAGGTTATGACGACCATCATGCGCGAACACGCTGCCGGCAAATCGCAGGCACAAATCGTGACCAAGCTAATGCAAAGTGGCGTGGACATCAATCAGATCAGAAGGGTGAAGAAACGCTATGAACGACTAAAAGGATAACAAAGGACTGGGAATGCTGGCTAATGAAAACGGCAACCAGGCTGATAACCGCCTGCGCCAAAACAATGGCGAATCCAAGCAGCAGACGGCCAAGCAAAAGACAACAACCGACATGCAAATCACGGCCATGTCGACCGACATAACCATGCAGAAAAAGCGAATTGGCCAAGCAACGGGCTGATATGGAAAAGGAACTCTATGGCATCTTACCCATCGATTCTGCTCAACTGCTGAAACAACTACTGGCCGAACGCGATCAAAAAAAACAAGGTTTTCGGACGCGATATTTTTAATAACAAACAGCTTAGCTTTGAACCCAACATGAACATCGCTAGCCCCACAAAACTATCGTTTGGGGCCGGGCGATGCCGTGATTATCGATATCTATGGCGCTCACAGAAAAACTATGAACGCCACGGTAGCACCCGATGGCGATGTCACCATCGAAGGTTTTGGGCCCGTTCAGGTGAGCGGACTGACCGTGGAGCAAGCCAACGCTCGGCTGCGTTCTACGCTTGGCGCACGTTACAGCAGCAGCAAAGTTAGGCTCACCGTGGGTCAGACCAAGACGATTACGATCAATGTGATGGGTGAAGTGAAAACACCCGGCACCTATACGTTGTCGGCTTTTTCCACCGTTTTCCAAGCTCTCTACATGGCCGGTGGCACAAACGACCTGGGAACACTGCGTAATATAAAAGTATATCGCAACAACCAACTCGTTACTGTGGTTGATATCTACGACTACATACTGAACGGCAAGATGAGCGGAAACGTACGATTGGCCGACGGCGACATCATTATCGTAGGCCCTTACGATAGTCTGGTAAAGATAGACGGCAAGGGTGAAACGCCCCATGTTTTTACGAAATGAAGAAGAGCGAAAAGCCTCAGCTCGTTGCTAAAATATGCCGGCGGCTTCGCGGGCGACGCTTATCAGAAGAGCGTTCGGGTGAATCGGAAGAACGGACGCGAGTATTCGGTGTTCAATGTGAGACGAATTCGACTTTAGTACTTCCGCATAGCCGATGGCGACTCCGTAAGTGTAGACTCTATCCTGCCACGCTATAAGAATACGGTGGAAATCAAAGGCCGTATTCCGTCCCGGACTTACAACATCAACAGCCGTATCCATACCGTACGCTCACTCATCGAACAGGCTGAAGGCGTCACCGAGAATGCCTTTACGCCCCATGCCGTGATGCACCGCATGAAAGAAGACCGAACGCTGAAGGTCATCCCTATCGATGTAGCGGGCATTATGAAGGGCACCGTAGCCGACATTCCACTGTGTGAGAACGATGTTCTCTTTATCCCGACACGCAGCGACATGATGCAGGGAAAAGACCATCACGATTCACGGCGAAGTTCATTATCCGGGCGTATATCGCTATGCCGACGACGAAACGATAGAGGATATCGTGCTCCAAGCAGGCGGTTTGAAAGAGACCGCGTCTACGATTAAGGTGGATGTAGCCCGTCGGGTCAGCAATCCGAAGGCTCTTCGGAACGACAGTATTATAGCCAAGACCTATTCATTCAGCCTAAAAGATGGTTTTGTCATTGATGGCGAACCGGGCTTTAAGCTCATGCCCTTCGACGAAGTATACGTGCGCCGCAGTCCGGGTTACTCTGCCCAGCGCAATATCACGATAGAAGGACAAGCCATGTTTTCAGGTGTCTATACGCTTTCGTCCAAAAACGAACGGCTGAGCGAGGCCATCCGCAAGGCCGGGGCTTGACAGACATGGCTATGTGAAAGGTGCTCGCCTCATCCGACGTACCTCTCCCGACGAGCAAGGACGCATTCAGGCCGTCACCCGCATGCTTGAGGCACAGGTGGGACAGAAAGACAGCCTCAATGCGGCCATGCTCCAACTATCGTCTTCCTATCCTGTGGGCATTGAACTCGACAAGGCCATGGCTCATCCGGGCAGCGACTACGACATCGTGCTGCGCGAAGGCGACCGTATCGTCATTCCCGAATACACGGGAACCGTCAAGATCAGCGGCGACGTGATGTATCCCAACACCGTCACTTACGCCAAGGGCAAGCGTGCGGATTGGTATATCGACCAGGCAGGAGGCTGGGGCAACCGTGCGAAGAAGAGCCACACCTTTATTATATATATGAATGGAACCGTGGCCCGAGTAGGGTCATAACACAAAGATTCTACCCGGTTGCGAAATCGTTGTGCCAACAAGCCCAAGACAAATGGAAATACATTGGGACAATGGCTCGGAATCGGCTCGAGCGTAACCAGTATTGCCGCAATGATCGCAACGATAGCGAATCTGATAAAATAAGGAGAAAAAGAATCAGAGCAGCTCAATGGCTGGCATCCGCTTTCATTTTACCAACAAAAAGTTACCTTTAAGTAACTTACCTTTAGGTAATCTTTTGTATCTTTGTAGCAAAATAGAATATGGAATCACCTTTTTCAGTTTGGAACACTCGCAACCAAAGAGAACTTCATCGACCGCGATGAAGACCGGGCTTTATTGAAACAACTGCTCACATCGCGCATTAATGTCATGCTGATATCGCCTCGCCGATGGGGCAAATCTTCTTTGGTAAAAAGAGCTTTGGATGAACTTACGGCCTCGAAAAAGGATATTAAAGTATGTTTTATCGACGCGTTCAGCATTGGTTCTGAAGCGGAGTTCTATCGTACTTTTGCAAGTAAGGTCATCGGATGTACGTCTTCAAGTTTGAGAAATGGGCAAAAGACGCCAAACAATTTCCTCAACGGAGTCGTTCCCCAACTGGTTATCAAAGACCAGATTAACGATTTCATGGCCTTTGACGTAAAAATTTAAACCCGAGGAAAAAGACAAACTCACGATTCTTCAGCTTCCGGAAACCTTGGCAAAACAAAAAGGCATCCATATTATCGTTTGTATTGATGAATTTCAACAACTTGCCAATCTTCCGGAATACAAGGATATGGAAGGAAAGATGCGCTCCGTTTGGCAGCAACAGGAAGCCACTACCTATTGCCTCTATGGGAGCAAACGCCACATGATGATGGACATTTTCAATAATTCCAATAATCCTTTTTATCGATTCGGACAGGTTGTTTTTCTCGATAAGATTAGCAAAGAGAATTGGCTTCCGTTCATCCTCGATGGTTTTAGCAAGACAAATAGAGGATTTCGGAAAGATATGCTTCGAGATATGCGATATAGTCGAATGTCATTCTTGGTATCTTCAGCAACTTTGTTTCTTTATTTGGAACAAAACGGCTGATGAAGTTACAGCCGAAGACTTCCATTATGGCGTAAAACAAGTACTAAACATTAACACGCCGATGTTCCAATCCGACATCAACCGATTAACGCCTGCACAGACAGAATTGCTCCGTGCGATCGCCAATGGTGAGACCAAACTTTCTTCTTCGGAGGTTCGCAGCAGGTATAATCTGGGTAATCCCAACACGCTTACGAAAAACAAGCGTAGCCTATCAGAGCAGGATGTCATCGAAAAGGACAAAGACAACGTCTTCCACTTTGTCGATCCAATTTTCAAAACTATGGATGAAGAGTTTCTGAAAGCTCACATGAAGTAACATCATCGTGCAGAATGCTTGGACACTTATAGAAAAATATACATCTGAAAAAGAAAACCAAAATGGATTACAAAAAGAATAAAGTAAACTTCTACGATATAATAGCACGCTTTAAAAGCACATAAGTTATTGTTTCTATGGGTACTTTCTACCACATTTATTATCTCTTGCCTGATAATTTTTACCAATTCCAAGATACTATATTAGTACGATTTCTTTGGCTCCAGAGCTTAATAACGCAAACAGTTTAAAGGAAGCCTTTCTGATATTGCCTCCAACTTCGGATTTTCCATTGATGGTAATACTTCAGGAGATGCTATATCACCAAACTTATATCCAGAACTAATGAAATCAAACAATTTCATTCATACAATTGCGAATTGTAGGATAGAGACTTCGGATGGCAAATTACGCACGACATATTATAAATATCTAAAACATTATCAAAAAGAATCCTGTGCTTAGCCCACTAACAAGTTTTATGCGGCTCTTTTTAGAGGAAGAAACCAGCACAGAAGATCGTGCCATCAATCCTTTCCAATTAACTAAAGCACAAGATAAAAGTCTTTTTCTACAATAAAAGAAAATCTCTCATGTGAAATCGATATAAAAACAGGATTGATTACAATCAGCGTAAAAGACCAAGATCCGCTCGTTGCCGCATCAATGGTTGATTTCGTAAAGATACAATTACAATCTTTTATTACAGAGTATAGAACAAGCAAAGCTAAAAAAAGACGAAAGGTATTACGCACGATTAACCTCCGAAGCAAAAGTAGCTTACGAAAAATCTCGCCAACGTTATAGCAGCTATTCAGACGCGAATTTTGACGCAATTTTACAAAGTGTAAAATCAAAGAAGAAGACTTGGAAAATGATATGCAATTGAAATTCAACACTTATAGTGCTATGAATAATCAATTACAACTCCCTAAAGCAAGAGTTCAAGAAAAGACGCCTGCCTTTTACGGTTGTAACAAACGCATCCGTTCCATTAAAAGCCAGCTGGTCCTAAAAAGAATGGCTTTCGTTTTAGCGATGCTTTTATTTAGTTTTACCATCACTTCAATCATAATTAATAGAGACCTGTTCTTTCTCCATGAATCTGTATAGCCACATAAAAGGTTCTGATGTTTGTCGCCGAATGCTCCAAGGCCTTTTTGGACGTGCTCTGGTACGGCAATCGCCAAATTCATAACTTTGATTGCAGGAATCTTATGTGCTCACATTTTAACAAAAAGAAGAGTTTGGAGAATTTGGTATTATCAAATCAACCATTAATATGCTTGTTGTTTTGGCACTTCGGGATTGGGTGTGACTGCAACACGATATATTTCAGAGCATAAAAGCATAATCAAAAAAACCATCTTTCAAGTATATAAATTCACAAACTATTTGGGGCTGTTCACAGGACTCATCTGTTGTTTTTAACCTTTTTGTTAGCAAATAATATTGTCTACATATCTTTTTACATCAACCCTCGCTAACCAGTTCATTACAAATTGGCTGTATTCTTCTATTTCTTTCTATCATTAATGGTATACAAAATGGTGTATTAACTGGCTTTGAGGGACTTCAAGGCTATTGCTATCAGTGCATTTATTGGAAGTGTTTTTGAAACTCTATTGATGTTATTAGGAGCATATTATTACGCTACTAATGGCGCAATCTTAGGATTCAGGAATTGGTTTTCTTGCAATGATCATTACAAATAAATTATATATTCAAAAGCATATTAATCAAAAAGAAATAAAATACTTCAAATTTAAAGAACTTTTGGAATCATGACTTCTGGCTACTATTAAGATTCAGCTTGCCCACAACCCTTTCGTCAATCATGATTGCACCAACCTTTTTGGATTATACGTTCCATGTTAGTTAGGTCTGACGGGTTTAAAGAGTGGCTATTTTTGAAGCCGCAGATCAATGGAAAGATTACGATTCTCTTTATTCCTACAGCTGTTAGTCAAATTGCATTACCTTTATTTTCTAGTATGCACGAAATTCCAAAAAGACATTATATTTAAACATCTCGATTGTAACGTTCACCTCGGTTGTATTAACTCTTACGATTTTTGGAGGAAGTAAATATATAATGGGACTTTATGGAAATAGTTACGATAATTACACTTGTATTAAGATATTAGCTTGTTCTACTATATTCTCGTCTGTAGCAAATATATTGAAATGTCAATCTATAGCAAAAGATAAGATGTGGCAATGTTTTATCATTAATTTGCTTTGGTCAATATCTTTAATAGGATTCACGAAGTATTTTTCTTCTTCATGGCATGGGAGCAGATGGCTTGTCTCTCTCTGTGAGGCTTATCATATAGTCTCTCATGTGTCATTTATGCCTTCTATTATCATAGAATATCAAAGGAATCATAATATGCAAGATAAAATCAGATATCACAAATATTGGTTATTTTCTATTGCGATTCTTATACTTCAACTTATTAGTTACACTCCAATTACCTTAGGAATCTTAGCAATTGCAATTCTACCTATAGCTTCAATTAATGAATTTATAGATAAGATTAGCTTGTTCCATTGTTTATAATATTCCTCTTGCTATCTATTGTTATCGGAATATACTTTAGCTTAATAAATGGTTTAAAGATTTGGAACATCATGTATTGGGGGCAGTTCTATTTTTCTTGCATTTATTTTACTTTCTATTAAAAACAAGCATAATGCCATACAAGCTCTTAAAGTATGTACTTACATCATCTTCTTTTTGGATATTATGACTAATCTTTTACTATGGCATTATATGTTCCATGGGCGGAAGTTACGGCAATTCGTCCGGGAGAATCTATTCCAAGATTAGGGGGCTTTAAAAAATAGTGCTCTTTATTCAGGAAGTATTACTTTTTATTACATTTTGCTTTATCATACAAGAAAGGATTAAACATCCAATTAGCAAGATTGTTATTATCTTATTTTGTGATTCTCAACACATTATTATCAGGCTCTTACAGATATTTTATCATTGTAGCTATAGTGTCTTCTGTTTATTTGCTAAAACTTTATAAACATAAAGTATTATTATTTACAGAATATATCAGCAGTATCATTATTGTTTATTTTGCTACTCAATTTACTATGTTTATTAGTAAAAAGCAATTTTTATCGATTTATGATATGGAATTACTTTGTCAATGAAATCTATAAAAGTCCCATATTCGGACATGGTTTTTTAATATGCATTTGACAGTAGATGATTATTCCAGTTACCAAACATTAATTGATAGTGGTGTAACTGAATCTTACTACTATTATTAGGTTATTGCTTTGGAATACCGCTACTGATTTTATTCCTTTTTAAGTATATTCTCACTCTTAAAAGACAAGCTATTATGAACATTATTCGCCAGAGATAGGACTGTTTATTGGTTTATCAGCTTGATTTGTTTTTGGGGTGGAAGCTTTGATAATCTTCTAAGTTTCAGTCTGCTATTAATCAGCATGTATCAAATTAGTAATCACTTTATAGATTCTAAAGAAACTTTCTCAAAATCATAAATCACATGGAAAAGATTAATTTTTCTATTATATTACCTTCATATAACAATTTTTGAATTGTTTAAAGAGGCTTTGAATCTATACTAAAACAAAAAGGATGTCAGTTTTTGAGATTATCATTTGCGATGATTCTGAGGATAATTATATCGAAGAATATGTAAAATCCATACACTATAATCATATTATCTATTCTCACAATATTGCACCAACAGGCGCTGTTAAGAATTGGAATTATGGTCTTGAAAAGGCACATGGTCAATATGTAATGATACTTCATCATGATGAACGAATGGACAATCCCAATCACCTCTACGAAGCGGAACAGCGTTTCATGTCAGGTTCAGATATAATCGTTGCTCCTATCAAAGTGTATTGTAATCAACAGAGATATAAACATATCCTAAGAAACCCTTTGATACGATCCGTTTTTATCCACCATCCTAAATTATTATTCTTGTCAAATGCAATAGGCCCATGTGCGTGTATCATTTTCAGAAGAAAGCTCCTTCAATATTTTAATCCAAAATTAAACTGGTTAGTTGACTCAGAATGGTATTACAGGTTATTACATAAAGCCCAATTATCTATTTTTAAGCAATCAGTTTCCCATCATATCAATTCATGGACACGACAACCAAATAACGTATAATATAGATACGGACAAAGCTTTTTAAAAAGATTATATCGTAATCCATCAATTATATCCAAAAGATTACTTGATAAGAATTTTGTTATATATAAGTTATTGGTGCCATTTTCATAAAGAAAAAGATACAGCCATGAAAATCGTTAAGATATTAGGAGGTTTAGGGAATCAAATGTTCCAATATGCTTTCTACCTTGCGCTCAAAGCAAAAATACCCTTCTGAAGATATTAGAATTGACTTACATTGCTTCAAAGGGTATAATCTTCATAACGGTTTTGAGTTAGCAAAGATCTTTAATCTTGCTTATACCACTTCCACATTAACAGATTCCTTTAAATTAGCATATCCTTATTGGAATTATAGTGCATGGAGATTGTTATCCAGAATCTTACCCCTACGCAAGAGTATGATAGTTGAAGGCACATTAAATTCCTACAAGCAACAGGTCTTCTGCCGTAAAGAGAGCTGCTACTATGATGGTTATTGGCAAAATGAACAATATTTTTAAAGAGATTAGAAAAACATGTTTTTAAAAGCATTTACATTTCCTCCTTTTTGATATTGAAAACGCAAAATACGCTCAGCAAATAGTAGCAACTAACAGTGTTTCTATCCATATAAGAGGAGATTACCTGAGCAATCCCATCTACGAGAATATATGCACCATTGATTATTATCGTAAAGCAACCCAAGAGATTGAGAAAAGAACCGACATAGAGCTGTTTTGTATATTCTCTAATGATATAGAATGGTGTAAGAAGAGTTTAAATAATTACCTTGGCGATAAACAAACCATCTATATTAATTGCAATCGAGGGCTGTACAGCTATAATGACATGCATTTGATGAGCCTTTGCAAACACAATATCATAGCCAATTCTTCTTTCTCTTGGTGGGGAGCATGGCTTAATCAGAATCATGAGAAGATTGTTGTAGCTCCTTCTGTATGGGTCAATATAAAAGGTTTCACATCTCCTGTATGTACTGATTGGATTACGATATAGACATGTTTAAGCGCATTTAATACAAAACAAAGACACTTTTAATTAACTTACAAAACACAAACCTATGGACTTTTCCGTCTTACTATCAGTATATCATAAGGAGCAACCAAGTCATCTGAAACAATGTCTTGAAAGCATCTTCAACCAAACGGTTAAATCAAATGACGTGATTTTAGTAGAAGATGGGAAACTAACAGATGATTTAGAAAAACTGATTAATGACTATGAGAGAAGTCATAAGGAACTTCGTGTCATCCGCTATGGTGAAAATAGAGGGTTAGGTCGTGCGCTCAATGATGGCATTCGCTATTGTCGCAATGAGTTAATAGCCCGAATGGACGCGGATGACATTGCGAAACCGCAACGATTTGAAAAGCAGATTGCGTTTTTTAAAGCCCATCCTGATTATGATCTTTGTGGTTCTTGGGTGGACGAATTCATTGATAACAACCAAAAGATAACGTCTGTCCGCAAGGTACCGGAATCACCTCTAGCCATTTATAACTTTGCAAAATATCGATGCCCGGTCAATCATCCCACGGTTATGTATAAAAACAGCTGTCGAAAAAGTAGGGAGGATATCAAACAAAATATCTCCCTGAAGATTATTTTCTTTGGATTAAAATGCTGATGAACGGTTCTAAGTTTTACAATCTACAGGAAAGTTTGCTATGGTTTAGATACAATCCTCAAACGTTTGCACGAAGAGGAGGATGGAAATACGCTAAAGATGAACTTGCAACGCAAATCAACTGCTATAAGTTAGGTTTTCTTTTCATTACCTTCCCTTATAAGAAATGTTTTTATCAGATTCACAGTCAGAATCCTTCCCAATAAAGTTAGAAGTCTAATCTACAAGTACTTTTTAAGGCGATAGCACGTTGATACAATCCTTCTATTGCTTTAGCAATTTAATTCTGAATCGATTTCCCTTCAGAATCATTTGCTTGTTAGTCAGTTTCTCCATCACGAATGTTTCATCTAATCCAGTAATTCCATACTTTTCTAAAATGCTAGTATCTGTTACTTCTGGATCTCCTTTAGACTGATCATCAAATCGCGGTCCATACACTTTTAATGTTTGTTCTTCCTGTTTAAAGGACATGAATATTCTGTTTTCTAATCCAGATAGTTGCATCAACCTTCCCTGCACAGCCCAATGCAGATGTTCGCTACTCTTATCACAACTTCCACCTTGTCGCAAGCGTATCAACACGGGTAACATGCCAATAACCATCCAGGTAGCCATTATCGATATGTTCCAAGTCGCATGCAACCAACATGCAGAATATAAAAATCAAACCTACAATATACGCAAATCGCTTTTTCATCTCATTCATTAAATTATGCCTATCTTTGAAATGGTTAGCTGTCCTCCATAGTTATGTTTCAACAATCCCCCCAAGTCCATTCCATACGCTCCTGTAATCTTCCAGCCTCTGCCCAACCAACAATTCACTTCCAACATGGTGCTCACATTCCGACGTGTCTTGGTAAAAGGATTGTCGTAGGTGCCTAAACCTGCTCTGATAGGTTGCTAATAAACGATAATCAATCTGGTCTGTCGGATGACCGCTTAATCCCACATGATAAGCCGTAAATCTATTATTTTGAAAGTTTATTCTACCATCCGTGTTATATAAAGGAGCCGTATAAAGCGGATTACCAATGGCCTGTCCCCAATGCTGCCAGCCCGTATAGATTCCATGATTATAGAATCTATCGCGTCCACCAATATGATCACTGATATTTTTCGTATGATCATGATAGATGGGACCACTCTGATATTGACTATATAGATACTCTAATACAATATGATTGACCCATCGATGATCCTTTAATCTCACCTCCGCGCCCAGCATAATATCCTTCAGATTATACACGAAATATCGACGTTTCTTTCCCACGTTCCACTCGTCGCCCGTACCATAGCCGTCGTAATCCAACATGAACATACTCGAATGGTCCTCAAAATATTTATCGGCATAGACGCTCAAGCCCCAGCGATCAGCATCATAATTCACGCGCATGAGCCACGACCCCAGCTGATTACCCGCCGCATTCTGATATATTGTCTCGCCTACATCTGCTCCTCCGGGCACTATTGCGTGCCAAAAGTCACGCACTCCTGTACCTCCTTGCATCACCGTTGTCGTGCCATCAGCTTCAGGACGGTAGGCTGTACCGCCAAAGGTGGCAGCCATTTTCCAGACCAAGCTCTATCGAAAAGGGATAAAAACGATCGGGATTACCTATCATCAGGTAGCCGGCCTTACTGTGGTAGAGCACGTCATCGGCATATTTTTCTGTCTTCGACACAAGCTATGTTGCCAGTTGTCGTCCGTCATTTTACCAAAGGCGATATGACCTTTCATCCGCAACCACTCGCGACCAAAGGGCAACACCCAGTATTCGGGCAAAGCAAGACGCACTGGGGCATGGGGCGCGCGTTGATACCCAACGTTTGCGAACCACTACTGAGCCGATTGTTCTTCAGTTCCAAAGGAAATTCCTTGCTCCCTATCGTCAGTACACCGTGCAACCATCGTAGCCCTACAAACGCCTGTTGCACAATGGCTTTAGCACCATAGTTCACCGGCGCCACAACATCTAATCCATAGCCTACACCCCACCGCCTTGCCGAGTCGTTCCGCAAGGCACGTTCCACGCTCGCCCGCAAGTATCCGTTGGTCTGTTCCAGCGAACTCAACCCATAGTGATTGGCATTCAGCCACAGCGGTGTCTTGCCCTTAGCCACCGAGGCCTGGGCTTCTATTTTGTATTGAATATCCTTTGAGAGATTCAGTTTTCCGGGTTCCATCCCTCTTGCCACGCATATTGCGCATGTCCCCATCAACGGCCATGCGTATAGAGCGGCAAAAATAAACAAATTGCTTTTAAATTCATGTCATCATCAGCATGTTGATATGATGATAACGGCGCAAGGCTCCTTTTATTATATAGCAGCCTTGCGCAAACGTTTAGAATACGTAACCGGCCGTCAGATAGAGAGCGCGTGCCCGGGCTTCGCCCATATTCTCATTTACGTTTATTGCGCCCGTCTCAACCCCAAGTGTCGCCGCAAAATGGCGAGTTTCATATCAATCTCCATCGTTGGGCCTATATCGAAACGGCGTGCGTTGAAACCGGGATTTCCGTAAGTGTCGTATTCATGCGAGCCATGCACAACTTTGCCCCCAATACCATACGAAGCAAAACAACCCATGCCTAATTTGACACCTCCCTTACGACCTACCGGCAGAATCATCGTAAAGAGAACAGGCATTTCCACCACATTCTGACGCACGCTTGCCATATCATTCTTATCACTATCCCATGGCCCTTTCGCACCTTTTTGAACGTAGCGCAAGCCTGTTTGCAAACCGAGACAGCGCAGTTTGAACGGAATCTGAATCCCCGTCTCAACCATAAAGCCCCACAAATCCTTTATTCCTCCGGTATTCTCTCTCATAATCTGCCGAAACGATGCCCCCTTTTACGTAGGGTTTTACACCCGGCGCCACCATTTCGCTGGCATTTTCAAAATAAAGAAGCACCCGATCTGTCCGCGGTTCGGGATTGTTGAAACACTTGTGCCTGCGCCGTTGACAATCCTGCCATCAACGCGATTGCGAGAAAAAGTTTACGCATAATTATCTTCTTTTTAGTTAATAATCGGTTCGTCAGTCATTATGATCACTCAATTTCATCCACAGCAGTCTTGTGCCCGATAGCAAATAGAGCGTATCACCCTGCAGATCGGCTGCCTGAACAGGTTCCGTGAAATGGAGTTTTGCGTTTCCGTCGTTGTCGACAATCCAAAAGTCGAAGCCTTTTTTGAATTCGTACCTACAAACGAGTACTTTCCATTGTGCTGATATATAGTATAGGAGTTGTCGGCCGGAAAGGTTTCTTCCACCTGCAGTTTATGATTTACAACCAAAATTTTATTCTTATTGGTGATAACGACACTACGATCCGCGTTGAACTCCAGCGGTGTCAGCTTCTTGTCTTCATCGCGGAAGGTATAGCTCTTGGTGTAAGGAATCGCTACGGGGTGGCCATACACGCTCTTGTCCCATGGTATCAGCTCCTCCTTCGACAGCAACTGACCGTCAGCGGCATTGTAAACAGCTGCAAAAGGCTTACCGTATTTCTTCATCATCATGCCCCTTTCAATCCTACTCCATGGCTGAGCAGATAGGGTTTGCCATCTTTCACCGTCAGTTGGCTGTAAGAACCGTCCTTGCTGTCAAAGGCTTTCGTCCACACTTGCTGCGCCCGGGCGTCATAACAGCTCACCCCGGCCTTATCGGCAAAATAATAATAGGTGCCATCGGTAGCTATATTCGAACACGTTTGCGACGTTACGCTTGAATTAACGTAGGGCACATAGTATGTATAAAAGCCGGAAATCATACCCGTTGTCACCCCCATGGCCACAGCCCCAAGGCTCTGTAGGAGCACGCTACCCACGTCCACCTTGCCCGTGGCGGCGTCATAACGACGCAGGTTGCCCGTCTTGATGTTAATGAAGTTAAGATCGTCGGCCGCCACCATCAGCAACGAGTCACCTACTACCCGCATGTTATTCCATCCCCAGTTCAGTTCGTGTTTCACGTTAGCGACCCACAGTTCCTGTCCCGTAGACAGACTGATGCCCCGCAACTTAGCAGCCGTGGCCGATCGATACCCTACAACCACGTCCTTTTCCTCATCTATATAAAGAGGTAGGAGCTTCGTACTCCACTTTTCGGTCGTAGCGTCGGCCATGAGTTTTAGTTTTCCTTCGTCCTGCATGAGCAATCCCTGTGGCGTCAGCTTCATATTATCTACCATCGCCTTTCCTTCCGGCGCGTTGGAGAGCTCATCAAGGCCTCAGTCTTGCTGAAAGTCTTCGGCAATGTCCAGCGAGTAGTCCCCGTAGTCTTGTCAACCAACGTGATTTCGCCGTTCTTGGCCCAGCCGTTGTTCCCATGTTCGCGCTGTTTTACGGCCACGGTCTTGCCGTCGGACGATACCGATAGTGAGTAACAAGTGTGTTTCAGGTCAATCGAAGCCATCTTAAATGGTTTTCCATCTACATCCTTAGCAATGGCTATGGAGTCAATTTGGGCTTTTGAAGTCAGCGGTAAGCAGGCCAAAACAAACGCCAACCATACATGCGAGTGTTTCATCTGTGATGATTTTTTTCTTAACAAAATACTCTGACAAAGATATGTTTTTCTAGACAAATATTTCCTTCCCTTTTTATAATAAAACGACCACCTTATCAGTTCTTTTTATAAAATGAATTGGGTGAAATGAACATATTCATCAACGTTTCATTGGTTTTTTTGATAGATATTTTCGATGACCGATAATATATTATATACACTATCCATAGTCGCCTCTTTTATCTTCAGTCTCTGCTGTGGATTCTTTTTCATTCCTACTATTTTAAACTTCTGCAAGACGCATAAACTCTACGACTTGCCCAACGCACGCAAGGTACATCAGCACGCGATTCCTCGCCTCGGTGGCATTGCGTTTATGCCAAGCATGGTTCTTGCCTTTTTATTTTTCTATCCTCGTATTCAAGTATATAGAACATACAAGTCAGCTACGGGTAAGCCTTTGGACTTACTCCGTCGTCGTCGGAATCATTCTTATTTACGCAATCGGTGTCATCGACGACCTGATCGGCCTCAACGCCAAGCTGAAGTTTTTGGTTCAAATACTATCGGCGGCCCTGCTACCTTTGAGCGGTCTATACATCAACGACCTGTACGGACTGGCCGGCATCCATCAGTTACCTCCCATTGTGGGTGGTTTGCTGACGATATTTATCATCGTTCTAATTATCAATGCTTTCAATCTGATTGACGGAATCGACGGACTGGCCGCCAGTCTCACGCTCATTGCGTTGAGCGGCTACCTGTTTTGCTTCATCCGTGAGACGCTTTGGGTGTATTGTATCATGATTTCCGGACTTATGGGGGTGCTCGTAGCCTATCTCTATTTCAATCTTTTCCTTAGCGAATGTCACAAGAAGAAGATTTTCATGGGCGATTCCCGGCGGTCTGACGCTGGGCTACGTGCTGGCATTTCTGTTCGTCAAGTTCTCCATGAACAACACCGATGTCGCGCCATTTTACAGCGAAAACAGGATGTTGATATGTTCGTTGCTCATCGTTCCTTGCTTCGACGTGTTCCGTATCATTCTGGCACGCTTGCGAAATGGCCGTCCCTTGTTCCAATCGGACAAGAATCACATCCACCATAAAGATTATGCGCACGGGCATGACACAGCATCAAACGCTCATACTCATCATTTTTCTTGGCGATTGTTTTTCATTGCGCTCAACATGGTAGTCTACATTCTGACCACCTGTAATATCACAATCATGGCGGTAATAGACATCTCCGCCTACACCGCCATTCATTTACTGATCAACCGGTATATCAAACTGAACGACCGAAGCCTTTCGAATAATTCCTTTCTTTTTCGTTTTTTTACAGTCCGATAACTCTGCGGTCACCCAGCTACACTAATGTGGCAACGATTTCCTCACGCGTTCCGGGCAACATGTCGATGACCGGAATCTCAGGGCATCGTGTAGCAACCCGGAGCCAAACGCATCGAGGCGCGGGCCACATTGACCAGCACTTGCGCGGTAAGCGCAGGGTTATTGATACTCATATTGAACTCAAAATGCTGGTTCTGAGTCTTTCCACTCACGCCCTTACGCACCAAGTTCACACCGTGGCCCATGTCTTTTACCTCGTCAACAGAACTAACGGCAAACACGTGTGTATCGTCATGAGCAAAATAAGGGTCAGCCTTGATTTCGCTTGTCACCTGCTCCAGCGTTGCGCCTTCTTCCAATTCCACATAGACCATGCGACGATGAATACCCTCGCCCAATGGAATGGTAACGGAAAGGGCGTCCTTCACGCCTTGCTTTCCACGCACGCAAACACTATGTCCCATGCTCATGCCCGGGCCGAAGTTGGTATAGGTAAGTCCCTTGGGAGCCAAACTCTGCATCAACACGCGCACAACGGAGTCTGATCCGGGGTCCCATCCGGCGAAATAACACTCCACCTTGCCCGCCTTCTTGCAGTTTTCCATCTGCCGGGCACGATAGTCGAGAATACCGGTATGGATATCGAAGCTGTCAACCGTATTGATACCCATGGCTACAATCTTCTCCGCATACTCGGGACATGAACGGGTCGGCGTGGCCAAAATGGCTACATCGACGTCGGAAAGTTTAGCTATATCGTCTACAACCGTGTAGATGCCAGTTCGGCGGGCTTGTTTTTATCGCCCTGACGACGCACGATGCCGGCTATCTCAAAGTCGGGCGCGGCTTCCAAAGCCTCTACCGCGAATTGACCAATATTGCCGTAGCCAACCACGGCAGCTCTAATCTTCTTCATAAATGATATGTTTTAATGTTACTGATTTTATTCTTTACAACAACAAAAAGTAGTGTAATTTAACGAATTGACCAACAACATGTTTTTCTTTTTTTGGTTATTTATACAACACCACCATAATTTTTAAAACCCAACGGCCTGTTTATGATAACGTCACAGTCTTTTTCCCGCATTGGTTTTTCCATATGGGGCACTTGCGCCCAAACAAGCAAACGCCATCTTTGATTTCTGTTGCAATGATTGTGAAATTACTTTACAAAAAGCCTCCAAATGGCCGCATTATTCTGAAATAAAATATCTTTGGCCGCGAATAAGTGAATCCTGCGCAAGTTTGTATGGCATTCATTATCAACAAGTTAGCATTTTTCGACCTTTCAAAGCCTTGTTTTTAACCTCAAAAACAGCTCTTTTAGGCTTCTCAAAGCAGCCTTATTACCGTGCAAAAGCTATGCTTTGGGCAGCTAAAAGGGCTGCTTTCGCGTTGTCAAAAGCATAGCTTTTTGCAATTTTATCGTCCATCAATCACCATTTCAAAGCTTTTTAACCCTCGTTTCAAAGCTAAATGATTAAAAATAAAAGGTCAATTTTGAGTGAATAAAAGTTTACATTTTTATTTCATTCCCAGGACTTTCATGCCAATAATTTAAATGACAACATAAGTTCGCGCTTAGCACTTGCCTCTGCCACAAGGCTATAATCCGTAGCTTTTTCTTGACATTTCTCCGTGCCCTATATAATATTTGGCCATCAAAAGACGTTATTGTTTTGTATATATACAAAAACAACAGAACTTATGATTGAATATATCAAGGGTGAACTCACGGATCTTACCCCGGCCGTTGCTGTGGTAGAAGCCGCGGGAATAGGGCTACGCGCTCAACATTTCACTGACAACTTACACGGCCATTCAGGGCCAAAAAGCAGGTAAAAATTATTCGTACACGAATCGCTGGTAACGGGCGGTCGCGACGATAGTTTTACGCTTTTCGGCTTTCAGAGCAAGCAGGAGCGGGCTCTCTATCGCCTACTGATTACGGTTTCGGGCGTCGGTGCCAACACGGCACGCATGATGCTCTCGTCCATGACACCGGTCGAACTCTGCAATGCCATCGCGACAGGGCGACGAACGGATGATTAAGAGCGTGAAAGGTATCGGACCCAAGACGGCCCAACGCGTCATTGTCGACCTAAAAAGACAAAAATCATGGCCAGCGGCATGCCGATGAACTCCACGTCGGTACACAGAGCGGAGGCGCGCCATTGGTTAACTCGGCTGTCAAGGACGAGGCCGTGGGAGCGCTCACAATGCTTGGTTTCTCACCGGCACCGGCAGCCAAAGTGGTTGCGGGCATCTTACAAGAAACACCCGATATGCCCATAGAGATGGTGGTAAAAGAGGCCCCTCAAGCGCATAAAATAAGGCTAGATGAAGAAAAGGAGCCGGTTGATAAGCATGCTATTTCTTGCGACCTTTGTCGTCAGTTATGCGCTTGCCGTGCCTTTTCTTCAGCATACGTCACGTTCGCAAACCGGCAAGACGGCACAGACGAGGAGCGGTTCCGACACGATTCAGGGCGGCAAACCTCGCTGGCGCGTACAACGTACCACGCCCATCACCTACGATGACCTCGACTCGAGTACGCTGGATCTGCGCCAACCCGCCAATCTGCAGTACGAAGTGACCTACAACGACAGCCTGCAACGCTACGTAATAGGGTCGCAAGATAGGCGGAACCTATCTGAGCGCGCCCATCGCGATGACGCTCACGGAATACAGTAATGGCTCGACCGCCGCCGTCGCGACGCGTTCTTCCGCCAAGAACGATGAAATCTTTCAGAAAAAGGAAAGGAAAAGTTTGATTTCAGCGACATGCGCTTCGATCTCGGACCGGCCGAAAAAGATTTTCGGACCCGGCGGTGTGCGCATCCGCACGCAGGGAACGGCCGAACTCAAACTCGGAGGAACTATCAAGAACATTGAAAACCCTTCGCTATCCATCCGCAACCGCAAGACGACCGCACTCGATTTTGACGAGAAAAATCAATCTGTCGGTCAATGGCAAGGTGGGCGACAAGGTGAACATGAACCTCAATTACAACACTGACGCTACCTTCGACTTCGACACGCAGAACCTGAAACTGAAATACGACGGCAAGGAAGACGACATCATCAAATTAGTAGAGATTGGTAACGTGTCGTTTCCGAGCACCTCCGCTCTTGTGACAGGTGCCAGTTCGCTCTTCGGCGTGCGCACAGACATGCAGTTCGGAAGGCTGAAACTACAGCTCGTAGCGTCGCAGAAGAAGAGTTCGAGCAAGAGCGTGCGCTCCAAAGGCGGCGTACAGATGACGCCGTTTGAAATCAACGCGGCCGGATATGAGGAAAACACCCACTTCTATCTGAGCCAACACTTTCTTGAACACTACGATGAAGGCATGCGAAAGCTGCCCCACGTCACGAGCGGAGTTACCATCAACCGCATAGAAGTGTGGATAACGAACAAGTCGGGCTCAACCATGAACACCCGTAACATCGTTGCGCTGACGGATTTGGGCGAAAACCGGAAAATCAGCAACCCACTTTGGTCTACGATGGGATATGCCGTGCCCGATAATCAGGCCAACTCCGAATATGCCACACTCAACGGTAACGCGGCCATCCGCGACATTGACCAGGCCTCAACGCAGCTCGAAGCATTGGGATTGGCGGGCGGCAAGGACTTTGAAAAAGGTGGCCAATGCCGTGCGACTCGACCCAAGTTCCTACACCATCAACACGGCTTTAGGCTACATTTCGCTCAAAACGACGCTGCAATCCGATCAGGTTTTGGCCGTAGCTTTTGAATATACGGCAGGCGGACGCACGTATCAGGTGGGTGAGTTTGCCGACGACAAGACTGACGTAAACCAAACCTTGCTCGTCAAAGCACTGAAAAACACGAGCAATAATCCGTCACAGGGCAACTGGCGACTGATGATGAAGAACGTCTACAGGCTGGGTGACAATATCCAGAAGGACAAATTCAGACTCGATGTGAAGTATCAAAGCGACACCACAGGTGTATATCTGACCTACATTCCCGAACCTGAAGTGAAGAGCCAACCACTCATCAAGGTGCTTGGAGCCGACCGATTGGACCAGAACAACAACGCTCACGGCGACGGTCGCTTTGATTTCGTAGACGGATATACCGTCAGCAACGGCCGAGTGTTCTTCCCCGTGGCCGAACCTTTCGGCGATTACCTTTACAAATATCTGAAAAGCAAAAGGCGTTCAACCCTGCCACGGCCGCCAAATATGCCTTTACCGAACTCTACGACTCTACCCGAACCGTAGCACGACAGATAGCGGAGAAAGACAAATTCATGTTCGTCGGCCAGTTCAGAGGGTCGAGTGCCAACGTCATTTCGCTCAATGCTTTTAACGTGCCACAAGGCTCTGTGGTGGTGACGGCGGGCGGCGTGAAGCTCACCGAAGGCTCTGACTACACCGTAGATTACAGCGCCGGCGAAGTGACCATCATCAACAAGAGCATTATCGACGCAGGTACGCCGGTGAATGTTTCGCTCGAGAACAACACGGATTATAGCCAAATGCGCAAGACCATGCTGGGACTGAACTGGCAATATGACTTTTCAAAGAACTTCCAGCTGAGCGGAACGCTGCAACACTTGCAGGAACAGGCCATGATAAACAAGGTGGCCATGGGTGCCGAACCGCTCAACAACACACTGTGGGGGCTGAATATCAACTGGAGAAAGGAAAGTCAATGGCTCACCAACATGCTCGACAAACTGCCGTTTCTACATCTGACGCAACCTTCACAGATATCGTTGACAGGCGAATTTGCCCAACTGATAGCCGGACAGAGCCGCGGCACGCAGGACAACGCGTCGTATCTGGACGATTTCGAGGCCTCGAAGACCACCATTGACGTGTCTATGCCATCGTCATGGTTTATATCGAGCGTGCCATCCATGTTCTCGGAGCACAGCGATAAGACAACGCTGGCCGGCGGCTACAACCGAAGCCTGCTCGCTTGGTACTATATCGACCCGCTGTTTACACGCCGCAGTAGCTCATTGACGCCCGGACACATTAAAAGTGACCTGAATCAGCTGAGCAATCACTACGTGCGTGAGGTGTATATGCGTGAACTTTTCCCCAACCGAGACTACAGTGTATACAACAGGCGGCGCGGCCAGTACGCTGAACATCCTCAACTTGGCTTATTACCCTAACGAACGCGGGCCCCATAAACTTCAATCCTGACCTCAATCCCGACGGAACACTGCGACAGCCACAGCGCCATTGGGGGGCATGATGCGAAAAACTCGACACGAGCGACTTTGAAACGGCGAACGTAGAGTATATTGAATTCTGGTTGCTCGACCCCTTTATCTATTCGCGTCAGCAACCCAACGCCCACGAATATGGCGGCGATTTCTACATCAATTTGGGCGAAGTGAGCGAGGATATATTGGGTGACGGCAAGAAATTCTATGAAAGTGGCATGCCGGTAGACGGCTCAAACAGCTTCACAACAACCCAATGGGGACGTATTCCTACGCAGACGACCACCACTTATGCCTTTGCCACTTCGTCCGGAGCACGACAGTTGCAGGACGTGAGCTTCAATGGACTGACTGACGAACAAGAACGTTCGTTCGCGAGTTATCAGCCTTTCCTCAACGCTATCAGAGGTAAGGTGAGTCAGGCTGTGCTCGACTCCATCACGAACGACCCGGCCAACGACAACTACCACTACTTCCGTGAAGTGATTATGACGACATGAAGGCCGACATTCTGCGACGCTCAAGTACATTAACAACCCACAGGGCAACTCACCCGACAGCGAACAGCGGCAGGAACGCTACGACACGTCATATAAAACGACACCCGACGTGGAAGATATCAATCAGGACTACACGTTGAACGAGTATGAAAAATACTTTTGAATACCGCGTTTCCATTCGTCCGAACGACATGGAGGTAGGCCGAAACTTCATCGTCGACAAGCGTGAATACGTGGCACCGCTGCGCAACGGTAATAAAGAAACGGTCAACTGGTATCAGTTCCGTATTCCGGTAAATGAGTTTCAGAAACGATTCGGTGGCATATCCGACTTTACTTCCATCCGTTTCATGCGTATGTTCCTAACTGGTTTCCAGCATCCGATTGTCTTACGATTCGGTAGTCTTGATCTGGTACGCGGCGACTGGCGGCTCTATGAGCAGCAATTAGATAAGATGGCGGGAACGGGAACCTTGACGGCCAGCGCTGTCAACATAGAGGAGAACAGCGAAAGGAACCTGTCAACTATGTTGTTCCGCCCGGAACAGATCGTATTCAGGACCCCGCGCAGCCACAGGTGGTGATGAGTAATGAGCAGGCTTTGGATCTTGTGGTCGAGAATCTGTCGCGTGGTGAGTCGAAAGCGGTATATAAAAACACGACGATCGACATGCGTCAGTATCGCCGATTGAAAATGTTTGTCACGCCAATGCCCTCCGACAGGACGTAACAGACCTGAAAGACGACCAGATCGCTGTCTTCATACGCTTGGGAAGCGACTATAAGAACAACTATTATGAATATGAAGTGCCCCTGAAACTTACGCCTCCGGGACACTATGACCAACGTACGCCGTCGCAACGCGCCATGGTGTGGCCACGCGAAAACATGATCGATATTCCGATTCAGCTTTTTACGGATCTGAAAAAAGCAAGAAACAAGTCGAGAACGGAAGGCAATGCTTCTTTCAACACGGAGTTCAGCATATACGATCCTAATAATCCGGCCAGCCGAACCACCATCAAAGGTAATCCGACATTGGGTGAAGTAAAGACGATGATCATTGGTGTAAGAAACAAATCGCCCGAACCTAAGAGCGGAGAAGTATGGGTGAATGAACTCAGACTCAAGGAATATGACAACAAAGGCGGATGGGCCGCTCAGGGAAACCCTGAACGTTCAACTGTCGGATCTCGGCACCGTAAACGTGCAGGGCAGACATGTAGCGCAGGGATTCGGCAACTTGGAGCAAGGCATACAGGAGCGGGCGAATGACGACAGAGACCAATACAGCGTGACGACAAGCATTGAACTCGGCAAATTCTTCCCCGAAAAGGCAAAGGTTTCCATCCCCTTGTACTACAGTTACAGCAAAGATATCACTAAACCCAAGTATAATCCGCTGGATACGGATATGCGACTGAAAGACGCACTCGATGCAACCGTGTCGAAAAAGGAGCGCGATTCGATAGAAAATATTGCGGTAACACGGGCTACGACATCAAATTTCTCTATCTCGAACGCCCGCGTCGGTATTCAGACCAAGCGTCATCCGATGCCCTATGATCCCAATAACTTCGCGTTCTCATACAGCCATACGCAAACACATACGTCGGGACAAACGACTGTTTACGAGAATGAAACGAACTGGCGTGGCTCAATCAACTACAACTGGACGCCCGTTTACAAGTCTTGGCAACCACTCAAGCAAATCAAAAGCAAGTCGAAATGGCTCGACTTGTTCAAGAAAATTCGGATTCAATTGGCTGCCACAGTCCGTTGGTTTCAACTCAGAACTGACCCGAAACTACTATGAATTGCAGGAGCGGGATATGGATATGATGGAAAAGAATCAGCTTCCCGTCAACTTCAGTCAGCAATTCCTGTGGAACCGTGACTTCACGTTGCGATGGGATTTGACCAACAATCTGCATGTCAACTTTGAGAGCGCGACTCACGCTCAGATAGAAGAACCCTACACTCCTGTGAATAAAGACCTCTATCCAGACCGGTATTCGGCTTGGAAAGACTCTGTCTGGCAATCTATCCGCCATGGAGGGACGCCGCTCGACTACAACCAATCATTCTCGTTGTCGTATAACGCGCCGCTCAATCTGATTCCAATTCTTGACTGGATAACGGCTAACGGTAACTACACGGGCACATACAATTGGGTGAGAGGAACGAAACTGGAAGACGGTTCATCATTAGGCAATACGATAATGAACAGCCGCAACCTGTCGCTCAACGGCACTTTCAACCTCGTTAGGCTCTATAACTACATTCCTTTCCTCAAGGCGGCCAACGAACAAAAGAGCCGGCAGAAGAGCCGTGCACGACAATCAGGTAGCAAAACACGCAATGCAACCGATCAGAAGTCTACGGCACAGGAGCGAAAGACCGATCAACAGAAAAGTATCCTGCAACAAAAGACCAAGAACTTTCAGAAGGAGATTACGCTGTTGCCCGACTCTGTCCTGACACTGACACATGGCAAGAACTCGAAACGTATCATTGTTACAGCCAAAAACGGCTGATGGCAAAAATTTGAAACTACGTTACAAGCGAATCGACGCGAATCAAAATTGCCATTAAAAATAAAGTTGACTCGGCCTTAAAAATCAAAGGTTTCCGTAGGAACAAAGGCTCCATTAGAGGAGAAAAGCTGGTATCGGATGGCCCAAAGCACAGCTCGGGTTATGATGATGTTGCGCAACGTGACCGTATCTTACCGCAATCAATACGCGATGTCTTTGCCGGGATTCATGCCCACCATAGGTAACACCTTGGGACAGACCCGTGGCACGGGCGCGTTTGCTCCGGAATCGACTTCGCCTTTGGACTGACCGGCGACTCCTATATTGACCAAGCCGACGAAAGAGGATGGCTATTGCGCAATGACTCCGTGGCAACGCCGGCCACAACCAATGCTTCGGAAGACCTACAGATAAGAGCTACGGTCGAACCGTTCAACCATTTCAGAATCGACCTGCACGCTTCGCGCACCATAAACTACAAGGTAGAAGCATTCAATACATGTACTCCGGTTCACCAACGACACAGAATGGCACGTTTACGATGACGACCATATCTATTCGGAGTGCGTTAGAGGGAATCGGCAATGCCACCAGTGGCTACTATAGTGCCAGCTTTGAGCGTTTCTGTCATTCATTGAGGGCTTCCGCGGTCGTGTAGAAGCCCCGCTATCTCAAAGCTGCCCATGCCGGGAGGAGGTAAATACGATCCCGCGGCAAATCCAGTAGACAAGTTCAGCTCCGACGTGCTGGTTTCCCGCATTCCTTTGCCACTTACACGGGTGGAGGTTCGCTCGACCTGTTTCCGAAGCTCACCCGACTGTTGCCAAACTGGTCTGTTCGCTACAATGGTTTGGGCAACTTACCATGGTTCCGTGAAGTTTTTCAAGAGCTTCAATATCAACCATGCTTATAAGAGCATTTATGCTGTGGGTGCTTACAGCAGCTATTCTTCTTTCAAGAATACATGAATGGGCTGGGATTCATCACGAATACGGACAACATACAGGGTTCCTCACAGCATCTATAACATATCGGCCGTAAGCATCAACGAGGCTTTCAGCCCCTGCTTAGTGTCGATATGACTTTCCAAAACAATCTTACGGCCAAGCTGGAATACCGCACCACCCGTGTATTAGGGACTGAATATGACGAGTGTTCAGCTCAACGAAATGCTGAGCAAAGACTGGGTTGTGGGGCTTTGCTTATAGAATAAATGATTTCAAGTTGTTTGGTAACACGCCCAAAAAAAGGCAAGAAGCCGCCAAACAACCAAGCGTGACTCAAAGAATAACAATAGGCAAGATGAGAATACAAGCACGAGAGAAAAACCGTGGAATCAACCACAATTTGAACATGCGGCTCGACGTCAGCTATCGTCGACAGGCTGCGTTGACACGCGATATCGCTTCGGTTGTAACATCGGCCAGCAGCGGCAACTCGGCTTTCAAGATGAGTTTGTCGGCCGATTACACGTTAAGCCGTATGCTTACGCTTAACTTCTATTACGACAGACAGTCGAATACGCCGCTTCTTTCGTCCAACAGCTATCCGACAACGGTACACGATTTCGGAGTAAGTCTTAAATTCTCGCTGACCAAATAATCATTTTCCGCCAACCGATCAATTAGGTTGACAAAGGATAGTACATACTTTATCCTGAAAAGCTCTTCCATTCTTCCCATGCAAAAGGCCCTGATTGATAATGGAAAAACATAGGCGATGCCCATTGGAAGACGTGCAATAGCCGGCCAGACTACTAATACCCGTCACCGTTCCCGTCTTTGCCTTGACGTTGCCGTTGGTAAACGCGCCTCTCATTCGCTTTTTCAGCGTTCCGTCTTGACCTGCTATTGGCAGTGCCTGAATAAGGTGATGATAGATATTTTCATTACGATAAGCATAGCGTAGCATGCGTACCTCTAATTCAGCAGACACATAATTATATAAGGAAAGGCCCGAACCATCAGCGAATTTATAGTTAGCCGGATTCAATCCTATCTTATTTACCAGCCGTTTGATGACCGTTCGCGCACTGCGGTCAGATGCCGGACGATTACCGGTGCTGGCAGCAAGCTGATAAAACATGGATTCGGCATAAAGATTATCGCTTTCTTTCAACATCCGCATCAAGATTTGGTCGATCGTATGAAAACGTGTCACGATGCGATAAGCGTCATTCGGCTTCCTTCCTTCCGTAGTTGCGACCTCAACATCACATCCGCAGCGAGCAAAGCCTGATAAAATCGGCTGACAAACTGATCCTTTTACTGATCAGCAAAGGAGAAAGTGTCCAGTTATCATCATCCCAACACCAGCCTTCTCCATACCTTTTATCTTCTTTCATGCTCTTATCGGCTATGATACGACCCTGAATTGTGTCCACGCCCATCTTCTTAATAGCCTCTACAAAGGCATTAAGGTCGTCACTATTAAAACGCGGATCAAAGCCTCCCACACAGTAAATATCACCTCGGAGCGTGCGTCCCTCAACCTTACCTGTATAACACAAGTCTGTCTTAAACTGATAATCACCTCCCAACTGATCAATGGCGGTGATGGCAGTAATGACTTTCATCGTGCTGGCAGGTCGCATCAGCTGTCGTTCATTATACTTAAAAATGACGGAATCCGCGTCTAAATCATAAAACCATCATGCCCACTTGAGAAGTCTTGAACATATCTCCCTCCAATAATTGGGCCAACCGATACTGCACACTTTGGGGCCAAGGACGCGTAATCGTGTCGGGACTGAGGCCCAAAATCAAAGCCGAATCAGATTCTTCATTGTCTTCAAGGTCTATCACTTCGTTTTTCGACCCTGTGCGAACACGGGGCAAACCAACAATAAAAGCAAAAAAGTTATCAAGTATTTCCTGCACTCCGGCAAGCTAATTCTTCTCTTCATCATAATCATTTATTCTCTTCATCAGCTCCTTGCAGAATGCTTTCTCCTCCTCGGGTTGCACTGCCAACATGCGATCGACGCCATACATAATCATCACAAAATGGCTCAAGCCACCCCATACGTCGCATAGGCGTCACCTTGGTTACTTCCGACAATCGAATCACTTGGTGCTTTGCCAATCGTCCCCGGTCTATAATCAGCACCTGTTCGTGACCTTGTCGTACAAAAGCGATACGACGTATGGAGCATACGTTCCATTAGAATGACCACTACAAGTATTAACAAGAATCCGAGGATGGCGGCTTTCGACCAAAAATAAGAAGAAAGCAAGAATCGCAAAAAGTAACGATTCCGCAAACTGTTACAATAGAAAAAGTGCCGATGAAAAGTCCTATCCATAATTTGCGGACACAAAATTACAAAAATAAATATCTTACCTATCCCTTTTAACAATAAATGACTTTTTGGATACCATGAATAAATATGAGCGAACACATCCACGGAAAGATGAACGCTATTCGCACAATCTTTATGCCGCAAAAGCAGCCATTTTAGTCAAAAACAACAAATAGCCGCTTAGCGATAAGACAACATTCCTATCGCACAACACGTAGAACAGGAGGTTAAATTTACTTTTTTTATTCTTATAATATTCCAGCCCCTGCTGCACATTCTTTACCAAAGCTTTAGATGTATAGGTAGCACCGCTCACGCCGTCAACCTCCATCTGACTTGCTTTCTTGACAGTTTTTCCTTCAAACACCTTCAAAACCTCCTTGGCTTTGGCAAGATATTGCGGCGTCTCACGATTGGAAAGCGTTTCCACTTTTACCACCTTATCCTTCTTAATGTAAATCAGTACCGGCGTAGCCCCTTTGAAACCACGCACGCCCTTGCTGATTTCAGTCGTATTGACAACGATTGTGTCATTGCTTTTTGTAATCGGTTCGTTGTTTACCGCAGCACTTACGAGCAGCGTCACCGCCAAGGCCGCACCTGAAACCATACCTATCAATCTTTTATTCATAAGTCTTATTTTTTATGACAATGATGATTTTCTTTACAGAACAAATGTAATTCTAAAAATAATACTCCATGTGGAATAGGCTTACAAAATTACCATTTTTCCCTGCATGCAGCTTAATCGTTTCGCGTTTTTTATCACTTTTTACAGAAAAAAACGTTATTTTGTGTTTTTAAAAAAACATTGATAATCAACCGGAAAAAGCATGAACTCTTCGTTGAACATCAAAATTACCTGCAACTCAACCCGCTATTGCGCATTGCCGTCATGCTGATAGCCGGCATTGCGGCCGGCGAACACCTCCACCTTTCTCTTTCCACGCTTTTATTATTCAGTGGCGCCAACCTTTTGGCAGCCCTATTGTGCCGTGGCAAATGGCAAAGCACGGCTATTCTCACGACAACCATGCTTTTCGGCAGCCTGCTTATCACCTTTAATCACTACCAAACCGACCGCCCATTGCCCTAGGTGGCGTCCATTTCCAAGCTCTTATCGCCAACCAACCTCAGATTCGTGGCAAAATTATACGCTGCGACCTGCTCATTACCGAACTGGAAGGCAAGCCGCTCCGGCGTCCCATGAAGGTCAGAGCTGCCATCCTGCGCCACGACGAACGTCACGACAGCCAGCTGGCCATGGGCAACAGCCTCATCGCAGAGGCCGAAATCAAACGTCCCCGGCACGACGACCGCCACCCCGCACTTCGATTATCAACGTTGGATGCAGGTGCATGGCTACGAGGGCGAGACGTTTATTCCTTATTGGAAATACCATACGGCGGTATTCCCACTGCGCATCAGCCGGCTCGAAAAGGCAAAACTGCGTGCGCTGACGCTACGGGAGCGGCTGGCCAAGCACTTCCGACAATCGCAAATGGGCACCGAAGAGCAGTCACTTCTGCTGGCCATGACCTTAGGCGACAGGTCGATGCTCAGCCAACAGACGCGTGACGATTTTTTTCAAAAACAGGCTCTTCCCACATCTTAGCGCTCTCCGGGCTGCACCTTTCCATCATTTACTTCATACTGCTGGTCTTCTTTCGTGGCCATCTTGCGGGCAACCTGCTCAGCCTCGTGGCCATTTGGGCCTACGCCATGATGGTAGGCCTGCCGCCGTCGGTAGTTCGTTCGGCCACCATGATCACCATTTACGGTCTCATCGCGCCACTCCACCGCGACAAGATGAGCATGAACACGCTGTCGCTGACGGCCATCATCATGCTCATCATCCATCCTTTGAGCCTGTGGGACGTGGGATTTCAGCTATCGTTCATGTCCGTAGCGGGCATTTTTCATCTACTCCGGCCCCATCGGTAGGCTGCTCCGACCCCGTTTCCGACCGCTTCAATGGTTCACGGATCTCATGGCTACGTCGCTGGCCGCGCAACTTACAACCGCCCCGCTCGTGCTCTATTACTTCGGACGGATGGCTACCTACTTCCTCCTAAGCAATCTTATCGTCATCCCACTGACCACGCTCATCCTTTTACGGAGCCGTCAGCGTGTTCGCCACTACGTTCTTTCCTTTCCTCCACAGCCTGCTGCTACGACTTGTTGGCAGCATGACCGCGCTCTTGCTATTGAGCGTACAAAAAATAGCCACACTCCCCGGCGCGTCGATAGAACATATCTACCTCGGCAGCCGCGGCGTGTGGCTATGCTATTTGCTCATTGCCCTGTCAACGACAGGCGTATGGCTATGGCGTCAACATCGACTTAGTCGTCTACCCCGAACAGAGGATCGTCCGACGTAAGCATTACCGGCTTCTGGTCAAAGTCGCGCAGCAACTTCTCGCTCACGTACTTCTTATTCACCACCAATCGGAACATATACTCGTTGAACCAGTCGTTGGTCATGATGACACAACCCTTATGGCCGCTTTCAATGCCCCAACTGTTTTCTACCATCCATTTTACGGGCTTGCCGGCGCTATCCAAATCTACTGCCGACAACGTCATAGCGTGCGTTGATCCACTATCAAATGTTTCAATGCGCTCGGCCTTTGTCATACCGAATGTGGTACCAAAGAGAGTGGCATAATCGTAGTTATCAAGTGTGGAATAACCCGATTTACGATCAGCTTGCTTACCTACGTCATAACTGCTGTAAAGCTTACGCCCGTCTTTAAGCGAAGCAATGGCCAGTTTAGCGATTTCTTCCATCGGCAGATTGAGATATTTCCAGTTGTGACCATCATAGACATGGCGATCTAAATCTACTTCATAGGTCTTGTAATAAGGCCGGCGTGGGTCGTTCATCACCATGATGAAACTGCCATTAAGAGGCTGACCGACCGTAACATTATAGAACTCCTTGGGGGTGAAACGACGGGGTTCGCCCACGGGGTTGCCCTTTTATCACGGAACATATAGGTAAACTCCTTCACAGGCTCGCCCAATGCCAGGCTCAGCATGCGATAGATGGTGCCCAACATTTCGGTCTTGCGCTGAAGGATGGCAGCGGGTTTCTTCTTGGCAGCCACCATCTTGCGGAGTTCAAGCCCAAACTCGCGCAACTTCGACGAAACGAGGCGATCCATGCGTGACGTATTGTTGGCCGAATAGCTTTCGGGCATAACGCTCATAGGCACCAAACCATACTTTTTCAACCAAGTCGGCAACACCGCAGAACGTACCTCCGTCCGATACCGGATGACGGAAGAAGAACTGCACCTGCGGGTCTTCTATGGGTTTGTTCGCGCAGTCGATAACGCCTTGAAGCATGAGATTAGCCTTTTCCAGTTGATCCCAAAAGAAAAAGATAGGCATGCGAGAACTCCACGGTCTGCTCACCCTTGTGGGTCAGCGCGAAGTTAGCGCGCAACACATTCAGTCCGCTAAACATCCAACAGCGTCCCGAACTCTTCTGGTTATGAATGTTCTGAGACGGCGTCATCACCGAAAAATGATCATCAATTCCAACCAAAGCCCTGTTGTTCTTGGCCAAATCGTCAATGGAATTCGACGCGATGGCATTAGCCAACGCCTTTTTCGGCTACGGACGAGGGCCGCGCCTGCTGAATCCGCTGCAACATGTCGGTTGAAATACCACCCTTGTTCTGGGCAGAAAGTGTCATGGACATTGCCATGCATAGACTTAAGATTACCGTTTTTACGCATTTGTTTTAAGTTTATTAAATGATTTTGCAAAAATACAAAAATAATACAGATTATCCATCATAGACTTAAAAATATCATAAGATGTATGTTTTTATAACCCGCCTGACGACCACCCCCATCTTCAAAGGCTATTTTTTCGCAAGCATTTTGTAAAGTTTTATGCTCCCAAAAACGACCTTCCGGACTGACCATTCTAGCAAAAGAATTCCATACTAAATACGCTTTCAAAGTGTCTCAACGCCCTCTTCGGTTTTGTAATAGAGGCCCTTTTACATGGTCATAGCTATGCTTTTTAGCACGTAAAGGGCCACTTTTTCTAACATAAAAGGGCAGCTTTTAAGAGGTAAAAGCATATACAATGAGCGGTCAAAAAAACGCGTGATTTGGATGCCAAAAAACGTAATCAGCTGACGCACAGCGATTTGCGAAATCGCATTTCCTTGCGTTATTTCCAACCAAAAAATATTTATTGAGCTACAAGTCGAGTTTTTTTAGTGGCTTTTTTGTAAATATTCTTCCGAATCGTTCTGACTAACTTTCGGAGCCGCCATATCCATGCCGTTTCCTTTTTCGATATATATATGGTTTCTTTGGTGCTTTTTTTATTACCTTTGCATCATATAGGCCGCACTCAGTAATAAGACGTAAGCGCTTGCCCATTGCCGTTTGTCCGTGAAACAGGCAACGCGCTATCGGCTCGTAGCACTACATTATGCTTGCGACTTATTGCATATTAGATAAATGAATACTGATGGATTCCAAGGAATTTAAGTTACTTAACAAGATAGAATATCCATCCGATTTACGGAAGCTTACGACTGATCAACTGCCCGAAGTTTGTAAAGAACTTCGTGAAAATATCATTCAAGAGGTCAGTGTAAACCCCGGACACTTCGCGTCTTCGCTGGGAGTGGTTGAACTTACCGTAGCTTTGCACTACGTGTTTGATACCCCTTCCGACCGCATCGTTTGGGACGTGGGCCATCAGGCCTACGGACACAAGATATTGACAGGGCGCCGTGAGCAGTTTGGTACGAACCGCAAATTCCGTGGAATCGCCCCATTCCCCACGCCTACCGAAAGCGAATACGACACGTTTACCTGCGGACATGCCAGCAACTCCATATCGGCGGCGCTCGGAATGGCCGTTGCCGCCGAGCAACAAGCCACTGACGACCCGTCCGCGGCCAACCGCCATGTGGTGGCCGTGATTGGCGATGGCGCCATGAGTGGAGGTTTGGCATTTGAAGGACTCAACAACGTTTCGAGTACGCCTAACAACCTGCTCATTATTCTCAACGACAACGACATGTCGATTGACCGCGCCGTGGGCGGCATGGAGCAATATTTGCTGAACCTCGACACCAATGCCACCTACAACAAGCTGCGCTTTAAGGCCAGCCAATGGCTGAGTAGCAAAGGCTATCTCAACGATGAGCGTCGCAAAGGGCTCATCCGTCTGAACAACGCTTTGAAGAGCGCGCTCAGTCATCAGCAGAATATCTTTGAGGGAATGAATATCCGCTACTTCGGCCCTTTCGATGGTCACGACGTGAAAAATGTCGTAAGACTGCTCAATCAGTTGAAAGACATGAAGGGCCCGAAGCTACTTCACCTACATACAACCAAAGGAAAGGGCTACAAACCGGCCGAACAACAAGCCACGATATGGCATGCGCCGGGCATGTTCGACCCCGTAACGGGGCTGCGCAAGGTGCAGAATACCGACAACATGCCGCCCAACTTCCAAGATGTTTTTGGGCATACGCTATTGGAACTGGCCCGGCAGAACCCGCGTATCGTAGGCATTACGCCGGCCATGCCTACGGGATGTTCCATGAGTATCATGATGAAAGAAATACCGGGACGTACTTTTTGATGTCGGTATTGCCGAAGGCCACGCCGTCACTTTCTCAGGAGGTATGGCCAAAGATGGCATGATTCCTTTCTGCAACATCTACAGTGCCTTTTCGCAGCGGGCCCTATGACAACATCATCCACGACTTGGCGATCCTTCGTCTGCCTGTTGTCATATGTCTCGACCGGGGCCGGTTTGGTGGGTCCTGATGGCCCAACCCATCATGGAATGTTTGATATGGCAGCCCTGCGCCCCATTCCTAATCTCACGATTGCCAGTCCGATGGACTGAGCACGAGCTGCGCAAACTGATGTACACGGCACAGTTGCCCGCCAAAGGTACGTTCGTGATTCGCTATCCACGTGGCCCCTGGGTCGCTCGTCGATTGGAAATGTCCGTTGGAAGAAATAGAAATCGGCAAGGGGCGGAAGCTACGTGACGGCAGCGACATGGCCGTGCTGACCATCGGCCCGATAGGTGTGGAGGTGGAAAACATCATCGACGAACTGCAAGAGCACTCCTCACCCGGCATAGCTCACTACGACATGCGCTTCCTGAAGCCACTCGACGAGGACATGTTGCATGAAATCGGCCGGAAATTCAGCCGCGTCATCACCATTGAAGATGGTGTACGGAATGGTGGTATGGGCTCGGCCGTATTGGAATGGATGAACGATCACGGTTTCACGCCGAAGATAACACGTGTGGGTATGCCCGATCGATTTATTGAACACGGAACTATCGAACAGCAGAAACAGCTCTGCGGTTACGATAAGGACAGCATTAAACAACTCTTAAAATGAAAAATTATCATTGCCGGTGCCTATGCCATCGGAACTTATTTGGCCCAACTGCTCTCACGAAGCAATAACGACATCATTCTGATGGACAATAGTAGCGACCGTTTGGAGCAGATCGGAACCGACCTCGACCTCATGACGCTATGTGCTTCCTGCACCAGTATCGCAGATTTACGTGACGCGGGAGTTGAGAAAAAGCGACCTTTTCATTGCCGTTACGCCCGATGAGAGCCGCAATATGACCAGTTGCACACTGGCCAAAGCATTGGGCGCCAAGAAGACGGTAGCCAAAATCGACAACTTCGAATATACACAACCCGAACTGGAAGAGTTCTTTCACACACTCGGTGTCACGTCATTGATTTATCCGGAAATGCTGGCCGCGACAGATATCAACAACGGACTCAAGATGAGTTGGGTCCGTCAACGGTGGGATGTGCATGGTGGAGCTTTTGGTCATGTTAGGTATCAAACTGCGAGAAAGCTGCGAAATACTCAACGAACCGCTCAGAAACATCAGCGGACCCAACGACCCTTATCACGTGGTGGCTATCAAAACGGGGTGACGAAACCATCATCCCGAACGGTAACGACGAGCTAAAACTCTATGATTTAGCTTATTTCATGACCACGCGCCAATACATTCCCTACATCCGAAAGATTGTGGGTAAGGAGCATTATGTAGACGTGAAGAACGTCATGGTGATGGGGGCGGTCGTACGGCTGTGCGTGCCGTGAAGACGATGCCTGAATATATGGACGTGAAAATCATAGAAATAGATAACAAACGCTGTGAACATCTCAATGATCTGCTCGATGAGAAGCAAGCCATGGTTATCAATGGCGACGGTCGCGACATCGCGTTGCTCACCGAAGAGGGTATCAAGAATACGCAGGCTTTCGTAGCCTTGACGGGCAATGCCGAAACGAATATCCTCGCTTGTCTCACAGCCAAGCGGTTAGGAGTAAGAAAAACCGTGGCTATGGTGGAGAATATGGACTACGTAAGCATGGCCGAGAGCCTTGATATCGGCACAATCATCAATAAGAAGGCCATTGCGGCCAGCCACATCTATCAGATGATGCTCGACGCCAATGTGCATAATGTGCGCTTTCTGATGAGTGCCAATGCCGACGTAGCTGAATTTATCCCATCGGAAGGTGCCAAGGTGACAACCAAACCCGTGAAAGATCTGGGGCTGCCGGCCGGCGTTACCCTCGGTGGATTGGTGCGTAATGGCGAAGGACATTTGATTTCGGGTAACACACAGATTGAAGCAGGGCGACTCCGTCATGGTGTTCTGCCACAGCGTCAACATGAAAAAGATAGAAAACTTGTTCAACTGATGATTAATCTGAAAACCATATATCGGGTATTGGGATCATTGTTGATGATCGAAGCACTATTGCTAGCACTCTGCTGTATCATGGCGTTCTACTACGGCGAAGACGATATGCCGGCGTTCGCCATTACTGTTGTCTTCACAATGATAGCCGGATTCAGCCTCCAACTGCTCGGACGCAATGCCGATAACAGCATGTCGCGCCGTGACGCTTACCTCGTCGTGACGCTTTCATGGATTATCTTCAGCGTGTTCGGCATGCTTCCCTTCCTTATCAGCGGGTATATCACGAATGTAGCTTCGGCCTTTTTGAAACCATGTCGGGCTTTACAACCACCGGAGCCACCATCATCGACGACGTAGAAGCACTCCCCACGGCCTCCTATTTTTGGCGTTCAACGACGCAATGGATAGGCGGACTGGGTATTGTGTTCTTTACAATCGCCATTCTACCATCCTTCGTCGGCGGTTCGGTGCGCGTATTCGGTGCCGAAGCCACAGGTCCGATCAAGACAAGACTGCATCCAAGACTCTCGACAAACGCCAAATGGATATGGAGTATCTACCTGGTACTGACCATCGCGTGCATATTTTCGTTTTGGGGAGCAGGCATGAGCCTTTTTCGATAGCGTGAATTACGCTATGGGAACAACTGCTACCGGCGGCTTTTTCAACCCACAACGATAGTACCGAATTTTTTCCATTCACCGCTCATCGAGTACTTAGGAACGCTTTTCTGCTTCCTTTCCGGAATCAACTTCACGCTTCTTTACACCTCGACGATTAAGATGAAGCCACTCGCTTTATGGAAGAACACCGAGTTTAAGTTCTATTTGAGCATAGCCGCAGGCTTCACGCTCTTCATCATGTTTGAACTAATGTGGCACAATAGTTATGATTTGGAAAAAGCTTTTCGCTGTGCCAGTTTTGAAGTCGTATCATTTATGACCACAACAGGGCTTTTCAACGATGACGCCGCTCAATGGCCTCACGTCACTTGGGTAGTACTGGCCGCCTGTATGTTCTTCGGCGGTTGCTCGGGAAGTACCAGTGGAGGATTCAAAAGCATTCGTGGCGTTATGCTGATGAAAACATCAAGAACGAATTTACGCAGCTTCTGCATCCCAACGCTGTCCTATCAATGAAGATTGACGGCAACAACGTGCCGCAACAACAACGTGTCACGCTATTATCATTCCTTACCATCTACCTGATGATATGCCTTATCTCCTCGTTTTTTCTCATCGCCTCGGGCATAGACAACACAAACGCCATCACCATCATTCTCAGTTGCATCGGTAATGTAGGCCCAACGCTAGGTCTTGAGATAGGTCCTACCATGAGTTGGTCGGAACTTCCTGACTATATTAAATGGTTTTTGCTCCATCCTCATGCTCATCGGACGTTTGGAAATATTCTCCGTTCTCGTCATCTTTACGCCCACATTCTGGCAAGAAAGATAGTCGTATCCATTCATGTGGCATTATATCATCCATATAAAACTTATATAAAATGCAACCCATCAAATTTAATCCTTTGCTAAAATCGACCTTATGGGGCGGTAATAAAATTATCCCATTCAAGCATTTTGGACAGCAACCAAGAAAAACGTTGGCGAGAGCTGGGAAATCTCCGGTGTACCTAATAACGAAACAATAGTCAGCGACGGCGAATTAAAAGGGCAGAAACTCAACGACGTTGTAGCCACGTTGAAGGATAAACTCGTAGGTACGGCCAACTACAAACGCTTCGGCAACGAGTTTCCATTGCTCATTAAGTTCATCGACGCACGTCAAGATCTTTCCATTCAGGTGCATCCTACCGACGAGATTGCCAAACAGCAAGGCAAGGAACGCGGCAAGACCGAGATGTGGTATATCATGGACTCTGACGCCGATGCCAAACTTTACAGCGGTCTAAAAATGCAGATTACGCCCGAACAATACAAGGAAATGGTAGAAAACGACACCATCTGCGACGCTTTGGCACAGTATAAGGTAAAAGCAGATGACTGTTTCTTCCTGCCGGCGGGCCGTATCCACGCCATCGGAACAGGCTGTTTCTTAGCCGAAATACAGCAAACGAGCGATGTTACTTACCGCATCTACGACTTCAAACGCAAGGATAAGGACGGCAACTATCGCCAGCTACATACCCAGGAAGCCTCGGAATGTATCAATTACAACGTGGAAAAGGACTACCGCACGGAATATACGCCCAAGAAAAAAACGAAGGCGTAAATCTCGTCAACTGCCCCTATTTCAACACGGCTGTCTATGATTTGGACGAGCCGATGACGCTCGATTACAGCGAATTGGATAGTTTCGTGATTCTCATTGCCATTAAGGGCGAAGGCACCATCAAAGACAACGAGGGGAACGAAACGTCGCTCAAGGTGGGCGAAACGATTCTGATTCCCGCCACAACACAGTCGTTGAAGGTGGAAGGAACCGTAAAATTCTTAGAAACTTACGTATAGAATATTCCCCGAAAGAAGAAAACCGAAAAGGAAACCAAACACTATCATACATTAGCCCCGAAGATTCTATGGTCTTCGGGGCTAATTATTTAAACCCCAATCGGCCATCAGAGAAGCATTGAAAAGCAGCAATTACAAATCGATTGGGCAATTACCAGAATATTACCGCTGCGTGGTAATGAGATTACCAGCCGTGTGGTAACAACTTTACCGCTATGTGGTAATACGATTACCACGCAGCGGTAATATTCTGGTAATGCCCCCAAAAAGAACTGATTCAGGCGTTATGATCGGGATAAACGCTACGCAAATCGGCTTTCAACCTGCATAAATATATCGCTCGCCATGAAACCGACATTCTTTTTAAGCATGGGAACAAGCTCCTCGATGCTGTGATTGTAGCCGGTCAATTCGGTTTTATACTGCGCGACATGAAGTGCTTCGCGCTTGATTTCGCTTTCCCGATCGCGATAAAGACGAAAACAAATCTTCTCCATAAGAGGAGCGACAACCTTATTAAAAAGATGATGGCCTTGAATATAAAGGTAGGTAGTACGAGACGTAACACCCTAATTCTCGCAAACTGTTCTTTACATCCTGATACGACTGTTGCGCATCGGGATTTTTCTTTTGCAGCTCTATTACCTTGCGCCCCACCTTCTTGCGTAACCGTCGGAAAGACTCTTCGTAATTCCACGGATTAATATTACCCAATTCAATGACCTTGTTGAAGTCGGTCATCGTGAAACGGCCGTATGACGTGGAACGATAGTACCAAATGTTCCAAATGAAAAAGTGGGTAGATAATCTCGGAAAACTCAGAGAGGAACGACACGAAATCGAATATCATCCGGTCGTTCAACGTGACGGCAACGCACACCGTATGGAGCGAAGGCGCGTAGCACTGAAGATTCTCTATGGCATAGGCATAGGTATGGAACACGTAGGGATTGGACAAAATGAGAGATGACAGCGCGGTGGAGCCTTGAATCAGATAGTCGTAATCCGCGTCGACGCACGCAATCATATCCTTTCCTACTCCATTGAGGATATGAGCCAGCGCTGCTTTCTTGCCTCGCTCCAACCGATTGGCGCGCGAAGGAAGCATAATTTCAAAGTAATGCTCATCGTCTTCGAACGCGGTGAGGATTGTTCGCCAGAAAAAAACATCGTCATAGCTCTCTACATAGGCCACTATCTTACGACGAGCCTGTTTGGAGGTCAGCAGGTTGTAGGCCTCAAAATAATGTGAATTGATATGATCTTTCAGATGTTTCATGGCCAAAAATCGACATAACTCACTTTACATCTTCGCTCGTAATATCCGTCACTTCTGTCACATGACCACCCCATCCATTTATAATCACTGCCGGACTATGGGTTGTCATGATGAGCTGAATATTGGGATTAAGTTTCAATATAAGGTCGATGAGCTGCTTTTTGCCATTCAAAATGGAGTGACACTTCGGGCTCATCCATAAAGAGAACATAAGGAAGGTTGTCCTCGACAAGTACCGTCAGCAGGATGCAGAGCATTTGTTTTTTCGCCGCTCGACAACTGATAAGGTGCCAAAATTTCACCCTATCTGCGAAAAACGGATTTCATTTTTCAGCCCGAATAATGGTCTTTCCCGTATCAGCAAACAAACTATCGAGCATGTCCTGAAACAATATCTTGGGACGCGAAAGCTGCTGCGCACGCTCGGCCGCGTCAGGCTGGCCACTCTGTAGTACCTGAATCATCCGATTACCGATATTGACTTGATAGTCAAGATACTTGCGTTGCAATTGAAAAAAAGCTGCCAATCGAGTTCCGTAACCAAGCTCATATCCATCTTAGAAATGGTGTCGGCATTCATCAAAGGCCTGTCGAAAGAACGGATTACATCAAAACGAATCTTCTCACCATCGTCCGGACTGACTTTCAGACGCACGCCTTTACGCATAAGACTCGTGATTTCGCCACTTCCATGCAACCCTTTCACCACCTTATTGATAATCGTGCTCTTACCCACACCATTGACACCGCTCAGAATATTGACCTTCGGATCAAGATCCCACACAATATGTTTGACACCGCTCCAAAGAGAATCGATCTCAATCTGCTTGATATAGTCTACATATTTCTGCATATCGCTACTCCATTATCTAATAGCAAACTTACATAAAAAAATATCGATAAAGTGTTTGAAAGCGTTGAAATATGGGTGAAAATAGTTTAAAATCAGCGTTTTTCACTACTTTTTACCATGATTATAACAGGTTATATATCTCTTCTATATCATTGTATAATCGCACAAAACATGCTATCTTTGCAAATAGCAAACAAGATATGATTGGCCATTTCACACATACACATGGCAAAGCATTCCTTATTTCACCTTATTATATTATAAATATGAGTAAGATATATCGTAACATCACCGAACTCGTCGGCCATACGCCACTGGTAGAATTGGGCAAATATTCAACTCGTAAGGGACTGACTACGCCACTTGTCGCAAAGGTAGAGTTTTTTTCAATCCGGGCGGGAGCGTGAAAGACCGCATAGCTTTGGCCATGATAGAAGACGCCGAACGACAGGGATGCATTAAACCGGGAGCCACGATTATTGAGCCTACGAGTGGCAATACGGGAGTGGGACTGGCATTGGTTGCCGCCATCAAGGGTTACAAATTAATTCTTACCATGCCCGAAACCATGAGCGTGGAACGCCGCAAGCTGGTGAAGGCCTATGGCGCGGAGGTCAAACTGACCGATGGAAAAGCAGGGATGCAGGGTGCTATCAAAGAGGCAGAGGCCTTGCACAAGGCTATTCCCAACTCGTTCATCCCCGAACAGTTTGAGAATCCGGCCAATCCGCAACGCCATTACGAGACAACGGGCGTGGAAATCTGGAACGACACCGGCGGCCGGGTAGACATCTTCGTGGCCGGTGTGGGCACTGGCGGCACCATATCGGGTATCGGACGACTGCTGAAAGCACGCAATCCACAGGTGAAAATCGTAGCCGTCGAACCATCGTCATCACCTGTATTGGCTGGTGGCGCAGCCGGTTCGCACAAGATACAGGGCATCGGAGCCGGCTTTATTCCTACTATCTATGCCAAAGACATCGTCGACGAAGTGATTGGCGTGGACAACGATGATGCCATGCGCACGAGTCGTGAGTTGGCACAGATCGAAGGTTTGCTTGTTGGTATCTCATCGGGAGCCGCCGCGTTTGCCGCAACTCAACTGGCCCAACGCCCCGAGAACCGAGACAAAGAATCGTAGTTCTGCTGCCCGACACTGGTGAACGCTATCTCAGCACAGAACTCTACACATTATAAAGTTGTTGGGGTGAAGGGGTGTAAAGATATAAGAACGATAGTTTCTTACTTTATAGCCATCTTATCAGGTTACACGCCCTAAGATTTTTGCTAAAGCAACTTGCTCCACCACATCATAAACAACCCCGACCTACACGTCTTGTAAGTCGGGGTTGAATGTATATAAAAAAACAAAATACCTATGCCACCCAAAGGAAGGTACGGACAACCCAGTAGCTCACAATACCGGCCACATAACCGACAAAGGCTATCCAAGTAATATGCTTCATATACCATCCGAAAGTAATCTTTTCGAGCCCCATAACAACGACGCCGGCGGCACTGCCGATTATCAACATGCTGCCACCAACGCCGGCACAGTAGGCCAGAAGCTGCCAGAAAATGCCGTCAATAGCCATATCGCCCGTTGGCATAACAGGATACATACCCATACAACCGGCCACCAGCGGCACGTTGTCTACAATACTTGAGAGTACGCCGATAATGCCCGTAACGGCATAATGGTTACCATCGAATGCTACGTTGAGCGACTGTCCCAACTGCGTCAGTACCCCAATGGTTTCCAGACAGGCCACAGCCATCAGGATTCCAAGGAAGAACAAGATGGTACTCATGTCGATACGACGCAGCAAATTGGTAACACGCTTCATCGTTCCTTCGCTGTCTTTCCCGAGATTCAGGCCACGATAGAACACTTCGGTAGCCGTCCAAAGAATGCCAAGCACCAAAAAGAATGCCTACAAACGGCGGCAAATGGGTAATACTTTTTGAAAATAGGAACGAAGACGAGGCCACCAACACCCAGCAAAAAGATTATTTTGCGCTGACGATCATTGAATTCCAATGTCTCGGAATTGGCATTATGACTACTTTCTGAGGCCAATACCAATTCGCCTTTCAACATGTATTGCATAATAAAAGCCGGTATAACCATTGACACGATTGACGGTATGAGCACATCCTCGATTACGCCCGCGGCGGTAATCACGCCCTTGTTCCACAGCATAATGGTGGTAACGTCGCCTATCGGTGAGAAAGCGCCGCCCGAATTGGCCGCAATGATAACAAGCGAAGCATAGATGATGCGGTCTTTATGGTCTTGAACAAGCTTTCGAAGAATCATAATCATCACGATACTGGTCGTCAGGTTATCCAGAATAGCGGACAAAAATGAAGGTCATAAAGGCGATGCGCCACAGCAAAGTACGCTTGTTTTTTTCGTCTTCATCACTCTGCGAACAAAGTTGAAACCGCCGTTCTGGTCTACGATTTCCACAATAGTCATGGCACCCATAAGGAAGAACAGCGTGGTACTGGTGCTACCTAAATGCTTCTCTATGACATCACTTACGGCCTGAGCCACTTGATCTCCCAAAGCGGAAGCGATGTAATTACCAGGATCCAGCATGAATAAAGTCCAGCAAAATACAAACATCAGCAGGGCTACCGCAGCCTTGTTTACCTTTGTCACGCTCTCTAAAGCGATGAAAAGATAACCAATTACAAACACTGTAATAATAGCAATTGTTAACGAACTCATTACTACTTTTTTTGATTAGATTATTATAAATATTTTATTTAAAAACACAATGATTTGCAAAGATAAGCCATTTTTTTAAAAATAACAAAATAAATTCTTTGATAATTCATCGCTTTCCGTTATCTTTGCAACTATGAATTCTTTAGAAGCGAACGACATCAAACTCAAGAGAACATCATCATTGCGGACGCTGAATATATCAATAATGTGGCCTTCGACCTCATCGTTAACTTTGAACGAATGTTGGGACGAAAGATTCCGAAGGCAGATATGGCGCAATGGGCAATCAACATTGGACTCGACGGAGGCATGAAACCGGGGCGACAAACGACCGGTGTCATTCTTATTCACGACAAGAATACAGAGCAACTCAACAACTTTCTTCCTTCCGATTTACAAGCGGAACTCAACAACCAAGCGTTCTATGACGAATCGTTTGGTGAGTTTACGTTTACGGCTTATCCCACGGAAGCGATGGTAACCAAGCAAGATTTCTTGACCGACATGGCCCGAACGATTTGCAACCACAAAGACGTGAAGCGCGTCATGCTGATTCCCAACGCGGAGAACGAACAGGCTTTAGACCATCTCAGACGCATGCTGAAAGACGTAGACGACGATAAGCACGTCACGCTCTTTACCATGCAGCCCACTTTAGGCGGTCGTTTCCGACAGGAACTATTAGGGCTATTCGCTCACGAACGCCATGGGTGTAAAAGCCGATGAGTTCAGAGATTAACCATGATTCCACTGCTTCTAACGAAATTTTCCACGTTTTTTTATCAACAATTTCCCACATACCAATTCATTTAAACCAAGAACAAAGCATGAGCAAAGTATTAATGATTGGCGCCGGCGGCGTAGCCACGGTCGCTGCTTTCAAGATTGTTCAGAATGCGGACGTATTCACCGAGTTTATGATTGCGTCACGCCGCAAGGCCAAATGTGACCAACTTGTAAAAGTCAATTCACGATAAAGGCTATAACTACGACATCAAAACGGCGCAGGTTGACGCTGATGACGTAGAGCAACTGAAAGGCTCTTTTCAATGACTTCAAGCCCGAGTTGGTGATTAATTTGGCCCTTCCCTATCAGGACTTGACCATCATGGACGCCTGTCTGGCATGCGGATGCAACTATCTGGACACAGCAAACTATGAGCCTAAGGACGAAGCACACTTTGAATACAGCTGGCAGTGGGCTTACAAAGAGAAGTTTGAGCAGGCCGGTCTGACCGCGATTCTCGGCTGCGGCTTTGATCCGGGCGTGTCACAGGCCTACACCGCATACGCCGCCAAGCATCATTTTGACGAGATTCATTATCTCGACATCGTCGACTGCAACGCGGGCAACCATCATAAGGCCTTTGCCACCAACTTCAATCCTGAGATAAACATTCGCGAAATCACGCAAAAAGGGACTTTATTATGAAGATGGCAAATGGCTTGAAACGGAGCCGCTGGCCGTTCACAAGACCCTCAGCTACCCCAATATTGGCGGTCGTGAGAGCTATTTGATGCACCACGAGGAACTAGAAAGCCTCGTTAAGAACTTCCCAACCATCAAACGGGCTCGCTTCTGGATGACTTTCGGACAGCAATACCTCACTTACTTGGACTGCATAGAGAACCTCGGCATGAGCCGTATTGACGAAATCGAGTATGAAGCACCGCTCGCCGACCATCCGGAGCAGAAGGTAAAGGTGAAGATTGTGCCGCTGCAGTTCCTGAAGGCTGTATTACCCAACCCACAAGACCTTGGCGAGAACTACGACGGAGAGACCAGTATCGGTTGCCGCATCCGTGGTTTGAAAGACGGAAAGGAACACACCTATTATATATATAACAACTGCAAGCATCAGGATGCCTACAATGAGACGGGCATGCAGGGCGTCAGTTACACCACCGGTGTTCCGGCAATGGCCGGTGCGATGATGTTCCTCAAGGGCCTCTGGCGCAAACCCGGAGTATGGAATGTCGAGGACTTCGATCCGGATCCATTCCTACAGGTATTGAACGAACAAGGTTTGCCTTGGCATGAAGTCTTCGATGGCGACCTCGAATTATAATTTTAACCCCGTATTTACTAACAAATACTGATGCGACTCCATGAAATCATCAGGCCCGCTTGCCCCAAACGAGCGGTTGGAGCATAACACATGGCAAAAAGAAGAAAACAACGTTCAGAGCGAAAAGCTCAAGGCCCTGCAGATGGCCATGTCGAAAATAGAAAAAGGATTTCGGCAAGGGTTCCATCATGCGCATGGGCGATGAACATATCGAAAAATGTAGAAATCATCCCGACAGGCAGCATTGGTCTCGACGCGGCGTTAGGCGTTGGCGGTTATCCGCGGGGACGCGTCATTGAGATTTATGGTCCGGAGAGCTCCGGTAAGACAACGCTCGCCATCCACGCCATAGCCGAAGCCCAGAAAGCGGGCGGAATTGCGGCCTTCATCGATGCCGAACATGCCTTCGACCGCTTCTATGCGACTAAGCTGGGTGTCGACGTTGACAACCTCTGGATTAGCCAACCCGACAACGGCGAACAGGCTTTGCAGATCGCAGACCAGCTGATTAGCTCAAGCGCCATCGACATTCTGGTCATCGACTCCGTAGCAGCCCTGACTCCGAAAGCCGAAATCGAAGGCGACATGGGCGACAATCGTGTCGGTCTTCAGGCCCGTCTGATGAGTCAGGCACTGCGCAAACTCACCGCCACCATTGCCAAAACCAACACCACCTGCATCTTTATCAACCAGTTGCGTGAGAAGATTGGCGTCATGTTTGGCAACCCCGAGACCACAACCGGTGGTAACGCGCTGAAGTTCTACGCCAGCGTGCGCCTCGATATCCGCCGTGTCACCAGCATTAAGGGACGGCGATCAGGTCATCGGTAATCAGGTTCGCGTGAAAGTTGTCAAGAATAAAAGTGGCACCACCATTCCGCAAAAGCCGAGTTTGAAATCACCTTTGGCGAAGGTATCAGCAAGATTGGCGAGATTGTAGACTTAGGCGTTGAATACGGCATTGTGCAGAAGAGCGGCAGCTGGTTCAGCTACAACGGCAGCAAACTGGCACAAGGTCGTGACGCGACAAAGAACCTATTGCGCGATAATCCCGAACTTTGCGAAGAATTGGAAGGCCTCATCAAGAAAGCCATTGCCGACAAACTGGCGCTATAAAGCGAGTTTTTATATTTAAAGAAAAGCCTGACAATCTGATAGGGTTGTTAGGCTTTTTGTATTCAAACCATATCTCTTATAAAAATCTTACAAATAAGGATTGTTTGACGCTTTTTCTTCTTACTTTTGTATCATTATTCTGAATGATTGGGATTTTTCCCTGATTTACAATAGCAAAACCATACGAAATTAATATGAATAAAAAGAAAGTACTGGCGGTGGCTTTAGCGTTAGTCGCAACGACACCCTCTTTAGCCGAGAAAGCCATAGACGATTCCTCGAAAGTACGCGAGATCGATGAAGTGATAGTCATTTCACAACCCTAAGGAACAGTTTCTCCTTCGTCACCAACCACTCAGCAGCAATGTCTACGCAGCCGGACAGATGATGAACCTTGGCATTCGTGACCTCCGCGAGCTATCCTCTTTTGTCCCCAACTTTGCCATGCCCAACTACGGTTCACGCTATACCTCATCGATGTATATACGTGGTATAGGCTCGCGCATCAACTCACCGGCCGTCGGTATCTATGTAGACGGCGCGCCACTCATCAACAAGAGTTCCTTCAACTACCACCATTTCGACGTGACACGCGTCGACGTGCTGCGTGGTCCGCAGGGTACGCTCTACGGAATGAACACCGAGGGCGGACTGGTTCGCATCTATACCAAAAGACCCCATGAACTATCAAGGCACGGATATCAAACTGGGAATGGGTTCACACGGCTACCAGCTCCTTGAAGCTTCTACCTACGGAAACTCAACAGCAAATCCGCGCTGATGCTGGGAGGCTTCTACAGTGGCCAAAACGGTTTCTTCAGAAACGAGTTCAACGGACAGCGGGCCGACAAATATAGAGAAGGCGGTGGCAAAATGCGCTTCGTATGGCGACCCGGCACACAATGGAACATCAGCTTAGGTGCCCATTATGAATACACCGACCAAAACGGTTTTCCTTACGGAAAAATGGATTTGGAGCACAATACCACAGCCAATCCTCGACAAATAACCAAGCCAAGTATCGACGAAACCTTGTCAACAGCGCGCTTTGCGTGAATTTCAAGGGCAATTGCTTTGATTTCAATTCTACCACGAGCTACCAATATCTGAAAGATTTCATGCGAATGGACATCGACTACATGTCGACCGATTTTTCTGCTCATGGAAGAAAGACAGCTGCAGAACGCCTTTACGCAGGAGCTGGTGATGAAAAAGCAATCGCAATCGCTTCTGGCAATGGACACAAGGGGCTTCTTCTCGGCCGAATGGCTCAAGACCAACGCGCCCGTCTACTTCGGTTCGGACATGAATAAGTTCATGAGTGGCACCATCCGTAACGCCATGTACAACGCCATGGTCCACTCTATGAGTGCCCGCTTCATGCGCCCCGGCGTCACGGCCGAACAAGCACAGCAGCAGGCCAAGGACATGATTGAACGCCAAGGAGGCGTCAATTTGGACATCAATTTGAGGCACGGTACCGGGTATTTTCCGCACGCCTTCTTACAATTTAGGGCCTCTTTCACGAGTCGAGTCTAAACCTTACCGAGCGCTTCAAGGTCACGCTCGGTCTGCGCTACGACTACAGCCACCTGTCAATAGACTATCTGACAAGTGCCAAAATGACTTCCTTTGGCCAACATCATGGGCCGAAAGGCTACCTCGAGCGTCATGTCGACCCTGCAGAACAAGGCCCATAACAGCTTCAACCAGCTACTTCCCAAAGTTGGTATGAGCCTTGACATCGACCACGTAGGCAGCAACATCTACGCCGTTGTGAGCAAAGGCTACCGGGCGGGCGGCTATAACATCCAGATGTTCTCGGATATTCTCTCTGCCGAACTACAAAAGAACAGCTCACAACGCGGCGACTACACCGTAGAGCACGACGCCAAGGGCCTACAAAGACATTGAGAACACCATCTCCTACACCCCCGAAACCAGCTGGAACTATGAGGGTGGGCACCCATCTGAACCTCTTCGACCACAAGCTGCAGCTCGATCTGGCCGCCTTTTTACATGCAGGTACGCAATCAGCAGATATCCGTCATGGCGGGCAACTACGGCTTCAGGGCGCATGATGACCAATGCCGGCAGGAGTAGCAGCAGCGGCATTGAGGCCAGCCCTACGTGGGCAAGCTTTCAACAACAACCTGTCATGGATGGCCAACTACGGCTTCACCCATGCCGTTTTCAAAGAATATGTCGACAACGTGAGCACCACCGGCAACATGAAAGCGATTGACTACAAGGACAAGAAGGTGCCATTCATCCCGGCACATACATTTCTCTGCCTCGGTCGACTATCGTATTCCCTTCAACAGCATGCTCAAAGCTATCACGATAGGTGCCAACGTCAACGCCCAGGGAAGACCTATTGGGACGAGGCCAACAGCTACAGCCAGGCCTTCTACGCCTTGGCGGGCGCTCACGCGATGGCCGACTTCGGACGAATTACGGTCGACCCTAGTGGGGCCGAAACCTCACCAACACAAAGTATAACACCTTTGCCATGGGCAGTCTTGCCACGGGCAAGATGTATTACTTCGGCCAACGGGGCAACCCATTCCAATGTGGAATCGACCTGAAATTCCATCTTTAACTGACGAGTTGATCGTTTTATTGTCGCAGCTTATCGCACAATCAAACTATCAACTTATTTAACAAAAAGCCCTTAAAAAGTGGCATTATTTTTGAAATAAAAAAATACTTTTGGCCGGAAATACGCGATTCTCGAGCCACTTCGCGAAGTAACTGATAATCAGCCGGTTTCGCAAAACAAGACTAAAATCGACCGCAAAATAGCACCCAATAGCTATGCTTTTAGGGTGATTTTTGCGGTCTTTTCGTTCTAAAAAGCATAGCTTTTTGCATGGTAAAAAGCAGTCCTTTCGGCACTCAAAAGCGTAGCTTTTAGCTCTTCAAAGCTACGCTTTTTATCCATGGAAGCGGCTTTAATGGTCATCTAAAAGAGCCGTTTTTCGAGCAGTCGCAACGCTAGATGAGCGATTCCAGAAGGCCGTTTTGAAAGCAAAAACTTTACAAAATAACGAATAAGCACCAGCAGTCGCGCCGAAATAATTAAAAAGCAAAAAAACCATCGACACATCACGGCAAAAAGGCAAAGGCTTTTGGATTTATTTTATTACTTTTTGTTGTTGAAAACAATTATTCATTAATATATGGACGATTATCACGCGGAAACGTTTTATTTCTTGTGTGAGGATTAGCACGGTATGCGACTAATCCCCACCATTAACCCCATCATGGAGATTAGCTATAATGAGAACATACTGGAACATTAATGAAAAAGTGAGCCTGCTAAAAGAGTGGCAGCCCAACTGTTGGATTCAAGTGACCTGCCCAACAGACGAAGACCAAGAATTTCTGGAGAAGACATTTCAGATTCCCGATTACTTTATGAGCGACATTAGCGATACCGATGAGCGTGCCCGTTACGAGTACGACGACGGTTGGATGCTCATTATTCTCCGTATTCCATACGTCAAGGAAATCCGTTCGCGCACGCCCTACACCACCGTACCGCTGGGTATCATTCACAAACGCGACGTGACCATCACCGTTTGCTACTATGGAAACCAACATGATGCTCGACTTCGTGAGTTTCCAACAGAAGCGCGGCGCGGGCTTTACCGACTATGTAGACCCTCATCTTCCGTCTCTTTCTGTCATCTGCCGTATGGTATCTGAAGCGTCTGAAACAAATTAACGCGCTCATAGAGAAGGCTAAGCACAATCTGGATCAAGGCGTCAACAACGAAAGCCTCATAGGGATTAAGTCGCTTGCAAGACTCTCTTACCTACTTCATTACCTCTATCAGTGGCAATGAAACCCTGCTACAGAAACTGAAATTCAAACTTCAGATAGATGAACTCGACGCCGACCTCATCGAAGATGTCAACATTGAGATGACACAGGCACGAGAAACGACCAACATCTACTCCGACATTCTGGAGTCGACGATGGACACCTATTCCAGCATCATCAACAACAACATGAACACCGTGATGCGTACGCTCACTTCAGTCAACATTATCATGATGTTTCCGACACTCATTGCCAGCCTCTTTGGTATGAATCTCGTCAATGGTATGGAAACCAGTAAGTTAGGGTTTTGCCATCGCCATCATCATATCCGTAGTGGTCAGCGGTCTGAGTTGGTTCATTTTGCGCCATAAGCGGTTGCTCTAAGACGGCCCAAAAGACTACAAATCAGAAGGACTATTGGTTGCGGTTTTTCGCGTCCATCGCTTTTTGCGTCCGGTCGCATCAAGCCGTCACAAGTCCCTACTTACCAATGACTTCCTAAAGTTTAATAAAAACATCAGGCTTATATTAGGTATTTACAATTATTTTTATATAAGTTTTGCAATCTATAAATAATTAGGTGATTCGTAAAAAGAATCATGGCATAACCGAATCATAAACTTAAATTGGTTAAATGATGGACTCTCAAGAAAACACCCTGAATCAGGGAACCCAAGAGGAGAATGTAGTATCAGAAAGCACTGGGAAAGAAGTTGAAGAAACACTTTCGCAAAAAGTCTACAAATCAAAATCAGAGATTATCGACCGCCTGAAGGAAATCGTAAACAGCGATGAAAAATCCGGAAAAAGACGAGATAGACTATCTGAAAACGGCATTCTACAAAAATTCATATTGCCGAACGCGAGGCCAAACAGAAGGAATATCTGGAGGCCGGAGGCAATCCCGAACAATACGTGGTGACTCCCGACGAACAGGAAGAAGTGTTCAAAGCCGAGATGAGTCTTATCAAAGAAAAACGCCAAAAGCTGTTCCTACAACAAGAAGAGGAAAAGCAGGAGAATCTGAAGAAGAAACTTGAGATTATCGAAGCGGTAAAATCCATGGCTACTTCGCCCGAAGAGGCCAACAAATCATACCCCAAATTCAAGGAACTGCAGCAGCTGTGAAAGAAATCAAAAGCCGTGCCGGCCGACAAGGCCAATGAGCTTTGGCGCAACTATCAGCTCTATGTAGAACAATTCTACGACCTACTGAAGCTCAATATCGAAGCGCGCGAATACGATTTCAAGAAAAATCTGGATCTTAAAACCGCGCTTTGCGAAGCTGCTGAAAAGCTCGACCAAGAGTCAGATGTCATCAGTGCGTTCCACCAACTGCAGGAACTGCATCAGCAATATCGCGAAATCGGCCCTGTGGCGAAAGACTTGCGCGAGCAATTTGGACTCGTTTCAAGGCCGCTTCTACCATTATCAATAAGAAACACCAGCAACATTTTGAACAATTACGTGCACAGGAAGAAGAAAATCTGACACGCAAGACGGCTCTCTGCGAACAAGTGGAAGCCATTAATGGTGAAGATAACAAAAGCGCGGCTGACTGGGAAAAAGCATACCAAGTCCATTATTGCCATTCAGACAGAGTGGAAAACCATCGGATTTGCGCCCCAGAAGATGAACGTAAAAGATATTTGAACGCTTCCGTGCAGCCTGCGACAGCTTCTTCAGTAAGAAGGCCCAATGCTTCAAAACAACTGAAAGAATCGTTTGCGGAGAATGCCCTGCAAGAAAGAAATCTTGGTGAGAAAGCTCGTGCTTTGCAAGACAGCACAGAATGGAAGTCTACCAGTGACAAACTCATCGCGCTGCAAAAAGAGTGGAAAACCATTGGTGTAGTCCCGAAAAACAGGGTGATCAGTTGTGGAACGATTTCCTTGCGGCTTGCAATAAATTCTTTGAGGGCTCGCAATGCAGCCAATGCCGGCACTCGCAATGAGGAACACGACAACCTCGAAAAGAAACAAGGCATCATCGGCAAGCTCAAAGCACTGCTGGAAGAAAAGGCAGAAGACTTGCAAGAAAAGGTGCAAACACTGGTTGAAGCCTACAATCAAGTGGGTCACGTTCCTTATCGCGAAAAAGACAAACTCTATAAGGAATATCACGAAGTGCTCGACAAACTCTATAAAGATCTGAACGTCACCATTGCTCAAAAGCGTCTTGACAACTTCAAGAACAATCTGAAGAGCTTTTGCCAAGCGTGGTGAAGACGCCCTCGATAATGAGCGCGGACGACTGATGCGTCGCTATGAAAGCCTGAAACGGAAATCACTACTTATGAAAATAACTTAGGATTCCTCAACGCTTCCAGCAAAAAGGGTAACAGTCTGATTGACGAAATGAACCGAAAGGTGCAGAAACTCAAGGACGACATGGAACTCGTGAAGCAGAAGATTAAGGCTATCGACGCCGAGAATCAGAACTAAGACGAATATTCTCTACCTTCCCGTCATAGTAGACACGCATCGTAGAGATTCATCATAAAGGGGCTTATCCGCAATGGATAAGCCCTTTTACTCATTTCTCAAAGTGCTGATAGTCTTTCACGCTTCTCCAGCTGCCTCCCCCACTTGAATCCGTACTTGCGAAACAGCTTGTAGGCCGGGTCGGTCGGCGTAATTTTTATAGGAAAATTCTGCGTGCGGTCACAATATTTGCGTGCCGTTGCCGGCTGCACAACCTCCTTTCCATCCTTCAACTGTCGGTAATAAGGATTGTAGAAAGGATTCAAATCGACGGCCATTCCCCGGGCATGAGCCGACAGTTTAGCATGTCCTTTCACCTTTCTATAACAAAAAAACAGCTGCTGTTATTGGCTCGCATCGCCCGCTCATCATCAGCTCCGTAATCATCGATGAGTCGCATCCGTTCGATAGGATAACGCTGTTCATACAGCTGTTTTGAAAATAGTCAACAGGTCGTTGGCTATCGCCACGTTGCAAACAAGCTCACCTACGTGAGTCTTTCCATCAAAACCATAATGCCAAAGGCGCAAATAGCGCAAGTCAGAACGCCTCACGGAACATTCCTCCGGATAAGAACGCCCCTGCATCCGGGCAAACACCGTGTCGGGAATAGGCATCGACAGAAGGCATCTGTGCCTTTCTTGCTTTCTTTTCCTTATCTTGGGCACCGAGCGACAACACAACGCCCATGATCAAGCCACAGATTACAACGAGTTTCTTCATGTCTTTACAAAGTTAAACATTAAATACCGATTCCTTTCAAAAACACGTAAAGAATCCTTTTTATGTTTTTTTATACACATAAGAAGCAATATTTCCGCAAAAATACATTTATATCTGTAGGGGATTGTCAAAAACGACGTCTCTATTTAAGAATAGATATGAAAGTAATGAATACAATCAGTCACTCAAACTTCCCAAAGCTACTCTTTGATAGTTTACAACAACACCGACAGAGTAACGCGTTCTGCATTCAAGACACCTATTTTACATACCAAGAATTAGCCAACAAAGTAGCTGCTATCCGGCAGCCACTCCAACACATCAACGATTTTATACATCGGATTTGGTAACCAATGATGACCTGGCTACATACGCAGCGATTCTTGCTATCTGGATGGAAGGCAAGTGTTACGTGCCACTCCATCCACTCCAACCCATAGCCCGATGCGCTAATATTATTGAACAGGTAGGCATCAAGGTTGTTCTCGACTCAAGCGAAACCACACGTTACGCCAATCAATACGTTATCAAGACGGGAGATTCGCTACCTTTGGCTCAAATCTTCATACACTGGCAGAATTCAATTGTCACACTCCGGCCTATATTCTATTCACATCAGGGCAGCACCCGGAATGCCGAAGGGCGTTCCCGTAACCTACGGCAACGTGAGCGCGTTCATTCAATCGGTCGAAGCCTTAGGGTTCGTCACACTGCCGACGACCGTTGTCTTCAGATGTTCGACCTCACCTTCGACCTGTCCGTAGGCTGCTATCTGCTCCCCTCTTGGCCGGTGCCTGCATCTATACTGATGCCCTCGGGCTGTATCAAATGGAAAGAGGCGTTCCGCCTACTTGATGAGTACGCGCTGACTATCACCTTCATGGTGCCTTCTGTCATCCATTATCTGCGGCCTTACCTGCAAGAGATTGAGGCACCGCAGTTGCGCTATTCGCTGTTTGCCGGCGAAGCCCTGACGGCCGACGACACGCTTCCGTGGCAACAGGCCGTGCCTCAGGCAGAAGTCTGGAATGTGTACGGCCCCACCGAAAACACGATTTATTGCACGGCCTACCGCCTTCCTCAACAGCAGGTGAAACAGATCAACAACACCATCAGCATAGGCCGAACGATGAAATGGTCGGAAACGATGATCGTAGACGAGGCTCGGCAACCCGTAGCCGACGGCATTATCGGTGAGCTATGCTTGTCGGGCGAACAGCTGACACCCGGCTATTGGCAGGACAACGAAAAGAACCAAGCCGCTTTCTTCTACCATGAAGGGCGTCGGTGGTACCTCACCGGCGACCTCTGTATGGTCGTTCCGGATGGTGATATCATGTATCTCGGCCGCAAGGATTCACAGGTCAAGATTCAAGGCTACCGCGTTGAGTTGAGTGAGATTGAGAGTGTAGCTCGCCGTTATTACAACCGGCAAACGGCTGTTGTGGCCGTAGTAACCGGTCAGCAAGGACAAGAAACCATCAGTATGGCCCATCGAGCGAGAGGACGACAATAGCGGTTCGGAGCTGGAAACGTATCTGAAGACTTATCTGCCATCTTATATGATTCCTTCCAAGATTGTCTTTATACCGACATTTCCACAAAATTTGAGCAATAAGATTGACCGTAAGAAAATTAAAGAACTTATCAAATAAAAATACAACAATGGAAAGAAAAGAAATATTAATAGCCCTGAATGGTATATTCTCTGTCGTTTTGAACAAAAGAAAACCTGCAACTCGATGAATCCATGTCGACCGACGACATCGACAACTGGGACTCGCTGACCAACATGACGATCATCAGTGAAATCGAACGGCTGTGGGGAGTTCACTTCAAACTGCGCGACATTATCCACATGAAGAATATCGGCGATATGATTGATACGATTCTTGCTAAAAAGCCAACAGTAATACATTCCGCTCAGTTTACACATTCACATGGAATTTTTATCAATCCCGTTTGTGGTGATGATGTTCATCACATTCGTTCTTTACTACGCTACCGACCGGCGGCGGTGGCAACATGCGTTGTTGCTGACAGCCAGTTGCGTTTTCATAGGTTACTATCATTGGGTTTATCTTTTTCGTGGGTGCCGCCATAACGGTTCTCACCTTTCTTGTCGGAAGCGCGTCCACGCCACCGTCAATACGCCGCAAGCCACCCGTTGGTTATGGTTGGGCATTGGCGGACTCGTAGGCTTCTGGCTGATAGCCCGCTATTGGTCACCCTTATTTCCCTTGGGTATTTCGTTTTTATACCTTTCAGGCAATCTCTACCTTATAGAAATCTATTGGGAAGAAAGAACCTGAAGACGATTTTCTCGACTTTACACTCTACATGTTGCTCTTCATGAAGTTTCTGTCAGGGGCCTATCGAACGGGCAGAAAACCTGCTACCGCAACTCAAGAAGGCCCATACCTTCGACTACAAACCTGTAATCAACGGTTTGAAATGCGTGGCATGGGGCTGTTTTTCTTAAACTGGTCATCGCCGACCGCATCGGTCCGGCCCTTGACATCATACTGAACGACGTACGTGAAGCGTCGGGCGTACAGTTACTCGTGGCCACCCTGCTTTATCCCATCCAGCTTTTATGCCGATTTTTGCGGGCTACACCTGCATGGCTTTAGGTCTGGGACGGATGCTCGGATTTAAGCTGCAGCCCAACTTTGACCGCCCTTTCGCCTCAAAATCGACCAGCGAACTATGGCGACGGTGGCACATGAGCCTCTCGTTTTGGGTGCGCGACTATATCTTCATGCCGCTAAGCGCCTCGCTGCGGTCATGGAAACGCTGGGGTGTCTATACCTCGCTACTCATCACTTTCGTAGCCATTGGCGTGTGGCATGGGGCCGGCTGGACCTTTGCTGTCTACGGATTGTTCCAAGGACTTGTCATTATCGGCGAAAACATGGCTGGGAGAACGACGCGATAAACTATACAACTTATCGGGCCGCTACGTTGGACAAGCCCTGATGATGGTGCGTACCCTATCTGCTCTTTGCCCTGTCGTTGCTCTTCTTCCGTCTGACAAATGTCAGCGATGTATTCTACACCTACGCGCATCTGTTTGATGGTTTCCACACGTCTGTCAAGGAACTGCGTCTGGGTCTATCCGATCATGAGTGGATTGTCTTTGGCATTGCCTGTGTCTTGATGTTTCTTCTGGAATGGCTCAACAGTCGTTATAAACTCCATGAGCGTAGCGAACGGCTAGCCACACCGCTACGTTGGACATTTTATGTGGTCATCGTAGGCGTGATATTCTGGTATGGCGCATTTGGCGTCGAGAACTTTATTTATATTCAGTTTTAAAATATGAAAAAAAGAAAATAAGCTTTTTATATTCTATATAAAGTGCCTGTTGCTCTGTCTCCCCTTTCTGTTGCTCGTGGCCATCTATGTCTACGAGGATCCTTTCTTAGTGCTACGGCAATATGACAACTACGATCATTGCCATACCGAACTCAGTGAGGGCGACATTGGATGGAAAAAAACTCAACATGTATCGTAATACACGCCATTACGATTCCTTCATCATGGGTTCCTCGTGTACCAAGGCTTTTCAGACCGCCGACTGGAATCAGTATATCCATAGCCGTCCTTTCCGCTTCTTTGGCAACAACGAAGGTCTGGGAGATCTATGTCTAAAGTTGCAGGCACTCGAACGTCTGCCCAATCAACCTATCAAGAATCTGCTCATCGTAACCGAATTATCCTTCTACGAAAAGCCGCATCCTCAGCCCGGCATCATGCATTTGATGCCTCCTGAAGTTACGGGCAAAACTACAACCAGTTATCAAGCAGCTTACCTACAAGGTTTCTTTTTCCTAAATTTCTGCTACCTTATCTAACATATAAGGTCACCGGCCGCTACGATAATTCCATGCGTAACGTAATAGACGAGAACGCGGCAGTCCGAACGACGTTTACTAACGATGCCATATTACATCAAGAAAAGGATATTAAAGAAATGGGTGAAGACTACTGGCAACAGAAGCATTGGAAAAAAAGCTTTGAAACAAACCAGAAAAGTACACTTAAACCCACCCATTATCGGAGCCGACCAAATCAACAAGTTAATTCAAATACGGGATTTCTGCCGTCGACACCAAACTCGTCTTAAAATTATCATCGGGCCAAACTTTGATTTAACACAGTTCAATGCGACCGATCTACAGACCATGAAATCCATCTTAGGAGACTCTGTTGTTTACGACTTCTCGACTTATAAACCATTTCGCGACTATCATCAATACTATGACCCCGCACATTATCGGCGTTGCGTAGGGCAGGAAATTCTACGAAAAGTCTATTAAAAGTATTACCTGATAGTAATAAAATAAATACACATCTTCCTTTTCGATACAAATATGAGAAAAAGATGTATATTTGCATCGAACATGGAGGTATGAATTATGAAACATCAAAAAACCTATGAGGGCGGACGATCAGATGATTAGTATCATCCGCGATAACAGTAATATTCTTCAGAGTTTAGGAAGTTTTGGCATAAACTTAGGATTTGGCAACAAAACAGTGGCCGAAGTATGCGAAAGCCAAAACGTTGACACCTATACATTCCTGACTATTGTCAACTTCACAATCAACGGATATTATAATAGTCACGACTCCGACCGCATTTCAGTAAATACACTTCTGAAATACCTAAAGGCTGCGCACTCTTATTATATTGACTTTCAGCTGCCCTTCATCCGGCAAGAACTGAAGGACGCGCTTGACGAACACGACAGTCTGGCACAACTTATTCTGCAACTCTATGACGAATACGCACAGGATATCGTCAAGCACATGCGCTACGAAGAGAAAACTGTGTTCCCGCATGTAGAGCAGTTGCTATTGGGAAAAAGTATCTGAAAACTTCGACATCAGTACCTTTTCAAAACACCACGACCAAGTGGAAGACAAGCTGGGAGAACTCAAGAATATCATTATCAAGTATCTGCCTTCGGACGATTTACACAACAACCAGCTCACAGCCACACTCTATGATATATATAATAATGAGGAATGGCTGCGCCAACACGCCATGGTGGAAGAACAAATCTTTATCCCAACCATCCGCATGCTGGAGAAGCGACTCTACCAAAAAGACGTGACGCTGAACATTAAGAAGATGATTGGCCCAACGGGCGAAGCCGAAGAACAACTCAGCGACCGCGAAAAAGGAAATCTTGGTGTGTCTGGTTCTAGGGCATGAGCAATAAAGAAATAGCGAATCACCTCTATATTTCACTCAACACGGTGATTACCCATCGACGCAACATCGCCCGCAAACTACAGATTCATTCCGTAGCTGGGTCTCACGATTTACGCCATCGTCAACAAGTTGGTTGACACTCTCTACTACATTTATAGATAAATATACCCGTCCTCTATGCTCTTTTAGCAAATCGGATGGGCGTATTTTTATCATCTATCAAGCAAATACGCTTAAATAATTTGCTCCATCTATTAAACTTCGCTATATGGAAACAATCGTCAGCAACGATAACGGACATGGTCGCATAGACGCGCAAGACGGCGACATTGCGTTGGGAAAACTCGAATACGAAATTACAGGGGCAACCTAAGCATCTTACACACTTATACCTTCAAAGGCTATGAAGGGAAAGGGTGTTGGCAAAGCCCTCGTTGAAGCAGCCATTGAGGAGCTCAACGACAAAAAGTGTTAGTAAATCCCGTCTGTTCATTCGCCCAAACATATTTTGACAGACACAAAGACTTGCAACATCTGCTTGCAAAACCATACATAATATTTTTTTAGTTTACACCATAAAAACAATTTACAATGAAAGAATTAAAAAGGTACAAAGACAGAAAAGAATCTCCAAATCGCATTCGCTGGTGAAAGTCAAGCACGTAACAAATACTCTTTTTATGCCTCAAAGGCCAAAAAGAAGGCTACGAGCAGATTGCGGCACTGTTTGAAGAAACGGCACAAAACGAGAAAGAACACGCTAAATTATGGTTCAAGTATTTGCATGGCGGTGAAATTGCTGACACCATGACGAACCTGCAAGACGCTGCCGACGGCGAAAACTACGAGTGGACAGACATGTATGCCACGATGGCTAAGGAAGCCCGCGAAGAAGGTTTCACGGAGATTGCCGCCAAGTTTGAACTCGTTGCTGCTATCGAGAAGCACCATGAGGAGCGTTACTTGAAACTATTGCAGAATATCAAGGACGGTATCGTATTCAGTCGCGACGGCGATCGCATTTGGAAGTGCCGCAACTGCGGTCATATTGTTATCGGTCAGCAAGCTCCCAAGATTTGTCCGACCTGCAATCATCCACAAAGCTACTTCGAGATCGACGCTCAAAACTATTAATAACCATTTATAGGTATTGCCACTTTATTAGCTATTCCCTATCTTTGCATTGTTGATAATTACATTATAAATTAAAAATAACAAGATGAAAATTGAAAAATTCATGCAAGAGAGATACTCGATTCAAGAGGTAATCCTACTGTTGAAGTTGAAGTAACACTCGAAAATGGTGTAATGGGTCGTGCCAGTGTTCCTTCCGGTGCATCTACCGGCGAGAACGAGGCTCTCGAACTCCGCGACGGCGACAAGGGTCGCTTCCCTTGGCAAGGGTGTTTTGAAAGCAGTAGAGAATGTCAACAACATCATCGCTCCCTGCCTTGAAAGGCTTCTGTGTGCTCGAACAGCGTAAGATAGGGATTACAAGATGCTGGAGCTCGATGGTACACCGACAAAAGAGTAAACTTGGTGCTAACGCCATTCTGGGCGTAAGTCTGGCTGTGGCACAGACGGCTGCCAAGGCACTCAACATTCCACTCTACCGCTATATCGGTGGCACTAATACTTATGTATTGCCTGTTCCGATGATGAACATCATCAATGGTGGTGCCCACAGCGACGCTCCTATCGCGTTCCAAGAATTCATGATTCGCCCCGTTGGTGCTCCATCTGAGAAGGAAGCTATCCGCATGGGTGCCGAAGTATTCCATGCTTTGGCCAAGAACCCTAAAGAAGCGCGGACTCTACCGCCGTAGGTGACGAGGGTGGTTTTGCCCCTAAGTTCGATGGTATTGAGGACGCCCTCGATTCCATTATCCAAGCTATCAAGGATGCAGGGTACGAGCCCGGCAAGGACGTTAAGATTGCGATGGACTGCGCTGCTTCAGAATTTGCTGTTCAAGAGAACGGCGAATGGTTCTACGACTATCGCCAGTTGAAGAACGGTATGCCCAAAGATCCCAACGGAAAGAAGCTGACAGCCGATGAACAGATTGCTTATCTCGAAGAGCTTATCACGAAATATCCGATTGATTCGATAGAGGACGGCCTCGATGAGAACGACTGGGACAACTGGGTGAAGCTCACTGCCAAGATTGGTGATCGTTGCCAGTTGGTGGGTGACGACCTTTTCGTGACCAACGTGAAGTTCTTGGAGAAGGGAATCAAGATGGGAGCAGCCAACAGTATCCTCATCAAAGTTAACCAGATTGGCTCTCTCACCGAGACACTTGAGGCCATCGAGATGGCTCATCGTCATGGTTACACATCCGTGACCAGCCACCGTTCGGGCGAGACCGAGGACACTACGATTGCCGACATCGCCGTAGCTACCAATTCCGGCCAAATCAAGACCGGTTCGATGAGCCGTACCGACCGCATGGCTAAGTACAACCAGCTCATCCGTATTGAAGAAGAACTCTGCTGTTCTGCCCAATATGGTTACAAGAAACTGAAATAAACCGCTATTCATAATCATTTTATAAACCAAAAAGCTGGGCTTACAAATCGTAATCCCGGCTTTTTCAACATCATTATTCAATTATGGCACATGGACACGACGTCCTTCACATGATGGAAGGACAGACATACGCAACCAAAGAGAGTTTAGTAGAAGCTATCATCAACCATTTTTGGACCCGAAGAACGCTTTACACCTGCCATGCCGAAGGCATGACGGCAGCCGAACTCGTAGATTTTTCTGGAGGCACGAGGGCAAGTTTATGCCAGCGGGAGATAGCGCATTCACAGCCGACATGAGCAAGATGTGCAAACCACTAAGCTGCAACAAGCCAATTTATACAGCTCAGTAGCAAGCTTTTCGATACCTAAAAATGATGAAAACGACTATCTTGTCTTTTTCATTGTTTTTAGGTATTGTTCATTTATAAAAATGCCAATATCTTTGCAACAGTTACAAAAACATAGTTATTTAATAAACAATCGTAAGAAAAAGTACATTATGAATAAGACTTGCATTATCTTTGGTTCATCAACAGGAACCTGTGAAGAACTCGCTTCACGCATTGCCGGCAAACTGGGTGTTGACTCTTCAGACGTTTTAGAGGCAGCTTCTATCTCGCCCGAACAGCTTGATGGTTATCAGAATCTCATTTTAGGAACCTCTACTTGGGGTGCCGGCGAACTCCAGGACGACTGGTATGATGGCATTGCAGTCATTAAGAAAACCAACCTAAGCGGCAAAACAGTAGCCATCTTTGGCTGCGGCGACTCTGAAAGCTACAGCGATACCTTCTGCGGAGCTATGGCAGAACTCTACAACGCAGCCAAGGAAGCCGGCGCAAACGTTATCGGTAGCGTTTCTACCGAAGGCTATACATTTGATGATTCAGATGCCGTTATTGATGGCAAGTTCATCGGTCTGCCTCTCGACGAAGTAAATGAGGATAACAAAACTGATGAAAGAATCGACGCTTGGGTTAGCGAAATTGCTCCAAATCTGTAACTCTTAAAGTCTATGATTGCATCGGAAGTCGTTCCAACGGACATGCGTGTTCTATCAGAACAAATCTATCAATACAAGAAAGGAGGTGCAACATGGTACTCTACACGTTTCCAGACCGATATCAGCAGCAAGCCATCGATAAATTGGAACGCCAAAAGATAGATTATCTGGTGCAACCTATAGGCAATAAGCGTATCAATTTATTCTTCGGACGGCGCGAATGCATGGATGTTGTACGTACTTTTCATCGATCAACTGCTCCATCAGCTAAGCCCCTGAAGAGGACTTTTATTCTGGGCGCGTTGTTAGGTTATGACATCTGCGGCCAGTGCAAAACGATTTTGTAAACTCAAAATATAACAATCGTGCTTAAGTAGCATAGATTTCAAAATGTCTTTGTATTATAGAAGTGAAGGTTACCTATGAAGGTAGCCTTCATTGCATTTAGGAGCAGCCATCACACAGCATAAGACTGTTTTATCAAAAAAACTTATAATCAAAAACGCAGGCGTTAAAAACTTATCCACTCTTTTCTACATTTGTTCATAACCATGAAACTTCGTACTTTTACCCTCCGAAACAAGAAGCAGTTATTGACGATTGTCAACCAACTCTATTGAGAACAGATGAAAACCCAAAGAACGATAAGAACTTTCTATGCTTGGACATTATTATTAGTGTTCTTATCGGCTTTTTTGTTCTCAAAAATTCCCACTATCACTACACATCTTGCCAGCTCTCAGACCAGGCCGAAACATGCCAACACGCTGAGATTCAGCAGTCGTGTAGCGTATGTGATTTCACGATGCACAAGGCTACCGAGGCTAAATTCATCGAATTTGTGCCAGTCATCAAGGTAACACTGCTGCACAGATATCTTGTTTCATGCAAACCGTTTATCGCCCCGTTAGCTCGATAAACAGCCATTCGCCTCCTTGCCGGGCATAAAACCACTGTTCTTTTTATTTATTTGATACAGGTAACAGCCGTAGCACGAATTGACGACTCAACAAGTTGACAAGCAGAAAGTCCATTCGTTGCTGAAAACGGCAGTGTGACCCGTTGGTCGCGTTATTCTATATCATGGTTTTATGCATGCTTTCAACAAGTGGCATGTCCATTTTTACATCTTCAAAAATGCTCAACATTCAATTCAGCATACGCAAGTTTGTGCCCGGCTTTATGCCTCGTTCATCGCTTGTAATGTCCACGCGCAAGCACAAGAAAAGCTCGGCGGTGATAATCATATTTACGACTCACTTACGATTCAGGAAGTTGTCGTCACGGGCAAACATTCTACCCTTGGCGCCAACCACGTGCAACAACAAATCGGTAGCACGGCCATCACCCGCTCCATGGGCAAAACGCTGGCCGCACTGCTCGAAAAATATCAGCGGCATGAGCTCCATACAGACCGGCACCACCATAGCCAAGCCTGTCATCCACGGCATGTATGGCAAACCGAATATTGCTCATGCGAGCAATGGTGCCAGAGCTCACCGGACAGCAATGGGGAGCCGACCACGCACCCGAAGTAGACAAGAACGGCTACTCCAATATCGAGGTAGTAAAAGGCGCCGAATCCGTAAAATACGGCTCGGAAGCCCTTGGTGGCATCGTCCTGATGAACCAAAGCCCACTACCCTACGGACAACAAGAAGTGAAGGGCAAGGCTTCGACACTCTACGGAAGCAACGGCCGCCGCTTCTCGCTGTCGGGTTATGCCGAGGGTACTATGCCTTGAACCGCCGTATGGCCTGGCGCGTTCAGGCCAACTGGGGAAAACGGCGGCGACCGAAGCACCGCTCGTTACCTATTGAACAATACCGGAATGCGCGAAAACGACGCTGCCGTCAATCTGGGCTACAACTGGGGCCGGTGGCGCACGGAACTGGGATATAGCTATTTCGGCCAAAAGTTGGGCGTCATGCAAAGCGCGCAGATGGGCAACGAGCAACTGCTGCAGGAGCGCGTGCAACTCGGACAACCTTGTTGACTTCACGCCGTTCAGCCGCAAGATAGGCTATCCCCACCAAAAGATAGACCACCATACCGCGTTCGCCAAGCTTTCGCTGAACAGCGAGACGCTGGGCAGATTCGTTTGGCAAGCAACCTATCAGAAAGACGACCGCTGGGAAAAACCGCATTCGCCGTATGAACCATTCCGATATTCCCACCGTCAGCCTGCATCTGCAGTCGCTTCAGAACACGCTCACGTGGAAAAAGTCATACAACAACTGGCAAAGCGAGGGCGGACTACAACTCATCAACACCGAAAACCACAGCGAACGAGGCACGGGCGTGGTACCCATCATCCCGAATTACACGGAGTTGGCGGGCGGTGCCTACTTTCTTCAAAAGCTGACACGCGATACTTGGGGCATGGAAGGTGGCCTGCGAGGCGATCTGCAACACACCGAGGCCGACGGCTACGACTGGACAGGACAACGCTATGGTGGCAAACGCGACTTCTACAACCTGACCTACAGTCTGGGCGCACACTATCGCCCCTGCCGCCATTGGACGATGACCACCAATTTTCGGCGTAGCTTGGCGTGCCCCTCATGTGTATGAACTCTACAGCAACGGAAAATGAACTCCAGCTCGGGCATGTTCGTCAAGGGCGACTCAACGCTGAAATCGGAACAAAGCTACAAATGGATAGCCTCGTTGGAATACAGCCATCCCGTGTTCAACGTTCGACTCGACGCTTATCTCCAGTGGATCAACAACTACATCTACGACCAACCCACACGCCGTAACATCGTCGTTGTGTCGGGCGCGTATCCTGTTTTCCAGTACCGACAGACCAGTGCTTACTTCCGAGGCGTAGACCTCGACCTGCATCTGCGCCCGATACAGCAGCTCGACTACCACGTCGTGACGGCACTCATCTGGGCCAACGAGGCGCACCACTCACAACTATCTGCCCTACATTCCCAGCACTCGGCTGACCCACTCGCTCACTTGGAAGCCGCAAAGAAAGCCGTCTTCACGCCCCATGCCAGCCTTACGCACCGCTACGTGGCCCAACAGACGCGCTTCAATCCGGCCACCGACCTTGTCAACTTCACTCCACCTGCCTACCATCTGCTCGGCTTCGAGGGCCGGCATCGACTCAGCAACTCCCTCTCGTCAGACACTGCAACCGACGCTGGCGGGCGATAACTCCTCAACAAAGAATATAAAGAATATACCAACCGCAGCCGTTATTACGCCCACGACATGGGCCGCGACATCCGCTGCATTCTCACATGGACGTTCTGATACGTCGGTTTCCTAACATAATTATAAACATTTAATATTTGACCATTATGAAAATAAAAAGATTCAACTCCATCCTTCTGCTTGTAGCAGGAATCCTTACATCGGTCGGCATGGCTTCGTGCAGTCCCGAAAAACCGGAAAACGAGAAAAAAAACAAGCTGCATGAAGACCCCGTCAGAGCCGTCTTCACCCTGCAAGAGGGCACGCTCAGCGACAACAACAAGTTTGACAGCCCCTCGCGTAGCCGATTTCAAAGCCAACGAAACAACTACGCAAGTGATAGAATGGCAGACTACGCCCAATGAAGGCTGGCATGTGACGAGCGCAAACGACCGCTTCAAGGTGAAAAACAGCAACGACAACCCCAACGTAGTGTATCTGCTGAAAATGGAATACTACAACGCCGCCGGAAAACTGATGAACGACCAGTTCTACACGCTGGGCCAGGACAAGATTCATCAGCACTTCTTCTCTACGTATAAGCAGGTGACGGTGGGCGGTTCTACGGGTTCGGTACGCGTCAGCAACAAAGCCGAACTGCCCTACGACTACCGCTATGCCGACGAACTGAACGGTAGTTTCGTGGGCGAAACCAATCCGATGGGATTCCAGGGCTTCATCCGCTTCGTCAAATCGGGCACAAAAATTCACGCTGTCGGTCGACCTGCTTCATCGCCGCCGTCAGCAAATTTGACGAGAACAACAAACCTTCGCCGTTCTATCTACCGGCCAAATCGCTGGTCAGCACGGGCGTTTGGGACATCCAAGTGAAACTTCCCATCGAGGTAGATGGTGCCTCCGAAGAACTTCCCGCCGACATGATTCAGCCTGCCAAGGTCAGAATCGATATCTACGAAGGCCACTTGCACGGCCCATTGGCTTTCCATCAGAACACGACGCCTGAACAAAACAAGTACATGGGGCGCAACTACAGACTCACCTATCGGCTGGAGAAAGGCCGGTGGGTGCCAGAGGGCAATGACACGCAGATAGCTTTGATAGGCTGCGAGGATGAGAGTTAGGACGCGTTTCGGCCTTCGACATCCACTACTTCGACAAGAACGGCAAGGAAATCACCGGCCAAATTGTAGAAAACGGCGAAGACCGACACTATCAACACTTCTTCTTAGCAACCGATATCAAACCCGCTTATGGTGGAAAAGAAGAAGCTACCGACAAAAACAGCACAGAGTTTTTCAAATATCTCTACTGCGATACCGACCCATGGAACAAGACCAACCACTTTGACCAAGCCCCTTTTATTGGCAAAAAGAATCCCATCGGTCTCAAAGGCTACTTCTACTTCAAGCGTTCACACAAGAAATTCAACATGGAAATCAGACTGATGCGCGCCCGCCAGTCGAAAATGACCGACGGCCAAGCCTCTCCTTTCTACGCGCCGACAAGCCGACAGACAACCGAAGAGAGCTGGTTGCCGACCATCAGCATTCCTATCAACATTTATATGGACGCGAGCGAAAAGGAACTGAAGACCTCTCTGGACGATTTTCGATAAGTTGAGCAAAGACGAGAAAAACCTATCCTGAGAGCGATCGCCTCGCGATTCGTTCGCTCATGGAGGCTTTCGGCATCAAGGATTTCACCACGGCTTTGGCCGAATTCTACTGGAATCTGAAAGGCGAAAGCAAGCACGAGACCAACAATTTCTGGTTCTAAACCTTACTGTTTCAGCCTATTGCTGTCTGGTAAGCATTATTGTCATATAAAAGTTGAAGCCAGAATTTCATGCTTCCGCGCGACGCTTTAGAGCAAAAAATCTCTTTTTCATGCTTCCGTGTGGAAGTTTACGGGAGTTCCTTACAGGATTAGGGGCTTGGTTTTCAAAAATAATGCGGAATTGCCTATTTTGAGACAATTCCGCACGAAAAATCATGTTGTTTAATTTTTACCAGACAGCAATATTTGCGTTTCTTTCTCTTTTGGTAGTAGCTGTCTTTAGCTTTAGGAGCGTCTGGGATGAATTCGATTTTTAGTGTTAGAACCATCGTATCTAGCACTAAAATTCGATTTTTGATGTTAGAACCATCGTATCTGGCACTAAATTTCGATTTTTAGTGTTAGAACCATGCACTCTTATGTATGTACCCATGCTAAATCATTATCTTTAGCATCTTTTGGTCCAATAATAACCAAAATTTATAAAATCAAGATATAGATATTTATCACTCCCACCCCTAGTTGGAGAAACCCTCCCTTTACTTCCCTTCGGTCAGTGACCATTGGTTCGGGGAGGATTTCTTAGAGGGCGACACCCGTAGAGGGCAAGCGCATGACCACTCGAACTTGCCGACCCTGCACCCGCCGTTGCTGTTGTTAGTGCCCACGGTGACGTTATTATTGTTGAAGCCCAGCTCGTACGCGCCGTTGCTGCTCCATGGGTAAGCACTTGACGACCAATACCAGCAGTATATGCCAACGCCGTCCAGCTCACCAGAGAAGTAGCTACCCAAGGCGGGCAGGTAGAAGTAATTGCCTGCATCGGCGACGGAAGGGAGGCCAGAGTACAGGATACTACTGCTGATGTTCCTGTAGGTCTTCCATGTTGTACGCATGTCGGTTATACCGTCGGCAGATTTCTCGGTGTCGTAATGATGGTCTGCCTGTAATACAGACTTCTTCTTAAACCACATACCACCTTGATATAAATGACCCATAGTTGTCCATAACTCATCACTATCCCAACGGGGATCGCCGTACATGCAATACCAAGACAGCTCGTTAGCGTTTGGGAGAGTTGCACAACTCTGAGTAGCATCGAAGCGACCTGAACCACTGCCCTCGTGGTACCAACGAGAGTCAGCGTTGCTCTGGGGGTAGTTGCTGGAAGTCGTTGCGCCTGAAAGCCAATGATTGATAGTTGGCTGGCCTACGCCTGCTCCCAATTTTTTTGTCCATTCGTAACCCTTCCATATTGTTTCTTGGCATCCCACATATAGTAATGGTCGCCATCGTAGTCGCGTATGTTAAGGTTGCCATCTATATCATAATAGTTATTCACGTCATAGTTAAAAGCTTTAAAAGCCTTTTGTAATAGTACCTTCTATTCCTGTTGAAACATCCTTTAACCAATAACGTACCTCAAGGTATGAGTGCCTGGTTTAATAACCATATAGGCTCCATTAACTGCTACATTATCGGAAGCTGTATTCAAAGGGAAACCATTAGCATAAGTTCCACTGCCTTTGGTACTAAGAATTATCTTCTTGTCAGCCTCTGCACCTGTACTGACACTTTGCAACGTGCCTGTACTTGCGTTCAAGGTATAAGTGCTTGCAATGTCATTATCTGAACTTACTTCTATCTTAGTTAAATAGCAGTTCTGCACCAATGTGTTACTTGCATAAGGGTGAAATACGAGGTAAGCCGCCTGATGCTCTAACTTGAACTCAAACTGATTCTTGCCTGTCACTTTTGTAGCGGTAGCAGTACCGTAGTCGCCAGATACACCAAAATGCTCAGTATTATTTGGTGTTGACTGACTTTGAGCAGATGGGATAACAACTTGGTTATTGTACTGTTCTTACCGAAATAATAAACCTTATAACTGCTACTTGCAGTAAACTTGCCTGGAACTTTATACATAAAAGAAGCAACCTTACCTTTTTGGCGCATTGCTACTCTTTTGCAACCAGCCGTTGTCATCCTTTACGTAGATATAGTCGTCTTTTCTCCCAATAGAAGTTGCCACTGTTGTAATCCATTGATGTGCGGGTCTCGTTACCTGTAACAAAGGTAGTGAGGTTCTTGTCGTTATCCCCATTGGGGGTCGTTGGGTTTTGGACTACATCCTCATTAGCGCAGGATGCAAAAAGCTAAGGCTATGCCAAACACAACAGTCAAAGACTTTAGTCGTGTGGTGAATGAATGTTGTTTCATTGTTTGCTTCATCTTTACTTTGTTCGTTTTTGTTAATTACTCGCTGTTAGTCGTCCCATGAAGATGTGCTTTTCATCTTCTAAGTTTTTCATCATCCCATAAACCTGATTCTTTTGGCAGGAGCTGTTGGACCAGTGCCGTGATGGCCTGGTTTGTGCTGGCTTTGGGAAAGAAGTATTCATTAAATGGGTGGTCTCGTTCATTTGATTATCATGCACGCTGGTGCAGAATAACTCTTCTTTACTTGCTTTTTATTCATTACTTTATTGTTTAAAATAATTGTTATTTCATTCTTAATTTGTTCTAAGTCTAGTTTGCAAAAGGGCATAAAAAGCGAACAAAGGAAACTCCGAAAAGTCCTTTGTTTATAGGGGTCACGGCACGCTTCGCGCGCGTACGCAAGAAGAAAAATGTCTTAGTGAACGCTAGGTGTGTGTGTGTGTGTGTGTGTGTAGCAAAATATCTGAGACTACCAAATATAAAGCACTAAAAAGGCAAAGGAATCAAGTTTCTTTTGCTGCGCTATAGTCGTTTGATATGTCATTGCTAATTGTTTCACGGCTGCAAAAGGTAAAGAAGATTAAAGGAGCAAATAAATAAGCTGGAAATGTTTTTCCCACCTTGCGAAGGGCAGGTTGAATCAATCGTTGTTTAGAGTGGGAACTATCGCCATAGGCATAGTTCCCACTTGCTTTAAGATTGTTCTGTGATCTCAGCACGCCCCCAAAAACGGGGCAAATTGTCAAAAACATTCACTCAAAAACGTTCTTAAATACGCCACCATCCAGCTCTGATTTTGACTTCATAAAGCATTGAAAAGCTCATTTCGGAGGCTTTGTTTTTACCAAAGCTATGCTTTCGTCGAGTAAAAGCATAGCTTTGACCTCCTCAAAGGGCTGCTTTTATCGCGTAAAAAGGCTGCTTTTTGCAAAGTTAAAAACACATGTTTTGCGGCCATTTACGACCCTCTTTTGACGCCGCAAAATCATAAAACAACTGATAATCAACGAAATGCGAAATCGCTCAGGATTGCGTTATTCCCGACGAAAATAAATTTATTTCAAAAATAATGGCACTTTTTTGAGCCTTTTTGTCATAAAAATTCAGCAAAGAGATTTGCCGAAAAGTATCTGGCAAAAGGCTTGCTCTAAACCAATCAATTATACCAAAACTGGGCGATGAGTGAATCGTACACACCCCTGTTGAGTATCACCGAAAAACTAAAAATCTATGAAAAACGCACAAATATCTATTTTCATGCGATATTTAACGGATTTATTTATTAATTTGCATAGACAATTTATTGAATCAGAAAGGAGAAGGAACGGAATGGATAGACAAGTGTTAGATAAGGCATATTTCATTTCATTCTGCATAAAAGCAGTATAAACATGAGAAAGGACTGACGGGAAGACAGGCCATGCAGCTGCTTGACAGCTATGGTGTTCTTGAATATCCGGAAGCCAATTTCGATATTCCGCACACCCAAAGTCAGCCTAAAAGTTAGCCGTCAAAGCGGTTTATTCGATTTCACCTACCAACACTTGGAGCAAGAAGATACGAAGATGTGCATCTCGGCCCGGTTGATTTGTACAATGACATGACTTCGGCAGAGGATTAATCGCAACAATATACCACCCGTTTCCAACACATTACAATCATGTCAGCACTCAAACGAAAAATCATTCTGGAGGTGTTGTCGATTCTATGCGTAGCCTCATCTCACGCAGCCCCGAACGACAGCATTCCTTTCAAGTATGCGGGGCATCTTTATTTCCCCACGATTATTAACGATTCCCATCCACTGTAATCTCATTTTCGACACGGGTGGCGCCAACCTTTTGGCGTTGACAGCGTTTTTCCTTGCCCAATCCAAATGGAAACCAAGTCGTTTTTGCCACAGCGAAAGCCAAGGGCGCAGCCGGAACGAAACAGGTACGTATTATCACGGATGCTACAAAAGTCAAACTCGGTGATATCAAGAGCACTTATGAGATTGTGCCCATCTTCTCACTACGAGACATCGTAGACTGCCATACTGATGGCATTATCGGAAATAGGGATGTCAATACAACGTTCTTCGAGATTAACTTCGAGCACGGATATATGCGTCGACACCCTTCGCTTCCTGCCAAGACAGCGGACTACATGCGCATTCCCATCGTCTACAAAAACAGTAAGATTTTATTCAATGCGACCATCCAGATTGGAGATACCATTGTGCGGGGCCTGTTTCTGATGGACACTGGCAGCGGTGGAACGATTGATTTCACGAGCGAAGCTGCAAGGAAGTATAATCTGGATTCCATTCCAAGAAAAAGACTAATTACAGACATCAGCAATTTCGGTATCGGGAGTAAGAAGCAAGAATATTATATCGACATGCAATCTGACCTCATCGTCATCGGCGAAGACACGATAAGAAAGCCCATCGTCAGCTACTTACCTGAGGGATTGGGCGCCATGGGCAAGCGAGAGTATCTCGGAATCGTCGGCAATGCCATCTGGTCGAAATACAATCTGCTGCTCGACATCGCCCATCAATGCGTTTACATCAAGCGTTTCATGAAAGACAAGGACCCTTCCGCCGAATACGACTATGGCTTCAGAAGCCGCACCGACATCTGTGACGGCTGGATTGTGTCCTCCCTGGTAAGAGGCGGCGACGCCATAAGAGCCGGCATGGAAATAGGAGACACCATCGTGGCTGTGAACGGAAAGCCTACTAAGACTTTCACATGGGACGAAGAGGAGAATATTATTGACGAACCTAAGCAGACTTTGGACATCAGAGGGTTGAACGGAAAGGTAAAACACGTGAAGTTAGAAGCGAAAGAACGCTGGTAGATAGCTGTGCGCACAACTGCGAAACGATGCGCACATGTTGCCGTAAATCGTGTGTAGGCCGCCTCCCGAGCGGTCTCCACTCCCCTACTCCGCGTCACTTTAATAACCCATTTGTTTTGCAAAGCGACATATTCGACGTATCTTTGCAAACTGACATTATATAATATATAAACGAAAGAACAATAGATGAATCAAACAACAAAATTAGTAGACGTTATCGTATCGGGTATTCAGGAGAAAAAAGGCGAAGATATTACCATCGTAGACCTCAGCCGGATTGACGGAGCCATCACTAATTACTTTGTGATATGCCAAGGCAATTCGCCCACACAGGTGGAAGCCATTGCCGGAAGCGTGAGCGACATGGTGAGAGAGCAGCTGCGTGAGAAGCCCTCTAACGTCATCGGACTGGGCAACGACCAATGGGTGGCCATTGACTATACCGATGTAATCGTACATATTTTCCAACCCGAAACACGCGGTTTCTACGACTTGGAAAACCTGTGGGAAGACGCCAATTTGACCAACGTGCCCAATTTGTATTAACATTGGCATGCTATTTGTCGATGGCAATCGATATATAACCAAGTATTAACTGATTTATGGACAATAAGAACAACCCTTCAATCCCGGGAATAATAACGAGCCCAAAATGCCGAAGTTCAATATGAACTGGCTCTATATCCTCGTTATTATCGCAACCGCCATGTTGCTCTTCACCAACACAGGCAACAACCTGCTCAGTAGCAGCGGCGCAAGTCAAGAAGCCACATACACTAAGTTTAAGGAATACGTACAGAAAGGCTACGCCAAGAACGTAGTGGTCAACTCGGACCAAAGAAACCTGAAGATGTATGTCAAACCGAAGCACATTCAGGACGTGTTCCACATGAGTGCCAAAACAAGTGGGGCCCAATCCCTATGTAAGCGTTGACTTCGGTTCGGTGGAGAATGTAGACACCCCATCTGTCGGCCGAGCAGAATGCCGGTAAGATAACGGAGTTCAGTTGTGAGAACGCCAAGTCGAATCCGCTGCTCAACATGTTTCTCTCAAGCATATTACCGCTGGCATTGCTCGTCGTGTTCTGGATATGGATGATGCGTCGCATGAGCGGTGGTGGCAACGCCGGCGGCGGCGGTGGCATCTTCAGCGTGGGCAAAAGCAAGGCTAAGCTGTACGAAAAGGCCAACGAGGTGGGCGTCACCTTTAAGGACGTGGCCGGCCAGGAAGGCGCAAAGCAGGAGGTACAGGAAATCGTGGAGTTCTTGAAAAACCCGAAGAAATATACCGAACTTGGCGGAAAGATTCCCAAGGGCGCGTTGCTCGTAGGTCCTCCGGGAACAGGTAAGACGCTCTTGGCGAAGGCTGTGGCCGGCGAGGCCGGCGTGCCGTTCTTCTCGATGAGTGGCTCCGACTTTGTCGAAATGTTCGTAGGCGTGGGTGCCAGTCGTGTGCGCGACGCGTTCCGTCTGGCTAAAGAGAAATCGCCCTGTATCATTTTCATCGACGAGATCGACGCCGTGGGCCGTGCGCGCAGCAAAAAAACCCGGCAATGGGTGGCAACGATGAGCGCGAGAATACGCTCAACGCGCTGCTCACGGAGATGGACGGCTTCGGCACCAACAGCGGTGTCATCGTACTGGCGGCCACCAACCGTGCCGACATGCTCGACAAGGCGCTGCTCCGTGCGGGACGTTTTCGACCGCCAGATTAATGTGAGACCTGCCCGACCTTACGGAACGCAAGGCCATCTTCAACGTGCATCTGCGTCCCTTTGAAAATAGATAAGAGCCTTGATATAGACTTCTTGGCTCGTCAGACACCGGGCTTCTCGGGTGCCGACATCGCCAATGTGTGCAACGAGGCGGCCCTTATCGCGGCCCGTGGCAATAAGAATCTTGTGGACAAACAGGACTTCCTCGACGCTGTAGACCGCATCGTCGGCGGATTGGAGAAGAAACCAAGGTGATGACGGCTGCGGAAAAACGCTCGATCGCGCTGCATGAGGCCGGTCATGCCACGGTCAGCTGGTTCTGCGAACACGCCAACCCGCTGGTCAAAGTGAGCATTGTGCCCCGTGGTCAGGCCTGGGCGCGGCGTGGTATCTGCCTGAAGAGCGACAGATAACGACGAAGGAGCAGATGCTCGACGAGATATGCGCGCTGCTGGGTGGCCGTGCGGCTGAAGAACTCTTTACGGGACATATCTCACAGGCGCGATGAACGACTTGGAGCGCGCCACGAAGAGTGCCTACGGCATGGTGGCTTATGCGGGCATGAGCGAGAAACTGCCCAACATTTGCTACTATAATAATCAGGAATATCAGTTCACCTCGCCCGTATTCGGAGACCACAGCGAAGATCATGGACGACGAGGTGTTGAAAATGGTAAACGACGAATACAGTCGTGCCAAAGCGCTATTGAAGAGCACAAGGAAGGTCACAACCGATTGGCTGAACTGCTTCTGAGCCGTGAGGTTATCTATGCCGAGGACGTAGAAGCCATTTTTGGTAAGCGACCTTGGGTGAGCCGTGCCGAAGAAATCATCGAGGAAAACGCCAAGAACGCGCCCAAACTCGAAGATATGCCTGAAGAAGTGAAGCAGGCACAGGCCGAACATGAGGCCAAATTGGCACAGCAGCAAGTTGCAGACGCAGAAAAATAAAGAGTAAAACATAACCCTTCAAAAATAAAAGCGTATGAAGAACTTGATCGTTCGTGCCATCACCGGCATAGCTTTCGTAGCCATCATGATTGTAGGCATTTGTTATCGAGGCGACGTGATGGTGGGGCTATTCGCCCCTCATCACGGGTATGACCATCTGGGAGTTTAGCGGTCTGGTTAACGCCACGGAGGATGTCGAAATCAACCGCTTTATCACGACGGCGGCCGGCGTATATTTTTCCTGGCGATAGCCGGATTTTTGCAGTGGACTGACGCCTTCGGCGGTGTTCATTCCTTATCTGCTCACGATTGTCTACCTCTTCATTAGCGAACTATATCTGAAAAAGAAGAACCCACTGCACAACTGGGCCTACACGATGTTCAGTCAAATGTATATCGCGCTGCCCATGTCGATGATTAATCTGCTGGGCTTTCATGGCGACGGAACGATGACACCGGCCTACGACTGGCTGTTGCCCATGAGCATATTTGCCTTTCTGGATTAATGACACGGGTGCCTACTGCAGCGGTTCGCTCTTGGGCCGTCACAAACTCTTCCCTCGCGTGAGTCCGGCCCAAGAGCTGGGAGGGCAGCATTGGTGGTGGCCTGCTTGTACTTTGGCTGCCGCTACCGTGGGTTACTTCAACCTCCACAGCTCCATGGGACATACCACTCTGCTCACCATTCCGCAATGGATGGGACTGGGGCTTGTTGTTGTCGTATTCGGTACGTGGGGCGATCTGGTGGAAAGTCTCTTCAAGCGCGCTCTTGGCGTAAAAGACAGCGGTAATATCCTGCCCGGTCACGGCGGAGATGCTCGATCGTTTCGACTCCAGCCTCGCTGGCCATGCCTGCCGCGGTCATCTATCTTTACACGATTAGTTTGCTCTAGAAAGCTTTGTAGTAAAAATAAAAACAACAAAAAGGAGGGTGTGTTAAAATGCAAATACCATTTTGATAATCTTACAGTTTGAAACAGTCCAATAAAATGCTTCTTCCGTTAAATGGATAGAACTAATCAGATATATCTATCCATTTAACGGAAGAACTCCAAAAAGAGGATGTGCCTATTTGACACATCCTCATATTGCTTAATCACAATAGTGATTGTTTATTTCGCAACTTCAATTGTAGCACGACGATTGAATGATACTGGAGAAAGATCCATAACACCACCACCAGCTCTTGTCTGAATCTTCTCACGAGCAACGCCTAACTTAACGAGTTCATCAGCAACTCTATTAGCACGACGCTCTGAAAGTGCTTGGTTGTACTGAGGAGTAGCGGTAGCACTATCGCAGTAACCTGTTATAAGAATACCGCAGTTATGTTCCTTAACAAACTTTACTACCTCTCCAATATTTACTAAATCCTTCTTTTGTAGCAAGAACAGACTTGTCGAGATCAAAGAATACTGATACAGGAATAGATGCAAATTCTTTAACAACCTGAACTTCTGTAGCCGGTTTCTGCTGTGCAAGCATATTCTTGAGACGCTCATTCTCTGCATTTGCATCACTAAGCTGTGCATTCAATGCATCAATCTGTGACTGAGAAAGAGTCTTAACAGCATCTACATCAGGAGTATTCTTCCATCTTGTCTTACCAAGGTTGAATGACAAACCAATTTCAGCATAAAGTTGATTGTCTTTACAATCCCAACCACGATGAGCTACATAATGGTTTGAGTTTCCATCGAAATCTTCCTCTGCACGGTTCCAACCTCCTTCAAGATAAAGATTAACATTCTTACCCACGCGCCATGAAGACTGTACACCAAAACCTAAAATCATAGCATACAAATCAGAGGTCATCGTACGGCCAATACCACCACCTGCAAATGGAATAAGATTCCAAACACGATTAGGATTGTAGCCATAAAGAAGGTTGCTCAAGTTAAACATAACATGACCATGTGTCATCCAAAACTTAAATGTATCAGGATTTGGGCTATCAACTCTCTTTGCATTCAAGCCCTGCACCTTGATACGAAGACCGATACCAGGGGTAAACCACTTACCAATACCAATAGAACCACCAAAAAGTCGTACGCTTGCCAGAGAATGCACCAAAATGATCTCCGTTATTCAAGCCTCGTCCATGCTCTTCGTTTGAAATCCAAGAATTGAAGTCACCTCCTACCTGGAGGAACCAGTTACTCAAAAAGAATTGGTACCAACGCTATACTTTTCTACAGGGTCAGTATCCTGAGCAAAAGAAAAACATTGAAACTCGGCAAAAAGCCAGTACCATTAAAAACTTTTTTTCATAATTTAGTTGTATTTATATATAAAAACTTGATTTTTATTTTTAAATTTTAATTGATTTTTCTCTATTTAGAAAGACACATATATTATAATGACGGCGCAAAGGTAATAATATTTTCAAATATATTTTTGCATTACTATGTTAATTCTTGTGTAATCGCTTGGAAACAAAAAGCTTAGCTAATATAGCACAAAAACACTTTTTACATAAACAACTGATTATCAACCACTTTATAAAACACAAAACCCAAATAGGAGATATTTATTCGACTAAAGTCTTCCTAAAGATCTGTTAAACTTCATAACTCATGGTATATATTATTTATTCTTATCAAGAGATTTTTTTGTAATTGAACATGTTATAAAACCGAAGTTCACTTCAAAAACACTTGTTGCATGACAGCCACTCTGTTTTCATACTCTTCCCGCGACACACGCTTGCCTCGCAGTGAACGGACGATGGGCATGTGGTCGAACGCCGATTCGGAAGAAGCATACCAACCATAATGCTCCACTTCGGTCAGCCCCCTCAACCTGAGATCTATTTGACGCGCGTAACGAGGATTGACAACCGACAGAAAATGTCGGTTATCTTTCATTTTGAGCGCTAATATCAAATAAATGGCAGGCCGTTGGTTGACGCGTGCCTTGGCTGACTCGGCTTTTTTCCATCCTTTCGTGGTTGTCATGGCTTTGATGTCCCAACCATATTGCCGATTCAACTTATCGGCAATACCCCGAAAAACGATGCCATGCGGAGCCGTATCTTTCAATCCCGTATAGGCAATGCTGTAATGAATCATCTCATGGAGCAACACGTTCTGCGCCTGTCGTTCCGTCATATCATAATAAGTGGTTAGCTTAATGATGAAGTCATGGCATTTTGTGCGTCCCCATCGCTTAGTCCACTTGCACGACATCTGCCCCAACCGCGTGTGGGCAGCCGATGTCTTGAGAACGGGCAGGGGCAATCCCGCGCCGAAATAGTCATCATTAAACTTGCGAAACCATGTTTCCATCCACTCGTTGTCACAATCATTCCCCGTATTCTCCTATATATCTTAGTCCGATCATCCGCCACATAGCTCCTCATTTTAATCTTCTTCCGGATCTGCCGTTTGTTCTTTAGGCCAGTTTACCAAATAAAGTTTCTCCGTAGCACGAGTCACCGCCGTGTAAAGCCAATGAATATAATCGGGTGTCAACATGTTTTCGCCCATGTAACCCTGATCTAAATAAATGTGCGCCCACTGCCCACCCTGCGCCTTATGGCAGGTAACAGCATAGGCAAAACTTAATTTGCAAAGCATTGAAGTAATCATCCTGTTTCAGTTTGGCCATGCGGTCGCGCTTCAAGGGCACATCGGCGTAATCCTCCATAACCCGCTGAAAGAGCAGCTCGTTCTGCTCCTGACTCAACGCCGGCGCCTCTGTCGTGAGCACTTCCAGTATCACTGTCTGTTCCATTTCCAGCTGGTCATAGTCGGGAAACCGCAAAGTGACATCGGCAAAATGAAATCCATAGAGTTCGCGGACATTCCGCACTCGCTGCACACAGGCCCGATCGCCGTTGGCTAAGAAGCTCAGCCGCTGCTCGTCAGACGTCTGGGAAGGCTCGTCGATATACTTATTCTTAACGACCATCACCATATCGCCCGTCGACAACCGATCTTCGCAATCGAGAATCGTGTTTCGGATTCCCTGATTGTAGATGTTCGCCCGCTTATTACTGCGCGTAATCACCATCGTTTCGTCCACCCCACCTCCGTATAACTGCCGTTCAGGGGCTTCGATAAGCTCATTACCGGGCACATTCCGCACATCGGCAAACAACTGAAATGAATCTTTGGCAAGGCCAGACAAGCCGAAACATCCGTCGCCAACGTGTCCAACAGCCCGCGAATCATGGTCGCGTTGAAGAGTATACCGCTTTGGCTGTCCTGCCTCACCACCTCGTTCAGGTCGCATTCGTATACCTTCAGCCCCATGCTTTCCAACTGCTGTCTGCTCAAAGCACGCGATTCGGTTTCGCCCACGGGAGGCAACTGCGCTTTATCGCCTATCAACATCAGACGACAGTTGCGACCCGAGTAGACAAAACTAATCAAGTCATGAAGCAAACTGCCCGAACCGAAGTTGCCGCCGGAGTCTCCTCCCTGCCCCGTCGCTATCATCGAAGCCTCATCCACCATGAAAAGCGTATCCGCACTCTGATTATGATTCAATACGAAAGAGCCATAAAGTCCGCTGTAACTCCGTTCGCGATAGATGCGTCGATGAATGGTGAAAGCCTTACAGCCGCTATTGAGCGAGAAAACTTTCGCGGCTCTGCCCGTTGGTGCCATCAATACAAGTTTCTGTTTCAGCGTCGTCAATGTCCGCACGACAGCGCTTGCCAGACTCGTTTTTTTCCTGTTCCGGCCGAGCCACGCAGCAACATCACCACCTGTTCGTCACGATCAAACATGAAGGCGGCAAACGTTTCCAAGGCCCTCTGTTGGTCTGGCCGTAGGAGCATGACCAAACCGGCGGGACACGGTAAACACCAACTCGTCTGTTATCATATATTAATTTACAAAGGCAAACCGACGCCTTATGCTTTTTTATTAACTTTGCACGTATCAAGTTTGCGCAAGCCGACACTGATTAAGCCATTCTTCAGGGCTGCCTGCTTGCTGCGCTTGTGCAAAAATATAAAATAAAACCGCTTCCACATGAAAATAAATAATAATCTCATTCTTTCATTATCGGTTTTAGTTCTTATTGTTCTCAGCTTTTCAGTATATACTCCCCCCATCCGATTCGACCGCGAACAGCAGCGCCGCGAACAGATTGTGCGCCGCCACATGCTCGTCCTCGGCAAGGCCGAACAGGCCTATCTGCATCGCCACGGCGTATATACCGGCAACCTACAGACGCTCGTCAACGAAGGACTGCTGCCCGACAGCCTACAATACATTCCCCTTTTTCCAACGGCAGAAAGTTCAAACTGCAAGCCACCGTCGAAGTAACCAAAAGCGGCCGACAAGTTCCGCGGCTGCAATGTTATGCCGCCTACGAAGACTACTTGCAAGGAATGGATGCCAACCGCATCGCTTTCCGTGTGGAAGAAGCCGCCAACCAAGGCGCGTTTCCCGGCTTAGAGTTTAACAGATGATGACAATCACTCGTTAAGCACCAAGCCATAACCCAACGTATAACCCTCCAACCATTCACCCGCATGAAGTATTTAATCTTATCAGATATCCACGGTTCATTGCCAACTCTGCAACAAGCCCTTGCTTTTTATCATCAACAACACTGCGACATGCTGTGCATTCTGGGCGACATCCTCAACTACGGCCCCCGCAACGGGCTGCCCGAAGGACTCAATCCCAAAGCTATTGCCGACACGCTCAATGCCATGGCCGATGAAATCGTGGCCATTCGGGGCAACTGCGACTCCGAAGTCGACCAGATGCTACTTGATTTTCCCATCATGCAAGACTATATGTTGCTGGTAGATCAAGGCCGAAAACTCCTCCTGACCCACGGCCATATATATAATAAGGTGGAACTTCCCAAAGGTCGTTTCGACTTTGTTTTCTACGGACACACCCATCTTTGGGAACTCACCCGACAAGAACAGACTCTGATTTGCAACACGGGTTCGATTACTTTTTCCTAAGGGTGGCAAACCCCAAAACACTGGCTATTTTACGAGAACGGACACGTAAAAGTTTTTCACACTCGATAGCCAATTATTAGCCGAAGAATAATTCTTATTTTTAATTCCTTATTTCATTTGTAGGGATTTCCCCTCTCGTTTTAGGAAAATCCATTTTTCATCGTTTTATCGCTTTATCTTTGCGTCAGAAAGTGAAGACAAAGTGGCGTCCGACATGAGAATTCATCCTCCGGACACCCTTTTCAAGCAAGGAAATAACCCTTTAAAGCATAAAACGATGAAGAAGTTTGTATTAGTCCCTTACAGCACTGCTGACACTGACAGTATCAGCACAGGCCATGAGTTATGAGCAGGCACGGGGAGCAAGCGCTATTCTTGACAGACAAGATGGCCTACGAACTGAATCTCACAGACGATCAGTACGAAGCTGCTTACGAAATAAACCTTGACTATCTTTTGAGCATCGACGATTATGAAGACCTTTATGGCACCTACTGGCAGCAGCGTAACCTCGATTTAAGCTATATTCTTTTAGATTGGCAATACCAATCTTATCTGGCCGCCAGTTATTTCTACCGTCCACTCTACTGGAATTCAGGCTACTGGCACTTCGGCGTTTACGCCCGCTACCCACGTCGTGATTACTTCTACTTCGGACGTCCATCTTTCACCATCGCATATCGTGGTGGCCACAGCTGGAGAGTAAACGGCGGACGCTCTTGGTATCACGGCCGCACATATGGTCAGACATCCATTCGAGGCGAATACTTCGGCATGCGCGACGGATTCAATCGCGGCGACTATGGGCGTGGTTACAGCCGTGGAAGCTTTGCGCACGGCAGCCGTTCTTACGACAATCGGAGCTACGACAGCCGTTCTTACAGCAATGGCAGCTTCAGAGGACGGTCTAATGGTTCATTCAGAACAAGCGATGGCCGCTTTGGTTCAAGAGACTACCGCGATGAATTCTATACCGACAATCGTAGATTCCATGGCGATTTTGGCAATCGCAGCAATGGAAGTTTTGAAAGTCGTCAGAGCAGTACGCGTACAACAGTAACCCATTCCGGCCCTATCGAACGAGGTTCTTTTTAACAGCAACCGCTTTAATAGCGACAGAAACAATTCCACTCCTAATCCTTCATTCACGCCACGCGCTTCGGGCGACCGCGGAGTTTCTCAAACAGCCGAGGAAGCTTTGAAGGAAACCGAGTCTGGCAACAGCGCACGCAACGGAGGCTCATTTGGCGGAGGTTCGTTTGGCTCGTCTCACAGCAGAGGTAGCTTTGGACCAAGAAGATAACAATAGGCAAACGAGGTAAAAGATTGAAAATAGAAATCTCAGCACGTTACAAAAATATGTAATTAAATAAGAAAAACAAACTATTGCGCTTCGAAAATAGAGAGTCATTATTTAAATGATAGGTTGTCTCAAGAGTAAAAAGTTATATTTAAGTTCCGTAAGTTGATATTCAGGATTAGAAAGTTATAAAGAGCATTTCGCAAACATGGTGCTCAGAATTAGAGAGTCAATCGGGTGAGGATGTGTCAATTTCGACATATCCTCACTTCCTTTTCCCTACTCACAGCATCATGCTGCCCTCACACACGACAACAGCCCACCGGGCGAAGCCATCGGAATAGCCTCATTTGGCCATCAACGATGATGAAAAAAATCACGACAAAGTGTTTCAAATGCTTGCGTTATTTTTCAACCAAGAGTATCTTTGGTCGTAAATTCTCATTCTACGACATATTTACAACACATTGTATATCAACCGCTTACGAAAAACAAGCCCTCAAAAGCACTGATAACATCCCCTAAAAGCAGCCCTTTTGGCTCCTCAAAGCATAACTATTAGCTCGCAAAAGCAGCCCTTTCGGCTCGTCAAAGGGCTACTTTTACAAGATAAAAGCACTACGATAAGCAAAAACTCTTATTTCATGACATTTCAGAAGGTCAAAATGCCACTTTATTTTTCTAGATTGAAGTATTCAGAAGGGCGTGTTTTTAGTCAGCAAACTTTACAAAAAGCCAATTTACCACTCCACCCCGGAAGCAAAGCAGGTTTGCCGTCCCCCAAAACTTACGATCACGATAAACGCTCATTCAAAACGCAACATTTCAAATGCCACCTTTATCATTTTTATATTCTTTTAAACCAAGCCGTCGAGATGGCGTTTCAGCTCTTTCAGTTCGTCTCTCACGCTCGTCAAGGTCTCTATGACAGCCGCGCTGCGGTCGACTCCTTCCCTATTTTTCGTTCAACATCTTACGAGCCGCGGCCAATTTAAAGCCTCTGACCTTCACCAAATTGTAAATCACCTTAATCTGATCGATGTCTTTCTGCGTGTACTGACGCACCTTACTAGAACCTTGCGTTTTTAGGTTTAAGGAGCGGAAATTCCGTCTCCCAAAAGCGTAATGTACTTTCGTTGATGTCAAACATCTTCGCTACCTCTTTGATAGAGAAGTATAACTTCAGATTCTTATCAGTATTCAGTGCCATAATAAACGCGTTTGGTTGGTCTTGTTGTGCAGAGATAGTGCAAGTGAACGCAATGAAAGCTTGCTTTCAGATTGCTGAACGCAGCCTATCTTATGCAAAGATAGTGCAAGTGAACGCAATGAAAGCTTGCTTTTCGGATTGCTGAACGCAGCCTATCTTATGCAAAGATAGCAAATTAATGCTATTTCCCAATTTCATATTCTTATTTTATTTGTATCTTTGCAACGTTTTTTAAAAAGGAAGAATATTTAAACGATAATAATGATGATGACAGCTAATGAAGTCCGCGAGTCTTACAAAAAGTTCTTTGAAGCTCACGGACATAAAATCGTTCCATCCGCTCCGATGGTCATAAAAGATGACCCTACGCTGATGTTTACGAACGCTGGTATGAACCAGTGGAAAGATATTATCCTCGGAACGAAAGATCCCGGAACAGGACGTGCGCCGTGTTGACTCGCAGAAATGCCTGCGCGTGAGCGGTAAACACAACGACCTGGAAGAGGTGGGACCGACACTTATCACCACACATGTTTGAAATGCTCGGCAACTGGAGCTTTGGCGACTACTTCAAGGAAGGCGCCATCGACATGGCATGGGAATATCTGGTAGACGTATTGCACCCTAAACCCGGCCGATCTCTATGTAACCGTCTTCGAAGGTTCTAAGGAAGAAGGCCTCACACGCGACGACGAAGCCGCTGCTTATTGGGCTAAGCACGTGCCCGGCCGACCATATCATCGATGGCAATAAGCACGATAACTTCTGGGAAATGGGCGATACGGGTCCTTGCGGTCCATGCTCCGAAATCCACGTAGACTCACGTACACCGGAAGAAAAAGCCAAGGTGCCCGGCCGCGAACTCGTCAACAAGGACGATCCGCAGGTCATTGAAATCTGGAACATCGTGTTCATGCAATACAACCGCAAGTCAGACGGTTCACTCGCCCCTCCCGATGCACGTCATCGATACGGGTATGGGCTTCGAGCGTCTGGTGCGCATGTTGCAGAACAAAGCACTCCAACTACGACACCGACATCTTCCAGCCCATCATCAAGGAGATTGAGAACCTCTCGGGCATGAAATACGGACAGACAGAAGACGTCGACGTGGCCATGCGCGTTATCGCCGACCACCTGCGTGCCGTAGCTTTTCTCTATTGCCGATGGCCAGTTGCCCGGCAATGCTAAGGCCGAGTTACGTCATCCGTCGCATCCTGCGCCGGGCTGTTCGCTACGCTTTCACGTTCCTGAATCAGAAGTCGGCCTTCATGTTTTAAGCTCATTCCCGTACTGGTTCAGGAGATGGGCAGCGCCTATCCCGAGCTTTCTGCCCAGCAAGAGCTGATCTGTCGTGTGATGAAAGAAGAGGAAGACTCTTTCCTCCGCACGCTTGAAAAGGGTATCAATCTGCTCAATGCCGACATGGAACAGCTCAAGACCGATGGCCGGACGCAACTCGATGGAGTCAACGCGTTCCGTCTGTTCGACACATACGGCTTCCCGCTCGACCTGACCGAACTCATTTGTCGTGAGCATGGTTTCACGGTCGATGAGCAAGGGTTCAACGAGGAAATGGCCAAACAGAAGGCCCGCGCCCGCAACGCGGCTGTTGTGGAGAGCGGCGACTGGGAGATTGTGAAAGAAGGAGAGCAGGAATTCGTGGGTTATGACTACACGGAATACGAGTGCCATATCCTCCGTTACCGCAAAGTAACGCAGAAGAAGAACACTTTCTATGAGGTTGTACTCGACTTCACGCCGTTCTATGGCGAAATGGGAGGTCAGGTAGGCGATCAAGGTGTGCTCGTTTCAGAAAACGAAACCATTGACATTATCGACACCAAACGCGAGAACAACCAGAGCATTCATATCATCAAGGAATTGCCAAAGGATATCACCGCCGATTTCATGGCGTGTGTAGATACCGACAAACGCAACGGTTCGGCTGCCAATCACACGGCTACCCACTTGCTCGACTACGCGCTCAAGCAGGTGCTGGGCGACCATGTTGAACAGAAAGGTTCGTATGTTGATGCCACTACATTTGCGCTTCGACTTCCCACTTCCAGAAAGTGACCGACGAAGAGTTGCGCCAAGTGAGAGACTCGTCAACGAAATGGTTCGTCAGAACTTGCCGCTCGACGAGCATCGCGACACTCCTTTGGAAGAAGCTAAGCGTTTGGGCGCCATCGCTATCTTCGGTGAGAGTATGGCGACAAAGTACGCGTGGTACGTTTTTGGCCCTTCGTGCGAGTTCTGCGGTGGTATCCACGCGCAGAGTACGGGCCAAATCGGCTTCTTCAAGATTATTAGCGAGAGCAGTGTAGCTGCGGGAATCCGCCGCATTGAGGCCCTTACGGGTAAGAATAGTGAAGATGCCATCTACCTGCTTCAGGACACCATGACGGCATTGAAGGGCATGTTCAACAACGCCAGAAGACCTTACATCGGCCATCAAGAAATATATTGACGAGCACGATGATATGAAAAAGGAAATAGAAAAGTTCCAAGCACAGGCTGTAGAGCGCGCCAAGACCGAGTTGCTCAACCGTGCAAGCACCGTCAATGGCGTGACAGTCATCAAGGCCGTATTGCCTTTGGAGCCCAACGCGGCTAAGGATCTCGTCTTCAAACTGCGTGAGACACAGCCCGAAAACCTCGTGGCTGTCATCGGCAGCACCGCCGGCGATAAACCACTGCTGACCGTCATGTTCAGCGATGACATGGTCCAGAACCACGAACTCAACGCCGGCAAGATTATCCGTGAAGCAGCCAAGCTCATTCAGGGTGGTGGTGGCGGCCAACCGCATTACGCTCAGGCCGGCGGTAAGAATCTCGAAGGTATCAATCAGGCCGTCGATAAAGTTATCGAACTGGCGAATCTATAATCGAAAATTATATTTTCACGAAATTTCAGAAGCAAAGCCGGGGACCGAATGTACCTCGGCTTTGTTCTTTCTTACCTACAATTCTAGCCTCAAAACGTGTATTACAATATCTGAAAAAAACAAAAAAAGAAGAACCTCTGCATCAGCTAAAAAAACTTTGTAATTCCCACTTTTTATAATACCTTTGCAAACGCAAACAAGAAACAGAGATTTCTTGTACAAAACATCTTGGGATATGGTGTAATGGTAACACTACAGATTCTGGTCCTGTCATTCTTGGTTCGAGTCCGAGTATCCCAACAAAACAAAAGTCAAATAGTTGCTCAACAACTACTTGGCTTTTTTGTTTTTATTCTGTTGCACATAACGCATCGAATATTGTAAAACGCGAAGAAAAGAGTATAAAAAGAGGATGCATCTGTTTGATACACCCTCTTTGTTTTGCTATGTTTGTCAGGGATGACCAGACTCGAACTGGCGACCTCGCGCCCCCAGACGTGTGCGCTACCAACTGCGCTACATCCCGAACAAGGCTCTTTTTGTAAGCGATTGCAAAGGTAATGATAAATTACAAATCAAGCGAACAAAATCAATTAAAATATTTTAAAAATGTGTTCTCCTGGTGGTTTTCCTGCCATTTTCAGTAACTTTGTAGGAAAGAAGAGGTATAGGCCAACGCCATAAGATTCGACTCGCAAACCGCAGGTGGCACAACCTCTTTTATAATGATATACAGAAATAAGATGAAGAAGATATATTTACTCATCTTCGCCATAACAGCCATGTGCTTTTTGCAAAGTTGTAAAGGAGAAGACGATGTGTCTCCAACGGAAACTCTCGATCAGGATGACGACGACACTAAGGCTGTCATCAACGACCAATACACCTATAAACTCCCTGTCATCTTTCATGTATTTTATAAAAACGCGAGCGATACGACCCAGTATATCCACGCTGGTCGGCTACGCATGCTTCTTAACCGCGTGAATGAGCTTTACCAAGGAGGTATTTACGGAGAAAGCGCAAATCTGAACATTCGTTTTCTTGCCGCCACCCACAATCCTCAAGGACAAAAATTGAGAACTCCGGGGGTAGAATATATCCGCTACGACGATGCTTTTCCTATTAAGCAGGAAGAATTTATCGCGTCTGCCAACAATAAAAAAATACCTTTGGGATCTGAACGAATATATCAATATTATGGTCTTTCCCTTCGCTCCCAAAACAGGTGAGTTTAAAAGTACCACTATGGGAGTTACCAGCCTGCCCATCATGAACGACGATGAACACGCGCTTGAGGGCCTTATGAAAGTGAAAGCGAAAGGATACACCGTTACCAAAGCAAATCTGAAATATACGCATTGTTCCTGTCTTAACAGCACCTATATCTATCAGGAGTCTAGCCGTTATGGCGCGGACAAAGGACGCTATGGTTATCAATATACGGCAACGGATGCCAACGTAACACTGGCTCACGAATTAGGACATTATTTGGGCTTAACCCACGTCTTCGCAGAAGACAAAAACGGATATTTAAACGACTGTAAAGACACGGACTACTGCGAAGATACTCCCAGCTACAACCGCATAGAATACGAAAATTCCCTTGCAGGAAATATTCCAAAACGCAACGGGAGTACTGAGCGCGAAACAACTGGCTCGGCGCACTCCGTGCAATGCAGAGCCTTTTACGTTTCAGCCAATCTCATGGACTATGCCATTACACTGGCTTACAAGTTTTCTAAGAATCAGAGTGAACGTATGCGACAAGTGCTCTACTACGGCCTACTCATGCCGGGACCGCGAAAGGACAAGTCGACACGCGCAACACTGCCGTCAAGCGACATCATTGTGGAACACGGTATGTTTGCCTATTAAATCGTTTTCTCTTTTAGCTACGATTCATCATGACAACTTATATCATAACACCTCCTACCAGCCTTCAGGGCCCACATTCAGCTGCCCGCTTCAAAAGAGTATCAGTAATCGGGCACTAATGATTCACGCGTTATCAGAAGGCGATATACTACCCCAAAACCTCTCCGACTGCGACGATACCGCTGTAATGATACGTGCCCTGCGCGACATGCCGGCCGAAATTGACATTAAAGCGGCCGGTACGGCCATGCGATTTATGACAGCCTCCTCGCCTGCACAAGCGGCACGCACACCATTACGGGCACGGAACGCATGAAACAGCGCCCTATTCGGATTCTTGTTAATGCGCTACGCTATCTCGGTGCCGACATTCAATACTTGGGCGAAGAGGGCTTTCCCCCACTCCTTATCAATGGAAAAAAGATTGAAGGTGGGCATTTAGACATACCGGGCAACGTCAGTTCGCAATATATTTCGGCCCTGTTGATGATTGGTCCGACACTGCAAAAAGGATTAGAGTTGCGCATGACAGGCGAAATCGCGTCACGATCATACATCGATTTGACCCTTTGTACCATACGGGAGTTCGGTGGCATAGCCGATTGGACCGACATCAACACCATCACCGTGAAGCCCTCGCCCTATAAAAGTTGTCCCTATCTGATTGAAAACGACTGGAGCGCGTCGAGTTATTGGTACGAAATGATGGCCCTTTCCTCCGATGCCAATGCCCAAATAGCCTTAGAGGGGCTTATGGATGGATCAAGACAAGGAGACTCTGTGGTGAAATATATCTTCTCACTGCTAGGTGTGAAGACACAGTTTACTAACACCGACGACCGCAAACCGACGACCGTGAAACTAAAAACGTCAGCGTTGCATGTTGCCACGGCTCGATTACGACTTTATCAATTCACCCGATTTGGCCCAAACTTTAGTAACGACCTGCTGCGGAATGGGCATTCCGTTTCGTTTACAGAGCCTTTCCAGTCTGAAAATTAAGGAGACAGACCGCATCGTGGCACTGAAAATAGAGTTACGAAAGTTAGGGTTTCCTGCTGACTGATGAGAACGACGACACGCTAATTTGGACCGGTGAACGCTGCGAACCCACAGGGTGAGTCCATCGACACCTACGAAGATCATCGCATGGCCATGGCTTTGGCACCGATGGCGATGAAGACCGGAAAACTCGAAATCAATCATCCTGAAGTGGTCAGCAAGTCTTATCCACACTTCTGGGACGATCTGAAGCGAGCCGGTTTTAATATTAATGTAAAAACTATAACGCGGACCGAAATGCTCTATTTGATAATTATATTAGTAGCATTGGGCCTTATCACAGCCCTGTTTACGCTTTTCAGTCGCTCTGCTGATGACACGGAAACACCTATTGTGGTGCAAGAGTCATGCAGCACGTGCAATGGTGAGAACAACAAATGCGAACAGGAATGTATGATAGAGGCTGCCATCAAGGATATAGAATATTACGACGACGAGGAACTTGACGCGCGTTCCAAGGGCGCGAATCCGACAATTATACGGAACAAGAAGTAAAACAATTCTCTGAAGTGCTTTATACGATGCGCCACGATGAGGTGAAAGGATGGACCCGAAGCCTCACGCTGCGTGGCATCAATCTACCCAATCAGCTGAAGGACGAGGTCTTTGCGCTGACAGATAACTTATAACGACCCATTCATCAATTATATTTTTCAAAATTAGAAAGTGGAGATTCTTCAATATACATTCTTTCAAAACGCGCTGATTGGCTCATTACCGGCCAGCATAGTATGCGGATTCATTGGCACTTACATCGTAACGCGGCGATTGGTATTCATCAGCGGTGGCATTACACATGCCTCTTTCGGTGGCATAGGGCTTGGAGTGTACCTCGGTATCAATCCTATCCTCTCGGCCATGGCCTTCGCCGTGATGTGCGCGTTTGGTGTTCAGTGGATATCAAGGAAGACTAACGTGCGCGAAGACTCTGCTATCGCGCTCTTTTGGACCCTTGGCATGAGCATTGAATTATCTTTAGCTTCCTCACACCCGGCTTTATGACAGATCTGTCATCCTTTTTGTTCGGCAATATTCTGATTATCGAAACAGCCGACTTATATCTATTAGGATTATTGACCGTGGTTGTCGTGCTTGTGTTTGCCCTATTTTTTTCCGCCTTATCATCAGCGTAGCCTTCGATCGTACCTTTGCGCTTTCACAGCAATTACCGGTCGAGACGACCGAATACGTGATGATGGCATTGATAGCAATCACCATTGTATCGACCCTGCGGATGATTGGTATCGTACTGGCCATCAGCCTATTGACAATCCCACAGATGACAGCCAACCTACTGACCTTTTAATTATAAGAAGATGATAGGATGGAGCATACTTATCGGTTGGATTGATTGTCTGCTCGGCCTAATGATTAGTTATACGCTCAATGTACCATCAGGGAGCATCGATTATCTTTGTCGGCATTCTGATATACGCCCTTACAAGAATCATCAAACTCTTTTATCGTAACTGAAAGTCGCCGATGAAAGTATCATTAAAAATAAGTTTTTTTATTGTCGTTGCTGACCACTCTGCTTCTGACAGCATGCTCAACCCAACAGAATACGGCTCGGTCGAGATGGTGGCATGCCTTTCACGCACGATATAATACTTATTATAATGGTGCGCAAGCATATATAGAGGGAAGTTTGGAGAAAGAAAATGGTCATCAAGACAATTACACTGAACTGTTGCCTCTGTACTATATCGGCAACAAGAAAAAGCATTCTAATAGGAAACACGACTTTGACAGGGCGATTGAAAAAAGCCAGAAAGCCATCAAACTGCATAGTATCACACGACGACCCGCGTGGGACAAACAGCGCAGGAAGACCAATCGCGACATAGAATGGCTCAATCGCAAAGAATATAATCCCTTTTTATGGAAAGCATGGATGCTGATGGGACGATCACAGTTTCACGAAGGCGAACTGGACGACGCGATTGCAACTTTCTCGCACATGATTCGTCTCTACGTGACCCAGCCCCTATCCGACAGAAAGCTCAAGCCTGGCTTACGAAATGTTTTGTCGAACAAGGCTCACACTACGAAGCCGAAGATATAATACGGGCATTCAACGCGATTCCATCCACTGGCAAGCCCAAAAAGGAATGGAACTATGCTTTTTGCCAACTATTATATCCACACCAACGATTACCCACAAGCCATTGTCTATCTGCGCAAGGTTATCCGCCGGGAAATGCGGCGCAAACAGAAAGCTCGTGAATGGTTCATGTTAGGGCAACTGTATGAAAAGACCGCGCAAAAAAACAGGAAGCCTACAACGCTTATCGCAAAGTGGTGGGCATGAATCCGCCTTATGAGTTGGAATTTAACGCCCGCATCGCCATGACGAGTGTGCTGGCAGGGACGCAGCAAAGGCAAATGATCAACCGACTGAAACGTATGGCGGTGGCGGGAAAAGAACAAAGACTTTCTGGATCAGGTGTATTATGCCATTGGCAACATCTACCTGAGCCTACGTGATACGACGATGGCTATCCAAACTTACGAGACTGGAAATCGGAAAGCGACGCAAGCCGGTTGGCCAAAAGGCGTACTGCTACAGAAATTAGGTGATTTGTATTGGGACAAACGATCTTTCAGCAACGCCAGACGCTGCTATACAGAGTCCATAGGCTTGCTCCGACAAAAACGCAGGAACATTATAATAGCATGACAGAACGGTCGAAAATGCTGGATGAACTGGTGCCTTTCACCGAGGCCATTTCCTACAAGACTCGCTTCTGGCACTGGCCGGCTACCCGAAAACGAACGAAATACGGTCATAGACCGTACCATTGAGGCATTCAAGAAAAAGAAAAAGGAAGAAAAGCAAAGGAAAGTGCTGAACAAGCAGAACAGGAAAGCAGTCAAAACAGAACTACTAGCAACCGAACAAAACCGCCCCGTAACACCGGCCGACAACATAAACACGTCCAACCAAGCTAATGCTACTTGGTACTTCTACAACCCCATGGCGGTAAATATGGGTAAAGAGGAGTTCCGAAAAACATGGGGGCGCGCCCAATGTTGACAACTGGCAACGCACGAATAAAACAATTGTCAACCTGTCGAACAACGGAGAGACTATGGCAACTACTGCTTCAGAGCCCATAAAGATAGCCACGGACGACAACACAAAAGCCCGACAGAAGCACTAAGTAACGAACAGAATCCGCATAAACGCGAATATTATCTGGCCCAGATACCACTTACAGAACAACAACAAGCAGAAAGTCACAAACACTTGGCCGACGCTTTGTTCCACTCCGGTATCATCTTCAAGGACAAACTCGACGAATTACGACTGAGCGAACAGACATTGAACCGGCTCGAACACGACTATCCAAAGTTTGAGAAGATGGACGAAGCCTATTACCACCTGTACCTGCTCTACGCCAGATTAGGTCAAGAGACTAAGGCCAACAGCTATATCGAACGGCTCAAAGAGCGGTTCAAGGACAGCAAATGGACCACTGTACTGACCGACCCCTACTTCAAGGAGAATGCCGTCTTCGGCGAACAGCTGGAAGACTCGCTCTATGGTGCCACTTACGACGCCTTCAAAGCAGCCCGATACGAGATTGTCAAGATTAATCGTGCAATCTCAGACAAGCGTTTTCCATGGGGGCTAACCGCGATAAGTTTGTATTCATAGGCGGATTGAGCCAACTCAATGAGGGCAACGCCAAGGCTTGCCTGAACGATATGAACTTCTTGCTGAAGAATTATCCGAAAGTAAACTGAGCCAACTGGCCGGAACGATTATCAATGGCGTAAAAAGCGGGCAGAACACCGCACAGCGGCTCCTTCGACATGAACAATCTGTGGCGACGGCGCACGGCCGTCATGAGCGACAGCGACAGCATTGCCACACAACAACTGAGCGTGGAAACAAAAGGCGAATACCTGTATGTCATCGTCTATTCGCCTGACTCGCTGAACGAGAATCAGCTTCTCTTCGAGATGGCACGCTATAATTTCACCAACTATCTGATTCGCAACTTTGAACTGGAGATTGAAAACGACGGCGAAGTCCGACGCATGAAGGTTAGCGGTTTTTCAGAACTATCAGGAAGCACTGCTCTACGCACGACAACTGCAAAGTAGAAAACCAATCATTCAACTGACGAAAAAGGCGCACAGCCTCATCATCAGCAAGGCTAATCTAGAACTGCTGGGTAAGCAATTCAGTTACGCGGATTACGAGCAGTTTTATGCCAAGCATTTTGCGGCTATTAAACCAACAGGTGTCAACTTGCTAAACGAACCGACGGAAATCATCTATATGGGAGGTGAAAACAAACCGAAAATGCAAGAACAGAAAAAGGTAACACCGAAGGCAAGCCCCAGATTAAGCCACTGGAGTTGGAGGATGAGTATTACGATTTGGAAGGATTCTAACACAAAATATAAGTATGAGCAACGGAAGATTATTGTGGGCTGACGACGAGATAGAGCTTTTAAAAGGCCATATCTTGTTTCTCAAGATGAAAGGCTACGAGGTCATGACGGTGAGCAATGGCGTCGATGCCATCGAAGCATGTCGGCAACACGCTTTCGATCTGGTATTGCTCGACGAAAAATATGCCCGGACTATCGGGATTGGAAGCCTTTAAAAAGAAATAAAAAGCCATCCAACCAGCCACCCCTATCGTCATGGTGACGAAGAGCGAGGAAGAGAATATCATGGATCAAGCCATCGGTTCGCAGATAGCTGATTACCTAATCAAACCGGTTCATCCGAAACAAATCCTATTGTCGCTCAAGAAATGTATTCATAAAAAGGAGATTGTGACGTCGGTTACACAGAGCGGCTATCAGCAAAGTTTCACGGATATAGCCATGCAGATAGACAGTTGCCGAAGCGTAGACGACTGGATTGAAACCTACAAACGACTGACAAGGTGGGGAATTAGAGCTCAGTGTCAGTGACAGCAACATGTCGGACATGCTCACAACACAAAAGAATGAGGGCGAACAATGGATTCGGCAAATTCGTCAAAAACCATTACATGGACTGGATGGATGCCATCAGAAGCGGCAGCAAGGCCGACCGTCCGCTCATGAGCCACGACATCTTCAAGACCCAGATTTTCCCTTTGCTCGACCAAAAGCATAAGGTAATGCTCATTGTCATTGACAACCTGCGCTACGATCAGTGGCGCATGCTTGCAGAAAGAGCTGGGCGACATGTTTGATATCGAGGAGAATCTCTACACGAGCATTCTACCCACAGCCACGCAATATGCCCGCAACGCCATCTTCAGCGGACTCATGCCGACCCAGATTCAGCAGATGTTTCCATCGTTATGGGTGGACGAAGACGAAGACGAAGGTAAGAATCTGAATGAGCCCGAGCTGATACGAAGGCAGATAGAACGCTACCGCCGTCACGACACGTTCAGCTATGATAAAATTAATGATTCACAGGCTGCCACGAAAGTATTTGAACGAAGAAGCGAATGGAGCCAACATGACCTCAGCGTAATGGTCATCAACTTCATCGACATGCTTTCCCATGCCCGCACGGAATCAAAGATGGTGCGCGAATTGGCCCATAACGAAAAACGCTTATCGCAATATCACGTTGAGTTGGTTTTCGCCATTCGAGCATCTACGAACTGTTCAAATGGCTGTCGACATCGGATTTTTCAGGTTGTGCTAACGACTGATCACGGCAGCATCCGGGTAGCGAAGCCTCTGAAAATCATCGGCGATCGCAATACAAATACCAACTTGCGCTACAAACTAGGCAAGAACCTGAACTTCAATACCAAACAAGTGTTTGAAATCAAGAACCCCGATAAAGCCTTTCTACCGGCACCTAACCTCAGCACTTCCTACGTATTTGCAACGGGCGACAGTTTCTTTGCCTACCCCAACAATTATAATTACTATGTGTCGTACCACAAAGACACGTTCCAGCACGGCAGGCATTTTCGATGGAAGAAATGCTCATTCCTCTCATCAAACTTAAACCTAGAAAACGCTGACAACACGCTTCTATCTTACCAGCGACACAGTTTCAGCGTGTAACGGATCATTTTACGAAATACAGAAAAATCAAAACAAAATAATATGGAAATAAAAATCACGTCATTAGACAATATTCTACAGGCCGCTCAAGAGTTCATTAGCCAAATGGGCGACCGCAAAGCTTTTGCGTTCTATGGTCACATGGGTGCCGGAAAGACCACTTTCATCAAGGCCATTTGTGAGGCCTTAGGTGTGGAAGACGTCATCACGTCACCCACATTCTCTCTCGTCAACGATTATACCGACCGCGATGGCAATTCCATCTACCATTTCGACTTCTACCGAATCAAGAAATTGGAGGAAGTTTACGACATGGGCTACGAGGATTACTTCTACAGCGGCAACCTCTGCCTGATGGAATGGCCCGAGCTTATCGAGGAGTTGCTGCCCGAAGACGCCGTAAGAGTGACCATTGCGGAGCAGCCCGACGGATCACGACAGGTCAACTTCTAAAGAATTCATATAACCGTTGGCGACCAGCTAATGCTATAAGCCTACGGCTTTTTCTTTTTACATTTGACAGACATCTTATCTTGAAGTTAAAATTCAATCACAGTATGCTATCCCCCTCCCTATTGAATTAAAATGCAGTAAGCGACGTTCTTTTTTCGTTTAATTGTTTGGCGCATTCAAAAATATTCTTTACTTTTGCACTCGCTTTTACAAAAAGTAAGGGCGTTTAGCTCAGCTGGTTTAGAGCATCTGCCTTACAAGCAGAGGGTCGGCGGTTCGAATCCGTCAACGCCCACAGGGGTGTTTCCCTGTAGTCTTTCGGGATTGCAGGGATTTTTTATGCCCTAAACTTTCAGTACCATTGAGATAATAATGATGCTTTTTATAAGATCAGATCACCCCATGTACCAAAAATCCGCGCCATTTTTATTAAAAAAAGCAAAACGAATTGTTTATTTGGTAATTTCTTCTGTATATTGTACCTTTGCTGCCGCTTTTACAGAGTTAAGGGCGTTTAGCTCAGCTGGTTTTAGAGCATCTGCCTTACAAGCAGAGGGTCGGCGGTTCGAATCCGTCAACGCTCACGAAAAGAGATTCATTGATTTGAATCTCTTTTTTTATTTAGTATATACTAAAATTGATTAGCAAAGGATATTGTTTTTTTATTTTTTATCACTAATCATGTCCACTATATAGTTTTAAATCACTACTTTTTGCGCAATAAATAATTGCTTTTTTTAAAATATGAATCTTGATTTGCTCACTGCCATATCGCCGATTGATGGTCGGTATAGGGAGAAGGCTGAGCCTTTGGCTAATTATTTCTCAGAGTTTGCACTTATTCGTTACCGTGTTAGGGTTGAAATAGAATACTTCATAACGTTATGTGAATTACCATTACCCCAACTTTCTACATTTGATCACACTTTATTTACTCGATTACGTGATATCTATTTGCATTTTGATACGACTTGCACAGCGTGTAAAGGATATCGAACGTATCACCAACCATGATGTGAAGGCCGTAGAATATTATATCAAAGAAGAGTTTGATAAAATAGGAGGCCTCGAAGCGTATAGGAATTTATCCATTTTGGACTTACTTCTCAAGATATTAATAACACAAGTGTTCCGCTTTCATTGAAAGAGGCCTTGGTTGACGTATTTTTCCCGCAAGTTGAAGAACTGATAGATCAGTTGCGGCAGTATGCCGGTGCGTGGAAAGACGTACCCATGTTGGCCAAGACTCATGGCCAACCAGCTTCTCCTACCCGCTTAGGAAAAGAGGTAATGGTTTTTCGCCTATCGCCTGAGTGAACAACTCCAAGTATTGAAATCAACAAAGATTACCGCAAAATTTGGTGGCGCAACCGGTAATTTCAACGCGCATCATATAGCTTACCCAGCTATTGACTGGAATATCTTTGGCAATCAGTTTGTAAGCGAGAAGTTAGGGTTTGGAGCGTGAGCAGTACACAACACAAATCAGCAATTACGATTATTTAGGCGCAATCTGTGATGGGATTCGCCGTATCAACACAATTATTCTTGATTTGGATCGTGATTTTTGGATGTATATTTCAATGGACTACTTCAAGCAAAAAGATTAAAAGCAGGTGAAGTAGGCTCAAGTGCCATGCCTCATAAGGTCAATCCGATAGATTTCGAGAACAGCGAGGGTAATTTAGGCATCGCCAATGCCATACTTCAATTCCTCGCGCAGAAGCTTCCTGTAAGTCGTTTGCAGCGAGATCTCACCGATAGTACCGTGCTACGAAAATATCGGTGTCCCACTTGGACACAGCCTTATTGCGATTCAAAGCACCCTAAAAGGCCTTCGAAACTTATTTTGCATGAGGAGAAGATCCAGGAAGACCTTGATAATACTTGGGCTGTTGTGGCCGAGGCTATCCAAACTATTCTGCGCCGAGAGGCTATCCCCATCCTTATGAAGCCCTGAAAGCGTTGACTCGTACCAATCAACAGATAACCGAACAAAGTATCCATGCTTTTATTCAAGACCCTAAACGTGAGCGAGGAAGTGAAAGCCGAGTTGATGGCTATCACTCCAGCCAACTATACAGGTATTTAATTTCCCTATATTTTTATTATTTATTCAGTAACTCAAAGTTAATAATAAAAACAGTGCCGTGAGGCTTAATTTTTAAAAGTACAAAACAATGAATCAGGAATTGGAAAACAACTCCCAGTCTTTTTCCGAAGAGAGTGCGACCAGCCGTGAAGGCTATACGACCTCTTCCGAGAACAATTATTCAAGAGATTACCATGCGGGAGCTCGTCCGCAGCGTCCCCGCATCCATAGTCAGCGCGCTTACAGCTCTGACAACGGAAATGTGAACAACACTCAAGAGGAAGGATTCCGCCCTGAAGGGTTCGGTGCCGGCCTTCAGTCTAACAACAACGGACCACAACGTCCTTATCGTCCTCGCAACAATTACAACAATCAGGGTGGCTATCAGCAACGCGGTAGTGGTGGTTATGCCCAGCAGCGTCCTTATCGTCCTCGCTACAACAACGAAAATCAAGAAGAAGGTTACGCACCACAAGGAGGTTATCGCCCACGTTATGAAGGACGTGATCCTAATCAAGAAGGCGAACAAAACAACTATTGCCCCCGTAATAATTATAATAACCAAGGTGGTTATGGCCAGCAGCGCGGTGGCTATGGTCAGCAACGCGGCGGTTGTGGCCAGCAGCGTAGTGGCTATCAGCAACGTGGCGGTTATCAGCAGCGTGGTGGCTACGATCAGCAACGCGGTGGTTATGGTCAGCAACGCGGTGGCTATGGTCAGCAACGCGGTGGCTATCAGCAAGGCGGTTATCAGCAGCGTGGTGGCTATCAGCAAGGCGGTTATCAGCAGCGTGGTGGCTATCAGCAAGGTGGTTATCGTCAACGCTCAGCCGATTATGATCCGAATGCTAAGTATAGCATGAAGAAGCGCATTGAGTATAAGGAAGATAATATCGATCCCAATGAGCCCTTGCGTCTTAATAAGTTTTTGGCCAACGCAGGTGTATGCAGCCGTCGCGAAGCCGATGAGTTTATCCAAGCCGGTGTAGTTTCCGTAAATGGAACTGTGGTTACAGAATTGGGCACGAAAGTGCTTCGTACTGACGAAGTCAAATTCCACGAACAACTCGTCAGCATTGAGAAGAAAGTCTATGTATTATTAAACAAACCTAAGGATTATGTTACGACAAGCGACGATCCACAGCAGCGTAAGATTGTAATGGATCTTGTGAAAGACGTTTGTCCCGAACGCATTTATCCCGTAGGACGCTTAGACCGTAATACGACCGGCGTGCTTCTTCTGACTAATGATGGCGACTTGGCCAGCAAGCTAACACATCCCAAATTCCTGAAGAAGAAAGTATATCATGTTCATCTCGACAAACCCATTGCGCAGGCCGACCTGCAAAAGATTGCCGAGGGTATTGAACTTGAAGATGGAGAAATCCACGCAGACGCCATTGAGTATGCCGACGAGCGCGATAAGAGCCAAGTGGGTATCGAGATTCATAGCGGCAAGAACCGAATTGTCCGTCGTATCTTTGAGAGCTTGGGCTATCGCGTCGTAAGACTCGATCGTGTACAATTTGCCGGACTAACCAAGAAGAATCTGCGTCGTGGCGACTGGAGATTCCTTACAGAGAAAGAAGTTGAAATGCTGCGTAGTGGCATGTTTGAATAATATTAATAAGCAATGAAAAGAACGAAAGTCGTCGATGCACTCGTTTGCACCGACTTTTGGTAAAGACATAAATGTGAAAGGATGGGTTCGTTCTCATCGCGGTAGCAAGGCGGTAGACTTTATCGCGCTGAACGACGGCTCAACCATTAAGAATATTCAGATCGTAGTCGATCCCACCCAGTTTGACGAGGAAATGTTGAAGAACATTACCACAGGAGCTTGTATCAGTGTCGTTGGCACACTGGTCGAGAGCCAAGGCGCGGGACAGGCTTCAGAAGTACAATGTCGTGAACTTGAGATTTACGGTCTCTGCCCGAGCGACTATCCCATGCAGAAGAAGGGTCAGAGCTTTGAATACATGCGCAAATACGCTCATCTGCGTTTGCGTACCAATACCTTTTGGAGCCGTCTTCCGTATTCGCCATAACATGGCCATCGCCATTCATAAGTTCTTCCATGACCATGGCTTCTATTATTTCCATTCACCGATAATTACAGCCAGCGACGCCGAAGGAGCCGGAGAAATGTTCCAAGTAACGACTCTTGATCTCGCCCGTACAGGCAAAGACGACGCGGAAGTGCCCTACGATCGTGACTTCTTTGGCAAGAAAACCTGCTCTTACTGTTTCAGGACAGCTCGAAGGCGAGCTGGGAGCAACGGCCTTAGGTGCCATCTATACGTTCGGTCCCACGTTCCGTGCGGAGAACAGCAATACGCCACGCCACTTGGCAGAGTTTTTGGATGATAGAGCCCGAAGTGGCCTTCATGGAACAGAAAAGAACTGATGGATCTGGAAGAAGACTTCATCAAATATTGCGTGCAATGGGCTTTTGGACAACTGCAAAGACGACCTGGAGTTCCTCAATCAGATGATCGACAAGAGCCTTATCCAGACACTTGAGTCGGTTGTGAAAGACGAATTTGTCCGTCTCACCTACACCGAAGGTGTTCAGATTCTTGAAAAAGCCGTACAAGATGGCCGCAAGTTTGAATTCCCGATTACAGGTTGGGCATGGACTTCAGCAGTGAGCACGAGCGTTTCCTCGTAGAAGAATACTTTAAGCGTCCTGTGATCATGACCGATTATCCCAGCGAAATCAAGGCCTTCTACACGAAGAAGAATGCCGATGGCAAGACTATGCAGGGGCACAGACGTCCTTTTCCCACGCATTGGTGAGATTATCGGAGGTTCTGTTCGCGAAGAAAGCTACGACAAACTGGTCAACGAAATCAAAACCCGTGGCATGGATCCATCAGCTTACAGCTGGTATCTCGACACCCGCAAGTATGGTTCTTGTCCGCATGCAGGCTTTTGGTCTTGGCTTCGAACGTTTAATCCTGTTTGTTACCGGAATGCAGAACATCCGCGACGTTGTTCCTTTCCCACGTACACCAAAAGAACGCGGAGTTTTAAGCATAAGACACATATACCATTATAACATTCAGCCCGATGGAGTTCAAATTCCATCGGGCTGTTTTCGTTATAGTCATCGTTCAAAACAAAAAGAGTTGCGCATAGGCTACGATTTACACGCTAAATTACGCCCCCATGGCTGGCGCATGGCGGCAGGTTTTGTGGCATAAAATGTAAAAAACGGTCACAAAAACGGTCGATCAAAAATGCTTCAATTAGAACGAAAAATAGAGATGAAAGGGTGGTTTTTAGGCTTACGCATGGTCGTTTTTCGCTTTTTCCGAGGTCAAAGCGTAGCTTTTTATGTCGCAAAAAGCTATGCTTTTTACATGCTCAAAGCAGCCCTTTTACCTTGTCATAGTTATGCTTTTAGCGGGTAAAAAGGGCTGCTTTGGGGCGGTTTTTGACGCGTTAAAAATGGGGTACTTGTCGCAAGTGGTTGGTTATCAGCGATTTGTTGATTTTTGACAACTACCCAAATGCTTGGCTTATTTGCGACAAAAATCTTGACGCAAAATAAATGAGCGGTTTGTACGAAAATTTCACAGTGAACGAAAGCCGATTTGTTGTGGCGTGAGCCGTAGGTGTGATTCATCACGTTCCTTTTCCATATTTGTTTTTATGATTCATGCGTGAAATGGTTGGGTGGAGTAATCATGGTTGCGCGTTTTTTTGTTTGTTCGGAACGTGATAAATCACGCCCTTACGGCTGGCGCATGGCTATTGATTGCGTGTATTTGGGGTGGCGCGGAACGTGATGAATCATGCCCCTACGGCTGGCGCATGGCTATTGATTTGTAGCGTACTCGCTTTTGCTCCACTTTACCCACGTTGTCGTGCATGATGGCTTGCCGATAGTCTTTGCCTTTGAATGATAGGAAGATATTACGCAGGCTGACTTCACTTATATTCCGAAAGTACATTTCCCCAACATGGGAAGACGGGCCACTGGTCGGTGGGGCGGTTCTTAAACCATTCGGGCAGCGTCGGATCATCTATGCCTTCAAATATGAGGTCCACGTCTTTGATGATAATGCGCTGCGTATGGGCCTTGCCCCAGCTCTTTACGGATAGTGCCATGCGCGTGATGTCGCGCGCCGTAATGTGGTCTATTCGGATGGTTCCGGCCGTATTGTCGTCGCTCAGTGTAACGGACAGGGGGCGTGAGTACGCGGGTGGCCCGAATGTGATGGATGTGGATATTGTCAAGAAGTCCTGGGGCAGGTCCCCAACCACCCGGTTCCAGACTGATGGCAGCGTCGGTATTAGTCTTGCCCGATGTGCGATGCTTGTTCAATCCGGGGCCATATATGTCGCAATGGGCTATTTCCATGTTGGTGGATGGCATAATCATCCGGATGCCATTGCACGACGAATTGAGGAGGTTATGGTGTATCTTGATGTTGTTCCAGTAGCCACCGGCAATGGCGTCATCGCCTGTGTACATCTCACAATGGCTGATTTCGACCCGTTCGCAGCCCCGAATGTGAATGCCGTCCCAGCCTTCATGGATTTTCAGATGATTGAATTTGCTGTCTTTGATATCGTAAGCCAGGATGGCATAGTTGGCCGAACGGCTGATCTGAAAGTCCTTGAAGCGCAGTCGTTCGCCGTTTACGACAAGGATGGTGATGAGGTCCCGCGCATGTGTTCCTCGCCCCGTTTGTTCTCAACATGTTGTCCGTCAATCATGCCCGGGCCTTCTATGCCCGCGTTCTTGATGTCGATACATTGTATCATGGCTTTCGACCACTCGGGATCGGAAGCACTGTTGAAGTTGACAGAGCCTCGCCCGCTCTCGTATTTCGATAGGTCGTGCGTGGTCTGTAGCGACGCATAGGCACCGAGACGGTCGACTCCACGCAGTACGGCACCTTGTTCTAATCGGAGCGTTACGTTGCTTTGCAGACGGATGGTGCCCGTAAGGAAAATGCCTTGTGGCACGCTGACCACGCCTCCGCCACGCCGGGCACAGACTGTGATGGCTTCATTGATAGCCTGGGTGTTATCGGTTTTGTTGTCGCCGATAGCACCCAAATGAAGGATACTAATAATAACGGAAAGGAAAAAAAACATAATCGCCAAAGAAATGAGACGCGACGCACTTACATAATCTGCTGTACTTCCTGCAAGTCCTTAATCTGCTTCAGATTCTCCATGATGATTCTTACCTCGTCGCGGTCGTGAACCTTGATCTCGATATAGCCTTCAAAGATGCCGTCACCACCACTAACGGTAATCTTCTGGATATTGATATCGAGCTTATCGGATATAATCTTAGAGACATCGAACAATAACCCCTTGCGGTCAATGCCTCTGATTTCAATGGTGGCGTTGAAGAACAGCTGCTTGTGCATGTCCCACTTGGCATCGAGGATGCGATTACCGAAACTTGATTTGAGCTTGCTGGCTATGGGGCAAACACGCTTGTGAATCTCAATGCGATTCTTATTGTCGATATATCCTAAGATGTCGTCGCCGGGAATGGGGTGACAACAACTGGGAAAACAAACGAACGGATATTCTCTTCGGTAATGAATACGGGCTTCTTCTTATTGAAATTTTTACCAACAACATAATACTCAACCGCCTGTTGCTCGCCTTCTTTCTCTTTCTTCTTGTCTTTGCTCAAGAAAGGCACGTATTTACGCCAACTCATCGCTTTCAGTGAAGCGTTGCCGCCCCTTGCCCTGCAGCACGTCAAGATCTTTCTCGCCGAGGATGATCGACTTCTTGCCTAAAGGCGAGGAAGAAACTTTCGTGCTTTTGTAGCTCGTGCAGTTCGCACAACTTATCAAGCACGATCGTGGTCATCTCTATATCGCTTTTTGGCCAACCATTCGTTTAAGACCTGTTCGCCTTGCTTTTTGCAGCTCACGGTTGTCTCTACGCAGAATCGCCTGTATCTTTGCTTTGGCTTTGGCCGTATAAACGAAATTGATCCACGATTCCTGCATGCTGTGACTTACTGGTAAGAATCTCAACCTGATCTCCGCTCTGGAGTTTATGGCTCAGGGGTACCAGTTTGTGGTTTACTTTAGCACCGATGCAGTGACTACCGATGAACGTATGGATCTGAAACGCGAAGTCGAGTGCCGTACAGCCTGACGGTAGCGTCTTGATTTCGCCTTTGGGAGTGAACACAAAGATTTCGGAAGCAAACAGATTGAGCTTAATGGCGTCGAGAAAGTCCATCGCGTCGGGCTGTGGATCGTCGAGAATTTCCTTGATGGTGGCGAGCCAGTCGTTTAATTCGTTCTCGTCTTCACTGTACTCTTCGCCTTCTTTGTACTTCCAATGTGCCGCAAAACCTTGCTCTGCCACCTCGTCCATGCGGTCGGAACGAATCTGCACCTCTATCCATTGGCCTTGCTTGCTCATTAAGGGTTACGTGTAAAGCCTGATAACCATTGGCCTTCGAGTGGTTCAACCAGTCGCGCAGGCGGTCGGGATGGCTTTTTGTAAATCTTGCTGATAGCCACGTAAATGCTAAAAACATTCGTTGATTTCATCTTCCCGCTTCTTGGGTGTAAAGATGATTCTGACCGCAAGAATGTCGTAGATTTCATCAAAGGTAACGTGCTTTTGTTCTGCATCTTATTCCAAATGGAATAAGGACTTTTTACACGTGCTTTTGATTTCATATTGAATACCCATTCGATCTAATGAGTCGCGAATGGGTTGGGTAAAAGTCGGCAAATAGTTTGTCGCGTTCTTCCTTGGTAAACGACAACTTGTTTTTTAATACTGGCGTATTCCTCGGGGTGTTCGTAGCTGAAGCTTAGGTCTTCGAGCTCTGTTTTTTATTTTTATTCAGTCCCAGACGGTTGGCCAGTGGCGCATAAATATAAAGCGTTTCGCCCGCAATCTTGTATTGCTTATTGGCCGGTTGTGAAGCCAATGTGCGCATGTTGTGCAGGCGATCGCATATTTTAATGAGAATGACGCGGATGTCATCGCTCATCGTGAGTAGTAATTTCTTGAAGTTTTCGGCCTGTGCCGAGGCGTGTTCGCCGAAGATTCCACCGCTGATTTTGGTGAGTCCGTCTACAATTTTGGCAATTTTGGGGCCAAAGATGTTTTCCATATCTTCGACCGTATAGTCAGTGTCTTCAACAACATCATGGAGCAATGCGGCGCAAATGCTTGTAGATCCGAGCCCCATTTCTTCGCAGGCAATCTGCGCTACGGCAATGGGGTGCATGATATAAGGTTCTCCCGACAAACGTCTGACGCCTTTGTGGGCCTGGCGCGCGAAGTTGAATGCCTTGGTAATGATATCGACTTTCTTTCGATGGCGTGATGCCAGATAGGTGTCGAGCAGATGTTCAAAAGGCGTCGTTGATAAGCTTATCCTCAGACGTCTCCTTGGTATGATTCATCTCGGAATGATCCATAAGGTTGTAGGGTTGTTATTTCACTTTGATTTTTCTTGCCTGCTCTGATATTGCTTCCGGAAATGCGGTTGAGTTTTTCAACTTGCTTACGGTTGTGTGATTGCGCTTTGCAATCTCTGAAAGCATGTCTCCATCGCGAATAGTAATGCTTTTTGCCTGCAGAATCCTTTTTGCGTGACTTGCGTTTTTCACGCCGGCTTTTCTTTACGGCTGCGCTTATTTTTTTGCTTTTTAGAAGACGAATAAGATGAATAGGAATAGTTGAACTCCGGTTTGTCATTGACTTCTACCTCTTCTCTTTTCGTGAGCATGTCGTCTACATTGTAAGCAAAGATATCATCTTGCTTATCAATGAAGCTGGTTACCATCATGGAAGGCAGACGAAGTGCTGATGGCTGGTTGTTGCCATTGACAATGTTGCGACGATATTGTGGGTTGAGCTCTTTCAACTGGTCAATGCTGATACCAAGAACTTGGGCTATCTGCTCAAAATGAACATCACGATTGACAATAATCGTGTCTGTCTTGCCCGGCAGTTCCGTTACCATAGGGCAGATATTGTGGTCACAATAGTAATTCATAATGTAGTTCGCGGCGATGAAGGCCGGAACATAACCTCTTGTTTCTTTCGGCAAATAGGGATAGATTTGCCATCAATCTGCTTTCTTGGAACGATGAATCGCCTTGTTGATTTTATCCGGACCACAGTTATAGGCTGCGATTACTAAATTCCAATCACCGAAAAATCTTGTAGAGATCGCGCTCAAGTAGTGGGCTGCGGCATAAGAGGACTTGACGGGGTCGCGACGCTCGTCGACAAGTGAGTTTACCGTAAGTCCATAGCTCTTACCCGTAGTGAGCATGAATTGCCACAAGCCTGTTGCGCCCACATGTGACACAGCCGTGGGGTTCAATGCCGATTCAATTACAGGCAGATATTTAAGTTCGAGTGGGAGTCCATAGGCTTCGAGTGCCTCTTCGAAGATGGGCATGTAGAAATTTTGCGCACCCAGCATGTAGCTGACTGAGCGCCGCAACTTACCGCTATAACGTTCGATAAACTTCTGAACAACATCGTTATAGGGCATCTCAATGATGGTAGGAAGTCTTTTCAGACGATCCATATAAACCTCTTTTCTCATAAAGAGGATTGATATCAGGCATATTACAGCCTGTGTCTGGCTTTTAAATAAATCTTTGCATTATACAAACGAAGCAAGCTATCGAGCTCGTCGGTCATTGCTTCAGGCAAGTCAATGTCTTCCTTTTGGCCTTTTTCGTTGGTCACAGTAATGACTTCTTGTCCTTTGTTATTACTTTGGGCATAGAGCATACTACTCCCATTCAAAATGATTGCGGCTAATATAAAATATAATTTCTTCATTCCAGATATGATATTCTTTGTGTTGGCATTACTAAAAAGTCAGACAACAATTAAGTCCAAATGAATTGGATTTAAAAAGGGTTAGATGAAAAATGATTGTTTAGAACCGTTGGTTGTACGCGCAAACTAAGGTCGTTTGAAATGTCAAATTCAGAAAGTGACGCGTCAACATACGCATCAATAACCGAAAGCGCGTAGACGCCAACGAGCACAAAGAAACTCATATCGCGCCAACGACGGTAACGGTCTTTTTCGCTTTTTAAAAAGAGTTTGATATTGTTGCATGTTGCTGGCTTCGATTTTTGCCCCAAGATGCAGGAATTGATTGTAACTTTGTGTATTGGGATCATCGTCCATAATGTCCATATATGCTTGAGAATAATCATGAAACATTTGATTGTTCCAACTCATAGCATAGGCACAGCCGACAAATCCTCCGTAAACAATCGGCAACTTCCAGTATTTCCGATTATAAATCTGCCCGCCTCCGGGAAGCACTAAGGCCAACCAAAGTGTTCGTTGGGGATTGGGACGCCATAAAGACCAGTCTCTTTTCTTTTGTGAGTGCCCATTTTACGACCAATGAGTTTCAAAACTATCTTCGCGCGTTAATACAACACGCTCTTGAATGATACGAGAGCTGTCTGTCAGAATAATCCTTTTCTGAATTATCTGATACGTGAGCCTGTGAAAAGACGTTAGACGGCCACAGGAAAATGAGCGTTATAGAAAATATAAAAGATGAAATCTTCACGTACTTATTATTCCTTCAGTTTTATCGAAAACATTCATGATGTGCTCGAGTTCTTCCTCATTGGCAAATGGAATACTGATTTTTTCCTTTACCGTTTGAAGAATAAGTCATTTGGACTTTGGTGTTCAGAAATTTAGACAGACGGTTCTTTAAGAGCGTAAACTCTTCAGGCAAAAAGCATTATGATCTAGTCTATCTTTTTCTTGCCATTTTCAATGTTTTTCGCCGTTTTTGAGTTGCTGAACCATTTTCCTCAACCTTACGCACCGACCATCCTTCTTTTCTGGACTTCTTTAAATAGTTTGATTTGCAACGAAGGACTATCGATGGCCAACAACGCACGGGCATGCCCCATGTCTATCTCTTTTTTCTGTAATGCCATTTGCACCTGAGCCGGTAATTTCAACAGACGCAGATAATTTGTGATGGCCGTACGGCTCTTACCCACACGCTCTGACACCTTCTCTTGTGTCATACCGCTGGCTTCGAGCAAGTGCTCATAGGCTAAAGCGATTTCAATGGCATTAAGATCTTCGCGTTGAATGTTCTCTACGAGTGCCATTTCCATGACACTTTCGTCACTGATGGTGCGGATATATGCGGGAATAGCCTGAAGACCGGCAATCTGCGAAGCACGCCAGCGGCGTTCACCGGCAATAATCTGAAAGCGATTGTCGGCAACCTGCCGCAGTGTAATAGGCTGAATAATACCTATTTCACGAATACTGGTGGCCAATTCTTGCAAAGCCGCTTCCTCAAACTCTCGGCGGGGCTGGTTGGGATTGGCTTCTATCTCTTCAATAGCAATTTCGTTAATTGTGCTACTGCCTTGCGTACGTACGGTTTCGGTAGAGATTAGCGCATCAAGTCCTCTGCCCAACGCATTACTTTTCTGCGAACTATTATATTTCTTGCGTACAGCCATGTATGATTCTTGAAATGATATAAGTAGGAATTATGAGTTCTTGTTAATAATTTCCTTAGCTAATGCCAGATGGTTCTTGGCTCCAGTAGAATCCGCGTCGTACAGAATAACGGGCAAGCCATGACTCGGACTCTCGCTAAGTTTAACATTACGCTGTATGACAGTCTTGAAAAACAAGTTCTTGGAAGTGGCGTTTCACTTCATCATAGATCTGATTAGCCAGACGAAGACGGCTGTCATACATTGTTAACAGGAAACCTTCTATTTCCAGTTTTGGATTAAGTTTGCTTTTGATAATCTTGATGGTATTCAACAATTTGCTAATACCTTCTAATGCGAAGTATTCACATTGTACTGGGATAATGACCGAATCGGCAGCTGTCAGCGAATTGACGGTTATCAATCCGAGCGACGGACTACAGTCGATTAAAATATAATCATATTCTGAACGGATGGGATCTAACAATGTCTTAATAACTTTCTCCCGATTCTTTTAGGTTCAGCATTTCTATTTCTGCGCCCACTAAGTCAATGTGACTTGGTATGATATCTAAACCATTGATATCTGTTGTATAAATTGCGTCGCGCACATCCGCATGGTCAATGATGCATCTCGTAAACCGAACAATCTACTTCTTTTGATGTTTACCCCAATCCACTGGATGCATTTGCTTGGGGATCTGCGTCTCCACAACAAGTACCGTCTTTTTCCAATGTGGCCAGTGAGGCTGCCAGATTAATGGTTGTTGTTGTTTTTTTCCTACACCGCCTTTTTGGTTGGCAAGAGCTATTATTTTTCCCATTACAGTAGGCTTTTTGTATTTTTGTTAGATTGCAAAAGTTACATATTTTATGCGATAAACTGTGGCTTTTATACCTTTTTAGTACTTTTGTAACGAATTCAACAGAAAAATAATGAATATTAATAGGCCGTTCATTCTTATTTCAAATGACGATGGATACCATGCCAACGGTATCAAGTTTCTTGTCTCTTTTTAAAGGAAAAGCCGATTTACTCGTGTGTGCTCCAGAGTCGGCACGCTCTGGTTTCTCTTGCGCTTTTTCTGCAACAACCCCTTTGAGATTGAAGCGTCGTCACAACATGGGCGATGTCGAAGTTTGGTCGTGCAACGGCACTCGGTCGACTGCGTTAAATTGGCATTAGATCAGCTTTGCACGACTCGCAAGCCTGACCTGATACTTGGTGGTATCAATCATGGCGACAATTCCCACCGTCAACAACCACTATTCCGGTACGATGGGAGTAGCTATGGAGGGGTGTATGAAATATATTCCTTCAGTCGCATTCTCTAGTTGTGATTATCATACAGATGCCGATTATTCCTACCTTTGTGATGATGTCTGCAAGATAGTGGATAAAGTCTTGACCGAAGGCTTACCTAAAGGAATTTGCCTGAATGTCAATTTCCCCGAGCGCCCACCATTTAAGGGAGTCAAGATTTGTCGAATGACGTTTGGTCGTTGGGTTAATGAAATCGTCAAAGAGCAACATCCGCGTGGTTACGATTATTTCTGGATGGTGGGACATTTTCATAATGACGAGCCAGAAGCCGCCGACTCTGATCAGTGGGCACTCAACCATGGTTATGTAGCCATCACGCCAACCAAGATGGACGTCACCGCTTATGAATATATTGAGCATCTTAACGATTGGAATCTTTAGCCTATGCGGTACTATCTGATCGTGGGTGAAGCCAGTGGCGACTTGCATGCTTCGCGTCTGATGCGTGCTTTAGCATCGAAAGATTCGGCTGCCGAGTTTCGTTTCTTCGGTGGAGACTTGATGTCGGAGGTAGGCGGCACATGCGTGAAACACTATCGCGACCTGGCTTATATGGGCTTTATCCCAGTATTGCTCCATCTGCCCTGTCATTCTGCGCAACATGTCGTCGTGCAAAAAGATATTGTTGCATGGCAACCGGATGTCGTTATTCTGGTAGATTATCCTGGATTCAATCTCGACATTGCCAAGTATGTTCATGCCCACACGGACATTCCCGTTTATTATTACATCTCTCCGAAGATATGGGCATGGAAAAGAATGGCGCATCAAAAGGATTAAGCGAGATGTTGACCAAATGTTTTCCATCCTTCCTTTCGAGGTTTCTTTTCTATCAGCAGAAACATCATTATCCCATTCATTATGTAGGTAATCCAACGGTAGAAGAGGTTCTGCACTTCAAAAAAAGTTATCATGAAAGCGCAACCGATTTCTGTCTGCGCAATGGCTTATCAATTGACAAGCCTATTATTGCTTTGTTAGCCGGCAGCCGAAAGCAGGAAATCAAGGACAATCTACCTGCGATGATAGAGGCTTGTCGACCTTTTGTCGACCGCTATCAACTGGTTTTGGCCGGCGCCCCATCCATTTTCGATGATTATTATTCTCAAGTCATGCGTCGTTGCGCGACCGACATTCCTTTGAGACTAGTTAAAAACGAGACTTACGCCTTGCTTTCCCATACCTCAGCGGCATTGGTGACGAGTGGCACCGCGACTTTAGAAACGGCCTTGTTCGATGTTCCGCAGGTTGTTTGCTACAAAACTCCCGTTCCTCGGCTCATACGCTTTGCCTTCAATCATGTTATCCGGTGCAAATACATATCCTTGGTCAATCTGATTGCCGACCGCGAAATCGTTCAAGAACTCTTTGCCGACCGTTTCTCCGTTGCACATATACGCCATGAATTGACTACGCCTCTTACCGGGTACAACAACCCGACATTCAATGTTGGCAGCCTACCAAGACGTCCGCAAACGTCTTGGTAGCGACGTAGCCCCAGACAATGCAGCAGATTTAATCATTCAGCTATTGAATAATTTTACATAGAAAGCAATAAAAGAACACATTAATCACATTATAAAAGAATAATTGCACTGAGCCATTACCTGCTTTCACGTCACGAAAAAGCGAATATTCTGCAGGGTTACGACTTTGATAACTTAATATTCATACTAACATACAAAAGCGGAAACCTTTTATAAGATTTCCGCTTGTTTTGGGGTGCCAGTGATTCGAACCCACGACATCTCAGAACCACAATCTGACGCTCTAACCGACTGAACTACGGGCACCATGTTGATTGCTTATTAAAAGCGAGTGCAAAGATATAACATTATTTTTTTATCTACAAAATAAAAATGTTATATTTTTGCACGACAACTTTATTTTATCCTTATTCAAATATTACTTCGCTGTAGAAGATTTTTGCTGCAGGAGTTGTAGAGTGCTGAGGAGTAGTTTCCTGCTGTTGATTAGCCGCAGGAGTCTGACTTGCCCCAAAGCCAGGAGCATTATTTGGATTGGTAGCATTTTCAATCGCGTTGTTCTCCATAACGCTTTGGTCTGTTACAGCCATAGGAGCTACATAAGCACAAACGATACTGATTACAACCATAGTTACAGCCAATACCCAAGTAGCTTTTTCCACGACATCATTAGTCTTACGAACGCCCATAATAGAGTTTGAAGAAGAGAAGTTTGAAGCCAAACCTCCACCTTTTGGATTCCTGAATTAGTACAATTCAATCATCAGAATTGAAGCCAGGACAATAAGAATTACGAATAAAAGTGTAAATCATTTTTGTTGTTATTATTATGTTATTTTATTGTTCAACACCATTTTCTAAAGGGAAACTAGCATATAGACAGACGCTATGTTCCATACGCCGCATTGATAATTAATTTCTCCAAGAAACGTATTTGGTCTGCAAAGTAAGCATGGATAATTCAAATTTAATCGCTTAATAATTTCTAGAGCTTTAGAATAGCGGCCTTGTTTGATATAGATTTTAGCCAATGTTTCTGTAAAAATAGCCCTCATTGCTAACTTGGTCATTTTCTCCATCTAACTCTTCAATGTATGGCAAATATTCTGGAGTTTCTTGTAATGTAAAACTCCCGCCTTCATTATTAATAAAAGCGTCTATAAGGCTTTGTCCCTTCATTTGAGGAGTTTCCACTTCCACAGATTCTGACTCTTCTGCCTCAATTTCCATCAGATAAGAAACATAGTCTATTGCAGCATCCGCAGGTGTAGGCTTCCGTTTCTGTATTTTAGGTTCTTCAGATTCATCAATAGGAATTGTATTCAAGAAGTCGTCTATCAAAGAGATTGTACGACTTGCCTTTTTCCCCCATCATTTTTGTTAGAGGCGACTGTTCACTAGTCTGCTGTAGTTTATAATGAACAGCCTCTATCATGTTGAATATTACCCGCCGATCTGTTATATAAATAGCGGTTCGACGAAGTTCTTCATCAAAGGAAGGGTCATGAAGGATGTAAAGATTTTGTAATAATAGGAGTCTGGCCGTTTGAAAATAGGGATACAGGGCCAAAAGGCTTCGCAGGTCATACAAGGTCTCGCGATCCATGCGATCGGGATGTTGTATCAGTTCGGTCAAATTCATAATTATTACATATAAAGATTACCAACTAGCAACTGTTGCATTAAAAATCTGATCACACAAATCTTTACACATTTGTGTTACAAGTTCTTCCTGAACAGAATTTAAACTACGGGTAGTTTCATAAGTTTGAGAGGCCGTAAATTGGCGTTCAAAGTCTTCCGCATGATTAGCATTATTCGTAAAGCGCACATTCACTGTAATAGAAAGTTCTGTTTTGAGCCGAATAGCCTTCACTTGAAACACTTTTGTTACGCTGACTATATTGCGTGATTTCGCCCTCTATTTTCATATCACCATTTCGTTTTACTTGAATCAACTTCGTGTGATTCGCAAACTGATCTTTCAAAGCATTATTGAACATTGGCCCCATTGGTCCCCACACATAGCTGGAACGAATCGGAAAGTCTGCTATCTGAATAGTTTTAGTCTTTAGAATAATCAATACTGGCTCCATCCATACGCAGTTTAATGACACATGAAGAAAACGACAAAAGGAACAAGAAGAAAATAGTTGCATACAGCATCGAATGCCATGCTAAAAAGAAAAGAATTTCTTTTGGCAAAATGGTTCCTCGTTGGATAAATAAATATTTTATGATTCTTCATTTAAAATTGTCAATTAATTTACATATATTATTGCGCTCTTCTACTAAAATTATCAGGCATTCTTGCGAGAAAGAGCAACATCAATCCAAACCAAATTGCTTGATACGTCTATAAAGGGTACGATCAGAAATACCAAGTTCTAAAGCGGCTTTTCTTCCGATTACCTCCATTACGGTCCAAAAGCTTTCTCCACCATTTGACGCCCCAAGTCACTCAAATTCAAACTCTCGGCTCATTGATTTCTTCCGCCACAGCATCCTGAATGGTTGAAGATTGTAACTCTGAATCTGTTCGTAATGTTGGAAAGTTTCTCCCACATCAAGTTGCGGAGTTTGAAGCGCAGCTGCATCAGAAAGGGTTCGCGCCTCATCCAGCTGTTTGCGCAGACCATTCATTTCACGTCGCAAATCACTGACATTGCCACGTAGTTCATAAAGGATCTTATATAAGACCTCCCTTTCATTTTCATACGAATGACTACTGGCAGAATTGATTGTTGCACAATTGACGGCTTTCCGTATCTTGGGGAATAAACTGAAGCATTGTTTCTGCATCAATCTCACGCTGTTTACTCAAGATTGACATCTGTTCTGTTATATTTTTAGTTGCCGAACATTTCCCGGCCATTTATACTTCAGTAACAAGAGCTTTGCATCTTCTTGTAAAGTAATTTTAGGCAACCGATACTTCTCTGCCATTTGCATCGCAAAGAGGCGAAAGAGCAATACAATATCTTCACCACGGTCTCGCAAAGGAGGTACAGAGATTGGAATCGTATTCAATCGATAATAGAGATCTTCCTGAAACGACCTTTCACTGATTGCTTTACGCATATTTACATTAGTTGCAGCCACTATGCGCACATCTGTTTTAAGGACTTTCTGCCCCCCCACACGAATATATTCGCCAGTTTCAATACCCTCAAAAGGCGCGCTGCGTCGCCAAAGGCAATTCACCAACTTCATCCAAAAAAATATCGTACCTTATTAGCTACACCAAAATATCCTTCACTCTTCCGATAGCCCGGTAGATGATCCTTTTCATGACCAAAGAGCTCACTATCTATCGTTCCTTCAGGAATAGATCCACAGTTAATCGCAAAAATATTTCTCACGGCGACGAGGAGAATTATCATGTATCACCCGTGGAAAAATCTCCTTCCGACACCACTTTCGCCGATAATAAGAACACTAAGGTCAGTAGGAGCCACTTGAAGGGCTACATCCAACGCATGATTCAACGCATCGCAGTTTCCCTACGATGTTGTATCGTTGCTTTATATTCTGTAATTCTGAAGTATTCATTAGGTGACAAAATTACATATTAAATTCCAATATTCTGCAATTTTGGCAGTTTTTAATATATCATCATACCTGTTATATTGCCTATTTTAGGCTATCTGGCCAATGCTTCTTATCCAATTTTATCAATAAGAGGCCTATACTGCTCAAACTAACTCACGTATACGTACAATAAGGGCTACAAAAACACCTGCACTATAGGAGATTCCTAAATTTGTAATAGAGAGTACAAATCCACCCTCTCGCCCTCCTAATTGTAGAGGCATAAAAAATAGGAGGTTAGCAAATAAAGTTGTGAAAGCTAAGATTAATATACATTGAACGTAATCTACTCCTGGCAACATTACTTTCAAGACAAAGAAAACCTCAAGCGCGAACAAACACGACAAACAAGTTCTAGTAAAACTGCACAGACAAAAGGATTTTGGGCTTTGTTTATACAAAGCTGCAATTTGCCCATCTATAGTATCTAATTGTTCTCGATGATTCTCTATAAAAGGTTGCGCCCATCTCTTTATAAAAGGAATATGGCGAATCAAATTCATCACTCGCACAGCTAACCCCTTCCGATAGCCAGAGATAAAAACCATAATCCCAATACACAAAAAGAGCCTGTTGCGCAAAAGCAAAAACACCCACCATAAAAATTAAGCGGCTGCGTTAACAAATAAAGAATGATAGACAATGCCCAAAACCAAAAATGGCTAAAGATATGTCATGGCATAAAGAATAACGAAGAGGACGCTCTTTCTGGACTCTATCTTTTGAGCTAGCTCCATAATACGATAAGGTTCACCACCCATCAATCCCCCTGGTGTTGTGTAATTCAAGGCGAAGCCAGAAACCGTTATCTTATATAACCACCAGAAAGATATATCAGACGATTTACCTTCTTTAGATTCCTGACTTCGAATGATTGTAAAACCAGGCTGCAGTATTAAATATGTACAGAAAAGTCCAAAGCAAGAGTACTGCAAAAGAACCAATAACCTGCATGTTGTAATCCTTCCCATACCTGTGCAAAGTCGAGTTGGGTTATCATAACGAACAACACGACTATCCCAAAAACGAAGAAACCGTTCTGATACCTTTTTCTCATTCTGTTTTCGCTTCTACCACATGGTCCCCTTGAGACTTTTTTGAGGCTTTTTAAATCGTGGAACATCCTTTCCAGACTCGCGCTTTTGAGGAACAGAAAAACGAACTTTTCTCACTTTCATCACGCTTTTCATGATAAAAGTTTCGGCAATGGATTGCTCAATGGTTCTTGGTAATATTCTCTATTGCGGAAAACATCGATAGCTAGATAGATTGCACGACGAAAAGAGTTCGCTTTCCACATATTTTTACCGGCCACTTCAAAACAACAGTCATTATTTACCGTCGTACAAACCAAGGGAAGACCAGTAAGTAGCTTCACGGAAGGCTCAGCCGCCAATATGCTCAATGGTATAGCAGCCTGGTCATGATACATTGCCACAACACCATCAAATTCCCGATAGTATCCTTTTTCAAAAAGGCATCAGCAGCATAAGGACCAAAAATATTAATGCGTTTTTTTCGTCAAACAAAGTTTGAATTGTCGGCGCAATGATATTTTTCTTCCTCTCCCAGTTCCCTGTCTTTAGGCAACGGATTCAAAGAAAGGGCTGCTATCCTCGGATTTGAGATATTAAAATCATGGCGCAACGAGTCAAAAAGCAACATAACATTTCTCTCTATATTCTCAGCCGTTACAGCTGATACATCTTGCAGAGCTACTTGCTGTGTCAACTGAATAGTTCGGATATTGTCATTGACAAAAACCAGCAAAACCATTCTTGCCATTAGATAAACTAGTTTCTATATATTCGCGATGGCCGGGAAACTTAAAACCCTCTCCTGAACATTATGGTTACAAAGCGGCGCTGCTACCAGCACATCAAAAGCGCCTGTACGGAAATCCGTCATAGCTCTGTCAATAGCTTTTAAAGCAGCCCGACCACTTTCTTCCGTTGGTGTACCAAATTCCACTTTAACATCCTCATCAAAGCATGTCAACAGGTTTAATCGTCCTTCCGTCACTTCTTCTACATCATTGATGATGGTGAAGTTACCAGGTATGTCCAATGCTTTACGATGGTATGCCGCAATTTTAGGCGAACCATATATAATCGGAGTACATAGCTCTAACATTTCCTGTTCTGCAAATGTTTTAAAGATGAGTTCGTATCCTATTCCATTTGTGTCACCATGTGTAATGGCAACGCGAAGTTTTCTATTCTCCATTATGCTTTATTGTTTTATTGAGCCTAACATTATTTCAAACAATCTAGGACTCTTTATTGTTCTTTCCGTATATCTTCTATCTTTTTTGAAGTAGAGAGCAGACCGCAAGCCGCGAAAATATCTTGTCCTCGACTGGCACGAATGGTTGTAAAAATACCATGTCGCGTCAGATAATCACGAAAACGTTCCATAGTCTGTTCATCTGCGCCATGAAGAGATACACCGGGTATCTGATGAAAACGAATTAAATTTACTCGACAATCCAAATCTCCTAATAGTCTGACAATTTCACGAGCATGAGACATATTATCATTGATACCGCCAAAGACGATATACTCAAACGACAAACGGCGCTGATGGCTAAAAATCATAATTCTTCAACAAGTCTATAATTTCGACTATCTTCATACCTTTTTCTGCTGGCATAAGTTCTGCTCGCTGTTCGGGGAATGGTGAATGCAAGCTAATGGCCACATGGCAATCGCTCTCTTCCAAAAAACGTTGCAATTTCCCCTTTATGCCCACGCTGCTCACTGTTATCCGCTTCGGACTCCATGCCCAACCATAATCGGCAGTCAATATTTGGGTTACCCGCAACACAGTACCTAAATTATCCATCGGCTCACCTTGCCCCATAAAGACAATATTAGTCAAACTGATTAACTTCTGGAAGGAGTAAATCTGATTTAAAATATCTGCTGCATCCAAGCTACCTTCAAAGCCTTGCTTGCCTGTCTGGCAGAAAAGACAATTCATCTTACAACCAATCTGACATGATACACAAAGCGTAGCCCTGTCATTTTCTGGTATGTAAACTGTTTCGACAAATTTTCCATGAGTTGTAGGAAAGAGATACTTGATTGTCCTGTCTCGCGGAATGCTGCGCATCAACTGGCTCAGCATTGCCTATCGTATAGCTTTCTTCAAGTTTTTAGTCGATTTGCTTTAGACAAGTTCGTCATCTCGTCTATTTGCTTGACATGTTGCCCATAGCCACTCCAGCCATCTGGTCACCAGCAAAAGCCGGCATACCCAAATCCACAGCCACGGCTTTTCAGTTCAGACAACGTCAATCCAAGAAGTGACTTTTTGTTTCCTTCCATATTGGTTTTATTTACTGCAAAGTTAGCAAAACGGGATAAAAGCTATAAGTTTCGCTCAAATTGTATTTTCAAGGGATACTTTTAAACAACTGACACGAAAAATATTATTGTTTGTTGACACATAGTAATCAATGAAAATAAATACAACTACTTATCATAATTCGACAGAACAAACAGGCGTTTTCTTTTTACTATAACGTAATAGGGTAAGCCATCTGTTTTTTATTAAAAATCGACTTTTCACCGCTTTTCTGAGCTATTTATGACTTTTTTTTCATACATTTGCCAATGTTAAAATATTTCTTTAAACTATGCAAAAAGACCTTGACTAAAGATTCTACTACATTTGCACATTCTATCAAATCGTATTCTGAAACAGAGCCCTTTGTTTCGTTGGTATTGTTTCGGGGCAAACACTCCATTTCACACTACATCAACCTTATCACGTTAATGAGCAAAATGGTTGAGGGCGAGCAAATGGTGACCATCACTGATGACAAGATTATATGGGATGACAAAACATTCAACGAGCTTCTTTTCGTTCCTACAAAGCAGCATTATTCCTTTTCACTCGATGATGTCACAATTGGTGTCAACTTTCATTGGCAACGTCAAGAAACACAGACTTTCACAGGTAGCCTTCATCTGATTATTGACAATCATAAGATTTACGCAATTAACGAACTCCTGTCGAAGATTACCTCGAAAGTGTAATTCCAGTGAAATGAGTGCAACATCCAGTCTAGAATTACTGAAGGCCCATGCTGTTATCTCGCGCAGTTGGTTGCTGGCACAATGACCAAAAGAACTTCTCCTAATGACAAAAAGAGGAGACGACCTCTTGCTTACAAGATAATGAAAGTTTAATTAAATGGTATGACCGTGAAGATCATACGCGTTTTGATGTTCTGCGCCGACGACCATTGCCAACGCTACCAAGGCATTACCATGAAACTTCTCCTCACGTGGCTGGAAGCCATAACGGCTACTCGGGGACAGATTCTTATCTATGATAACGAAATATGCGACGCCCGTTTCTCTAAAAAGTTGTGGTGGTATGGTCGAAGAGTTTTCAGTACTGCTGGGAGAATATCAAAAAGCCCTCACCTGTTGAAGCTACGTGACGCAAAAGCAGATAACACACCTCCCCTCGACTTGACTCTTGAAAAGAATGCCGAACAATGGATTCGCACTTCGCCCACTGCGTTCTGTAACACGGACGACAGAAAGATATTGAGTCAAGTTCTGAATGATTACGACCAAACGACAACTGATTTTTATCGTTGGACGGTAGATTACAGTCAAAAGGAATTAAGCGAATTGATTCTTCAGAAATCAGGTATTGACTTCGGAGAGATTATAGACCTCATCCCCGTTGAACGTGGCTACAAGTGGAAGACTATGCCGACTCAAAATTATAGGAACAAAGAAAACTCTCATCATTGGCAAAGAGCTGGAAATCAGACGTATTTTTGAGCACTTCCCATTTATACAGCAGCGCATTTGTCGTTGATAAGTTTGACATCATAAACGATATACCTCAGCGTTTTCAACTAATCGGAGCCGGCTGGGGGCATGGTGTTGGTCTTTGCCAAATCGGTGCAGCTATGATGGGTGAACAGGGATTTAAATACAATACTATTTTGACGCACTACTATCCTGGAGCTGAACTTATATATATAAGTAAAAAGGCAAAACGTCCTTATTTAAAACTGTTCTTTGTAGCAGTATTCCTTTCCAACACTAAATCTATGAAGAATTGGTCGTGGATTCCGACTCTCTACTTTGCAGAAGGTCTGCCTTATGTTGTCGTGACACTTGCTTCTTTAGTATTCTACAAGCAAATGGGACTCGACAATGCAGAAATTACCTTCTACACTTCATGGCTCTATCTACCATGGGTCATCAAGCCATTGTGGAGTCCCTTCATAGAACTCGCACAAAACAAACGCCGATGGGTTGTTGTCATGCAACTACTCATCGGCACGTCATTGGGTGGCATCGCCTTTACAATACCCACCAATAATTGGTTTCAATCCACCTTATTTTTCTTTTGGCTGGCAGCTTTCGCTGTAACCACGCACGACATTGCTGCTGACAATCTTCACATGAAGGCTATACCATACCATGATCGCCCTTTATATATGCGTGTCCGCTTGCTTTGTTATAATCTTGCAGGAATAGTTATTCAAGGCATTCTCGTCATGATCGCAGGCAATCTTCAAGTAATTTACCGCAACAGCATCAGTTATTCGTGGAGCATTGCCTTTTATGGACTTACAGGACTCTTTATTGGCCTATGTCTATGGAATCACAAACAGTTACCTATCGCCTGCAAAGACCACCACAACTCCAACCTACACGATATCGGGTATAAAACCTATACTTCGATACGCTCCTTCTTCACTGACACACCAGCTACCACCCTACTCTTCATCTGCCTTTATCGTATGCCCGAAGGCTTATTCAGCAAGGTGTCGGCTCTCTCCTTATCGATGCGCCTCACAATGGCGGACTCGGTCTCTCGCCTCAGGAATATGGTTTTGTAGAAGGCACGATAGGTATTATTGCTCTATCATTGGGTGGCATCATAGGCAGTTTAGTTGCAGAGCGTGATGGACTTCGTCGATGGCTTTTGGCCAATGGCTCTTTCCATGTTAATTCCTGAAGTCATCTATATATTCCTGAGTTATATACTGCCCAATAGTCTTCCATTGATAAGTCTTTGTGTCTTTTTCGAACAATTTGGCTAGGTTTTGGTACTACATCTATTTTTCTTTTTCCTCATCTATTCCAACCGAAACAAAAGCAAAACTACATATTACACAATCACAAATTCTCTCATGATTCTTTCTCTCATGATTCCCAGTCTTGTTGCCGGATACCTTCAAGAACTTCTCGACTATCGAATTTTCTTCGTTATAGTCTTGCTCGTTTCAGTCCTCATACTTGCACTGCAAAAGGCTTCGCAAAAAGAAAGATAAAAAGTAAGGGCATAAAAAGCGATTAACTTCACAGTCGACCGCTCCAAATCTTTCAATAGGTATTAGTTTCTTTTAAGGTAAAAAGATTGTATTCAGGATAACGTTTGAAGTAAAGATTTTTTTGTTCAAACTTCCAAACATTTTTATATGTTTCTTAACATGTTTGAAGAGCTTCAACAAAAATCTCTACGATTACTTATCGTACAATATTACTTAATTGCCACTTGTTCCAAAGCTCCTTTCAACAGATTCCAGAAAGGCTCTACCGTATCAATTAGGCAACGTTCCATAGGTGTATGCGGTGAACGGAGCGTCGGCCCGAAGCTCACTACGTCCATGTGGGGATATTTGCCTAAGATGATAGAACACTCAAACCGGCATGATCTGCCTGCACAACCCTTCTTCACCGTTTTGTTCTTTGTAAACTTTTTCAGCAAATTAAGAACTTCACTATCAGGTTGAGGATCCCAACCTCCATAGCTGCCACTCATCACGACCTTCATGCCTGCCATATTGAAACAACTCTCTAGCATCGTAGCCACATAGTCTCGCATATCCTCACGTGAAGAACGAGCCAGAATCTTGAAGAAAGTCTTACCTTCCTCAATGTCAATAATAGCCAGATTGCTTGATGTTTCCACTACGTCAGGATAAACCGGAATGAAACGGATTACACCATCGTGGCAAGCATAGATAGCGTTTACCAGATTATCCTGAATCTCTACTGGCACTTCCATCTTCGGAGTCTCAACTTCTTCTACAAAGAATTCTATACTATTCTCGATGGTTTTGAATTCATCTTCAAATTCAGCTTTCCAGTCTGCCACCATATCCTTGAGTGTTTCCACATTCTCCTTCGGCAGCGTAAGCACTACTCTGCCTTGGAAGGGATGGCATTACGCATATTACCACCATGCCAGCTGGCCAAACGGGCTTCAGTTTCTCTTATAGCTTCTCGTACAAAACGTACCATCAATTTATTAGCATTACCACGGCCTTCGTTGATTTCAAGACCAGAATGGCCGCCCCGAAGTCCCTTGAGAGTCACTTTCACAGCTGCGTCATCTGCATCAGTAGCAACTTCCTGATAATCAAGTGTCGCGGTAATATCCACACCACCGGCTGAACTCGATGACGAATTTCCCCACGTTTCAGAGTCTAGATTCATGTGAGAACATCACCCCTGCACTTCTCCCTCAGGCAAAACTCGTGGCACCATACATATTTGTTTCTTCATCAGCTGTAATCAAAGCTTCTACCGGACCATGCTTTAAGTCTTTTGCTTCCATCACAGCCATTATAGCAGCTACGCCTATTCCATCGTCAGCCCCCAGCGTTGTACCTTTAGCCCTCACCCATTCGCCGTCAACATAGGTCACGATTGGATCGGTCTCAAAGTTATGCGTACTCCGGCGACTTCTGTAGGCACCATATCCATGTGGGCCTGCAGCGTCACCACCTTGCGGTTTTCCATGCCAGGTGTGGCTGGCTTGCGCATCACGATGTTACCTGCAGGGTCTTGAAAAGCCTCTACACCAATGCCGGCAGCGAAGTCGAGCAAGAATTTCTGTACTTTTTCCAAATGTCCTGAAGGACGTGGAACTTGTGTCAGTGCATCAAAATTACGCCAAATGCACTCTGGTTTTAGATTTCTAATTTCTCCCATAAATTAAATATTTAGGTGTTTAACAAATGATTTCTTTTCGTAAACGACAAGGCTATCCATGCGTAAATGCCCAACAGAATAACAAGTATGGTTTGCACGGAGTGTACAATGAGTACAAAATAGAGGGCGTCTATATCCGCTACGCCATAAAGTATCAGCATCGTCTTCACGGCAAAATGCCACGGACCAGCCCCATTGGGAGTCGGAACCACAACGGCAATACTACCCACTATAAACGTAACGAGAGCACACATCACACCCAAATGCGACGTAGCGTCAAAACAGAAAAACGTGAGATAGTAATGCAGGAAGTAACTCACCCATATTCCCAATGTGAAAACAATGAACAACGGCACGTTTCTGACGTGGCGCAACGACAACACGCCTTGCACAAATACCTGTAAAGGTGGCTTTCACCTTATTATAAATATGTAGTCGACGCAACAGAAAAAATAGCAGAATCAGCACCGCTACACCGCAAATAGCCGTCACAAAATAGCCCGCGGAAGAAAACTGCGTCAGTATGCTATCAATACTGGTACCCGTTTCGTCGAAAAACGTATCAAACACACGTAACTGCAACAGAATAGTAAGTCCCGTGATAACCAATACAAGCAACGAATCTATGGCCCGCTCGGTCACCACTGTTCCCAAAGCCTTGGGAAAAGACACACCATCATAGCGTCGTAAATGCCGCAACGGGCAAACTCGCCAACACGGGGAATCATCAGACTCACGGCATAAGATAGAAAAATGCTGTTAATACGTACACTGGCATGTGCGTGTTCACCCACCGGTTCCCAACGTCTGTCTCCAACGCCACCCTCTAAACAACTGGGCTAATACACCAAAGGGGAACGACAACAACATCCAAGTCCAGTCCATTTTGTGGAATAACACGTCACTTATCTTATGGAAATTAAAAATCACGATACATCCAATAAAAGTATCAGCCCACCCAACAAGAGCGACAACGACACTTTAAAGATATTGCTGGCTATATTTCGTTGTTTAGATTCTTCCATATTATTATTACAAAGATAAAGGTTTTGAAGCACAACACACCCAATCCTTTACTTAATTTGACCTAAATCAACAAAAAGCCACAAAACATGTTTTTAGCATGATTGTTTGCGACACAACGCAAAATCATCTAACTTTTGCACCTAGAATAAAGAAGCAACCGTGGTGGTTGCGATATGAAAATAAAAGGATAACAATTTAAAAATTAAGTATTTATGGTAGCATTAATTTCATTTGCCGTAGTAGCAATCATGATTGCTCAGGCCATCAACTTGAACAACAAGATTAACTTGGACAACAAGTAAAACTTGTGTTCTACACAACAAAGAATTTTATTTAAAATGATATTCAGCGACCTCGGCTTCGGCCAAGGTCGCTATATCTGTTTTGTCTTTTGTCGGCACAAGTTCGATACCATTGTCGGTGATTACGATAAGACGACGCTTGTATAAATCACCAACAGCTTTCTTATAAACCTTCTTACTGACTTGGAACTGGCGCTTTATCTCCTCAGGATCGCTCTTGTCACCTAAGTGGCAGCGGCCTCCGTTACGCTCCATATATTCCAACAATGTGGTGGCAAAGTCGGTTGCGGCGGCCTGTCCCTAACGGTTGCAGCGAAATATCAATTTTTCCATCAGGCCGAATAGCAGATACATAGCCCGGCAACTTGTCACCCGTATGGATATACTTTAAACAACTGATCTTGATAAACAAGACCCGTATAGGCATTGTTGATGATGACCTTAAAGCCCAAATCAGTCTTCTGCCATACCAACAAATCAACTTGCTCACCCTGTTTCAACGCCACTTCCTTGGCCGATTGCGGCTTCTGCATAAAGTGCTCAACCTTGCACTGGCCATATTATACGATAGCTTTCTTCGTCGATATGGACGTGTACGATGTAACTATCGCCTCATCTCCATCCGCTTTTTCTGCTCACGGAACGGACAGAACAGGTCTTTTGGTCAGTCCCCAATGAAGAAAACGCGCCATATTCGTTGATCCACGAACACTCCAAATAAGCAAAGTCGCCGACCTTGGCCAAAGGCTTTTCTGTGGTGGCAATGGGACGCTCATCCTGATCCAGATAGATGAAACATCTAATGTCATCACCAACCTTGAATCCTCTGGACATATTTCTGGGGCATAAGAATATCGCCTCTCTACGCCGCCGTCCAGATACAGCCAAAAACTTCACCGTAGCCTTCTGCGGCGCACCCTCCTCCTGATACGGAGAATGTTGTAATCTCCTAATTTAATCTTAGACATAAATTCATATTTTATTTTGATACCATTACATTGTTAGACATGGACATATGTTTTCCTAATGATGTTTTTGAAGACATAGGGACATATTTTTCTAATAATATTTTTAAAGACATAGAACATAAAAACATAATCTTTAGATGCGAAGGTCGTAAGCGACCAGGACAAAAACATAAGACAGACAAAATAAAGATAAAATATACTTCATTCGCATTTTTAGATGCTTATCCCCTTTCTCTTTTTAGTTTCTTATACCTCATCTGTATTTTAGATGCTTATATCTCATTTCCTACTTCTCACTACATTTAGGTCGCCATATTCTTCTTTTTATAGATTCTGTATCTTTTTATCTCTAAGTTCTCTGTATTACCAAAGTTGATAAGGAGTCCGGTATCAAGTTTAGTGGCTGCAAGATAATTCACCAACTGCACTTCATGAGCAAACCACAAGCGCACTAATCGCCTTAATTTCTATAATGATTTGATGGGCAACAATAAGATCTGCTCTATATTGCCCAATCGCATGCCCTTTATAATAAAATGCAAAAAGGAACTTCACGCTCGTATTCTATGCCTGCTTCCTCAAACTCAATCAGTAGCGCTTTTTTATATACTTCTTCTAAAAACCGGCAGATAACCGGGTGCGCACGTTGTAGGCACATTGCAGTATTTTTATGTATTAAGTGCTCAAGTTCTTCGTCTCTCATGATATATAATATAATAGAAATATAACTAACCTATCTTATGTCTTTATTCGGTCGCTTGCGACCCTCGCTCCTCTAAAGAATATGTTCTTATGTCCTTATGTCTTCAAAAACATCAAAAGAAAAATATGTCCCTATGTCTTTATGTCTTCAAAACATCAAAAGAAAAATATGTCCCTATGTCTTTATGTCTTCAAAACATCAAAAGAAAAATATGTCCCTATGTCTTTATGTCTTCAAAAACATCAATAAGAAAAATATGTTCTATACTCCTCAGCCTCTGTCTGCATGTCGAGCAGACCGTCTTTCATGTGGATCGTGCGGTCGGTAATCGCCGCCAGTTCCTCGTCATGTGTCACAATCACGAAAGTTTGTCCGAAGCGATCGCGCAGATCGAAGAAAAGTTGGTGCAGTTCAGCCTTATTCTTTGAGTCAAGACTACCCTGAAGGCTCGTCGGCCAAAAACAATCTCCGGATTGTTCACCAGTGCCCTCGCCACTGCCACACGCTGCTTCTCGCCCCCCGATAGTTACAGCAGGTTTGTGTTCAGCCTGCTCTGTTAGCCCCATAAACTCAAGTAATTCTTGTGCTCGTTTCTTAGCCTCACCCTTACTCTGCCCACCAATAAACGCGGGAATCATGATATTTTCGATAGCCGTAAACTCAGGCAACAGTTGATGAAACTGAAAGACAAACCCGATATGTTGATTCCGAAAGTCACTCAATTTCTTCTTGTTCAGCGTACTGACGTCGATTCCATTAATCGTGACAGAACCACTGTCAGGCCTGTCGAGCGTGCCAATAATCTGCAGCAGCGTCGTCTTACCGGCACCCGATGGGCCTACGATGCTGACCACCTCTCCCTGACTGATATGCAAGTCTATACCTTTCAATACCTGTAAGTTGCCGAAACTCTTCGTAATGTCTTTAATATCTATCATGACGTATATTGCTATTTCTAATATTTAAAACGTTGAAACCAGTTTAAAATCAATTCGTACGCACTACTCTCCTCCGTATGCTGAGGTTGGGCAAAAGTCATTTCGTCCATCATGTCACCATGCTGATCGGGGAAGATAATAAGAATACTCTTGCCCGAGAAGTGGTTACGAATCTCATCGGGCAGCCGCTCAAGCGCGTTCTTATAGGGAAACGGTGCCCTTACGTGCGGCCACAACCACAAACAGATGATCCTCCGCAATGGTCGAAGCCAGCTGCGGCAGCTCGTTCCAATGCTCCATCGTACGATAGTCTGCCCGCACTTCGGGGTGTCGGTTGTTGATAAACTCATGAATGAGCGACAGCGTATCGGGACGCCCATGGAATTGTATGCGGCACTCCAAGTTACCCGCTATGCGCGACATACGCTCCAACCAGCGGTAGAATCCCGGCTCGTACTGCGCCCCTACTGGGCACTGCCACCTGTATGCGACGTATCGTATTGAGCGGTTGAGCGAAGCTGCCATCATAATCTGGCGGCTCAATCCATTGAAAAGACTTTGATGAAACTGCCCCCAGAACTTTTTGCGACACCTCCTTGTGCTGGTGCATACCAATAACGATTTCACTGGCTCTGAACTCCTTAAAGGCATGTTTGATACCATTGGCAATATTAGCCGCCACCCTCACCCTGTGTCTGCATGTCTACATCAGCCGAGGCTCCCCAGTTGTGACAGATGATCGAGCAACCGCCTTCCACGCTCCATATTCTGTTGCATATCCTTGTCGTCATAGACCACATTCAGTGCTACGATGCCACGATTGAGCTTCGATTGCGCATGAGTATGGCCACATTAACCAGCTGATCGGCGTATTCGGGATATTTTACGGGAATAAGTATTTTCTCATCATCGCCCGTATTGTCGTTTTTGCGGTATCTCCTTGAAATCGCGCAGGGTGATCATCTGCGCCGCCGATTCCGTGAGGATTGACGAGATGATACACGTGAGAAGAATCATGATGACCACGGCATTCAGAAGCTGATCATCCATTATCGGCCGTCCGTCGGCTGCTTTTTCAGGCGCATGCCCACCATGGCCAGTGGCGATGGCACCGGCCGCGTGGGCCGACGTCAGACCGAACATCATGTGCCCCGATGACAGCGGCAGCTTGAACAACACGCAGGAAAACATAAGCCGCAATGGCCTTGCCCAGCGTACCGAAGAAGACGATGCAGAAGACAACCCACAATATCGCGCCACCCGCAAAGAGCAGACGAATATTGATCAACATGCCCACACCGATTAGAAAATAGGGAATGAAAAGTGCGTTACCAATAAATTCGAGACGGTTCATCAGCGGCGACACGGGCGGAATATAGCGGTTCAGAATCAATCCCTGACAAGAAAGCGCCAAAGATTCCTTCCAGCCCGATGACCTCACTCAGGGCCGCACTCATAAACATCATGGCCAGAATGAAGATAAACTGCATGACGGCATCACTATAACGCCGCAGAAACCAACGTGTCAGATGAGGTATGAGCAGTATCATAGCCCCGCAATAGGCACCGAACTTAACGACAAAAAGCAACCAAAAAGGCAACCGAAGGGCCGCTGTCCTCGTGCGAAGCCACGATAGCAGCCAGCGCAACTAGCGACATCAGCAACGACAGCATACTCGATCCGACACTCAACGTCACGCTGGGCTTCTTCTGCAATCCGTAACGGCTCACGATGGGATAGGCAATGAGTGTGTTGCTGGCCATCATCGTAGCCAGCAGCAAGGCCATGGCAGGAGTGTAGCTCAGCAGGTTGATTCCTGTCTGCAACATGATAAAGAAAGGTACCAGGAACGTGAGCGAACCGAATATCAAAAACGATGTTTGTTATTCTTGATGCCTTGTATATCCATTTCCAGAGCCGCCAGAAACATGATATAGTAAATCCCCACCTTGCCGAACAACTCAAAAGAGCTGTCGCGCTGCAGAATATTGAGTCCGTATTGCCCGATCAACACGCCGGCCAACACCATGCCGATAATATGAGGTATGCGCAACTTGCCCATGATAATCGGCGCAAAAAGGATTATCAGCAACACCACGAAGAATATCAGCGTGGGATTGGTTATAGGAAAATATTGTGACAGGTATATCATCTTGTGGCAAAGATACACATATTTTTATATAGCGTAAAGGGCCGACACCATTATTTTATGATTATTCTTGCAGATATGCCGTGCCTAAAACACAGGATAAAAACCATCTTTTACCTCTTCCACTCGCCATCCGTGTGCGGTATTAAATGAGCAAATTGAGTGTTAAACAAATTACCAAATCGTTACCGAATTTTGGTAAAGTCATTACCACACGTGTGGTAAGACCATTACCACTGCTGGTAGAAACGATTACCGCTACATGGTAAAAGGATTACCACGCAGCGGTAATCGTATAAAAGCATGGCAATAACAGGTGAATTACCATGCCACACGCTTACAAAAGTAGGCAGAGGAATGCGTTTTTCCTTCCATTTTTATAGTGCTAATCCGGCTTATTGTCGTAATTTTGCGGTAAAAGTTGCACATTAAATTTAAATTTATCAATTATGAAAAGTAGCAATTGTAGGCGCGAGTGGCGCTGTAGGACAGGAGTTTCTGCGTATTCTGGCAGAGCGAAACTTCCCCATGGATGAGCTGGTATTGTTCGGTTCGGAGCGAAGCGCGGGCCGCAAATACAATTTCAAAGGGAAGAATACGAAGTGAAACTGCTGCAACATAACGACGATTTCAAGGACGTGGACATCGCTTTCACGTCTGCCGGCGGAAGCACTTCGGAAGAGTTTGCTGAAACAATCACGAAGTACGGAACCGTAATGATTGACAATTCGAGCGCTTTCCGCATGTGCGACGACGTGCCTTTGGTGGTGCCCGAGTGAATGGAGCCGACGCTTTGACACGCCCACGCGGCATTATCGCCAACCCCTAATTGCACTACGATCATGATGGTGGTGGTACTGAAAACCCATCGAAGACCTGAGTCATATCCGCAAAATCCACATTTCAAGCTATCAGAGTGCCAGTGGAGCAGGAGCCGCCGCTATGGCCGAACTGCGCAGCAATATAAGGAACTCGTGGAAGAAGGTCAGGTAAAGACCATCGAAAAGTTCGCCCACCAGTTAGCTTACAACGTGATTCCGCAGATAGATAAGATGACGGAAAACGACTATACGAAGGAAGAAATGAAGATGTTCCATGAAACGCGTAAGATTATGCATAGCGATGTGCGCACGAGTGCTACCTGCGTGCGTGTCAGTTCACTGCGTAGCCATTCCGAAAGCGTATGGTTCGAGACCGAGAAACCATTGGAAGTAGCCGAAATTCGTAAGGCTTTGGAGGCCGCACCGGGCGTCTCCTTGGTTGACGATCCGCAGAACTACGTTTACCCTATGCCGCTGGAAAGCGCCGGAAAGGACGATGTATATGTGGGCCGCGTGCGCAAGGATTTAGCCGATGATAATGGTAACACCCTGTGGTTGACAGGCGACCAGATCCGAAAGGGCGCTGCTCTCAACGCCGTTCAGATAGCTGAATATCTGATTAAAGTGGGTAACGTAAAATAACGATGCCTCGATGAAAAGGGAAAGTCCCGATGAAGCTGTATCATTTTGCTTCATCGGGACTTTTATAGATAGTTTGCTTATTTCAAAGTTCTCATTCTACTTGGCTGCCAGCACTTCCACTTCAACGAGCGCGCCCTTGGGCAACTTCTCAACAGCCACAGCTGAACGGGCCGGGAATGGACTGCTGAAGAACTCTGCGTACACTTCGTTCATAGCGGCAAAGTCGTCCATGCTGTCGAGATAGACCGTTGTCTTCACGACATGAGAAAGGTCGAGCCCTGCTGCTTGCAGAATACTTTGCGCATTGAGGATAGACTGGCGAGTCTGTTCTTTGATTCCTCCTTCGGGAAATTGACCGGTTGCGGGATCAATAGGCAGCTGTCCGGAGGCATAAACAAATCCGTTCACTTCGATGGCTTGGCTGTGAGGGCCGATGGCAGCAGGTGCCTTTTCTGTGTTGATTACTTTTTCATATTTGTTATTGTTAGGTTGAATGTGTATATATATAATAAGGTGCAATGTTTTATCATGCGCTCGCCTGTATGCGTCATGCTATAAGGAAGAGTTGTGCGCCAAATGACTGTAAGGGTATGCTCCGTGCTTCTTCTATCACTTCTGTTGGGGAGCATCGAACTCAACCTTGCTCTTTCTAAAAGAGCAACTATTGGAAAAATAGAAAAATTGACACTGCCATACGCTCTGTGCTCTACGAAGCCGGAAACGTGGCTGAAATCGTATTGCTTACCATGCTCAAAAGACAAACACACCGCCTTCTTTGAGCAGTTGCTTGCTTTAAAATAAGTTCGGGAATTTCGGGGAGTTGCTCCAGCGCGTAGGGCGGATCGGCAAATATAAAGTCGAACTGCTGATGGCAGCTCTTGATAAATTTGAAAGCGTCGCCACGTATCAGAAGATCCGTTTTGTCGTTCAGCTTTTTCAAAACACTGCCGTATGAAGTTGGCATGATCGCGGTCGGATTCCACGCTGATGACCTGCCGGCAGCCTCTTGACACAAGTTCGAGGCTGATGCTGCCTGTTCCCGCAAAGAGATCAAGGGCACTGGCTCCTTCGAAATCGAGGTAACCCATCATGACATTAAAGATGTTTTCTTTGGCAAAAATCGGTGGTGGGACGTGCTTTGAAGGCGCGTGGAATGTCGAAATGACGGCCTTTATACTTGCCGGTGATGATTCTCATAAGTCTGTAAATAATATTGAGGAGGGAGCTTTCGCTTATCTTCCCTTCAGAAACAGAATGCTGATATCGATGGGAAGTCCTTTTAATTTTTGGTGATGGGAGCACGGTTGAATTCGGCTTCGAATTGATAACGTAGACGCACTGTAGGTATTTCTTCAGGTCTTCAAGCAGCGTTTCCTTTTTCATTGATGCTGCTGAAGATGTGCAATTCATCATTTTTGAGCATCCATGCCAAGCTGTTTCCATACGTAAAGAATGAAGTAGGAAGCATCGTAGGGCGTTACAATCTTATAGTGATTATAAAATTTGAAGCGTTTTTGTTTGAAACAGAACACTTCCACTTTGTGGTCGTGGAAGTAGGCATAGAGCTTTTGACGATTGCCGCTAAAACTGCGATGGTGCATATAACTCCACACGGGCTGCATCATCGGCATGACTCTGATGTCGTTGAAAATGGTCGTTGATGACCAGATTTAAATCTTTGTTAAGCGGGAAGAGACAACGGCATTCTCATTGGGGAGTATCGTATGAATAATAATATCGCTACCCAATCGGGTAAAAGCGTGGCCATAGAGCAACTCCTTCTGTGTTTCATCAAACTCCTCGATAGGAACCAGTAGCACCGGAGTATCAATCATAACCTGAACTTTCGTGAATCCCATACCCAATAAGGCACTCTCGTTAAAGGCTTTCACGCAAATTGGCCGCTATCGAAATCCTGTTTTTCACGGTGTAAGGTTCGTATTCAATACCTATAGTCGATGCTTGATTGATAACAGCAAACGACACAAAAACTTTGGCTGATGCGTATTGTCAGCCGATTGTTCAATATGTTGGGAGCTCCGTTTTGCATACTATTGCAAAAATTAGTTTATCTTTTTGACAACTCCAAATTTTCACTTGAATCTTTGTTAATGAGTGTCTAAAGCGGCAGAAAACGCCCCTGTTTGTTGTACTTTTTGTGTCTGTTTTGTTTATTTTTCTGTCAAAGATAAGATACCTATGCTCATTATACTTACCGTTTTATCTTATTTTTGGTTTGCTGATGATTTTCAGTCGGCTGACGAGTCATCGCTCTGACAACGATACGTTTTTCGGGCCAATCGCCGCTCGCCTTGGTATATGGTGGCCTTCGGCATGGTAGGCGCTTGATTTCGGGCATCACGTTTGTCAGCGTTCCGGGCATGGCCATGCGGTTGGACATGACCTATCTGCAGATGTGTTTTAGGATTTATTGTCGGCTATTTTTCTGGTGGCATTCATCCTCTTGCCTGTCTATTATCGGCTTAATCTCACGACCATCTACGCTTATCTGAGGCATCGGCTGGGGCAACGGGCTTATAAAACGGGAGCTCTTTCTTTCTTCTGTCCAAGATGACGGGCGCGGCGGTGCGCTTCTATGTGGTTTGTATCATCTTGCAGCGGTTCGTTCTCGATCGGTTGGGCGTACCGTTTGCCCTTACGGCATTGGTGATGGTGGCACTAATCTGGTTTTATACGCGCCGGGGGCATCAAGACGCTGGTATTTACCGATACTTTTCAGACCCTTTTGCATGTTTTTCAGCACTGATATTGATTATCTTTCAGGTTATCACCAATTAGGAATGACACCCGGACAAGCCATTGAGGCAGTGGCGAACGACACGCACAGCCGGATATTCGTGTTCGATGATTGGGTTTCGCGGCAGCATTTCTGGAAACAGTTTCTGAGTGGCGCGTCTGTCGTTGTGGTCATGACGGGGCTGGATCAGGACATGATGCAGAAGAATCTTACGTGTAAGTCGTTGCGCGAGGCGCAGAAAGACATGTGTACCTACGGCTTTGCCTTTGTTCCGGCCAACCTATTGTTCCTTGTTTTGGGCATTCTGCTGATGATGTTGGCCCAAAAGCAGGGGATGCCATTGCCAGAGATGGGCGACGATTTGCTGCCAATGTTTGCCGCAACGGGGCGATTGGGAGAATTGGTCGTGGTATTGTTTTACCATTGGTATCGTGGCAGCCAGTTTCTCCAGTGCCGACAGCGCGTTGGCCGCGCTTACCACGAGTTTCTGTGTAGACATTTGCGAACGTCTCGAAGATGAACGGTTGCGTAAGCGGGCGCACTTAACGATAGCCTTGTTGTTCGTACTTTTCATTTTAGCATTCAAGGTTCTTAACAGCACAAGTGTCATCGACGCCATTTATATTCTCTGTTCTTATACATACGGGCCATTGCTGGGACTCTTTGCCTTCGGCCTTTTTACACGCCGCCTGCCCAAGGATGAGTGGGTGCCATGTATTGCCGTGGCTTCGCCCGTGCTTTGTTTTGTGCTCGATAGGGTGGTATCAGCAACCACGGGCTATCAGTTTGGCTATGAACTATTGATGTTGAACGGATTGTTGACGTTCGGTGGACTATGGTTTTCGAGTTTGTTTCTGCGAGAGAATGTTGAGATAAAAGCGACAGAGTAAGGACATGAAATCCTGACTTATGCTAAATTAAAAAGCCAAGAACCAACCGTGAGGTCGTGTTCTTGGCTTTTTGGCTTGTCGTTTAAATGTTTATTTCGTCTGCAACGCGAAGTCCTTACCGTATTCTATACACGCAAGGAGCGATGTTTCGTCGGGCACCCAAAGCATTTTGATGCCATCGTTGACCAACTCAAAACCTGCTTCCTGTAGATGCTCGCTAATCATTTTGGGAGCATCGCCGCTCCAACCATAAGATCCGAAGGCAGCGGCTTTCTTGTTCTTGAGCTTCATTCCGCGTGCCATTTCCAAGATACCGGCAATTGCGTAGGAGTAACCATAGTTGATAGTAGGTGATCCCTACGAGCACTGCTTTTCGACTGGAACACCTCTGTAAGGATGTCGTTCTTGTCTTCATGAGCCGCGTTGAAGAGTTTCACCGTGACGCTTGGATCGGCCTTAAGAATACCTTCTGCAATGGATTCTGCCATCAGGCGGGTCGACTGCCACATCGTATCGTAAAACAATACATATCTGATTCTCCTGATAAGCGTTGGCCCATTGGAAGTAAAGATCAATGATTCTGTCCAGATTTTTCTTCCAAATGATACCATGGCTGGGGCAAATCAGCTTGATGGGCAGGTTCATATCCTTCAGTTCTTTCAACTTACGGATAGCCATGTTGCTATAGGTGTTGATGATGTTGGCATAGTATTTCTTTGCCTCATAGAAAACTTCATAATCATCAACGCAGTCATCGTAAAAGCGATTCGCTGGCAAAATGCTGGCCGAAAACGTCATTGGAGAAGAGTATCTGCTCGGTGTCGATATACGTCATCATCGTGTCGGGCCAGTGAAGCATAGGTGCTTCGATAAAAGTAAGGGTACTCTTACCAAGCGAAAGCGTATCACCGGTCTTTACGTTTACGAAGTTCCAATCCTGATGATAGTGTCCGCGCAGGATGGCTTCACCCTTCTTGGTACAGTAGATGGGCGTATTCGGAATCTCGCGCAGCAGTTCGGGCAGCGCACCACTATGATCTATCTCATTATGATTCATAATGATATAGTCTATCTGCTGCAAATCAATCTCCCGTTTCAACCGACTTACAAACTCCTTGTCATAGGGCTGCCATACGGTATCGATGAGAGCGGTCTTTTCGTCTCTGATGAGAAATGAATTATAACTAGATCCGTGGAGGGTAGATAGTTCATCGCCGTGGAAGCGTTTCAGCTCCCAGTCAATCTTACCCACCCACGAAATGTTGTCTGTAATTTGTTTTGCCATAATTTGTCGGGGTTATTTGTTGAGTAAATACTCTTGCGCGTCGAGAGCAGCCTTGGCACCTGTGCCGGCCGCAACAATAGCTTGTTGATAGTGAGGGTCGCACACATCACCCGCCGCAAACACGCCGGGGATATTGGTAGCTTGGCTATGGCCTGATATTTTGATAAATCCCTGTTCGTCAAGTTCGATTGCTCCCTTGAAGAGATCAGTCTGAGGCTTATGTCCAATGGCTAAGAAGAAGCCGTCAATGGGCAGATCGTAAACCTTCTCATCGGCCTCACCTTTGCGGTATACCACGTGAGCGCCTTCTACTCCGTTGTCGCCAAAGAGGCCCAGCGTATTGGTTTCGTAGAGTATTTCAATATTTTCGATGTTCTCAACACGCCTCTTCATAACGTCAGAAGCACGTAAATAAGGTTTGCGAACAATCATATAGACTTTGCTGCAGAGGCTTGCCAGATAGCTCGCTTCTTCACAAGCAGTGTCACCACCACCAACTACGGCCACTACTTTCTTGCGATAGAAAAAGCCATCGCATGTAGCACAAGCACTCACACCTTGGCCCATATACTTCTGTTCATCGGGAAGACCCAGATATTTGGCTGTTGCACCGGTAGCGATAATCACACTTTCCGCTTCGATTTCTTCGTCTCTGTCGGTCTTGAAGCGATAGGGTTGCTGACTGAAATCAGCAGATACGATAGATCCGTCGTGCATTTCAACGCCGAAACGTTCGGCCTGACGACGAAGTTCCATCATCATTTGGTTGCCGTCTACACCATCGGGATAGCCGGGAAAGTTTTCTACTTCAGTAGTTTGAGTAAGTTGTCCACCCATTTGGATACCACAATACTGTACCGGTTGAAGGTTAGCGCGACCGGCATAGATGGCAGCGGTGTAGCCCGCAGGGCCACTACCTATAATTAAAAGTTTTGTTTTCATATCGTTCGGGATATAAACTAAGCGTCAAGAAGAGTTTTTGATTTGCTCGGCAATGAGCTCAATCTTGGTGGTTGGCTCAAAGCGAGCAACGACCTGTCCCTTCTTATTGATGAGAAATTTTGTAAAGTTCCACTTGATTTCCGCACTCTCTTTATAGTTGGGATCAGCCTCAGAAAGCATTTTGTCAAGGATAGGATAGATGGGATGAGATTCGTCCCAGCCGGCAAATCCCTTCTGTTCTTTCAGGAATTTATAAAGCGGGTCGGCTTCTTCGCCATTCACTTTCAGCTTCTTGAATCGTGGAAATTCTGCACCATAGGTCAGTTTGCAGAAGTCATGAATGCTCTCATCGGTACCGGGAGCTTGCTGGCCGAACTGATTGCAAGGGAAATCGAGAATCTCAAAACCTTGAGAATGCAGTTCTTTATATAAATTTTTCCAGCTCCTCATATTGTGGAGTAAAGCCACATTTAGTAGCGGTATTTACAATCAATAGAACTTCGTTAGCGTATTCTTTTTAAAGATACGTCTTTACCTTTTTCTGTCTTTGACAGAGAAATCATAGACTGTTTTCATCTTTTTATGCTTTTATGAATGTAATGTTACTTAATTGGAATTATTTTAATATGCAAAGGTACTCATTTAAAATGAGATAGCTAATTACACTATCGGATAATTATAATAATTTAGTTTTTTTGAGGGATTATCCCGCATTTAAATAGGAAACTCCCTACTGACGAATATGGAAATTCTCCGTGTAAGTATTCTTAAAACATTTAACTTTGTCGATGAAATAAAATAGGAAAAATATTCACAAAAAGCATACGATTATGAAAAAGCTGACTACAATTTTTCGCATTGGCCTTGATGGCAGTAATGACCGTGTCACTATTTGTTTCTTGCGATGAAGACGACGAAATAGCCTACACGCTGAATGGAACGTGGACAGGAAACCTTTCCGCCTACTATCAAGATCGCTGGGGACTGGTAGGAGACCATTATCGCACGACAATAACATTTTTATAACGATGGTACTGGCGAAGAGGTGGATTACGACGTGCGCTCACCATATCGTGACTACAGCTATTGTCCATTCTTTTGGACGGTAAACAATGGTACTATCACGCTGCGCTATCAAGATAGTAATTGGGCTCCGGTCTATATCTACGACTACAGTTTGAATAGCAATTACTTCAGCGGTTACATGGATGACGGCACAAGCCGCAACATCATATTCCGATTCTTTTACGATGGTTCATTCAACTGGGAACCTTTTTATGGCCGCAGCTATGCCAAAGGCAACAACTTGTTGACAAGAACAACGGATGGCAAGAAAGCCGTAGCTATGGGCGCATTCGCGAAAACAGAGCAATAAAAACGAAACCTACTAAAACAAGAGCGGACATACTATAATGACAGCATGTCCGCTCTTTGTTTGTGCCGGTCTATAATCCCCAAGCTATTTTCACGCGCTCTTTGCTTAGGTCTTCTACCTTATTTTCTATATCGTCGGGCAAATTGCAAAAGAAATCAAGCTTTGTCAGCCGTTCTAATTCATGAACAGTAACTACGTATTTACCTAAATCCTTGTCTTTATTGTTTTTTTATGCTCAAACCAAAAGCCAATAGCCTTGTAGCCTTGTGCGTTCTTCATCAACAACGCGCAGAAGAAATAACCTGGGACTATCAGTCTATGCCCTGTTGTAAGTAAAGTCCTTTTCAGGCGTACCATCAATGATTCCGCCCTTACATACATAAAGCGTGTCGCTCATGGGTGAGCTTGTTGTTATCCAACCGCGTATTTTTTTCTTCCAACACAGCCCACACTCCCGCATTAAAGCCATTCAGTTGGGGTTGCATATTAGAATAGTAGAAAGTTTGCATATTGGCCTCACGACTATTCACTCGATCCCTGTGACGGACATATAGTCCGCGATCGTAACCATCATCCCAATGGTCTTTTTCAGTAGATTGGTAGGCAGGTTGTATCTTCGAATCATTCTGAAACGGATCTCCAAACCATGGATCAATCTTCTTCCAGTTGCTCCGTTTTCCAACGATTCACCCTATTGGCGGCATACATCTGATAGCAAGTCCAGCGTTGGGCCCGCTTTTGGTTGTTCCACTCGAGTGAAAAATTAACTTCGCCATCTACCTTATGCACGACAACAGGATTGTCTTCGCCACCATTTACATGAGGAAATTCCAAACGAGTAATCTCTACCGGCATTGACGCGGATGGCATATTCTTGTTTTTTGTTGATTACGTTGGAATCATCTTTAGATATGTCGTCCCTGTCACATGATGCCATCATCATGCCTGTAGCAACTAACACGAATAATAAATGCAGAATTTTCATCATAAAAACGCGAGTTTGGGTTAATTAAGTCCTTGTAAAAGTTGGTTGTCTCGTTAGCTTTTTGTAACTTTATATTTGAAAATCAATAACTTACAAAAACAACTTAGCGATGATTACCCAAGACAAAGTTACTGAAATTTTCTGTATTATTGATGAGTTTGACAAGAATTTGAATGTTGAACAAATTAAAAAAACTATGTTTGCCATCCTATAATAGCAACAGGAAACGTTGCATAAATCGTAAAGGGAAGACTCTCTGAAAGTGAAATTATAACAAGCCTTGTATGCAATCACTTCGGTATCTATCGTAATTTCAAGGAGTATTATCAGAACGGTATTCATGGCCGGTTCAAACATGAATTCCCTGCTTCGGTTTCCTATAATCGCTTTTATAGAACTCGTGCCTCGTCTGTTCTTTAAGATGATGCTGCTCATGAAACTTATGCTTTTCGGGCAAATATTCACTATGAAATTTTCGTACAAACCGCTTAATTATTTTGCGTCAGGATTTTTTATCGCAAAATAAGCCAAGCATTTGAGCAGTTATCAAAAACCAACAAACCGCTGACAACCAACCACTTACCAATAACGCTCCACTTTTTGCGCGTCAACAACCGCCCCAAAGCATAGCTTTTACCCGCTAAAAAGCATAACTATGACAAGGCAAAAGGGCTGCTTTGAGCATGTAAAAGCATAGCTTTGGCGACCTAAAAGCTACGCTTTGACCTCAGAAAAAGTAAAAACGACCCTGCGCAAGCCTAAAAACTACCCTTTCATCTCTATTTTTTTCGCTCTAATTGAAGCTCGACCGTTTTTGTGACCGTTTTTACAATTTTGCGTCATAAAACCAGTCGTCATACGTCAGCCGCAGTTATTATGTTTACGCCGGTTGGGGTATCCTTGGCTTTTTGAATAAACACAAAAGAGTGCGATCGACGCATATGCAACTACGTTCGAACGCACTCTTACTTTATTATAATATATCCTTAAGAGAAAAGGTATATATTTACTTCGACAACTTACCGTAACGGTTCATGAAGCGGTCAACACGACCGGCTGTATCAACAAGCTTGCTCTTACCTGTATAGAAGGGGTGAGAGGTGCTTGAGATTTCAATCTTTACTACAGGGTAAGTCTCACCTTCAAATTCTACAGTATCGTTTGTTTTGCATGTAGACTTTGTAAGGAACATATCGCCGTTGGACATATCTTTGAATACGACGGGGCGATAGTTTTTCGGGATGAATACCTTTTTCATTTCTTTCTAATATTAATATTATGTTTATAATGTTGTTATCTGTATAACAGGGTGCAAAAAGTAATGAAAACTTTGCGTGCTGCCAAATTATTTGTAATGTTTTATATTTTTACTTAGCGTAGGTGATGGTGAATTTCACGATGCGAATCTGTGACGGATTACCTTTTGCCTGTATGTTCATTGGTCAGTGTTACCTTTTGTCGCATTGACCCCACTGAGGGTATAAACAAGGTCATTCAGCACAAGTGTGCCCGCCGTTTGTTTGACTTTTACCTTCTGCAGTAAATTTTTTGTTCCACTATAAGAATCACAGGTAATAGTAATACTTTCAATCTTCTTGCTTCCTGCATCGAAAGTTAAACTGTTGCCAGGATACATTCGAATTGAACCACTGCCAGCACTATAATATTTAGGTTCATTCTTGTTAGTACCTTTGTCCGCAATGAGTTTTCGTACCATCGGCAAGTGTTTTTAGTTTCAATCGCAGTCGCGTCTGCCAATCCAAGACTCTTGGCAGTCACCTCACCACTCACTGTTTCGCCGCCAGGAGTTTCACCACCACCCGGTTTTTTCTTCACCTTTGATGAGTTCTGTTTTTCCATTTACGGTGATGAGTTTATTACCCTTATCCATTTCGTTAATCACTTTACCTTCCTTATTTTGTATAGGCTTTAATAACGCCATATACAACAACCAGCTGACCTACTTGCAAATCATTGGCACCACTGAATTTATCACCATTAAAGCTCAAACCGCCAAAGATTTGTAGTTCTTTCTCTCTTTCCCGCCATCAGAAATATAATAGGTAAGTGTACTTTCTTTTCTTGTAGAAGGAAGGAGCTTTACTAATAACACCTTTCACATATACTCCCACAGTTGGTGCCTTGTCAGCTGCAATCAGTTCGATAGCCTTCGCTACCGAATAGGGCTTTTCTGCCGAATTGTCTTCAGCAGAAACTTCTTGAGGCTTTTTCCACCTTGCCATTGAGTGAGTAAAGATAAGTTGCCCCTTACCCACTGTTTCTGGTGTATTACCTTTGAAGTTGACAAATGGGCCATAGACGACAACTTCGTCGCCCACTTTAATCTGATCGGTACTTGTAAACTTCTTATTGCCCAAATAAAGACTCTGATAGATATTGAGTCTTTGTGTGTAATCTTTTCCGTCAGAAATGTAATAACTAGCATTGCCGTATTGCGCTGTTTCTACATTTTTGATTTCTACAATCTTACCTTTCACATACATTGGAGCCGTATTTTTTTATCAGCTTCTGCAGCTTTAATCAGATCAACAGCTGCTGCCACATTGTAGGGTTCTGCTTCCGTTCCCTTACCAGCAGGGGCGGCATGCGTTTCAGCCTGAGGCTTGGTCCCACCATTGTCTGTCGGTATGTCATAAGGCATGGGAACATCTTCACAGCTAGTGAATGTCATGGCAGTAACAGCCAGAACGAATAATGAATTGATAATCTTTTTCATATTATATTTCTTTTATTTCTTGACAATATATAAATAGATATTATTGGGCTGTAGCCACATCGCTAGCCTGACGTATAATGACCTGCCATTTCTTCCCATAACGGGTAAATATGCCCGTAATATTAACCTTACCAGAAGGCAGTTGGTCAGCTGCAAAATTAGCATAAGTACTGGTTCTCACAACAATATCTTTGACAGATAGACCTACCAGTCCACGTTCACAACTATTATTGTTTATGACATCAGCCTTGTTAGCATAAACCTTTTCCCCTCCATCGACAAATGTAACAGCTTTCAGAGTCATTAATTTACTACTATTGGCAGCCAGATAACTTTCTTCTTTCAGCTTGCTTTTGATTAAACTCTGTCGGCACTATTTCCATAGTCTTACCCGTATAGTTGAAGTGTTGATCCCAACGCATACGAGCCATACGGCTGACAGAAACCTCTCCTTTCGCACTTTCGTAGAGTGTTCCTATCTGTGTTTGATAGCCATAGTTGCCAATATAGAGGTCTTTAAGATTGACAATAATCTCAGTTCCTATGGGAAGATAACTAAAAACGCCACCCTCACCAATACCTATAATTATTGCTCCGGTAACATCTTCCAACGCAATTTGCCCAAACAGATTCCCCCTATATCATTACCTGTTACATAGGCTTTCAACTGTATATCATCGGTTATCTGTGTATATCCGTATTGCTCTTTCAACGTACTGGCATATTTAGCTTTCAGTTGCGCAATCGTCATGACATGTGCTTCCTTAATTGTGGCATTGCCCCTTACGTTGCCCGACACATCATCAAAGCCGTCATTCATACAACTCTGTATGAACAGGCCGCAAATGAAGGATAGCATGATATAGATATATTTAATTGTCTTCATATTTCCTAATTGGTATTTAAGTTAGAATCTGTAACTAATCTGAAGCATCGTATTCGTGCCCCAGGCATGGAACACTTTCGGGTTCTTAGAAAAACTATACGAACGTTGGTTGGTTACGCCGGTGGTCTGGTTGATTGAATAGTCACTGCGACTCTGTTCGTAACCACCCGTGATAATCTTTTTGGTTGTTGAGAATATTAGTCACCATCAAGTTGATAGCAAGGGAACCATTTTTCAGTCGAACATTGTGACCTATGCTTCCATCAATCATAAGACCTCCCTTACCTTTATCCTGAGGCGAAACCATATAATTACCTTCGTTGTCTACCAGTTTAGCTTTGCTCATCGACTTGGCGTAGCGATAATAGGGAGAGTAACCTAAATAGATACGGTCATAGTAATTAGCATTGAGGTCTACAAACCATCCGCGTTGATGGTAGCTTAACCCAAGACTGACAGCCGTAAGTGGAGTACCGCTTTCGCGCATATTTTTTGATGTAAGCCTCATCTTTGTAAGGCTTGCCCTCAGTTGCATTCAGATAAATAACCTGAGCATTGCTGACATTCTTCGCCTCACTGATACTTGCAATAGTTTTTAGGTCGAGGAAAGAGGTCAGTTTCACTTTTGCGCCCAATTCCAACCCATAATAATCTTTACTGAGTCCCGTGATAGAATTGTAAGAGAACGAGTTGATATCATCAAAGTAGAAGCAAGTCCACTCCGTGGCTTTACTGATATGGCTATAGTAACCAGCTATGTTAAGATTGAGCCATGAGGTTTTTAACTGATAAGCCAGTTCACTACTAAAGACGCCTTCATTTTTTAATCCCAAAGCAAAGTCGTTATTCATCTCTGGAGCTTGAAAAGCTACATTGGCATTTGGGGCCTTAAATTCATAACCCAGTCCTAACGAAACCACATGTCCTTTGCTGAGGTCAAACGAACTAGCGACCTTCACTCCTCCTGTCAAAAATTGAGCTGTTTTGCTTTTGCCATAGGAGTTATTCGCAAACAAACCATTGCGCATTTTACCTTCACGATTCATCGCATCGTAGCCTATCTTGCCGGCAAAGCTATAATGAGCTATACCTAATGTTTCTGTATAATTAGCCCAAGCATTACTACGGAATACGTTGATATCATAATCATAGCCGAATTTATCACCTTCGCGCACCAAGGCGTTAGGATGATTTAGATCGTACTGTACAGCATCAGAGTTCTTTGCATAGGTACCAATAGCATAATTGTTCACGTTATGGAAGTACTGAGCACCAACAAATCGTCCATTGTCTGATAGTGCATTCCCTTGTTACCTGTTACATTGAAAACCCAAGTTCAAAGTTCCCTGTTTAGTCACCTGTTTAGTTAATGCTGATGCCAAGGTCAAGTAGAGGTTGTTGTTATGGCGTGCTTGAAGATAGTACATGGCGTCTGCATTCACGGCATTGACATTGTGGTTAGCCGCAATGAGGCGATCCCAGTTTATCTGGCGATTGGCTTTATTGCCTGACAGCCATTCGTAAGCTGTTTTCCAGTCGGCATAAGCTGCCGCTGTTTGATAACGGGTATTCCCTCCCCATACATCGTAGAAATTACTGGGCAACACCTTATAGTAATCCGGAGCAGGATTATCAGAATTATTGTAGTTCAACTTCGTACTCTTATACATGCTGTATTTACCGAGTAATGTCGTTACGAGCTTGGTTTTATTGTTAATATTCCAATCCCAAGTAAGCAAGGCCGAGGGCGCGAAATCATTAATGACACGTGAGTTGCGGACCTTTCCGTTTTGGTAGCCCCAATAGGGATTATACTGGTAATCGTTGGCTATCCAGTAGCTTTCTGCGGTAGCCGCTCCCTGCGAGGCACGTTCGGTAGGGTTGCCCCAAGTGGCAAACGACAAACTGTGGTCGCCTAACAATTTCTGTACACCGAAGAAATAAGACAACGCATTGTAGAAAGTTCCTTCCGCATAACCGCGCTTTGCCCAACGATAGGTGAGGTTGGCACTATAGGCCCACCCCTTGTTATTGAACCCACTGTTGTAGGTATACATGCCACGAAGGGTATAACTGCGATTGGCACCGCCCAGACTGACACGCTGCCCCGTACTCATAGCTCCACTACGGAAGTTATAGTTGTTACTTCCGGACATGGCGGTCATCCCGAAATTGTTGGTCTCGAAAGGCAACGAAAAATCCACATTGCGTGTTATTTGGTTCAGACCGCCAATAGAAGAGAAGGCAAACTGCCCACGTTCAACATCGTTGACAGGCGCGCCATTGATGTAAATTTCATTGTACTTCTGATTGAAAGAACGATAGCGGAAGCGTACCGGTGAGAATAGATAACCCACTCGCTGGCATAGATATTCGAGCTGGAGTTCAGAATAGTGACGTTTTGGTTAACGTTGTCATCTTCACCCAGCTGCGCTTCCGTAAACGTGAAGGCTGCTTCATTCGCTTCGCTCGTTGTCTGGCCGGACGTATTGTTGTTTTGGGCCGACAAAGAAGCACTACAGCATAAAGCAAGCATCACTAATTTAAGCTGTTTCTGCATAACTTTGAGTATTTTTATCTTGTCATAAATATTGTTCGACGAATCCTTTCATCCGTTGCTTTTTATACAATACGATTTGTGCTGCTGCGGTATTGGCTAAAGACGAAAACGAGAATAACCTCTCCACGCTGACGTAAAAAGTATACGTAATGGTCAAGTTATTCTCTTATATCTATTTCCCGACATCATGATAACCGGTGTTACACTATTCGCAAAAGTCTGTACAAAGCGTTGCAAAGTAACAAAATTATTTCTAAAAAGGGTCTTTCGGTGTATGTTTTTAGTGTCTCGTGCTATATTTTCGTTAAAAATAGCGATATTTGCAGCTAAATAATTGAATGATAATGAAAAAGTTACTTCTTTTGCTGTTACTACTGACCGTCTCGGTAGTAACCATTCATGCGCAAGAAAAGAAATTTTCTGTTTATGGCGTTGGTTTTTACAATCTTGAAAAACTTATTTGATACTTGTCATGACGAGGGTAAAAACGACTATCAATATTTACCTACGAGTACCATGAAGTGGAATGGTCTGAAGTATAGTCACAAACTTCGCAACATGGCTCAGGCGCTTTCAGATATGGGCACAGATGTCCTGAAGGGCGTTGGCTGCGCTTTCATCGGCGTGAGCGAGGTAGAAAACGCGAAGTGTCTCACAGATTTGTGCAATCAAGAACCATTGAAGGCTCGCAATTTCCGCTTCTGCCACATCGAAGGTCCCTGACCAGAGAGGAGTTGATTGTGCGTTGCTCTATAATCCGGCGCTGTTCTCCGTGCGCGATGTGAAGCTCGTGCCCTATGTCTATGAACAAGCTAAAGACAGCACTCATGCCACTCGTGGTTTCTTGACAGTGAGTGGTGATTTGGCCGGCGAGCATGTCGTAGCTATCGTTAATCATCTTCCCAGTCGTTTTTGCAGGACCTTATTATCGCGAGTTAGGTGCCCGACAGATCAAGGCCTTAAAGGATTCGCTGCTCGCCGAAGATCCTAAAGCCAAGATTCTGGTCATGGGTGACATGAACGATGATCCTGCTGACGCCAGCATGGCCAAAGAACTGCGTGGCCGTCGCAATATTGACGAAGTGGCCGAAGGCGATATGTACAATCCTTGGTGGAATGTTCTGGCCAATGGTACGGGTACTGAGCTTATCAAGGAGCATGGAATCTTTTCGATCAGATATTGCTTACACCGAATCTCTTGAATCAAAAATGGGCAGAAAGATTTTACTACATTGAAATTCTGGAAGAATCAGGTTGTACGCTTCGATTATTTGTTCCAAACCGAAGGCCAGTACAAGGGAACGCCTAAACGTACCCATGCCGCAGGTGTATGGCTCAACGGTTATAGCGATCACCTGCCCGTTGTTGTTTATTTGGTCAAGCAACAGCAATGATCGAAACGCATCCCTTTGAGCCTTGGTTGCCTACCGACGCCCGATTGCTCATGCTTGGCACCTTTCCGCCGGCATCCAAGCGTTGGTGCATGGAGTGGTATTATCCAAACTTCCAAAATGACATGTGGCGCATCTTTGGGCATGTATTTTTCGACGATAAGTTTCATTTTGTAGATCAATCTAATAAAACTTTCAGACTAGATGCACTCAAAGCTTTTTCTAAAAGAGAAGCGAGTGGCCCTCTTCGATACGGCATTACGTGTTCGTCGCACCAAGAACACGGCCTCCGATAAGGATCTGGAAATCGTCGAACAGAGTGATCTTGACGGCATGCTGCGGGCCCTTGCCCGATTGCAGGAGTGTTGTTGGCCGGTCAGTTGGCTACGCAGGTCTTCACGTCGCACTTTGGAATCAAGACCATACCCAAGATGGGACAGTACACTACCTTTACTTTCGAAGGGCGTGAGCTCCGGCTCTATCGCATGCCCAGCAGCTCACGGGCTTATCCCATGGCTGTGGAAAAGAAATCAGAGTTCTACCGTATAATGTTTAATGATATCTTAGTATGAATATTTCTGAAGATAAAATCACAATCATCGGTATTGCCGGTGGCACCGGCAGTGGTAAAACGACCGTTGTAAGAAAAATCGTAGAGGCCTTGCCGCCTCATTTTCGTAGCCGTAGTTCCACTCGATTCTTATTATAATGATACGACGGGCATGACCGACGAAGAACGTCATCAGATTAATTTCGACCATCCCGACGCTTTCGACTGGAAACTGTTGCATAAGCAAGTCCACGAATTACGCGAGGGGCATGCTATCGATCAGCCTACCCTACAGCTATCTCAGTGCAACCGGTTGCCCGAAACCATCCGCGTAGAACCGAAGCCTGTTATTATCATCGAGGGCATTATGACGCTACTCAACAAGAAGCTACGCGACCTGATGGACTTGAAAATATTCGTCGACTGCGACTCTGATGAGCGATTGATACGCAACATTCAGCGCGATACGATAGACCGTGGACGAACGGTTTCCATGGTTGTAGACCGTTATTTGGAAGTATTGAAACCCATGCATGAGCAATTTATTGAGCCGACGAAACGTTGTGCCGACCTCATTATTCCACAAGGTGGCGAGAATATCAAGGGTATCGGCATTCTCTGCAAAGTATATCGAGGGCCCTCGTTCCTATGGAGTAAGCCCATGTAAAATGGTAAAGTGCCGTTTTGTTCTAATATGTTTTTGAACAAAACGGCACTTTTATTATATTCCCAAATAAGTTTTTAGGACATGCTCAACGCTTTTTCAATTCCCACATACATGCTCTGATAGTGAGCCTTGAGCAGTTTAGTTGGATGCCGACAAACGCAATTTTGCCAACAAAAGTCAATAAATTCTGAGCTGTACTCAAGTCTACCGGCGACTTCACCATCTTGAAATCTTCCATCGGATCAAACTCAAAGAAGGCGTTTGAAGACTTCGACTCAGGCTTTCATCGGGGCAAACAGCCCACATGCAAGGTAATATCTCATCATGCTGTATGGTTTGCAGATAACTGGGGGCGGCCTTCTTGCCATCTCCCTTACCGGGCAACAAGCGTAACAAGGAACTTAAATACACATTTTGCAATTGACGTTCGTAGATGTCAGGACTACCTCCACGCATACTTTTGCTCCACACCGCATTATACAGATCCATCATATACTGCCTATACGTGTAGGCGGTGGCAGGTTCCAGTTGTTCATTGAGTGCCATGACCGAACTTACCGGTTTGGCAAACAGGCTTTTCAACACACGTGCCTGTAAATTGGTAACAGACACAACCGGGCCTATCTTATTGATAATATCCTTATTGAGCAACCACGCAGGCATATCATAAATATTCTTCAAGACAAACTGCAAGGCTTCTTGCTGTATCTTCTTATCCGTAAAACGGAAGTTGCGCTTTCCATCTCCGGCCACAGGCTCATCCATATAGATACTACCCACATACATCACCGCATGATAAAGATAGGTTTGCAGCTGGTTGGTAAGATTGGTATAAGCCTCCTGTAACCGCTGATAATCTTTTCCTTCTTCCACGCACCATTCATTCAGATGCTTCATGATGTACTTTAGATTGTTGATACCATAAGTTCCTGCCTTCACGGCATTGTCACCCAAGTCCTCTGACTGACAAGAAGGATCTACCGAATTGAAGAAATATTGTGGACCATACACATACATACGATTACCCTCCTTTTTCACGAATCCAACGATTCAAAAACAGGCTGTTCATCCTGCGGGGTCTTGGCTTCGAAGATAGGCTTATAGCCCCATGCCAGCGCGTAAGCATCGTAAACGCCCAGATGAGGCGGACGCAGATTGACGCCTTTATCACCCGGTTGTGCCACATAATTGTATCGAGCATAATCCATTATGGAAGGAGTGGTGCCATAGGTTGCCGTAAAAGTAGCTGAGCGCAACGAGTCTACCGGAATCGTTGACGATGCTCTGAGTTATGGAGCAAACCCAAAAGTATGGCCCACTTCATGAGCAGCTACATAGCGCAGTGAATTACCCGTCATGTCACTGTCAAACACTTTGGCACGGGCACGTGGATCGACAGCCCCTGTTTGTACAAACTCCCAGTTATGCAGTAATTTTACACTGTTGTAATAAAATAATACATCGGCTTGAATAATCTCACCAGTACGAGGATCGGAACAACTGGGGCCAACGGAGTTTTCTACTTTTGTCGTAATCATACGATAACAATTGTAGCGAATATCATCTGGATCGAAGTCCGGATCGTTGGCAGGATAGTCCTTTACTACTATCACATCCTTGAATCCTATCTGCTTGAAAGCCTTGTTCCAGTCACATATACCTTGTTTTTATATAAGGCCGCCACTTGCGTGGAATGGCTGTATCTACGTAGAAGACAATATGCTTCGATGGCTCCACCAGTTCACCACGGGCGTAAGCGGCAGAGTCCGTAGGCCGAATATCCCATCGTTTAATGTATGAAAAGCTTGTCACACCATCTTCCTTATCGGTAAAATATTCCTTCTTTTCGTCAAAATAACCGATGCGCGGATCGGCCAGACGAGGACGCATGGGCTGTTCGGGTAAAAGAATAATGTTACGCAACATTGTCACCGTCAGTGGCTCGCCACCGCTATTGTAACCAAGTTGAGAGCGTACTTGCAGATTCTTAGGAAATGTTTTTACACCCATAATCATGCAAAGGTCACCTACCTGTGAGCCGCCTCCACCATTTTTAGCTCCCGAACTGAATGGATTCAATTCCTTTACGTCATTCTCGAAGAGCGAAGAAAGGTCCACTAAGACATCACCTTCGGCCGAAGTTCCTTTAATCTTGAACGACTTCCAAATAGGATTTGTGAAATTCCGATTGAATGAAGCCTGCAAGGAAGATGTTGGATCACATAGCGTTTTATATACCTTCTTATGCATATAGAGTCGTTCTCCCTGCACCGACAATGTAATGAGAACAGGCGAATGGGGCATTTGCCCTGCCACGCTTCCTGCATTGTTACTCGTTGTTGCCACGCGCGAGGTCAGCAGCAAGTCTTTACCCAGCAACGTTTGGGGGATTTCAAACAGATAATTGTCACCCTGCCGGTACACGTTCATCAGCCCGGTCTTACGAGTATAGCCTGCCGTCAGGCTGCGATACTACTATCCGGGGCACTCTGCGTAACAACTTCAGCTACTTCTGTTGTTTTTCTTATTTTTCTTTATATCCTTTCCATCTATTGTGCTGATATTGAAGCTACAAGCAGAGGAGTAATAATACAAATTTCATTTCCGTAATTTAACTATAATAAGATTAGGGTAATTGGTCTATGTCAAAGTTATCACAGGCCATAAAGGCTTTTTTCAGTATCTCATACTTCCGCTTCATGAGCGGATAGCTGTTGATGATGCGCTCTCGTTCTGCCTTAGGTGTTGTAAAAATAAACGCTATCCACTGGCGTCTGTCTGTATCGGCGTTAGGTGTTTCTATCCACCAACCACCCCAGTCGGGATCAGGATCAAAGAACGTCGTTGCCGGATTGTAGCTCACGAGCCCAGCGGATGAAAGTCTATCTGCCATGGCAACTTGCCAACAACATTGCCCAATGGGGTTTTCGTCAGGTCGCCGACATCCTTTGCAAAATAAGCTTTACTGATATCATCCAACGAATCGGGAATCGTAAACACCTTGGCCTCACCACCCAGATAATCAATCCAATAGCGGGAGTGAAGGTCGCCTTTGATAGCCTGTTTCAAACTATCACTCTCCAGCCCCATTGTCAGGCGCACACCAGCCATGGCAACAAAGCGATTGGCTGCATAAGCATGATAGCTGGGTGTTTTATTTTCCATACCCAAAAAGAGAATACTATCGGCCAGGATGATAGAAAATGGCAGATGTTTTTGCTTGAACTCTTCTGAATACACATCCAAAAACATCGTATGCAATCGCTCAATGCCACGTTTCAGTAGCTCCGTATCCTGTTTCACAGGCGTTATTCGCAGATTATTCTTCTTTTTGGAAGTTAAATTTATAATCTCTCGTTACCGGATTTGTTACCAGATAGGTTTTATATTTAGAGAACAAGAGATAACGCTCATGCTGAATAGGATCGGCAGGATTGTCAGTAAAGTCATATAGCGCGTCTTCCAATTCTGCGTGTATAGCGCTCTCATTGGTGCATGAAGTCAGCATGCCCAACAGGCAAACTGTTATCGATAATATAGATTTCATCTTTCCCATTGTCTACTGCAAGTTAGTGTTTATTAATCTTTCGGCACGTGGTATCGGTAGCGTATAGCGCTTGTCGCCCTGCTTTAGCACGTATTCGGTCTTTTCACCGCCTACGTCACTCGAACTGTAGGTGTGCTTCAGCTCCGGACAGCCCCATCGACGCAGGTCAAACCATCGGATTCCTTCAAACGAAAGTTCACGTCGACGCTCGTCCTTTACCAATTGCAAAGCTTCTTCGGCCGATGTAGCCGTGAGAGCCTTGTTGTTATAGATACGATTGTCTCTGATCGCGTCGAGATCCTTTAAGGCTTCCGCAACCTTGCCCCCCTCTACATAGGCCTCTGCCCTATTCAGATAGGCTTCTGCCAAATGGAAAGCATAAGGATACATGCTGTGCGAACGTAAGGCATAATACTTATAGGGTTTCGCACGCCGCATTTTCGTATAGTAGCAGGCTTCTAGGCGTACATCTTTTTTAGTGTACATGCTAATCAACTCCGGATTGACGATGAAGCAGCCCTTTTCGCTATTGTTGGCCGTAATGTAGTTTTGCAGTTTGAAAGCGTCTGCTGCGTCAGGACCGTATGTGAAGAGAACTTCTGTATTCTTTTCATTTAAGAAACGATCTTTATTCTCTTCTACCCCATTCGTCAGATCATAGAGTTTCTTATTGCTTATCTTGATGGTTTTGCGTAGCATATTCGGCAGCTTTGTCGTATTGTTTCTTGAACAAAGCCACACGTGAACGTCAACAACAAGCCGTACTTAGATTCGGACGGTAAATTGTCTTTTTCTGTTGCCGCGGCTTCAAAGGCCTTGATCGAAGCCTCCAGATCATGCTCGATGAGGCGGTAAATATCACCAAGTGTTGCCTTCGCCAATTTCTTGTTCTCCACGCTGATGGCATTGTTTATGGGCTGCAGCCTGAGTTGCGTCGGCCTGTGCGTCGTTCTCATAAGGCGCGGCGTAGGTGTTGACCAGCATAAATAAGACCATGCGCGCGAAACGAGCCTCACCTTCCAGATCTTTGCGTTCCTGTTCGGTGCCTGTTGCTTCGGCCAGATTGTTGAGGATAACATTGCTAACCAGTATTCTGTGGTAATATACATCCCATGAATTATCCGCTCTCACCGTATTATTATAGTCAACTTCAGGGGTCATCGTTCGAGATATAGTAACCCCACATTCTTTCGCGGCTGTCCGTTGTATTCTTGCGGCGCACATTTTACGTATTCACTGACATCATCGGTCAGTACATCCAGATATTCCGATAGAGACACCTGATTATTCTTTCCGTGGTTGAGTCCCTCGCCTAAGAGGAATTCCTTATAGTCTTTGGTGGTCTTTGGAATATAGAGATCCTGTGACTTCTCTTCCAAAAAGTCACCGCAGGCGGTAAGACTCATGGCCATCATTCCCAAGAGAAATGGCCGAGCGATATATTGAAACTTCATCTCTGATTAAAAGTTTAAGAAGATTTGACATGTGTAAGTTTGCTGTGGTGGAATTGTTCCCAATGTCAGCGACAGCTGTTCCGGGTCTTTACCTTTCAGCTTACTGCTTTTCAAAACAAAGAGATTAGAGCCTTCTAACGCGATGCTCCCACCCCGAATATGCAGGAATTTCAGCAAAGCAGGTTCAAATTCATAACGCAGACTCATGGAACGGCAGCGCAGGAAGTTACCTGACACAACCCGAACATCACTCTTGTTGTACATTTCCCAGCGGTTTTCCGCAATAGGATACTTCCGCTCATTAGGAGCGAAATTCAGAGTCTTGTCTGACAACACAGGGATATTCGTTCGTAATTCATCGCCCGGTTGTTGCCAACGGTCTACAAACTCATTCGACATATTCTGCTGTGGATAGGGTAAAGCCTGCCCCGAAGCCTTGTAGAGATCATTCAGACGAATCTTATTACCCAAATTAAACGAGAACAGGGCATTGAAAGTAAAACGTTTGAACTTCACGGAAGAAGAGAAACCACCACTCAAATCGGGTTCGCGTTTACCCATATACACAAAGGCCGCGTCATAAGCTTCTTGCAAACTATTGATAATGGTCTTGCCGTTTTCATCTATTTCGCTTTCCCATAGAAGATCGGAAGTCCCGTGTTGTGGTCCAATCCTTTAAAACGATAGGCATACAAAGCTGTTCACGGGCCGTCCGTTTTTGACCAGTGTGCCATTGACATATTGCTGCCAGGTAGCTTCACCGTCACCTTCGTTAATGACTTGATTATAGTTCTTGCCCGTATTGAAAGAAAGACTCCACGTCCAGTCTTTTGTTACGACGGGAATCACATTCGAGACTCAGTTCCCATCCCTTGTTCTCAATATCACCGGCATTGATAGTAACCGTCGTTGCACCGTTCGACGCCGCAATGTTGCGACTTACAATCTGGTCGTAGCCACGCTTGCGATATAGCTCAACCGCACCCGAAACACGATTCTTGAAGAACGCGAAATCAAGGCCAAAGTTGTTTGAAATAGTTTTCTCCCATCTCAGATTGCGATTAGGAAATTGCTTGAGCGTAGAGACGAAGTCACCCAAGGTGCTGTTGTAGTTTTTCCTGTCGTACAATCAGATTGGGTGTTTGATCAGGGTGCACGTTGCCTTGCACACCATACGACGCACGGAAAGCCAGTTCGTCAATCCACTTTTGCGACTTGAACCACTTTTTCTTCGCTGACGTTCCAACGGCCCGAAACCGACCAAACAGGAAGAAAACGTACACTCTTGTCCTGTCCAAAGCGATTGGAACCATCGGTACGAATATTGAAATTGGCAGAATACTTATTACCATAAGAATAGGTAAAGGTTCCATAAGCCGACAATGTATTGGTCGTATTGTCAGTAATCACATCGGGATAAAAGTCGCAAGGTGTTTGCATAAGTCGGATAAGCCGCGATGTCGATGTCGGCAAACTGCTTGCCACGGAATGGCATATAGCCGTAGCGTATACTCTTGTAGCCATCGTATTTCAACGAGGTGATTTCACTTCCCACATTTGCGGACAGAAGATGATTTCCCATGGGATAAGCTACGTCAACACTATTGCGCCATGTGTACCGATGACTACGAGTCGTGTTGTGCTGCAACTCTCCACCGATAGGTATACCAGAATGTTTATAAAACTCAACAGGATCGTAGTCTTTCTGGCCATAGGCCGTCAACCTTTTCTTTGAAATGTAGAAGGTTCTTTCGTCTGCCCAGTTTTCTTCTTCTGTATTACCTAAGTTAAGGCCTGCCAGCGAGGACACTTTCAGCCAGTCGAGTGGCTTCCAGTCTAAGCTCAGGTTAATCAACGTACTGCGTGTTTTGTTGTCACGGCTACTGTTTTCCAGTTCGTTGAATATATTATAAGGTAGTGAACCAAAGATGGTTTTGTCCTCATCGTAATAAAACCGCGAACCATCAGCATTGTAAGCAGTATGGCCCGTGAGGTGCGATAGGCGTAATCAGTACAGAAATGCTGCTATGAGGATAATTTGCTTCTGTATTGGTGGTACTGATTTTTAAATCTTCCCGTTAGTTTTTGGGTTAGTTTGACATTTACTTTCAACATGGCGGTCAGTCGATCAGGTCCCTCATAGCGATTGGCACCCTGTTGGTTCATGTAGCCAGCGAGAGATAATAGTCCATTCGCTCTCCCGCACCCGATACGGAAACCGTATGCTGCTGGGTCAAAGCATTGCGATAGAGCAGCTTCATCAATCGGTATTCAACTCTTTGAGGTTTTTCACGTTCTCACGGAACGTATCGTAGTCTATCTGTTTGCTCCAAAGTTTTTGCAATTCGCCTTCACAGGCCATGGTGGAAGGGCGATAGGAGTTGAACTGAAGGCCACGATTGACCATTTCTTCCGACATTTCTACGCGCTCCTTTTGAGGTCATAAGGTTCAGATTGCTATAAGTGGGACGGCTCGTCAGGCTCATGCTACCCGTATAGCTGATGGCCGGCGCGCCCTTATGTCCACGTCGGGTGGTCACAACGATGACGCCATTGGCTGCTTTCACGCCATAGATAGCCGTGGCACTCACGTCTTTCAGGACATCAATACGCTCAATATCACTGGGATTGAGGCCTGAAATAGCATTGCCTACGAAGTTCACATTGTCGATATTATTGAGCTCTTCGGCTGATATCGAGACTGGATCGTCCAGAATGATACCGTCAACAACCCACAGCGGGTCGCGATTTCCGGTGATGGAAGAGGTTCCTCGTATACGAATCTTAGGTGCTACACCCGGCGTAGAAGTAGCGTTCATCACGGCAATACCTGCAATACGGCCTTGCAACATCTGGTCAAGCGACGTTGCCGATGGCGTAGCCAGGTCTTCCATCTTCACGGATACAATAGAACTGGAGAGCTTGCGCCGATCCAATTCCTGATAACCGGTCACTACCACGTTATCGAGTACGTGAGCATTGCTCTTCATACGCAGGTTGACGGATGACGAAGCCTTGACGTGGAGATCTTCCATACCGAGATAAGAAACGGTCAGGATAGCGTCGGAGGCGCATTACGCAATACAAAACTACCATTTAAATCAGTGGCGGCCGGTTTGCCGTTCACGCGAACCGTAGCGCCTGCACCCGTGGTGCCATCTTCGTCGTAGAGTACGCAGCCTTTACTTCGATAACTTCATTGCTGCCTTTGCGCAATACGATGTTAATGAAATTGTCGTTAATGGTGTATTTCGGCGGATGACGACCTATAATCTTGTTCAAAGCTTCACTGACAGATACGTTTTTCAGCCGCACGGTGGTTCGATACTGACTGATGTCCTCGTAGACAAAGATAAACTTATACTTCGACTGCTTTTCTATTTTCTTGAAAACAGTGGGCAGCAGTTCGTCATCAGCCACGACAGTAATGCCACCGCTACGGCCTTGGGCATGAATCGTAGTAACCGTTCCCAGCAGAAAACACAGCAGCCATAAAACAAATAAATGATGAAAGGGCTTTTCATACTTAGCACGTTATAATATAAAAAAATGTTATACTAATAAAGGTATACGAAATGCTTACAAAAACGGTTTACCCTTTTTAAACAAATAAAATCGCTTTTTCTTACGATTTTGTATGAAAAGCGATTAAAAACATAAAAAGCAATAGTTTTTACTCTACAATAAGACGTCCTCCGACCAAATGGGCTTCCATCTGTTCCATCTGATTGAGCAAACGGATGGTATAGGCCAATGGTTTATGGCGGTCGGCCACGAAAATGCAGGTTGAGCGCAGCCAATCGTTTTGGATCGCAATTCGACATCAACATTATACCAACGGCCTATTTCTTTCAGAATATAGGGGCAACGAACGGTTGTCGAAATAGAACAGCCCCTCGCGCCAATAGGGTATAAGCGTCTACGTCAACATGGTTGACATGAATCTTGCCTGATTTGCCGACAGCGGCACTTTGCCCCGGATGGATGCTGGTTTTCGTAGAAGTACCGGGCAGCGACACCTCGACCAATCCTTTCACCAAAGCCACTTGCGCCGGCTCATCAGCATAACTGCGGAAATTGAACTCCGTACCCAGCACGCGTTTCCATCGTTTGCGTGCGCACTATGAATGGATGCTGGCGGTCTGCAGCCACCTTGAAATAGGCTTCTCCTTCTAAATAGACGATACGTTCGGCCTTGGCAAATACTTCGGGATAGGTGATGCGACTGTCGGTATTGAGCCATACCTGCGTGCCATCACTCAGCGTTAGCTGATAGGTTTCGCCTCGCGGAATAACTACCCGATGCGTTGCTATATCAGCATCGGCCGGCAGAGAGCCACCAAGCGGTATCGGGCGATAGACCAGTTGACGGGCAGTCATGCTGGCAATGGTGGCCGCAGGGCTGCCCATGTTGCTATATAGAGGAATATCTTGATGAGTGGCGGGTATCTGAAGCATGGCTTTCTTCTGCCCTGTCGTGGCCTTGATAAGCGTTATTTCGGACGCCGCAGGTTGTGGTTCTACGGTCGTAGTGGGGCGCAAAAGCCAAACAAACAGTGCGATGGCGGCTGCCGTGAGCAGGGCTGTGAGGGCTATCAGAGGCTTGCGGTAAGTGTGACGGCGATGGAATACGGCCAGCTCTTCTTCCGGATTGGGCACAGATAAGGCCGTGGCGTCTACTTCTGATAATAGACGACATAACGCTTGGGCCTCCTCGTCTTGTGCAAATTCATGGAGGTCGGAAGCAGAAATATCGGCCTCAGGCTCGCTCATGCGCAGTGCCCTTTGCTCTGACTGACTGATTGTATCTTGATTTTCCATCACCACCATTACGTATTCAAAAATGAAATCGGTTACCTGTTTTTAGTTCTTTTCTTAAAAATACGGAGGGCTTTAACAATGTTTTTGTGTATGGCGGCAACGCTTACGCCCAAATCTTCGGCCACTTCTTTATACTTCTTGTGATGAATGTAGCACTGTTCCAGTATGTTTCGGTTGTAGGGTGTGAGCTTTTCCATGCTGCTTCTAACCATCGACACCCGGTATTCAACCTCTTCCAAGGTGCCTTCATGGGTAAACGTATCGTTCAGTTGAGTAGCGTATTGGATGTAGTTGTCGTGCACTTGTTGGTGTCGCAAATAATCGATGCACTTGGTTCGCAGAACGGAAAGCAGATAGGATTTGGCCGTGGGTCGGGCAATCGTATCAAAGTTCTGCCACAACACTGCAAAAGTTTCGCTCACGATGTCCCGACATACCTCCTCGTCTTTCACGTAGCGGTATGCAAAAATAAAAGAATGGACGATACCATTCTCTGAACATCACGTCAAATTCTCTGCATTCTCTCATTGTCAAAACAGAACCAATCAATAATCGCGGTTCTGATTTCGTGGCAACAAAAGTTACGCAATTATACGCTAATGCCATGATATTTGCTTGGCCTTTTTACATGCCGATAGGTAACAAATAGATACAAATCTGAAGCAAAGAGCGTAATCGCCTTATGATACGGAGGGCATTTTGTCAAAAAGCGACGGTTTTTGGGACCTTCGAGGTGACGCAATCTAGCAGATAAAAAAAGGAGAAAAAGTGGATGAAGAAGGTCGAAAAAGGACATGTGGAGGAGACAAAAGGAGTTTTTTATACGCCAGTTCGGGTTAAGAAATTCCGCATGAAAGTTGTTAATTTCGTTAGTTCTTAGTAAATTTATAGTTGAAAAATCAACAACACAAAACAACTAAGCGATGATTACCAAAGACAAAGTTATAGAAATTTTTCTGTACTATTGATGAGTTTGATAAGAATTTGAATGTTAAACTGAGTACAAACCTATGTTTACCATCCTATACTAACAATGGAAAACGTTGCAAAAATCGTAAGGGAAGGATCTCTGAATGTGAAATTATGACAATCCTTGTATGCTGCTCCCTGTTTATTGTAGCCAGATTTTATCTATAAATCAATATGTTTAATAGGATTACACAATAACCCTTTCAGTGAGCAACAACGTTCTTTGAAAAGAAGAATTTTTATTGATTATCAAGCGTTTACAAATATCTTTTTCTCGTTTTTCTTTTTTTATTTCTTTCCTTTTCTGCCACCACTCAACTCATATCTACGGTATGTCCTACCGCCACTGGTGGTTAATTCCTTTTCAACCATTTTTTATATAGTGTTTCGCAAGTCTGTCAGTTCAACATCAGGAAGTCTTTCGGCTATCTCAGACATTAAGCTTTGAGGATGTATCTTCAAGTCTTCAATAATCAATGCTTTCAGAGCGTATGGCTCAATATTCTTTAGCGTAGTTTTGACATTGGCCTTAGAATTGGCAATCAGTTTCGGATTAATGAAATAAGTAGTTCCCTTTCCCGTGCCACGCTTATTGATAAGTCCGAGATTTAGCAATGGGTCAATATAACTCCTTAGACGTTCTTCGTTAGAAAGTTGCAGATACGCAGACAACTTGGTTGCCAGCATCTTCGTCTCGTTTGCTATTGCACCAAAGGTGATATATCCCTTTTGAGTTAGCTCATAGTTCTTCAAAGTATAATCCAGAAGAGGCAGAATGTCTGTATTCTGTATTTCAGAATATTGTGTCACTTTGAATTCACTGAAAAGAAGATTCTGGTACTGGTGGGTGTTTGCCTTCCATTGAGTTCAGTTCATAGATAAGGTCATAGCCAGACCCTTCACCTTCCATCAATCCGAGGTCACTCATAATGGTAATGAGATAAGGGTTTCTGCGGTGACGCTGATGTAGCAGATTGTCAACTGTAACACCAAGAGGCAAACCACCGGGGTTAGAAATTTCCAGTCTATCAGGATATAGACAAATCATTATATCGCTTGAAATCGTGAAACTCTTATGAGCGAAAGCATTAAGTAGCAACTCTCTTATCACCTTTGGATGGTAATGTCTGATGGTTTTTCGGAACAAACCATCGGGGAACTCATATGAATATTCGAGTTCAATGGCTTCCTTCTCTATTTCAAGCAGAAGTTCTTTTGGGTTATATTGATTATCATGCCACTCAATCTTTCTTACCTTATGTTCCAGTTGGTCATACACAATATATTGCACAGATATAGGGAATGATATTCGTCCCCGTTGTTTTGCGGTGCCAAGCCATAGTACGCCAAGGTTGGTCATCGTGTCGTTATCCACGAGATTGTAATGTTCTATGATTTCTCTGTCAGACAACTGCTTCACATGACTTTTTACACGGTCAGAATGGCGGATATCATCAGCAAATCTTGCAACATTCTCTTTCGGTATATCTTCCCACTTTGTCCTTGTCAACAGTAGTTCCCATTGATAAGTTCCTTTCTCTATAGACAATCTTTGCAGATCCTCGTTTCTTACAGGCTCACATTTATCACCTACTCGCATGTATATTTTGCCATCAGAAGTGGTGGCAATAGATTTCAACGATGGAGCCACATATACCTCAAAGTATTGGGCGCCATTCTGATAGATTAGTCGTTCAGATGCAGCAATGCTAACATTGAAACATAGACTCCTTAGTCGAGAGATGGTGTCATTGATTTCTTCATCTTCGACAATCTGATTTGGCAGCGGGCCTTTTGTATCGTCCTCAATGCCTACGTATATTATACCTCCCTGCGCGTTTGCCAATGCCACACAAGTCACGGAAAGGTCTTTGAACCCTTTGTCGCCAGAGCGTATCTTCCTAATGCTCTTAAATTCTTTTGTCTGTTTCTCTGTCACATCTTCAAAACGTTATTGTACTCAATCTTATTAGATATATCTGCGTCAACTCTATACTTGTCCCTAATGGGAAGTCTTTGAATACTTTCCGTTAGTATTCTATCTTGTCTCACGTAATTATGGCTTATCTCAAACAGAAAATCCTTCTCGTTTAGTTTTTGAAAATGAATCTGGCTGTATTTATATTCCTGATCAACTGTTTTTTTCTCCTAAAATCGTAATAATTTTATAGTACTGAAATACAAAGGATTACAAACAAAATCAGCAATGACTACCAAGGACAAAGTTACAGAAATATTTTTGTATGGCAGACGACTTCTGCTAATTTTTTTGATGCAATGGTGGCAAAATATACGCTAAAAACAGGTCAATAAGAAACGATATCATCGTGATTCCGCAATGTCCAAAGCTGAAATCATTCTCATTATGACTCTCTTCCATGATTCCGGCTATCGCTGCCTGAAGCATTTCTTTCTTGAAAATGTCTCTAAACACTTATGCCATCTGTTCCCCGAGGTTGTCTCGTACAACCGTTTTGTAGAATTGGAAAAGGAAGTTGCCATTCTCTTATCCCGAACTGGCGGAGTTTTTTATCTTATAAAAACCTACTTTTTACAAGGTAAAAGCTATGCTTTGGGGCCGTAAAAGTTATGCTTTGACACGATAAAAGCTATGCTTTGGGATCGTAAAAGCTATGCTTTGACATGGTAAAAGCTATGCTTTGAGGAGTGAAAAGGGGACAAAATGGTTATGAAAAGCGTAACAAAACAATAGCAAAGAAAGCAAAATGCTGATTATCAGCAGCTTACTTAAAACGCAAAATACGCGTGTTTTTTCAGCCAAAAGGGTTGGTGATTGAAAAACACGCGTATTTTTAAAAGTAAAAGTCAATATTCTTTACTATTAATTTCTTGCGATTAGCCAAGTTATTTTTAGCCGTAGCAACAGCTTCGGGAATAAGTTTTCCTGCTTATTCTGCGGGTTCACTGATCGTTTCTTCTGCCTGATTATCATCTGAAGAAGACAGTTGCTGCTGTGCCTGACGGGCTTCTTCAGCTTTGGCAAAGGCCTTGTAGCATTGATGTATCTTGATGGAATTAAGACATTCCACGACACCATAGACGATCATGCACCAACCGATTACTAACATGGGAACAGAGGCGGTGTCTTGGGGATAAAGAATTGCGACCAAACCGATGAGAAGTATCAGCGAAGGCATTATCCAATAGAAAGCGCCTACATGCGCATACTTCTTAGCTGAGGCCAGATTGACAAACTGATTGATGGCACCCAAGATGAGAATTGCGGCCAGAATATACATGAGCCAGTTGATAAACGTTGTGGGCATGAGGGCCAGAATGATGCCAAGAATTAAACTTCCCAGACCCACGAGGGGGAAATTGGGCTTCAAAGGCTCTATCTTATTGCCGTTCGTATCGAATATTTCCAAGGTCGGATCGGTGCTTCGTCTGCTGCTGAGATAGGTTGCACACGAGATAATGCCTGAAAGAAAAAACAGAACGCCAATCGAGATTGTAAGCCATTGCACCATTTTCTCACGATATTGCACAAGCAACGCGCCAATAACGATGGCGATGATGGCTCTGAAATATGAACTTTGTAATACTTTCATACTATAAATATTGTTATGTTATACGTGCAAATGTACGAAAATAAATTAGGTTTTTCGGAGAAAAGCTATATATTTGCGCGAAAAGGCTTATATGAAGACAACACTTTATCTGGTTCGCCACGGCGAAACGGTAGATAACGCCAATCAGATTCTGCAGGGGCAAGAGCCGGGGAGGCTCAACCAAACGGGTATCAAACAGGCTGAGACCGTGCGTGATAAGATGAAGAATACGGCCATTGACGTATTCATGTCCAGTGACTTGCGCCGAGCCATTCAGACTTGTGAGATGATTGCCGCACCGCACCATAAACCTATTGAAACGACGCCACTGCTACGCGAACGCGACTGGGGCGATTTGACAGGACATTATATACCGGAGTTGCAAACGATAACAGAGTGGCCCGAGAATGTAGAGTCGCTGGAAGTCATGAGAAATCGTGCCCGAGATTTCCTGACAATGCTCCAAACGAAATACGAAGGCAAGACTATCTTGGCCGTCGGACATGGCATTATCAACAAAGCCGTACAGAGCGTGTATTTCAACAAGCCAATGAAAGAAATTGAAAAAATGACCAACGCTGAAGTGCGTATGCTGATATTATAAGCTAATCAAGGCCTTCGGAATCACACCGAAGGGCTGTAAATAAGACTTATTCAGGGATAATAGGAGCCTTTGATGAATAATTGTATCAAAGTATCGGTAGCATTGGAATAAACGCTAATGACTTTACTAAAAAGATCCCGGCAGAAAACCATTGCCATCGTATCTAACTACAATGCTGTCAATCGCACCGGGCTTCACCGGCATGCGTGGCCCTTCGGCAGTTGTGCAGCCACAATCTGTTTCTACTCTATGGATGGCCAGCATATTCTTTCCGGTGTTTTTAAACACGAATGCACATCTTTGCTCTGTTTGCGTATGAAAAGTACCGAAATCATGCTGATTAGTAGAAAACTGGATATGCGTGGTTGGCTTTGTTTTGCTGTCGGTCGAGTAGCGCAAGAAAGGAAGAACAAGACACAACCAAATAATATATTTCTCTTCTTCATTATTTATTGTTCTTTTTATATAATATAAAATAGGAGAACCAAGATAAATAAATAGGAGAGCCAATTGGCTCTCTATTTATTTATCGAAATGAATGCCTTACGGCGTTCATTTTATTCTATTACTCTGCGATACAGATAGAAACACGGTTCTTATCGTTCTCAGCGAACGGCTGAACACGTGCACCCTTAGAGTCGCTTGTGATACGAGCGGCAGGGATATTGTATTTCTCTACCAATGTCTTCACAACGCTCTCTGCACGCTGCTTAGCCAAACGGTCATTAATACGATCGTTACCGGTACCGGCGTCAGCATAACCTGTTACAGTTACCTTTGCTTCAGGGATTAGCGTTGAGATAATCAACGATTTCCTTCACCTTCTGCTCTTCGGTTGTTCTAATCTTGTAAGAATTGATTACGAAGAATACATCGCGACGAATTGGTTCAACTTTCTTCTCTTCAATAACAGGTGCTGGTTCTGGAGTTGGTTCAACAACTGGTTCCGGAGCAACATAAACAGGCTCTTCCTTCTCCTTCTTGGTATTGGTCTTACCCAAGTTAACGCGCAAACCTGCGAGTGCATTGAAGTACCAGTCAGCATTTCCGGCCTTCTTAGAGTTGTACTTGTCGCTCAACACGTTGGCGTTACCTTCTACTACAAGGCTTACAGCACTGCTCAAACGGAAGTTCAAGCCAATACCTCCACGACCGAAAGGATTAATCTTTGTACCATCCCAAAGATAATCAAGACGATAACGGCTCAGACCAACCTGACCATATTGAGTCGCGATATCTGAAGCAATAGCGTTCACCCTCGTCATTAGCCCAAGCAATATTGGCACCACCACCGATGAATGCTACCACATTCAATACACGATTAGGATTCCAGCCTGCGAAGAGGTTAGACAGATTGAACATGAAGTCCAAACCCGGAGCTACATAATTAAACTTATAATCCTTTGTGATAGGCTTCACGGAAAGACTGGTAGAATAACCATTCCAGCCTCCTTTGCTCTGCCAGCCATTAGCTTGCAGACGAACGCCAAATACAGGAGAGAACTGGTAACCCAGACCCAACTGTACGTTAGGAGAAATCTGATCTTTCAATTTAGCCTCACCAAGAGTATATTGAGCACCGCCCTGAAGATTCAGGAACATATGCTTCTTAAATGTGTACTCAGCACCATCCTTGTCGGTATAAGTAGCCTGAGCCATTGCTACGCCTGCACCCAAAAGAAGCAGCGAAGCGACAAATAATGATTTAATTCCTTTCATAAAAAAGCTGATAATTAATTTTTAATTTGAGTTCCACCAAGATGGTTTGTGTCCGTAACGTTATCGGCTGTTGTCAGATACCATTTACCATTGCGCCTGATGGGTTTCAGATAAAATGCCATCGAATTGGGGCGTGGATCATCCGCTTTCTTTTTCAAAACAGTATCACGTTAATCTTGACAATATTGTCAATCTCACGATCAAACACCAACCTATCTACGTCATAACGAATTCCTTGCATATTCATCAAAGCATTTGCCTGACGCTTTTGCAACCCTGCCGGAAGCGCAACAATAGAATCACCATCTAAGAATGACAACTGTGACACAGCACCTCTGATATCCTTCTCATTCAAAGATTTAATAAAATTGTCCACCAATAGTTTTACCTCCGCGGTGTCAACTCCTTGGAAGGAGTCGGTAGGTTGTATTAGGAACTGCTCTTGCAACTGCTTTACGCTCTTTTCCTTCTTACACGATGACATGGTAAATGCCAGCATAAGGAGCGCAAACAGCGATAGATAAAGAACACTTTTTCTCATAATTTTATTTAGGATAAAAGGGGTGTCAACGAGTGACACCCCTCCTTTAATATTCGATTAGATAATAATTACCTAATTAGTTCTTCTTAGCACCTGAACCTGTGGTCTTGTTCACTGTGATTACAGCCCAAACAACCTGAGTATAGTTCAAGTTCTTGTCAACACCGCTAGTGCTGAGGTTAGTCTTCTTGTTGATTACGTTACCCCAGTTGTACTTCACTGCGATTGGAACATAGATGTGGAAGTTCTGAACACCACCACCATTGTTGGTATACTCGATGGTACCATACTTCTTAGCAGCCATGTTACCTTCAGTCCAACCATTACCAGAAACACCGTGGTTAGCGTCATTATAAACTTCAACATTGTTAGCGTTCTTCAGCTTCAAGTATGTTGCGGTTGTCTGACCTGCATTTGTCTGATAGCTGGTGAGTGAAGGAATATCAGCTACAGAAGCCAACTTCACAATTTCCTTAGGATCAGTCAAAGGACCTGCTGTACGAACTGAAGCAGACATTGCGTGGTCTGTACGGATTTGCTCACGGATGATTGATAGATCGCTAATTCCATAGAAGCTATAAGGAACCTTACCCTCTGCGAAGTTAGCACCAACCAATACATCGTAGTCACGCCAGTCCTTAATCTGAACAAGGTCTTCAATCTTAAGAACCTCCGTATTATTCAAAGCGTCAGTCCATGTCTTGTTTACAGGCCATACGTTGATTGGACGGAGCATACGTACATTGAAGTAATTGTTAGCCAATACAGGAGCATAGCAAGGAGTATGACTAGCCTTCACCTCTCATAAGCTGTGAAAGTCTTATCGATATTATCAGTCAGATAATTATCCTTGATATCCTTACCCTCTGCATCACGACGACCCATCTTGTTAAGGAGGTCAGTAGCAGCGTTGTTGTCCACTGTCTCGTCACCATAATAGTGGAGGATAGAGAACTTAGCGTCATCAGCATTCTGTCTGAGTTCTGCTACAACTTCAGGTGTAGCAAGTGCATTACCATTCTGATGAGTAGCTACGATCTTATGGTTGTTTGCATCAAGAGCCAAAGTCCACTTAGAACCAGAAGCACCTTCTACAACCCAAGTACCATTAGTTGCGTCAATAGTAGAGTTAACACCCTTCTTAGGCAAGGTAAACTCAAAGTCAATCTGAGTCTTCACTGTACCATCAGGATTATAGAAGTTGGTGAACTTATCCTTAGGACCTTCAAGTTCGAGCAACAATTTCTTGTTAACCCAGTACTCACGGAGATCCTTAGAGAACTTATCATTCGTCAAGTCTACCTGTGCAACTTCCGCAGGTGTAGGAACGTTAGCATGAACATCGAGATCAGACTCTCCACCGGCGAGATAGCTCTTATTGAACTGATACCAGTGACCGAGGTCCTTATTAGCTACCTTACCATATTCGAAGTGAATCTGACCAGCAGCGAAATAGAGCTTAACCCAAATGTTTGGTCTGTTATTCTTACCTATGAAACGTACCCAAGTAGAAGCTTCCTTCGTGTTTGTACCCTTAGAAGCATAGCTTACGCCATATTCTTCCATGAACTTCTCAAACTTAGTAGCATTCATAGCACCAGCAGTAGCGTTGTCAGAGAGATTCCATACCAACACGTTGGTCTGAGCATCCCAAGCCAGAGGATTAGTTGCATTGTCATGCGGTGTGTACCATACACGACCATAAGCATCATTCTGGTTAGCCAACTTTTCACCTACGCTTGGACCTGAATAGCGAATAGCCTGCCAGCCTGCAGTATAAAGAGCACCATTCAGTCTTGAAGGCATAACAGTTGAACCATTATCAACTTCGAGGTAATAGTTATTTTCAAATTCTTGCTTAGTCAAACCGTTGCCACCAACCTTAGACAAGATAAGTGCTTCAACCTGTGACCAAGTCATCTTACCTTCACCACCACAATTCATGTAGATATCATTGAGCTGAGCCTCAACCTTTGTAGGCATAATCACCTCAACAATACGCAACTTGATGTAACCATAGAGAACAACATTATTATCTGCGTCAACGAGGTCTACGCGAATCAACGGCTCACGATCGATAACCTCACGAGTAGCAGTCTTGCCTTTGATAGTCTTACCATCAGCAGTTACAGAACGAGGAGCGAACACACCATTGCCGAGATCTTCGATATGAGCAGACTCACTGGTCTTTTCCTCACCTTGCCAGTAATCAACAACAGTAAATTTATACTTCGAGCCAAGAGCCTCAAGCTGCGCTGGAGTCATCTTAAAGTCATGCTTAGCTTTTCCATATTTCGCAAATGTAACATAGTCAGCGTGAGTTTCAATGAAAGGTTTCAAGTCGATAGTCTTATCAAACTCAACAGCGTGCGTAGCAGGCATTGTCAACACACCATGTGTCTGAGCGTCAGCCAATGTCTGACCAAAGGCTTCGCCATCAGTTCCAAAGAATTTTGTGTAAAGGTGGTTATCACCAACTACACCAGTACCTGTATGAGTACCAACAAAAGTTCCGTTAGCAACAAGATCATCCGGACCATTATCTGCCAAAGCAACCAGACGATACTCTGCAGGAGTAAGTACTGCATAATCAGAAGTAACAGTATGAGTCTCTGCGGTAATACCTTCGTTTGAAATTTCAGGGAATGTAGCCTGAAGAGCAACAAACGGTAACTTAGCACCATAAGAGTTCAGATTATTAGCAGGATCATTCCACGTATTATTAGGCAATTGAGGATCGCCATTATGAGAAGCCACCCAGTCAGCATAATACTTCGTCAACTTAGCAAAATCAGCCTTGAAAGGAACGGTAAGAACACCATCCTTTACATAGTTAACAGTACCATCAAATTCTTCTTTCTTCGGATAAGCAAACGCCTCACCGGCACGGGTGTAAACTTCAGCCTCATTGGTAAAGAAGCTAAACTTAGCATCCTTGAAAGTAGCCGATGTTGGATCTACGTGATATCTTGCGATAGCACCATCCATAATTGTAACATTCTTTGTTGTAGCAACAGGCTTGTTATCTACAGTAATCTTAATAACCTGATTACCAGTTGCACCAGTTACAAGATAAGTAAACGCAGTCTTACCAGCAAAATCATAGGTAGGAGTATTAAAGATAGCAGGCAACTCAATACCAGCAAGACCTTCCCAATAGAATGAAGGCTGGAATACAAGTGCAGAAAGACGCTTGTTAACCAGCACGGTCAGAATGTTAATCTGACGATTGTGCTTATCAATAGCATCATTAATCTCTTGCAACTCTTTCTTCAACTCAGCCAAAGTCTTGGCAGCTTCTGTTGCGTCTTTCACAACACCTACCATGTCTTTGAGTTCCTTGAGTTGTTTCTCAACCTCAGCCTTATCAGCTTTAACATCATTCAAGCTCTTCAAAAAGCATCGCCGAGTTTATCAAAGGCATAGCCCTGAGTCTCAAGGTTCTTCTTTGCGGCAGCAACAGCCTCTTCAAAGTATTAACCTTACCGGTCAACGCAGCGAAATCGGTCTTGTACTTCTCGAATTCAGCTTTATCAGCCTTACCATCAATAAGAGCCTTGCACTGATCAATAGCTTTCTGCAATTGTTCTGCAGTAACCAAGCCAGCTACCTCTTTCTTGAGAGCCTCAAGGTCTTTTGTTGTTGCAAATGTTGCGTGAGCGGCAGCGGCATCAGCTTTCGCCTTATCCAACGCAGTCTGCAACGTTGCAAGCTGTGTCTTCAGGGACTGGATTTCGGTGGCATTAGCATTAATGTCATCATCGTAGTCCTTACAAGACACAACATACTCATGGTTGCGCCGAGGAACGCACCCATAAACAATGTGCTTAAAAATTTTTTTCTTTTCATACGATAAATTTTAAATTAAACAATATATTAAATTAAACATATATACAAGTTATACCTCTCCTCAAGAGATACAATTTCGGTGCAAATATAGAGATAAATATTAAAACCAACAAATAAAAACACGATTATTTTTAAAATTAAGGAGTTTTAATTGTCAAGTTCTTCTATTTTTCAAATCTCCTTGCTGAACGCACATGAATAAGATGGTTTGCATCCGATGAGCATCCTGTGAGGTCAAGATTTTTGATAATATACAAAGCAACGGGTATGGTCTGGATGTTAAGATTATTTGGCATTGTCTATCAGACATCGATTATTTAACTCCGACAATCTACAGTTATACCAGACTGAGGGCTGCCGTTTTATGGTTTATTTTTCACCTTATTTATATATAGAGATACTCTCATCTATGTTGTGTTTTTTTCTAAATGGGACTCGTCTGGTTACTTTTCTATGCTTTCTCTCCTAGACAGAGCCTTCACTATTAGTAGAGATTGCAAATTTAAAACTTTTTCCGGAATAACAATATTGTTTGCTGTTTTTTGAATAGTTTTTATTTATTTGCTCCTTGACAGACTTACATGTGGTTGCTTTGTAAAGACAGAAAGACATAGGGATAAACTTTATTTGATTAGTTTAAAGACATAAGAACAGAATAACAGATGTACATGCGGATGCTTGGTAAGGACAGAAAGACATAAGAACATAGAATAAAAACATAAAGGTTGCAAGCAACCAAAAAGACAGATTCTTAAGCGGCAATAGATTTGACATAAGAACCGAAAGACAGATTTAGAAGCGGGTGCTTTGTAAGGACAGAAAGACATAAGAACATAGAATAAAAAAACATAAAGGTTGCAAGCAACCAAAAAAAGACAGATTCTTAAGCGGCAATGGATTTGACATAAGAACCGAAAGACAGATTTAGAAGCGGGTGCTTTGTAAGGACAGAAAGACATAAGAACATAGAATAAAAACATAAAGGTTGCAAAGCAACCCAGAAAGACAGAAAACTAAATAATAAAAATATCTGCTCCTGTTCGTTTGCCATTGCCACTTACGACTTACTATGTCCATATCTTGACTACCTGAAAATATGTTCCTATGTCTTTATGTCAAAAAAAGAACAGCAACAAAAATATGTTCCTATGTCTTTATGTCAAAAAAAGAACAGCAACAAAAAAATATGTTCTTATGTCTTTATATCAAAAGAACAGCAACAAAAATATGTTCTTATGTCTTTATATCAAAAAGAACAGCAACAAAAAAATATGTTCTTATGTCTTTATATCAAAAAAAGAACAGCAACAAAAATATGTTCCTATGTCTTTATATCAAAAAGAACAGCAACAAAAAAATATGTTCTTATGTCTTTATGTCAAAAAAGAACAGCAACAAAAAAATATGTTCTTATGTCTTTATGTCAAAAAGAACAGCTGCAAAAAAATATGTTCCTATGTCTTTTATATCAAAAAGAACAGCAACAAAAAAATATGTTCTTATGTCTTTATGTCAAAAACATCTTTATGTAACCCCGTCTTTATGTCTTTATGTCAAAAACACTATAAAAAAATCACAAGGTAACAACAAAGGCGGCACCAAAGACTACATTCGACATACTTTTTCTTCTGCTTATAGACATTGGAGTGAAAGAATTGATTGGCATCTGTCACAGGGTCGACCATCGAAAGTCAGATTACGTGCGGCTGCCCGCATGAAACCTGTCGGTGTATGCTTAACGCTGTATGTCCGGCGTGTAAAATCATAGTCCGCGAAGATTTTCCAAGCAATCATCGACTTATGAGCCAACGTAAGCGACACTCCCGTCCCCAGGGTCATAGCCCGACTGCCTTCAACGTTCAGATAACTCCAACCGGTCGTATACTCCTTGCCGTTATTCGACGCATCTCCCAACACCTCATAAACCAAAACTTGCCTGCCGTCTTGCTGTTCTGTCGTGATATCAATATCCCGTTGGCGTCCTGTCACCTCCGCACGAATGTCGATACCATGCAAATAACTTCTGCCAACTAACAGTTTGGATCCGATGGCCACACGCGAACTAAGGGGGTAATTGAAATAAACACCACCGCTCATACTGAATTCCGACAAGTGGTTCGACTTGAGATGAAGCGTATAGCTATTGATAAATCCATCCAGTTGAGGCGCGGAGTGCACAAAATCGCCAATAGGATTCTGGATGAAGTCTTCACAATTATGTGCCTTCCGCGACATAATGCGCATTCTACCACCTACTCCTACGTAGCGATTCAAGAAGTAAGCGCCCTCTGCCCCCACGGTAGTGGCCCTTGAAAGCCTCAGCTTTCTAACAGGCATATCTTCGTAGTATTCTTGAAGTTCACTATTATTTTGAAACAAATCCAATGATTGCGTTTCGACACCTACCCCCACCTGCACATTGAAAAACGAGGGATGCGTAATCAAATCCGTATCGGTGATGCGGTATGGCAACACGATCCCTTTCTCTTTAAACAAGAGATCAGCGATGGTATAGCCCAATTCCGTAGACAAAATACCCAATCCCGCACCGGCAAAGGTGTCACTCACCCAGTGACGGTTGTTGAGAATACGCATGCAACCTGTAGCCGTTGCAAGCGCATAACCGGCCAAGCTATACCACGGACTGCGCGTTAGTCCATATTCTTTATGCAGAATAGTGGCCGCGGCAAATGCTGTTGCGGTATGACCGGATGGAAACGAGTTGCGCGTGGTGCCATCGGGGCGCATCTCCTTGACCGAATATTTGATACTATTAACCAGCGTTGCCATGATGGCAAGCGACAAAAGGCTGCTGACCGCATAGCGTTTCACGTCTGTATGGCCCTTTACACCGGCCAACTGAGTCCCGACACCAAGAGTAAAGGCGCGTATTGCGAATAGTCATCCGATGTATTGTGGAAATTGTATTGAAACTGGTGGCGCAATTCCCGAATGTTTCGCCGCTCTCCCCGTATGGCAATGCCCGCTACCACCCACGGAAGGCCTGCCCAGGTTAATTCTTTGCGCAACGCGTGGCGTAGTGTCAACGGCGTTTTTATATCTTTAACACCCTGCGCAGTCCACGCTGTGTCATTCAGCAGAGCAACACTGTCAGACGCGACACGTTCTATCCGCAGCGTATCAGCGACATGCCCGGAGACAGATTCCTGACACCAACACTTGCCAACACTACCTATTAAAGATAAAATACATAACAATAATAATCTCATTATTCTTTTTGCGAATAGTTAAGTTAGATTGTTTTTGCTGATGATTTCAGAATCCTGTTCCACTATTTAATCAGATTAATCGAAAGAAAAGGAAAAAATCCAAACTATCGATATATCTCTTCGTTTGGATTTTTTGCGTTCGTGCGCCTAACAGGACTCGAACCTGCACAGCCTAAACCACCAGATCCTAAGTCTGGCGCGTCTACCAATTCCGCCACAGGCGCATAACGAGTGCAAAAGTAATGCTTTTTTAGAGATTTACAAAATAAATCAAGTTTTTATTTATTAAGCTTGCTAAGAGTCTCTTCCAGAATGTTGGTCAACTCCACAAACTGCGCCACCGTGAGCTGCTCGGGACGCTTCGTCATCATCTCTAAGCCAAAGAAGTCGGCTCCGGGCTTGTCGGCGCCAAACATTTGCTTGATAGATACACGCAGCATTTTGCGCCGTTGGTTGAATACGGTCTTCACCAACCGCTTGAAAAGTTGCTCGTTGCAACCCAGATTCGTCACGTTGTTGCGGGTCATTCGGATGACGGCACTCTTCACTTTAGGTGGCGGATTGAACACGTTTTCGTCTACCGTGAAGAGATATTCCACATCGTACCACGCCTGAATGAGCACCGACAGTATGCCATAGGCCTTGCATCCCGGCGCGCTGGCTATGCGCTGGGCCACCTCGCGTTGAATCATGCCCGTGCAACAAGGTATCAGTTCCTTGTAATCAAGCATCTTAAAGAAAATCTGACTGGAGATATCGTAGGGATAATTGCCCGTCAGGACAAAGGAGTTGCCATCGAATGCCCTGTTCAAATCCATGCGGAGGAAGTCTTCGCCAATGATATTGTCACGCAATTTGGGAAACACTTCGTGCAGATAGGCCACACTTTCCCCTATCTATCTCCACGGCTTTCACGGGTCGATTTTTCGTCACCAGATACTGCGTGAGCACCCCATGCCGGGTCCGATTTCCAAAACGGGAATATCGGGACAGGCATCTACCGTATCGGCAATGCGACGCGCGATATCCAAATCGGTCAGGAAATGCTGTCCCAAATTCTTCTTAGGCCTAACTGCTTTCATTTGATAATGCGTTGATAATCTGTTGCAAAAGTACGAATTTCTTTTTGAATCCATCGTGATATGGGAGCAAATAGCGTTATTCGACCCGAAAACACATTAAATAATGTATTCTTTAGCCATTCATTATGTAGTTTAAAAGAAAAAAACAATATATTTGTAATTGAATCCCATTTATAAAGAATGGTTGAGACATTAAACAACAAAAATATGGCAACTATTATCAAATCAATACCCGTATTGACAGGCGAAGCCGCAGAGCGCTTCGTAAAAGAGGCTGAAGAAAATGCCAAACGACCAACGCCAAAAGCTTTCTAAAGAGCGCAAAGCTAGGTTGAATATGATTCTCCATTACATGAAAGAATTTAAGTTATAGTGGCTGAATCTTCATACATATTAGCAGAACAATGCGTCATGAAGCCTTTTTACAAAGGATGTCAAAGATGCTTGTTTGCCTTTTTCTTGTGGGCAGGACAGATAGAACAAGACCTCATGACTTCTTTGCCAATGACTCTTTCTTATATAAGGATGAGTTATTGGGCAAGACATATTGTTGGATATCAAGAGAGCTTCCACGACAGATTATAGGTCTCTTTACCATTTCCAATGACAGCATTAAGACTACATATTTAGATCATTCTACAAGTAATCGTCTCAACCGCCATATCAACAACGCGAAGAGAGGACGTAGTTATCCGGCTGTACTGATAGGAAGATTAGGGTGTTAATGAACATTTTTCAAGGTGAAGGCCGGTTTATTGGCACTCAAATACTCGATATCTTGAAAGATTGGTTTACGGATGAGAACAACAAAAACAGGTTGCCGTTTTATGGTCGTTGACGCTCACAACCACCCTCGAACCTTACATTTCTATGAACAAAATGGTTTTAAATTCCTCCACAAGACAGAGGAAGAAGAACGCGAATACTACCATATCGCAGGTGAAGAACCAATCCACACACGACTCATGTATTTTGATTTAAAGAACTTATAACCATTTCTTGGGGTATAAGATCATCAAGATACATTCTTATTTTTGTATAAAAATATTACTCAAAAACCGCTCAAAAAAATTTGTTCAAATAGCACGACGACGACCTCATTATTTATCGTTTTCGGATGAAAAACGTACAAATGAGGCATGATTTTTCGCACTTTGACGGCTCATCGCTATGCTTTCACCTTGTCAAAGCATAGCTATGAGCGTGTCAAAGCAGTGCTAGAGGGTAAAAGGGCCACTTTTAGCGTGTAAAAAGCAGTGCTTTGACGGGTCGTTTACGGCAAAAACGGAGGCCTTTTTTTCGTAACCCGCTGATTATAAAGCGAATATAAAAAGCGTCGTAGAATGACTTATTTCAAACCAAAGGATAATTATTTTGAAATAACGCAAGCATTTTTAGCCTTTTGTAAAATAATTTCGGAGGATGAAAAATTCTGTTTCGACCCTGCGCAACATGATCCATCATGTCGTTTCTTGATTTGTTTTTGATTGCGGTTTTGATTTCGCCGACAGCGGACAGAATCGTTTGGGCAGGGGCATCATAACGCATGCCGGTTTGTTTATGCGAACATGACGAATCGCGCTCTGTGCCGGCGCTGAGCGATGAATGATATTTATTCACCCTGAAGTAGCGCAATTACTGATGGAAGCAAGTCTTCGGCACAACAAAAATATTCCATCCAACGCGGTATTTTTATCAGATTTTATGCTTATCTTTGTCATGCCTTTCGCCGAAAGGACAGCAGGTGTAAGCGTGGTGTTTTGAGAACATTGGTAAGTACGAGCCTCTCAACACCCCAAACAGCCATACCATATCTATTAAGATTTGAAAAATAAACATGAGTAAAAAAATCAAAGCTATAAAATGTCCGCACTGCGGAAGCACGAAAGTTAGGGAAACACGTCCCGACTACTATAAATGCACGGCATGCGCGACTGAATTTTTCCTTGACAACGACGACATTAACATCAACCACCATTACGTTGGCGACGACAACAACCTATTAACAAAGAGAAATATCAAATACTTCGCCATCGCCATCGCGGCCTTATGCCTGTTCGCTCTCCCCTCTTTCTTCAGCACACGTCAGACCAGACGACTCCCCATGCCCACTTATCAGTCTGTTGAGCCTGAGCCGGAAATAGAAGAAGACTTCGTGTGCGAACACATTATGCCGTTTGAAACGAAAGAGGGACGAGCCGCAGTGGCCGCGTTCGGCACCTATACGAAAGGGAATTACAAAAGCAAGACGTCTGAATATCAAATGCAGGTGTACGACATGCTGAAAAACGAGAAGATAAAAGTGCTGACACTCCCTTTGAAAACGTTAGATAACATCAGCAGTCGCACGTTTGAAAACGGATGGATTAACGTGGTTTTCAACAAAAACGCGTGGTATACCATCGATCCTGGCACGCTCGATCTGAAAGAAATGGATATATATAAAACCGTGCCCGGGCTGGAATCGGGATTCGCAAGCATAGAGTTGCTTTTCAGAAGGAGAATCTGATGGCTTCAAAGTTATGACCAATTTGGCCCAAGGAACGCTATTATTTGCCCATCATCAAGAAGGTATATACCCAGCCCGAATTATTCCACGCAAGCCACAGAAGTCTGCCGAAACCAACCGTTCGGACCGACTTCGACTTCTCCGTATCAACTACCGAATACCCCGAACAACAAATAGAACTGGTGAAATATACCCACTACGTACAAGTAGGTTGGCCCAAAACAGATATATGGAGCTTTGGCTGGTGCAGGGATTTTGGTGAAAAAGCAGGCTTATTCTTTGGAAACGCCGGCTCGGTGAAAGCCTTTATCAGCTCCTTCGACCGCAAGGCGGCACGGCTCATCAGCTATTCTAACTTCACGCCCGGAGCCCTTTATTTCTCGCCCAGCGTGCTTTGGTCAAACGAATCGTTTGTATTCATACGCTACAAACCTACCCCCTCGAAAGACGCTACATACGTTTACCAACTGCTCGATGCCAAGACGGCCAAGCTAAAATGGTCGCTGCATGAGCCTGCCGATTTTGCGGACGCCTACATCAAATACGTGGCGCACACGCCACAAGGACTGATTCTGACCAGCCACAATAAGGCATGGATGATTGATAACAACGGAAAATCCGTCATCGTAAAGAATTTCTGACCCCACCATAAAGCTATTATCAGCTTCACTGATTCATTACTACATATACACGAACTATGGGTATAACAAACATTTTTCACAACCAACTCTCGGCGGTGATACAATGGCACGCCGACAAACATGACCTGATTTGGTACAAATATCCCACAAAAACCGACGAAATCAAGAACGCCGGCAAGCTGATTGTGGCTCCCGGACAGGGCGCAGTGCTGGTTTACGAAGGCAAAGTGGCAGACATACTCACTGAAGAAGGAACGTTCAACCTCAAAACAGACAATCACCCCTTCTTCACCACGCTGGTCAACCTGCGCCAAAAACTTTGAAAGCGAACACAAGCTGCATATCTACTTCTATCGCAAGGCACAAGTAACCAATCAGCTATGGGGCACGGCTTCGCCGGTGAAATTCATTGATTCGCAATACAAACTGCCTGTGGAAATGGGTGCCAACGGCACTTTTTTTCGTACCGCATAAGCGATATTGAACACTTCTTTAGGAACATTTTTTGGCGCACAAACAGAGGTAAATACCGAGGAGATACGCGAATTGATACTGGGCCGTTTGTCGCAAAACATCGTCGCAGCCATACACAAACTGGGATACTCGTATAATGAGATTGACGGCCACTTAGACGAAATAGGCCGCCAAATGGCACTCCAGTTTAACGAGGAAACCGAAAAACTGGGCATCACACTCACCGACTTCCGTATTGACGGAACCATTTTTGACGAACAAACGCAAGAGCGAATCGGACGAATCGCTGATGTGGCGGCCGACTCAAGAGCCGCACAGGAGGGCGGACTGTCGTATGCCGAACTGGAAAAACTACGTGCCTTTGCGCGACGCCGCACGCAACGAAGGCGGACTGGCAGGTAGCGGTGTGCAAATGGGAGTTGGCCTTGAAATGGGCAAACAAATGGGTGCCGCCACCCAACTGATTAACGAACGCACCTCGCCCACCGACGATCTCACACGCCGATTGACAAGATTGCGGCTACTGAGAGAAGAGAATATCATTACCGAATCGGACTACGAAGCTAAAAAAACGCGAACTGCTGAATGAGATTTAAGCCTCAACCGACAAGTAAAACGCCCGTTTGGGATATACGATATTAATAAAAAAACAACACAAAGAATGAAATACATAAAATTCATTACATTGAGCATCATACTGCTGATTGTGCTCATTGCTTTCTATGCCGTCATCAGAATATGGGACATTAGTTTGCCCGATGGTTGGAATTTGTCGACTCAAACATTGACCAATATCATCCTTACCGTTGGCGTTGCCGACGCCCCTGATCATCCTTCTCCTTATTTTTCGTTCCGTTTATAACGGGCGGTCCGAAAAAGAAAATCGATGAACAACACGGCAAGGTGGCACAAAGGATAGAAGACTGACAGCCCGTATAGCCTGCCATACCTGCCTGATAGGCAACAGCACTCTTTCCTTTTAAGTTGTTTTTACATCTATATAAGGTGTTGTTGGGAAAAAAGTAGTACCTTTGTCGCAAATTTTGAAATTCAAATTAGTTTATGGCACAAGAAGATGTTTTTCAAGAAAATAGTAAGTCACTGCAAGGAATACGGTTTTGTTTTTTTCCAAGCAGTGAAATCTACGATGGTTTGGGCGCAGTTTACGATTACGGACAAAATGGCGTAGAGCTCAAGAATAATATCAAACAATATTGGTGGCAGAGCATGGTGTTGCTCCACAATAACATCGTCGGACTCGACGCTGCGATCTTCATGCACCCCACCATTTGGAAGGCCTCCGGCCATGTTGACGCGTTCAATGATCCATTGATTGACAACCGCGACTCAAAGAAACGCTATCGTGCCGATGTGCTTATCGAAGACCAGATTGCGAAATACGAAGAGAAAAATCCAAAAGGAAGTGGCCAAGGCCCGCAAGCGTTTTTGGCGACAGCTTTGATGAAGAGAAATACATGGAGACCAGCGAGCGTGTGAAGGAAGCGCGAGAAAAGCGCGACGCGTTGCATGCCCGCTATGCCGAAGCGATGCAAGGTCCCGACCTCGAAATGCTGAAGCAGATTATCGTTGATGAGGAAATCATTGACCCCATCAGTGGTACCAAGAATTGGACCGACGTGCGTCAGTTCAACCTGATGTTTGCTACCGAGATGGGAGCCAGTGCCGATGGTGCCATGAAAGTTTATCTGCGCCCCGAGACGGCACAAGGTATCTTTTGTCAACTATCTAAACGTGCAGAAGACCGGTCGCATGAAACTGCCGTTCGGTATCGCGCAAATAGGTAAGGCTTTCCGCAACGAGATTGTGGCCCGTCAGTTCGTTTTCCGCATGCGTGAGTTTGAGCAGATGGAGATGCAGTTCTTCTGTCAGCCCGGCACAGAGATGAAATGGTTTGAGTATTGGAAGCGTGTGCGCCGTGCATGGCATGAAGCACTCGGCATGGGAACGGAGAACTATCGTTACCACGATCACGAAAAACTTGCTCACTACGCTAACGCCGCCACCGATATTGAGTTTAAAATGCCGTTCGGATTCAAGGAAGTTGAAGGTATCCATTCACGTACCGACTTCGACCTTGCGCAGCATGAGAAGTTCAGTGGCAAGAGTATCAAATACTTTGACCCTGAAAAGAACGAGAGCTATGTGCCCTATGACGTTGAGACTTCTATCGGTGTAGACCGTATGTTCCTCAGCGTGCTCTGCCATTCGTACCGCGAAGAGCAGCTTGAAAACGGCGAGTCGCGTGTCGTTCTGCGATTGCCCGAGGCATTGGCGCCCGTGAAATGTGCCGTATTCCCGCTCGATAAGAAAGACGGACTACCCGAACTGGCCGAGCAAATCGTGGACGAACTGAAGTTCCATTTCAACACCCACTATGGTGATCCCAAGGATTCCATCGGCAAACGGTACCGTCGTCAGGACGCTGTCGGTACGCCGTTCTGTGTGACCGTTGACCACGAAACGCCTAAGGATCACAAGGTGACCTTTGCGTTATCGTGATACGATGAAACAGGAACGCGTTGATATCAGCCAGCTCCGTTCGATTATCGAAGATCGTGTCAGCATTACTTCTGTACTGAAGAAGCTGGGCGAGGAAATCAAGAAATACTAACCGGGCGGTCACCACATGGTGACTGTCCTTTAAAATAAGGTTATTATGACCCTTAAATATCAAAATAAACAAATGACATCGGCTCGTCCGGGCCTGCGTCTTGCCATGATAGGCAAGGTTTTGTTGGGCTTGGTGCTTGTCAGCGCACTCATGATGTCGTGCAAGGAAGAAAACGACACAACCAACGAGTTTGCCAACTGGCAGGAAGTGAACGACCAATATATCAGCAAAACTTCAAACGATGGTGGACCAGCGCATCGCCGCCGGCGATAAGAGTTGGAAGAAAATACGCAAATGGTCGCTCGAACCCAGCGTAGCAAAGGAGGCTTCGCAGTTTATTTATGTGCATGTGCTGACAGAAGGTAAAGGCTCCGGCTGTCCACTCTATACCGATTCAGTCAAGGTAAACTATCGTGGTCGTCTGCTTCCGTCGCCCTCTTATCCTTCGGGAATAGTCTTTGACCAAAGCTATACGGGCACTTTGGACGATACGGCGCAGCCTGTCAGCTTCCCCGTAGGAGGTGGTGTCGTAGACGGATTCTCCACAGCCTTGCAGAATATGCACATTGGCGACGTGTGGGAGGTGTATATCCCCTATCAGTTGGCTTATGGCAACGCGGCCAAAGGGAATCTGCCGGCCTATTCTACCTTGATATTCAATCTGAATCTAAAGGCTTATTACCGCTCGGGGCAGAACGTACCAGATAGTCGAAGTGGCATGGTAACAGCCGGAAAGTGGATAGAAAAGTAAATTACATTAATCGTAATAAAAGACCATGAATAGTGGCGGAACCGCAAAACCTTCCGCCACTATTCGTGTTTTTTTTGCATAGAAGTTTTAGAATTTACGTATGTTCAGCAACAAACGCAACGAAGCCCTGATGGCAAGTATTCGTAACGGGCTGCCCATGACACGGCGTGAGAAGATCAATCTGATTATCGGATTGAGCATTCCCTCGATCTTGGCGCAGATAACCAATGTGCTAATGTTTTTCATCGACGCGTCGATGGTGGGACATTTGGGTGAGGAGGCATCGGCCAGTATTGGTCTTGTGGAGTCTACCACTTGGCTTTTGGGCAGCGTAATGGGAGCCTCGGCCATGGGATTTTTCGGTGATGGTAGCCCATTTTATTGGCGCTAACGATTTCGTGAAAAGCCCGTCAGGTGCTGCGCCATGCTTTCGTCTGCGGTATCGTTTTCGCGACGGCCCCTCATGCTCATGGGTGTTGCCATTCATACGTCATTGCCCTTTTGGCTGGGTGGCAAAGCAGATATCGCTCCGGCCGCCTCTAACTATTTTTTTGGTCATTTCGCTGTCGTTGCCCTTTATGCTGCTGTTTCATCTGTCGTGCGACATGCTTAAGAGTGCCGGAAACATGCACGTGCCGAGCGTAATGAGTGTCGTATTGTGCGTGCTCGACGTTATGTATAACTATTTTTTTATCTACTTTCTTGGTTTGGGAGTAATGGGTGCGGCCGTCGGAACCGCCTTAGCTTACGTCACGGTGTCGCTGCCGGCCACGTGGATTACGGCACGTAAGAACAAGATTCTGGCTCTTCAGCAAGATACCGAACCATTTCGGTGGGTGTGGGATTATGTGCGTAATGCCGTGAAAATAAGTTTGCCAATGGCTATTCAGTCCGTGCTGATGAGTGGCGCGCAGATTGTGAGCACGCGCATTGTGGCTCCTTTGGGCAATATTGCCATTGCCAGCAACTCCTTTGCCATCACGGCCGAGAGTCTCTGTTATATGCCCGGATATGGTATCGGCGAAGCGGCCACCACGTTGGTGGGCCAGACTTTCGGTGCCGGACGGAAGAACCTGTGTAAGAATTTTGCTTATCTGTCGGTGGCATTGGGTATGACTGTCATGGCCATCATGGGTGCGATTATGTATATCTTTGCCCCGGAGATGATCGGTGTGCTGAGTCCTGTGACAGCCATTCGTGAGTTGGGCACCACTGTTCTGCGCATCGAAGCCTTTGCTGAACCGTTTTTTGCCGCCAGCATTGTTGCTTACTATGTTTTCGTGGGAGCGGGCGATACTTTGCGGCCGGCCATCATCAATCTGGTTTCGATGTGGTGTGTGCGTCTGACATTGGCTGCCTGGCTCGCTACGGATTACGGACTGAAAGGCGTATGGACGGCCATGGCCATTGAACTAACGTTCCGTGGCACGATGTTCCTCATCCGTCTGTTCCGTGGAAAGTGGCTGAATAAGATCAAAGAGCCTGTGGCTTAAAGCCTTGATATACATGGTCGGCTTTGTCGGTGTCGCCATGAATATACATTATATATATATAACCGATAACTAAAAAAACATCAGTCGAGACCTCCATGGGTTAATAATTTAAAAACGCTGAATGGCTTCTTCGCGATTTATTGTAACTTTGTAGTGTATCAATAAAAGCAAAAGAATGAATACAGAATGGCAGAAAATGGTGAGTGGTGAGGAATATCAGGCCGACGATCCTGAGATAATTCGTGTGCTTAATCTGACGAAAGACGCCATCAGAGCGTATAATCAGATTCAACCAACACGATTGGAAGAGCGCGAAAAGGCCATCCGAAAGATTATCGGGAAGTGTGGCGTGAAACCATTTTTTCAATCAACCATTCCTTTGCGATTATGGTGTTAATATACGGGTAGGCGACCGTTTCTTTGCCAATTTCAACTTTACGGTACTCGATGAGGCTTACGTCACGATAGGTGACGACGTCTTTATCGGTCCTAACGTGAGCCTTTATACCGCTTGTCATTCTACCGATCCCGTGGAACGAAACACGCGTCGGGAATGGGCAGAGCCCTATAACGATAGGTAATAATGTATGGATTGGTGGTAGCGTGACGGTATTGCCCGGCGTGACGATAGGGCGACAACTGCACCATTGGTGCCGGTTCGGTAGTGACAAAAGATATTCCGGCCCATTCTATTGCGGTGGGTAATCCCTGCCGTGTGATTAAGAAAAGTGGGCCAAGAATCATTGAAAGAATAACGAAAAAGACATTAAACGTATGATTAAAATGTTTGTAATGGAAACCTGTCCGTATTGCGAATATGTGGAGAAACAGGTTGTAGGAATAATCATTTTCAAGTAATAGATATCAGTAAGCATGTGCGCAATCTGAAGCAATTTCTGGATTTGCGCGACAGCCATCCTGCTTTTGACGAGGCTAAAAAGATAGGTGACGTAGGTATTCCCTGCTATGTATTGGAGGATGGTACGGTAACGCTTTCGTCAGCCGATGCCGGTTTGGAGCCTATGCCTGACGGCCCAGCTTGTAGTATTGACGGAACAGGCTGCTGAAATCATAAACATGATGGCACATACTTCATATAATTGCACGGAGATATGTGACGATTCAGAAATAAAATGGTCGATAAAGTGAAGAAAAAATCATCTTTATCGATCATTTTTATCTTCTACATCGTTTATATTTTTTTCATGAACGCCCTCTGTTTTCTCCTTTTAAACGGACGGATAAAAACCTGCACAAATCATTTGTTTTGTGCACAGAAGGTTTGATTTTGTGCATTTTGTTTGGCTGACAAGCAAAAAATAAGTAAATTTGCGCCGGTTTTTGCAAATAATACAATCATATATAATTAATTTTTTATGAGTTTGAAAATTGTTGTACTTGCCAAGCAAGTACCAGACACAAGAAATGTGGGCAAGGACGCGATGACCGCAGAAGGAACTGTGAATCGTGCAGCTCTGCCTGCTATCTTCAATCCTGAAGATTTGAATGCGCTCGAACAGGCTCTCCGCATTAAAGACCAGAACCCCGGAACCACTGTTGGTATCCTTACGATGGGACCTCCGCGTGCCGGTGAAATCATCCGTCAGGGACTTTATCGTGGCGCAGACGAAGGTTGGTTGCTTACCGACCGCAAGAGTGCCGGTGCTGATACGTTGGCAACTTCTTATTTTCTGGCTAAGGGTATTGAGAAGATTGGCAATGTAGACTTGGTGATCGGAGGCCGTCAGGCTATTGATGGCGATACCGCACAGGTAGGTCCGCAAGTTGCTCAAAAGCTCGGTTTGAATCAGGTAACATACGCAGAGGAAGTTGTAAAGATCGAGAATGGCAAGGCAACGATTCGTCGGCATATTGACGGTGGTGTAGAGACCGTTGAGGCTCCGCTGCCCGTTATGATCACGGTCAATGGCTCCGCTGCTCCCGCTCGTCCGTGCAACGCTAAACTCGTGATGAAGTATAAATATGCTACCTGCCCAATGGAGCGCACCGGCGAAGAGCCTTGGAAAGAGCTGTATGACGCTCGTCCTTACTTGACATTGGGTCAGTGGAGTATTGCTGACTGTGGAGCTGATTATGAACAGTGTGGTTTGGCAGGCTCTCCTACAAAGGTAAAGGCTGTGCAGAACATTGTGTTTCAGGCGAAAGAAAGTAAGACTCTCACCGGCAGTGACGCCGATGTAGAAGGTCTGGTTAAAGAATTGTTGGACGAAAAGATTATTGGCTAATAAGATATGAATAACGTTTTTTTGTATATTGCGAAATAGAAGAAACAACCGTACAGGAAGTTTCTCAGGAATTGCTGACAAAAGGTCGTAAACTTGCCAATAAGCTCGGTGTCGACCTGCATGCAGTTGTTGCCGGCAACGGCATTAAAGGTAAGGTGGAAGACCAGATTCTTCCTTACGGCGTAGATAAGCTGTTTGTATTTGACGGTGAAGGTCTCTTCCCCTATACATCGGCTCCTCATACGGATATTCTCGTAAACTTGTTCAAAGAGGAGAAGCCTCAGATTTGCTTGTTGGGTGCTACCGTGATCGGCCGTGACCTTGGTCCCCGTGTCAGTTCTTCGTTGACATCAGGTCTGACCGCCGACTGTACACAGTTGGAGATTGGCGATTACGAAGAGAAGAAGACAGGTAAGCACTATGATAACTTGCTTTATCAGATTCGTCCGGCTTTCGGTGGTAACATTGTTGCTACGATTGTGAACCCCGATCACCGCCCACAGATGGCTACCGTTCGCTCCGGCGTTATGCAGAAGGCCCTGTATGAGGGTCAGGCCAAGGGCGAAGTAGTATATCCCGAAGTAGATAAATACGTATCGGCAGAGGCTTATGCCGTGAAGGTTATCGATCGCCACGTAGAAGCCGCTAAGCATAATCTGAAAGGCGCGCCCATTGTTGTAGCCGGTGGTTACGGTGTGGGTAGCAAGGAAGGATTCGATCAGCTTTTTCAAACTCGCCAAGGAACTTCATGGTGAGGTTGGTGCCAGCCGTGCGGCTGTTGACGCAGGTTGGGTTGATCATGACCGCCAAATTGGTCAGACGGGTGTGACCGTTCACCCCAAGGTATATATCGCTTGCGGAATCTCCGGACAGATTCAGCACATTGCGGGTATGCAGGACAGCGGTATCATTATTTCGATTAACAACGACCCAGAAGCACCGATCAACAAGATTGCCGATTATGTAATCAATGGTACGGTAGAAGAGGTGGTTCCCAAACTGATTAAGTATTACAAACAGAATAGCAAGTAATCCGGTCCTTTATGAACGACCTGTCACTGCTTGTTTACAGTAATCAAAAAACATAGAACAATTATGGCAAATTATTATAGTGATCATCCCGAAATTGCGTTCCACTTGGACCATCCTTTGATGAAGCGTGTTGTAGAATTGAAGGAAAAGAGTTTTGAAGATGCGGCAAACTACGATGACGCTCCCCGTAAATTATGAGGACGCAATCGAGAACTACAAGCGCATGCTTGACATTACAGGTGATGTTGCAGCCAATATCATAGAGCCCAACTCTGAATCCGTTGACCAGGAAGGTCCACACTTGGAGAATGGCCGCATGATTTATGCCAGCAAGACATTCGAGAATCTTGACGCAACGCGCAAGGCCGGCCTGTGGGGAATCTCCATGCCACGCCGTTATGACGGCCTGAATATTCCGAACGTGGTATTCTCCATGGCTTCGGAAGTTATCTCTGCCGCCGACGCCGGCTTCCAGAATATTTGGTCGTTGCAGTCTTGTATTGATACGCTTTATGAGTTTGGAACAGAAGAACAGCGTAAGAAATACATTCCTCGCATTTCCGCAGGCGAAACCATGTCAATGGACTTAACCGAACCGGATGCCGGTTCCGACTTGCAGCGTGTCATGCTCAAGGCTACTCAGGATGCTGATGGAACATGGCGGTTGAACGGCGTTAAGCGTTTCATCACGAACGGCGACTCCGATATTCACTTGGTTTTGGCTCGCTCAGAAGAAGGCACCCGCGACGGCCGTGGTCTTTCGATGTTCATTTATGACAAGAAAGATGGTGGCGTAACCGTGCGCCACATCGAGAACAAACTGGGTATTCATGGCAGCCCGACCTGTGAGTTGGTTTACAAGAATGCCAAGTGTGAGCTTTGCGGCGACCGCAAATTGGGTCTTATCAAGTATGTGATGGCTCTGATGAACGGTGCCCGTCTGGGTATTGCCGCACAGAGTGTCGGTGTTGCTCAGGAGGCTTACAACGAGGGCTTGGCCTATGCCAAGGAGCGTGCGCAGTTTGGCAAGAAGATCATTACGTTCCCGGCAGTTTACGACATGCTTTCCCGCATGAAGGCAAAGCTCGAGGCCGGTCGTTCGCTTCTTTACATGACAGCCCGCTATGTGGACATCTACAAGGCATTGGAAGACATCGCACGCGACCGCAAGCTTACTCCCGAAGAGCGCAAAGAACTGAAGCAGTATAGCCGTCTGGCCGACGCGTTCACTCCGCTGGCGAAGGGTATGAACTCCGAATACGCCAACCAGAATGCCTACGACGCCATTTCTATCCATGGCGGTTCAGGCTTTATCATGGAGTACAAGAGCCAGCGCCTGTTCCGCGACGCCCGTATCTTCTCTATCTACGAAGGAACTACGCAATTACAGGTGGTTGCTGCCGTACGCTACATCACCAACGGCACTTACCTTTCAATCATGAAGGAAATGCTCGAGGAAGAAGTTTGCGACTGCATGAAGCCTTTGAAAGAGCGTGTAGCCAAGCTCGTGGCCTTATACGAGGAAGCGCTTGACAAGGTGAAGGCCGATGATAATCAGGACGAACACGACTTCCTGGCCCGCCGTCTCTATGATATGACAGCCGAAATCATCATGTCGCTGCTCATCATCAGCCGATGCCGGCAAGGCACCTGAACTCTTCAAGAAGAGTGCCCACGTATATGTTCGCATGGCAGAAGAGAATGTTCTCGGCAAGGCTGCCTACATCAAGGCTTTCAACGCAGACGACCTGAAGAGCTTTGAAGCCGCTGAACGGACAGAAGAAGTTGAGGCTTAATCGGCTCAACAATTCAATACAAATCATTGAAGGCCGTACTTTCCGAGTGCGGCCTTTTTAATTTTACCGATATGATACGAATAGAGAATGCCCCTGCCGGCACAGGCAGCCATCATCGCAACGCTTATTATGGAGGCGATGAATCACGAGTGCTGCCAATACTTTTGCGGGCCCACGCCACACGACGGCCGACTTCCACCGCTTGATGAAAAGTCTTGTGGAGCGCACGGATTCGCAATATTCCTACACAAATACGTTGGTGGCATTAGACGGAACGGAGGTCGTGGGCTGCTGCGTGAGCTACGACGGCGCGCGACTCCATCGCCTGCGGCAGGCTTTCATTGCAGGCGCACAGGCGGCCTTTGGCATGGATCATTCTGGCATGGATGACGAAACACGGGCCGGCGAACTGTATATAGACAGTTTGGCCGTAGCCGCAAGCCATCGCGGACAAGGCATTGCCACCTCGCTGCTCGAAGCCACCTGCCGGAAAGCCCGGCGGATGAATCTGCCGGCGGGACTGCTGGTAGACCAAGGCAACCCCGCGGCCGAGCGACTTTATGCCCGATTGGGCTTTGAATACGTAAATGATGCCGAATGGGGGAGCCATCCCATGCGCCATTTGCAGCGAAAAAGTATAAGTCATGAAAAAGCGCAGACCATGTTTGTCAACACAGCCTGCGCCGAATATCAGAGCGACACCATTTTTTCAGGACTTCGTTTGGGCCGGCGTTTCAGGAGTGAGCGCCGGCTTTTTTGGCTTCGGACCTACCGTCTTCGGCTTTGGCTCGTAGCGGTAGAGCGAGCCGTCTTTGTTGATGCCCACCCAAATCGTGGCGAGGCTGCCATCGGGCGCAGTCTGCCCATTCACGCACAGCTGGTAGTGGCGTTTTCAATCCCCTGCCGACAGCCTTTCCGCTGACCGCGAGCGTGCCGGCAGTGAGCCCCAGTTGCTGTTCGATGGCGGGCAATCCCGACTTTAATAATTCGGCATACTCGGCTGTGCGCTTCTTACGAGCCAGCTTTGCCATACCGGCTCTGCGAGCAAGCAGCATGCGGCGGTCGTGCACCAGATTATTATAGTGCGTGATGAATTCGGAAACGGGAACAGAAGGCTCAAGTTCATCGAGGGCTTCTATTCGACGCAGAACAGCCCCGAGAGCCTTTGTCGGTGGCGGCACGAAGAGCCTTGACGTCAAATGTTCCGGATGGCATGGCTACCTTCAGACGAGATTGATAGCGGGCGTCGAAGAGGTCATTGGCCGTAGCAAGACGATTGATATAGTCGGCGGCAGCAAGTTTCGCAACGGCGGCGGTCATGGCTGTGGCTCGCAGGTCGGTAACGAGATTTTTTCACCATACCCGTCTCTTTGTCGTAGTTGGCCGCAGTAAGTTTGGGATAGCATCTCATCACGTTGCTCACCTGCTGAGCGGCCTTCCGCAGGGTCACGTCCTCCGAGCAGGCATGCATCTCGACAAGCAGTTGCAGCGACCCTATACGCCTGATCGCGCGCCTTGTCGAGCATCTCCAAATCCCGCGTCCCATCTTCCTTTCGAGGGCGATTCAGCGCCAAATCCTCTTCGGCCACAGCAGCCTTGAGCGCAGTCAGCAACGGCTTGATTTTTGCGATATTCGCCTCTTCGCACATGATAATTACATGGCTGGCAAACTGAAAATGCTCCATATTTTTGGAGCGCGTGGAGATAAATTCTCTTCGTTTTCATAAATCCTTGAGTTTAGGTCATTTTTGAGCTTCTTCATATAGAGAAACGTTGTTTTAGGTATTTTATTGCATTTCCCAAAATTAGGAAGTGCAACTTTTACTATTTTATGCTTTTTCCCAAAGTTGGGAAGCGCAACTTTTACTGATTTCTGTATTTCCCAAAGTTGGGAAGTGCAACTTTTACTGATTTCTGCATTTCCCAAAGTTGGGAAGCGCAACTTTTGCTGATTTCTGCATTTCCCAAAGTTGGGAAGTGCAACTTTTGCTGATTTCTGTATTTCCCAAAGTTAGGAAGTGCAACTTTTACTGATTTCTGCATTTCCCAAAGTTGGGAAGTGCAACTTTTACTGATTTCTGCATTTCCCAAAATTGGGAAATACAGTTTTGATTGATTTGACGTGTTTTTCTTATATTTCCGCTATCAAAAGGTCGATGAGACGGGGGATTCCGTAATCATTGATGTCTTTTTCATCTATCCAAATAAAAATCGGACGGCAGACATGGCTTTTTTGAGGCATCGAGCGTATAAAAATCAGTAAAAAGGACGCGATGGGTGAGTATGTGCTTAAAATTCTTTACGATTAGCTTGGCTTTTGCTTTGTCGCTCTTTTGCAAGTGCTCGCCTTCCGGAAATGTCCACAACCCCTGCCAGATATCACCGCTGCCACGCTTGTGGATGGCGATTCGTCCCTTACTGCGTACATAATAGAAGGTTAATCGGCGTTCCTGTACTTTTTATTGTTTTTCAGTTTCACGGGCCACTCTGTCGTCTTTCCCATCCTCCGGGCGGCGCAGGTTTCGGCCAAAGGGCAGATAACGCATTTGGGGCTGACGGGCGTACACTGGGTTGCGCCAAAGTCCATGACGGCCTGATTGTACGCGGCCGGTGCTTCGTCGGGCAGATGTTCCTGCGCCAAAGCCGCAAAAGAGTTTCTTGCCTTCTGTAGAATTGACGGGCGTGTCGATACCGAAATAGCGGGCGAGGACGCGGTGGAAATTGCCGTCGACCGACGCTGCGGGCAGTCCGAACGCAATGCTTCCGATGGCCGCCGCCGTATAATCGCCTACCCCTTTCAGTTTTTTTGATGTCGTCAATCGTGTCGGGAAACCGGCCTAAAAGCTACCATCTGTCGGGCCGCCGTGTGCAGGTTGCGGGCCCGTGAGTAGTAGCCGAGCCCCCTGCCACATGCGCAGCACTTCGTCTTCGGAAGCTTTGGCAAGGTCGTCTACCGTAGGCCATTTGGCCATGAAGCGCAGCCAGTAGTCGGTGCCTTGGACGACACGGGTTTGCTGAAGAATGATTTCGCTCAGCCAGATGGCGTATGGGTCGCGCGTGTTGCGCCACGGCAAATCACGGCCGTTCTCCTCAAACCACCTTAATAATATTTCTGTGAAATGGCTTTGTATCTTTTTCATCGTTCAAGTCAGTCTCTGTATCCGTTTCGTCACGGATTTTTCGGCTCAGATTAAATCGTCGAGCAGCCACAACGAAGTCTTCAAATCCACGCATCCGTTCGGTCTGAATCGTACGCCCTCGCTTCGTAGCATTTCTATTTGTCTGTACCACCCGGGAGCTGTTCGGCCTGTTCCGTTGACCACGCGGTGGCACGGCATGTCGGGCGCGTCCATGCCGTGGAGCACGCGTCCCACCAGGCGGGCATGCTTCGGAAAGCCTGCCAAGGTTGCGATACGGCCATAGGGTGAGTACCCGTCCAGGCGGAATGGCCCGCACGATGTCTGCCACGCTCTGCTGAAAAAGTTTTGTGTCAACTTGCATTATATGGTCTGTCAATTATTCGCGAGGCGCCAACGGCAGTACGATACCTTCGTGGCGAAGCAGCCACTCCTTGCGTTCCAGTCCGCCCGCATAGCCTCGCAGGCTGCCGTCCGTGCCCAATATCCGATGGCAGGGGATGATAATCGAGATGGGGTTGCGGCCAACGGCATTGCCCACAGCCTGCGCCGACATGCTACGGACGCCCTTTCGGCGGGCTATCGACATGGCAATCTGCCGGTAGGTGGCGGTCTGTCCTGCGGCTATCGTTAAGAGTTCATGCCACACAGCCAGCTGAAAATCACTGCCTGTGAGATGAAGCGGCGGCGTGAAGTCGGTGGGCTGTCCCGCGAAATACAGATTGAGCCAGCGCCGAGTCTGTCGGATCATTGGCGTTTCGGCCTGCCGTGGGTTGTCGGATAGTCCTCGTCCGTAGTGTTTTTTTGGCCTTCAAACCATAATCCGATAAGCCCTTTCTCGTCGGCAGCTATGGTGATGGTGCCCAGCGGCGAATTGTAATAAGCTACATAGTGGACGGTCGTATTCCTTTGATTCTCCATGAAAAATAAATTCCGATATCGCTTGCGTTTGCTGTGATTTATTTGACAAAAAAATACGCATATTCTTTTAAGCAGGCCAAGTATTAAAAGCCCCTTTTTCGCTTTGCGGTTCATTTGTTTTTCGTGTATCTTTGCAAATATGATCGACAGACAGACGATAGACCGCATTAAGGACGCCGCCAATATTGTGGACGTTGTTTCAGAGTTTGTAACGCTTCACAAGAGTGGTAGCAATTATAAAGGGCTGTGTCCTTTCCACAATGAGAAGACTCCTTCGTTTTATGTTTCTCCGTCGAGAGGCACCTGCCACTGTTTCGGCTGCGGCAAAGGGGGTAATTCTGTGGGATTCATCATGGAACATGAACAGATGGATTACCCCGAGGTCCCTGCGATGGCTGGCCGCTAAATACCACATTGAGATTAAGGAGCGTGAGCTTTCGGACGAGGAGAAACGTGAGCAGGGCGAGCGAGAGGCATGTTTATCATCAATGACTGGGCCGAAAAGTATTTTCCAACACATTCTTCATCACGATGTCGACGGCTGGCCGTGGGCATGCAGTATTTCCGGAGCCGTGGTTTCCGCGACGACATTATCGAGAAATTTCATCTCGGTTATGATCTTCCCGACCGCCATGCTTTTGGCCAAGGCCGCTTTGACTAAAGGTTATAAGGGAGAGTTTCTGCTGAAAACGGGCATCTGTTATCAGAACGATCGTGGCGAACTGATTGACCGTTATGCCGGTCGCGTGGTTTTTCCGTGGATAGGTAACAGCGGTCGTGTGGTCGGTTTCACGGCCCGTGTGCTCGATTCGCGCACCAAAGGGAGTCAGTCAGAAGTATGTCAATTCGCCCGATTCCGAAATTTACCATAAGGGCAACGAACTTTATGGCATTTATCAGGCCAAGAAAGCCATGGCCAAAAACGATCGTGTCTCACCTTGTTGAGGGTCAGGCCGACGTCATTGCGATGCACCAGAGTGGCATCGAAAACGTGGTAGCCGGCTCGGGAACCGCCCTAACGTTGCCCCAGATTCACATGCTCCGACGCTTCACCAACAATATCACCATGATTTATGACAATGACGAGGCCGGTATTCACGCTGCTTTGAAAGGCACCGACATGCTGCTGTCGGAGGGTATGAATCTGAAGGTTCTCCTTCTGCCCGCGGGCGAAGACCCCGATAGCTTTGCCCGCAAGCATACGGCAAGCGATTTTCAGGCTTATATCAAGGAACACGAAACCGACTTCATCCGTTTCAAGACCCAGTTGTTGCTTGACAAGGAGAATGATCCTCTGAAGCGATCGGAAGCTATCAACTCGATTGTCAGATCCATATCCGTCATTCCTAACCAGATTCTGCGCGACACGTATATCCACGACAGCATGTCCTATCTCAATATCAATGAGCGGACGCTCATCAACACGATGAACCGCATGATTCGTGAGGACAAGAATCAGGAGCAGAAAGCACAGATACGCGAAGCCGAACGCCAACCGGCCATGCCGTTGCCCAGTTTAGAGCCAGCCACTCCTTTGCAGCAGGCAACTAAAGTGGAGCAAATGCTCATTCAGTTGGTCATCCGTTATGGTGAGCAGATTATCTTCGACCATGTGGAAGACCACGACGGCAACCTCATTGACCTTACTCTTGCTCAGTATATTCATTATACGCTCTCGGCCGACGGGCTCTATTTCCACACGCCGCTGTATAATCAGATTCTTGACGAGGCCGTGGCGCACGCCGGCAAAGAGGGTTTTATGGCTGAACCATACTTTGTGCATCATCATGATATCGGTATCAGCCAATTGGCTGTGGACATGAGCACCGATAAGTTCAGGCTTTTCGGAAAGCCAGCAAGTGAAAGAAACCGTAGAAACTTTGCGCCAACGGGTGGTTCATTTGATACTCGATTTCCGTATGGATTACGTAGAGCAGAAACTGAAAGACCTGCAGAAGGAAATAGCGCAGGCCGTTTCCGACCACGACCGCATGATGATGTTGTTGGAGGAGTTTAAGGATTTACAGATGATTCGCAACGCACTGGCCCAGCAGTTGGGCAACAATATTATTATGTAGGAAGGGAGATTATGGAATGATTTACTTTCATTGGCTCTTTTTAGCGTTTTATATCCCTCACCATCGTACCCTGCGATGGTGACGGTGTTGATGGATCGTCGTCAGCCGGCTAAGACCATTGCGTGGCTGATGGTGTTGCTTTTTGCCTTTGGTCGGTATCATTCTCATTTCTTTTTCGGTCAGAACACGCGTAAGGAGAGACTTGTAAGCCAGCGTAGTCTTGACCAGCTTACCAAACATTCGATGTTGAGTTTGCCGGACAGCGTAATCTGAAGATTCCGGAAGACTGTGCGGCCTTGGTGCGTCAGTTCGCCAACCAGAGTATGGCACTGCCGTTTAAGGATAACAACGTAGACATTTATACCGATGGTTATCAGTTTTTCCTGAATCTGATACGTGATTTAGGAACAGCCCGGCATCATATCCATCTGGAATCGTATGTATTTGAAGACGATCCTTTGAGCAATCTCTTGGCTGATGTCATGATCGACAAGGCGCGGGCCGGCGTTGAAGTGCGGGTCATTTATGACGACGTAGGTTCGCATGGAAGGTGAGAAACCGTTTCTTCGATCGTATGCGGGCCGCTGGCGTGAAGGTTTGTTCGTTCATGCCGGTGAAGTTTCCGGCTTTTACGGGTAAGGTGAATTACCGCAACCACCGCAAGATATGCGTCGTGGATGGCAAGGTGGGCTACATCGGAGGTATGAATATCGCGCTGCGTTACCTGCGTGGCCGCAAGCAACAGCCTTGGCGCGACACCCACATGCGGCTTGAGGGCGGACTTGTTTATGCCTTGCAGCGTGCGTTTTTGATTGATTGGTATTTTCGTGGAACGCACCCTCATCACGTCGCGCCTCTATTATCCTGAAATCAATCCGGCCATCCATAACGACTGTCTGGGGCAGATTGTCACGAGCAGTCCTATCCAACCCTGGCCCGATATCATGCAGGGGCTATGTGCGTATTCTGCTCGAAGCTAAGCGGTATGTCTATATCGAAACGCCTTATTTTTCTGCCCTACCGAACCTATTTTGTTTGCTATGCGCACGGCAGCCGTGGCCGGTATCGACGTGCGGCTGATGATACCGATGCATAGCGATGCCAAACTGGTGGAATGGGCCAGTAAGTCTTATGTGATGGAAGTAATCGAAGCGGGCGTAAAGGTGTTTTTCTATAACAAAGGTTTCAACCACTCAAAACTTCTGGTTTCCGACGATTTTATTTGCAGTTGTGGAAGTACGAATGTCGATTTTCGCAGTTTCGAGAATAATTTTGAGGCCAACGCGTTCTTCTACCATCAGGAAATGGCGCTCAAAAATCAAACAAATATTCCTCGATGATCAGGCTGACAGCCTGTCGATCGAGGAAGTGAGAAATCTGTTGCACACACCTTTCTTGCAGCGTCTGTGGGAAAGTGTCATTCGTTTGTTGTCGCCTCTGCTTTGACTTTCAGGCTCCGAAACAACTTCCCCCTCATTTATTCGGCCTTCTTTCCCTCTATTTTTAAGTAAAAAAATCGCATGAACGACTCAATCTTATAACCTTTTTCACTATCTTTGCCATCATCTAACGCATTCTATGGTAAAGTTCTTATTACTTTTTATTTGCGCTTTGACTTTCGCAACTGACCTAAAGGCACAACAACCTGTCTACAACCGCCAGTTTGTTTACGACCAAAAGAGTGCTTGATATGGATGCCATCCGTAGGAAGGAAGGAGAAATACAGCATATATTTATTCTTACGAACAAGGAAACCAAGCCTCGTCTGTCTACTGGCCGCACGGACTTGGCAGCACCGCATTGTGGCCAATTCTACAAGACAATGACGCGACCATCACTTCAACGCAATCATTTCAATGTAAATTATTCTAATAAAAAAACAATATCATTATTTTTAATCAAATGACTAAAAACAACTTTCTTTTATCGCTATGTATGATGGCTGCCACAGCCAGTCATGCGCAGACGACCGCGCCAGAGGCGATTGCGCCATTACCAGAGCCTCGTCAGGTGGCTTGGCAACAGCTTGAAACCTACGCGTTCGTGCACTTTGGCCCCTAACACTTTCAATAATCGTGAATGGGGATATGGTGACGCAGACCCTAACACGTTCGCCCCTACCCGACTCGATTGTGAGCAATGGGCTCGCACGGCAAAGGCCGGAGGATTAAAAAGGTATCATCCTGACGGCCAAGCACCATGATGGTTTTTGCCTGTGGCCAACGAAATATACAGATTACAGCGTGCGCAATACACCCTACAAAGATGGTAAAGGTGATATTGTAGGCGAACTGGCGGCAGCCTGCAAGAAGTACGGTTTAAAGTTCGGAATCTACCTTTCACCTTGGGATCGTCACCAAGCTTTTTATGGCACAGACCTCTATCGCGAGTACTTCATGCACAACTCACGGAATTACTAACCCAGTATGGCCCCTTGTTTGAAGTGTGGTTCGATGGCGCTAACGGCGGCGACGGCTGGTATGGTGGTGCTAAGGAGACACGAAAGATTGACAGCCGCACGTATTATGATTTCCCACGGGCATGGAAATTAGTCGATAAGCTCCAACCCGAAGCTATCATCTTCAGCGACGAAGGTCCGGGATGCCGCTGGGTAGGCAACGAACGCGGTTATGCCTTTGCCACCAACTGGTCGTTCATACGCAGCAAACAGGTACATCCGGCTTACTCTAAGCACTGGGAATTGCAACAGGGACACCCCGATGGTGACAAGTGGGTACCTGCCGAGTGCGACGTTTCTATCCGTCCGGGATGGTTCTATCATCCTACTGAAGACGATAAAGTAAAAAGTGTAGACCACTTGGTCGACCCTATACTATCGCAGCGTGGGACATAACGGAACGCTTCTCCTCAATCTGCCTGTCAACCGCGAAGGCTTGGTGCATCCGAACGACTCTACACATTTGGTAAAAATTCTACCAACAGATTACCGCAGAACTGAAGACCAACCTCGTCAAGAAGGCCAAGGTTACAGCTACCAATACGCGTAGTTCTGCTCTTTTGCAACCAACAAGATGACCGACGACGACTTCAACACTTATTGGGCAACTAAGGATGGAACGACTACGGGTGACATCTTGATTAAGTTCAACCAGTTACAGAAAGTGAACCGCATGAAGCTTCAGGAGTATATTCCACTGGGACAGCGCGTGCGTAAATTTGAAGTAGAATACCTTAATGGCAAACAATGGCTGCCCATTCAGATGAGCGAAGAGACCACAACCATTGGCTATCGTCGTCTGCTCCGCTTCAAAACGATAGAAACCAAGGCTATCAGAATACGGATTACCGACGCGCGTGGCCCGCTCTGCATCAACGAGATTGGTGCTTATTACGCCCTAATGCCAAGGATGTCTATGCCGAAAAGGCCGAAGACGTGAAGGGACTTGCTTATACCGAAACCAACAGAACAGCTAACAGCGTCACTTTCGATTTAGGAAAAGTAGAGAACATACGCTCTTTCTTCTACATTCCCGGTCCTGACATGAAAGGCCATGGCTTGGTTTCCAACTATGAAATATCAGCAGGGCGACAACCTTGACAATATGAAAGTCGTAGCAACGGGCGAATTTTTCTAACATTCGTAATAACCCCGTGATGCAGTCGGTTTACTTCACACCGGCCAAAGCTCGCTACGTCATGCTGCGTGCTACACGCATGGTGACCGAAGGTGACAAACTCGATTATCAAAAAACAGCCATCCAGTAATTATTCCGGATGGCCATTCTGCCGCTATAAACGCGGATAAAAACCCTTCTCTACCCTTGTCTGAGAAGTAGAAGGAAAATCTATGCGTGCGTTCATTGTTTGAGCGCACGCATTTGCGTTAAAGTACGGCCAACACCATCACACCTACATCGGCAAAGACAGCCAATCCCATAGAGGCGAGGCCACAAGTGGCTAATACCAGCACGGCAACCTTAATGCCGATGGCAAACCAAGCGTTTTTGTCGGGCAATCGTGATGGTACGGCGGGCGATGCGGATGGCAGTTGCTATCTTCGATGGTTTATCATCCATCAGCACCACATCGGCCGCTTCGATGGCCGCGTCTGAACCCTAAGCTGCCCATGGCTATGCCGATGTCGGCACGAGCGAGCACAGGCGCGTCGTTGATACCATCACCCACGAAGGCCAAGCGACCTGTTTCAGCAACTTCACCGAGCAATTTTTCAACCGCTTTTACCTTATCGGCAGGCAACAATTGGGCGTGATACTCGTCCAAATGAAGCTGGCGGGCTACATGTTCGGCCACTTCCTGCCGGTCGCCTGTCAACATAACAGCGCTTTTACGCCCAGCGCTTTCAGCTGACTGATCGCTTCCTCCGCGTCACTCTTTATTCTATCGGCAATCACGACATGACCCGCGTATTCGCCATTGATGGCTACATGCACTACGCTACCCGTATTTTTCCTGACACAGGGGGCACACGTGCAGCTTCGCTCCGATGGCCTCCATCATCTTCTCATTACCCACACAGACCGTCTGCCCGTTCACTTCGGCCCGTATTCCTTGTCCGGCAATCTCCTCAACCTTATCTACCGAGCAGCTGTCGTGTTCGTCGGGATAAGCCGTTCGTAGGCTGGCGGCAATGGGATGGGTAGAATAGCGTTCCACGTGAGCTGCCAAATGGAGTAATTCTTTTGGGTCGATTTGCTCCGGGTGAACCGCATCAACCGCAAATTCACCCCGCGTCAGTGTCCCCGTCTTATCGAAAACGACAGTGTGGGTCTTGGCCAACGCGTCCATGAAGTTTCCACCTTTAATGAGGATACCATGGCGCGAGGCACCGCCGATGCCCGCAAAGAAGGTCAGCGGGATAGAGATAACCAGCGCGCAGGGGCACGATACCACAAGGAACGTGAGTGCCCGATAGAGCCAAATGGAGAAAGCCGTGAAATAATTGTCGGCGAAGAGCGGCGGAACCAGAGCCAAAGCGATAGCCAACAGCACCACGATAGGCGTGTAGACATGGGCAAAACGGCGGATGAAAGTTTCGCTGCGCGACTTGTTTTCGCCCGCGTTTTCCACCGTTGATAATTTTCATGGCAGTCGACTCGCCGAAAGTCTTCTCTGCTTTTACCTTGAGCAACCCTGAAATGTTGACACAACCGAGATTACCTCATCGCCCTGAGCCACGTCGCGTGGTAAACTCTCGCCCGTCAGCGCTACGGTGTTGAGCGCAGAGCAGCCTTCGACGACCTTCCCATCTAAGGGAATCTTCTCTCCGGGCTTCACGATAAACATCTCGCCCACCCGTACTTCTTCGGGACTCACCGTCACTACATGACCTCCTCGCTCCACGTTGGCCGTATCGGGGCGCAGATCCATCATTTCAGAAATGGACACTCGGCTCCTTTCTTCGGCGTAATGTTCAAAGAGTTCGCCCAACTGGAAGAAGAGCATCACAAAGACTGCTTTCGGGCATTTGGTGCTCGGCACCGGGCAGAAATCCGATGAGCAGCGCGCCGATGGTGGCAATACTCATGAGAAAATCTTCGTCGAATGGGTCTCCCTCGGTGATGCCTTCCACGCTTCGCCTAATACATCGTAGCTCTATCAGCAGATAAGGCACCAGATAAACGAGCAGAAGTTGCCACATCTGTAAATGCAAAATACGCTCGGCTGCATAAGCCACGCCCAGCAATACGGCCGTTAAAATGATTCTCAATAATTTCTTATTCATAATGTTTTAAATATTAGTGTGCGAATGAATGGCCAAGGATGGGATTTCCTTTACATCACTGCAAAGATAAGAAAGGATCGTTGCAACCCGGTTGCAAACTGATGCGCATGCGAAAAACAAACCGGCACAGGCCGAATTGATGACCTGTGCCGGTTGGATTCTAGGATTTGGGCAGCCGATTTACAGCTTCTGTGCCACTTTCAAGATTTGCTCGCCGAGTCCGATGGTATAGCCCCTGACCGACAAAGACTACACGATTGAACGTGTCGGCAATAACAAACATCGGCAGCTGCGTTTCGTTTTTCAGTTTCATCTGCGTAGCAATCTGGTGTTTGATCTTACCGTCTTGGTCAATTCCGAAGATGGTATTCTTGGGCAACTGGCCAAATTCGGCCTTGTTAAACTTCTGTGCCGCGGCCTCATTCTCGAAGAGCAACACGAAGGACGGCCCCATTCGTCGAGCTTATCTCTCAACTTGGCGATGTCGTGCAGGGCATGGTTGGTTGGCTCCCTGACCCACACCGAGCACGCCTCACAACGAAGTAACCACGGCCCGTCTGTGACAAAATGCTCACTTCCTGCCATCTTTCATCAGCTTCGATTCGCTGTCGAAGTTGCCGATAATCTTGACGCCGTCGGTCGTTTCGCGTATTTTCAGGTCGACACGCGTGGTCTTTCCGGCTTCTATACCGAAGATGGTGCTGCTTTGCCAGCACGCTGCCGTCGGCCAGTCGCTGTCCTGTGACGAGCAGATAGGTGCCTTCGTCCAACTGCGTTCCGTCTTTAAAGACGCCGGCCCATGAGGTGCCACCACCCATATCAACCTGTCCTTCTTCAAAGTTGAGCAGTTGCGTGCGGCCATCGACAATCTTGCTGATGGTGAAATAGCTGTAATACTTGGGATTATCCAACAGCGGAGTGGGTTGATAATTGAGCAAGAGTGTACCGGTACGGGCCACCGATGGCGTGCTTTGGTTGAAGTTGACATCCATCCATTGTCCGTCGTGGCGGTATTGCACCTTTTGTGTCACGACATCTTTCTGTGCCTCGATGTCAAGACTGCGGGCCAGGTCAACAAAGAAGATGTCGCGTGAGCGCTCGTCGGTCAACCGTGATTTCCAAATGCCCATCGGGGTTTGCGGAATACGCATGGCACGCGTGTCGGGATTCAGCTTGATGTGGGTACGAATCCAGTCTACCAGCAACGCCGGATTCTGACGGAAACGCTGGCGATCGGCCTCGCTGAAAGCATTATAGAGTGCCTGCTTGAAGGGCGAAGTAATCAGTTCGTCCTCTACGCGCGGACTTAATTGGTTGCTCCGGGCGTTCATATTGTCGTCAAGAATATCGCGTTGCATGTCGCGCAGGTCTTTGTTGCTCAACGTATAGAGCAATTCCATGGCCCTATCCAAGCGGTTGGCATTCTGCTCTACGAAGTCTTTGATAACTCGCCAGTTGCCACGTGCCTTTATAATATAAGGTATAGCCTGAGGGTAGCATAGCCTTTCAGGCTCTCTTCGGTGGGAAGGTGCTGATGTAAGCATTGCGGACAGAGTCTTCATAGGCAAAGCGGCGGTCGTTTTCCTGACGTTGGGCCGGCGTAACGGCCGGCAGATTGCTCTTTTCAGACGGTGGAACGATGTTGAGTTCCCTGTCCCTGTCAGGCGTGTCGACTCGTCATACTCTAATTTGATTGTAATGAGTTTATCCTTGCTGAACGAAGCCTTGGCATAGCCAAACTTGCCGTTCTTCGATGCCCAGACGATCATATCGCCCTCGCCGGCCGTGAGGAAGGTTTCTCCTTTAGCGTTGGTGTATTTGGAAGCGGCCGTGTAAAATTCGGCGTAATTGTAGATTTTGAAGTCTACGCGCGCGTCATCCACGGGCTTGCCGTTGCGGTCTACGATCTTGAAGTCGGTGCGTGCCGAACTGCCGTAGTTGTCGATGAGGTTGATTTCCGTAAAGTTACCCGTCCGAAGCATCACTTCTTCCGGTCCGCGGTAGTCGCCGAAGGCGCGGGTGTGCATCAGCATGGCTCTCGATGCAGGCGCGTTGAACCAACCAGGTTCAGTACGGGTTCGGGTTCGCACGCTCCTAAGAAGTACCACTTGCCGTCGGCCCACGCTTCTACCCACGCGTGGTTGTCGTCGGTGTGGGCCCATCGGGGCGTATAAACCTGTCGGGCGGGAATGCCCACGGAGCGAAGAGCGGCCACGGTAAACGTACTTTCTTCGCCACAGCGGCCCCGTCCCGTGCGAATACTCTGCAACGGCGAGGATGTGCGGGCGTCTGACGGCTCGTAGGTGACATGCTCGTGGCACCAGTGGTTCACTTCAAGAATGGCGTCTTTCATCGACAGCCCCTTGACGCGCTGTTTCAGTTCTTTATAAAACAAGGCACGCGAATCGTCGAGCGGTTCGTTGTTGACACGCATGGGCACTACGAAGTGGCGGAAGAGCAGTTCGGGCACTTGTTTTTCCCACGCCATCTCGCGTCGGGTCTGCAAGGCGGTGCGCACATTGTTAAGATGATAGGCCGTAGGATAGTCGGTAGCGTCGGCCACAGGCATGTAAGCATAGAGAAACCGCAGAGCTTCCTGCTCCTCAGGCGTCACTTTAAGTCCCTTGATGTTGTAGAACTGCGTGCCGATCAGCTTCATCTTTTGCTGAAAAGCGGTCTCGGTCTTCTGGCGGTAAGCCGCGTCGGTAATGAAAATGCTGCGCATGCGAAGTAATCGTCATGGCGAAAAAGCAGCAGAGATAGATATGCTTTTTCATAATAATTGATTAATCGTATTTTTTTACGCGTTGTTCGGTGGTGAGCATGAGGTTGGCTTCTTCGGCCCCCTTTGCGCCCCATGTAAACGGACGGATTGAAATAAGTCATGCGGCTGGGTTGTGGTTCGCGGGCCGAGAAATGAAGTTTCTGACGCCCGTTTTCACGTCCGATCATAGCGATATTTTGCTCGTTGACACCGCAACCGGCCATGATTTTCAGGCGTTCACCGGCCTTTTCGTTCAGTTGTCGCAGTAGCGCGATGCCTTGATCGGCCGTAGGTTGCTGTCCCGAAGTGAGGATGCGGTCGAAACCCTAAATCAATGATGTCTTCCAAGGCTTGCAACGGTTGACAACAGCGGTCGAATGCCCGATGGAACGTGGCATGCATCTCACCGACGTGTTGCATCAGTAGGGCGTTGGCCTCACGGTCGATGAAGCCGTCGGGAGTCAAGCAACCGAAGACAACACCGTCCACGCCAAGCTCCCGACACAGGTCGATATCCATGGCCATGCGCTCTATTTCGAGCGGCGAATAGAGGAAGTCACCGCCTCGGTTGCGAATGATGACATGCAACCGGGTCGCTTTGAGCAGCCGGCGAGCCATCTTGATTTCGCCATAAGAGGGTGTCGTGCCTCCTTCGGGGATGCCGGCACACAGCTCCACGCGATCGGCGCCGGCCAGTTGAGCCTCAACACAGCTCTCGACACTGTTGGCACAGATCTCAATTTCAAATTCGTTGCGATTCATAAAGAAAAGTTTTACGGTTTAGGTTCATTGATATTGCAAAACTACTAAATTTATTTTAATAAGTAGGTGTTCGCCTTTAATTACCACCATATTCGGCTTTGTTTTTTCAGTTTGTCTACCTACTTGCAGAAAAAAACATAGCAGACTACACGACTGATACATGTGGGCAGAATGACGAAAAAAATGGTCCATCAGCCTGCTTTTTGCACGCAAAAAGAAACTAAAACAATAGTCAAGAAATTGGCAAACGGAACAAAAATAAGACTGTCATTTTTATTGACAAACGACCTCAAAAAAAGTGGCATTATTCTGCAACAAAAACTTTTTCATCGGGAATAATCAAAAATTTAGCGCGTTTTGTTTTTGCACTGATTATCAACCACTTAACTATCCAGACCGATACAACAGCACGATTTTTCATGCCTGTTTTCCATGTTTTAAGCCGCCAAAAGCATAACTTTTGGCAGTGTAAAAAGCAGCCCTTTCGCGTGCTAAAAGCATAGCTTTTCAGCCCTGCCAAAGCTATGCTTTTACATGCTCAAAGCAGCTCTTTTGCCTTGTCAAAGTTATGCTTTTAGCGGGTAAAAAGAGCTGCTTTTGGAGCGGTTGTTGACGCGCAAAAAGTGGAGCGTTTTTGGTAAATGGTTGGTTGTCAGAGATTTGTTGGTTTTTAATAAGTGCTCAAATGCTTGGCTTTATTTGCGGCAAAAATCCTGACGCAAAATAAAATGAGTGGTTTGTACGAAAATTTCACAGAGAACGAAAGTCCAATTTGTTGTGGCGTTAGCCGTAAGGGCGTGATTCATCACGTTCCTTTTTCCATATTTGTTTTTTTCTGATTTATGCGTGAAATGGTTGGATGGGGTAATCATGGTTGTGTGTTCTGGGTGAGGCGGAACGTGATGAATCACGCCCTTACGGCTGGCGCATGGTGGCTGGTTGTGTGTTTTGGGTGAGGCGGAACGTGATGAATCACGCCCCTCACGGCTGGCGCATGGTGGCTGATTGTGTTTTTACTTGCGCGAACGTGATAAATCATGCCCCAACGGCTGGCGCGTGGCATTTAAATAATCGGTAACAATGCCTTCATGTCACGAAAGTTGAGTTTAATCACCAAAAAGTGTATGCCGAAAAGCGTATGGATAGCCTTCGTTAAATACAATTAAATGGGAACGAAAATTCATTGCGGGTCACTTTCTAAGTGGGAAATTATTACTATATTTGCACGCAATAAATTTCTAAAGTTACAATATGTCATCATTTGTTGCAGATAAGATTGTAATGGACGGCCTCACCTTTTGACGACGTCCTTTTGATTCCCGCTTATTCGGAGGTGCTACCTAAGACGGTAGAGTTGAAAACACGCTTTTCTCGTAATATCACGCTTAATGTTCCGTTCGTAACGGCCGCTGCGGACACCGTTACCGAGTCGGCCACGGCCATTGCAATAGCACGAGAGGGGGTATCGGTGTGATTCATAAGAATATGACGATCGAGGAGCAGGCGCACCAGGGTGGCCATCGTGAAGCGTGCCGAAAACGGTATGATTTACGACCCCGTGACCATTCGTCGTGGCAAGACCGTGAAGGACGCGTTGGAAATCATGCACGATTATCATATCGGCGGCATTCCCGTGGTTGATGACGAAAAACCATCTGGTGGGTATCGTGACCAATCGTGACCTGCGCTTTGAGCGTCGACTCGATAAGACAATCGACGAGGTGATGACCTGCGAGAATCTTGTAACTACGCATCAACAGACCGACCTACAAGCCGCTGCCGCTATCTTGCAAAGAAAAACAAGATAGAGAAATTGCCCGTGGTAGACAGCAAGAATCATCTGGTAGGTTTGATTACTTATAAAGATATTACCAAAGCCAAGGACAAACCGATGGCTTGTAAAGACGAAAAAGGTCGGCTCAGAGTGGCTGCCGGTGTTGGTGTTACGGCCGATACGATGGAGCGTGCCAAGGCACTGGTCGAGGCCGGAGCTGACGCTATCGTCATTGATACGGCCCACGGACATTCCAAGGGCGTGATTGAGAAGTTGCGCGAGGTGAAGGCCGCCTTCCCCAATGTAGATGTTGTGGTGGGTAACGTGGCTACCGGTGCCGCTGCGCAGATGCTCATTGATAATGGTGCCGATGGTATCAAGGTGGGTATCGGTCCCGGTTCTATCTGCACGACACGTGTGGTTGCCGGTGTCGGTGTGCCGCAGTTGAGTGCCGTTTACGACGTCTACTCTGTGCTGAAAGGCACGGGTGTGCCTCTGATTGCCGATGGCGGTTTGCGCTATTCGGGCGACATCGTGAAGGCTTTGGCCGCCGGTGGTAGCTGTGTGATGATTGGTTCGCTCGTTGCCGGTACGGAAGAAAGTCCCGGCGACACCATCATTTTCAACGGACGTAAGTTTAAGAGTTATCGTGGCATGGGTTCTTTTGAAGCCATGGAGCAGAAAAACGGCTCGAAAGACCGCTATTTCCAGGCGATACCAACGACGTGAAGAAGCTAGTGCCCGAAGGTATTGCCGGTCGGGTGCCTTATAAAGGAACCGTTCAGGAGGTTATCTATCAGCTGACAGGTGGCCTGCGTTCGGGAATGGGTTATTGTGGTTCGGCAACCATTGACGATCTGCATAATGCCAAGTTTACCCGCATCACGAATGCCGGCGTATTGGAAAGCCATCCTCACGACATCGCTATTACCAGTGAGGCGCCTAACTATTCGCGTCCGGAGTAATCAATGAAGACAAGTCTGAAGAACTTTATACTATTATCTGCCATGCTCCTTTGCGGGAGCATGGCTTTTGGTCAAAACGGCGACCCCGTCGTGATGCGGATTAATGGTAGACCGGTCCTTCAATCAGAATTCTTCTATTGTTATCGCTCAAGGCAACGCGCCCTAATCGCTTGAGTTTGGCGCAATACATTGAGTCGTTTGTGGCTTACAGGCTCAAGGTGGAAGCGGCCTTTGAGGCGCGCTTGGACGCACAAACGACGGAGAACGACACGGAGTTTTTCGCATTCGTACGTGTCGCTTGCTGATTTTGAGCCCGAGGCCCGTCAATATTATGACATGCCTCAAGCAGCGTGTGGAAGCGAACGGAGGCCTCGTGAAGCCTGCCCAGATTCTGATTAGGCTGGGGCAACGAGCCGGTAAACAGACCATTGCCCAGGCCAAGGTGAAGATCGATTCGCTCTATAACGCTTTGCGACAGGGTGCTGATTTTTGCCAAACTGGCACAGCGTTTTTTCGGACGATAGCCTGTCGGCGCGGAATGGCGGTGAGATGGGGTGGATTGAAAAGGGCACCATGTTGAAAGAATTTGAAGACGTGGCGTTCGCCCCTGCGCAAAGGTGAGATGAGCCGTCCTTTTGAATCTCCCGAAGGTTATCATATCCTGTTGTTGAAAGACAAGTGCGGTTTCTTGCCCTATGAGGCTTTGAAAGACGAATTGTTCTCGCAAATTGACTTGCGGCATTTGAGAGAACGGGTGAAACAACTGGACAAAAGCGAGGAAAACGCTTTGACGGTGGCCCGACAGAATGATAAAGAACCCGTCAAAGAAGATACGCCGCAAAGCCTGTTGGCTGCGAAGGTCTATCGGGAAAGCCGCATGGCCTACGAAATCACGCAGCGGGAAATAGGAACCAAAAGCTGTGGAAGACGAGGCCGGTTTGGAACATTTCTTCCGGAAGAACAAGAAAAAAATATCGCTGGACACAGCCCCTGATTCTATGGAATCGCTTATACGGCGAAAAGATAAAAAGGAAATAAAAGCCGTTAGAAAAGCGCTGAAAGGACTTGATGTCGCAAAATGGAATGACGTGGTTCAATCCATGTTCAATCGCGAAACAGGACATCCCGTATCGGCTGTGGTAGGTTTGTTCAGGCAAGGTGACAATGCGATAGTGGATCAGCTCGTGTTTAAAAACGGGCGTTGCGCCACAGCAGGATGATTCCTATATTGCTGTTTACGGCAAGAAGCATACAGCCCCGAAGAGCCTGAATGAGGTCAGAACATTGGTCGAGGCCGATTATCAAGAAGAATTAGAACAGGAGTGGTTACGGTCGCTCCGTCAGAAATATCAGGTAGAAGTCTATCGCGACACTATCCTTCAAAATGAAAATAATTGATTATGAACAAAGGCTATAAACTCTTTTTAGGCTTTATTCTCCTGCTATTTATGGCAGGAATAACCGCTAAGGCCGATAAGTCGACAACACGTAAAGTAGTGGCAGAGCAAGACTCTACCCTTCAAACCAAGGAAAATAATGTGCCCGAGAGCAGCATCATAGACGAAGTGATTTGGGTTGTGGGCGATCAGCCTATCCTAAAGTCCGACGTCGAGAATATGCGCATGCAGGCCGAAATGGAAGGCATGCGATGGAGTGGTAATCCGGATTGCGTCATTCCGAACAGTTGGCTGTGCAGAAGTTGTATCTTCATCAGGCAGAGCTTGACTCGATAGAGGTGACTGAAGGCGAAATCAGCAGTCATGTGGAGCAGCAGATTAATTATATGATTAATGTGATTGGCTCGCGCGAGAAATTGGAAGAGTATCATAAGAAAAAGTGTTACGCAGCTGCGACAGGAGATGCATGACGAAGTGAAAAACAGTCAGTTGATTGAAAAGATGCGTCAGAAGCTGGTAGAGAATATCGCCGTAACACCAAGCGATGTGCGTAAGTATTTTGAAAAAGCTGCCCGAAGATAGTCTGCCGTTTGTTCCTACATCAGTAGAGGTGGAAATCATTACACGCCAACCGAAGATTGCGCAAGAGGAAATCAACAGAGTAAAAGGTCAGTTGCGTGAATATACGGATCGTGTGACGAAGGGTGAAACCAGCTTTGCTACATTGGCCCGTCTCTATTCTGAAGATCCGGGTTCAGCCCGTACGGGTGGCGAGATGGATTATATCGGTCGTGGTATGCTTGATCCCGCTTTTGCCAGTGTGGCTTTCAACCTGACCGATCCGAAGAAGATTTCTAAGATAGTAGAAAACAGAATTTGGCTACCATATCATCCAATTGATTGATAAACGCGGCGATAAGATCAAGGTTCGTCACATCTTGCAGAAGCCGAAGGTATCGGCAGAAGCGATTGAAGCGGGCTAAACTGCAACTCGATTCTATCACGAATGATATACGGAATAAGAAGTTCTCGTTTGAAGAGGCGGCCACCTTCCTTTCGGATGACAAGGATACGAAGAGTAATCGTGGGCTGATGGCTTATAACGATGTGCAGAATCAGAGCATGACCTCGAAGTTTGAAATGAAGAATCTGCCTTCGGAAATAGCGCTCGTTGTCGACACGATGAAAGTGGGCGATATCTCCGCGCCTTTTGAGATGGTGAATGCCAAAGGAAAAAAAGGTAGTGGCAGTAGTGAAACTTTGCAAACCGAATTGACGGACATCGGGCTAAGATAACGGAAGATTATCAAGTGATGCAGAATGTAGTCTTGGCCAAAGAACGACAGAAGAAGTTGCACGACTGGGTTGTTGACAAGATTAAGCATATCTATGTGAAGATGAGCGACCGCTACAGAGACTGCAAGTTTGAATATCAAGGTTGGATTAAATGACAGGAATTAAAGATATTGTAAAAAGATAATGGTAGGCATAGAATGATCTTCGGGATTGTTCTATGCCTCTTTGACTCTCTGATATTGCCGCTTGGTGCTGTGCCCAAAGGCCGTAAAAGCCAAGGCGAAGCAGGATCCCAAAGTGTATCTGATACATGCGGATATCTTGAAATACGACATCTATGGCCCCACGCCCGATGCCCAGATAGCGAAAGGTAAAGTTCATTTTATGCATCAGGGCGCGCAGTTGTGGTGCGACAGCGCTTACTTTTATCAGGCCGTCAATGCGGTAAAGGCGTTCGGACATGTGCGTTTCAAGCAGGACGATATGACGCTTACTTGCGAGCGTGCCCATTATGACGGGCAGACGCAGCAGATGTTTGCCCGCGAAAATGTTGTCATGAAGCGAGGAAAACAAACGCTTTACACCGATAGCTTGAATTATGACCGCCTTTATGATTATGCCTACTTCTTTGAAGGAGGACGGTTGATTGACGGAAAGGATAAGTTGGTAGCCGACTGGGGAGAATATAACACCAAGACCCGTGAAGCTATATTCTATTATAATGTGAAAATGAATAGTGGCAATCGGGTCATAACGACCGAAGAGTTGCACTATGACCGTGAGAAATCGAAGGCGCATGTGGTAGGTCCTTCTACGGTGAAGCAGAATGGAAGCGTTATCCATACGTCAGATGCCTACTTCAATACGGAAACCGACTATTCGGAACTGTTTGGTCGGTCGACGATAGAAGACTCGACACGGGTTATAACGGGTGATAGTTTGTATTACGATAAGAAGACCGGTTTGGCGCAGGGCTTCGGCAACGTCATTTATGTGGATAAGAAAAACAAGAATGAGTTGCACTGCGGACGGATGCGTTATAATGAGAAGACCGGCAAAGGCTGGGCGACAGTTAACGCGCTTGCGAAGGACTATTCGCGTAAAGATACGCTTTATGTGCACGCGGATTCGATGAAAATATATACTTTCCATATAAATACCGATTCTGTTTATCGCAAGGTTCATTGTTTTGATCATGTAAAGGCTTATCGAGTAGACGTGCAGGCTGTATGTGATTCTATGGTAATCAATACGAAAGACTCGTGTATGACGATGTATCGGGACCCGATTGTTTTGGAATGGAGGGCGCCAGTTGCTGGGTGAACGGATTGACGTCTATATGAATGATAGTACAATTCGTTACGCGAAGGTGACCAATCAAGCGCTTTCGGTAGAATTATTGCCCGATAAGAAGCATTATAATCAGGTGTCATCTAAGTTGATGGATGCCATATTTGTGGATGGGGTGGCACGGTTTTCTCAGGCCATAGGCAATGTAAAAACTATCTATTATCCGCAGGAAGAGAATGATTCTTCATTGATGTCGCTGGTCTATATGGAAACCGACACGATGAAAATGTATATGTCTCCGCAACGGAAACTTGAGCGGATATGGACTCCGAAGAACAGTGGAACGTGGTATCCCATCACGCAGATTCCTCCTAACAAGTATAAATTGCCCGAATTTGCTTGGTTTGAAGAACTTCGTCCGACAGATCCTGCCGATGTAATGAACTGGCGTGGCAAAGGGGGAGGGCAGACTTTGAAAGTCGTTAAGCGACATGAGGCTCCGCTTCAAAAACTCGGTAAGCAATGAGTTTGTGGAAACGACCTCGCCCACGCGGCTTTCATCATGAGTTTATCTATGTAGATGAACGTAAGGAGCGCCTTCGGAAGATAGAGGAACGGGCCAAAGAAGAGTTGGGACAAGGCAAATCTTCCGCGAATCGAATGGAACTGCCCAAGGATGTTTTTCAACCCTAAGCGTTCGTAATGCGGCCCGTCGTCAGGCTAAGGTTCTGCAAGGCCATGTGTTTTTGAACGTCTTTTTGTTGGTCGTTATTTTGATGATTTTAATGATCGTACTTGTTTATTTGATGTAAACCGGAAGGAACATGAGCGATATCATACAATTATTACCAGATACAGTTGCAAATCAGATTGCTGCCGGTGAAGTGATTCAGCGGCCGGCTTCGGTTGTTAAGGAGCTGGTTGAAAATTCTGTTGACGTAGGTGCTACGCATATTGATGTGCTGGTGACGGATGCCGGTCGTACGTCAATTCGGGTGATTGATGATGGAAAAGGTATGAGCGAGACGGATGCACGTTTGTCTTTTGAGCGACATGCGACGTCTAAAAATCAGAACGGCCGATGATCTGTTTGCCCTTCGTACGATGGGATTTAGAGGCGAAGCACTGGCTTCTATTGCGGCTGTTGCTCAAATTGAGTTGAAAACACGGCAGCAGGATGAAGAGGTTGGAACACAATTATCAATTTCCGGTGGGAAATTTGTAGACCAACAGCCTTGCTCTTGTCAAGTGGGATGTGACTTTTCTGTTGAGAATATATTCTTCAATGTGCCGGTACGCCGTAAGTTCTTGAAATCAAACACTACGGAACTGAATAATGTGATAACGGCATTTGAGCGTATCGTACTGGTTTATCCGCAGATTTCATTTTCGTTTCTTTAGCAATGGTGTAGAGATGTTTAGTCTCAAACAAGGCAGTTTGCGCCAGCGTATCGTTGACGTGTTTGGCAAACGATTGAACCAAGACCTGTTGCCGTTGGATATAGATACGTCAATGTGTAAGATTTCCGGGTTTGTTGGAAAGCCCTGAAGCGGCAAGAAAAAGGGTGTTAAAGCAGTTTTTTTCTTCGTCAATGGTCGCTATATGAAGCACCCTTATTTTCATAAGGCGGTCATGATGGCTTACGAACGCCTGATACCTACCGGTGAGCAGATACCTTATTTTATATATATAGAGGTGAACGCCGAAGACATTGACGTGAACATTCATCCTACGAAAACAGAAATCAAGTTTGAAAACGAGCAGGCCTTTGTGGCAGATCATTATGGCTGCTGCCAAGGAAGCGGTGGGGATGTTCAATGAAGTTCCGGCAATAGATTTCGACTTGGAAGGCCGTCCCGACATCCCCTGTCTTTAACCCAACGTCTCAGGCTTCGACTCCGAAAGTGCAATATAATCCAGACTATAATCCTTTTAAAGCCGCTTCGGAAACATCTTCCACGAAAACGCCTGCTCATTGGGAACAGTTGTATAGCGGCATTCTTCCGGATGAAGAAGTAGAGGGGAAATTGTCTTTTTCAAAAATGGGGCAGCAGGAAACGCCTGCTGATTCAGTAGAAAAGCTTCTCGCTCCGGATGGAGATATGGAAGAGAAGTCAACCCTACATTATCAATATAGGGGCAGTATATACTGACTGCGGTGCGATCCGGGTTAATGATTATTGACCAGCATCGTGCGCATGTGCGTGTTCTTTACGAGGATTATCTCCACACCTTGGCCGTTCGGTCCCATGGATTCATAGCGAGAGTTATTTCCCTCACTGCTCCAACTTACCCCTGTTGAGGCTTCGACATTGCGACAGATTATGCCGGAAATTATAAACTTTGGTTTTGAACTGACCGAAATGGGGGCGATAGTTTTGCGATTAATGCCGTTCCTGCGGGTTTAGACGGACTAAAGCCTTCGTCGGTTATCCGTGATATGTTGGCTTCGGCTGCCGAATGTGTGTCGGAAGTGCGAGATGAAATCAATCAGGCGTTGGCCTTGAGTATGGCACGGAATGCGGCGATACCCGTTGGTCAGGTTCTTTCAAACGAGGAAATGGATCATTTGTTGAATCGTCTGTTTGCTTGTAGCAACGTGAATTATACGCCTGACCGTAGAAAGATACAGGCTATTCTACCGCAATCAGATATCGAACATTTGTTTTAATTTAGTATTACCCCCTGCTAAAATTTAAAAAAACATCCATTTCCTTGCCCAATCCAAAAAAGATTCCATACCTTTGCCCACAAATTTTAAACAAAAACGTAAGTTGAGATTGATAGAGACATACACGCTCCCCACGCAAAACGCCCTTCATAACGGCATATTGGCGGCGCAAGAAAAGTGCAATTTTCTTGTAAAAAAGTGGTCCGATTATTTGGTAGTTCCAAATAATTTGTTACTCTCTCTCTCTCTCTACTGGCGCACCGTCGCTAACTACTCCAAAATTTTTCTTTCGCGTACGCGCGCGAGGCGTACACGTAATCACCGATAAACAAAGGGTTCAACCGAGTTCCCTTTGTTCAACTTTTTATGCCTTTTTGCCAAGCGACGCAAGAGAAAAATAAGACCCAATTTATTCATCAAACCTATAGTTAATTATGAAGAAAAACAAGTTGAATTAAAGTGCTATCTTGCACCGAAGTGCGAGGTTATCGCATTGAACTGCGAATCGACTTTACTGGCCAACAGTCCTGATGTCCGCCCCGGCGGTGGCGGAACCGGTAATGTAACGATCACCCCTTTGAGGCCCGATAACGGCGGGAGAGGACGATGAAATCGAAGCACCTTAAGAGATGAATTAACAAAAGTTCAGCGAAAGCCAATCTAAGAAAAACAAAAATCAGATGTAAGTCAATTGACAATGAAAAGAAAAAACAATGAAAAAGAAATTGTATTTATTCAATAGCATGCTAGCCACAGCCCTGTTCGCAGCAGCACTGGCAGTGAGTTCTTGTGCCGATAATGATCTTGACAAACTTAACAGCGAAGGCGATAAAGGCGCAGCCGTGAGTTTCGATGTCAAAGACGTGCGAAGCCGTATTGGCCGATGCCAATCCCGACAGCCGCGCCAGTGGAGCCGCCTCATACCATAACCCGAGTTGCGAACAGGGCCTGACCTCGGCCGACCTCGAGCCACAGGTACTCGAAGCCCAAACACCCGCCGGCATGGAAGCTTGCTTGGTAGAAACCACCATTCCGGGTATCAACCCCATACAGCCCGACCCGCAAACCCGCGCCACAGTGACAAAAATGCCACTCACGGCCGACTTCAGCACACTGGGCTACCGCGCCACCTCAATGACGGCCGTGTCGTCTACCCCCGACTGGTTCTACAATGCCCGCACCAAGGGCAATGGCGAGCTGTATGACAAACTTTACTGGAGTTGGAGCGAGAACCACTTCGGTCGTTTCTACGCCGTCTTCCCGGAAGTAAAAAAACACGTATTCAAAAATCAAGTTGTCGCCCGCCACACATGCCGGCAACCCCTACGTCGACTTCGAAGTAGACCCCGACGTTGCCAATCAGAAAGACTTGATGACGGCCTGCTCTGGCGTAGTAGAGTATCAAACACAGGGCGTAGCTCCGAACACCAGCCTGGCCTTCCGCCATGCCCTGACGGCCATACACTTCACCGTAGGTCAAAACCTCTGGGCCGGCCGCATCGATAAGATCGAGATCAGCGGCGCCATCAACAAAGGTACCTACACCTTGAGCAGCGATCCTACCCAGCCCGGAACATGGGCATTGGGTACCACCACCGGAAGCTTCACCCTCAGCGGCATCAACATCAACACCGCCCAAAATCCCGGCTCCGTCATCACCGACGACAACGGCAACTCACGTTCTTTATGATTCCACAGCAAGTGACCGGCAAGAATATCTACGTTGACATCCATTTCCAGGACGGCAAGACCATTCACGTGCCGCTGAAAGGTAAATGGCTACCCGGAACCACAAGACTTATACACTGAGCAACCTTAACAGCAACTGGCAGTACCACCTTGAGGTGCTCGGCCAGAACAACACAGCGGCCTACGACGCAAGCCGATGCCGGTACTATACCGTGCGCAGTTATCGTCAGGCCGGCGGCGTACAATTGCCTGTTGCGTGGAAAATAGTGAGCTATCAGGAGAGCACCGACGGCGGCGCGCATTTCGGCCCGGAAACGCAGACCGCGCCTGATTGGCTCGACAACCTGAGCCTAACCGAAGGCACCGGAGGAACAGCAGCGATTCAAGGAACAGCTAAAGGTAAAAAAATAGAGATTGTGAGACAAACTCGCCGTCCGCAACGCCGCCCTGAAATCTGCCACGGCATTAGGGCTCTGCCGGCAGTCCCTACGACCTCTCTACCAAGGGCGGAAGCGTAGCCCGTAACACTGCCAACTCTTACGTTATCTCAGCTCCTGGTCATTATCGCATCCCGCTCGTTTATGGTAATGCCATTAAGACTGGAGCTACTAATGCGAACGCTTATATCAGCCATGCGCCTACGGGTACATCTAACGAGTCATATGTTTTTGCGTAATTTTAAGGATCATGCAGGTGCTAACATCACCGACCCTTGGATAGAGAAGACCCACGGCGGTGCTAATAATGGAGTCGATGGTGCAGAAGTAGTCTGGGCAGACGCTGATAACCTCGTTCACTCTCCTTCTATCAAACATGTTGGTAGTGAGGGCTTCCTCGACTTCGAGGTTACAGCAGCCGACATCCAAAGTGGTAATGCTGTTGTTGCAGTTACCAAAGGTAGTGGCGCTCAAAAACAGTTCTTTGGTCGTGGCATTTGTGGTTTTGCTCCTAAGGACGCGCTTGATAAGATTCCTGTTACTAACCATCAAGGGTTGTTTATAACTTTACGAAAGAGACACTTGGTTGGAAGCCAACCCAGTGGAGTGGTTCTACATACGACAAGCCTCGTACTGTCAAAGTCAAGGTTGTGCAGACCATTAAGAATGGTAGGGGTAGCACAAAGAGACTGTTATCAATATTACCCAGAATCCTGGTAACGTTAAGAAGGGTACTACCACATTTTACCAGTTCGGTCGTAAGGATGCCTTCCCGGGTGTTGATGCATCTGAGTTAGCTGCAAATAGCCATTTCACGGAGAATGCAGGTAATAACATGACTATTATGAACAATATTCAGAATCCAGATAAGTTCTATACCGGCAGTTTATCAATGTACATCAACTATGGCTATTATAACCTTTGGTCAGCTGATAATACAGTAACAGGAGATTATAACCAAGGTAATGACAATCCTGTCGTCAAGACGGTTTACGATCCTTGTCCTGTTGGCTTTAAGATGCCAGCTTCCAATGCGTTTACAGGTTTTACGGCTAATGGTCAAAACAGTGGCACAATGAATGTTGACGGTACAGACAATAGGCAGACTTACCGAAATAACTTCGGTCATAATTTCTGGACCAATAGCAGTAAGACGGCTACTATCAACTTCCCTGCTTCGGGCTATCGCGACTACAGTGGTGGTTCGCTCGACTTCGTCGGCATCTACGGTTACTTTTGGTCGGCTGTTCCGTGCGACACGTACTACAGTTGCAGCCATGGCTTCAACTCGGGCAACGTGTACCCGCTGGGCCGCAGCATGCGGAGCTATGGGTGGGCGGCGCGTCCCGTCTCAGAATAATTGATTGGATTCGATTCATTCGGTTTATTGCCTGCGGCCTTCAAAGCCGCAGGCGTAACTCGCTAAAAAGAAGTTTTTCACGCTTCTGCACACCGCAGAAAGACAAAAAGTTGATTTTTCACGCTTCTGCACACTGCAGAAAGGCTAAAAAGAAGATTTTTCACGCTTCTGCACACTGCAGAAAGGCCAAAAAGAAGTTTTTTCACACTTCTGCACACTGCAGAAAGGCTAAAAAGAAGTTTTTCACGCTTCTGCACACTGCAGAAAGACCAAAAAGAAGTTTTTCATGCTTCTGCACGCTGCAGAAAGGCAAAAAAACGAATTTTTCACGCTACTGAACACTTCGGAAAGGCCAAAAATGAATTTTTCACGCTACTGAACATTTCGGGAGAATTAAAACAGATATTAAAAGATTGTGGCAAAGTGCCACCCTATAATTATCAAACTTAAAATCACAAATCATGAAAAAGTTAAACATTCAACTTCCTAAGATGGCACTTGTGAATGGTAGCTATTGCGGCAGGTACAGCAACTCGCATCACTTGCAGTTCCAGTTCAACGTGTATGAATTGGTGAAGGGCGTAGACAAACAGAAGTTGCATCTGACGGATGAGTTGCTGAAGATTTGGGCCGACTGTCTGGAACTGGAAACGGAACTGAACAAGCAGGCCACGGCCACGGTGCAGACCGAGCAGATGAAGGCGTTGGACAAGCAGCGCGACGACTTGCTGACCAACCTCTTTGGCGTGGTGCGGGCGCAGCTGAAATCGCCGGTGCAGGCGGTACGCGACGCGGCGAAAGCGTTGGACAAGGCACTCGGGGTTTACACGGGCATACAATTTAAGGCTGTGGATGCCGAAACGGCTGAGGTGCGTGGATTGCTGAAAGATTTGGAGCGGTTTGCCTCTGAGATTACGGCACTGGGATTAGCTCCCGTCACGGCACAGTTGAAGACCGTGAATGACGAATTTCAGCAGACTTATGCCACACGGCAAGAGAAGGCCGTAGAGCGAAATTGCCCGCGCTGGCCGAAGTCCGCCCACAAAACCGACGCTGTTTTTTGCCGCCGTTTGCCGCTACATCGAAGCCAGCTATCTCTTTGCCACGACCGATGAAGACCGTGCGCTGATTGAGCGACTGGTAGACCGCATGAACCAGGAAAGTGAGCACTTCAAAACCACGCACAAAGCAAAGCATGGCGCAGAAGAAGGCGGCTCCACGGCCTACGGCCCAAAAGAGAAGGAGGAAATGCTGAAGAAGGACTTCGCGGCCTTGGAAGAGCGGTTGAAGTTAGAAAAAGGCAGTCTGTCGTTTACGGGCAAGACGGAAGGCAGAGGCTCGAAGCGGCACTATCAGTTGGCCATCAAAGGCCAGACCGAAGCGAATGGCACGCCCAAGACAATGTGGGTGGGCATGAACAAGGATGGTTCGCTCTTCCCATTTGAAAAGACAAAGACGACAACCACCAAGCCGGCGGTAGGGCCGAAGCCGTGAGGAGGTTGTGAGGGTGTGATGGTGTGAGGGTGTGGGGATGAATAGTTACCCCTTTTCGTCCGCAGACATTTTTACACCCCGACACCCTCACAACTCAACAACCTCACACCCCAACAACTTAAAAATATGTATCTCTAAATCTAAAAATTTGGCGCGGGCTGTGTTGTGAAACACGGCCCGCGCCTTTTGTTTATTATAGTATTAAGCCATTTATAATATAATCTGTGTTGAAATGATTATAAATGGGGATTTTTTTGTAAGAAAACCTTTGAAATCTTTATTTGCCAACAGCGATCTTTTCTTCCTGTTTCAATGATAGTATCAATGCCACGGTGGAAGTCTGCGGCAGTCATGTCGACTTTATAATCGGGCGCAATACCAAACTCGGTGGATTGCTTTTGATAATCGTACATGGGGCAAGCTGAAAAGCGAACGCCCCAGCCATTGGGAAGCTCGCTGGAGAAAGGCATGCCTGCTCCACCGCCTGTATGGTCGCCCACGATGGTGGCACCACAGCGTTTCATGTATTTCACAAATTCGTTGGCTGCGCTGTAGACTTGGCGGTTGGTTAGTACGACAACTTTCTTTTGCCATCGCAGTCCTTTGGCCGGTTTTTAGCCATTGCTCTTCCATTGCGGAAAAATCGTTATGACCTTTGCCCGTTTTATGTTGCATGTAACCCACCAGCCGTTTCTCGTTGGTGAAGTGGGCCGCCAGTTTTTCCGCACTGGTCAGCATGCCTCCGCCGTTGTCACGAATGTCGATAATCAAAGCGTTGCAAGCCAGAAAGTGAGTAAGAATATTCGTTATACTGCTGTTGCCAAACTCGTGTTGGAACGTGGCGCAGCGCAGATAACCGATATTGTCATCCAGTATTTTTATACTTCATACCACCCGCAATCTTATAGTCCGTGCCCAGATATTTGTTCATCAACGAGTCGGAAATGTTACTTGGATAGTCCTCGTGAAAGCTCCAATTGCGTGCGATGTCAAAGCTGGAATAAAGGTTTACATGTCCGTCGCGCAACTCTTTCAGCATATTGCCCAGCACTTCAAACAACTGAATTTCGGTCATATCGCCATGGATTTGGCGACTATAGCGGCGGTAGACGTCATCCCAGTCGAGCCCGTATTGTTTTTGCCTTGTAGTCAAAAAAAGCTATAATGCTCGTCAATGATACGCCATAATGCCTCAAAGTTGCCTTTGGGATTATTGGCATATTGCTCTTCGTCCACGCAACTGCTTAATAAAGGAAGCAACACGCAGAGCGCCAGTCCGAATATCTTTCTTAATTTTCTCATAGCAATTCTTTTCTCTTACAGCACCATGCCCAGTACGATGGCGTTGGAATAAACATGTTGTTTCAGCTGATTGACCCGCGCCTGCTGAAAATCACCTAAGTAACCCATGCGGAAGGTACGGCGTCCAAGCGTGAAATCGACTGTCAGCATGTGGCGCATAGATGGCGCGTTTCCAGCCATGTGGCCACGATGTTATGGTCGTAGTTGCCCCGTGAGAAGATTTCATAATACGATTGGCCGTAGTTGGGCGAGAACATCAGCCCAACAAGGGGATAAGTTCGTATCTTAATGTATATGGCCGGTTTCCAAGGCTGAATTTGTAGCGAGCCGAGGCGTTAGGGCGACAGACAAATGTTAGCTCTGGCTTGTGCCGGATTATTACTGTTGCGCGTGTTGTAGATAAATCCCAGCATCATTTCAGCCAGCAGACCGGCCTTGATGTTCAGATGAAGATCCTGCAGATACCAGTTGTAGTGGCGTCCGTAGGCGAAGCTGTAGGCGCCGGCCATTTCGCGACCGTTGCCCGAACGGTTATCCGTGTAGGCAAAAGCTACCTTGATTGATAATTTGGGTAGACATCCGGCTGTCCGTCTTGTGATAAGTGGTGTGCGAAATATACTTCACTTCCGGTCCGGTATATTTCTCTGGCGACAGATAGGGTGTCCAGAATGTTGCCGCGTCCAAAGCCTACCATGCGGGCCGTGACGGTCTGCTTGGGTTGAGGGTATCACGATGTAGACGGTGTCGTGGATAATGGTTTGCCCCCAGACTTCTGCCGTGCAGGCTGTCAATAACAGGGCGCCGAGGATTTTTCTGATACGCATGGCTTGAAAAGTATTACTTGAGGTCTTCGTCCGAGAATAAATTCAGCTGGCCCGTCATTTCGTCAATCACTTGCTGTTCGCTTTTATCCTTGTCGGGATCCAGATTCTCCGGCTCGTTCTCTTCATCCTGATCGTCGGTTGCCTGCTCTTGTTCGGGGAAGCGCAGAGGTTCCAATTCTTCCACTTTCGCCACTTCCCAGGTTGTCAGTCGCTTGCCTTTAGCCTTGAAACTCTTTTTGTCCGATAAACTGTTCGGCGTCGATTTCTTCTGCGGGTCTTATCGCGTCTGCCCCTCCAAAAGTCACCTTGATGCGCGGATAAACCGTATCGGTCAGTAGCAGCAGTTCAGATTTAGGATTGTCGCCGATGAAGTTCTGATGGCGTTTCGTGGCGTCCATCGTGAATCGTTTGATGTAGGGCAGTCCGTTGTTGTCGGCATCGTAGAGAACGGCCGTCCACACCTTGTGCTCGTCCCATTTCTCTATCCGCATCATATTGTCTTCGTAGTGATTGTTGGCGTCTGAGTTAGTCACGTAGAAATCACCGCTCGGCAAGATGACGAGAATCTGGTCTTCGTCGTAGAATTCGCCGAGGAAACGACCGTGTTCATCGTAATTGATGCGGTTCACGTCAGCGTCAAACCAAACCTTACGCCCTCCGAGCGTACTATGTCCGTGGCTCTTGAGCCCGATGCGGTGGATAGGGTGCTTCGTCAGAATCACGCCTTGGGCATTGCGGTTCTTGATATTGACAGAGCTGAAGTCACGCTCCAAGAAGATACTTCGGCGTCGTTTCTGTGGATCGTTCTCCAGTGTCACCTTGATGATTTCGGCTTCGCCGTTCGGATTAGCCGTAAAGTAAACCACCTTAGATTCCGGTGTGCCTTTCGTCAGGTTGTATTCGCGGTCGCGGGTGATGGCTGCCACGTTGAAACGCTTGAGGTAATAGTAACCCTTTTTGCCATCCCGGTATACCGCATTGTAAATAGTTCGGCGGTCGTTGCGCTTGAATACTTGCAGATGGATGATGTTTTTACCCACAAATATCTTGTCGGCCACCTTGATAATCTTAAAAATGCCATTGCGGTAGAAGATGATTACATCGTCGATATCAGAACAGTTGCATACAAACTCATCCTTTTTCAGCCCCGTACCGATGAATCCTTCCTGGCGGTTGATGTATAGTTTTTCGTTGGCCTCTGCCACCTTGGTAGCCTCAATCGTGTCGAACGACTTGATTTCTGTTCGGCGCGGGTGATCCTTACCATATTTGTTTTGGATAAATTCAAACCAATGGATGGTGACATCCGTCATGTGTGCCAAATCGTTGTCTATCTCTTTGATTTCCGCGTTCATGCGGGCAATCAGCTCATCGGCCTTATCTTTGCTGAATTTAAGGATGCGTTGCATCTTAATTTCCATCAGTCGAAGGATGTCGTCGCGCGTCACCTCCCGAATGAAATCGGGTTTATATGGCTCCAATCGTTTGTCGATATGTTTCACGACGGTGTCCATATCCTTGGCCTCCTCAAACAGCTTGTCTTTGTAGATGCGTTCTTCGATGAAGATGCGTTCGAGCGAAGCGAAGAAAAGCTGCTCCAGCAGTTCGTCTTTTCTTATCTGTAGTTCCTTGCGCAGCAGTCCCATCGTGCAGTCCACGCTGTGGCGCAACACGTCGCTCACCGTCAGGAAGCAGGGCTTGTTGTCCTCAATGACACAGCAGTTGGGCGAGATGTTGATTTCGCAGTCGCTGAACGCGTAGAGCGCGTCTATCGTTTTTGTCCGACGAAACGCCCGGTGCCAGGTGCACCAATATCTCTACTTCGGCCGCCGTGTTGTCTTCTATCTTCTTGGCTTTGATTTTACCTTTCTCTACCGCCTTGGTAATCGAGTCGATTAGTGTAGCGGTGGTTTTGCTAAACGGTATTTCTCTGATGACGAGCGTCTTGTTGTCAAACTTTTCAATCTTGGCTCTTACTTTCAATCCGCCGCCCCGCTGACCGTCGTTATACTTGCCGGCGTCGATGCTGCCGCCCGTGGGGAAGTCGGGATAGAGATGGAACTCCTCGCCTCGCAGGGTAGTGGATAGCAGCCTCGCAAATCTCGTTGAGGTTATGAGGTAATATCTTACTGCTCAGTCCTACGGCAATACCTTCCGCGCCCTGCGTCAGTAGCAATGGGAATTTGGCCGGCAACGTAATCGGTTCTTTGTTGCGGCCGTCGTAGGAGAGTTGCCAGTTGGTGGTCTTCGGATTAAACACCACATCGAGCGCGAACTTCGATAACCGGGCCTCGATGTAACGGGGAGCTGCCGCCCGGTCGCCTGTGAGAATGTTACCCCAGTTTCCCTGGCAGTCGATGAGCAGGTCTTTCTGGCCCATCTGTACCAGTGCGTCGCCGATGGAGGCGTCGCCGTGGGGGTGAAACTGCATCGTGTGGCCTACGATGTTGGCCACTTTGTTGTATCGACCGTCGTCCATGCGTTTCATCGAGTGGAGGATGCGCCGCTGCACGGGCTTCAGTCCATCCTCGATATGCGGCACGGCCCGTTCCAATATTACGTAGGAGGCATAGTCCAGAAACCAGTTCTGGTACATGCCGCTCAAGTGATGTACGGCCGAAGCGTCAAACCTGTTTGCGGGTTTGTAGTCGCTATGGGTGTCGACAGCGGTTTCTTCCTCTTGGTTTTCCAGCTGCTCGTTGTCAATTATCTCGTCGTCCATAAAAAAATAAAATCGTGGTATTCGTGCAATCTATGCAAAGATACGATTTTTTTATTTACAAAAACAACAGCTATAAGGACGAAGACGTGAACAAACCGCAAAATAAATAAGCAGAGATAAATGTCATTCTCAATATCTTCTGTTTATCGCTTCTTAACGCAAGAGAAGCTTAATCCTTTTATTCTTCTGTAGAAAGTTTATCCTTTTCACTTTGTGCGGCTAATCGTTTCACTTCATTAATCTCGGAAATGAGTTGCTCTTTCGTGGGCAGATAAAGTTGATACTTGCTTGCGAGAATCGTTTTTGTTGTGTTCAGGTAAGGCAAGTTTCACCGCAGTGTCATTCTTGTCCGTGCAAAGCAATATACCGATGGTTGGGTTTTCGTCGGCAGTTTTTTTCGTAACGATCATAATAGTTGGTGTAGAGTTGCAGTTGTCCAAGGTCCTGATGCGTTAGCTTGTGGCTCTTGATTTCGATGATGACAAACGATCGGAGCAAGCGATTGTAGAACACAAGGTCGGCAAAATATTCGTCATCCTCAATCAAGAAACGTTTCTGTCGGGCCACGAACGAGAACCCTTTTTCCTATTTCAAGCAAGAAATCGGCTATGTGGGATATGATGGCACTCTCCATGTCTTTCTCATAATAGGATGCTTTTACGCTCTAATCCAAGAAACTCCAGCACCATAGGATCTTTGATAATCTCCTGCGGTGATTCAGGAACGCGTTCCTTACGAGCCACGGCCAAGACCGATTCCTTGTCGTTGCTCATGAGTAGACGCTCATAAAGCATGGAGTTTATCTGACGTTCCATCTGGCGTCCGGTCCAACTTTCGCTGACCGCCTCTAATTCATAATACTCACGTTTGTCGGCATCGGGTATGGATATAAGCAGCTTGTAGTGCGACCAATTCAATTGCGTCCGCAGTGTGGACACAATTGGATAAAGCCTGTAAAACTGTCTGCTTCGTTCCAATTGTCTTACTGAAAAACCACTGCCATATTCTGGCACTATCTGTTTGGCTAAATTCTTGATAAGAAAGGTACCGTAGTCGGCGCGTTCCTTGCCTTGTTGCTCTTTTTCGACAATGCGTCGACCGATGGCCCAATACATTTGCACGCGACAGAAATCAACACTGCGCACGGCATTTGTTCGAGCTGTGTTGATAATACTGCGTATATCGTTGACAAAGTCTTGCAATGATACATCGAGGTTCTTACGTTCTTCGTCAGTCTTGTTCATGTTCGTATGTTATTATTGAGCGGTTTTTGATAGTAATGATTGGCTTTATCTGGTTGTTCACATAAGACTAAAATCGTAGTGTTCATGCAAAGATAGGATTTTTATTTACAAAAACAACAGCTATAAAGTAGAAGACGTGAACAAACCGCAAAAATAAATAAGCAGAGATAAATGTCATTCTGTCGCTTTTCAAGTACTTAAAAAGTGGGGCATTTTGTCAATTTTCATTCACTCAAAAACGAGCTTCTGTTTTTTTGTCAATCTAGGAAACGGAAGAGTGAAAAATAAGGGTGAAAAGGAGAAAGTGGGCCTTCATGGATGTAAAAGCATAACTCTTGCAGGCTGAAAGCTATGCTTTTAGGATGCTAAAGGGCTGCTTTTACACCGCAAAGAGTTATGCTTTGGCGGCTTAAAAACATGGAAAAACAGGCATGGAAATCGTGCTGTTGTATAGGTCTGAATTGTTAAGTGGTTGATAATCAGTGCAAAACGAAACGCGCTAAATTTTGATTATTCCCCGATGAAAAGTTTTTTTGTTGCGGAATAATGCCACTTTTTGAGGTCGTTTTGTCAATAAAAATGACAGTCGGATATCGCTCGTTTGGCAGAAGGGTAATATGACGGCGGAGGTCAATATAAAAGAATATTTGAAGGAAAGAAAGATGAAGGCGTAATGGATATTCGAGAGGGGCTGCCTACTCACTGTCCATTACGCCTAAAAATGTATGGTTGCTACATGCTTTAAAAAGGCTGTAGCGTCATTAAGAGTGTCTGTTTTGGAAATGATTATTCATCCGGTAGCATGACAACGGTTATTCTGTTGTTGGCCTGTAAGAATTTAGCCATAAAGGCAGACAACGTTTCCGGTGTTTGAGCTTTGATGATATCTTTATAAAGGCGTGTGCGTGTCAATGCCGTAACGTCTGTACATTTCAACGACATTTCTCCAATAACTATTGGTTTTCACCGCAAAATCCGCATTCTTGAGCATGTAGGCTTTTTACCTTATCCAGCATGGCCTTGTCGCACGATACGGCCATGCGTTCTCTTCTTCGCGCATGATCTTGAGGGCAATATCTTTCTTTTCTGGTTTTACAGGGCATGTCACTACGAGTGAATAGGCATGGAAGTCGTCCTCTCTTTCTGACGCGCCCTCTGCTCCCGCACGAATAAGCAGCCCCCGCGTCCTCACGTATTTTCTTGAGATACACCATGCTTAGGATTTGGCCTATCATATTCATCTTCATGGCATTGTCTATACTGTATGGCAGGTCTGTGTTATGCCATACCATGTAGGCCATTGCTTTGGGAGTTTGCATCTTGCGTTTAAAAAAGTTGTCTATTGTACCCTTTTGAAAGGAAGAGAGCAGATGGCCATGTTGTATTTTGCCTTTTGTGGGCAACGATCCTAAATATCGACATATCAGAGGACGTATGGTGGTCTCATCATAATCGCCTATGAATGTGAATGTCCATTTGGAAGCGTTGGCTGTTCGCTCTTTTGGCAATTTCTAAGATGCGGTCGTAATCAATGTCTTTAAGATTATCTTCCAAGAACGGTTTCAGGCGCGGACTATGGCCATAGAGCGTGGCCGTGAGCGAGTCGCTGAAAATAGTTTGGTGTGATAGGTTCCTGTTCTTCAGCGATATACGCCATGAATCGATGAGGTTGTTGTATGCGTTCTGGTCTTTTCTTATGTCCGTGAAATAGAGATATATGAGTTGCAACATGGTCTCCACGTCTTTTTTGGTCGCGGATCCACCTACACCCCATATATTTGTCTCCTATCGAAAGATGCGCGTTAGCCGTCTTGCCGGCAAGGATTTTGGGTAGTTCCATACCTGTAAATCCGCCAAGGCTGCTGCATCCGATGATATTATCGAAGACCGCAAGGTTTACATAATCCTTCTCTCCGTAGAGTGATTTTCCGCCAGGTCCTGTAGCCGAGACGCTTACTTGCTCTTTTCTGAAGTCGGTCTTCTTGAGAACTACCGTTACGCCATTGGAAAGTTTGAGTTCGGTATAGTCGAACTTTTTATTCTTCGTTTCCTTAATGATCTTTCCGGATTTAGGGAGTTGCGCAAGTAAAGGCTTCTGTTGCAAAGTGTCTATATATGCTGTGAGGTTGGCTTTTTGTGCCTTATGAACAGCATCTAACAAAGCTTCCTTACTTGGATATACCTGGCCTTCTTTTTCATTGTTGAAGTTGATGATGACCATGTTGCGATCAGTCTCTGGCAGCAACTTTGGTAAGACTCTGTTAACTTCTTCAATTGGTATTTGTGGTATGGCCTGTTTCATCATTTGATAATATTCCCTCAAAAGGAGGTATCGGCTCGTTTGAGAGATAATTTCCTTTTATAGTCATCTGCAAATGACGCGTTGCCGCGCTTGTCTTTGTTGTTATAAACCTTATCGAGACCATTAAGAATATTTATCTTTGCTCTGTCGTATTCGGCTTCTGTGAATCCATGTTTAGCGGCTCTGTAGGCTTCGGACAGGGCACTCTCCAAAGCCTCTGCCGTCTGATCCATGCTTTTGGGAGCCGCGGCCACACGAAAAGCGTTTTTGGTTTTGGCAAAGATATAATAACCGTCTGATGCAGACGCGCCCAGATACAGGGCATTCTTTCTTTTGCGCAGCTTCAGCATATCTGTCGTTAAGCATGCCAATAGCCACATTGTTGACATAGTTGGCAATGACATAATCCATTGTGTTTTTGAGAGAATCAGGCCAAATATCGTGTTTGAATAATACCTCTACGATACTATTTTGTTGTTCCTTATCTTTGTCAATTACTATAATTGGCGTTTCATTGTCGGGAACTTGCTCCCGCCTCGATGGCAGCGATATTGGCTGGGTTGGTCAACTTTCCAAACATTTGATGTATCATGCGCTCCGTATGATTCACATCTATGTCGCCTACCACGATAATACATTGGTTAGAAGGATGGTACCATTTCTCGTAATAATCCCGCAGTTCTTGGGGCTTGAAGTTGTCTACCACGCTCATCAGTCCTATTGGATACCTTACGCCGTACTTAGAACCTGAGTAAAGTGTTGGTAGATTGCGCTCAAGCATGCGTGAGTTGGCACTGGTGCGTTCTCTCCATTCTTCGTGTATCACGCCTCGTTCCTTGTCTATCTCAGTCGGATCAAGTGTTAGCGCGTTTGCCCAATCATGCAGTATGAGCAGACACAGAGTCTAACGCGCTTTGTCTTATGGTTTGGAACATTTGAGATATTATAGACGGTTTGATCGATGGAAGTATAGGCGTTAAGATCACCTCCGAATTTAACGCCTAAAGATTCGCAATATCTTATAACATTGTTTCCCGGGAAACTCTTTGTTCCATTGAAACACATGTGCTCTAAGAAATGCGCTAACCCTCGCTGGTTTTCTTCTTCTTGTATAGAGCCTACACGCTGTACGATGTAGAAGTCTGCACGCTTTTTCCGGCCAGTTATTCTGTCGGATGTAATACTTTAGCCCATTGTTGAGTGTGCCGATTCTTACAGCCGTATCTGTAGGTAAGGCCGAAGACAGCCCCTGTGCATTGGAAGCGAAGGGGAGAAAAGATAATAAAAATAAAGTCAGCCTGACCAGTTGTTTTAATTGTTGAAGTCATATCTTATTCTTGTTCACATGTTTGCATCCATGTTCACATATTTGATTTCATTTAGGATGTTTGATAAACTATTACTTATTTATTCTCTGGGTCTTAAACTTCTTTGTTTGCAATTTGCCCCATTCTCCCTTTACATTACGTGCAATGGAACATGCAACATAAGCTGTATTAGGGTTCTGCATTCCATTTGGCCCTGTCTACACGGTATTGATTCCAGTAGGGATCTTGCGCTTTTCCTCCTTTAACATCTTTATAATGCCCTCGTTGCCTCCAATTTCATGGCTGTTGTAGGCCTCTTCTGTAATGATGAGATCTCGGTGAACAGCAGCCTGATCATTGGGTGTATAAATTACTTCTTGATAATATCCGGTATCCTTTAGCTTCCGTAAATTCGCCAATTTCTATATTAACCGTAGCTTCGCCTTTTGCCTCCAAGTAATGCCGTCTTCACGCGGGTGGTGACGATGTCAAAGGTGAGACGCCATTCTTATCCCAAGGAAGTGCGCAGATTTCATAATCGTAGTTAGGTATCATTCCATCCCAAGTGTAACTTTTTCTTTCGTATATGCTTTGCTGCTGAAGCGTCTGATCATATCAGATGCGTTAGAAAAACCCATCATTGGCCCGTGATTGGTTACCAAACTATCAATGCTACCTGCTTCAAACTGACAGATGGCATAACCAGCTACATGGGCATTAGGCTTTGAATTTCACGGTTACATGTCTGGTCCTACCTTTGTTATGGTACATGATAACCGGGGATTTCCTACAGGCTTACGTTTTGGGTGTGGTAAAAGTTGTTCTTGTTACAACTCCCGGATTACCATTTTTATCATACGCCAATGTTAGCATCGTATATTCTTTCTCAGGTAAGACACAGAAACCCTAAGTCAACAAGCTTTTACGTTCTTTAATTCTAATGTGTCTTTCTTTATTTTTGGTTGTTGAAATATTGAGCTAAAAATGCCGTCACTAATGCGGGTAGCAATGTCTGCGGTGAAGAGTTGCATGCTATAAGTGTTGCATAACTTTTCCTTAGTCAGCAGAGGATCATGGCACCCTTCTGACGAGCTTTTTACACTTACGGAGGCTTCCACCCGTTGTTCGTTCTTTTCAGCTGCTTGTGTTGTAATTGTCAATATAAAAACAGAGCAGTAAGTTAAAGTCAGGTTCATTTTTCTTAGTTTTGATTGTTTATATTTTTGATTATGACTGTTTCTGACAAATGGTAAAAATCAATTTGTAAAAACAGTCATAATTTATTAATATTATACTTATAATCGTGTTCCATGAGCATGAAAAATCAATACATATCAATGTATTGCGTTCAGCACATAGTTGTTTGATGGCTACTACTTTCCCGCCTGCATTATACTTGGCAATTAACTCTGGAGCAGGTAGATTGGTAACATTATAAATCAGCACATCGCCATTCTCACATCCTACTAACAAGTGCATGTAATCTCTTCCTCCAGTGTATTGGTCATCGCGATCGTATGTCATGGCTGTTATTTTAGAAGTTATTCCTTTTAGTGGCAATTGTTGTATCTTGTCGATAGTTGTTGCTCCCCATGTGGCACTTCTGACAATGGCAAAGAGTTTATCGCCCTCTGTGAAAAGGTCGCATCTGTTTTTAGTTGACTAAAGCCATATCTCTGATGCTGCCGCGGTAAGGAATACGGTTTCTTTGTTGAGGTTGTGCCCCGTTACTTCGTATGGAAAATAATAGGTGTAGGCCATAGGTATATTGAGTCTGCGGGTACGGTTGTCGACAGCAAATGTTCCTACCATGGACTTTCCTCCGGTGTTGTAATAGATTTGATACCATCCATTATTTCTATCCCAATACATTTGGCCATTGATAGCGGTGAGATACAACACTTCTGTGTCTTCAGGCATGTCCATAATAGGGGCTCCTTGCCATCCATTCATTGTTAGAGGGGTGACATAAGAGCGATAGCTGCCATAGTTTTCGCCTTGCAAAGCTGTCGCAATGAGAACTCTGTGGTTTTTCATCGTAACATGGTAGGTTTGTAAGTCCCCAGCGTGTGTCCGAAGTTTGTTATCTTATATCCCTTTTGATCTAAGTAATAGGGGTTCCGTAATAAATTTACCTCCTACAGTTCTTCGCCGTTTGTCTCGTGAAGAGCCTTCCGTCTTGTGTTGCTATCCATGTAAAAGATGGTTCGCTGGCACCCATTTCCTGATCGCGTCGTGCACTCACCTTGAAGTTGGTAGGAACACCATCTGCGAATTGAGAACTTAAGTCCCATGCTTTTTCCAGCGTGGATGCGTTGAGCACCACCGCGTCACCCTCTTGTGTAATGGTAGTAACAGAACCTGTCCGACTAACATTGAGAGCTAAAGAGATGTCCATTCTCTTTGGCGTTCCTATGATGTCTGCAGAGGCATGCTTTTTGAATTGAAAATTTTGTTTATATGTGCCACTTGCATCAGGTAAATAACTCAGACCAAGTACAGAGAGTGAGCCAAGTGTAGGCGTATTGTTATCTTTAGCGGAATAGATGATGAAGTCGCACTCTGCTATAGGTGGCACAATAGTGACATAGGTTCTCGCTTTGAAAGTTATGCCCGTCTCTTTTTCTATTATAGAAAAATCGCCATCAAAGGATTGTGTAGGATATTCTGTCAGTCCCTAATCAGCTTCATAAACTCATCAGTAGGAATAATCTCCTTTAGCTCCGTTGAGAAGACTTTTGCCATTAATCCTCCATTCATAACGAACTTCTTTGCTTCTTTCTAACGAATCTAATTCTCCCCAATTAAAATATCTGGAAGCATCAATACGCATGTCGGAGCCACCACGTCCATAAACATAGATGGGGCTCGTATTTATATCAATGAGCCATTTGGGTGGTTTGATGGATTCGTATTTATAATTACCATCATCGCTGAAGCATGAAGTCATTGTTACACCGATAAGGAGGCATGCAATAATATTGGTTATTATATTCTTTCCCATAATGTATTCCTTTCGTAGTTTTTGTGTCGTTAAACATTTACGGTCATTTTTCTTCCGTCCTCTTCGATTGCCTTCTCTGGATTTTCATCTAACCATTTTTGAAACGTCTCACTAATTGAATGAGCTTTATATGGGGCTGTCTTGAGCATTTTCTTCGTTGAGAGAAGCTTTCTTGTCAATATAAAGCAAGAAGAGTTTGTATTTTCTACTTGAGTATTCGCCAAAAAGGTTGTTGGTAACGTCAGCATCCCACCATTCTGGTCTTACAGCGTCTCTTGTAAGAATGATTACGGCACGTATGCGTTCTGTCTGCCCTAATTGAACATCTCCCATGGGTACGAGTTCTACGGTGAGCCTTACTCCTTGAGGCAGTCCTTTGAGTCTTGGCGTTCTGAACATCTTTATATTTATCGTATCGCTTTTGATTGGTTGCGTTTTCTGCTACATTGTGTGCCCTGAAGGTGTATGTATCTTGAAGCTTATACTCATCCGTATTCGCTGTTGTCATCTCAGGAACAACCTTTAGCTTAAAGTGCTCGTCTTTTTCAAGTAACCTTCCTGTCATGTTTACTACAAGTTTCGTTTCTATTTCCATCACATCATCCTCAAAGAAGAAAAATGACGCGATAGTAGAATCCGCTTTCTCTTTACCTGGCGCATAGGCATTCTTGTAGAACTTTTCAAAAATAGATATGATGCTCATGGGCAAATGTCATGAGGGGCTCTTCTTGACAGGAATTGCATAGAACCGTTATGGTAACGGCCAGAATATAAATATACTTTTTCATACTGATCATCATTTAGGTGTTATTTCATTTTCGGCTGCAGGCATTGGCAATATAGATTCCTCATTACTCAGAGGAGTTGTTGTCCCATTATCACGTTTTTACCCCAGCATTGAGACGTTTGTAGAGATAGAAGAGTTGTCCTTCGCTTATCCATCCCGCTGTCCTTCTCTGACGAGGTCTTTTCATAAATCCATTCCATGAATTCTGAACAGGTAGTTGATAGCTATCAAGTCCTCTGTTTCCCCTCATCTCATTAATAATGTTATAAGCACCATCATAATCGCCTTTACGTGCTTTGCATTCAGCCAAGATATATCCAGCTCAGACGTTCGTAGCAAGGGGAGGATGGTAATAGTGCGATCTCTTTCTTTTTGTATTCTTTTTCTTTGACGTACCATTTAGTTGAGAGATAGGTCCTGTAAGAACTTTTTAGGCTCGTAGATAAGACGTGTAGAACGTATATCTGTAGTAGTTTCGTCAATATCTGTTGTTGTTTTGAAGATATCTTGCCCATCACGATTGATAATAAAAAGTGTAGTGCTGTGCTGACTCTCTTCTCTCGTGGGAACAGACTTTCAAGTCCGAGCAATGTCAAGTTGTTTCTCATTATACAACCCCATGATAAGTGTGCTGACCATGCGGATATCATTCATTTCTTCCGGTTGGTCTACCCATGTGAAACTAAATCGTTCATCTTTAAAAAGGGTTATACTTGCTTGAATTGGCACCGTCAAAAAGTAAGCTCTAACACTTCTTCTGCACATTGTTGAGCTTTGTCAAGAGATGCAGGATCTAAAAGTAGAGTTGTATTGGTGTGCTCTTGCGAGCAGAGCAGTGATGGCCCAGTAAGAAAAATCTATAGCCTCGCCCCAGAAGAACTGGTCTTGTGCGGCAGGATTTGTAGCCCCTTCCATACCATATTGCAAACTGTTGCAGAAGCGAGCCTCGCCTGAAACGCTTGCGCTGAAGCCCAAAGGAGAAAAAGTCGTATGGTTTTTACAAGTGTCCTTGCTTCTTCTAGGTCTGCAATGATTTTGCCAAGAACCTCTTTCACAGGAAGATGAGTGGCACGCTTATCCGGAAACTCCGTTACATAGGGAATGTAATTAGCGCCGTCATCATTGATGGGAGCAGGCGCAAAAAGTCTTAGCATGTCCAAATGCAAGAAAGCTCTGATGGCTATTGCCTCTCCGAGAATATCATCTCTCTCTATCTTTCCTGCACTGAATTTCTCATTTGACTCCTTCTGTATGTGCTTGATAAGATCATTGGCACTGGCTATTGAGTTAAACGCAGAAAGCCAAATTGCGTCTATCTGCGGTTGAAGTTTGACATCTTTGTAGGCTCGTTTGCCTGCAGCAATATACATGGTGTTCGACAAGTCAGAAGAATTTACGTTGATATCATACTGTCCGGAAAAGAAGTCTATGATACCAAATTGCAATTCTCTGCCATAAAGTGTTGGTGATGCCATACTCTTATATATGCCATGCAGAGCAGAACGATACCCGTCTCCTGTTTCAAAAAGTTCGTCAGCAGTAGATTGTCCGTCTACAGGTACATTCAGCCAATCATTACAGCTACTCATGCTTATGAGCAGTAGATTGATTATTAATATAGAAAAATATCCGTCGTTTCATATTGTATGTCGTTAAGAATTTGTTCATCAATAACTTGCTCGCAAACTAATACTATAGGTATGTGCGTAAGGATAAGACAGTCCGCGTTCAACTCTTACCGTATTCCAGCGTGCCAAATCCGATGCGTTTAGTGATATGGACAATGCGCTGAGTTTGAGTTTTGTTACAAACTTTCTACCAAAATCATATCCCAAAGGCCAAACTATTGAAGTACATAGTTGTGATTTTGGATAAAACGAGAGAGAGCTACTGGCTTCTCGTTCTCCTAATCCGTAGAAAGGAGCAATGTCGCCAACCTTGCGCCACCTGTCTGTAATGACACGTCTGTCCACATTCTGATCTTTTATCTGAGCATTTTCAACCTTTTCCAACAAGGTCTGATTATAGATCTGTCCACCAAAGGCATACATGAACGAGGCATTCAAGAATAATCCTTATATGCCCACATTGAAACCGAAAGCTCCTTGTGCGTCAGGATTGGTGTCACCACACACTACCATGTCACTGGCATTCCATTCTTTGGTTATTGTTCCATCTTTCTTCCTGAACAATTCCTTGCCACTGGCTGGATCTATTCCCAACGATGGCATGGCATAAATAGCCGTGGTAGAAGCTCCCACATAATATTGTATGAGCGGTCGATTTTGCAGTCTGGCATATTCGGGCTTTTCCGCATCGTAGTTGTCTCTGATTTTTTTATTGTATTCCTCTATGGCATCATCCAATTTAGAGATTCTATTCTTGTTAGAACCTAAATTGGCATTAACCACCACCGACCAGTTGCGGTTACGAAACACTGTTACGTTGGCTCTGAGTTCAAAAACCTTTGTTCTCAATAGATCCGACGTTACCGCTATAAGATGTAAAACCGGACGAAGGGCGAATACCGATCTTGTCTATCATTCCGTCTGTAGTCTTTTTGTAATAAGAGGCTTCGAGATATAGTCGTCTGTCGAACAATTCGGTAGTGAAGCCCATATCTAACGATTTAGTAATTTTCCCATGATAACGCTGGGTTTCCTATCGTAAAGAGCCTTACTGCCGGTCCGGTGTAGTACCATGACTCTGTGTCGGTCTTATAGCTACTTATCACATCAAAGCGAGAGAAATTTACTTTACCCGTACTTCCATACGTACCACGTAAACGCAAGGTGTTAATCCAAGGCAGTTGCTTCATAAACTTGTAGTTGTGAATATTCATACCAACGCCAATGGACGCAAATGGTGCAAATCGTTTGTCTTCTCCGAATTGTGAAGAACCATCCATACGGAACGACGCGTCTAAAAAGATAAACCTCGTCGAAAGTATAATTGAGCGCTCCCAACAAACCAAAGAGACGTGTCTTCGATCTTGTATCTATGGTTTTATTTGTCTGTGTCGCAGAATAGATGGGTTCGTTTAGACTACCAATGTTAAATCCTTCAAGTTTATATGAGATACGGTTGTCATTGGTTTCCTGTGCGTCAATACCAGCAGTTAGGTTTATAAAATGTTTTTGAACCGCTGATTAAAGTGTAGCATGGCATTGGCATTCCATTTTAAGACAGAGTGTCTCCTGAAACATCTAATGAACCTTTGCGATTGTTTGTCACCGTACCGAACAGGGAAAGTGTCTTTGGGATCTTTAAAGATTTGTTGTCCGTCTTAACCTGACTTATACTAAATGTGCCACGGAGGTAGAAGTTTGATGTAAAGTGCAGGTTGACACTCAGGTTATCCGTAATATCCGTAATACCTCCACGTCCGCTGTAGCTTTGCAGATAACGCTCTCTCCATAGCGGATTGGCTTTTGTGAGACATCGGTAGCTCGCAGCAAACCATTCGCCATGATCGTCAAAGATAGCGTCATAAGGTAAATTTAATGAGTAGTCGTTAAAATAGCCGTATGGGGAATCTTCGTAAGCGGTTCGATTCAGCGTTACCTTGTTTTGTATCTGTAACCAGTCTCTGAGTCTGTAGTCAATCATCATTCCTCCGCCATATCTATTTCGCATAGAACCACGCATGACGCCGGCATTCTTGTCGTAATTTAAGTTGAGCATATACCTAATCTCATTAACACCTCCTGAAAGCGAAATGTCGTTTCGCCAGTTGTAGAGCATTGCGTGGGGGACGTGCCATCCAGTCTGTATTCACGCCACGTCTTACTTCGTTGAGCTTGTCGTTATATTCCCGCTCCTTATCTATAGTTGCCACGCCGAATGTTCCTTTATATATTCCTGCGTCTTTTTTTCAACTTGTAACTTCTCTGTCGCATTGGCCAAGTTATAGTCCGAGAGATCAGGAAGGTAAGTTCCATCGTTGTATTATAGTCAATGCGTATCTCTCCGGCCTTTGGTGGCACTGTCGCTGGATGATAACACCATTGGCCGCACGTGAACCATAGAGAGCCGTGGCAGCCGCGTCTTTCAATATAGTCATACTTTTCTATGCGGTTGATGTCCATATCGTAAATCTTTTTGTACATCAACTTCAAAACCATCCAGCATAAAAGATAGGGCATGTTAGGATTGTCACGCAGGTTGGTACGCTGTGTCAGACGTTGGTTTTCTACATCAAACCTCTATTTTGAGAGATACTTGAGGCTCCGCGAATGTTGATTTCGTGCATCTGGTTTGGGTCCGCGCCAAAAGCCAAGATTGTTGAGAATGCGGAAAGAAGGATCAAAAAGCCTCAAAGTGCTTTAACCGCATCCTTTGTATTTATCTTTTTAATTCATCGCTTGTGACAATAGTTGCCGATCCGTAAAACTATTTTTTCTTGAGGTTTTGGAATCCTGTCACCACTACCTGATTAAGTTCTGTGGCATTTTCTTCCAAGTAAATAGTAAACTGCCGTTTCTTTCCAACGATAAAAGTTCTGGGTTTGTATCCGATATAGCTTACTTGTAATTCATCGGTGTTAGAACAATCTTTAAGGATAAATTTACCATCGTTGTTGAGTTGTAGTCCCCTTTAGACCATTTTAGTCGTACTGTAGCACCGATGATGGGCTCATTGTTCGTGTTGTCAACAACTGTGCCCTCTATACTAAATTTGCCTTTGATAGCTGTTTCTTGAGCCATCAGGTGTTCACTCGGCGAAACAATGCCAGCAAACCAGCGAGCAGATAATGTATAAAAACGTTTTTCGCATATTATAATTATTTTAGTGAATATTAATCAAACATTCTATAAGCGAACTGAAAAATATCTAACACAAGGTTTTATGAGCAAATATATATGATTATTTGATAGCTTCAAAATGCAGATAGCATCCTAAGTTGCGTGTGTTGCACTGCAACAATCCTTTATTTATTGTGAATAGTTATGTTTTAAAAACTAATTTTAGAATGCTTTTTGCAACAGCAATAAAATAGATTAGTTGTAAGAAAAATCGCTTCTTTTTCTTTCATTTTTGCAGTTTTAAACAGATATTCTTTTTGTAAAATGTTTTTAATTTATCTTTTGTATTCTGTATACACCCATTATCACAATAGAAAGTATATTTTATGAGAATATATATTAATAAAGTTGCCATTGAAAGACATATTATAACGCTACTAACGCTGTGCGTATTCCTTTTCTTATTCTCTTTACAGGATGTAATAAGTATTCTCTTCATCAAACTCTGCTGAACAAAATCGATTCTTTGCTATCACAAGGGCAGGTAGATCATGCGTACAAATATATAAAAACCATTACGATAGAGGATAGGGAATAGTTCTGCTGTTTTAGCACATTATATTTTGCTTAAGACCGAAATCCTCTATAAAAAGCAATTACCGATAGATAATGATTCCATAGATTATGCCATTTTTATTATGAGGAGCACGGGCCTTCGGAGCAACTTGCAGGGCTTATTATTACAAAGGGGTGATACAGTTCTTCTATCGAAATGACAGCAAACGCTCTATTTTACTGCTCAAACAGGCAGAAAAAACGGCAGAGGGAATACAGAATATCGCCTTGCAACACAAGATATATTCCACAATATCCTACATCAACCTGCTGAGTAAGAACTATGCTACGGCCATACGTTATGCGCGAAAAGCCGGAGATATGGCACAACAAGGCAATAACAAGGAGTGGATGGGCTATAGTCTTACTTATATAGCAAACGCGTATAGTGGATTGGCAAAGCCTGACAGCAACTTGGAATACCTGCGTCAAAGCTTAAAATACTATGAATATTTAACTCCTGAGAATCAATCGGTGCTACTCTCTAATATCAGCGATGCTTACGAACGTAAGAACGATTCGATAAATGCCAACAAATACATAGAGAGAGCACTGAAGACAATCCAACAAGTTACTTATGCGGTATTAGCAGACATCTATATACATAGAGGCGCGCTAAAGCAAGCTCACACCTACTTACTCAAGGCAATTGATACGACAGATGTATATACTTATGAGAAAGTTCTGTATAGCCTCTTCCGCTTACGCAAATCTATGCACGATTACAAGGGCGCGGCGCATATTGCGGATACATTATTGGCCTTTAAGGGAAAAAGCAAGAATACATTCTGTAATGAAAAATAATATACGACATTCAGACTAGGTATGAACGAAAAGGAACGAGAAAAAGCAACTTAATTCTTATAGAACTATACGATTGACATAGTAATTATTTTTATACTTACGGTCATTTCTTTGATTTTTTATATCATAAGTATAAGCAGGCTAAAAAACTACCGTAACTTGTTGCAAAAAGCATTTGTTGCTTGATGAATACAGTACGCAGTTAAACGAAATGAAGGTTTCGCAGCATGTAACCAATCAAGAACTCAATATTTTTGAAAAAGAAAGTGAGGTTCACTGAAAAGAAGGAGAGTGCAGATTCTCAGCAAAGGCAAAATGCTTTATGAAAGTATTCTGCGTAATCAAAACACCGTACACTGGAGTAATCAGGACTTCTTTGATTTCTTGGAATACGTTAAATTTAAAGATATGCCTTTCGTAGCAAAGTTAGACGAGACCTATAAAAACCTTTCACTCAAAGCAGTATCTATATCTTGTTGCTACAGAATACTTAGGGGAAAAACGGAAGAAGAAGTAGGAAATATTATGGGCATAGGTTCAAGTAGTGTGCGCTCAGTCAAGAGTCGCATCAAGAGTAAAAGGATAGAGAAAATATCCCATAACTATTTAATATGATGAGTAAGTTTTACGAGTTTTTGTCAATTTCTGTTCACTCAAAAACGCCCCTTCAATTTTTGTCAATCTAGGAAGCGGAAGAGTGAAAAAAATAAGAGGGTGAAAAGGAGAAAGTGGGCCTTCATGGATGTAAAAGCATAACTCTTGCAGGCTAAGATAATTCTTAAAATACAACTTATTGAAAATAAAGAAGTTACCTTGTTTGTACAACTAAACTGGTAACGATTTGGAAACAAACGAGCTACTTGGCTCTGCTGTTTTCTGCCTAACAAAGAACGCTTGTTATTCTGTTGCAAAGATAATACTTTGCTGGCGAACAACAAGCGTTTTTAATGAGATATTCTTCTTTTCTACACTTTTTATAATGCGATTCGCAGAGTCAACCAGCAAGTGCAAAATTACAAAACGTGTTTTAAAGAACTCGCACTTTAGAGTAGAAAAGTTTAATTTTTCTCTTGGTCTTTCGTTCAATTTCTTTTTGTATGGACATTATTCTCTTGTCCGTATAGTTATCAAACGAATCCTTTTTAGGGTATATACTGCCTGATTAATTTGTTTGTATTCTCAACAGTTCCCTTTTGCCATGAACAATATGGGTCAGCGAAGTACACGGGCACGCCTAAGTATTTGGTGATGTCCTTATGTGCCGCAAATTCAGGTCCGTTATCTGTTATAATTGTCTTCAGGCTGTCCTTGTATGGCAGCAGTAGTTTCCTAACCACCTTTGCCAGAGGCTTTGACAGTTTTCCAAATGGCAGTTTCTGCATAAGCAACATATTGGTAGATTTCTCCACTATTGTGAGTATGGCGTGCTGGGCAGGGGTCGACGATCAAGTCCATCTCTAAATCTCTAAATCTCCAAATCTCTTCCCGTCAACTTCCTTACTTCTTTCATGGATACTCACCCTGTCCTTTATTGGAAGATGTCCGCCTTTGGGACGATGCCTGTATTTCATCTTATGCCTTGTGTACTCTGCAAGTTTCCTGTTGTGTCATTGTGGATGATGTTATAGATGGACTGGTGGGATACCTCTATGCCCTCATTTATGCGCAGATACCCTGATATTTGTCTTGGAGACCACTGGTCATTGGTAATATATTCTTTATGATAACGCTGGGAGATATTGATGACCGTAAGCCTTTGGAGTACAAAGCATTCATAGATTTTATATATGGTAAGCTGGTCGGTGACAAGGGGTACATCAGCAAGAACCTCTTTCAAAAGGCTTTTTCGTTGACGGAATACAACTTATTACCAAATTGAAAAAGTAACATGAAAAGGAGCTTTTAATAAGTGTTTCAGACTGACTTTTACTCAGAAAAAGAGCCATTATAGAAACGGTGAATGATGAACTTAAGAACATTGCACTAGGTGGAACACTCCAGACATAGATGCTTTGACAATTTCATCGTCAACTTATTAGGGACTATTGCTGCCTATTGCCTGTTTCCAAAGAAGCCGTGCATCAATGTGCAAAGGACTATTGATACACAGCTTGCTTTGTTTTGAATTCGTCGAACTCACGTTAGTAATTTGGGGAGGTGTAGTATGAACTATCAACGATACAAGATAGACAAAACAAAAATAGCAGTTCCTTATGAAAACGGAAATTATCTTTTGTTAATAAGAGCAAAACTACACGAAATAAAGAGAAAAACACACGAAGCAACTGAAAAAAAGGCTCGCATATAGCTATCAGTTAGCCATTTCTGACATGAATTTGATACGCACCAATCGAATCTCTTCTTCGGAATAATCGCCACCAAGTTCCGTCAAAGCTGTTTCAATTTCGTCTGTTTTCGCTTTTCGCGGAAGTATTCATATATATCATCTACATGGTCTTCGTCCATCACATCTTCTAAAAAATAATCAATACATAGCTTCGTTCCGCTATATACGATAGCATCAATTTCGTCAAGCATTTCATTAAAATCCATACCTAACGTCTCGGCCAAGTCGTCCAACGCTATCTGTCGGTCAATGCTTTGGATTATCTTCACTTTGACAACGGACTTCTTGGGCACCGTACGTACCCTTAATTCTTCGGGGCGTTCTATACCATTCATGTCGCAATGAAGCTTTATAAGTTCACAAAATTCTTTTTCCGTAACGCTTAGCTTTGCCTGCTCCAACACCTTGAATATTCTGCAGCTCTTCGAGCGTTACGGGATACATCGTTGCCATTTGATCCAACGATACATCCTGAAATATAACATACGTAGGCACATGGAGTTTATGAGCCATATCGCGACGCAAATCTTTGAGCATGGCACACAGCTGCCCATCGAGAGCTGCTCCGTTAACATCGCTCATACCTTCTTCATCACAATCCTTGAACTCATTATCCATAACAACCATAAAGGGTTGTGGCGACTGCATAAAACGACGGCCGGCGGCCGTAAGTCTTAACAAACCATAGTTCTCTACATCTTTCTTGATATAGCGGCAATGACACCTTGGCGGATAACCGGGCTCCACAGTTTTAGGATTCTCGTCTTCGCCTTCTCCGAATTCCTCTAATTGTTCATGCTTATGTGATACGATATCATCTGTTGCTCGTCCTTTAATGAAGTCAATGACATACTCTCCACGGAAGTTTTCTTTCAAAGCCTTAATCGCATTCAGCACAATCAGCAATTCCTTTCCGGCTTCTATTCGCTCTTTTGGATGCAGGCAATTATCACAATTATGACAATTATCTTCTGCATATTTTTTCGCCAAAAATAATGGAGCAACATCCTACGTCGACATACACATGATTCTGCGTATGCGGCCGTTTCCTGCAACAATTGCTTACCGATATCCTGCTCTGCTACAGGCTTTCCGTCCATAAACTTCTCGAGCTTGCGCAAATCTCTATGTCGATAAAAGGCGATACAAAGTCCTTCGCCGCCATCGCGTCCGGCCCTACCCGTTTCCTGATAATATCCTTCCAAACTCTTCGGGATATCATAATGAATCACAAAACGCACGTCGGGCTTATCGATACCCATGCCGAAAGCGATGGTGGCAACAATGACATCGATACGTTCCATCAGAAAATCATCCTGCGTCTGCGAACGCGTTGCGCTGTCCAGTCCCGCATGATAAGGGGCCGCACTGATGTCATTGGTCTTCAGAACGGCGGCCAGTTCCTCTACTTTTTTGCGCGAAAGACAATAGATGATACCGCTTTTACCATGATGCTGCCGAATAAACTTTACGATTTCGTCATCAGTCGCTTTATCGCTGCGCTTCTGTCGCACTTCATAATAAAGATTCGCACGATTAAAAAGAACTCTTGAACTCTTTTGCGTCACAAATTCCAAGACTCTTCTTGATATCCGAACGCACCTTGTCCGTAGCGGTAGCCGTCAATGCAATAACAGGGGCATTGCCTATCCTCGTTATCGTTGGCCGAATATTACGATACTCCGGGCGGAAATCATGTCCCCATTCGGAAATACAATGAGCCTCATCAATGGCATAAAAAGAAATCTTGACCTGCTGCAGAAACTCTACATTCTCGTCTTTGTTCAACGATTCCGGAGCCACATAAAGCAATTTAGTTTTCCCCTCTACCACATCCTTCATTACCTGCTGAATGGCAGCTTTGTTCAAGGAAGAATTCAGATAATGGGCAACACCGGCTTCTTCACTCATACCATTGATAACATCCACCTGATTCTTCATCAGTGCTATCAATGGCGATATAACGATAGCCGTGCCTTCCATAATCAAAGAAGGCAACTGGTAGCAAAGGCTCTTACCGCCACCGGTTGGCATTAATACAAAAGTATCATTGCCAGCCAATAAATTACGGATAATGGCTTCCTGATCGCCTTTGAACTTATCAAAGCCGAAATGGTGTTTTAATTTCCAGGGTAAGATTAACTTCTTTTGCCATATTAACAAGTAGCATTTGAGCTACTGCAGGTAATCATCGTATATTTCATGGGACTTGGCCGGACATCATTCTGTCGATTCATCCGGCCAAGGCTATCATAATCATGCAGATTCGCGATCCTGTAAATGCGCTTTATCCAGTTGGTTTTTCGCATAGTCGAGGGTCACTTTAAACTGTTTGGCACGCTTCGACGGAATCTCAAACATGGCGTCCATCATGACGGCCTCAACAATAGAACGGAGGCCACGTGCTCCCAGTTTATATTCAACAGCCTTGTCACGATGAAATCGAGAACTTCTGTATCAAACGTAAGCGTTATGCCATCCATTTCAAACAGCTTGATATACTGTTTTACGATCGAGTTTTTAGGCTCTTCTAAAATACGGCGCAATGCCTTCCGATCGAGTGGTTCCAGATAAGTCAGCACCGGTAGACGACCAATGATTTCGGGTATCAAGCCAAACGACTTCAAGTCTTGCGGCAAGACATATTTCATCAGGTTGCTTTTATCTATGTTCCGCACATTCTGTACGGAATTAAAACCAATGACATGCGTATTCAGTCGATGGGCAATCTTGCGTTCTATACCATCGAACGCGCCGCCACAGATAAACAATATATTCCGTGTATCTACGCATGAATATAGTCCTGATCAGGGTGTTTATGACCACCCTTTGGCGGAACATTGACCATCGTTCCTTCCAGAGTTTCAACAGACCTTGCTGAACACCCTCACCGCTTACGTCACGTGTGATGGAAGGATTATCGCTCTTGCGCGCTATCTTATCAATCTCATCTATAAAGACGATGCCCCGCTGTGCCGCTTCCAAGTCATAATCGGCCACCTGCAACAAACGACTGAGAATACTCTCAACGTCCTCGCCCACGTAACCGGCTTCCGTAAACACGGTAGCGTCGACTATCGTGAAGGGCACAGACAAGAGCTTGGCTATCGTACGAGCCAGCAATGTCTTGCCGGTACCGGTACTTCCCACCATAATAATATTACTCTTCTCGATCTCCACGCCCTTGTCATCGACAGGCTGTTGCAATCGCTTATAATGATTGTATACGGCCACGGACAAATAGCGTTTAGCTTCATCCCTGACCGATGATGTACTCATCGAGATACTTCTTGATGTCTTTGAGGCTTGGGCACTTTCTTCAGCGCAAAGCGATCCGACTTCTCGTGGATTCGTCTCAGCCTCAAGCATACCGGTTGTTTTCAAAGAATATGATATGCCTGCTGAACGCAATCTTCGCAAATATCGGCTTCAAGGCCCGAAATCAGAATCTTAACTTCATCCTCACGTCGCCCACAGAAGCTGCAAATTTTCTTTGATATCATTTATCCTCTTTTGTAATGTTACTTTTCCGAACCAACAGCGAGTCTATCATACCATAGTCTTTCGCTTCCTGCGCCGTCATCCAGTAATTGCGATCCGAGTCGGCCCACCTTATCAAACGGCGTATGTGAATGCTCGGCTATAATGGTATAAAGTTCCTTCTTGAACTTCTGAATCTCACGGGCCTCGATTTCAATATCGGAAGCCTGTCCTTGAACGCCACCTAACGGCTGATGAATCATGACACGGCTATGCGTCAGTGCCTGACGTTTGCCTTCCTGACCGGCCACCAGCAACACGGCGGCCATAGAGGCGGCCATCCCAACACAAATCGTCGCAACGTCACTGGAAATGAACTGCATCGTATCATAAATTCCCAAACCGGCAGTTACGCTGCCACCGGGGCTGTTGATATAAATAGAAATATCTTTCGTATTATCTACCGAATCCAAATACAACAACTGCGCCTGCAGCGTATTGGCCGTATAGTCATCTATCTGTGTTCCAAGAAAGATGATGCGTTCCATCATCAGGCGAGAGAACACGTCCATCTGTGTCACGTTGAGCTGACGCTCTTCGAGGATATATGGATTAAGGTATTGTCCTTGCGACTTGATAACATCATCAAGAACCATACTATTTATTCCCAAATGCTTGGTAGCGTATTTTCTAAAATCGTTCATAAAAACTAACTTTCTTTCGTTATCGAATAAAAACAGGGTTATCGACCTCTATTTTGCAATCTTCATTAGAACAAAGATAGTAAAAAGTCGATAACCTCTTTTTATAGAAGTTTTTTCAAAAACGTTATTTCTTTGAATGTAAAACTGACTATTTACCTGTTTCTTCCATCATCTTATTGAAATCATCAAGTGAGATTTCAATTTCATTGAAGTTTGACAACAGCCTTCAAGGCCGCAATCAACTTTTATATCAATGGCACGATCTACAAAGCCGTCTACGTTTTCACGCTTCTTCAACAGTTCATCCCGCATAGTTGGCAACATACTCATCAGGTACATTGTTCATGCCATATTGAGCAAACTGTACGCGCGCGGTTTTCCTTGGCAGCTTCTTTTTATATCAGCGTCGTCTACGCTTAATCTCACAGGCAGCAACCAACTGCTCCTTGATCAGGTGCCAATTCAGCTCCTTAATACTCTGGGCAAAGTTCTTCTCAACAAACTCCTGACCCTTATCCTTATTATTATTGAGCATCACACGCTTCAGCAGAGCTTCAGGATAGGTCAGTTCACCCACCTTCTTCTCGCAGTAAGCACGTACGTCAAGAATAAACTTATAATCGCTGTCGGTAATCAGTTGTTGCTTCACGCCTTCAGCAATCTTGTTACGGAATTCCTCTTCGCTCTTTACTGCGTCTTTTGCCAAACACCTGATCAAAAGAGTTCCTGATTTACTTCATGGCTCTTATAACGCTGAATTTCAGTCACCTGGAAGCTGAAATCACCCACGTGGTCAGCTACCTGATTACGCTCAATCTTCAGCAATCCTGCTATTTCAGAATCGTTATCGGGATAGGCCTTGCGAGGATTGAACGTGATGATATCACCCAACTTAGCACCTTCGAAAAGCTTCTTCTGATCTTCTACCTTTATAAGCGGGCATAAGAGAAGCTGTTTTCGATTGTGATACCGCCTTCGAGCGTGTTGCCCTGCTCATCGAGTTCGCGCAAATCACCTTTCAACAAGTCGTTGCCTTCAAACGTTTCCAGCCTTCTCACTAGCTACCTGAACGCGAAGCGAACATTTCCACCTGACGATCGATCAGCTTGTCGTCAACCGTGATATTATAGTAATCGATCTTATTCTTACCATTCAGCTCTATCTTGAATTCTGGAGCTACAGCAATATCAAACTTGAAAGTGTAGGGACCATCTTTCTCCAAATCCTGTGCTTCCTGCTTCTCTGAAGGAAGAGGTTCGCCAAGCATTTGAATCTTATTGTCCTGCACATACTTGTAGATTTGCTCACCCACCAACTTATTGATGGCGTCCCATCTTTTGCAGAAGTACCAAACTGTTTTTTTAATCAAACCCATTGGTACCATACCGGGACGAAACCGGGATAATTAGCTTTTTACGATAATCTTTCAATGTCTTCTCGACATTCTCTTTGTAATCAGCTTCTTCGACTGTCAGCGTCATCAAACCATTGACTTTGTCAGGGATTTTCAAATGAAATGTTCATTTCTGATAGTTACTTTATAGTTTATGATTATAATCTGGATTGCTCATGTGCAGGCACAATGCGGCCTCACGATAATAGGTGTGCAAAAGTACTGCTTTTTAGCGTAATCACCTAATTATAATAAAGGAATATGCTAAAAATTTGTTGTTTTTTTAACCACACGAATGGCCATTCCCACTCTTCTATTTGGCATCCCGTGCACGCCGTTCCTCGTCGAGCATCTGAAAATCTTTCTTGCGCAATACGAAACTATTACTCAAGTACTTCTCACGCACAATCTTATTGGAAGCCAACTCTTCAGGGCTTCCCTTGGAAAAGAATTCTTCCCTCAAACAAAAGATAAGCTCGGTCGGTAATGGTCAAAGTCTCCTGCACATTGTGGTCGGTAATCAGAATACCGATATTGCGATACTTCAACTGCCACACAATATGCTGAATATCTTCTACCGCTATCGGGTCGACACCCGCAAACGGTTCATCCAGCATTATGAACTTAGGATTAATGGCCAAACAGCGTGCGATCTCGGTACGGCGGCGCTCGCCTCCCGACAACTGGTCGCCTTTATTCTTGCGCACCTTAGTAAGTCGAAAACTCCTTGATGAGACTTTCCAAACGGGACAACTGCTCTTCGCGCGACAACTTGGTCATCTCCAACACCGACATGATGTTATCTTCGACGCTCATCTTGCGGAATACGCTGGCCTCCTGTGGCAGATAGCCGATACCGGCTCGAGCGCGCTTGTAAACGGGATAAGTAGTAATCTCCTCGTCGTCAAGATATACATGCCCTTCGTTAGGCACAACCAGTCCTGTCGTCATGTAGAAAGACGTCGTCTTGCCCGCTCCATTAGGCCCAAGCAGCCCCACTATCTCGCCTTGCTTCACGTTAATACTCACGCCATTGGCAACAACACGCTTGCCATAACGCTTCACAAGTCCTTCCCGTGCGCAGGGTCGTCAGTTTTGTTTCGTCCATAAAAGTCATTTTTATTTGCGTGCAAAAATACAAAGAATTTGTAAAACGGGCAGAATCTGATAGAATCGTAAACAATGACAGAATAATCATGACATGTTAATTAACATGAGTCGGGCATAAGAAAAGGGCCTTCATATATTCCGCTCATGCCTTTTCCAATGCATGATACGCTTTTTAATCCCTTTGTAGTCAGAAGATATTTCTGACGCGGAGAATGTGGCTTGTCGGGATATAACATGGTTACAAAGCCTTGCGTTATAGAAGGAGAAAGCGACGTTTTCTTGAAACTCACACGGTCTTTTAGTCCCAGCAAATCCATCATAGCTTTTAAAGACAACTGTTTAGTTCAATAACATGAGATCAAACGAGCAACATACGCATCCTCTGGTATAAACAGAGTTCGTTTCTGTTACTTGATGGGTTGATGGGTTACTTGATGGGTCAATGAGCATATATCTGTTTTTCAACTCATTGTTTTCATTCAATATCAAGTTTCTGAAGAACTTCTCTAAAAACGATTTGTCTACGTCTATGCCTTTTTGATGGATTGCGATAGTTGGCACGCACTAAGGCATTACGGAAGTACCATGAGTTATCCGCAAAGAGGTTGTTCTTTACATTGAATCCCATTGAGCGCAGATATTTAATCATGAATACTGCTGTTGTACGGGTGTTACCTTCACGAAAGGGGTGATTCTGCCAAATCATTGCTGTAAAGTCCACAATATGTTCTATCATCTGACTGACAGATAGACCTCTATATTTGAACTGACGTTCTTCGCTGATATCAAATTTTAATGCTTCCATAATATCATCGGCCCCGTCCATATAGTATTGTATCTCCTTGAAAGCACCCACTCTTTTTAGAGATATCATAGTTGCGTATTTCGCCCGCATGCTCAAACACACCTTCGAAAATATGACGATGGATACTCAAATATTCTGAAGCTTTAAGAGAGAAAGACCTTTCGTTTAACAACTTAGTGATGTTGACAGCAACTTTATCAGCCTCTTCTGTATCTTGGTCGCTTTGATCACGAGTTGTTTTACTTAAATAATAAGTCTGAAGCTGATCCCGTACATCATCTATCGTGATATCGCCTTCGATATGCTTTACAGCAGATCTCTTTGAGATAATCAGATACACGCAGCCCATCAACATCTTGCAAACCAATGGCTGTACGCCACGCAGATGCTTTTTCGCGCTTATGAGGTTCGCTTGCCCGCTCATAAGCTTCGAAATCGATATATCGTTGTGTATTATCTTCCATATAATATAATGGCAAATATAACACTTTTCGGTCAAGCAATCGGTAAACTTCCTAAAGAAAATACCTGAAAAATCATCCACAGAGGAAAACACGGACAAAAAGAACGATATTCAGGGGAAGCGGATAACGCGAAAAGAAACGCAGACCTTGACACAGCCTTTGTTCAGCATGCTGTGAAGCTATTTTAACGTGAGGTTCGTCAACATTTCAAAAAACTTATTCCGAATAGGCGTAAACATAATAATAGCTAAAAGCATGATTCTACCCAGGACTTTTGTAAACTTTTCTGTTCCCATATATCTTTTACTTTGTTGTAATATCATCATTATCTATAGTTCGTCCAACACTTCTGCTTTTTAAATTGCTTGCCGATACGATACGCAAAAGAAAGAACCAACCGTGAAACAGGCAGAGAATACGTAGCAGTTTGATCAATATTTTTGAAGTTATAGACAATGCGTTGCTTCCCATAAATGCCAAACATATCTGTATATTGCAGCGAAATATCTAATTTACTTTACAAAAAGCGACTTTGTAAAGAAGCAAATTGACCATAGGCTTTCTGTAATATGTAGCATTGAGATGTTATATCCTTATTCATGTAATTCATTGAAAGATTGACAAACCAATTTTTGGTGCATTGTATAAAGATAAATTCACAGAACTTTTTGAAGTACCACCCTTTATTTTTCTTTACTCAACACTCTATCTATGAGGTTAGGGATTTATTTTTAAACGCCAGGTATCCAGTACCCATGCTAGAATTGAGATTCAAGGATTGTGAAAATAAAGGTTTACTATAGGATATATCAAACTTTAATACCTGCCGCTACCTATATTTTCATATGTTGACACATTATAATCTTCAGAATATATCTGATTAATGGAATTCTTAATATCACTATAAGATACAACTGCCGTAAGATAACTATCTTTTTATCTGCTTACTATAATTTAGTGTGTATTTATCTGCATGTTGCGATTTTTAAATCTGGATTTCCTTTAATTTGAGTCAATTCGTTTATGAGTATCAGGATTAAGATAATCAATATTGGGTCTTTCTATACTCCTTGTATAAGATGCAGACAGAGGCCTATTCTATGTTTATATTTAAGGGTTATATAGAGGAAGAAATGATAGCGTTCTCTGTGTTTGCGTCGTGCTCAAATTTATACCATCCCATTCTCCGCGCGCTAATACGAACAGGCTCAAAAGCCTTATTGAAGACACATTATCCTTCAGATAGATTGCTGTACATCACTGACATAGCTCGTGTTAGAAGACGTAAGAATAAATTTCTATAAACACTTTTTATAACCAACTGCAAAACTATGATTTTTCTTTAACCAAGAAAGGCTATCCAATTCATACTGAAAAATTACAAGTAAACTCATCCATTTGGCCTTTAAACAGAGTTGCAGGCATGGTACTTCGATTTTTACTGAGGATAATTGAGTAGCGCGCTTTCAAGAAAAACGCTCATTCGCGCTCTTATCATGCACTGACAACCAAATTCATAAAATTACTAAAAATAAGACTCTTTGACTTCTCTTTTTGGCTGGGTAATGCCTTTCATTTTGCGAAGAAACATCCGCTGGACTTTGATAGCCAAAAAAGAATAGGACAAGGAGGTTCTCCATTGAGGAGTAAAAATATATTCATTTTAGACATCGCACTATATTGTTGCAAATGATTATTGTTTTCAGAATGAAAAACTTCCTTATCATTTCTACTGATGTCATATCTACTGTTCTGTCGATCATCTACATAAGTACCCCACGTAATCAAATCTATCACTTTAGTACGATAGGTAAATGATGGACTTATACTGCTCCCCTATGCAATAAATTCGCACCCATTTCAACTTCTCCTTTATAAAGATTGGGTAGCTTTTTCTTTAACAGGATATTAATTTCACCCGATTGATGATCACTATTGAGCCCAATCTGTCGCAACTCCACCTTTTCTATATCCGTAGCGTCAATTTTAGATAATTCCAGTTCCGTTACTTCAATGTTATTGACTAATATTTTTGCTTTCGTTTGTTGCCCGATTAGGGAAAAAGTTCCATCATTGTAAATAACATTAGGTACTTGTCTGAGCGCCATATCTGCTTTCGCCGATTTCAGCAGTCCCTTTGGATTAATCCTGAATACTGTTTTTCTCCGCATCTTCTTGAGCTATCCTTCGATATCCAACGACTCCCTACTTCGTGAAGTATGATAGGGCGTAAGATTATCTGAAAATCTAACGACTCAGAAACATCTATAAGCGTATCCATAGGCATATACAGATTACTTCTAACAGACACCGTCACTTTTGTACATGTGTCTTCAAACATCGTGTATTTAATCCGGCCTTTGTCGTCAGTAGAAGCTTCTATCACTTTCTCACAAAAGACAACCTTCAGTTTTAAGTTTGGGAACAACATGCTGTTCTGTATCAAAAACAGATATCGTTCCTGTCTTTGTCTTTTGTGAAAATACCAAAACCGGCATCATGAACAGAAGTGCACTTAACAAAAGCCTATGGGCCATTAAATAATGACCCATAGATAATTTAGTATGAATAGTGGTCAAAGCAATAGCACAACATGCAACGAAATATTTCAATTTTGTATCCATAAAGTTTCAATTATTAAGACATGCCTACAGAGTTAGTATGCAATGTATCGATTTATTTTATATCCTGCAAGATATTTTATACTATTCATCTACTATTTTTACATTGTTTTAATTTATGGATAACAAAAATCAACCTTTCTCATTGAATATGATGCAAACATAATTCGTTTCGGGCAAGCAGGAGCGGATAACGCGAAAAGGGCGGAGGCGGAACGTGATAATCAAAACTCTAAGTTTTATAAGCGAAAATTATTTTACAAAAGGCTAAAAAATGCGTGCGTTATTTCAAAATAATCAGACTTTGGTTGGAAATACGCGATTCTACGGCGACTTTTGTATTCAGCTTATAATCAACCAATTACACAAAAATACATTGCTCTCGCAGCCATACGGGCACGTCAAAGCACTGCTTTTAGCGGCTCATTGCGGCCTTTTTACCTTGTCAAAGCTATGCTTTTAGCGCGTCAAAGCATAACTTTGGCAAGAGATAGCTTTATAACTTTGGGCGGTCAAAACATAAAAATCGGGCTTCGTAAGGGCATTTTGAGCTTAGAAACGACATGAAAGAAGGTGGCAATCACGCTATTTGAACTATTTTTTTCGGTCGTGTTTTTGGTAATATTTTTATACAAAAGACGAATGAATCTGACAGGATTGCCAACCGAAAGGACAGGAGATTCGTCTTTCGGTGCTCAACGCCCAAACAACATTGCAAAAAAACAAGCGAAACGATAAGGTAAGCGTTATAAAACCAAAAACCAATGGTTGTTTTGCAGTTTTTTCTATAGAATTTAGTTACTTTTGCACATATTAGTCAGTCGTTACAGCATGTTATTATTAAAATGACTACCACCTTTGGTAATTATCTTATTCTAATGGGACGCGCTTTCTCACGTCCCGAGCGAATGAGAATGTTCTTTAAGCGCTATATCAGGAAATGTCACAGCTCGGCGTCGACTCTATCGGCATCGTGCTGTTGATTTCTTTCTTCATCGGAGCCGTGATCTGCATCCAGATGAAGGTAAATATCCAAAGCCCATGGATGCCCCGGTGGGTGTCGGGGTATACCACGCGTGAGATTATGTTGCTCGAGTTCTCCAGTTCTATCATGTGTTTGATACTGGCCGGAAAGGTGGGTAGCAACATTGCCTCTGAACTGGGAACGATGCGTGTCACGCAGCAAATCGACGCGCTCGACATCATGGGCGTCAATTCGGCGTCTTATCTCATCCTGCCCAAGATACTGGGACTGGTCACCATCATGCCATTCCTTGTTATTTTCAGTTCGGCTATGGGCATTGTCGGCGCTTATGGCACGGCCTATATAGGTCATATCACGTCTGCCGAAGACCTGACGCTGGGCATGCACCACTCTTTCAACGAATGGTTTGTATGGATGAGTATCATCAAGAGCCTGTTCTTCGCCTTCATCATTGCCAGCGTGTCTTCGTATTTCGGCTATACGGTGGAAGGCGGTTCGGTGGAAGTGGGCGAAGCAAGTACCGATGCGGTGGTGTGTTCCAGCGTACTTATTCTCTTTTCTGACGTGTTCTTGACGCAAATGTTGAGTTGAGGAAGGAGGGGAGGAGATGGAAGGAGGAGTTAAGGAGATGTTCTATGGGGAGTTAAGGAGATGTTCTTGAGGAGTTAAGGAGATGTTCTATGGGGGAGTTAAGGAGATAAGGAGTTAAGGGAGTTAAGACATTAGACTTGCTCGTGAAGACACTAAACTTATTTTTCGACATGTAAAACTTGCTCGTGGATACGCTAAAGTTACTCGCTGACATATTAAACACTGGCTCGTGGATACGCTAAAGTTACTCGCTGACATATTAAACACTGGCTTGCGGATACGCTAAAGTTACTCTCAAATACACGAAATTTACCCTCGGACACATTAAATTTACTTTCAAACATGATGGAAAGACGCCCGACTACATATAGTTTTGAAAATATCATTGCATGGCAGAAAGCGCATGCTTTTCGTGCTATTGAGTATATCAGATAACTCGTAATTTCCCTGAAGATGAAAGGTATGGTCTCACATCTCAGTTTAGAAGGGCAGCTGTTTCTATCAAAGCCAACATAGCAGAAGGATATAAGAGAATTGGAAGACAAGACAAATTACGATTCATGAATATTGCGCAAGGCAGCTTAGAAGAATGTCGTAACTATATTATTTTAGCTCGTGACTTATTCTATATAGACATACAACACTTCAACGCGCTCCATAACCACATAGAAAAGGCCAGCAAACTCCTCAACGCTTACAGCTATGCCATCGCAAATAATAAAGCAATGGAAAAATCAAATATGATATGACATAGAGAAATAATCAATATGACATAAAAGTAAAAGAAATATAATATAACATCGGAAATGAAATATGGTGTAAAAGTAATGAAATATATGGTATAAAGTAAAGCGATATATGATATAGAGTAAAGCGGTATATGATATAGAGTAAAAAGAAATATATAGTATAAAGTAATGGAATATATGATATAGAGTAAAGCGGTATATGCTATGACATTGGCAAATGCCAAATATGATATAGCGTAATGCCAAAGCAAAGACTCACAGCTTCTATTGGCATTTCACCCACAGAAACTAACGTCTTAACTCCCTTTAACTCCTTAACTCCTTAACTCCCCATAGAGCATCTCCTTAACTCCCCTCAAAAACAATGATAGAAATAAAACAACTCACCAAATCGTTTGGGGACAAGACGGTTCTCAACAATATAGATGCAGTTTTTGAAACAGGCAAGACCAATTTGATTATCGGTCAGAGCGGTTCGGGTAAGACCGTACTGATGAAGACCCTCGTAGGATTGCTCGATCCAACGAGTGGCGACATCCTCTACGATGGACGCAACTTCGCGACAATGAGCAAGAAAGAAAGTCCACATGCGCCGCGAAATGGGCATGATATTCCAAGGCGCCGCCCTTTTCGACTCCTTGTCGGTGCTGGAGAACGTGATGTTTCCGCTCGACATGTTCTCTACGATGAACTATAACGAACGGGTGAAGCGTGCCAAGGACTGCCTGGCACGTGTCAATCTGGTTGACGCGGGTAACAAATTTCCGGGTGAAATATCAGGAGGTATGCAAAAGCGTGTGGCCATCGCTCGTGCCATCGTGCTCAACCCGAAGTATCTCTTCTGTGATGAGCCCAACTCGGGACTCGATCCGAAGACTTCGCTCGTGATCGATGAACTGCTCACGGGCATTACCAAAGAATTTAATATGACCACAATCATTAATACCCATGACATGAATTCCGTCATGGGTATTGGTGAAAATATCAGCTTTATTTATAAAGGACACAAAGAATGGCAGGGCACTAAAGATAACGTAATGAACAGTACGAACGAGAAGCTCAACGACCTCGTCTTTGCGAACGACCTTTTCCGCAAAGTGAAAGAGGAACTCACTCGATAGCTTATCGCATATACCACACGTTCTTCACGCTGACCATCGGAACGACCACTTGTTCTTTCGTTTCCATCCCCATACGTGAAGATAAAGGAATGCATCAGCCATGTGGTGGGTCGTATCGGCCACACCACCGGCCACGCTGACAGATTTGATGCCCTTGTGTTCCTTCTCCTGCTGCTCTATAAACATTCTGGCATTGACGATGAGTTGCTCGCGATAGCTCGCCGGCAGCTCTGTGGGCTGATAGCGACCGGCAACGAAACTGCCATAGTCGCCGTTCAGCAACTGTTCGTAATACACCTTGGCCGTCTGGGCGGCAAGATCGGAATCTGCCGGCCCGGAAGACGAATTGCCACAGGATGAAAGCCACAAGGCGATGAATAAGAATAAGATGAACTCTCTCATCAGAATACGGTTTTGTTTTTTATTATTTCTGACGAATGAAAATGTTGATGGGGCAACCGTGCATGCTCCAATTCTCACGTATTTTGTTCTCGAGGAAACGACGATAGTTCTCCTTCACGTACTGCGGAAGGTTGGCATAAAATACGAAAGAAGGTATCTGCGTGTTGGGTAACTGCGTGCAATACTTAATCTTAATGTACTTACCCTTGACACTCTGCGGTGGGAAAGCCTCGATAAGTGGCAACATAACCTCATTGAGTTTGGATGTTCCCACGTGTGTCTTGCGGTTTTTGATAAACGTCTTTAGCCGTTTCAAGCACCTTGAAGATACGTTGCTTGGTCATGGCGGAAGCGAAAATAATGGGGAAGTCTACAAATGGAGCCATACGATTGCGGATGGCTGCCTCGAAGGTATCAATGACTTTCTGCGACTTCTCTTCTACCAAATCCCACTTGTTGACAACGACTACCAAACTCTTATTATTCTTCTGTATAAGTTGGAAGATGTTCATATCCTGCGCTTCGATACCTCGGGTAGCGTCAATCATCAGGATGCACACGTCGCTATTCTCAATCGCACGAATAGAACGCATGACGCTGTAGAACTCTAAGTCTTCCGACACCTTGTTCTTACGGCGAATACCGGCCGTGTCGACCGAGATAAAAATCGAAACCGAACTTATCGTAACGGGTATAGATACTGTCACGGGTAGTGCCGGCTATCTCGGTCACGATGTTACGATCTTCACCAATGAAAGCATTGATAATGCTGCTCTTGCCGACATTAGGGCGACCAACGACAGCAAAACGAGGAATATCATCTTCGACTTCCTCCTTGTTTTCAGCAGGCAATTTATCAAGAACCAGATCAAGTAATTCGCCCCGTGCCACCGCCTGTAGCCCGCACTAATACAAATTGGTTCGCCCAAACCTAACTTGTAAAATTCGGCAGCTTCGTAGTAGTTTGCACTATTGTCAACCTTGTTGGCTACAAGGACAACAGGCAGTTTTGTACGCCGCAGTATGAGCGCCACATCCTCGTCCCAATCCGTAAGTCCCGTTTCGACGTCTACCAAAAAGAGCACCAAGTCGGCTTCTTCGGTAGCAACGATAACCTGTTTGCGAATGGCGTCTTCAAAAAAATGTCGTCAGAATTGACTACCCATCCTCCGGTATCAACAACGGAAAATTCGCGGCCGTTCCATTGGCATTTGCCATGCTGACGGTCGCGGGTGGTGCTCAACGGTATCGCTAACGATGGCGCGACGAGACTGTGTTAATCGATTAAAGAGTGTTGATTTACCCACATTGGGGCGACCAACGATTGCAACTAAATTTGCCATAAATGTTGTTTAATTTCTGAAGTTATACATTCTTCGGCCCTCCTCTTGACGGAGAGTATGCCCTCTTTCTATTCAGGGCCAAATATACAAATAAAAATATATTTATAATCTCATCTTTCACACTTCATTCTTTTTGAGGAAAGAAGGAACTTTAAATTTCTTTTCTTAGTCTGGATTATACCCGAAATTGGTCAGTTCTCGCTGCGAGGAACGCCAATCCTTATCTACCTTCACGAACACTTCGAGGAAAAATTGTCTTATCAAAGAACTTCTCAAGTGCCTTACGAGCCTCACTACTTACTTTCTTTAGAGCTACACCTTGATGGCCAATGATAATTCCCTTTCTGCGAATCACGCTCCACATAAATAATGGCATTGATATGGATTTTCTTATCGTCTTCCTTGAAACGTTCTACAACGACCTCTACCGAATAAGGAATCTCTTTGTCATAATAGCGTAAAAATCTTTTCACGGATGATTTCCGACACGAAGAATTTATAGGTTTGTCGGTCAGTTGCTCCTTATCGAAGTAAGCCGGTGACTTTGGCAGAAGTTCTTGAATACGCTTCATCAGCATATCTGTGCCAAAATTGTTCTTGGCCGAAATAGGTAGAATCTCGGCATTGGGCAACAGTTTATGCCATTGGGTGACGATATTGCCTAACTCCTTCTGATTACTTTTCGTCAATCTTGTTGATAAGTAACAATACAGAGTATCGTCATCTTGCGCACCTTTTTCTAAAAAGTCGAGATTCTTTTTCTGCATTTTCAACCACATCAGTCACGTAGAAGAATATCGGCATCAGCTAAAAGCCGACTCTGAAAAAAAGCCAACATCATTTCCTGCATCTTGTAATTAGGCTTCAAGACACCGGGGTATCAGAGAATACAATCTGCATATCATCCGTATTCACGATTCCCATGATACGATGACGAGTCGTCTGCGCCTTAAACGTGGCTATGCTGATACGCTCGCCAACAAGTTGGTTCATCAGCGTACTTTTTACCCACATTGGGATTTCCTACGATATTTACAAAACCTGCCTTGTGCATATATTTGAATTTAAACAAAAAAACGCATCGTCTTATCAACAATAAGAAAGATGCGTTTTCTTATTATTTTATAAATCGTTTACTTTATTCCTGCCACTTCGGCGCCATCATAAGCCCAACGGAAGTAGCTGGCTCCATTGACAAATCCTGCGCCAAAAGCGGTGAACAACAGGTTATCACCCTTCTTCAGATCTTTTTCAAAATCCCAAAGAACGAGTGGCATACAGGCCGCGCTTGTATTACCATAGCGCTGAATATTGACAAGTACCTGTTCCATCGGCACACCTACGCGTTTAGCTACTGCCTCAATAATGCGAAGGTTTGCCTGATGAGGAACTACATAATCAACGTCTTCTACCGTCAGATTATTACGTTTCAGCAATTCCAAGCAATCGTCTCCCATGGCCGTCACGGCATAACGAAACACCGTACGCCCCTCTTGATAGGTAAAATGCATACGATGGTCTATCGAATAGTGAGAAGCCGGGAACACAGAACCACCCGCCTTTACATGTAGGAAAGGAAGTCCCTTACCATCAGTACGATGAATAGAGTCAACCAAACCGATATTTTCCTCCTCCGTTCCTTCTACCATAACTGCACCGGCACCATCGCCGAAAAGCGGACAAGTAGCACGATCCTGATAATCAGTAATCGATGACATCTTATCAGCTCCTATTACAATAATACGCTTATGGCGACCGCTCTGGACCATATTACAAGCTACATCAAGAGCATACATAAAGCCACAGCATGCTGCTGCAAAGTCAAATGCGAAAGCATTCTTTAGACCGAGTCGGCCTAGTACGATAGAAACGCAGTCGAAGGATGAACATAATCGGGCGTAGTCGTAGCTACGATAAGCGCGTCAATACTATCCGGATCCGCGCCTGTCTTCTTCATCAGAAGCTTGGCTGCCTTGCGAGCCATATAAGAAGTACCCAAACCTTCTTCGGTCAGAATACGGCGCTCCTTGATTCCTGTACGGGTAACGATCCATTCATCATTGGTGTCAACGATTCTCGATAATTCCTCATTATTAAGAACATAATCAGGAACATATCCAGCGACACCCGTGATGATGAGCGTTAATTTTTCCCCATTATTCAGCAGTTTCCTTAACAACGGCTACCTTGCCTCTATAATAGCCGCAAGTGGGGCAAACCGTATGATATACATAGTAAGCACTACAATTAGGGCAAACTGCCAATGTTGGAGCTACTGCCTTATCATGAGTTCTTCTCTTGAGTGTACGAGTCTTCGATTGTCTTCTTTTAGGATGTGCCATAATTCTTTAATTTTTAACTTATTCTTTTTCTTTATTTTTTTAAAATCTCGGAGGGCTTCCCAGCGTGGATCTATTGTCTCTTCTTCCTCACTACTTCAGGTAGCCATATGCTCTTCGAGCATCTTCACCATAACAGGGTTGCAATTTCCAGGTGCATGCACATGCTTGATAGGAATATTGAGACTTATAAATTCATAGATGAACCATGACACGTCTAAGACTCCTTTATCTTCAGACACAATAACGGGTTCATCATCCTCTGTTGTTTCCTCTCCAAACTTGACAACAAGGCTTTCTTCAGCCAATATAGACTGTTCCATATCGTCTAAACACTTGTCGCAAGGTATATGTACGTAGCCCTCTATGTGAAATCAAATTCAAAGCATGACGCCACACGTCGGACGAGACAAGTCTACATGCAACGTACCTCGACGAACTTCCGGGCTTCAATCGCCTCAAAAATGAATCATCAAGTTTAAACTGCAACAAGCTTTCCCCTTCTTGCAGTGCTTTCAAATCAATCTTAAAAGGCTCTAAATCGCACATTTACAACAAATTGTATACTGTTTCGGGCTGCAAAGTTACTAAAAACTGTACAATAAACAAAATAAAAGGCGTTTATTTTTAAACCTATGGACTATGAATGTCAGTCTATTTCATCTTCCACCAGACAAAAGCAGATAGCTTTAGACCATTTTAT